>OGOX01000016.1_pt1 | contig 140954 bp, 139 predicted proteins | sample 1552761 | NCBI WGS metagenome assembly OGOX01 (sample SAMEA2580212, study PRJEB22360) | human gut metagenome | biome: human gut; feature: human-associated habitat; material: faeces | place: Denmark | collected 2008/2010
CCTCCGCCGATTCCGGCTGCAAGCCTGCCGCCGCTGGCGTTTACCGTGCCGGAGTAGAAGTACAGCCGCTCTCCGGCGCCTCCATGGATGGTGTTTCCAGAGTGTCCAGAGTGTCCCCAGCTGCCGGCTCCTATGCCCGCGCCGTACTCGCCGCCGGTGGCATTGATGGTGCCGCCCCAGTAGTCGGGATTGCTCTGAGAGCCAAAGTGCATATTGACGCCGTGGCCGTACATATCCATGTTAAACATAGAGTCCCCGATATTGCGGATCGCCCAGCTCCCGCCGATGCCCGCCGCTCTGTAGCCGCCCTTGCAGGTCACCGTGGTGCCGGTGCGCGCCAGCACATAAAGCTGCCCCTCGCTGCGGTTTTTCTGGATCGCCGCGCGGCCGTCAGCGCCTTGCAGGGTGCTGTCCTTGCCGATGAAATAGAGATAAGCCGAAGCCTTTTTGTTCAGCTCGATGGCCGGCCCCTTGGAGCTGGGACTCATCTTAATATTTACGCCGTCAATAAATACGTGCGGCGCGGCTTTGTCTCCCTTGATGAATATCTTCTTATCCCATGCCCATGTGTCCCTGAGCTTGTCGGGCACGGACGAGTAGATGTAGTAGCTCCGACTGTCCTTAATGGAGATGTCCGATGTCCGGTTGTACACGTCAATGCTCACGTCGAACTTCGGGACAGTATTCATCGGTCCGTCCGCTGCCAATACTGTTGTCGGCAGCAGCGTCAGCACCATGCAGCATAGAAGCAGGATACTGAGTATTCGTTTCTTCATGTTGCGTTACCTCCGTTATATAAACTTAATCAAGAGCAGTAATTGTAATTGTACCGTTGAATCCGAGAAGTGTAGTTTTGTAGCTTGACTGCTCAATTCTGAATCGCAGGGGAATATCTTCGTCCGATGCTATATATATCCGGCTGAAACTGAAATGGTGCTGATCCCTTGAATAAGGCAGCTTTACGCCGTCTCTCTTTATGCGCGTAGCTTCTCTGCAAAAGCCGTCATCATAATTGTCCGTCATTTGAACAGAATAATTACCACTTCTGTCTTCGTGAGATTGCAGTTCCATAGATGCGCTTATGGTTACGCTGTATGTGTGACCTTTTTTCAGATATATCTCATCCATGTATGTAGAAACAAGTCCGCCGCTTTCGGCTTCTTTATAAACTTTTATCCCAACGGGCCGTTCGGCGCCGTTCTCTTTGTAAAGATCGCCTTTTGTCCAAAGCGTACCATAGAACCAGCCGGCGCAGCTGCCGTTCTGTCCCTTGTCTCCTTTGTCACCTTTATCTCCTTTTTCGCCCTTTTCGCCCTTATCTCCTTTTTCGCCGGGGTCGCCTTTGTCTCCCTTGTCACCCTTGTCGCCGTCTGTGCCGTCAACACCGTCTGTGCCGTCAATTCCCGCAGCCTTTACACCGGTGTCGATGTCTCCAATCCACCAGTTGCCGTTTTCTCCGATGAAGGGGGTGTTACCGTCCGCGCCATCGGAGCCGTTTTGTCCGTTTGTTCCATCCTTGCCGTCGGCTCCGTCTTTACCGTTTATACCGTCGGCTCCGTCCTTGCCGTCAAGACCTTTCAAAACCGAAAGATCGTACATGTTCAGCCATACTTCATCGCCGACATAGCGCCACTGCAGGGTGTTTTCGCTTACGCGGAACTCCGGTGTTTTTCCGTTTGCTCCGTCTGCGCCTTTCTGCCCGACGGGGCCTGTGATATCGGCGATCGCAACAAGGTTCTGCCACTCGTCGCCCTCGTAACGCCACTGTATGTATTCCGTTGCTCTTTGTACTTCTATGTTTTTGGCGTTAATGCCGTCTTTACCGTTGGCTCCGTCAATTCCGTCCTTGCCGTTTTTTCCATCGGCTCCGTCTTTTCCGTCAACCCCGTTAATGCCATCTTTGCCGTTGGCTCCGTTTTGACCGTTCGTACCGTTTAATCCGTCTTTACCGTCGGTGCCATTCTCGCCGTTGACTCCGTCCTTGCCGTTTTCTCCGGCAGCGCCCCGCAGCTCGGTAAGCGCCACCAGGTCGCGCCAATCGGTTTCATTGCTGTATTTCCACTGGATCGCCGTGCCGTTGTTCCGCACCTCCGGCAGTGCGGTGTTGGTTTTTGCCGCCTTGCTCCATCCTGCGGCAAGCACGCTGCAAAGCACCAATAGAGCCCCGCAAAGCGCCAAAAGTGTACCTGTGAGTAGTTTTTTCCCTGTTTTCATCTTCTTTCCTCCGTTCGGAATTGTTATTACGGCGGAGTTTTGCACCGCTGCCCGCGCCGTAAATGAGCGGCGGCTGACCGGCTTATTCTTGGTTTGCTTTGTACTTATCCACGAACAGGGCGACGCCCTGCTTTAAGACCTCCATCTGGGTTTTCAGATAATACTCATCCTCAAACATGGCATAGTGCACACAGGCGCGGACGAATATAAAAATCAGCGGCGTAATGACCGTATAGGGGATACCGATCTTCGGCTCCAGCCGCTTGGCATACTCGGTATAGCGCTCGTTCACGCCCTCAAAAAACTTCTTTCCGTGCCCGATATACTTCGGGTGCGTATAGATCTGATACATCAGCCGATATTTCTTGCCGTGCTTTTTTGCCGTCCAGTAGGGAACCTCCTTCACAAAACGGACAACATCCTTGGGGTCGGTGGGTGCCATCTCCATAAAATCGTCCTCAACCTTTTCCATACAGTATGCCGTTGATTCGATGATCAGTTCGTCGAGGTTTTTAAAATACGAATAAAGATTTGCCTTTGTGCATCCGCACGCATCAGCAAGCGCTTTGATTCCGGTGCCCGTCAGCCCGTTTTCAGCATAACATTCAAAGCACTTTTCCATCATTTCGCGTTTGCGCTCGTTGTGCTGTTGCTCGGTTGTTTTCATGTTGCTTCGCTCCTTTATAAGTACCGACCGTTCGGTTACGATTAGTATAGCATAGAATTGTGATCATTTCAAGAGCGGCTTGCGAAAAGATGCGAAAAAGCGGGACAGCCGCAAACCAATCGACTGTCCCGCCGTCCGTCATTTCACGGAGCGCTTTTTCTTTTTGCCTACAACCGTAGTTCCGGTCACAATGCCGCCGCTGATGAAGAGCAGGGCGATCCAAAGAGCCAGATTACTTGTGTCTCCGGTCTTGGGAGAGTTGGCCTCTTCCGCCAGCTTCTGAATCTTTTCAGCCAAAGCATCAACCTTACCCAAAGCGTCCTTGTCGAGCATAGCTTTCTCGTTCTCGGTAAGCCCTTCAAGGAGCTTCTTCACGCGGTCAAGATCGCTCTTGTCGCTGAGTTTTGCGTCATCTGTCGAGGGCAGCTTGCCGATCTCATCGGCTGCCTTTTCTGCATTGCCGATAGCGGCAAGCGCTGCTTTCACGATTTCGAGCTTCTCTTCAAGGTTCTTGCCCTCTTCTTCGGTATAGTTGCCGCCGAAGTCACGCAGAGCGCCCTCCAAAGCCCTTTCCGCCTTTTTAAGGGGTTCCTTGTCCCGGAGCTTTACATTGTCCTTTGTAATATCCTTGACCGAAGTGATTTCATCGTCCTCGGCAGCGCGCTTTGCCGCTGCAATGCGGTCAAGGAGAGCACGTGCCGTGCCCTTCAGAGCTTCAAGAGCAGCTATTTCCGCGTCCGTCAGGTTATCGCCGGAAAGCAGCGTGTCGGTATCGGCAATCAGTTTTTCAATGTCCGCCTTGTCGGCACTCGTCACTTTGTCGATATCGTAGCCGTTCACGGCGTCGGTCAGACGGGTGATCTCGTCCGCAACCTCTGCGATACGCTTATTCAGATCCTTGCACTTTGCAGCCGCCGCGGTCAGCTTGTTCCATTCGTCTTCGGTAGATTCGCCGTCGTCAAACGCCTCGGCGATGTCGAGGATTTGTCTTTCGACAGAGGATATTGTCTCTGCGTCGCTTGACTTGACATTATCTGCCGTGATGGCGGAGATAGCATCGGTGATGGACGAGATCGGCTTCATGTAGACCGTGTATTCGGTCACATTGCCCGCCTTATCCTCTGTGCGGATAACATAGGTAGCATCCTTGTCGCCGACAAGAGTGAATACATCTTCGACGGTCTCACCGTTCAGCGTGACCGATGCAAGGTTTTCGTCGTCGATCGCGACCTTTTTGGTCACATAGTAGGTCTTGTCATTCTCGACACCGACGATCTCGGGTGCAGTGGTATCAAAGGTCGCACCGTCCGAGCCGATGAGGGTGACATTTCCGGCGTTGTCCTCGATGCGGACATAGATAACGAACTTATCCATATCCTTTGCCTCAATGTCAAAGTCGCTGTTATCTGTCCAGTCGGTGATTGCGCGAACCTCTTCATCCGTGAGGATTCTGTCGGATTTGAAGTACATCACGGACTTCACACCGGAAGCCTCATCCGTCGCCGTCAGCTTGACATGGACATCGTCCTTGAAGAACAGACCGAAAGTGATCGTGTTGATAAACTTCTGGAACGCCGTGCGCTCGTTGAGCTTAACCTCACCGGTCGGCGCGGTCTTGTCGATCTTGTAGTTCTCGGTGACTGCCGCAGAAATGACGCCGGTTTCGGTATTCTTCACGAAGAAGGTCAATTTGCCGTTACCGGTTTCATCCGATGCGGTAAGGGAATCCACCCACTCGCCGTTTGCCGTGTCGGTCAGGCTGAGCTTGTAGCCCTCCTTTGCCGTGATGATAAAGTCTTTGTTGAGCCAATCATTGGAGTTCACGCCGTATTCGCTGCCGTCAGCCACATACTCGACGATATTTGCCGTAATGCCGCTCGGCTGCGTGAGCGTGTAGTTGGCGACGGTCACGCTGTCGCCGGAAAGCGTAAATGCGGTGAAGCTGATAGCAATGTTTTTACCGATCTTCACACTGTCAAAGGTCGGAACACCGTTCACGAGCGTCAGCACATCGCCGTCGACCACACTGACAAGCGCAGGTGTGCCGTCGATCTCGGCGGTGTTTTTGCCGTCATACTGCTTATCCTTGACCTTGAGGTCCGCGATCGTCAGCTCCTTGGCAGAAATACTTGCCGTGGTGCTTGCAGGCTGAGCCGCCAGCACATAGTTTGCAGCATCGTCTCCCGAAAGGGCAAACTCATAGAATGCGACCGTCTTCCCGTTGCCGACATTCTTGTCGTCATACGCCGCCTTACCGGTGACGATATCAACCTTGTCGCCGTCAATCAGTCCGTCGAATGTGCCCTTTTCCGTAATCTTGGCATCGGTGCTGCCGTCGTAGACTTTGGAAGCTTCAACCGCCGTATCCACGATCTTGATTTCCTTGACCGTGATATCCGCAGTTACGGTCTCGGGCTGAGCGGTCAACTTGTAGTTTGCTGCAGCATCACCTTCAAGCGCAAAGCCGGTGAACGTTACCGCCTTGCCCTTGCCGACATTCTTATTGTCGTAGGCAGCTTTACCGGCTGCCACCTTGAGGTTTTCGCCGTCGTAGTTGACGGACGGTGCACCTGCGTTCGTGATCTTCGCATCGGTCGTGCCGTCGTAGATCCTGCTTGCCTCAACCGCTGCTCCGCTAATGGTGATTTCCTTGACAGTGATATCAGCGGTTGTATCTGTAGGCTGTGCAATCAGCTTATAGTTTGCTGCCGCATCGCCCGCAAGCGCAAATCCGGTAAAGGCTACCGTTTTGCCCGTGCCGACATTCTTGTTGTCGTAGGCTGCCGAACCGGTTACGATCGTGAGGTTCTCGCCGTCATAATTGTCGGACAGCGTTCCTGCGTTGGCGATAGTGGCTTTCGTCGTACCATCGTAGACCTTGGAGCCTTCCACGGCCGCTCCGACAATGGTAATCCCCTTTGCGGTGATGTCGGCAGTCGTATCAGCCGGCTGTGCGACAAGCTCATAGTTTGCTGCGGCATCGCCTGCAAGAGCGAATCCGGTGAACGTTACTGTCTTGTCGGTGCCGACATTCTTATTATCGTAGGCAGCTGAACCGATTGCAATCGTGAGGTTATCTCCGTCGTAGTTATCGGACAGAGTTCCTTCGTTTGTGATCTTTGCTTCGGTTGTACCGTCATAGGTCTTATCGGCAACCTTAACATCCGAGATCGTAATCTCCTTCGGCTGAATTTCAAATTCCATTGTCGAGGAAGCTGACTTGAAGGTATCCGTCTCGGCTGTGGTGATACGGATCGTATACTTTCCGACATTCTTCGGTGCTTCGGTCGTATATGCCGTATCTTCCTCATCCGCTCTCTTGTATTCAAATGTCAGAGCTCCATCGGAATCGGTATTGAGGGTCGGCTTGCCTATCGGCTTTCCGTCATAAATCTTTCCGTCGCTCGGCGTATGGTCGAGCGTCGGAGCCTTCTTTTCGACGGTCAGCTTCATAACAACATCTGCAGGAGCATCATTGCCGGAGTTGTCCGCATAATTTTCACCCATCGGCTTGATTGTCAGGCGGATAGTATATTCGCCTGCTGCCAACGTGCGAAGATAGCTGTTTTTCAGCATAAGCATGCCGCTGGCAAATAAGGCATAGTCTGAGCCGGCACCGATTTCCTCTGTACCGTTATAAACCTTAGCAACGAAGTTACCGTTCAGATTCAGCTTGTAAACCACATCGAAATCGGTATTCTTTGTAAAGGTCTGTGCGCCGGTGATCGCCTCTGCGTCGGTGTAAACCACCACGCCGTCGGTGTTGACGACGGCAATATTGCCGCTCTGATCCGTCACACGAACATAGACGAACGCCTTTTGGTTCGGCTCAATGCTGAAATATGCCTTACGGTCGTCATTAAGCGTCAGCTCTGTCCAGTTGCCGGTAATCGCATCCTTATCCGCAAATGCGGTTTCGGACAGGAGGTATTCAACCTTTCTAATTCCGCTGCCGAAATCGTGAGCCTTCACTTCCACCGTCTGCGTCTGCTTGAAGAACAGCCCGAAGGTGATTCGGTTCAGGAATTCCTTGAAGCTGTTTCCGCGAATGCTGACCTCTACCTCGGGTGCGGTAATATCCGCAACGCCCTCAACGGTAATAACGAGGTTTTCGCTTACATTTCGAATCGCAAAGGAAGCGCTGTTTGCATCAGAGTTCCACTCGTCAAGTTTATTACCGTTCACAAGTACCTTAAAGTCCTCAGTCTTGGAATAACCGTTGTTGAACTGCACGATAAAGCTAAAGCTGTTGCCGTGTCTGACAGTGAGCCCGTCTGAAGAAAATAGCGTATAGCCTGCGCCGGTGGGCAGCGTGACATGATAGGTCTTAAAGATCCCGAAGCGGAAGCTGACCGTGTTGCCCGCAACGTCGGTCGCCGTGATCAAATGCGTCTCGTTGTCCGGCTCCATGGTATATTTCCCGTTGACGAGCGTAATCTTCTCGCCGTCCAGCCACACGGTGAAGTCGTTTTCATCGGTAACGGTGAACTCCAGCGAGCCGTAGTGATTATTCTCCGGATCAATGCCGGAAATGACCGGCGCTTCGGTGTCGACAGCCTCCACATAGCCGCAGCCGCAGAGCTTTTCGTGAGTGGAGGTTTTCCAAACGCAGGTATGTGTGTGGTCTACGACCTTAACATCCCCTGCAATACCCACACGACCGTCAATGATAAAGCCGTTGTTCATATCCTCAAAAGCCTTACCCTCCGCAAGGCAGTCGATAAGATGCTGACCGTTAACGGTGATATTGGTAAATTCGCCGCCCGAAACTGTCAGCTTGGCACCGCTCTCGGCCGCAATTTCGGTATAAACACCGCCGGAAAGTTTCACCTCACTGCCCGACTGTGCCGTGATCGTACCGCTGACTGTATTGTTTGAGTATACTTCAAGCCCACCGCCGGATTTTACAAGGGTCTCGCCGTATTTACCGCCGTTGCCCATAAATCTGAGCAAACCGCCGTTGTTTATGGTGGTCTTGCCGTATACCGTGCTTGCGGTCAGCGTAACCTCGTTGCCGGAAACATTAAGCGCACCGTTTATTGTACAGTTGTTGAGGTTGGTATTACTTCCTTTGGCATTGAGCGACTGTGCAAATACACAATTGATAAATGAGCTCATATTGCCGATATCATTGACCGCTTCCATGAAATTGGTAACCGATGCGATAAGGTTCGCCGTCTTTGCAACGGTAACGATTCCGTTTACGGTACCGCTGAAAATGTTCAGCTTAGCGGTTTTCGTAACACCGAGCCCGCCGATACTATGGCCGTTAATACTAAACTTGAAGTCGCCGCCGCTGACGGTGACCCTGCCGTTCACATCGGTCAAAAGCCAAAGCACACAGCCTTTGTTTTCATCGGTCTGCGCCGCTGTAAGTGCGTCCGCAAAGGTCACATATCCGCTCGTTTTGCCGTCTTTTACAATAGCCGCCGCAAGGTCGCAGTAGCACTGGGAGCACTTGTTATACTCGTCATAGCCCGGGTGCTCGCACACTGCCATAGTGATTGTAAAAGTATTTGAATAGAGCACATAGCCGTTGTATTCCAGCTTGATGCGGTATTGCCCGGAATCCTCCGTAGTGAAATCCCAGAGATTAATGCCATCCTGGAAAATTCTTGTGGGTTTGACCGTGTTTGTATGCACGACCGTTCCGTCTATCCTTTCACCGGTAATGGCGATGTCCCCTTTTGACGGATAACCGCCGCTGTATAAAAACGTAAAAATGGCCCACTTTTCGTAGTTCGGCATAGTGAGATAGTAGATGTCGTCACGAGGCTGACCATAGAATTTCAAAGGCGCCGACACCACAGAGACATTTCTGATATAGCACGTGGTCATCGTGCCGACCGTATCACGCACAACATCGCTTTCGTTTGCATACCGATTGTCTCCGGTTGTCAGTTGATAGGCGCGCTCCTCGGCAAGATAGCTCAGAGGCGAGACCGCCTCGGCGCTCTGCGCACTGCTTACCATTTTGAAGCTGCCGCCCTCAAGCACAAGGCTATCGGCGCCGTAGGCTTCTATTTTGTAGATTTCCGTAAAGTCGCCGCCGGAGACCGTCAGCTTTCCCCTGACCTCGATCGCTTCCGCGCCCGTTTCGCCGACGATTTTGCCGCCTCCGACGGAGTCGGAGATCGTGAGATCACACTCGACACTGACCGTCAGATAGCTGCCCTCCACCGCTCCGACCGTCAGCGTTTTTCCTGCAAGGTCAAGAGTATACGAGCCTTCGGTAAGGGCGAGACGATAGTGTGATACCATGGAACTCGTGCCCGCAACGGTAATATCCTTCAAAAGCTTCACGGTGCTGCCGTCGTTCTGCTCGGCATAGCGGATAGCGCTTTCAAATGTTTCAAACAATTTTGTTGTTCCGCTTGCTTCAACAGAGAGGAAAAACTCCATTCCGCAGTCGAGGCAGATGCCGTCACTACCGATATCTGCATGATCGCAGGCAACGATGGTGGCATCTTTCAGCTCCGTTACCTTTGCCTGCTCAAGAGTCAGACCTTCAAAGCGGTAGCCCCTGGCGAGCAGATCGGCACAGGTAAGTCCTTCGATATCGACGATCTTTACCTCGCCGTAATGTCCGCCGTAAAGCGCAGTTTCTCTTGTGTATGACCAACCTACATCAAGTTTGGAAATGATAAGTGATTCAAAGGAACCGGCGTTGACCGTCAGTGTGCCGCGCTTATGTTCCAGCTTTTGGAAGGAGCATTCGCCGTCGATCGTCAGCTGACCTCCGTCCACCATGACATCCGCATTCATAGCACCATTGCCTACGAATGTAATATCGCCCGCGACATAGAATAGGGCAGCCACGGAATCAGGGTCAACACTCGAAGGATTAGAAATTGTGTAGCCGTTCAAATCAAATGTCCATTTTTGGCTCGTACTGCCATACGTCCCGGCTCCAGACATTTTTTCAACATTTCCGTAAAGCTTCAGGTAGAATCGGTCGAATCTATTCTCATCAGCTTTACGCATTGTCTCATCCAAGCCGCCGCCTGATACAAACTCTTCCTCGTTATTATCATTGCTGCATTTGATCAATACGGCAGCCTGATATCCGCAGTATGCGCATACGCCGGTCTCCTCGTCAAAGGAGTGCTCCTTGTGCACATAGACCTCAACCGTCGAAATATTGCCGGCCTTGTCGTGCACCTCAAATGTGATCCACCGTTCGGTGCGATCGGTATCCGAAGCAGCCACAAGAAAAGGACTGCTCCATATCTTATCCTTTTCTCCGTCTATCGTTCTATATGCTGTGTCAAAATTATCGTCGATAAAATTGATTTGTGTGTCGCCGCAGACTTCCGCCCGCTGACCGTTTGAATATCTTTTACTTTGACCGTCAGCGTCTACTTCGATTACAGGCGGCGTTGTATCTATTACAAAGCCGTCGGTAGAAATATATTCTTCATTTCCTGCAAAATCATTAAGTCTTGCATAAACTACATAACGGCTGTCATCGGAAATGTCAATTTCACCTTTGTATTCCGTAAAGGCTGAGTTCTTAACTGTCTCCAAACTCAGCTCGGTATTGCTGATAAGGTATTCAATCTTTACCGCATGCTTTGTTTCATCATATCCTGCCTGACTGTAGCTGTCGTCACTAGCAGTGATTTCCACTGTAACCTTTTCCTTATAAAACAAACCGAAGGTTATCGCATGGATAAAGCTTTCCCACCATGTGCGCTCTTTAATTTCAATTCTACCTGCAGGCTTATTAGTGTCCTTTGCATAATTGCCGTACTCAGCGTGGCAGACAGAGCAGATCGCCTTTTCGAAATAGCTTGCCTCGCGGTCGTTTTTGCCGCTGTCATGAGGGCAGGCGTAATCGCACTCTGCGCACTTGCCGTCAACATATGTATCGTGGGTGTGCGGCTTGATAACGCATTCTTCACTGTAGCCAAAGGAGACATACGTGTTTTCTCCCTCTCCGTCAATCCGCCAATATGCTTCATCTTCGACATCAATATACTTTCCGTCCTTATCAAAAAGCATACTTCCGTCGGCAAAAAACGCTTTCAGCCCTGCATAATCAATGGCGGTGATACCTGTACGATCATAGTAAATTCCGTCATGCAGCGTTGCCGATGTGATTTTTACCGAAGGATGCGCTCCCCACACATCAGCCACGCCGAATAGCCCTGTAAAGGTTCCGTTTACCACCGTAAGGCTTCCGCTGAAAATATAAGCCGCACAGGAACGGGCGCCTTCAAATCCATGACCGGCAGTTAGTTCTACCACGTCCAAGGTTACAGTTCCGCCGTCAATTGCCAAAGCGTTGGCACATGACTTGTTTATATCCGTTTGATCCTTGTTGAATGTATTGATCAATTTTCCGTTTCGGATTGTGATATCCGCCGTACCGCTTACGGTAAGCAACTGATTTGTAATTTCACCGCTGACGGTTTTGCTGTTGAGATCAAGGGTAAATTTGCCGGACTGCGCAATGATACCGTCTTCCGCCTTGTCAAGAGTGATATCACAGAGCAGTTTCAGCGTTGAGCCTTCGTTTGAGACTGCCGCAATCCATGCGTCGTCAAAGGCTTCGTAATTTGTTACTGTACCGTCCGCTTTGACAAGGGAGGCAACATAGATCTGCGTGCCGCAGTTTTCACACTTACCCGTAGCACTGTCCACCACGCTGTGGTCACAGTTGAAGCCGCAGGGGCAGGCCGTGCCGCCACCAAAATCGTGGGTATGGGAAACGATCATCATTCCCTCGGTGCTCCGGTTTGTCGAATACACATCGGAACCAAACTCCTGCGGGTCGGAGACGGTCACGGTGTCACTGCTGTTATCATAACTGCACTTTACAAAGGCCGTTCCCTCGGGCAGATAGTCCGCAAGTACCTTGCCCTCCGGCACCTGCAAGCCGCTCAGCAGAACCGCGCCCTCTTTCAGGATAAGGGTGCCGCCGTTCAGTGTAATAGAAGGAGACAAAACGTCCCCTTCAGGTATACCACCCATGACACGGACATCTTCCTCTATCGTCACACTGCCGTCGTTTATCTCAATGCCGGTTCGGGCGCTGGAGCTGGACCACCACTGGAAGAGATTTCCGTTTTTCAAGGTAACGCTGCCGCCATTTACGGTCAGAGGAACAATGCTCCCCCAATCATCAATATAGCCACTCCATATGTTACCGCCCAGGTCAATTGTGACCGTACCGTCGGTGCTGACAACATTTTCATTTACCTGCCGCGCAAGGGTTACCGTACCGCCGACAGGTGCGGCGGCGTCAATGGCGCTTTGCAGTGATGCATATTTCTTTCCGTCGTATGTTGCCGAATGAACCGCACCGCAGATGCAAATTTCGTCTTCGCCTTTATAGGTATGTGCAATATCGTCTACCGAATATTCGCATTTACATGTTGCCGTGTGGGTCAAGCCGTCGCTGTTGGGGGCATAGGTATAAGTGTGATATTCCGTGCTGTATCCTTTCCCGCAAGCGCAAATCAGGCGGTGTATGTCTGCACGGATGTATTGATATCTTGCCGTTGTATGTGCAACACCGGTTTCTGCTGTACCGCAAAGGTCGCAGGTCCGGTCGTGGGTATCGTTTGTTATGTTTGTGTATGACCATTTATGCTCGGTGCATTTGGTAATGGTTATCGACGTACCGTCGGTATTATCGTAGGCATACGCCGTATTTTGGTCGTCGGTCTTAACACATTTCAGGCCTTTAGCAATGGTAACAGTAACCTTGCCGTAGGGCATAAGTTCAGGGTTTGTACCGATAGGCTGCGCGCCGTTATCCGTTTGTGCGGTGACGGTACCGCCGTAAATATTTACGCTGGCGCTGCCGCCGACAGTATTATGCATAATACCGATGCCGGGTTGACAAACACCGGCTGTTCCTTTGACAATCAGTGTACCGGTACCGCCGTTTTGCCCGTAAATATTAAGCGTTGCGCCACCCATCAAATACAAGGTTTTTTGCAGGTTGAGTGTCGCTCCTTCACAAAGGATCAGGTTCAAGGTTTTGCATCCGGCAATACCGATAAGGCCTTCCTTATTGACGGTTCCCTTGACCACGTACCAGCCCGTTAACCCTGCAGATCCATCGGTAGACTCGGTAAGCTCGGTGTACTCCGTGCAGCTCTACTCGGTGCCGTCCGCCGCAATGTATTTCACGCCGGGTTCCGGCACAACCGAAATCTCACGGTAAAGTGCCGACTCGGAGTTCTTTTCATCGTTGGCGTTCTTTTGATATACATAGCCCTTTGCAAGCAGATCGTCTACCTTGCCGCCGTCCTCACGCAGAATGCTGGGAATGCTGTAAACCTGAACGAAGTTCCCCTTTTCATCCATCTTAGAGCTTGTAAAGGTGCTGGAAAACCTGCCGCCCGACAGGCTGACATTGCCGTCGAAGCCCTCGGCGATCCACAGAGCATTGCCCTGCTGGGAGATAAACTTGCCGCCGTTTACGGTCAGATTTCCGCTCTTTACATAAAGGGGCACAATGCTGTTTTCTTCGCCGAATTTGCTGCCGTTTATGGTAACATTTCCGCCGTCAAGATAGAGGATGCTGCCCGAGATTTTGTCGTAGTTGCTGGTTTTGTTCTTGATACCGTCGCCACCGACATCTTCGATGGTGAGCGTTCCGCCCTCCATATGAAACACGCTGTTTGAAATGTCGGTGCCGTTCGGATAGTAGAAAATACCGCCGTAAGTCTCCCTGTTTTCGGCAGTGTTTACCACGGTCAGGTGGGCGTTTGTACCCTTTTCAAAGGTGAACATGCTTGCCGATGCCTGACCTCTGGTATTGCGATTATACATATCAAAGCCGTTGACATCAAGCGTAATATCGCAGTTATCCTCGGCGGTGAAGGTTACCCCAAGGACCATGCTGCCCTTAAAGCTTTGCAGCACCTTGACCGTGCAGGGGTCGGTAAGCTTCTTCGCTGCGTCAAATGCCTCCTGAATGGTGGCATACTCTGTCACCGTTTCGTTTACGGTAACAGACGCCTGATTGCTGTCCGCAGCAAATACCGACAGCGGCACCATGGAAAATACCATGATGACCGTCAGCAGCACGGAAAGTATCCGCTTTTCAAGTGTCATGTTTGTGTTCATCTCGTTACTCCTTTACACGCATCTTGCAATCGCCGCAGAGAGGACCTGCGGGGAAACAGGCTTTTTATGAAAATATGCACAGCCGAGCCTGTAAGACTGCACGCCGAAACCGTTATCATCCGAAAACCAAAGCACCGGGACATCTTTGCAGACGCTTTTGGCGGCGATGACGCCCTCCATACCGTCCGCGCCGTCCATCGCAATCACGATGCAGTCCGGCGGGCTTTCTCCGAGTCCTGTGATAAAGCTGTCATAATCCGGATAGTCTGTCACCTGCATTTTACGGTAACGCAGGTCCGGCAAAGCAGTAACAGAGCACATAAACTCCTCTCTGTCCGCCTCTGTTCCGTATAGAATCAACCTCATATGGCACCTCCTCGCAGGCATAATTACACATAAATATTATAATTGATATCTGAAATTTCCGCAATCGGTTTGGCGCAAGCGGTCAAAAAAGGACTCAAGCGGTAATCATTTAGGGATTGACGCTTTGTTTTTTCACAATTGTGTGATATAATGAATGCAGTTGAGTAGTACCCGACCGTATAGCATAAAGAGGAGTTTTGGTTTTGAGAATCGCAATCGTTGACGACGACATACGGATGTATGAATGTCTGCAAACTTATTTGGGTGAACTGCTCGGTTCGTCTGCCGAGCTTACATATTTCAAAAGCGGAGAAGATTTTCTGCGGACTTGGCAGCCCGATGCTTTTGAGTTGATCGTACTGGATATTTTCATGGACAAGCTCACAGGCATGGATGTGGCGAGGGAAATACGCAAAACGGACAGCGATGTCCGTATCGCATTCGGCACCACAAGCAATGAGTTTGCCAGCGAGAGCTACGAGGTAAATGCCTGCTACTATCTGCACAAGCCGTTTGACCGGGAGCGTGTCAAAGCAATGCTTGACCGCATAGATCTTGCCCAAGTCGAAAAAGAACGGACAATACAGCTGCCTGACGGCAAAAGCGTCGTTCTGCGCGATATCATTTATGCAGACTACGCCGCACATTATACGACGCTGCACTGCAAATACGGCAAGGATATCATCCTGCGGGCAAACCTTTCGGAGATTGAAGCGCTGCTTTGCGATTATCCGTATTTCTTTATCCCGTCGAAAGGGCTGATCATCAACTTTCACGAGGTTGACGCACAGAACGCAGACACCTTTACCATGAGCAACGGCAGCCTTATTCCCATCAGCCGCCGCAAGGCAAAAGAGGTGACGGATGCCTATTCATCCTTCCTGTTTGAGCAGCTGCGAAAAGGAGGCAAACGGTGATGCCGCCTGTTTATCGGTTCATTGAGATCATCGTATACTCACTTCTGAACTTTCTGCCGTTTCTTGCTCTGGCGCTCTATCCGTTCCGGCACAGTCTGCGGTTTTCAAGAGGCGTTACCGGAATTCTGATTGGACTGCTGTCTGTCATTCAGGTGCTGCTCGGCGCATGGGTCAGCTTTGTTCCCGGGAATCATGCCGCAATCGCCAGTGCGCTCAGCACGGCGCTGTATGCCGCTTTCTATTTTCTCGCCGTGAAGAAGCATTTCGGCAAAACGCTTTTCACGCTGCTGATGATCTCCAATCTTGCCAACTTCGCCGTGATTTCCGCCAAATGCATTGAGGGGCTCTTGTTTCCGGCACTGGCTATGCAGAGCTACCGCTGGTCCTTCTCGCTGATGCTCTTTGCTGTGGAGATCATTCTCTCTGTGCCGATCTTTCTTTATATGAAGTCCGTATTCACTCCGGCAGTAGAAAAAGAACCGTCCGGCTTTGAGTGGCGGTATCTGTGGCTGATTCCCGCAACCTTCTATATCGTATGGTATTTTGCAATATACAGCGTTGTTTCCCGTTCGGCGCTGGAAATTGCGCTGCGTCCGAAGAATACTCTGTTTTTGTTTATCATCAATGTGGGAGCGATCCTGATCTACTATGTCGTGACCCGCCTGATTTTGGAGCAGAATCAAACGCTGGAGCTGGAGGAAAAGAATCATCAGCTTTCTATGCAAGCGGTGCAATATGAGAATCTGCAGGAAAAAATCACCGACGCCCGCCGTGCCAAGCACGATGTGCGGCATCATATCTCGCTTATACGCGAATATGTGAGCAAGGGAGAGCTTGACGCATTACTAAAATATCTCGACGGCTATAACGACAGTCTGCCGGACGATTCGCTCATTCGTTTCTGCGAGAATCCCGCCGCCAATGCCGTATTGCTTTATTTCGCGCAGCAGGCTAAGGATAATGATATTGACTACATCGTCAACGCAGAGATCCCCGGCGATATTTTCGTTTCGGATACCGATATTTCCGTTCTGTTCGGCAACCTGATCGAGAACGCCATAGACGCCTGCAAAGAGGAACACGGTGATGACCGAAAAATCGATATTCGGGCAAGGCTCAAAGGCAGCACGCTTTGCGTCACGGTCGATAACACCTTTACCGGAACGCTCCGGCGCACAACAGATAATGAATTTCTCTCGACCAAGCATAAAGGTCTCGGGCTTGGAACACAGTCGGTAAAAAGCATTGCCGAGCATTACGGCGGTATCTGCCGCTTCGAGGTAAAAGACGGTATGTTCTGCGCCTCGGTAATGTGCAATAAAAGGTAGATATTCAAAAAGGCACAGCCATCGAAATGATAGCTGTGCCTTTTGCTTTATAATTCTGTTTACTTATTGACGGCATCCTTGAGAGCCTTGCCTGCTTTAAATGCCGGAGCCTTAGATGCCGGGATAGTGATTTCTGCACCTGTCTGAGGATTCTTAGCGGTTCTCTCTCCACGCTCACGGGTTTCAAAAGTGCCGAAACCGACAAACTGTACCTTGCCCCCCGCAACAAGTACTTTTTCAATCTGTGCGAGGGTTGCGTTAATAATGTTTTCTGCGTCTTTCTTACTTGCGCCGGCAGCCTCTGCAACTGCAGCAACAAATTCTGTTTTGTTCATATCTGAACCTCCAAAGTGTATTTTCAGCGTATATTGCTATATTTAATATACCATATTTCGAGCTGTTTTGCAAGAACGGATGTTGCATTGAGGTAGTGTGCTTAATTTAATCATCACTTTTTCAATCCCGCTTCGTCTCCCACATCGTTGCTCTTTGTGATTTTATAAAATATTGTTATTGCAAAATATCATAGATAAAACATACCCGTCGTATCGAAAACCATATGCAAAAGCGCCCTCCCTGGACATTAAATTTCAAAAACAAAACCGCAGAAGCCCTTATATATCAAGGCTCCTACGGTTTTGGTACTGTCTTTACACACAAGTACTTATTACTTTCCAAAAATCCCGAATGTAAATTTTAGTGAAGAGTGAAAAGTGAATAGTGAAAAAGTAAAATCCGCCCACTTATGCGAACGGATTTTCGTTTGTCACCAGGTAGCAAAAAAGATGCCGCTTAAACGCGAGAGAAAAAACTGCAAAAAAGAAGAGCCTCAACTACGCGTCTGCGTGTCGAGGCACTCGACTGGTTGCGGGGACTGGATAAAAACACCCTACAAACCCTTTATTTAAGCCATTTCTCAAAATGCGTGTGCAACCGGTGTGCAACGGAGAGAACCTCAACGTTATTCAAAATAGTTATACCCGTTATACCTAAAACTTTTATCTTGTTTTGGGTATAACAAAAAATAAAAGTCGGGCACCCGATTATATAGGATGCCCGTAATATTTATGCCTCTAAGCGGACAGCTTGTGTCGGAGTGCCGTAAGAAAACCCGAGGTTTGCAAAGTAAGCATCCGCCTTCTCAATATTTTCCTGCTGATAACTTTCAAATGCATCACAATAGGTGTTGAGTGTAACTTGAATGTCCGCATGCCCAAGAAGTTTTTGTAAAACTTTCGGCTGCATACCTGCTTCAATACACCTTGTCGCAAAAGTGTGCCGGAGTGAATGAAGGGATACTTTGCCTTTGATATCGGGGTCTAACACATCGTATTTTTCAATGGTACGCTGAAACTGCATATTAACCTGCGCGGTGTTTATCAATTTGCCTTTGTGAATAAAGATATAATCGTCCTTTTTGTGGGCACCGCAAAACTTGAGTATTTCCTTAATAAGCGGCATTACCGTCTGAGAAATAGGAATTATCCTTTTGCCTGCTTCGGTTTTAGGGTTCTGTGAAATAAACGCTTCGCCTTTAAGTCCACGAGCCATTGTTTTATCAATAGAGATTGTTCTGAAATTTAAGTTGATGTCTTTTACTTGTAAGGCATTAATTTCACCCATACGCATCCCTGTAAACATTGAAAGTAACATCTGCCAGGAATACTTAACATCATTTTGCGTAATTGCCGTATAAAATCGCTGTTCTTCATCTGTGGTAAGTGCTCTTACTTTTTCAAAGACTTTTTTAGACTTTGGCTTTTTTACATCTTCCATCGGATTTTTAATTATGATTCCACGCTTTATTGCTTCTTTAAGTGTCCTTTGAATCATAAGGTAAACTTTATTGATAATGCTTTGTGACATACCGGTTTCACATAAGAGAAAGTTTTTGATTTGCGTATAGGATAATTCCTGAATCGGGGTGTTTCGCATATCACTGTTTTTTTGAATTCGTTTTAGCGTTTCGATATGACGGTAGTAGGTTCCTTCTCTTATATAGTTCAGATTCAGTTCGTCATCAAGCATAAGCCGGGCAAGCTCACATACTGTAATCTCATTCGGTGCAGTGTAACTTCCTGTAATTATACTGTTTTTAATTTCGGTTAATTTCTGGTTTACCTCTTTTGCGGTTTTGGCGGTAACGCTTCGGCGTATCGGCTTTCCGTCATCACCGTAACCGACAACAATCTGTCCTCTGAATCCGTTTTTTGTCTTATAAACCGAACCTTCACCGTTTCCTTTTTTCTTTTTTGCCATTTTTCTATTCCTCCTTAATTTTGGCAATTTGCAGGGGCATTGTAAAACAATGCCCCCAAAAACTCAAAAGTGCGATTATATTCGCCTTGCTGAAGCCCATTCCATAAACTTGGATGCCATAACCTTAAGATTTTTACCGCACTTTACAAGCGGAAAATCTTTGCGCTGCATAATCTGCCTTGCTACCGGAATCGAGCAACCCATAAGAGCGGCGACTTCTTTCGTGCCTATAAACTTCATAAGGTTTATTTCCTTTGGTGTTAATGCTAATTCACTCATTACTGCCACCCCCCTTATCTTGCACCGTCATCGCGCATACGGCATTGGCGTTCGTAGTTTTGCTTCATCAGCCGGACTACAAGTTCTTCGATGTCTTTCGGCGTAGCGCCATTTGGGGCATACTGCCTTATACTGTCCATTGGTATTTTGAGTTTTTCCACCTGATTAGGTTTTAGTTCCGACATAATTTCCTTTATAGATTCGTAGTCGAGTTTGCCTTCCGCATCTAATTGCTTCATTCGCCTTGCCTGTGCGTGTGACAGAAAGATTGCGGTTTCTTCAATGCAGTCAACAATATCCCGCTGTCGCTCTTCATCAAGAAAAGAAATCTCCACTGCCGGCGACACCTTCATTTTGCCTGTGTCAACATACTCTTGAAGTTCCGGTGTGAGATAGGTCAGGCGTATAAGTCTTTTTACTTGTGAAGGACTGTCATTATCAGATATTTTCTCTACCGTTAACTTCGGGCCAACTTGGTCCGAAGTTGCTTTTCCTTGATGAGAGAGCGCATCAAACTTCATCTTATATGCCTTACCTTTTTCAATGGGCGATACGCTGTCTCGCTGACAGTTTGAATCAACCATTAAAACGGTTGCCTCGTCTCGGTTGATGAAATAAACAACCGCCGGTACTTCTTTGATTCCAAGAAGCTCGGCGGCGTGTACTCTGCGGTGACCGGATATTATTTCATATTCGTCAGTTGTGTTTTCAAGCGGCCTTACGATTATTCGGTTTAATAACCCTTTCTCCCTTATGCTTTCTTTCAGTTCCTCCATTGATTCGTCATCTACTACTTTGTAGGGATGACCTTCAAACGGATGAAGTTTCTCAAGTTTAATATTTGCGAGTTTCGGCTTTTGCTTCTTTTCAGACGGTTCTTTTGCCATTGCCATATCGAGAAAACTGTTTATTTCCTCCGGTGTTGATTTTTTATTTACCGTTTTTACGGCAGATTTATTTGTTTCTTTTTTCATATTTTATCTTGCTCCTCTTTCTCTATTTTTTATTTTTTGTTTTGCTTCTATCTCAAGTGATTGTTCCTGCTTTACAAGCTCTAACAAATGCGGTGATTTGTCCCAAATCTTTTCCGCTTGTTTGAGTCTCTTGCGCAGGGGTGTTATTTGTTTTGTTAGCTCTTTGCGTTGTTCCTTATAAAAATGAATGTCGTCAGGCGTTTTTGCCCGACGACGCTTGTTGTCATATTCATAACGCAGTTGTTCTAATGTGGATATTTCTTTCTTGGTGCTTTTAATGTCTTTATATAAGTCTTCCATTGTTTCAATACTGTTGTTTCTCATAAAGTGATAGTCGCTTATATATTGCTTTAGGTCTTTTACTTCATGCCTTAAATCTACGGAAAGTAAGAATACTTCTCTCATTTCGTGTAACAATTCAAAAGTGCGTATAATAACGAGAAATAATAGTGCAATATAAATCTTTCCGATATCGTGGCTGTGCTCGATGGTAAACTCCAGTTCTTCAATTTCATATAGAAGTGGAAATGCTCTCGGTTTATATGGCGGATACCTGCGTTTGAAATATTCAAAGTCAGGATCATTATAATTTTCGTTAAGCCGCTTATTAAGGTATTCTCTTGTAAATCCGAGCGTATCCAACCTCACAGGTCTTTGCCAACCTATTGCCATGATTGTAAGATGTTTTCTGTCGTCATTTAATGTGTAGCCGATAGATTTAAGATAGGTATATACATCATCGGCACAGTCGCAAAACTGTAGAGCATACTCGATATCACCTTTAATCATATCCCGGTGAGTCATTTGCCCGTTTCTTTGAAACCAGTATTTCTTCTTTTTGCCTTTTGAGTAAAAGTTGCTGTTAGATAAAACCGATTTGCCGTATTCCCGGCAGACCGCATCAGATACCTTGCGTAGCTCTAAATGATCTCCTATTTTGTTTTTGAATTTTTGTCCGTCTTTGAATGAACAGGGATTTACGACATAGTGGCAATGAGTTGACTGGGTGTTCAGATGAACGGTAACCAGAATTTGATATTTATCTCCCCACATACGCCTTGCGGTTTCTTTACCGATTGAAAAGGCTTCTTCAGGTGTTACTTCACCCGGCTTAAAACTCTGTATGCCGTGATAGGCGACTACTTTACCTTTCATACCAAACCGCCGTTGTACCGAAACCATTTCCGTATAAGCGTTTTGCTTTGAGCAGTTGATACCGGCAACGAACATCTGCTTATCTGTTTTGTCATCGTCTTCGGCATACTTAAGTGCTGAATATAAATCATCGTCAAGATATTCTTTCGGTATAGTTTTATCCGGGTTGTCGGCATACTCAAGTGTGGCTTTTAAGTTCCCGTAAACGGGCCAGAATCCTGTAACTGCAATAGTGAATCACCGTCCTTTCCGGGCAGCAGCAAAGTGTTTGCAATGTCAGTCAACAACTTTCCGATTTGAGAGTTTAGTTTGGTCGAGGTGCTTTTGTCTTCCAAGCTGCCTATCTTTTCAAGCAACTTAAAAAGAGCATCAGGAGGAACCGATTTTGGTTCATAACCCAATGCTCTTTGCTTTACATACTCGGTTGTTGACAGACCGCATTTCTTTGCTTTTGCCGTAATGATTTGCTTTTCCTTCTGTTTCAAGCGAAAAGCGATTCTTGTTTCTTTCCCCATACTAACATCACTCCTTTTTTGGGGGCTTGGGGGCGTTAAGCCCTCAAAGATTCAGCCGGGTATTCGGCTGTTTCGGGACTTATGTGGCACACAAAGTCCCTGCTTGCTAAGCTATAGGACAGACTATTTCTTTAAGCCGTCCCATTAGTCCTTTGATACCCTCATAGGCATCAGCTCCTTTCATTTTTTATATATAAAAACGACTGGTTTTCATCAGTCGTTTTCATATCTTTGGTAGCAGTAGTAGCAGTATTTTTATGATTTATTTGGTAACATGCAATTTTTGCGTGTTACCGGAATCTGTTGTAACAATACTCAGTTTTCAAAAAGGTAGAATCGTAAAAAAACAAAGGTTCCTAAAGGCATTGTGCTTTCAAGAACCTATGTCGTTTTGCAAATCTATTTAATTATTAATAAAATATGGAAAATCCTTCTCTGTTGTTTCATGCCCCGGGATCGGGAAGACTTGTTCCTATTAAATACAGTATTATAATTAATGTTAAACTGACGGCAATAACTATTCCAAATATTTTAAAAAATTTCCTTTTGTTTTCTTTGAACCATTTTGATGTAAAGAATAAATATCCTAAAAAGAACGGGAGGATTAACAAACATAAAAAATAGTATAAAAATCCTCTTTCGGGGTACGGCTCAAAGCAATAGCCACAGTTTTGACATAAACCCACCGACTTATGCTTCCTTTTACTTTTGTATGTTTTGTGCCAAGACGGGAATATCCAACTTCTTCGGGAATGTATATGATAATAATTTGCACTCCCTTGTGTTCCTGCCGAGCGCATTTGAAATTTAATTTTATTACTACCACACATTGGACAAACCGGGTTACTATTTGATGCAACAACATTATAATTCACTGCAATCACCCTTCATGATAATTATTATGATTCAAGACAACTGTTTATAAACTTAAGAACCATGTTTATTATAATTCTTAGTAACAGCATATTTGTCCCACCTCTGCAACCTTAAAAATCGTATAATGAAACTTAAAAGTTTATTTTCTTTTTATAATCTCCGGTCAGTTCCAGAAAACCGCGTTGATTGTATGCTATTCCCGCCCAGTCCAAAACCGCCGCCATGATAAAAACAGGATCGAATGTTGACTCGCCGTAAGTCTTGTTAAAATATGAAAATCCTATTGTACCGACAACGGTATTTTCATCACATTTTTCTTCTCCAACCTTATAATTTCTCGCATTACCCTTTGGTGCTTTTCCTCCGTTAGCAATCAACAAATCTGTAATAATATCAAAAACATGATAAGAGTAGGGTTCAATCGGCAACGCTTCACAAAAAAACGTATCGCCATCTTTAAGCGCAATTATTTCATAAACCTTGCCTTCCAAAGTGCTGACTTTCGCCCTTCCGCCACACTGTTTTAATTTACATTTGATAATATCTGACGCTTTTGTTGATGATTCATTTGTATCCCATGTTTCGGTGTTAATTATTTCTATGTTTTTCATATTTGCTTCCTCCAGTTTTTCGTTTGTCAATAGATTTAATGCTATAAGCAAATCATCCAGTTTCTTTTTTGCATAAGGATAAGAAATGTTTAATTCCGATTGCAACAATTTCATATTTCCCCGATTTTTAAGGAAAGTAATTAAAAAGTCATACTGCTCGGAATCAAGCATTTCAAAAATGTTTGGTTCAAATTCGTTGTGAAGCTCCAAACCGCAGTTTTTGCATTTTAATGTCACCACTTGGAGTTTGTTGCTACAAGCCGGACATTTCGTAATTCGTTTGATCATTTTTATCACCTCGTACATAATATATCACAAGTGATAAGTTTTGTCAATATAGTAATTAAAATTTTTTATTACTATAAAGATGCGTATGCTATAATTAATACGAATATTCTTTTTCAACAAACCAACAAATAATAAACTGTATGTTTTATGCTATCCTCTCAAAACGAAGGAATGATACTTATGAATTTTGGAAACCGATTCCAAAAAACATCGTTGATTTTAGCAAATTATTTTTAGATACACTTCACCCCTTCGTATACAGTACAAGGTTAAAAAGCAAAAATGTTCCAACAAGTTGAAAATTTTTTTATTTTTTCTCAAAAATTTTTGGAGATATGAAAAAAGCCGGCATTTCAGCCGGCAAAAATTTTGGTAGCAGTATTCATATTTCAGATAAAGCATAAAAAGCAACTACTTAAATTTAAAAAATGGGAGCAGTTATTTTATAACGCTGGCAATGATGTAATTGTGGCCGTATTTGTTCTTCCCCCGGTCATTGAATAAGACATTGCTGTATTATTCAGGGAGAATGCCGGTAAAGTCCGCAGTATCGAACTTTCATATATCGCCCGGTAAGTCTCAACTCCCAACTTAAAGGACGGTATCCGAATCCCTAGCTACATATTGTAGAAGTATCATTATACCCTTCGTCTGTCATCGCCCGCAAAGCAATACTGTTTCCTGCTTTGTCCGTGATACTGATTTATCGCTCGCTCATCTTTTTCATAAAGACGAGGCCTTGGCGCTCAGCTCCGGCGGCTCACCTCTCGGCAACGAAGGGAACGTAACCCGACATTCTTTCTATTCAGTTGTAATGGAAAGAAATTATTCCTCTCCAATATATAACGAGATAACTATGCAAAAAATATTCCTGATTTTTGAAAGATTTTTATAAACTCGAAAAAAGTTTCTAAAACGCAAAAAACGGCACCGACCTTTTTTAGAGATCGGTGCCGTAAATTTTATTGCCAACTATTAAATTTTTATGCCCGTCTTTTTAGTAATATCTTTACGAATTTTTGAAAGCCTTTTGGAAACACCGCTGTTGTTTGCAATGCCGACTTCTATGGCGGCTTCTTTCTGTGTAAATCCTGCCATTAACATTTTTATGATTATTCTGTCGTTTGGATCAAGCGTTTTCCAATACTCTTCAACCGCAACATTTGAGATTGCAACATCTTCGGGGTTTGGGTTATTGTCATGCATTTGCTCATCGAATTCGGGATCTGGAAGAGTGGGATGTGCAGTATCGGTATGATACCATCTGCGGTTATGATCTTCCGCACGGAAATTAGATTTAATGTTTGGATTAAAATCTTCAAACGCTGACATTTCGTGAATAACTTTTGATAACTTTTCGTATTCTACAACATCAATCAGTGTCCCGACGGCATTATGTAAAAAGTCATCCGCTTTTTCAGCAAAGTCGGGATCGTTAAAATCAAACCGGCTGAAAATAGCATTAAGAATATCTTGGTGATTTACGGCAATTTCATATACGGCATCGGAAATCACATCTTCCATACCGTCCCGAAGTTCAAGGAGGGGATTACCCTGATGTTCAAAAGCATTGCCTCGCTCACCATTAACACAGATCTTGTTTTTATAATATTTTGCCGGCACGCCAATTCCTTTTTCACGAGCCACCTTTTCAACTTCACCATCAATTATTCCTTTAATATCTGCCATATCTGCAATCTTTTCCGGACTTCGTGAACTCGGGTCAGTAATCTTTGCTGCCGACCAGTCGTGCTTTTTAAAAAATGCTCGCAGTTCATCGATCGTTGGCGCACGGTCAAGGTCGAGTAATGTCGTATCTATCTTTGCCATAAAATCACCCTGCTTTTTTGTTTATGGCTATATTATAGCATATTTCACTGTCCAAAATAAATCTCTTTAAATTATAAGAATTGTATGTTCATATCCAAACTTGTTAGTAAAGATAGTGATCTATCTCAGACGAATATTCCATAATAATTACCACTTGAAAGATGAAGATAAATCAAATATTTCATAATTCAAAAAAGAAAACTTTTCTTTATTTGCTTTATAATATTCCATAGCCGCATTACAGATGATTGTGCAAAGAAAGCCAACGTAAACTGTTATATTTTCTTCGGAAGATCCATCTGCGTGTTTAATATTATTCTTAAAGCAAGACTCAAATCCTAGTGGATGAGTATATTCGTTTGTCATCAACTGAAATTTTACACTATTTTTACTTTCGCTATCAATATTACCTTCATGCAAAAGACTACAGCGTAACGAATAAACTGTTTCTGCGGGAATGTTTGCATTTGGCACATATTTCTTATACCAATCGGTATAACGCTTCTTCGTTCCGCTATTCGGATATTCTGCTTTTCCGCAAACATCAGGAAGCGTCAAAGCGGCAGTTAGCGCAGTAAGATACAATTTGTTATCAAGAGCAATATTAATTTCATTTATCAATTTATCAATCATTGCTTATTAACTCCCAAGAATTGAAATGTTACGCTGCCGGATAAGTATTATAAACATATTCGAATATTTGATTTCGGTATGTAGATACTGCCGCATCATCATAAGAATCCGGTAGCTCTTCCCATAGCAAATCACGAATCATAACACTTATAATAGATTGAGTTTCTTCCTTATCACGCCAATGGTCAAGTTCATGAATTTTGGCTTTGATTTTTGCAAGCATTGTTTGTGCGAGCTTTTTGACTTTTTTAATTTCTTCCTTGCTTAATGAGTCTTTTATCAGCAAATCAAACATGGTGAGTTCTTCGTCCGAATCAAATCCTTCACGAACATACCGCTTTTGCTCATCATCAAGTTCGCTGACAAAATTCATCAGATTTTCAAATATGATTGCAATTTCATCTTTTTTGTTTTCTTTATTATACGCATCAACAATTTCCTGATATCGTTCGTAATAGTTAATACGCAATGGATTGTTGCTAAGCATACGGGCCAAGCGTTCTTCAACAACGTCTTGCAAGTCTTTGAACATCAGGTTTCTGTTCTTGGCTTTTTCAAATTCTTTACGAAGCCTGTCAAAGTCAATATTGCTGATGTCAAACTTTCTGCTGTCTTCATCGCCCGGATTTTTCGTAACATCCACATAAGAACTTACTATTTCGTTTAACTGTGCCATTAACGCAGAATTATCGGCGTGTTTACGCTTTTCTTGTAATTGTTCGTAAATAGCGCTGATCGCATTTTTATAATGCACCGTTTCAGCTGATACTTCTTTTCTTTCAATATATTTAAAACAACGGAATAATTCTCTTGCTTGAATTTCAAAACGCTGTTTAACCTCGGTTGATGTGCATATAGCATTTGCACCAGCCGCTACAAGAGCCAGTTTTTCAAAATCTGTTGCTTCAACAAGAGATTTTAAGGCAAATCCATGCTCATCCATATACTTATCAATAGAATTTATAGTGTTAAGCACTTTTTTAATAAGTTCTTCTTTATCGGGTGCAGGATTATTCGGAATGTCGCTATTTTTACTTTTGGTATAATCAGCAAGAGCTTCTCGCAAAGCTTTAACAACGCCGATATAATCTATAATCAGTCCGTTGCTTTTGCCATCACAAACGCGGTTTGCACGAGCAATTGTTTGCATCAGGGTATGTGCTTTTAACGGTTTGTCCAAATAGATGTTGGCAAGCGATTTTACATCAAAACCGGTCAGCCACATAGCGCAGACAAAAACAATACGGAACGGATTGTTAGAATCTTTAAATTCTTTATCAAGTTCCCGTTTTTCCATCTTTTCACGGTGAGGGACAATATCCAACCCCCAGTTTTGGAAAGTCTTGATTTCATTTTGCTCTTGGCTTACGACAACCGCCATTTCGGTTTCTTTCATCCACTTTAATTTGCGGTTGAGTTCCTGATTTTCCTGTTGAGATGCCGTTTGAAGATTGCGTTCAAGTTCTTCAATCTTTAATTTCCAATATTTTTGGGCAAGGTTATACATACGAACACAAGTCACCTTGTTTACGCAAACAAACATCGCTTTACCCGTAGTCCAGAGTTCAGAGTAATGCTCAACAAAATCTTTTGCTATGGTATCAAGACGAGGTTCAGCAGTAATGATATGTATGTCTTTGCTCAATTCAAGCTCCAACTTTGCCTGCTCGTTTATGTCAAGATCGGCCTGTTCAACGGCATCCAATAATTTATCGTTGATTTCAGGATTAGTGATGTTCAGCATATCGCTGCGGTTTTCATAGTAAAGCGGAACGGTTGCGCCGTCTTCCACTGCTCGCTTGAAATCATAGATCGAAACATAACTACCAAATGTGCGCTCGGTGATGTTGTCATATTTAAACAGCGGTGTTCCTGTAAAGCCGATTCTGGATGCTGTCGGCAAAAGTCGCACCATATTATCAGCAAAAATGCCGTTTTGTGAGCGGTGTGCTTCATCCGAAAGGATAATAATATCGTGATCCGGCGTAATCGGTTCGTCTGTATCGTTATTGAATTTTTGTATAAGCGTAAAAATAAAACTCGGGTTTCCCCTTAACATATTCCGCAGAGCATTTCCGCTGGAGGGAATATAGGTGCTTGCTTTTGCAGAAAGACAGCCGCAGGCCTCAAAAGTATCGCTAATTTGTTTGTTCAGTTCGTCCCGGTCGGTCAAGACCACAAAAGTCGGGCTACCCTCAAATTTTCGGCGTACTTTCTGTGCGAAAAATACCATAGAATAACTCTTTCCGCTTCCTTGTGTATGCCAAAAAACACCAAGTTTTCCGTCTTTCAATTTTCTTGCTTTATAAGATTCAATCGCTTCGTTTACGCCGAGATATTGATGGTTTCTTGCCAAAATCTTTGCGGTTTTACCGCCTGAGTGATCAAACAAGATAAAGTTTTCAAAAAGATCTATAAAATTGTTTTTATCACAAATGCCAAGCAGCATGGTTTCTAAATCAACCGCGCCGGCTTCGTCTTCTTTTAATCGTTTCCATTCGTGGAAGAATTCATATTTAGAACCCATTGTTCCGACTTTTGCTTCCAAACCGTTAGAAAGCATCAAAAAGGCGTTGAAATAAAACAACTGCGGAATTGTGTCTAAATAATCGGTGTAGTTGCAATTATAGGCATCCTGCACATCCACAGTCTGCTTTTTAAGTTCAACAAACAAAAGCGGAATGCCGTTGACAAAGCCCACAATATCCGTCCTGCGGCGATAGTGTGTGCCGTGTATTTTCATTTCTTTCACTGCAAGGAAATGATTCTTTTTAGGTTCCTTAAAATTAAATACTTGTGCCTTGCGTTCTACGGTCGTGCCGTCCGCCTTTTTGTATGATACCGGGATACCGTTACGCAGAAGTTCATACTTCTCTTCGTTAATTTGCATTAAGGTCGCCGAAGCGGTAAATGAGCATAGGGTTTTAACGGCAGAGGCACAGTAATCCTCTGTCATCCAGTCGTTGTTATCAAAAAGTGCCTTTTTAAGATATCGGGTAAGCACAATATCGTTATATGTCTTTCTGCCAAGTGTGCCGTTTTCGCCTAAAACTTCCTCATTATAAGCAAAGACAACTTCCCAGCCCAGCTTGTCCGCAAGGACATTTCCCGCACTGTTTTGCACTAATATGTTTTCAGAATATTCCCAGCTCATTATTCTGCCTCCGGTTTTTCAATATCTTTTAAACAAAATTCCTCATTGATTTTAACTATGATAAGAATCATTATCTTAAGCAATTCAATATAATCCCTTTTTTGCGTTTCTTCATCCCTTGGATATGTGCTATGGATATATTTATTTCTTAAATCCTTTCCATCACTGTATGTGGATTTATTTAGCATATAGTTTAAATAGTTCTGTTCCGGTTTAGAAAAAAGAGTGTCTTCCGTGCAAATTTTTTCAAAATGCTCTTTTGCTTTTTTGCAGTATTTTAAGCATAGAACATCGTTGTCATAATACCGTTTCAGCATTGACACTTTTTCTTTACACAACGCTAATGCTCCAGATTGAGTAATGTATAAACACTTGTTTTCAATAAGCCAATTAATGCCACTCTTTTGGTGATCTTTAAAGTCGTCAGTGACCATTTCTTCGCTTTTTAACAGCTCAAACAATGTATGATATTTATCTTTTGTTTTATCTGTATATGATAATACACTTTGATCGGAAAACAAATAAAACATTGCCATACGGGTATCCGTATCATCAAAATAAGCATACTTGTCCTTTAATTGGCTTTTTACATTTGAAAATACAATATGTTCAGAAGACATTTCAAACAATTCTCTATCAATACAGCCGTCGCTTACAAACATATTGTATTGTTTTAATACACCATCCATTTCAGAAGCTAAGTTCCGTATCTTTTCCAAATATGTTGTATTTTCTGACGAAGGCGAAAAACTAAATCCTTCGGCGTTAAATTCATCTTTCAAATATGTTTCAAAAAACCATTGAAAGATTTCCTCTATTTCAACATTCTTATTTTTAAGAAACTGATAATATAAGGTCATTTGTGATGATGCCAGCATATTGCTTATAACAAATTGATGCCCTTTTTGGTAACAATCTTTCCCTTTTACCATAAACACACTTTCCAGTGCGCTAATTTTTGAATTAACTGATACGAAAATAGGGCAACAGTGACCATTGAAAAACTCGAAGACATAAATAAAATTGTTTAGTATTGTAGGATAGTCTAAGTTTTCTTCTAACCACTTGACATCGTATGTAAGGTGGTAAGTGTTGCCTTCTTCTATTTCAAGTTTTGTCTTTTCAACATCGTCAAACGATACTCCAACACCATATCCATGCATGGTTATTTCGTTCGTTCGGGTTTCCCAATAACCATCATGTCTCTTTTTAGCGGCCAATTTGGTTTTATCACTAATCGGGCATTCTTTGCTGTTTTTTGCAGTGAAAATGAGTTGTAAAGCATTTGGATGAACATGTTCTGAATTGATGTAGGTTAAAAATATGTTTTCAAATTCTGATGGTAAAAGCTTTGTCGGCAAATAATACTTTTCTTCGCTACTCTCTAAAAACTTATTTATTAGAATACGAGGCGATTGTGATGATGTGCGCATAAATTCAGCAATGACTTCATCAAAGTGCTTAACGATATTCGGATATTTAAGAATTTTATAAAGAGCTATATCCGGCATATTTAAAAATTCTTCAAACGCCGTATTTGAAATTTTTTCATATGTCTTAAACTTACTAAAGCATTCTAAAAAATCCTCAAAATAATCAGTGCTAATATTTATGATTGAATCTAAAAATGTTTTATCATTCAATGCTGCAAACCATTTTGCAAGAAAGGGTAATACTTGGTCGCACATTGACCGATATTTATTTACAGTTTCAATATCGTACTTGTGCTCATAACCTTTTGATTCTATTATCTTTTTTGCCGTTTCAAGTTCAAAAGCATCATTAACCGGAACATTTATGGAGTTGAAGTCGAATAAATCAATAATAAGCATGGATTTATTATAATCTTCGTCAAACAAAACATAGTCGTTATAAAGTTTCAATCCTTCATATTTTTCAATCACAAATTTGCTCCCTATAATATAATTTTATTCTTCGCCTATATTACTCATAAGTCCATTTTTCGTCGTTTCCATAGATTATTTCATCAATAGAATCTATAATTTTGTTTGTTGTAGACTCGTCAATTGATTTTTCTGTTGTCAAAGATTTTAAAAGAGAAACTAATTCACTGGAAGTTGAACTAGTCAAATTGCTTTTTTTGGTTTTTGCTAATGGCCGTTCAGTATCTGGTACTATTGTTTGATCATAAAAATCTACATTTTTTTCTAATAGTTTTTTGAAAAAACGATTAGTTTCAACGCAAGAAAAATCCGCAATGCTAAATATGTTATATTTTACCAACTCATAGATTAATAACCAATGTGAAAAACAAATCATTTCTCTATTTGAATCCGTTGGATCTGTTGATTCTATTTTTACACGATCGCACAATTCTTTTACAACATCATAATAATACTTATATCCTTTATCTTTAATATAAAGCAAGGCTATTATTATAGCCAAGTCATTATTAGAATTACAAACCAATCTCACAATTTCTTCATTTAACGGAAATCCAAACAGAGTCAGAGCCCATAATGCCCATACCGCTTCAACTTCTTGTCTTAATTCAATCCCAGAATGAATAATCGTTAGTAATGCTTTTTTTAACTCTTTTTTTTGCTGTGCTGTTAAATCGTTTTTAAATCTATATATAATTGGCAATATTTTATGTGCCAAAGATGGAAAAGTAACCCATGAATGAATCAACAACGTAATTAACTTTTCAATATCCTTTTTTTCTAGTATTGAGTTTATTATAGAGAATCCATATTTAAGTAAAGACAAATCTTTGTTCTTTTCAAATAGGATCATCATTCTATTGTAATATGTATAAGCATCTTTTGTAGATATTGATTTTATCTCATCAATCCCACTGTGTTCGAGAACAAATGGTGCATTAATTACTTTTGTTTTTGCTTCGTTAAGGACAAGATCATATTCTAACAACTGATTCCTAACAAAAGAAATAATAGCATTTGGTGACTCTTTATCACTGATATAAAATGAATAATCATCAACAAATCGGCATACACCGATATTGGGAAATTTCTTTGAAATTTTGCTATCTATATCGCAAAGAATAATCTCAGAAACAATCCGTGAAACAGCATTTCCGACTAAAATACCATGTGTTTGTCTATCGTTTAGATTTTGGAGAGCGGAATCAATAATATTGCCAAGTAGTGTTTTGTCATCTTTTTTCGTTTTGGCAACATCTTTTGTATGAATGGCCCATGAAACCGAATGTGTATAAATGCTATCAAAAAAATTACTGATATCCATTTTAATACAAATGGTGTTATTAGAGAATAATTTTTCGTTTGCATATCGCGTTTCTATCGGTGAATTAGAAACTCTATTGTATGCTCGCTTTTGAGTGTTCTTTTGCTCGGCAGATGGTTTTGTTAATGATATTTTGCTTTTATCAAATATTGCTTGCAAATCGATTTCATTAGAAACAATACGATTTACAATACGGATATAACTAATTGGATTCGGTATTGACATTCTACGACGTGCATTTTCACTTTTATATATTGAGAATAAGAACGGTGTTGTTGGGGTAACAAGTGAATCTGCTTGACCTTTTAGTTCATTGTAATGAGTTGCCAAACCTATTGAAGAAAAACATTCCGGCAATTCTTCTGGAAAGTATTCATATTTCAACAATTTTTTTGCATCAAACATTGTTAATCCTCCGGATTATTGGAAATTTTACACCACTTTTCAATTAGATAATTTACAAATGCTGAACAAGATACCAGCATATATTTTGCATCTTCAGCTGGGGCATTGGTAAAATCAACCCCTCCATGGCGGATTCCACTTTCATCAGAGGTATATCCATACAAAGAAGAAAATGCGTTTTTCATGGCTTTATGAATGTATATATTATTGTTCTCAAGCTTTTTTAATGTGTTCCCTAAAGTGGATTGCGAACCTGATTGCCCTGTGATTATGCAACAAATTGATTCGACAGCACAAATGGATTCCTTTATCGAGTTTTCGTAGTCAGGATTTTGCAAATCCGAATAATATAATAAAGCTTTTTTAATATGCTCATTTACAGAAGCAAAGTCGGTAGTTCCTGCCTCGGTGATGGCATCTAGTTCTTCATTGTTTGTTATAGGAGATACCTCGCCTAGTATTATTCTATATCCTGATTTTTCGGACTCTAAAAGATCATTATATTGTCGAATCCGCTTCTGTTTTTTATCATACGGCAAACAAGAAAGATGTTTTTCGATAAAATCATACAGTTCATACCATTCACAGTCAAATAATATATATTTTTGAATCTTATCTTGAGCTGATTCGCCTTTTTTAGTGCTGCTTGTTACAAATCCAAGTAAATCAGCAATCTTCTCATCCGTACTTACCTCTCCATTTATAGCTTGTTGAAGTCTTATCGAACTTAAACCACCGGCTTTGATTTCATTATTGTAAAATAAATTCCACACCCTTGCTCGGATATTCTTTGATACATCATGTATTAGTATGCTTTTTTGTGCTTGAAAACCATATTTTTCAGAAAACAATATTTATACCTCCAATTTTTTCGCAATCGGCTGGGGGATATCGTATTATAGCCTGCACCGAAAGCGCTATTCAAAATGTACTTGTCTATTCTTATTTCTTTTGCAGAAATTGCTCCAGCAAATCGGTTTGGACATTCGGCATTCTTTCTGTCAAGCCATCCTTCAGCTGTTGCCAATTATACCTGCCGTGGCAAAGTTGATCGATCTCTGTCAATAAAGCGTCAAGTAACGATATCGGTTCTTGAATTTGAGCACAAAGCTTTTCTAAAACCGCCGGAGTGTTTTTCCCCTCAACGATTTTATTTCCTGCCTTCTTTAGAGTTGCGTTCAATTTATCCGTTAGCACCGCTATTTCTAACATTCTGCAATTCTGCAAGAATTCCTGAATAACAGGGAAAATCTTGCTGTTATATCTCAATTTGGTCATTAGAACGGAATTGTGTTTTTTGTATGGAGCATAATCCGCATAATATACAGCGTTCATCTCGGCTTCCGCGTTAGCAATGAGTTGTGTCAGCCAATCCTTGTGAATATCATCTTTTTGAGCAACAAGAAATTTTATGTTTTTTGAAATCACTTGTAGTTGTTCATATAAATAATAGAGATGCGAAAACAAATATGTTTCTGCGGTTTTCTTATTCTGAACATACTTTGATATCTCGCAAATAAGAACAACAAGCATACTGGCAAATGCTCCGCCAAAAACAGCGAGCAAAAAGGTGTCAGGCAGCCATTTCAAATCGCCAACATTAAATACTCCCTTGATTGCGATTAAATATGTGATAACTGCAAAGAGAACTGATAACCATGTTGTCAGCTTGATTGTTGCTACATTACCTCTCATATATAGTTTAGTCCTCCAATTTATTAGTCTATACTTCAATTTCTCCGCTCATCAGCTTAGGCAGCAGACGATCACGGGCTTGAATAAGCAATGCAAATTGACTCTGAATATCGCTCATTTTTCGCATGATATCTTCAAGCGGCTTCAGCAATGATTCATCATCCGGAACAAGTAGTTCATGTGACAGAAAGTCTTCAAACGCAAAATTGTTGATTCCGTTTGCACCTTGCTTTTTATATGGGAGCATTCTACCGCTTGATTGCATATCTTGGATTTCCCAGTAAAGAGTTAAAGCATGGATTCTATCTAATGGTCGGAACAGCTTGCAGAAACTCGCACAAATTGTATTACCACCACAATTGCGCAGTATCAAATCGTCAATCAGTAGACAGCGTCCAATGTTGTTAATGTTGCCATTTGAAAGCTCAAAAACAATATCATTTGCTTTCAACGCACGTTTTTTGATGTCATTTTCAGTATGATAGCGAAAAGGAATATCGTTATAATTTCCGGACTTAACATCGTTGATATCAGTTCCGCGAATAACCTTTCCTTTGATGGTATTCTTTCCGACAGGAGATTCCTTCCCCCAACCACCGCCGATGTGTAATACTAAACAATCTAATACGGTCTTTCTTGTCCACCCCTCCGGCACACCGTCAACAATCGGAGTGTTCTCATATCCGGGGAAGCGGAGATCGACAAACCATTCTTTATACAATCGCTGCGCCGCTTCTTCAAGCAGTTTGATTTGCTTCTGGTTGTTTTCGATGAGATTGTCGTAGGCGGAAAGAATATCGCCGATTTTTCGTTGAATATCAATATCGGGAAAACATACCTCTATATCATTAAAGACGTCATTATTTACGCGCTGTCTTCCTGTTGCACCGGTCATTGAGTTTATCATGCTCTGTTTGACAAAATCGGTCATCATGAAGTAGTACAGATACTTGCTATCAACAGTGTCATCTTTAGGCCGAAAAACAAGATATTCAGTTGAGCCAAAACCCGTTCCAATGTTCTGGCAGTAAAAACGTTTTCCGTTTTGGAGGCAGGGCGTTATTCTTGCTATCACCGTGTCACCGTCTTGAAATTTCACTCCTGAATCAAAGGGCTTCGTATCAACTTTATCCGGAGAACGATAACAAGTGCTTACATTTGCCATTTCAACAAATGGGTATATCTGCCCCTTTGTCATTACAATTTTAGGATTTAGATCAACACATTCTAAAAATCTCATATTTCCATCCCCTTCATATTCTGCGAGATGGTATCCATAAGATCGTTGGATTCCGCCTGAAGAGACAGAAGCTCCCGGTGGATCTCTGCCATACGCTCGGCAAAATCAACACCGTCATCTTTCACGGGAGTTACACCTACATACGCACCCGGAGTAAGCGACCAGCCTTTTTCTTTGATTTCGGCAATAGTCGCTACTTTGCAAAGCCCAAGAACGTCGGTATATTTGCCAAGTCCAAAACGATTTGTTAACCACATAAAATCATTAATGGTTCTTTTTATATCGTTAATTACAGAAATAAAATCTTCCGTTTTGCTGTCTATTACCTTTTTACTGCGAAGATTGGTTTTATCTTTATAAGTATCAATCGTTTTCTTTGCAATAGCCGCCAGCATTTCAAGTTGAGGATATAACTCATCTATATCAAATGTCGTGCCAATATTCGGAATACTTTCCAGCAATCGTGCTTTTGAATTTTCATCAAGCATTTCAGTGAGATTTTCGCTTTCTTTCGGCAATTCGGAAACTGCGTTTCTGATTGCATTTCCATATTCTTCAAGTAGTGCAGAGTATTTTTCAACCTCACCTCTGTAGAGCCATACAATGGCATTTAAGTTTTTCATCTGCCATTCGCTCCACTCATTGAGTGTGCGGTCAACAACGGTATAATAATTTCGGGCGTCAATAAATAATACTTTATCTTTAATGTTATCGTTTTTGTTTTTATCTAAAAACCAAAGTGAGCACGGCAAAGATTTAGTATAAAAGAAATTATTACCGACTGAAAGCATCGCATCCACGCAACCGGTTTCAATAAGTGATCTTCTTATGTCCTTATCTTTTCCTTGGCTATCGGTTGCAGAAGATGCCATAACAAAACCGGCACGGCCTGTTTCATTCAAATAGGAATAAAAATACGAAATCCAAAGATAGTTAGCGTTGCCAACCTCTTTGTTTTTATTCACGCTCGGCAGACCAAACGGAAGCCGCCCGGCGTTTTGTGCGGTTTCGGATTTGACCTTATCCACATTAAAAGGCGGATTCGCCATAACAAAATCACAGCAACCATTTAAGTTATGGGCATCGTGATAAAAACTGTTTGCTTCATCGCCGGAAACAATTTTAGCATTAAGCCCATGAACCGCCATATTCATTGCACAAAGTTTTGCGTTATATTCCACTTTTTCCTGGCCGTAAAATGTCATAGCCGTATTGGCGTTTACACCGAATTTTTCAATAAAATCCGCAGAAGACACAAACATGCCGCCACTACCACAAGCAGGATCAAGCACGGTTCCGTGATTTGGCTCAATAATATTTACTATCATTCTAACAAGTGATTTCGGTGTAAAGAACACGCCGTCATCGGACGCTACGGCAGGGGCAAATTTATTGAGGAAATACTCATAAATTCTGCCGATTATATCGTCTTTGATTTCATTAAATGCGCTATTATTGAAAATACGGAGAAGTTCACGGAGAAGTTCGTCCTTCAGTATAGTGTAGTTCTTTGGCAGAATGCCTTTTAGTTGAGCCGACTGTTCCTCAACAAGTTCCATTGCTTTATTGATTGCCTCGCCAAGTTTGGCGTTATCCGGAAGGTTTAACAGATAATCATATCTGGCTTCTTCGGGAAGATATATTGCACTCTTGGTCTTGAAATCGTCTGCTTCCACCGGCAAAACACGACCGTTACGAACGGGTCTGTCTTTCAGAATATCTGCTTCTACAAACTTAAAACGACTGTAAGCATAGCGTAAGAAAATCAAGCCCAAGACCGGCATACAGTATTCCTGCGAAGTAACCTTTGAATCTGCACGGAGCAAATCTGCCGCTTCCCATAGTTCGTTTTCAAGTTTTCGTATATTAACCATAATCATTCTCCCAAAATGTTTTTAAGCAATGTAACTTTTTAATGCAAAGAGCATAATCACAATTAAAGCAAGTATCAATAACGTAGCAATCCAACCAACCGATTTTCTTCGCTTCGGTTTTTGCACAGTATATGTATAACTTGGCTTAGTGGGCATATAGGGTTGTGTTTGTTTTACAATCGGGCGTGGCCTTGTTGCCTTATCGTAGAGTGTCAGCGGATCGGTTTGATTCATAATTCTGTTATAAAAATTATCAAGCCAGCAGGCGTCTTCCAGATCGCACATATTATCTTCTGACCATCCTGGCTCGTGGGCAATTTGATTTCTGATGTGGCGATAGTGCTTTAGTTGTTTTAAATCATCATCCCATCCTCTTACAAGATAGGAACCCCTTGGTTTACTTATCATCTCGTCAATATATGCAGACAGTTTTCGTTCATCATTAAGAACTTCACCGCATAGCTTTTCAAGATGTTTATATGAATCTATAAATCCCATAAAATGCCTTTCTGAATTCAAGTTATTTATCTGCAGCTCCTAACACTCTTAAATAATCGTCCAGCCGTTCGTTTACATATCCGGCGATGAGTTCTATCATTTTGCTGGCTTTGCCGTTTTTGTAGTATTCATCAAAAGCGTCATAATACTTTTTACGGTCGGCGAATTTTACATTGATAGGCGGATAGCCGTTACGAATTAAATCAAGATTGATAATAAGTCGTCCTGTTCTGCCGTTGCCGTCAATAAAGGGATGAATACCTTCAAACTCCAAATGGAAAAGGGCTATTCGCTCAATCGTGTTCATTGTAGATGAACGCTTTTCGTTTTCAAGCAAAAGTTCGGTTATCTTTGGTTCAATCAAATATGGTTGCACGGGCTCGGTAAAAGCACCCATAATTCTTACTGGAATACGACGAAACACACCCTTATCATCAGGACGGTCTATGAGCACAAGTGAATGAATTTGTTTAATAACACTTTCCGAGAAGGGAAGTTCCTTTGTTGCAATATCCTGCACGAAAAGAAAAGCATCACGATGACCGATTGCCTCCATATGGTCTTTAAGCGGTTTTTGGTCAATAGTCATACCCTCTAATGCCATAGCAGTTTCTTTGAGAGTCAGTGTGTTGCCCTCAATAGCATTGGAGTTATAGGTAAACTCAACCATAAACTCTTCACGCAAGCGTTCTACTTCACCCTCAGTTAAAGGGCGAAGAGTAGAAAGCAATTTTCGCTTTTGCTCTATCTTTTCAAATAGAGAAGGGGCTTTAAATCTGCCGTCACGCGGTTTTTGGGCATTTTCGGGAACCATATAAAGTTTCCCTTTTTGGATTGCACCCGGAATTTTCCCTTCGGCACACAGAATACGGGCTCGTCGTGCGGAAATGCCCCATTTCTCAGCCGCTTTAGCCAGTTTTATATATTCCATTTGGTTTCCTCCCAAACACAAATATATTATTACGATAGTATAATATCACATTTCAGGAATAATATCAAGATAAAAATAAGATTTATTTTCTTTTCATTGTTCCCGTAATTTGCAAGCGATACAAAAAGCGATCAAAAAAAGAAACCAGTAGTGATTTTGCCACTACCGGTTTCTTAAACAACTATCTTTTTGATTATAATTACATTTTAAAGTCAATTAGTAATCCTACGGCGAGAGTAAAGCCATATGTAAATGCAGCGGCTTCGGATATTGAATCCATTTCATTTACCGAGGTGTAATACTTCTCGAACAGTTCGGCTTGTTCGGGGGTGAGTATTGCTTCGAGTTTTTCGCGATTATTTCCCACGAGGCGAAGCAGGCTTTTATATTCCGCATTGCCCTCAACAAACTGTTCGACCGGGCGGATATTGCCGTACCAGAGGTTTTCGAGTGTTGTCATATAAACAACACCTCGCTTTTGACAATCTCTTCGGCGCGGTTGCGGATGGAGTTCATACGCTGAACCCACAACATTTGATTCTGCTGTTTGAGTGTTTCTGTTATGCCTTCAGATTTTGCTATTTGCTTTATTAACCCAAAAAGCATTTCCTCTGCCTGCTCATTTACGCCTTTTAGATAAGAGTTCAATGTTCCGTTCATCCGCATAACATTTATAACCGTTGGTTTGTTTGCTTTTAGGTAATCATAATGTCTGCGGCCGAGAATTCCTATGTCTTTTAAGTTATCTTTCATAATGCAAAACCTCCCTTGCGGTATCATATTACTACAAGAGAGGTTTTTTGCAAAATGTGCGTTTTTTCGGTAAAATGCGTGCAACAGGTTAATAGTAAGTGCTAAAATATGCCGCAAATAATGGCTTAAATGCGTGCAACGCGCGTGCAACGGAAACGAATTTAAGTAAATTTTACATTTTTTCATTTTGGAAACAAAAAGCCCCAAAACCCGCATAAATAAAGGGTTTTAGGGCATTTTGAGATAAAGAAAATCCGTCTTCGAAAAGACGGATTTTTGGCTCGTAGCACCGAAAAAGATATCACCGGATTTTTTGAAAAAGCCGCTTGTGGTAAGGCTTTTTCGGCCTTTTTTATAAATCCGTACTGTCTCACCTGCAGTGGTTGTGATACCTTTTCTTTTTTTGTGCGAACCGAAAAAGATATCAGGTAATTCAAATATCAATTGATTCTTCCTGCTTCTTGCGATTACGCTCTGTGCTTCATATAAATCTCATTTATCGCTTCGGCATACAAGGCGCGTGATTTTTTGACCAAGCCCTCGTTAGTATTCTTTTTGTATAGATAACGATCAAGGACTTCATCCCAATACCCGTGTTTTTTCAACCAATCTTCTTTGGGTTTAGTATAGTATCCCTTGGTCTGATCAGCCCAAACATATGATCGCTGTTCCTTGTTAAATCGTATGTACTGTTGGAGTACTGAACCGGCTTTGTCGGTATAGTTATTTACAATTGCGAAGTCACAACTTTGTAGTATCTTTGAACGCCAATGATCAATTTTTTTGATCGTAAATACACGGGTTGAATCTTCGCAGTATCCATATCCATACCGAGAAACCACTGAGTTAAAGGCGCCCATCATGATATGCTTGATTTCCCCGGGGTCATATCTATCGTCATCATAGAAAACATCAAGGTTTACATCAAAATCATATCCGATATTGCTGTTACGGTCGCAGGTAATCATATTGCGACTGCTACTCCCAATGAATTGAAATTGAAAAGAGACATCTTTGTTTCGCAGTATGTCCTGAACCTCATTAATTATCTCGATCAACTCATTTTTTGCCGGGGCAGCTTCTTTCTTGGAAACATATTCGAAGTTGTACATAGTTAAATCCTCCTCATATTTCCCAAGCCGCCCATTCAGTTCAAAACCAAATCATATTATTATACTTGTTTTTTCTTCGTTGTCAAGACCTATTATAACACATTTTAGGCTTTTATGCAAAAAGGTTTTTCGAACAATCATATCACATCATTCTATACCGCTTTCGCTTTCCCTCGCGTAGTGTGATTTTGAAATCCTTGTGCGTGGTGTCGGGTTATTGAGATTGTTGGCAAGCAACTCTTTGGTGTTTTCCAAAAGGCTGCCGTCGCCTGATTCATAGACGCAGACGAAGATTTTCTCTTTCCTGCAATCGGCAATAAACTCCTTTAGTTTTTGCTGTTTTGCCTCGTCCCTTTGGTCGGCGTGGGAGCACCACACCTGTGCCAGCTTCAGCTCGTTATCCATTACAATTTCCATTTTTCAAACTCCTTTAGTCGCCGTCCCAAACGCCATCCGGTCGCATGTGTGCCATAGACAGCAATTGATAGAGTGACTTTTTGACATTCCCTTCGGTTGCCTTCCAATAGTCAGAATCAACCTCATCGGTCAAGGCATCAATTGCCTTTTGCAAAACAGGAATGCTCTCAGCTCCGGTTTTCCCGTAAATGCTTCTGATGCCTTTTTCGCCAAGAACATCGGGACGGCAGAATACACAGGCATAGTTGTATGTGATGTTCAGACTTAGTTCCTTTGTTCCGTCAATAGCATATGTACCGCCACGAATAAAATGTGGATTTTCCAATTCAATGGTCTGCTTGGTGACAGGATCATTGAGATGTATGTCGTAGCTCACTTTTCTATCTCCTTTGGCTTGCCATTCTTTTTCTTATTTAATCACATTGTCTGCACGAAGGTTTGCTCATCTGATTCATTGGCTTTCATTCGGATTAGACCGTTATCGAACAGATCCGCTTGCATATCCACAACTTCCATATCAAGAAGTTCGTATGCCGCGTATATCACGCCATCTATTCTGATGTCTTGTTTCTCTCCGCCGAGCATTGCCTTGATATCCTCCGGCGTAAGCTGAACTCTGCCATCGGGAGTCATGATGTCAAAAGAACATTCGGGATGGCGCATAAGCTGTCCGCGGACAGTTTTGGCGATTCGTTCCTGCTCGGCTTCACGCTCGTCGGCATTTTTTATACCTTCGGCGATCGTTTTCGTAAACACTTCCGTGTTTTCGCAGATTTTTTTGAATCGGCTTCCGAAGTCCATCAAGATCTGCAAATCATCACAATTGCAGAAAAAGCCGCCCGCCTCGCTGTCAAAGATAATTCTTTCGATATTTGGTTCATCCGCAAATGCCTCACGAAACGCGGCGTCCCATTCATATCCGTTGCCGTGCGTTTTGAGTCCGCGCTCATCGCACACCTCATCGCCGCTTTTCTTGGCATAATTGTCAAATGCGGTCTGACAGTACGGGTAGTACTCATCGCTTAGCAAAGCAATCGGCAGGCAGAGGCTGAATCGCCCATCGTCGTGTGCAACCACATAGAACGGTGCGTTGATGTTATTGAAATTTTCTATCTGCTTTTCGGTATTCATATCATCATATTCCTTTCAACATCACATTCCATTCATCCGCATGACTTCGTCCTGGTTTTCTTCCACGACAAATTCCGATGCCGTCATTGTTTCGCCCAAAAAATTCGGCGCAGTGTCATCGTCAAGCGGGATATATCCGTCCTTACCGAAATCGAGTACATATCGCATCAGCACGGTGCCGCCGTGATTGACTCCAACCTTCGGCTCAATGGAGCAGAAGCGACCGCCGTCATCGCTATGGCGGAGGTCATAGGCGTGTAAGCCTTCGGGAATTTGCTCAGGTTTAATCCGTCCGTTGCTGAACAGTGCTCTGTGGTCGAGCACCTCAATGACTTCTAACTCTTCCTCGTTCAGAACCGGAGTATTCAGTTCTCTTGTTTCCGTCTTATTATAACTCATATTTTTCTCCCTTCATATTTGCTATCTATGCACATCAGATTCATTGTTGGATAAGCAGGTGTTCTTTACCTTTGGCAGTAAGTTGTCCATCTTGATTCCTTCGAATATCAAACAGATTTACAAGTCGCTGCATGCTGCATGCAAGCTGCATCATTAGAGTTTTGATTTCCTCTTTGGACATGCAAGAAAGTGCGAATAATTGTTCGTCTTCACACAAATCCGTAAATGTCAGTTTGCAGATTTTTCCTTGTCTTTTCACACGCACTTTTAACGAGTCAAGTCCACGAGGTTCGGGATACTCCGGTTTTTCACCAGCATCTAAATCCTCATCCATCGAGAAAAGGTTTGGCGCATTCCAAAGTTTTAGCCAGGGGAGCGCCTTGTAGATTTTTTCCATAAACGCCCCATGATCCGTTGAGTAAAGAGAAAGATTGCTTTCTATGTATGCCTCGCAGATCGCAATACCCATTTGATCATCCATTTCAATTGTCTCGGTCTTATAGGTTGCAAGATAATCGCATCTGTTTTCCACGGCGCAGTTAATTGCAGTAGAAAATCCATCGGGGTCAAGCTTTTTCTCTTGAATCATTACGGTTTCTCCTATAATATTCATGCGGCTCTTACGGCAATGATTTGTCAGTCCTTCTCTTTGAATATCTACCTCTTTTTCGTCTTGGGCATATAAAAACAACCATATTCTTTTCATTCAAACACCATTCCTTCCTTTTAGTTTTTCACAGGCACGATTTCATAAATATTGTCGCTCGTTTTCATGGTCATTCTCTCCATCTTCAAGTTGCATTCGGAAGAGGGCGATGTGTTCGCTGACCATCCGCGGATATGAGTTATACACATGGCGGCACAGTTTCTTGTACAGAACGAGAAAAAGCTCATCATCAGCGAAATCGAGAAGACCGTCCATAATTCTTTCTATCTCATTTTCTGCGGTTATTCTCCCGGTCATTACCGAAGCAACCGCTTGAGAATAATGCGCATAGATTGTTTTCTTTTGTTCTTCGAATGCGGCAATTAAACAAGCTATATCATCCAAAGGACTATTTTCGCTCATATTGATTCCTTCTCCCAAATTTCTGCGGGCATGTCATAAGCTACAAGTTCGTCTTTGATTATTTGTTCCACGATGCTCCAAGACCCTCCCGCAAGACCGCTGCCCATTTTATACGGGATTCTGACGGTCGTCAGCGTCCTTGCCGGTAATGGTGTTGCAACAGTTCTCACAACCGTGAGTGCTTTTCGCAGAGCGGCATAATCGGTATAGCATTTATCCCGACCGAAGCCATATTGTGCGAACAGGTTAGCAATGAGCCATTCACATCCGTTATATCGAATCGGACAAAACAGCACTTTCCCGAGCAAGTCCTGACGGTTAGCGGCTTGGGTGCAATTCCTTTGATACATCTCATATACTTGTGGGAACATGGTGCGAATCTGCTTTGAAAGCCCTGCACCCATAATGCCCTGACAGTTTACCTGATGGCAGATTATCAGTTCGTGACCGGTCCTGTTGGGAGAAAATATATCACCACAATGATAGTCTATACCAATCCCACCTTTCTCATGTTTCGTTCAGATGTTCTGTCTATTCTCAGCACCGGTATACGAGTAGCCGGACATAGTCAGCAGTTGGGCATGTTTCGTCCGGATTTGCATCCTTGATAGCATATTCAGCCCATCGACAGAAATAGCCGAGCATCGTATCCACTCTGTCTACGATTAAGTTATAAACCCTGTACCAGTCATCATATTCGTCCCACTCATAGTAGGAATACTTCTGTTTCTCTTTATCGGACAGTTTTTCATATTCCTCGGGCGTGAGCCAATAACCTATGGTATCATACTCGTCGATTTCAAATGCTGCGATGCTGACCTTGGAAGCATACCCGCGGTATCGTGTCGGCTTGTCCTTCTTGACTCGACCTTTTACGGATTTGCCGTAGTTCACAAGGAACATGGAACGGCTGTAAAAATCCTTGTAGGTGTCAATGTGTAAGTACGGGTCGTATGGTTCATCGTCTTCATGGCAAAATACCGACCGAACTTCTTTGCTCATATTCTCGGGTCGACCGCAAGTATAACTGACTTCTTCCAATTCTTCATATGCTTCACGAAGCCAATTTCGTCCCGAAATGACCGGACAGACATCGATATTTCCGTCAGTGCGCTGAAATAGCGGATTCAGATTGTACCACTGATTGCCGACACGAACCTCGGCATAAATTGCATAATAAGTTCCCATTGGTGACTCCTTTTTCTTTTATCTGATACCATCTGTGTCAGCAATCCGAGTAAAATTCCTTCATGTCATCTAATCTAAGGCACGAAAGACGGCCATACTCATAGCCACTGCCGCAGTCTATACCGATTGCATTATCACCCTTCCAAATACACCACGGCACTTTGTCGTGAAAGTAGCAGGTAGGTGTGTGACCGAAGATCAGTACATATCCTTCGGGAATCGGTTGTGTTTCATCCCATCGATCCCATATGGCAAATTCACGGCTGTTTTTGTAATCATAAATGTTCCAGGGGGATTTTATGTAGTTTTCCTCGGGAGAGGCATGGACAAGCTTGTACTTGATTCCGTTGACCTCGACTTCAAGGTTTGTTGGCAGTTGGCGGATGAAATCGAAAATCTCGGCTCGGATATCTTTGCGGTAATGTTTGAGCTGCTCATGCGTAATCATACCACCGTTCCTGTACCAAAGCCTTTTTTCTCGCCGATTCGTGTTTTCCTTTTCTTCAACTGCATCTTTGCAATGACCGATGGCGTTGAGCATCATATATTCATGATTGCCAATCAGCATTTCGGCATTGGGCATTCTCATGATTTGTCTTAATATTTTGATTCCTCCGGCGTACCTATCTATCACATCTCCGAGGACATACAATGTATCATTCGTTTGAAGATTGATTTGAGTCATAATGGATTCAAATCGTTGCAGGTTACCGTGGATGTCGGATAATACGTAGGTCATCGTTTCATCTCACTTATTCGTTCCATCGTGTCCGGTGGTTTCATATTTCTAAAAGCATGCATTTCGTATCCTCCGTTTCGAACTTTATTTCGGAATATTTTCAAACCCTGTTGACAAAACTATCGTTGCAATGATATAATATGGTTGTGTCATCACAATGATATAGGGAGGCTTGGTTTTATGAGCACAATTCAATTACTTCACGGAACGGATCACATCATCGAGGTTCCGGATATCAATATCGGTAATCCACACAATGACTACGGAAGAGGCTTTTACTGTACCCGTGTCGAGGAGATGGCCAGGGAATGGGCCTGCAAAAAGAATACGGATGGCTTTGTAAATGTCTACGACTTTGACGAAGACGGACTAAAAGTGCTGAACCTGCTGAGCGGCAATCATACGGTTCTCAACTGGATTGCCTTGCTTCTTCAGTTCCGCACCTTCAAACTCGATTCCGAGGTTGCCGTTGACGCCCGGGAGTATATAATAGAGCATTACTCGGTTGATCTTTCCGGCTACGACATTGTTGTCGGATACCGCGCGGACGATTCTTACTTTCAGTACGCTGAGTCCTTTGTGTCCAACACACTTCCCCTCAGAAGTCTGAATAAGGCGCTTCGTCTCGGCAAACTCGGCGAACAAACCGTTGTTATCTCGCAAAGAGGATTTGAGCGTTTGAAGTTTGTCGATGCATATTCGGTCGATAAGAATGTCTATTATCCCAAGTTCTTGGATAGAGACACCAAAGCGAGAGATACTTATCGTAAAGAAATCAAGAAGACGAAATCATATCGTGATGATATCTTTGTACTTGATATCCTTAGAGAGGAGATGAGCAACGATGACCCACGCATACAACGAATCCTATTTGAGTAATGCAAAGGATCGGCTGTCCTCATTCTTCGATTATGCTATCAATGACTGTAAGATCAAACCGGATTGGATTACCGTGCTTTTTATCAACACAGGCTATGCCGAGCAGTTTGAGCGCGGCAATCCTGCCTATGTTGCAGGTATGTCCGGTGTTGAACTTGCCCGTGCGGTTATCCTGAAAGCATACGGCAGAAAGGAACTTCCTAAGCCTACAAACTCTGAGGAATGCTCTCCCGAGTATTGGGCGGGTTGGGCGCTTGCAGAATATCAATGGTACTGCGGTCGCAGGTTCAAAGATATCTTCGAACGGATTCCTTTGACTAAGATTATCGGAATGTATTCGGTCTATCACGAGATGGATATCACGAACTTCATCGATACAATGGAAGAGTTCTACAAGGCTGCCGAAGGCGATTCCAATCTGAAACGCATTCGGGAAAGCAGAGGCTTATCTCAGTCAGAACTTGCAGAACAATCGGGCATCAAAGTCCGAAACATTCAGATGTATGAGCAGCGTGTCAACAACATTGATAAGGCACAGGCACAAACACTCTACAAGTTATCCCGTGTTCTTGGTTGCGATATCGAAGACCTGCTTGAAAATCCTATGATGTAAATCCGGTTGTGCACCTGCTTCGGCAGGTGCATTTTCTATGCCTAAATACGCCTTAAGCAAGGGCAGGTTTTCGGGAATTACGCAGAATCTAAGAAATCCCACGGTCATATCTTCAATCGTTGTCCCAAGGTTCTCGAACAGTTCGGCCGCCTTATTATATACCTCTATGTCGATTTCAATAGTCATGGTCACAAGATCTTTACTCATCGTCTTCTCCTTATCCAACTCTTAAGAAGTAGTCTTTGCTGAAACTCGTGAAGAAAGCCGCAGAGTAATCGTCCAAAATTAGTCTGTAGTATCTTCCCATCGTCACAGCTTCTTTCTGTTAGCCCATGTGTAATCGACAAACACATCCCAATTATTCATAATCTGCCAACAGACATCTACCTTCTTTTTCTCGGATTCACGGGGAGATATCCATGGTGTAACAAGAACTTCCCATTCGCACTTCGACCAAAAGTAATACATTACCTCGCTGCGGAGTTGCTTGGCGAAGTCTTCTTTGCTTTGATATTTCTTTGCTGCCTTCTTCACATATTCACGGAATGAACCGTGTTCGAAGACATTGAAGGTTTCGATGCTGCGGCTGTTGCAGTTGTGGTAGAACACATTCCATCTAATCTCGTTTTCGGGATTAACGGTTTGATTCTTTTCCCATGGGAACTGTGCCATATATTCAGCAGACCTTTCGCCATAGGTGGGGCGTATTGTCCTTCCACGCTCAATAATCTCGTCCAAGGTTACAGGCTCGTAATTCCAATACATACAACCTACATTGTAGATTTCATTCCGGCATCCGATGCTATTAAGACGCTTCGCAAAATCAACCTCAAAATCTGCTTCATCTGTAAAATGGGAGTGGGCATGGAGATGGATTGCCTGGTATCGATGTCCGTTGTACATCGGGGTGAAATAATGGGAGAGGATAACTCTTTTCTTCGTGCCGTCTTCCAAGCTCACGCAAATATCGTCGTAATCTTTGATTCCCGCAAGCGCTGCCTTGGCTTTTGCATTGTGCAGAAAGCGGTCATGATTTCCTTTAATGAGAATGATCTGACCGTTTAGATTTTTGATTAATTCCGGCGCGTCATCGTTTCGCGCTTTCCATATCATGTCCCCGAGGACATAAGTGAGATCGCCCTTGCCAACCTTGCTGTTCCATCTGCGGATAAGTTCCGCGTCCATTTCCTCAACCGTCTTGAACGGGCGATTATCAAAAGCAATCACATTGGCATGACCAAAGTGCAAATCCCCGGTAAAGAATATCTTACCCATCTTTCTTTTTCCTTTCTAAATCGTCTCTGAGCATCTTCATAGTCTGCTGCCATTCACCCAAAGCATCAACAGTTTCATGCTGTTCAATGTAATCCTCAATATCACGAAGAATGCCTTGCTTAGTCTGCTCATGAAGAGCACCAAGGCTGTCCTTAATGATTCGCTTCATTGTTCCCGGGGCAAGTGTTGATCTGCCGAGAGCGTATCTGACCGAAAAGGTTACCAGCGTGTTATAGTTGCCGATAACTTTTCGCATATCTTCATCTGTCATTTCTTTCATGACCTTCAACTCCTGTATTGATTCACTTGACTCGAACTGATGGAAAAGAAAATGCATTTTATCAATTCGTTTATTTGTGTGCCAATGTCCGCAGAACCATGCTATATAGTCCGTTGTTTCTTCTATGACATCAAGCCACTTTTCCGTACTGTCATCCACTGTACTTTGGTCAATACCCGGGAGGAATTCTTCGACAGGCTCATATTTGAACGGACAGGTGTGTGACAGAACCACATCGATAACATTTTCTTTAAGCTGCTGTTCTACATATTGCTTGATTTCTTCGCTTGGTTGCTCATCTGACCACCAACCGTATCCTCGGGAAAGGCGATAGAACTTGTCCACACTGTAGGCGCCGCCGATGACGATGTGTCGAAGCCCCTCTAAGTCATATATCTCGCCGTCTCTGGCAAACAATACGGAAGGATAGGCTTCCTCATACCATACGATGCCGCCGTGCCATTCCTTCGTTTTATATGTTGGAATATGCCATGGTCTTATTTCATGATTACCGTGGATACAGAAAATAATGGGCTTTAATTTGTTGAGCGCATACTTCAATTCTGCATCTCTTTCGTCTTGCCCGTAGTTAGCACCGACATCGCCGAGAATTACGATGATATCTTCCCTTGTGGGATTAAAACGCTTACAGAAGCGTTCTATATCATGTTTCTGCCCGTGAATGTCACCGGTGTAATAAATCATAGTTGTGCCACCTTTCCGATGATAAGTATATCAGCCAATTTGATTCTTGTCCTGCGATTTAAGAAAATGTATTCGCAAACCCCCGAAATCATATTCGCAAGCGAACAGTTCGAGGGTTTGCTCTTTTAACCGGTTGTTTATGCAGTTGTTGTTTCGCAAACTGTAGGTTTATTCTTTGACTTTCGGAGTGTTCCATCGAAGCCAAATACAACCTATAATTTTATCTGCGGTTGGCTCGGGTTAAGTACTTGTATTCGCGCATCGCTTGCTTGGTTGCCTTTACAATATCAAGTAGCACCCGCATTTCATAGTCGCTGCAGTCCGAGAGAATTGCGGTAAATTCATGATTGGATGCCTTGATTGTATTGGTAAGGCTGTCAATAAGCAGGTCATCGGTGGAGACATTCAATTCGTTTGCCACCATCACCAAAGTGTCGAGACTGCAAGACTTGTATGCCGTTTCCACATAACTCATATAGGCGGCAGAGCGATCAATTCGCTCGGCAAGCTCCATTTGAGTAATGCCTTTCTTTGTGCGGAACGCACGGATTCTCTGCCCGAGAAGAATGTAGTTGATTTGCATATAGAAACCTCCAAAAAATTGATGTTTCTATTATAAGGTATAGCCGATGTGTTCAACTGCGGCTTATTCCAAACATCGGGCATAGATTATATAATAATCTATATACTATAAACGGGTGAGGGAGGTGCGTCATGAGAGAACTTGACGATGCAAGATATAAGGCAATCGGTGCAAGAATCCGTGATGTTCGCCTTCAGCGAAACATGAGCCAAGCAGAATTGGCGGAAAAAGCATTCATCTCCGTTCCGCATATGAGTGAGGTTGAAAACGGAAAGACCAAATTGCGGCTCTCCACTTTTGTATATATAACTGAGGCATTGCAGGTTTCTGCCGATGTACTGCTCCGCACTAACACCCCCGAGGTAAATGGGATATACCAAGGTGAGTTCAACGATTTGTTGGCGGATTGTTCTCCTGCCGAGATTGATTCCATTATCAAGATCGTGAAGGAATTAAAAACCACCATGCGGATGAAGAAAGACGATTACCTTTTTTGACAGGTTGGGCAGCAATGTCTGACCTGTTTTTTCTTGCCGTTTTCGCTGAAAGGTTTTCCGAAGAATCAATCAACTTTTCAACGGAGACAATTATCTATTCAATTCAAATATGGTTTTCGAGGTAGGTCAATCTTGACCTGCCTTTTTTGCTTTTTGGGTTGGCAGTTTTCAGTCTGCCGACCTTATTTTTTTGCATTTTTTTCGTCTGTGATAAACCAGCAGTTAAGCACTTGACCTGTGGTTAGTCGATATTAAGCCTTGCATGATTTACAATAATCTTAGCCTTATTTTGAATACTGCAAGTGGGAGGATAACCAAAATGGACGAGATAGATATTCACGCTAAATTGGCTCAGATAGAAACTGCACCGCACTTTTCAGAGATATTTGACGGAGACACAGAACGGGCTGAGATGATTGCTGAGCATCTGATATGGCTGCACACGATTCGCCGTGAGCGACCTCTTGTGTCAAAACCATACAAGGTGGGCATTTACATCCGATACTTTAATCAGACCAGATATGAGAATTACCTCGATTTTCACAAGAAGGGGTTTGTAGACACATTGGCATTGTGTCCGAAGTGGGAGTTGGTTGACTTCTATATAGATGAAGGCTCAACTGCTCCCAATATGGAGAATGCACCCGAGTGGTGCAGATTGCTTCAAGATTGTCTTGACGGCAAGGTGGATTTAATCATTACACAGAAGGTTTCCAATGTAACGAAGAAACCGCAGGAGATTACAATCATGTCCCGCTATCTTGCAACGCTGCCGCATCCGGTCGGAATCTACTTTATCTCCGAAGATATTTTCACCCTTGCTTCTTATTATCAAGAAGATATGCGGGACACTGACTTCTTCCCCGAGGGATGGGTGAGCCTACCGGACGATGACTCCGAGAGGAGGCTGCTGCATGATTGACAAAACGAAACGCTTAGAAAAAGAGCAAGCCAAGGCAAAGACCAAAAAGCGCATCTATGTTGAGGTCGATCCCGAAAACTATGATTACTTTCCCGAGACCAGGCAAGCCGATTATTACGATAATGATGTCCCGCAAAGGGTTGCTATCTATGTTCGTGTTTCTACGGACGATGTCCGGCAGACTACATCCTTCGAGTTGCAAAAGAAGTATTATGAGGATTTCGTTATCAAGCACCCTCACTGGACGCTCGTTAAAATCTACGCTGACGAAGGCATCTCCGGCACTTCTCTGAATAAGCGAGAGCAGTTTCTTCAGATGATTTCCGACGCAAAGCGCGGAAAAATCGACATGATCATTACAAAGAGCGTTTCCCGTTTCGCCCGCAATATCTATGACTTTATCGGTATTGTGCGAGACCTTGCCGAACGCAATCCGCCTGTCGGAGTCTTCTTTGAAAGTGAGGGGATTTTCTCACTGAATGATGACTCACAGCTTGCATTGTCTTTCCAAGCCACAATGGCCGAGGAAGAGTCACACACACGAAGCAGGTCGATGGAAACTTCTCTGCGAATGCGATTGGACAATGGTATCCCTCTGACCCCCAAACTGCTTGGGTATATGCATGATGCTGACGGAACACTGATTCCGAATCCTGACGAAGCGCCTACAGTTAAACTTGCGTTCTATATGTATCTGTACGGCTATTCATCACAACAGATTGCCGATGCTTTCAATGCTCTCGGGCGCAAGTCCTATTTGGGAAATATCAATTGGACTTCCAACGGTATTGTTCAAATACTACGCAATGAGCGACATTGCGGTGATGTCCTCACTCGAAAAACCTTTACGCCAAACTTCCGTACCCATAAGGCAAAGAAAAACAGAGGTCAAAGACCGCAGAGCCGATATCGTAATCATCATCCCGGCATCGTTTCCCGCGACGATTATATTGCGGTTCAGAGAATGCTCGATAACGCTAAGTACGGTAACAAGTCTATCTTGCCCGAAATCCGCGTTGTAGAAGATGGTGTCCTCAAAGGTTTTGTCACCATTAATCCCCGATGGGCAGGATTCAAAGAGGGGGACTACTACCTGGCTTCCAAAAGCGTGTATTCCTCTCCCGAGGAAGAACCGCATCCGGAGGAAGAGATTCAGTTTGAGGTGGAAGCAGGTGACTTTGACCTGCGCGGTTTTGAAATAGCCCGCGGCGAGTTCTTTGATGCTCCTCGTCAGCCTCACGCCATTATTTATCATAAGTTTATCAAGTTCAGTACCGCGTGTGTCCGGAAATTCGGCACACAGAATTATATTGAGATTCTGATAAATCCTATTAGCCGAAAACTTGCGATTCGACCGACCACCAAAGAAAACCGTAACAGTGTCATGGCGTCAAAGCCGGAGAAAGGTATTCTATACCCACGGTTAATCCCAACCGCTGCTTTCAGTGAGACGATGTTCAACCTTCTTGGTTGGAACATCGAGTACAAGTACCGTATTTTAGGTACTCTCTATGAGCAGGATGGCGTAGTTGCCTATATCTTTGATACCGTTGACTCAGAGGCATATTTCAAGCCTAATGTGCTTTCTAAAGAGAACGGCGAAGAGGACTGTACAAATGTGCAGCCGTTGATGCCCTCCGGAAAGCGCATTCGTGCAATTCCCGAATCATGGACAAGTTCCTTTGGTAAGCAGTTCTATGCACAGGAGAAGTCAGTAACGGAACTTCAGCGGCAGAGCGAGGAAGATTGGATGCTCCGTTTGGAGGGCCAACTTTTCGAGACCGGCAACAAGCTCCATGTGACGGCGTTTGAAGAACTCAAAAGTTTTATCACGCAGGAATTGCAGGGCGTAGATATTCAGGAGGTAGTTTATGAATGATATTACTGAGCAAAGGACAATGACAGAGGCCTTTGCTCCCCCGGCGGACTCAGAGCTGCACAAAATCCCGGTATTAAAAGACGAGGAAGAATTGATTGAAATGAGCACGGACTTCAACCTGGAGGAATTCCAGGTTGTCCGCAGAGAGTTCTTTGCTCATATTCGTGAGCCTGCGGTTACATTCAATAACCGCAAATTCTATGTGAATTCAGCTTGCCTGACCAAGTTTCCGCACACAGACTATGTCCAGGCCCTGATCAATCCTCATACTAAGATTTTGGCTCTCCGTCCCTGTGGTGAGAATGAACGAGGGTCGTTCCAGTGGTGTTCAATCGGTCAAGACAAAAGGAAGCCGAGGCAAACAACATGTACGCTGTTCTTCCTGAAAATGTTTGACATGATGGATTGGAATCCCGATCACCGCTATAAGATGCTCGGGAATATCATCCGCGCTAATGGCGAATACCTGATAGCATTTGATTTAACATCCACCGAGGTGTATCAGCGTACATATGATGCGGAAGGTGCTAAATCAACGGCATCAAGGACGCCGGTATATCCGATTGGTTGGCAGAACCAATTCGGTATGACATTAAATGAGCACAAGCAGTCTATGCTCGTGAACATATTCGATGGCTATGCCATCTACTCAATCAAGGATAATAAGGCAGTTCGGCAAAGTCCGACAGCAACTGTGACTACCGACACAGTTGCACTGCCGGAAGGAGAAATAAATCATGAGCGAACAGACTCGACAACAAGTGACTATAGCGGTTGACTTGAAAAAATACCGTATTCGCATTCATCGTAGCACACTGACTTTGCTCGGGACACCCAAGTATGTTCAGTTCCTTGTCAGCCCTTCAGCTATGATGCTTGCTATCCAAGGAACGGACAAGAGAACAAATTATACTCATCGTGTAAATTTAGCTGCGCTGCATCCGGATAACTCCTACGAAATTTACAGTACCTCATTTGTCAATAAACTTTGCTCCTTGGTGGAAGGATTAGATAGCGCTTACGCATACAGACTGACCGGAGAGATTATAGCAGAAGAAAATGCAGGCGTTTTTCCACTCAGTTCTCTCCATAAAATTGATGGATTGGAGGAGCGATAATGGAGTTGAAACGGCTGAAAATAGACGAAGAATTCAGACATTTAATCCGTCCGCTGCGGCACAGAGAGTTTTTGCAACTCGAGCAGAATATTATAAATGACGGCTGTCGTGACCCTATCGTTGTATGGCATGACACCATTGTGGACGGTCATAACCGTTATGAAATTTGTATGCGCCACAGCATCCCCTTTGATACAAAGGATATGGAATTTGAGTGCCGAGAGGCTGCTGTCGCCTGGATATGTGCCAATCAACTCGGAAGAAGAAACATTACCGAAGAGACTCGCAAGTTCCTTATTGGTATGCAGTACGAGAATGAAAAATTGGTTACCCGAATTCGCAATAAGATAGGGAGAAATCAGCACACCCTGGATATATCCACGATGGACGAAGAGGATGCGGACAAGGCTTGCCGCCATTGGACGGCACAGAGAATTGCCGAGGATAATAATGTGTCGGCTGCCACTGTGCAGAAGTATGCCATATTCACGAGAGCGTTAGAAGAAATCGGAAAGAAAGAGCCGAAATTAGTGCCCAAGATTCTTTCGGGGCAGTACAAGATTGCCCATAAGCATGTGTTGGAAATGGCGGAACTAAATCCGCAGGATCTTCGGCGAATCAATCGGAAGATTGATCGAAATCCTGCTGAGTTTATGCATTACAAAGCCACGCGACCGGTTGTGCAAGGGAATAAAACAGTTTATTCCGAGGGAGATATTTCCACGGGGCCTTCCGTGAAGGATATGCCCGAGTATGATCCGGATGCGGAAATCAGCAGTCTGACTCTAACGATTCCTTCATGGAAGAGTTCTATTGAACGGGCAAAGAATACGGCAGACCTCACCATCGTTTCTCCCCAGGCTAAAGGTGACTTGGCACAGGCTTTGCGTGAGCTGCGAAATACGATAGCGGATATGCTGTCGGAAGTGGAGGATATATAACATGGATGATTATTCGCCGTTTGTGCCGAATGTTCATTTCGAGAAAATTCCAATCAAAAACCTGGTTTCGAACCAGGATTATCAACGGAATCTGTCGCAGGCGCGTATTGAGAAAACGGCAGAAAACTTCGATCTGTTTCAAATCAATCCTGTAAAGGTCAGCCGAAGAGACGGGATCAATTATGTTTTTAACGGGCAGCATACCATTGAAATTGTTGCACTTGCTTCCGGCTCTCGCGAAACTCCGGTATGGTGCATGATCTATGATGATCTATGCTATGAACATGAAGCCGATATCTTTGCCAATCAGATGAAATTCGCAAAGAACCTTGCGCCTTTTGAAATTTTCGTAGCGAACTTGGAGGCTAAGAACCAAGAACAGCTTATGATTCGAGATTTGGTGGAGTCTTACGGTTTGAAGATATCTGCCAAGAGAGCGCCGGGGCACATCTGTGCTGTATCCACTTTGGAGGCTATTTACTCCAAATACGGATACCAGGTTCTCAACCGTGTTCTTCGCCTGATCATCGGCACATGGGAGGGAGACTCCAATTCTTTCTCCGCCAACATTATGAATGCAGTTACCAAGCTTTGCGTGGTGTATAAAGATCAGTTAAAGGATGAGGTGTTCAGCGAGAAACTCGGTGCTGTTTCCATTAAGCAACTGACTCGTACCGCCAGGGATCGCCGGAAGGGGTCAATGGGCTTTGCCGAAGCGATGCTTTTAGAATATAACGGAAAAAGGAAAAGTAATGCGGGCAAACTATTCATGAACAAACTCTATGCTCGGGATGTTTCTCTCTGGATTGAACCGGACGAAAATGAGGATTTTGACGATTCAGAAGCTTTTGAGAATTTCGCTATCGGACAGCTTGGCGAAGATGAAGAAAGCGATAATAACGAAAGCAATGCTTAATAGAGTCAGCGAATAAGCAACTACGGCTTATTCGCTGTTTGCTGTTTTTATTTTTCGAGGTATTCTTCAAGTTCATATCCGCCGCCGAGTATAATTTGCAGTCTGCCGTCATGGTAGACTTTTATACATTCTACCATCTGCCGGACAATTGAGTCATCATAGGTATCTTTATTTTCTTTTCGTTTGTCAATGGTGTCCTGGATTTCCTTAATCCGCGCTTGAAGTTCTCCGTCCTCACTTTCACTTTCTCTAATTGCCGTGATGCGCCCCGAGAGTTGCTCGATTTGCATGGAGATGTTTTTGAACTCATCTTCATAGTCCTCGGCATCACTATCTTCCTGAACGCTCAGTGTTACAAGGTCAAGCATACGCTTATTAAGGGCATCGATTCTTCTTTCGAGCAGGTCGATTTCATCTGAGCTGCCGTTGATTCCTATGGCTTCCCCGATGGTGGATTTCATCAGCATTAGGTAGGTGGATTCGTCTTCGATATTGAATCGATTTAAGGCTCTTACAATGGCTCTTTGCAGTGCCTGCTCATCGACGGTGATTGAGTCGGCGCAGTATTTCTTGCCATAGTCAAGGCGGCTCATGCATCGCCACACGATTCTGTGCTTACCTCGGATGTTCCATGTTACTCTTTTGTACCTGCTCCCGCACTCTCCACACATCATTACTTCCGTGAGCGCGTATTTGGAATACTTTCCCGAGGCGGTCAGAGCCACCTTTTCAGACTGCGGTGCTTTTGCCTTTCTTCGGGCGGATTCCTCTTGTGCCTTATTGAATATCTCACGGCTGACAATGGCAGGGTGGCTGTTTTCTACGAGCCACATGGGTGATTCACCTTCGTTGGCTTTTCGCTTTTTTGAGATTGGGTCAAGTGTCACCGTTTTTTGCAGGATGGCATCTCCGCAATATTTCTCATTTTTCAACATTCGGATAATCATTGATTTACTGAAGTTCAGTTTCTTGCCGGGAATTTCGATGTTTTCGCCTTGCAGGATTTCGGAGATTTCATCGGTGGACTTGCCGGAGAGGTACATATCGAACACTCTTTGCACTATTGCTGCTTCCGATGGGACGATTTCGGGGTTCCCGTCCTCACCTTTCTTGTAGCCGAGCATTCGGTTATACATAAAGATGGGTCTGCCTTCTTCGAAGTTCTTTCGGTGCGTCCAAGTAATATTCTTGCTGATGCTTTCGGATTCGGATTGTGCGAATCCTGCGTATATGACAAGGTACAATTCGCTATCACTTTTCAGCGTATCGATGTTCTGTTCCTCAAAGTAGATGCCCACGCCGATTTCTTTGAGTGATCTGACATAGTCAAGGCAATCCACAGTATTTCGTGCGAATCTCGATACTGACTTTGTTATGATCATATCGATTTTACCCTTGTGGCAGTCATCTATCATCTTTTGGAATTGAGGTCTTTTGTCTGCTCTCGTACCTGAGATGCCCTCATCGGCATACAGCCCTGCGAACTCCCACTCCTTATTTGAAGCAATCATTTCGGTATACACCTTCATCTGATTGGTATAGGATGTGAGTTGTTCCTCGCTGTCGGTAGACACTCTGCAGTATGCTGCAACTCGCTTTTGACGATGTTGCGCCTTGTCTACTATGAAGGATTTCTTCGGCTCGATGAGGGTAATTGTTTTCTTTGTAATTTTGGTTACTGCCATTATTCATTCTCTCCTTCGGTGATTTCTGTCCCTACCTTGGTGTAGAGCCTGACTTTCCCCGAACTTGAGAGTGTGACATAGTCTACAAGGTCGGAGAAGTAATCGTAATTAAAGTTTTCCTGGGGTTTCATCATTGAGGCTCGTTTCCTTGCAATTTGAGCGACAATCATTTTCTTTGCCTGGGTTTCTTTATATAACTGACTTGCGATGTCACTAACCTTCTCGACAATGTATTCCTCGCTCGGGTATTCCTTCTCGAGTTCGGTATCCACTTGCCGTTGCAGGCTTGCGACCGTCGGGGAGTCAACTATCCTTATCTTGGGCTTTGGTATCAGCAGTTCGCTGTTTTCGATAATGCGATTCATGAGGATGGCGATTTTCTGTAGGAGGTCGCCGTCGCTGATACGCAGTCTCTTTCCGCATTCTGCATTTTGGCAGGTCCAGCTTTCATTGATTTGTCGTTTCGAGCAGACTCTGCGTAGCATCGGGCTTCCGCAATCGGCGCATTTGACTCTGTTGCGGAGCAGGGCGATGCCTTCGCATTCTCTTTGTACGGTATTGCGCTGCCGTGCGGCTTTCATGGATACCGCACCCTCGTATGTATCTTCATCGATGATTGGGTCGTATTCATCGTCCCCGATGTACTTTGCGTTGTCGATAATTCTTGCAATTCTCGCTTTATCCCATGTATCCGTCTTCTCGGTATAGGGGATTTTCCTCTGCGTGAGGCTCTCCGCTATTTCTTTGAGGGAAGCGCCCTTGATGTACTCATCAAAGATTTCTCGGATAATTTCGGCTTCGGTGTGTTCAATCACCGTTCGCCCTTCACGGATGGTGTATCCGTATGGAATAAAGCGTGTCTTTTTCATTGCGGTTTCTCCTATATCAATTCAGTGAATTTCAGTCCGCCGAGCAGAGTGACGGTCAATTCATCTGCGTTATTGAGTGCCATTCCTACGATAATTTCCTCGAAAAGCTTCTCATCGAACTCATCCAAGGGTTCTTCTATTTCGTCAATCAGAGATTTTAGTTTCCGCACATCTTGGAGCATTGTAAGTATTCGGGACTCGAATTGATCCTGCCGATCTTCTTTGAGTGTGCAGAGCTGCTTTTGCATCTCTCTGACTTGGGACTGATGTATTTCGGGGGCAAGGTATCCTTTTGAGCGAAGCTCATTCAGTTTTAGAATTGTGGCGTTTATCTCCGCAATCTTCTGACTGATCTGCATCGCTGTTTTGTTATTTCGCTTGTATTTCTGTGTTGCGCTTTCAAGCTTGGCGATAACTTGACCGAGGATGTTCTCTTGCCCGAATCGTAGCTTATTCACCACTGATAGGAAACCGTCATAGATTCGTTCCTCGCTGTAGTAGTTGGAATTGCATGATTTTGTGTTTTCCTCATGCTTGGCGCAGACCCATTTGACTCCACCGCTCCGAACCTTTCGGCGATAGAAAGAGCCGCATTCGGAACATCGAATGCGGCTCGTAAGGGGGTAGGTATTGAATGTTATTGATTTGGTGAACTGCTCTTTTCGCTTTTGGAGGAGGACTTGCGCTTTATCAAAGGTTCCTTTCTCGATAATGGAAGCGTGTGTGCCGGTGGCATAGTACATATCTTCTTCGCCGCGGTTCTTGGATTGCTTGAACGGCACAGTCGTGTCACGGTATGTTTTCTGATAGTGGCAGTCTCCGATATACCTTTCGTTGGAGAGCATATAGGAGATTTTAGTGGATTTCCATTTTTCTTTGCCGTTTTTTGTGGGGATACCTCGCTCGGTCAGCACCTTTGCAATTTCCGTTGTAGACATACCGTTGAGATAGGAGTGGAATATCCATCGCACGATATCGGCCTCGGGAGGATACTCCACAAGTTGCTTGTTTTCAAGTCTGAATCCGTATGGTGCGTTACTGTCTACATAGATGCCGAGTTCCATTCGTTTGACGATAGACAGGCGTTGATTTTGAGAAATTGCTTTGGATTCTTCTTGAGCAATTGCGGTGAAGGTATTGAGCAGCATCTCATCGCCGAGGGACTGAGTATTGATGCCTTCTTTCTCAAAGATTATGCCGACGCCGAGAAGTTTCAGCTTTCTCACATACTCCAAGGCCTCTTTTACATTTCGTGCGAACCGGGACACCGATTTTGTGATAATGAGGTCCAGTTGATGTAATTCGCACATGCGGATCATCCGTTGGAACTCGGGACGATTTTTGGCTTTCATGCCGCTGATACCTTCATCGGCGAAAATCTCAACCATGTTCCACTCGTTCTTTTTCTTCTTTGCAAGCCTGGTGTAATAATCAATTTGAGTTGCGTATGAGTTTAGCTGATCCGCAGAAGAGGAGGAAACTCGACAGTAGGCTGCCACTCGCAGTAACTTAATTCCTTGCCTTGATATCGGGGATATTAGCATCGGCTTTGCCATCGTTTTCTCTCCTTTCCTTGGTGGGGAGGTTGCGCATACATTTTATGCGCAACCTCTTTTCAACACAACATTATATCCATAGAACCGCACAAGTCCAGCGAAATCTTGATATTTTTCAAACTTTTCAGTCTGCGATTATAATATCGGCACCGGTAAGTTTCTTATAGTATTTTTTCGCTCTGCTGTACTCCTGGATACTGATTTTGCCGTCATCACGAAGGCTTTTCAGTATGGCGATAATCCGAAGGAAGTTTGCGGACTTGGTTTGTTTCTCTGCTATCATTTCCTGTTCTCCTTCTTTTCTCCGTAGTATTCTTCGTCCTTAACGCCTCTCATGAAGCTCTCAATTTCTTGAGCGGAGTCCACCTTGGGGAACTTATGAAGGGCTTGCCCGATTTTACCGGAGTAGGACTTTGAGATGGCTCTCGGGTCCAGAATGGACACGACACCGGTATCGCTTTCACAGCGAATGAGTCTTCCTACGCCCTGACGGAGTTTGATCAGCATATTGGGGGTGCAGTATCTGTCTACGAAATCTCCGACGCTGTCGCAGTTATTCTTCTTTTCCTCCATGAGAGCGCTTCTCATCGGGAATGGCAACCGAACAATAATTACGGATGAAAGACAGTCACCTACACAGTCAACTCCTTCCCACATAGAGCCGGAAGCAAAAAGAATACCGTTCTTCGATTTTTTGAAATCGGTAATGGCATTTTTATTGCTGCGGGTCATGCAGATGGTATCGTATGCGGTCAGTCTGTCACGCAGAAGGTCGTGTACAAGGTTGAGCGTTTTATAGGATGTGAAGAGGATTGCTGTATGACCGTTTGTGGCTTTGATAATCCTATAAATCTCATCGGCGATGGCTTTGAAGTAATCCTCGTTGTCATTGTCCGGAGTGGGCATCCCCGTGGGAATGTACAACCTTGTGTGATTTGTGTAATCAAAAGGCGATTCTGTACGGGACTCCAAGAGCAGGCGATGCGGAATAAAATCCAATCCGTTTTCAGCCTTGAAGTATTCAAAATCCGTTCCATCCGAAAGTGTACCGGAGGTCAGCACATGGCTCACATTTCTGTCCCAAATTTTACTCCGGAAAATGTTGTTGATATCTTTTGGGGTACTGCATAACGAGAGAAGTCCATTTTCATCCGTATCCAACCAAATGGTGGACTTACTTGCCTTATTGATAGCGGTAATCGACGTTTTCAAGTAGCTGCCGGTTACGGGGATACCGTAATTGCGTTTGATCTTCATACCTTCGATTTTATCGATGAGATACATAATCTTGTTGAGTTTGGCTGTCTGAAACACTGACAGAGAAATAATATATCCTCGTTCTTCTTCGATGTCGCCGTGTTGCTTCTTGCGAAGGCTGTTGAACAGGGCATCGTTTTCCTTGATGATATTTGCGAGAAATTCTTTGTACTTATCCCTATTGGCCTTGGTTGAACAAAGAATTCTTACTGCATTTACATAGCGGGGGATGTCTTTTTCTCCGATTCTCTCGCCAAAGGTGTCTTCAGCCGCTTCTTTGAACTTATGCGCCTCATCTACGACCACAAAGCAACTCTCGCGCAGCAGAGGGGGATGGTCATCGATCTTCGTTTTTTGGGACATGAGGTACATATTATGGTTTGTAACTTGAAAGTCAAGGTCGGGAAGGTTGTACATCCGTTTAGCAAATTCGTTGTATGTACATTCCTTCTTTCGCGCACAGCCTGCGCATGTACCCTTAATACAGATTCGGCTCTTAATCGCTCCGCTGATGCGATATCTGTCCAAATCAATTCCCGCACGCAGATTACTTATTTGCTCGAGTGTTTCAATGGTGGTCTTGTATTTTTCGGGATACATACGGATATTCTTGAGAAAGTCATCGAAACGATAACGGCAAAGGTAGTGTTCCTTGCCTTTGCGAAGTACCGCGGTCAGCGGACGCTCGATAATGTAATAGTCTAAGAGCATTTTGGAAAGGTGGGGGATTTCACGCTCCACCAATGCTTTCTGCAATTCAATGCTCGATGTGGTGATGGTTACGGGCAGATTCTGTCTGTAAGTAATGCCGTTGTGGTGTTTGGCTACAATGGCTGCCACCAAATAAGAAAGAGTCTTGCCTGTTCCAACCTCCGCCTCACAGAGAGCAACCTGCTTTTCGGTAAAACCGATATACATCTTTTTTGCAAGAGAAATCTGTTCTTCCCGAATGTTATATCCGTTATTGGGGAGAACAACACGGAAGATTGAGTCAATAACCGCGAGGGGATCGTCCGCAAAGCGATTGAGGTATCTCATGTCTCCGGTATATTTCACGGAGTAAAGAATATGGGGGATTAGCCGTTTGTAGGATGCTTCGGTGTAGAGATTGCCGGGGTTCTTGGTAATAACGAAAGAGGCGAGACCGGTGCTCATATCGATGGCAATGTAATCCACCTTATGAGGCAGGTTTGCGTGATAAATAATATATCGGTTTTCAAAAGTAAAATCGTAGGTACCGCCTTTATGGGCTTTCCCCGCGTTTTGGTATGCTTCAAAGGTTTCGTTGTCGCTATAAGTAATTTCAAACATTTCTAATGTCTCCTTGTTTCTTAGTGATTCAGATTTGTTTGAGCGACAGAATGGTATGCAGGAGCATTACTGCTCCTGCACAGTAGTTCCATCGCTCAAACGCAAATAATTCGTTATTGAGCTTTGGATTTAAGGATGTCGAGTATCTCGCAGCATATTTCCCCGCGGTCGGATTCGCAATGGGGGAACGAGCATCATATATGGTGTAACAGACATGGTTTTCAGCCTGAAACAACATATCCCGCCTTCCGGCGAGCTGATTTTTGCAGAAGTATCCTTAGTTCTCCACCGGAGTCATGGCCAATCGAAATATGCTGTACATCTTTCGACTCGGCGCAGAATGTATCGCTCATCCACTTGCGTGGAGTCATGGCGCTTCTGTCCGACAGCTTTCCTTTTACGGTCCGGTGAGTTTATACCTCGGCATCCTTTCGTTATTCGGTTTTCAAGGTGCAACAGAGGCTGTATGAGTCCTCTCATTCCTTATTTGGGAAAAATCCAAAGGCTCACAACCAAAAAATCAGAAAAATTTTTTCAGTTTCTCGAAAATGGCTCTCTTACGCTTGCTCACGGCCTGCTGTGTCATACCGAGATGTTTGGCAATCTCTTTTTCGCTCATAGGGGATTTGGACAGGTACAGACAGTGGATGATACGGTATTCTTCTTTTGTGAGGGTCTGTAAAGACTTTTTCAAAATTTCAAGGTCGAGGTGGTGCATCGCCTCGGCTTCCAAATCGACATCTTCGTCCGCAACGGTATCAAGCAGTTCGAGGTCATCCTCGCCGGGGACTGAAACAAGCGTATTTGCCGACACAACTGTAATGTTCAGCTTAGTCATCACTTTGTAGCGATAACGATCCCGTTCCCGCTGTGCTGCACATGCCGTAATCATTTTGGGTTCTGCTTCAATTCCGATCTTGTTGCCGTTCTCATCAATGTCTACATGGAAGCATCTTGATCTTCCGTTTTCTGTCTTGAGGAAGTCATACAACGCCTTCCCTTCCAGCAGGGTGTATCTGATTTTTCCGTCCGTGGACAAATAAATACCGTTATTGTCTTTGATATAGAATTTGGTACTCACTTTCGTAATCTCCTTAAATTTTTGAATTTTGGGTGAAATCAAAAATTCGGGTGATTACGGATATCCGGCTATGTAGCACTGCCACTGTTTCACTGCATCTTCTCCTTTGCGGTTCGGTGTAGTGAAACAGTCGGCAATATAAAATAATTCCGTTATATTTACATACATAAAAAAGTCCTTTCCCGGGCAAGCCGAGAAAGGACTCCAATTACCGTACAAGTATTTTAGGGCACAAAAAAGCGCCGTACAAATCAAGACCAATAGATATGGTTTTCCATACTATTCAGTCTCAACCTTGTACGGCGCTTGGAAATCACGGTCTTTCGACCGGCTCTGCTTGCACGAATTAAAGTCTGTTATTCAGTTGTTTTTGGCTTTCAATATAAGCCGTTAAATATTTCACCGTCGATTCCGTAAATGTCGTCTATCGGAATCACGGTTTTATCGGTGAATATCAGCTTGCGCTCATATTCGTCAACACGCTTGATTACTCCGGTATGCGTCACATACTCTCCGCCGTTCTTTTTACTGTCCGGCTTGAAGTAAGTTACGGATATTTCCGGCTGCTCATCGGACAGTGAAACGGCATAGTTCAGCTTATCGTTCAGTGTACTTATCGTGCCGTCATCAAGCTCTATACGCTCGTCCGTCAGCCGTCCGGCTTCCTTTACCTGATCGTCATATCCGGTCAGAGCCGCAAACGGAGAAAATGACGCGGCACGGTTTATTCGGGGCATTCGCTGCCGTGTTGTCAATTCGTGATGCGGAAGATTTATTATATCCGCATAAAGTTTTTCTGCGCTCTCACTCATACTATTTGACTCCTTCAGCCGATTCTCCGTGCTCTTGCTTTAAATCCTCCGGAAAGAACAAAGATCGATATGGGAAATGCAAGAAAAAACGGCGCATATGTCCACAGACCCGCATCAGGTTTTATATCCGATCTCATGACCCGTGAAGCATCGTCCGGATCATACCAGACTGTAACAACATCTCCCACATCTTCATTTGGAAAATTTCCTTTAAAACTATCCTGCCCTCTATATTTCGTACCATCAACTTCATATTCAAAATATATAATATGGGAAACATGCCAACCGGTTTTCCAATCTGTAATTACCGCCTTCGTAGAAACCCAATTGCTGTATTCTTTATCTTTAACGGCGGTCAGAATTACGGATAAAATGACCGTTATAATTATAACAATAACAAGCTGTACCGCTTTGTAAGATAATATTTTTCTCACGCCTTGTGACCTCCTACCTGACCGTTTCGCTCCATAGCTGTTGCGCCCTCCTGCAAATTCATACCTTTCAGTATTGCATTCTTGCCGAATCGCTTTTTTATGCCGATAATCGTTTTCTGCATTTGCTTTTCCTGTTCAAGAGCCTGCTTTTCGGCTTGCTCTTTCTTTTCCTTTTCAACAGGATCATCGAAAAGCGATATTTGCTCTGCAACGGTTTCGGTTTTTACATCGCTTTCTCTGACGAGCTTACAGGTCGCAACCGTAATACGGCGAACGAGCAAATCCTTATTTATGATGCGGTCAAACAGGTTCATTGTCGCTTCTGTAATAATGTGCGATGACGATGTCTTTTTTTCTAAATTTGCCGTTCCGTGCGCATGTTTCGGTACTTTGCGTCCGTAGCGGTCGGTTGTGACATCTCCGTGATACTTTGCGCTGATTTTCGGATCGGTCAGGTTTTCTATATCATACCCGATATCAAGCACAATCTGATCGGTTACAAGTCCTTTATCCACAAGGTCAAGCACATGTTGGTCAATCATTTCACGGACAATCAGCTTTGTTTTTTCGTAGTTATACGGACATTTGAGCACCTGTCCCACGCTTAAACTGTTGGAGGATGGTTTATATGCCTTTATATCGGCAATAGTGGTCGGCTCCCAACCCCAAGCGCGGTCGATAATCAGTTCCGCATTAACGCCGAACAGCTTAAACAGCTTTGCCTCGTCATAATGCGAACAACGGGCAACATCGCCCATAGTATACATATAGTTCGCTTCAAGCTTTTTAGCAATACCGCTGCCGAGCATCCAAAAGTCAGTCAGCGGCTTATGCGTCCAAAGCTCTTTGCGGTATGACATCTCATCAAGCTCGGCAATACGGACGCCGTTCTCGTCAGCAGGCATTTTCTTTGCAGTGATATCCATTGCAATTTTGGCAAGGTACATATTTGTGCCGATACCTGCCGTTGCGGTAATACCCGTGTTCGCAAGCACATCTTTTATCATCATCTGTGCGAGTTCTCTTGCGGTGCATTTGTAGGTTGACAGGTAATGTGTAAGGTCAATGAACACCTCATCTATGGAATACACATGGATATCCTCGGGAGCAATGTATTTGAGATAGATATTATAGATCCGAGTGCTGTATTCCATATAGTAAGCCATTCTCGGCGGTGCGGCAATATAGCTGAGAGCCAGGGAGGGGTTTCTTTCAAGTTCTACAGCGTTATACGATTCGCAATCGAGTTTATGACGCGGCGCCTTGTATTTGCGCTGCCGATTGATTTGCTCAACCTTTTGGATAACCTCAAACAGTCTTGCTCTGCCGGGGATACCATAAGCTTTCAGCGACGGCGTTACCGCAAGACAGATGGTTTTCTCGGTTCTTGTAACATCAGCCACCACAAGATTGGTCGTCAACGGATCAAGCCCGCGCGTGACGCATTCCACCGAGGCATAAAAGCTCTTTAAGTCAATGCAAAGATAGGTTATGTTCGCTTTTATGCCTCCGTTTCCTTATATCGCTCTTTGCAGATAAATCATATCTGTAAGCTTTACTCCGCATTCATAAATCGGGTGATCATAGTTGTCTATAAAAAAGTTCTTAATGCTGTGCGTTTTTACAAAACCGCATTTTTCATAAAACGGAACGGTTAGCGGACTGTCGCCTGTACCTACCTGCAACACCGAATACTTTCCTTTATGCTTTTCGGCAATGTATTCCACCATTTTCTTTGCATAACCGTTTCGCTGAAATTCCGGCTCAGTTGCAATGTTCTTGATTTCAAGAATTCCGTTTCCTTCGTCGGTAACAATACACTCGCATTTCACACCGCCGTCCTCCAAAACATACATAGTGCCTCTGTCTATATACCGGTCTATCATGCTTTCTTGCTCATCGGCTAACAGAAGCAACGCAAGATAATCTTTTTTATTTTGTTTTACTTCGCGTATCTTCATAACCGTACACCTTTTTTAGCCTTTCTCACAATATACGGATTTACGAGTAAGATGTTTCTTTTTAACCGTCTGAAATAGGCGAGATTCAGCGGTTCCTCCAGCTTGCATTTGCGGCATTTCACATGGACATAACCGGAGGCTATCTCATAGACTTCTTCAAGCCGAAAACCGCATATAGGGCATTTGAGCGTTCTGCCCTTTAAGCTTTTCACTTCTTCACGGGATTTCCGTATCTTTTCGGCAACCTCGGGTGTGAGTTGACCGTATCTGCTGTCATATAAAATCTCTCCGGTCATTTCGTACCTCCGAGCTGCAAGTCGTTCTCCAAGTATACGGTCAGATCACGGGACATCAGAAGCCCCAATGTTTTTAGCCGTATAACCAAAGCCTGAAAGGACACGCCCATACAGTCTGCCATTTTACGAAGCTTCAGCTTGTCCTCCGGGGCAAAGACATTCCAGCCGTATACGGGCAATCCATTCTCGCATTTGTACTTTTTCATAACCTTTCGCAAAATAAACCGGGGCATAAGAAAAACCGATGAAAGCCTGTCGGCTTGCGTTTCGGAAAAAGACATCAATTCTTTTTGTTCTTTTATTGTATACACTCGCTCTGGATCAAATTCGTTATGAAAGCATCCGACATCCTGCATTGGATTCTGTTTCGCAATAACGCTGTGCGCGCCTTCATGTCCGAGTGTAAATCTGCGTCGGCTGCTTTCGTTTTCGTGGAGCAATACCTTGTCCATAACAACCGTTCCTTTCGGAAACACGACCTGTATTCGTTCCTCGTTACGGGAAACCCACAACGGTCGCTTACCGTTGGAAAGGAAGGCAATCTTGTTCGGATCATCTTCCGCAATGTTTTCGTAAACTACGGTAAGTCCCAAATAATCCGTAACCAAACCCTCTATATCCACACATAGGGCGTTATAGCGTTTGGTCTTTCGGAGATATTCCCTTACGATTGTTTCGCCGAGTTCTTCAAGCTCTCCGAATGAAATATAGCTTCTCAACCTGTGTCCACCTCCGTCTGAATCGGCTCAACATACCATTTGCCGCCGATTCGGTATAGATATTTTTCCGCACTACCGATCAACACCGTGTAGCGAATTCCTTCATACTCATCTTCAGAGGTGCAGCAATGAAGCGTTTTTCGGATATCAAAGACTCTGCCGTCGTGCCAATAAATCCGAACCGGCTTTATTGCACCGCCGACGAGCACCTGATAATCTACATTGACATATACCTTTTCCAAGGTCAGCACCTCCGTTTACAGCTTAAAGTCCTTTAATAACATTCTGTGCAACGCCTTGGATTTGCAGGTCGTAAACCTCAATGTCCTTATATCCCTTTGCTTCGTTGGCAGAGCGAAGAACGGCACAGTTCTTTTTCTTGTTCCAATAAAAGTATTTCAGATTGTTCAGCCCCTCAAAGAGAGCCACAACAATATCTCCTTCATTTGCGTCCGTCTGCTTACGGACAACGATCCAATCTCCGTCCTCAATACCGGCGTCAACCATAGAATCGCCGTTTGCTTTGAGCAGAAAGAGGTCGCCCGTACCAAACACGGTTTTCGGCAGCTTCACATATTCAAGCACCCGTTCTTCTTCGGGAAGTCCGATGCCGCAGGAAACAGAGCAGTCAAGAATAACCGCATTGTTTCCCGGATCAGTATATTTGCGCGTAACATCGGTTTTGATTTCAGAGCCGTCATAATCAATCATTCCGCGCTCAGCCATATCTATTAAGTATCTGTATACCGTTGCCCTCGTCACGCCGACAGCGCCGGCAATCTCGGAGGTAGAGGGGGACTTCCAATACTCAAGGTAGTATTCCTCGGCAAACTTTTTGATTTCATTCATAAGGTCAGTGTTTTTAGAACGCATTTTTTCGTCCTCCATTCTATCTAATACAGTATGTATCGGATAGGCTTATTATAGCAGAAGATTATATTCTTTGCAATAGGTTTTCGGTATTCAATTTATAGGTGTCAGATTTTTTCGACAGTAGTAGATTGCACGGAAAAAAGGAATGAAAAAACGCCTGACTTCGTAAGAAATCAAGCGATATGATCATCTGTAAATTCTATGCAGCATTTTATCAAATTGTTCTGCTTCAGTCTTTGTTTCATTTGAAACTTCTGATTTCTTCAGCATATCAAATGTGCTTTTACAGCCGATATATGAGGCACCAAGTTTTTTTGCAAGTGCGATACTTGCTTTATTAGGGCATCGACCCTTTCTACAACTCTCTCCATTTGATTCACCTCCCTTGGTGTGTGACATATTACCTCTAAAAACACGATATATCCAGCGATTTCAGCGGAATATACTACACGAAGATATGCCGTATTTATTGGCTAATGTGTCCTTTCCGCTTGAGACGGCACTGAGCGGTCGGGACACAAAAAGAGCCGGTGGTTACGATGGACAACACCGGCAGACAGAACCTACAAGAAGGCATGGCAAAGCACGGTGGGTACATCGAGTTCAAAAAACCTTGGTGGGGTTTTCGGTTCTCTATGTATCCCGCCGCCTCTAATGCGCATCTCAAGGCTTTGAGATTAAATTTGGTGGGGCTACTTGCCCCAAGGGGTATATAAGGTTTTTCGGGTTTATGGGAAAAACAAAAGACGGCCGGGACATACGCAAGGCATAATGACTTGTCAAGAGGTAAAGCAGAAAATATTTGAAAATCACTGCGGCTTTTGCTCATCCATTTTACTTTTCCCCTGCAGCTGCTTTTCCAGTGCCGACTGCTTAGCAAGGATCGCATTCACCTTGTCGTACAGATCCTCGATCATAATCTCGGTTTTCAGATTGACCTTGTAATCGTTTTCAGCTCTGCGGCGGTCCTTTTCCTCCTGACGGTTTTGGCTCATCATGATCAGCGGTGCCTGGATCGCGGCGATACAGGACAGCACCAGATTCAGCAAAATGAACGGATATGGGTCAAATGCCCGTGCAGCCATCAGCGTGTTTACAACCATCCACAGCACCAGTCCGCCGGTAAACGAGAAAATGAACGCCCAGCTTCCGGCGAACTTTGCAATGGCATCCGCCGCCCGCTGTCCCAATGTATACTTTTCTTTTCCGCTTTCGGGACTGACCGAAATCTTGCTGTCGGCTAGCAGGTTCAGTACCTCTTCATCGGTCATATCATGACGGATGTCCTTGAGCACTTCTTTTAATAGCTTTCTATTTTCTTTCATATCAGTTATTCCTCACTCTCGGCTTTGTTCATCGTATGCAGAAAGAAATCGGGACCCTTTTCTTCAAACAGAAGCAGAGACACACCGAGTAGCAAGTCGGCGTGTACAGCCGAATCATCCAATGGGATAAGAAAATCATCCTGCATCCTGTGAATGCGGTAAAGCACCGTATTACGATGTGTGAAAAGAGCGTCACAGGTCTTTTTTAGCGATCGGCAGCAGGTCAGATAGTGATAAAGCGTTTCGCAGTACTGCGTATCCTTTTCCTTATCGTGTGCGGCAAGCGCTCGGATCTCTTTTGCAATCAGGTCGCTTCGTCCCTCCAAGTTTTTCAGCAGCAGCGGTGTGCGAAGCTGCGCCACCGTGCAGACATTTCCGCTGTGAAAGCGGCGATCCGTCATCAGCATCAAAGCCTCATGTGCCGTGCGGTAAAGGGCAGGCAAGTCGAACAGGTCATTTATTCCGTCAGACATGACTACTTTTAATTGAAACTCCTCCGCCAACGCAGAAAAGCCGTTGAAATCCGCGTTTCCGTGTAAGAACAGAAACACATCTCTCCGATACAGAAAAGAATGCGACTGCGGAAATCTAACACCAAGTTCATCCTTCAGATGCCGTTTGCCGAGATATTCGTTGTGATAGGCGGTCAGCTCGATCAGCGCAAAGCCCGTGGGATGAAAATCCGCAAGGTAAGTACCGGAGGCTTGCAGACGAAAATACGGTGCCGAGGAAAACCCTCCGTCTAACAGATGCATTAAAATATCCTCTGCCGTTTCAAAGGGTTTATCCTGCCTGCTGGCTTCAATAAAAGCCTGCTTAGCCAAAATCTGTTCTACCATATTCCAGGTTTCCGGCGGAATATTTTGCAAGTGTCCGTCAGTATCCACACAAATAAGATATCCCAGCCGCACGCCGGAGCTGATAAGCGGTGAGAAACGGCGGCGGTAATCGCTGCCCTCCAGCTTCACATAGTCTGCTTTCCCAGCAGACAGCGCCTCGCTTTGGCTGATGATCGCTCCGGCTTCATAGGTGATCTCTCCCTGCCTTACGGCATTCTGAAAAGGCGGATCGGTAAAGCCGAGCGGTCTGTGGTGTGCCGTAACATGAAAGGTATCGTCCAGCACAAGCAGCGGACATTCCAGCAATGCACCGGCGTCGGCAGCCAACGCCTTTAGGTCGTCCTGCGCGAAAAACTCCGACAAAAGCGTATCGGTGCTTCCGCTTTTCCAAGTTGCTTGTTCCATATCCATCTCCAATCCACTTGTGCAAAAAGCACAAGTGTTTTTTATTTTATTATACTGCCGTACCATTGCCATTTCAAGTACAAAAGATTAAAATATACGCAGAAAACAAAGAAAGAGCAACGAAAAGGCGGTGTAAATGTTTATGGCTTCTAAATCAATGAGAGTTCTGAATATCGTTTCCGGTGTGCTTTTGATTGCGGTTGGCGTCTATTGCTTGTGCAATCAGGACATTGCGGCGGCAACGGCAGGCTTTATGGTCGGCATATTTATGTTGGTTTCGGGCATTATTGAGATCGTTGTGTTTGCCGCAACAAGCGGGTTGCTGTTCGGTTCCGGTTGGCTGCTGTTGGACGGTGTGCTGACGGTGATTTTATCACTGTTCCTGCTTTTCAATCAGTGGTTCACCATGTTGTCGCTACCGTTTCTGTTTACACTTTGGCTTTTGTTCTCCGGTATTTCTCGGTTCGTCAGTGCATTCGATTTGAAAGCGCTCGGCGTCCACAACTGGGGATGGGTTTTAGCCGTTGGTATTGTTCTGATGATTGCCGGGTTTATCTGTATGATGGATCCTTTGGTCAGCATAACGGCTGTCGGTATGACAGTAGGACTTGTGTTTCTGCTTGAAGGCATCAGTGCTATTGTCTATGCTTGTATCCCGAGAACGAGATAATAATTTTGAAAGCAATGCTTAGGTACGGCTTACCGTACGGCAAAGCTTTAATTTAATATAGATAATAAATCATTTGGAGGAATGTATTATGTTACCCAGCATTTACGGTGAAAACATGTTAGACGATTTCTTTGGTACCGGTTTCTTCGGCGGTCATGATCCGCTGTTCGGCAAGAATGGCAGAAACCTGATGAAGACCGATATCCGCGAGACGGACGATGCCAAAAGCTACCGTTTCGCAGTAGATCTGCCCGGCTTTGAAAAGGACGAGATCCATGTAGATGTCAAGGACGGTTATCTGACCGTCAGTGCCGAAAAGGGTCTTGACAAGGACGAAGAGGACAAGAAAGGTCGTGTCCTTCGCCAAGAGCGTTATGCGGGCGCTTGCTCCCGTAGCTTCTATGTCGGTGATGTAAAGCCGGAGGACATCAAGGCGAAATACGAGCACGGTGTTCTGACCATTCTGGTTCCGAAGCATGATCCGAAAAAGCTGACCTCGAGCAGCAAGGTTACTATTGAATAATCGTGACTGGGTCTGCCGCCTGTACTGTGCAGGCGGCAGATTTTTTATATAAGGAAGCGAAAACATGGAAGAGAAAATTTCGCTGAACGGCGTCATTGATATGCATGTTCACACAGCACCGGATGTTTGCGGACGCACCTATAACGATCTGGAATTAACCGCTGCTGCCGTTCGTGCCGGAGCAAGGGCGATCGTTATCAAAGGGCATCATTGCTCAACCGTGGCTCGTGCGGCGCTGTGCAACGCCTATAACCGAACGGCATTTGACAGCAATTCATTTGTCATGTACGGCGGATTGGTTCTAAATTATGAGACGGGCGGACTGAATCCCAAAGCGGTACAAACCGCCCTTGAAATGGGCGCCAAGATCATTTGGCTGCCGACAGTGGACGCGGAAAATGACTGCCACAAGCACGGCAGAAGCGGCGGTATTCGCATGACGAATGACCGAGGTGTACCGCTTCCGGAGTTGCGCCGCATTTTCACGCTTATCAAGGAGTATGACGCCGTTCTTGCTACCGGTCATATTTCTCCGGAGGAAATCCGCTGTGTCGTAGACAGCGCCCGCAACATCGGCGTACAAAAGATCGTGATCACCCATCCGGAATATTGGGTCGTGGATATGAGTCTTGAAGACCAACAAGAACTGATTTCAGATTACAATGTCATTTTGGAGCGTTGCTTTATGCAGCCGCTGAAAAACGGTCAGTGGATCAGCAATGCAGAGCGTAACCTTAAAGCCATACGGAAGCTCGGCGCAGAGAACTCGATCCTGTCCACCGACTGCGGCAATCCCGCAACGCCGCCGTGGGAGGAATCCATGCGGCAGTATCTGCAGTTTATGGCCGATCACAATGTCAGCCGGGATGAATTGCGAGCCATGACAGAGACTACTCCCGCACGGCTCTTGGGGCTTACGGATGCACTTGACTAAAATGAAAGACACATTGCCTTGCTCAAATCACAAGCAGGCGATGTGTCTTTTTGGGGTTAGCGTTTCAGTACACTCTTTCCGACGACAACGATTCCGGCTAAAACTTCCGCAACGGACAAGCCAATCAAGAGACCGGATATGAACTCCTGCACATGAGATCCACCCACCGTATTTGACATAGCGTTGCAGGCTATACCGAGAACAATAAGAATGATTCCGTACAATATGTTTTTCTGCCGTTCCAACTCCTGCATACGGCGCAACAGGTCGAGGATCTGCTCATCGTCATAGACACGAACGCTGTCCTCCGCCGCATCCTCGCCGTCCATCAGTTCGGAAAGTGTAACGGAAAGCTCTTTGCAGAGCTGCTCGATGATGCTGTAATCCGGCATACACTTGCCGTTCTCCCATTTGGAAATCGTTTTATTGGACACGCCGAGCGTTTCCGCCAATTGTTCCTGCGTCAGATTTTTCTCTCTGCGCTTCTTTGCGATGTAACTTCCGATAGCTGCTTGATTCATTTGGATTGCCTCCTATATTGAAGATGCTTTGAGTATAGGGCAAAAGCCGATACAGCTACATCCCCCGGTGGTAGAATGTCGGTGGAATTGCAGGAAATGGTGTCGGCTTTTTGCATCCTAATCATTTTTCTGTGTCTTCCGGCAAACGAAACACAAGAATCGCCTTGCAGGAATTGGTCACGGAAAAGGTCACAGGTTCCCACCCGTCTTTTGCTTTTTCATTGATTACTTTTTCAATTTCGTCTGCCATTTTCTTTGCCTTGGGTGCGTAGTCGGTCACAATGGTTTTGTAAGTCATAAGAGTCCCTCTTTTCGTCATTCTAAGTTATCCTGATACTTAATCACTGTATATTATAAATTCTTTATGTTAATTCAGATACCGAAGTAGTGTAATATCTGCGTAAAATCTCAGAATAGCATTCATTGAAAAGGCGGTTTGTCATCCGCACAGCACATGGGAAAGGGATTTTCTTACTGTAAAAGGCTTATTTCTTTGCTTTTTCCTTCTTTGGCTTGTGCATTCGACACAAGCCGCTTTTCAATTATTGTACCAGCGGTTTCTTGTGGTTGCAAGCGAAAAAGCTTAAACTATAAATAGTTGAAAAAGACTAAACAGTCTCACGGAGGGATGAATAATGAAATGCGAAAATTGCGGCAGAAATGAGGCTAACTTCGTATATCGCAGCAACATCAATGGCAGAACAGAAGAGCACCATCTTTGCCAAGCCTGTGCAGAAAAGCTAGGCTACACGCGGGGGTTCTTTGCTCAGCGGCCATCTGTGATGGACAGCTTCTTTGGGAATGATAATTTCTTTAGCTCCATGCCGTCCCTGATGGGGCGGATGCTGGAGAGTCCTTTTGATGATTTCTTCGACACAATGCCTGCCATTGGCGCAGCTCCGGTACAGGAGGTTCAGGAGGAACAGAAGGATAATCTGATGAGCAGTGAGGAGCAGAGCCGTTTTTCCTACCTGCGTCAGATGAATGCATTGAAACAGGCACAGAAGAAGGCCATTCACGAGGAGAACTTTGAACAGGCCGCCCAGCTTAGAGACGAGATCCACCAGTTGGAGGAGGCTCATAAAGAAGCCGAGGCATCCAAAAAAGATGCGAAAGACCGCCATTAAGTAAGGCACGCATCAAAAGGGAAAACACACTTCACGGAAAAAAGAGGTATTGCATTATGGATGAAAATAAATTCACTCCCTCTGCGGAAGAAGCCTTACAGTTGGCTCAGGAGGCCGCAGGTGAATTGGGTCACGGTTATATGGGTACGGAACACCTGCTGCTTGGATTGATGCGTGAGGACGAGGGGCTTGCCCACACAGTGTTGACGGAGGCAGGTCTTACCGATGATTTACTGACAGAAATGATTCGTAAAACCGCCGGTTCCCGCCCTTCCGACAATGGCAATTCTGCCCAGAGCTTGAGCCCAAGAGCAAAGCATGTACTTGAAATTGCCATGGAGGATGCCATTCGCGGTGGTTATGCCTACGTTGGAACAGAGCATCTGCTGGCAGGCATTCTCCGCGAGGGTAACAATATGGCAGTCCGTATCCTGCGGTCTGCCGGCGTGGACGCCCGCCAACTGTATATAGCACTGATGGAGAAAGTCAGCGTTGCATCCCATGCGCAAAGCGGCGGCAGCGCCTCGGGTACCGAAAACAGCGAGGAAAGCGGCAAGAATAAGACCCTATCGGAGTTCACCCACGATTTGACGGCTGACGCCAGAACAGGAAAACTGGATCCTGTCATTGGTCGTGATAAAGAGATCAAGCGAGTAATTCAGATTCTGTCTCGTCGCAGTAAGAATAACCCTTGTCTCATCGGCGAACCCGGTGTCGGCAAAACCGCCATTGCCGAGGGATTGGCTCAGAAAATTGTCTCGGGTAAAGTTCCGGAAAAGCTGCTGGACAAAAAGTTGCTGTCTTTGGATCTTACCGGCATGGTAGCCGGTTCCAAATACCGCGGTGAATTTGAAGACCGTATCAAAAAGGTCATGCAGGAAGCTAAAAAGGACGGCAACATCATCCTTTTCATCGACGAGCTGCATACCCTTGTCGGTACAGGCTCAGCCGAGGGTGCCGTTGATGCCGCCAATATTTTGAAGCCTGCGCTTAGCCGCGGTGAAATTCAGGTTATCGGTGCTACCACTTTGAATGAGTACCGCAAGTACATCGAGAAGGATGCCGCACTGGAGCGTCGTTTCCAGCCGGTTACCGTAGGTGAGCCGAGTCAAGAGGCTGCATTAGAGATCTTGAAGGGTCTGCGGGCAAAGTATGAGCAACACCACGGTCTGCACATTACCGATGAAGCCCTGAAGGCTGCGGTGGAATTATCATCCCGATATATCAACGACCGATTCCTGCCGGACAAAGCTATTGATCTAATGGACGAGGCTGCCAGCCGTGTGGAGTTAGAGGAAGAAGAACCCTCCGAAGAATTCACAAATCTTGAAGAGAAGCTCAACGCACTTGCCGCAGACAAGGAAGCCGCTATTGCCGCCCAGGACTTTGAGAAGGCCGCTAAACTGCGGGATACCGAAAAGGACTATAAGAAGCAATTGGAGACCGAGCGCAATAAGCACCGCGATAACAATAAAGCACACCGTGATGTGACCGAAGAGGACATTGCCTCTGTTGTATCAGACTGGACCGGTGTTCCCGTAACACGGCTTACCGAGGACGAGAGTCAGCGCCTGCTGCATATGGAAGATATTCTCCATAAGCGAGTTGTGGGTCAGGACGAGGCTGTAAAGGCTGTTGCCCGTGCCATCCGCCGCGGCCGTGTCGGTTTGAAGGATCCCAAGCGTCCTATCGGCAGTTTCCTGTTTCTCGGTCCTACCGGCGTCGGTAAAACAGAGCTGTGTAAGTCTTTGGCAGAAGCCATGTTCGGCGACGAAAACGCTATGATCCGAATCGATATGTCCGAATACATGGAACGCCATACGGTGTCCCGTCTGGTTGGTTCGCCTCCCGGATATGTAGGTCACGATGAAGGCGGTCAGCTGACGGAAAAGGTGCGCCGCAAGCCCTATTCCGTTGTTCTGTTCGATGAGATCGAAAAGGCGCACGAGGATGTCTGGAACATCATGCTCCAGATTTTGGACGATGGCCGTATCACCGATTCTCAGGGTCGCACCGTTGATTTTAAGAACACCGTCATCGTTATGACCAGTAACATTGGTGCTAAGGCACTGACTGATGCCGGATCCAAGTTGGATTTCAAAGCCGATGACAAAAAGGCAGAGGCGGATGCCGACAAGGCATACGAGCAGGCCAAGGAAACCGTTATGGAAGAGCTGCGCCGTACCTTCCGTCCCGAGTTCTTGAACCGTATTGATGACATCATCGTGTTCCGTGCTCTTAACGAGCAGGATATCGAAGAGGTTGCCCGTCGGATGCTCAAGACCGTGGAAAACCGTATGGAGTCCATGGGTATTCATTTGGATGCAAACGAAGAGGCTGTGAAGGAGCTTGCCAGAGTGGGCTTTGACCCGAAATACGGTGCCCGTCCGCTGCGTAGAGCCATTCAGAGCAAGGTGGAGGACGCCGTGGCAGAGAAAATGCTGGATGGCACGCTCGATACCGGCGATACCGCCAAGCTGACTGTGGAGGACGGCAAACTGGTTGTGACCAAGTGACAATCCTTAGAAAGTCTATATATTTGCGATATCCCCGGACGGTCATTGACCACCGGGGATATTCGCTATCCGACTTAAAATCACTGTTTTTAAAGAATCGTTTCGTTGATTGCACTTCTGGGAGACAACGGGGTACTTTTTAATCGGAGAATACTTTTGTGCCATTTCACGTCGGATATACTCGCAGATCTTAACAAGTCGCACCCATTCCCACGAATCGGGGATGTCAAACTGTAACCTCATCCAGCAGCGATCACACTTCATCGCCGATTTTCTCATAAGAGGTGTTATCAGAACTCGGCTGTTTAACGAATACCCCCAGTAGTTCAACGATTACTCGGCTGTTTAACGATTGCGGCAGAGCAGAAAGCCGCAATCCCCATAAAATGTACAAAACCCCGCCGCAGAATTGCTCTGTAGCGGGGGTCGCTTATGTGCCAAAATAGCCGAAATGCCTGATTTCAAGCGGTTTTCGGGCATAGAAAAAGTCCACCGTAATTCTATCAAAATTACGGTGGACTTATGGAGCGAAGCATCTCAGAAACAGTTCTTGATTCATAATCATATTCATCATTAGGAGCACCGAGTTCCAAAAGATTTTCGCAGTCAATTTCATCAACATGTTTTTTTACTATCATGTAAAGACTATATTTTTCTCCCGAATTATAACTGTCATCTGGCTTTGCTAATCCGATTATACTTTTTATCTCTCTGTATTCATACGGAAGATCATCTTCTGTAGCTGATTCTATATTAACTACCTTTACAATTTTCGTCCTTCCATGCTCACCGACAGGTACTTCAACATTATCTCCGATTTCTATGCTCTTATCGTCTGTCTTATAGTAATACTGCTTACCACCGAACTCGAACTCACATGAGCAAAGTATTATTTTCCTTGAACAGTCGCAATTAAAAACATATAAATCCGGTATATCAAGAATGTTCCGGATTTCTTCGGAATATGAATCAAGCCACTTGTCATATCCGTCGATCAAATCACCGGTTATATGATACTTCTTTTTTTCAGAGTCTGTTATTATTAAGCTCCATGAACCAACATCCAAGAAGTGATCATCTGCCACAGCGACCGATAAATGAGAACACAGTTTGCACATCCAATTGATAGCGTAATCGGATTTTATTTTATGATATTCTTTAGATATAATTTTATCATCAAAGTTATAACGGGTGATGTACACCCGTCCGTCACAAGTGATAGTAAGTCGTTGGGCTATTTCCTCCTCCAAATCAGTGTGCGGACGGAAACCACAATCGTTCGAATACAACGAAATTTTCCGTGGCATATTCTTTATAAACGGAAGAGCCCGCCTTTTAAGAGCATTGTTATAAACCTCAATAACATATTCAGGATTGCGCGATGCCTGTATGATCTCAGACATATGAAACATTTTGCTTCTTGTAATTCCCTGATTATCGCATTTTTTCCATAGGTCAAGCATCTGCGAAAAATGCTTTTCAGTCATTCGATTGTTCACCCGATTCTTAAATGGCTTTATGCCTGTGTTTATATCGCAGATTTCAGCATTTCGGCGTATTGATCTTTTGCTTTGGCGGGAGATAAAATTTGTACCTTGCCCCCGAAGCCAAAGACCCAACCATAAAATGTAGGGCTTAGTTCTACATTTACAAACGCTCGGAACGATGTCATATCGTATGCTGCCGTTATTACATCCTCTCCGAATCGTTCAATAATATATTTCATTATACTGTTATCGCAACGGAGGGTAACCTCGCATTCCTCACAGCCATACATTTGGAATACCGATTTTGCGTAGTCTGCAATATTGAAATCAGCAGGCTTTGGTATAATATCATCTTCTAAGATCGTTGGTGATTTTGTTATTCGGTCAACACGAAATCCACCAATACCATTATGCTTTTCTGAGTATCCGACGACATAATAGAAATCTCCGCTCCATATTAAAGCGTAAGGACTGAAAACATACGGATTTCCAGCGTTTTTTAGCTTTTTTTCTTTTTTTACATTGTATTCAAAGTATAAAAACGAAATTTTCTTTCCGTTATTTATGGCTTCGTTAATTGTATCAACAATGTAATAGATCATTTCGTTGTCGGGCTTAATCCTGTCAGTGGGGCACAGGTTTCGTTTAAGCTGTTCTGCTTGATGTTTGCTTGCAAACGAGGTGAGTTTTGCAACCAAAGCCTCACTTTTCTTTTCGGTTATGAACTTAGAGGATTCAACAGCGTCTATAAGCAGTTTTAATTCCGGTAGTTCAAATGTGCGGCCTGCAATGTAGTATTTGTTCTGTGTTGAGTTTATAACATCAATGTCAACGCCGTATGCCTGCAGCACCTCAATATCAGCTTTTATAGTCGTTCTATGTGAAGATATCCCGTATTGATCAAGCAATATTTTTATCAACTCAGTTGTTGATAACGGATGATCTTCATCTGAGTATTGTTCAAGTATTCTCAGAAGATATAAAACTCTTGCCTTGGTTTCCACAATAATGCTCCTTCATATTATGTGACAATGGTGTTATTCGCTCTGCACAGGTATATAAACCTTCTCAAGCGGTATCATTCTCTGATACTTTTCTGATAGGCGCTCATAGTGTGCAAGTATAAGATCGACTAAATTACTACCATCTATGCCTCGAATAATAGGATTGTTATCGAGGTATTTTCTTGCGTTTTTTGTGTAATTGGAAAGTGTTACAAATGTACCGTAATCTCCTTCTCGAAGCGTTCCTTTAAGAGATTGTAAAACAGATTCTTTTATATCACCGCCCTGGCTTTTTACTTGAACAAGGATTCGAGGCGGTAGTTCGTCCTTATAGGCTGTAATATCTACACCGCCATCGCCACCATGAGGCGACAGAGTGGTTCTGTATCCCATCGCTCTAAGCAAGTCAGCAACAAATTCTTCAAGGTCATAGCCCTTTAAGTTTTTGCTGAGTTCTTTCAGAATAAAGTCTTTAGTGCTTTCTTTTATATCCTCGGCAGTTGCGCCGATTGTCTCATCTTCCGCATCCGAAGTATCCTTATTAAAGTTATCGTCAAGCGCTGCAACAAACTCATCAGAGTATTTTTTAATGAGAAACAAAGACAAGAAAGATCCGGACTCATATAATGCACCTTGCGAAAACAGAGTGCGTGGCAGGTGTTTAATCCATCTTACTTTGCGCTGTTGAACATATTCCGGTGCAGAGGGAACATACTCGTATTCTCCCTCAACAACACCAATATTGATTTTTCTATCACTCTTAGACGGGAAAACAATGTAATCTCCGGTCTGTACTTCGTAAATAAAACGATATAACATGCCTGCACTGTTAGCAATTGCTTGTTTTTTGCTCTGCGGATACACAGACGCATAATGTTCTTTGAATGCATCTCGTGTATTCTCTATAGCCTTTAAGTCTCCGAAATCCTTCCAGCCAATCGCAATAACATCTTTGTGTAGAAACAAGTAGTCATCTTGGGTATGTACTCCCCATACCTTTTTATCTTCGCTGCTCATGCTTAACCCCCGTCAATTCTTATTCCGCTGTTTTTCTATTTTAATTGCAACACCTGCATATGCTGCAATAATCAATACAAGTACTATGCCAACCGCTGTTATAAAGATATACTTATTTGCAATGATCCATTTTCCAACCATTATTGCACCATATGTAATCGCCCAGAAGACAAAGTAAAACAGGGCGCGGACTACCCAATGTAGTATCGATCCTATCTTTCCGCCGGATATGTATCCGTCACTATATAAATCACCAATAAATCGATATGCACATCGAAATGCAAACTGAGAAATAACCACTATTATTAAGTGCTCATACAGAGCATTTATGGGCAGTCCCAGGGGCTCGGTTATTCTATCAAAAAAGAACTTGAGTATTTCGGTCAATGTAATCTCCTTTGCTATATCATAAATTCTAATTATAGTTTCATGTTGGTTGAAACAAAGTCATTATACCATATTAGTGTGATTTTTTCAATGCTTTTTAAGAGTTTTCGCCCTGTGCTGTCGGAAAACAACGACAATAAAACGCAATAAAATCACACCGTTTCATAAATATTAAAGGTGCTACCGGTTGAAACGATTGCACCTTTAAATTGCTTTTCAGCTTATGACTTTTTAATGCTGCGGAACATCTTATCTATACATCGTTTCTTTTGTTCGTAATTCGGGTGGACATACAAATTCAAAGTTGTGCTTATGTTCGAATGCCCCAATATCACGCTTACTGTTTTGTAATCGCACTTACTTTCAATACACCGCGTCGCGAAACTGTGCCTGAGACCATGAAACTTTATCGGCGGTATACCTAATTTGTCAAGCAGTCTTTTGTAATAGTTTCGGTATGTACGGGGTTCGGTTGGCTCAGCTTCATTTGTTAAGACATAATAATCACCCCGTACCACTTTCTTTAGAGGCTTTAAGACTTCATAAAGTTCCTTGATCATAGGAATATCCCTCATCGATGTGGCTGTTTTGGGAGTATCAATTAAGAGTTCTGTTTTTCTTACACCACCTTCATTTACATAAATTCGCTGAATCGTCTTTCGTATATGAATGACTCCGTTATCAGTATCAATGTCATCCCATGTTAACGCGCATACTTCGCCTATTCGTATTCCTGTACTCAAACATATGAGTATTCCGAGATTTCGGAATGTAAAGTTGTCACGAACATAACTTACGATTTTTCTTTGGTTAACCACTGAAAGAACATCAAGTTCTTGCTTTTCTCTGTCTGTCGGGAAAATAACATCAAACGGGACATAAGCACAGTATTGCTTTTTTGCGCCAAACTTCAAAATCATCCGCAGTACAATCAGCATATCCTTAATTGTTTTTTGCGATAGCCCTGACTGTAATTTTTGCAGGACAAATTCTTGCACATCTTTTTCTGTTACGGTTGTTAGATCACCGAATGCAGGTAAAATGTGAGTTTCGACAATAAGCGAATACGCTGCATAAGTCGACTTCTTTACAAATTGCCTTTTTTCCTCCTTCCATAAATTCGCCATCTCAGCTATTGTTTTTTCTGTGACCATAATCGTTTTACCTCCTTGAAAATAGTCCACAATAATTTTATAAGATTATTGCAGATCGAAAAGGAGTTAAATGATACTATGCTCCCAATTAGCGAAAGAATGGCTATGGCGATCTCAATCACCAATGATATTATTTGTGATTTTTTGCCTGAAATGATTTTGTTTTGTATCTCAATGCGCTCATCGATTTTTTCTAAAAAAACCGCAATATCGGTTTGTTCTTCGGCACTCGGAAGGCTAATCGGTTGCGATAAAAACACATCGTCTTTTATACTTACTCGGTCATGTCGTGCCCCAGAATCACCATTTAGATAAATATATCGATACCAGCAAGGACTTTTGAATCTTTGCAATAAAAAACTCTTATTTATACTTTCATCAACTGAAAAGCACAAGTATAATGGCGAAACGATACCAGCCTTTTCATATTTGTACATATTTACAGGGCCGTAAGGGGCATTTAGCGATTTGCGTGGATTGTATACAAAGTCGCCGTTGTTTATTATGTAGTAGCCTACCGTATTTTCATCATTCGCGATTTCTTTGTCGAAAAAATCCAACTGTGGAATGAGCCCATTTTGAGCAGAATTGCAAATTACATTTTTAATAATGTTATTGCTATTTTTCTGGGTTATCTTTTTAACATAGTCAGACAGTCTTTTTCTATTCCAGTTTGTATCATACTTTTTGAATCTCAAAGTTGGAACTTTTGAGAAAATGGGATTGTAATGTTCCAACTTTGAGATTTGCGGAATTTACGGACGAATGGGGAAAATACGAATTATCGCACTTTGTAACTCGTATAACGCGCAGAAACAAAAACAATGAATCTTCATTACCGCTGACAATATCAGCACAATATGGACTTGTAGATCAAATATCATTTTTTAATAAGACGGTTGCAAGTGTTGATTTGTCCGGATATTATCTCCTTTATAATGGTGATTTCGCATATAACAAAAGCTACTCAAATGATTATGCCTGGGGTGCGGTCAAGCGACTGGATAAGTATGAAAAAGGTTGTCTGTCAAGTTTATACTTTGTGTTCCGTCCAAATGATAATATCGATTCTGACTATTTAACTCATTATTTTGAATCAAGTAAATGGCACAAAGGTATTTCCAACATTGCCGGCGAAGGCGCAAGAAACCATGGCTTATTGAACATGGCGGTTGATGATTATTTTGCAACAAAGCACTATCTTCCATCATTGCCTGAACAAAGGAAAATAGCTCGGGTTTTTAATGCTATCACGAGACGCATCGAGATACAAAACAAAATCATTAGCAATTATGAAACCCTAATTAAAGGGCTTTGCGATATGATTTTCAGACATAACAAATCAGTAAGCCTGTCAGACTTGGTGAAATGTAAGACTTCTGCATTGCAAGAAAATACGGTATCTACCTGTCACCGTGGTGAATATAAGGTTCTTGGTGCAAGTGGAGCAATCGCAGCTATTGATACGTATCAGTTTGAAGAGAGCGGGATTTTGGTATTGAAAGACGGTTCGAAAGCAGGAAAGATTCAATTTGCGCAGGGGAAATACTCTGTGGTTGGAACATCAGTTGTACTGATCCCCAATGAAGCATGCGATGCAAGGTATCTCTACTTTGCAATGTCGTCAATTGATTTTGAAAAATACAAGGTCGGCTCCGGCATTCCGCACATATATTTCAAAGATTATTCTAACGAGCGTATCTATTATCCCGAAAAAGCGTTGCGAAAAAAGATTATAAAAACACTTGATTTCTATGAAACAAGGGTTGAAATAGAAAGAGAAATGCTTTCTGCTATGCAAAAGCAAAAAGCATTTCTCTTACAGTCGATGTTTATATAAAGAGTTTTGATAAGAGATATGCTTTTAAGTCCACGAGAAGTGAAAGCATATCTTTTTCGTTATTGAGCCTTTTTTCAATAGAATTTATTGTTTCTACCAACTTCGAGTGATTTGACTGAAACGGTATTTCGATATTTCGAATGGTTTCTGCATTGATATTACTTTGCGTCCCGGTTTCTATATGTCTATGAATTTTCGTGTCTCTAAAAAAATTCAGATAATAATAGATATACTCTATCATTCTACAATCTTTTAGCACCATTGAAAACATTGCTTGACTTGTGGCTAATGGAACAGTATTTATACATACTAATCCGACAGAAGCATACATTGAAAAAATAAGACTATTTGACGGAACGATCCACGCCGACGAGTCTTCTATTCCGCTCTCGTTGATGTGTTTTTCAGTATGGCTCACATATTTCCCTTGCTTTGTAATATCAGATATGCTTAAAAACGGGATGTCTCCATTATAGTATCGTGCAACCGTAGAAGACGGAGTTCCACCTGCTTTTCCTTTAATTATTAAATCCTTTATTTTGATAGCATAGTCCGCAGGCTTAGAAAAGAATTCGTGATAAATCCCTTTAATTAGAGATTTGTTTTCGCCATTGAAAGAACTTTGTAATAGGGCCTTCAGCAAAGGTAGCGCTGTTCGACTTGGTGAGCTCATCGAAGAAGTTACCGTCCGGAACAAATCAAACGCTTGTGACAATGTCTTATCAGTAAGCAATAAAATGGGGTTTATTAAACAATCCGAGCAGTTTGAAGATAGAACAATTGCGAGCGAAAATAAAAGCAGTTATAAAGTTGTCACTAAAGGGTGCTTTGCGTACAATCCGGCAAGAATTAATGTGGGTTCAATCGCCCTATTATCATCACATAGCATGGGCATAATAAGCCCAATGTATGTGTGTTTTAAAGCAAAAAATGTTCTTGATTCAACATATCTGAGTTTCTACTACCAATCCGATTTCTTTGCCAGAGAGTTGCAGAAAAAATTAGAGGGTAGTGTTCGACAGTGTTTAACATATGAAAATATGCGCGAAATCATTATCCCATATGTGAATATCGAAAGACAAAGGGAAATCGCTACAACGCTAAATAGATTTACAATGTTGATTGCAACCGAGGAAAAGTGCCTAAAAGCGTTGCAAAAGCAGAAATCATATTTTCTCAACGCCATGTTTATATAAACATGACGTTGAGAAAGAATCTTCGCTGATTCTGTAGAGAACTCAAAAAAGCCGTTTCTAACTCTATTTTTCTCTGAATGCATTGCATTTCGTTAGCAAATTCCACTTGTTCCTCGTATGCCGGTATGTGTGTTTCATACGATAAAAAATCTTCCGGAGACACAGCCATTCTTTCATAAACAGTGCCTTGTTCGTACCGTCTGATTCTCCCTATAAAGTTTGAATTCGTTAAGAAAAGTTCTATGTAGGCAGGACAAACATTATCGGATATTTCAAATGTCACATATATCGGCGAGAATATCAAATCTCCATAGGTGTTACGGCATATTACTCCGAACTTCAAATTCGCCGGATTATAACAAATATCGTTTAAATGCGTTACTTTGTACTGTTTATCTTCGTTTTTTACAAGGAAGTCCCTATCGTAACGCTCCGTTTTTGGCGCAACACCCTCTTTTGACAGAGTACCGTGAGTATAAGTGCCATCTTTGCTACAATACTCTTTTCGTTCAGTCAAAATTTCTTTGAGTGCAATATATTGGAGCGAAGTATCACGAAGAACCGATTTGAAATGGTCATTGCAAAGTTCTTTCTTTAGGACTTTCAAATCCTCAATGATTTTGTTTTGTATCTCGATGCGCTCATCGATTTTATCGATAAAAGCAGATATTTTGCGCTGCTCCTGTATAGACGGATAGAAAATAAAGATTTTTTTGAGTTCATCCGCTTGCAAATGAACAATAGATTTTCCCTGGGCGATACGCGCAATATCATATTTTCTAACTGAATTGATTTGATTACTCAAAAAAGCACCATCTAAATCACTATGAACGATAGTTAAATCGCCACCGAGTAGCACGCCGTCATAAGGGACGCAAATAGATGTTGCAATGTCTTCTGCAGTTTCACCCGCGCAAGGAATGATTACATCATCTTTCTGACTGTAAACTAAGGATTTGGATTGGATGCTTGTTTTGCTTTTTATAGTCTTTGCTATTGCTGTTTTATAGGTGGTGTATAATTCGCCATACAGAATGCATGGAGTTCCGTCACTCGAAAGGTCGTCTTTCGCAATACCATAGCCTTTTCGAAAAGAGCATACTTTCCCCATGACTGTTTTTTGCCATTCACCGTTGTAATTGGGAAATCTCAAAGTTGGAACATTAGGGGTTGTTTTATCACTTTTCATACTAATTAGTCCTCCAATATTCCGAGTTCTTTTAGATACTTGTTAATCTCATCATCAAGGCTTGCGCGTTGGCTTTCGAGTTCTTTTATTTCAGCCATAACTGCCTTTATATCAATTTCCGGTTCTTCTTCAAAGGTATCGACATACCGCGGAATGTTTAAATTGAAATCGTTTTCCTCGATTTCACTCATCTCAGCCACATGACAGAATTTATCGATGTCTTTACGCTCAACATAAGCATTTACAATACGATCTATATCCTCGGCAGAGAGTTGGTTCATGTTTTTGCCAGGGGTATAATACTTACTTGCGTCGATAAAGCATACATTCCCCGCATTGCCATTGCGATATTTTCGAAGAACAAGGCAGCAAACAGGGATGCCCGTGCCGTGGAAAAGGTTTGCCGGTAAACCAATTACGGCGTCGAGTACATTCAGATCCTTAATTAAATACCTGCGAATCGTATCCTCACTTCCGCTACGGAACAAAACACCGTGCGGAAGTAAAACGGCAATACGACCGTCATCATCCATATGGTAAACCATATGCTCAACAAATGCAAAATCCGCTTTACTCGACGGAGCAAGTTTGCCTGCGCCGCTAAAGCGAGGATCGTCAAGGAAGGAGGATGAGGCAGACCATTTTGCAGAGTATGGAGGATTTGCAACCTGGACAGTAAACTTAGTTGCCCCGAAGTTATCCTTTTCAAGAGTGTTATCATTGAAAAGATTGAAATATTGATAGGGGACATCGTGCATCAACATATTCATACGAGCAAGGTTATATGTTGTCCCGTTAAGTTCCTGTCCATAGTAATGCCCAACTGCGTGTTCGGCCGTTCCACCGTTGGCTATAACAGCCTTACGAACTTCCAAAAGCATAGAGGCAGAACCGCATGTAGGATCGCACACATTTTTTACGGATTTCAGACCGACAGTAGCAAGTTTACTGCAAAGTTCTGAAACAGCACTCGGGGTAAAGAACTCACCACCCTTTTTGCCGCTGTCAGAGGCAAAAAGACCTATCAAAATCATATAGGCTGTCCCGAGGACATCAAACTGCGCATCATCGTAAGAAAACTCAATATCGTTTACCCGATTAATGACTTTCGCAATTTGGTTTGTGCGGTCAGAGACTTCTTTGCCTAAATCTTTATCCTTCAAATCCATAGCATCGAAAATTCCGTCAAATGCGGCTTCCGATTTCTGGCCAAGAGTGGATTGCTGAATAGATGCAATTGCTTTTTCGAGATAATCAACCGAAAATACTTTTCCATCGTATTTATTGGCAATCATATTGACAATATAGCCAAAGCTATATTCGGGACGAATTATGTAGCCAAGGTTGTCGAGGGAATACTTGTCGAGAGCTGCGAGAAGTTCTTCGTCATTTGAAGCAAGAGCATCCGCGTATGTTATACCATCATTTTTGAGGATTTCTTCCATATACTTTTCTGTCTTTTCGGAAAGAAAACGATAGAAAATGATGCCAAGGATATAATCCTTGAATTTGCTTGCATCCATTGTGCCACGCAAATCATTTGCGATAGCCCAAAGTTTATTTGAAAGCTCCTGCGCTTGTTGTTTATGAAGTTGAATATCTGTCGCCATATTTTTATACTCCTTCGGCTCTGAATTTTTCGTACTGATCTTTTACAAATCCTTCTATTTCGGATGATAGTTTTAGTGTTTTAAGAACGCCGTATCCCTTCTGACTTAGACGCTTTCGGATATCCTCAAGACTGATAATGTGCTTGAACTGGTATTCTGACATAAAGAATTTGATTGTGTCGATGTCAATCCCTGTGTCTTCAGCAAACATTTCGATATCCATGTTTTGCTGTTGAACTTCAAATTCTTCATACGCCTTTACAATGTCTTCGTCCGGTGAAAGACTGAAAAACTTTTCTGTAACGAAACGCTTTAGCATATCCTGTTTTGCTCTCAACCGCTCATTATCTGAACGCTCTATTTCGCGCAAAATCAAGTCAATAGAGCGCTTCTTTTCGGTTTCGTCCTTCTTGATTACATCTTTCAGCAGGTTGAGGATATAAACAACATTGATTTTGTCAGTTCGAATGAGTTCAATATTGAAGTCTATATCAACAAGCGTCGTTTTAACATTTTTCTCGCGTTCTTTCTTTGCTAAATCGTAGTAGTAGAGATACCACGATTTATATCCTAAGAACTCGTCTTCGTCCAAAACATTTGCGAGGTCATTCCAATCAAATTTGGAGAATGTTTTTAATGTGGAGAGCGTTTGTGCTACCAAGCGGAAAGACACAATAAACTTTCTCTGATCATCTTTTGATTGCAATCTACCTGCAATATCATAGGAAGGCGCTACACTGCGTAAAATTGAAACTCTGTCAGAGTATTCGGCAACATAGTAATCATAGTTTTCAAGCAAATAAGCATTTGGATTTCCGTCACCCGAAAACAACTTTAATGCCTTGTCCTGTTCCTCTTTTATATTTCGGAAAGTAATTATCTGACCATATTGCTTTGTTTCTTTGTAAATACGGTTTGTTCGACTATATGCCTGTACAAGAGAGTGCCAAAACAACGGTTTATCCAAATACAATGTATTGAGCGGTTTGGAGTCAAATCCCGTCAAGAACATATTTACAACGAGCAAAATGTCAATTTGCGGAACTTCTTTTTGCTTTAGGCGTTTTGCAATATCCTTACGATACGCATCAAATGTATCAAGACCAAACGCAAGTTTTTCCTTGTCTGTAGAAAACATTTTGTTATAGTCATCAATACACTGCTCTAAGAATTCTCTTGATTGCGGTGTGTCTGCTCCGTCGTCCATATCCTCGTTTGCTGCGTATGTAAATATAGCGGCAATTTTAAGGCCTTTCTTGTTCAACTTCTTAAAGGCAGAATAGTATTTTTGCAGAAGCGGAACTGACTGAATGGCAAACAGTGAAGTATAAGTGTCTGTCCCGATTTTCGTATGTTTTTCGTAATGCTCCAGAATATTGTTGGTAACCAACTCAATGCGCTGTTGGTCACTATAAATATTGGAAATGTCAATATTATTGCGCTTGCAGTATTCTTCCAGATTAAAATTCGGATTATTGCTTTGCTCGTGAACAATACGCTGTACGGTCATATCCGCTGCGTTTGTCGTAACGACATTGAAAGTGTTCTGATATTCAACAGAAAATTTCAAAACATTCCCGTCTGCAATAGCTTCTTTGATAAGATACTTGTGTAAGCAGGAATCCATTGTTCCTGCGTTGAAGATATCTGCGGTTGTTTGACCTGTGGCGCCTTTATTTTCTTCAAATATAGGTGTTCCGGTAAACCCTATAAAGTTTGCATTTTGGAAGTTCCTGCGAATGTCACCGTGCATTTTCCCAAACTGACTTCTGTGGCATTCGTCAATAACAAACACGCACTTTTTTGTTTTATAGGCTTCCATGATAGGCTTGTATCTATCGTTGCGAAGCGCACATGCGAGTTTCTGAATGGTTGTAACAAGCATTTTTTCTCCGCTGTTCTTCAAGCGTTTAATGAGCTCAGCGGTTGAATCGGTATTGTCAACACAATTTTCTTCAAACGAGTTATATTCGTCAACGGTTTGGTCATCCAGGTCTTTGCGATCAACCAAGAAAAACACCTTATCTATTCTGCCGTTATCTCTAAGGAGTGAAGCGCACTTAAAAGAAGTAAGCGTTTTACCTGAGCCTGTTGTATGCCAAACATAACCGTTGCGGTTTTCTTCTAAAACACGACGCAAAACGGCCTTTGTAGCATAAATCTGATACGGACGCATAATGATGATATTTTTCAGAGTATCCTGTAATACCGTATAATCAGTTAACAGGGCAGTTATATTGAATTTTGTAAAAAAGTCATCCGTAAAGTCATTTAGTTGATTGATACGCTCGTTGGTTGCATCCGTCCAGAAGAAAGCAAGGCTTTTTAATATTGCTTTGTATGTGCCGTCTGCATTCGTCTCATTTTCGTTTGCAAAATACTTTGTTTGAATAGAATTAGAGACAACAAAGCACTGAATGAACCGGAACAATCCTCTAAAGGAATATCGCCGATACCGGTTTATTTGATTGATAGCCTCGTTGATTTCCACACCGGGGCGTTTTAATTCGATCTGAACAAGGGGAAGACCATTGATAAGTACCGTGACATCATAGCGGTTCTTGTATACAACATCTCCCTGATGTTCTTTATCCATTGTTACTTGGTGAGTCACTTGATAGATATTTCTCTCTGTATCCTTAGATAAAAACTCAATATAAACCGTTTTTCCGTTATCTAATTCAAGCAACTGCTTATCTCGCAGAATCTTTGCTGAGTCAAAAACGGTTTTATTCTCTATTTGCGTCAGCAGACGATCAAATTCAGAATCAGACAATTCGCTATTTCCCTTTGATTCGATAATAGCGGTCTTATTGAATTTCTGAAGCTGATCCTTAAAGTTTTTCTTGACTTCCGCATAGTCCCTCAATTGAATAAATTGATAACCTATAGTCCCTAATCTTTCGATAAAAAGGTTTTCAACTTCATACTCACTTACTGCCATTTTCTATCTCCTCAATCGTCTAAAATTACTTCCATGATATCTCCGATGTCACAGTGGTACACTTTGCAGATATTCATGAGAACTTTTACATTTACAGGCTGATTGTTTTTTAATTTACTCATGGTGTTTGTCGTAAGCTCCGCAGCCATTCGTAAATCCTTTTTGTTCATCCTGTTTTCCTTCATCAATTTCCATAGCTTTTCATAACTCAATGACATCCATATTCACCCCGTGAAATAACGAAAATCGGAGGAAAAAATATAATTCCGCCTATACAATTTATAGTATATCATAGAATTCTGATTTTTTCAACAGGATTCAGAGACTAAAGCGATAATTTGAAGCCTGTTGTCGAAAAATTACGACAATAAGCAAGAGGCACTCATATGAGTGCCCCTCAACACTATGTCAATAACATTTTTTGCAAGGCTCATATCCGCGGCTTATAGCATCGGATTTTGAGATTTGCGATGGATTTTTCATATTGCTGCAACTGCTTTTTCTATGATATTTCTTGCCCGTTGCAGATACCCATACCGTTTCAGTGTTGCCGGATTGGGCAGGGGGCTGTGTTGTAGATTCGGTTTGCGCAGGTGCTTTTGCCTGCGAAGTATTCTCACTTGCAGGTCCGGAACTGTTACCGGTCGCATAGTCGATAGTTATACCCGGCTGAACATTGTAGCAATAGACATTGAAACAGATTCCTTCACCGTTGTCCTCTACGGAATATGCTTCGATTTGGACACCGCTGCACACAAGATTGTTCCCCTCAAATATGGGGGTGACCCTGTATGCGACATGATGATTCGTTTCTTTTATGTAGTCCGCAACCATGTTTTCAAACGGAAGCATTCCTTCGATGTTCATGTATCGAGTGCCGGTAATCAAGTTCTTTCTATTGGCATTTTCGGCGGAAAGTTGCCATCCGATTAAGTGACAGCGATTCCACAAGTATCCGCCGGAGATGCCATTATATTTTGCCTGAATCCATCCGGAGGGCTTAATGCTGCTGATGCTTCCGCGGGTTTCGTTTGCTTCCGGCATTGTATCCCTGCCGCACGAAGCAAGCGCAACACCGCATCTGCCAAGCGAATCAAGGTCTGAGTATTTTTCGTAACCGGCTGTAGTTAATTCGTTCGCTGAAAAATTCGGCTGATTGTTATTGATAACCACATATGCAGTTCCCGCATAGGTGCCGACAGATGCGGGCTTAACAGGAGTAGCCGATCCTGAGCTGACACTTGATGGTTTGCTGCTCGGACTTGTGGTTTCCTCTTGCTTATTGGATTCCGAGCTTTCGTCGACAGCTTCTGTTAGACCGGCAGGTTCTGAACTATCATCGATAATTGAACTTTCAGAATCGGTGCTTGTATCCGAGATAGATGTCGGACTGTCACTCACTATCGAATCCAAGCCGCAACCGGCAAGGGAAAACAACAGCGCAAGAGACAGTAATACCGCTAATAACTTCTGTGATACTTTCATCGTCGTTACCTCCTGTATGTTTCGATTGTTATCTTCTCATGTGAGGTCCCGGCGATATCTTCAGTCTTGGCCTTCTTGAAGCCCAAGGCTTTTAGATCAGTATCAAAGAATTTATCCGCAGGATAGTGTCGATTCCATTTGCATAGCACGATTTCATTCGCATTGTCGGTCGAATACGAACCATCTTCAATAAAGCAAACATCATTTTCTTCCGCCTTGCTCATATAATCGCCATCAGCCGATACAGAAGCGTTGTTTCCAAACTGTTTGGCGGAGTAAGGACTCATCCATAGTTTTGAGCCTTGCGCATAGTTAAGTATCCATTCTCTTAGATTTTGATCCTGGCTTTGCCTTTTTCCGAAAAACATCATGCCGCTCTTGTCATCAATACAAAAAATTAGTTTCATACCATATACCTCTCTCAACTCTTGTTCCATTTTAGAGAACGGAAAATAATAAAAGTCTACTAATACGGAACAATATTATTATAGCGCTTACTCATACGAAACGCAAGTATATTAAAATATTACTGAAAGAGAACTGTAGGAGGTGTACAGGTTGTTCGATTTCGGAATACGATTACAGCAACTTCGCATGAGTCGGAATATGTCTCAAGCGGCGTTGGGAAAGAAAATAAATCGCAGCAAGTCCGTGATTTGCGCTTATGAAAATAATTTAAGAATCCCACCATTGGAGGTTCTTACTGATATTGCCGTGTTCTTCAATGTATCGCTTGATTACCTCGTTGGTATTGACAAGGAAGAGATGGTTTCGGTGGACGGATTATCAAACGAGCAGAAAGAAATAATACACGCCATGATTCACGAGTTTAAGGGCGGCACAAGTAACTGTCCCGGACTTACGGCACAACAGCAAGACATTCTCAATAAACTCATGGTTGAGTTTTATCGTAAACATAAGCCATAAAAGACCGAACAGCAGCGGCAGGTTTATCCACCGTTGCTGTTCTTTTGTTACTGCTTCTATTCTTCTGCTGTAGTATATCTTAGAGTGGGTACTTCCTTGGCATACCAAAATGGGAGAGGGCTACTGACACATAGTAAGCAGACCAATCCCTTGGTGAATCACAGCAAAAAATAACGGTTGCTTGTAAACGAGCCGTTTTTCCGCTTTGCATATTCCTTGCGAATAAGCCCCGCTTTTTCCAAGTCCTTTATTGCTCGGCGGACGGTCTTATCGGAAATAGACAACTCTTTGGCAATGGTTTTAACGCTCGGCCATGCCTTTCTTTCCTTATCGCATCTGTCGTAAAGATAAATATAGACGAGCTTCGCTCTTGAGGGAAGCTCGTCTCGATCATATAATTTACGGTAATATGCCATAAAAAATCACCGCCTTTAATCTGTCCGGACGCTCTGCTCCGGTTCTCTGAACAGAGGCTCGTTGCTTTGCGACAAGGCTTGTCCGCCCGAGGCAGACCTACGAGCAGAGCGGGACGGCGGATAGTAGGAGTCCGGATATTGTTCGAGCATATTATTCTCAATAATCTCCTTGTTTGTATAGGATACTTTACGAGCACCTTTATCGGGAACAGTGTACTTCTCTGTATCAAACTCGATACCCCATTTGAAGAACAGTTTCAGTTTTGATACAAATGGGTGAGTGCCTGTCTTCATAACGATGAAGTTACCTTTCTTCATCGATTTGAGTTCGTCTGCGGTCATGAGCGGTCTTTCGGTCATTTGTAGGCTCTGCGAGGGATCGTTTTTGCTTCTTGAGACCGAGCCTGTCATAACAGTTCGAGTGCCGAGGGATTTGGAGATTTCATCAGCCGTTCCGGAGGTCGGCGCAAAACCGCCTGCAATAGTTACCTGACAGTTATCCTTGATAATATCTGCGCCTTCGCTTCCGTAATTCTTTTCAAGCTGCTTATATGACTGAATAATGCTGACAAGCGACAGCTTTCGGGAACGGGATGCAGAGTACATCATCTCGGCGGAACTGATAGCCGGCAAAGTTCCGAACTCGTCCATGTAGAACATTACACGGCTTTTTAATGCGCCACCGTGTTCGTCTGCAACGGTAAGTATTTCTCTGTATAACTGTTGCAGAAGCAGTGACACCATAAAGTAAGTTGCGGGATTTTCCTCGGGTAAAACAATAAAAATAGCACACTTGCTTGAACAAAACTTTTCGGCATCAATCGCCGTATCAAAGCAAAGGATTTGTTCGAGTTCCGAATCAAGAAAAGCATTAAGTCGCGACATCGCAGTCGACATGATAGAAGCCATTGCCTGGTCGCTTGTGTTCAGTGCGGCACCGGCAAACCACCGCGTTTTATGTTCGGGCGGCAGTTTTTCTATAAGGAGTTGGAATTGGTTCTTTCCCTTCACACCGCTTGGTGCAAGCAAATCCTGTATCAGTTTAAATACAGACACAATATGCCTCTGCTCGGGCGGCGCAAACTCGGCAATCAACAGAATGACCGCAGTCATCAGACCTTCGGCCGCATCATAAAAGAATGCGTTTTGGCCGTAGGATGCCGCATCACCATCACTGAATATCAGAGTCTTCGCAATTATTTTTGCGTATTTTTCGGCTTTTGCTTTCAGCGCTATGTTTTCGGGATGGGATTTATACTCGTCCATATACTTGTTTACGAGATGCAAAAGATTATTGCCGTCCGATTTTGTCGGGTTGCGCAGATCGATAATAGCGACATCGTAACCGTAGTACTGCTTTGCTATTTTTCCGTAATTACGATACAGGTCACCCTTTGTATCGGTTGTTAAAAACGACATGCCCGCGGCACAGGCGTATTCCAAATTGGGGTAAAGCCAGAAAGCGGTTTTACCGCAGCCTGCCGCACCGATCATAAGAGTATGCACATCGTCATCATCAACCATTGCATAATCAATGCCGTTCTTTTTCTTTACTCCCAATATCACTCCCTGCGGTAAATTGAGATTTTCCTTTTTAGCTTTCTTTCTCCAAACTTTCGGCTCATACGGAATGTATTTATAGGTTCGTCTCAGTTCAGAGTTTGTTGAGAACCGTGCAGTACCATGCTGCCCGTCTCCGACGGTTTTGGATTTGATACTGTTAAGATTATAAATGTGGGAAGCAAGAGTAACGCCGCCGATAACAGCGGACATAATTGTTGCCACAATAATCAGTATGATTGTTCCGTCCACGCTTGTTCACCTTCCTTCTGCATAATTAAATCCTCATTCCAATCCTTTTTTGTCGGAACGAGGATTTCTGATTTATAGCCTTGCGCAAACAGTTTATCCGAGATTCTATTTGCTGCTGATTGACCTGCGGTATCACTGTCAAAGCACAAATACACCTCTGTTAAATTCGGATTATCTTTAAGGCATTGAAAAAGCACCCTGTCTGCTACGGAGCAGGATGCCGCATAAGTATTTTGCTGCCAGCCGTTCGGGTTCATCGTAATGTATGACAGCATATCAATCGGAGCTTCAAAAAGAAAGACTCTGTTACTCGTACCGTTCCAGTGAAAACTGTACTCCTGAAGACTTCCGTCTGCGTTTCCTTTGTAGGTACTTTGTGAGCCTGTCCCGCGCTTGTGCGCATGACGCGCTACTCCGTTAGTATCATAGCCGACGAATACAGCGTTATGATGGGGGAGCGATTCGTATATCATTTGCTTACGGGCAAATGCATTTATAACATCCCTGCTGATCCCTCTGCGTGAGAAAAGGTAAGCATATACTCTGCGCATGTTATCATTTTTCTCAGGCAGGTTAAATGCTTTTTCTTTTTGCTCGATGGGCAGTGCCGCAGTCAGAGTCCCGCCGTAGCCGTTAAGCAGGTATTCCATTGCTTCGGGATAATTTTTATTATAGAATTTGCGGACAAAGTCTATAGCATCGCCGCCAACTTCTTCATACTGGTGATACCACAGGTTTCCCCGAATCGTTACCTTCTCAGACCCGTCGCGCCATTGATATTCTTTGCCTGACCGTTTCAGTCGTTCGCCTTGCCGTTCCAATAAATCTACAATATCGGTTGTCCTTGCACGATCCTTTTGTTCCTGTGTGTAGTGAATATAGTTTGCCATAGCAACTCCTTTCCTTGATTATCAGCCCATTTTTTGACCTTGAGCCATTTTCTTTTCCTCAATCTTTCGCATGAGTTTGCGGTCAATGGTACGGCTGTTTGTATTTCTTTTCTCTGCATCATCACGGATGATTTGCGAAAGCCTCGCCAAGAGACGCATAGATGCCAATACCGTTGCCGAACTACTGTGCGTGTACGGATGGTAGTTATCAAGAATATATTGAGCATACTCGTTTCCTTTGCTTGCGGAGGAGGTCAGTAACTGTACGGCGAATTCATAATCCTTATCAACTCCCTGACCGTAGAGATACATCTTTCCGAGTTGATACTCTGCCCATTGGTTTCCCCGTTTTGCTGCTTCTGAGAGCAATCGGACGGCATAGTAAATATCGCTGTATTTCGCCGAGCCTTGAAGATGCATCTTTGCAAGCGAGTACATCGCGTATGCATTGCCCCGGCGTACTGACTTTTCAAACATTCTTTGTGCAGTCACATAATTTGCCGACACATCCTCGCCTTTAAGATAGATTTTTCCAAGCTGATACTGTGCATAGGGATTGTCCTTTGCATCAGCTTTCCAAAACCATCGGAGCGCTTCACCAACATTTTTCTCAACCACTTCACCCTGTAAGTACAGTTTCCCGAGCCGATACATTGCAACATCAAATCCCTGCATTGCAGAAAGAGTCAACAGCCGAACACCTTCTTCGGGATCGAAATTCTCGGAGTCAATATCCAATAGTTCACGCCCCATAATATATTGGCAATGCATATCGTTGGGGTTAGTCCACGGATTTCTCTTGGAGGTGGTTTCACTTGTATATGTCATTGTTTCCTCGGGAGTTTCCGTTTCCAGCTGCATATCTTCCTCAAAGGTAATTCTGTTGTGCAGGATGTTGAGCGCTTCCTGGATAACCGCATTTTTAATAGAGTTGAACTCTTTGTTTGCGGATAGCGGGATGCGCTTTGGCATCGTATCTTGATAGGTGCGAAAAACATTTTCTTTCTGCTCATACCATAGATTATAGAGTTCTGCAATTCGGGCATCCTTGGCGAGTTCATCGATGACACCGTTAATCAGATTCTTAGCCGCCTTGGGCATATAACCATAGACCATCTTGCCCTCGTAATTTTCAAGCGTCTTTGACAGTTCCAGAAGCATCGTTACAACAGTTTCATTTTCATATGCGCTGTTATTGATCTGCTGAACAATTTCCGCAATTTTATCTCTGCCGGTTCTGCGCAGTTCGTTCCTGTGTGCGGTCATGTCCCGGTATGTGTGATAAAGGTCGTTCTTGAAAATCTCTCGGGCAAAGTCCGATTTGAATGTTTGTAATGCCTGCTCGGTCATATACGGTTCTTTCCCTACCGAGTATGAAATTAAGTGGATATGCGGATGGCTGCCCTCATTATGGAATGCTGCATACCAACGCAGGTCGCCGAGAGGAATGCCCATGGCTTTTGCCAATTTGTTTGCCTGACCTCGAAGCAGGTCACGCCATGCCTTTGCATTATCATAACCAAGTTTCGCTGCGTCCTCTCTGCGAAGAGACATGATAGTTGTCCATACCGCGCCCTCGTGTTCCGCAACCTCTTTTGATACGGCAGAAAGATCTATCGGTCTGTCCGTTTGCGAAAACAAACCGTGAGCACATTGTTTCTCAACTCTCGGCCGCATAGCAATGTACCCGACATAGTTTTCTTTCTTACCGATGAGGTCGAGATTTTCTTCGATAGTTCTGCTTATAAATTCCGAGGCTGTGCTTTTTGTTTGAGCATTGATATAGTCCTGGTACTCAAAACTATTTACCGCATCGGGAAAGTCCTCGGTAAGCTGCTTGATAAGACGCTGCTGTTCCGTCGTCGCAGATTGATGTTTCCATGATTCATCGCATTTTTCAACGCCTTCACGAGTGGCAATATATTTTACAAGATTCGTGCTGTGTTTTGCCGAACCCGTTTTTATATATCTCCACTTCAAAATAAATCTTGCCATCGTTATTTACCTTTCTGATAGCGTACAGCGTCATCGAATGAAATTTTACCGTTGAGTCTTTTGACTTCATTGACGCACTTTCCTCTGAGCCGGGAAAGTGTGTCTTCATCCACACGGAAGTTTGCGGCCGATACATGCATCGTCATTGCAAGTTCAACAGCATACTTGAACAGCAAAGATGCCATTCTGTTTTCGAAGGTGTCAAGCGACCCTTGGATTGTACTGACGATGGCTTCCGGAAAGTATTCACGACAGTCCTCTGCGCATACATATCCGGCATAAAATAAAACTGCCTTTTCTATAAACTCTGATTTGCTTCGGCAGTTATCCAACTGATACAAGCGTTCCACTTTTTCCAGTGTGGTAGGGTATGCCCACAGAGCAAATTTCTTTTTTGTTTCGTCCATTTTTCATCATCTCCTTCTGTTGAAAACCCGCATAAAATAAGGCTTTTTCGGCAAAGGAGGTTGCGCATACATTTTATGCGCAACCTCCTTTTTTGAGCCATCAACGCCGATATGTTTCCTTGTACAATGGGGCATATTCGCAATTCCGACCCCGAAGTCTTGAAAATGCGTTTATTGCAACCCCGATGGTGAAAGTGCGAAAAACCCTTTAACGGTCGGCTCTGCCGTCCGTTGTGAACCGAGTCGGGGTGGCTTTGCAACCCCGGCTCTTATTCCTGCAAGTAAAATCGGACGGCTGAACCGCCGATTTTCCGCATTGCACAGTCACCTCCTGAAAGCCGTTATTTCGCCTGTTTTGTTGTGATGGGGGACTCGGTCGGGGATTGCAACCATTTTGCCTCACAGGGCGACACAGGGGCAGACACAGCGGTTACATCTTCATATCAGATACTGTAATATCATTTGACGGTTCTTCCGAAAAACTAAGTTCTTTCCCCGCAAGGCTGCTATTGAATATTTCACGACGCCCTTCCTCGCTTCGGTAATCGGAGCGGAATGCTTTATAAGCCGCAACGGAAAAATCACGCAGGGAGTAGGTTTGCCATTCGTTATCCATGCCGTCGTAAACACTGACCCGACCTTCGTCCAAATCAAATTCGAGCAAAGCAGAGATTCGATTATCCGAATGGATGTCTGAACAGACCTCGTTGAAATATTCGAGGTTGACAGGATTCGTTTCAATAAAAGCATCGGCGAAGGTTTTGGGGTCGGCGGATAACTCGCCGCGCTCATAGAGACGGTATCGGTACGCAGCTTGCATCGGGGAGCGGAAGTGATCGCTTGTGAAGTGATAGTCATCACCGTTTTCACGAATGTGGTAAACCGCAAAGCGTCGAGCTGCTTCCATCTTTGCCTGCTCTGCGGCATACTCACTTTCAATCGTTGCCTCAATGGAGGCGCGCTGCTCATCGGGAACATACTCCTGATACAGTGCGTCGAACGCCTCGGCCAATTTATCTTCTACCGTTTCGGCGGTCTGATTGCCGAGGGTGTCTGACAAAGCCCGCACACGATATTTGTTAAGGTACAGTGTAATGTCAATATCACTCATCTGCGCTTACCTCGCTTACTTCCGTATGTTCTGTTTTGGGTGGCCTCGGCTTTTTCGGCTTCGGCACGGCAGAGGGAGAAGCGGTGCCGGATTTCATGTCGATAAAATCACGAACACCGGCAGGCACGGTTTTGCTGTAAAGTGTGTCGAGCGCTTTTTCAAGTTCAGTTTCGACAGTCGTACCTTTCTGCGAAAGATAAAGGACAAGGGCGGATGCCTTGTCCTCGTCAAATGAAATATTGAAGGTTGTCTTTTTCATATTGTGCTTTCCTTTCTGTCACATAGTCAGTTCGGGATCAAAGCCGTCTCGCCGCCAATCCTCACGGTCTGAATTACATCCGCGCATATTGATTTCCGCGTAATCATTAAGGCCGTAGAAATTCGTGCCGTCAGTGCAACAGTTTTGAAAACTACCGTGTTCCATGTTGCATTCAATTATTACGGCATTGCTTAAATCGCTGTGAGTATAAACGCCGCCCGACATCTTGCACCCTGAAAAGACCGTGTTCTTGAATTCGCATTCCTCGGCGGTGACATCTTCGAGGTTACAGTTTTCAAACCGCGTGTCATTGATAACGGAAAAATTGAGTTCCGCGCCTCGCAGGTCAGTGTTCGCAAACCTCGCGTTATCCATAGCAACATTCATCATGTTTTTATGCGCAAGGTTTAGTCCCTGCACAAAACAGTTAGAAAAATCAGCCTGTATACCACCTGCATCATTAAGCCATAAGGTGTGCTTGGCAAGCATGACATCCGCTTCTTCCTGCGTCAGTGTTCGGCGTGAATCAGCCTGCTGTATATATTCATCTTTTACAGTGCAGAGCATATAGCCACCATCGAAATCAACGCTTTCAATTTCCGGTCTGTCTTTCAGTGCTACATACATCAATTCCTCGCTGAATCCTGCACCTCTAAACTTGTTTCGTAATTCATCGGTATTGATGCTGTATTTTTTATTACTACAATCGATTGCTTCTCGAACTATACGGTCTGCCATTATTGCAGTTTCACGCACAGCGTTTTCAAGGCTCGGATACTGAACAGCGATAGCAAGCTGTTTGGCGTTAGGAATATGGGCGGTGTATCGGGCGTAGTCATAACCCTCTGTGTCAATGATAAAGCCGTCTTTATGTCCTTCTCTTATGAGCAGCAGGCACGGTATACCGTCGGGTAAATACTCATGCTTCTCGGCGTTAAACTCTCGGAGAAAATCATAGTATCCAAGAGGATTGGAAACGAATTCGGTATATTCAGAAGGCGTCAGTTTTACTACTTTTTCAATCTGACACAGAGGCAGATTGAAATCCGTTTGTTTACACTTTAAGTCTGCTTTTATAACCATGGGCATTCTCCTTTACATAAACAGAGCCTGCGTTTCGTCCTCGTCGGAGGATTCGTTCGCAGGCTCATGGTTGTGTTCGGTTTCGTGGTCATCGTAGAGGTTACAGCCGAGGACGGAGAATAGACTCACCGGGTCGCTCTGACACTGTGGGCAGTACCTCAGATGGCAAGTCATTTCGATGGCGTCCTCGGTCATAATGAGTTCGTTGATTTCTTCTCTCTGCCGTAATTCTTTTTCGAGCAGATTTGCGCTTTCGTTACTGTCGCTGATTTCAACACCGAAGTGATGGTGCAGCTCGTCATAGGAAACCGACCAATAACAGTTGTCGGAATTTTCACAGCACTGCCGAACGGCATAGTCGGCAAGCCGCTTGATTTTGTTTTTATCCATATAGTTCAGTCCTTTCATTGTGTGTCGCTGTCGGGATAGGTGATATACGGTATTTTGAGCCAATGCGTCCATCCTGACTGTGCAAGGGGCGTCATAATAACACCCAACTCCGTGTTCGCAGCGTGAATGGTTTGTCCGTCCCCGACATAAATGCCGATGTGTCCGTCCATCCATACGGCAATGCCGGGGATGTCGGGCATCGTATCAATCGTGCCTTTCTCGGTAGCCATGTCGAGCATGGGGTCGGAGCCGGTATCCCGAACACCGTTGGAACGGTATTCGATTTGTCCGGTATCACAGTTGAACCATGCATAGCCTTTGATGAGTCCGATGCAATCGGCGGTGCGGCCGCCGAGCCAATGCTGACGAATGAATTCCTCGTTCTCGCCGACCTGTTCCGGGAACTGCGATATTTTTGTCGTGAGTATGGATTCGTTCAGCACCTCACCGTATGTTCCGTATACATAGCCCCACCCGTGGGACAACGCCTGCTTTGCCCATTCCGCAAGATCAACATTGTTTTTTGTTTCGGGGTCGACGAATTTTGAAACATTGATTGCCTTTGCTCGGATGGAATTCATTATTTTACTGTAGTCCTCAGTTTTCAGTTCCGTTCCGAATGCGGCGTTGACGGCGGCGATGAGCTGCTCGTCGCTCTGTCCTTCATCGAAGCACCCAATGAGTCTATCCACAAAGTCGTCCGCTTGGGCATAGTCATATAGGGCGAGGGTGTACAGCACCTGTGCCTCTTTTGTCCTTTCTGCTGTAAAGCCCTTTTCGGTCATGGCATACTCAATGGCTTTCATCATATCCTCGACCGTCTGCAGCTTGGCTTTTTCCTCATCGGACATTTCCTCCATCACGATGTCCTGCAAGCGGTCGGTGTCGATATCAATATCGCCGCTGAATATAGAGAGTATTGCCACCATCGGCATCATAATGATGATAATAATACCGAGAATAATGCCGAGAACAACACGCCGCAGTTTTTTGTTGGTAAGAACAGCGACGGCTATCTTTTTGAGAGCCGCCGCAACGGTTGCGCTCATAGGCGTTCACATCCTTTCATGCGAAAATTAACGCCCACCGGCTTTCCCAAAGATAGCCGCCTTGTATTCGGGTGCAATAACTTGCAGGAGATACCGTTCGTTACCGCACCGATAGAGGCAAGTACCTCGTTCCGGGTATTTGATGAGTTCAAATTCGCTCGGCTCAACTTGCAGTGCGTCCATATATTCCTGGGGGTTGATCTGTCCGGCATTGAACAGGAACTGGTGCGTAGGGATGGAGAACAGCGGCTTTGTAAATTCCCGAATGGACGGAATCAAAAAGTCCTCGATATTCTGACTTGCCAGAATGACCGAGGAGTCCTTTTTGCGCACACGCTTCATGCAGTTGCGCAGATATTCGATTGTAGTCATATTCGAGAGGAAGAGGTACAGCTCGTCCACCGATGCCGCCGTGCTGCCTTTGCCGAGCAGTTCGTTGCTCATGAAGGAAAGGATATTAAACAGCATACAGTCCTTTAAGCGGCGGTTGGTATCCATAAGCCCCTTCACACCGAATACAAGAAAATTGGAGTCGGTAATGTTTGTGTGTCCGTTGAAATATTTGCTTTCCAAGCCGACGCACATGGAGTGGATGCCGAGGCAGACCTCTTGGAGCGTTTCCTCGGTGTAGAGGTATTTGCGTTTTTTGTCATAGCCCATAAACTCTTCCTCGCACAGCTTATAGAAATCCTCCATAACGGGAAAGTCCGAGGGCTTTTTCATGCTGTAATCCGTGCTGTCGGTAATGCCGAATCGGGCATACAGCTTAGAGAGCAGGATTTCAATAGTGTCGATCTGCGAATCAGTAAAATCCTTGTAACTGCGAAAAAAATCCTTCAGAAAGGCAATGTGCTGCGAAAGCCTTGTCACTTTCTTGAACGCTTCGGGAGTTGTGGCGTCGATGTCCTCAACGCTGTCTGTCCATGCTTTCGGCTCTAACGGGTTGATTGTGTATGCTCCCGACATGAAATCAATATAACAGCCGCCGAGGGCATCGCACAGATCCTCATACTCCGATTCGGGATCAAGACAGATTATGCGCTTGCCCGATTCACGGATATTGGTGAGAATAAGTTTCAGAAGATAACTCTTGCCCTGACCGCTGTTGCCGAGAATGAGGATATTGCTTGTAGTCTTATCCTCGGCTCTGCGGTCGAAGTCCACAAGGATATTTGTTCCGTATTTATCTCTGCCGATATATGAGCCGTGTGGATCTGTCTTGCCCGAAAAATTGAACGGGTACATATTGGCGACCGAGGATGCAGGCAAAACTCTTTCATACTGTGCACCGAACTGGTTTGCGCCCACGGGCAGAACAGAGAGAAAGCCCTCTTTCTGCCGCAAGGTGAGCCTGTCGACGGAAATCTTGGAGCGCGTGAGTTCCATAGCGATGTCGCTCTGCAATTCCTTGAGTTTCTCCATGCTCCTGGCTTTCAGTTCGATGAACACCGACACATGGAGTAGCGGCTCTTTGTTCTTTCGGAGGTTGGCGAGAAGTTCGATAACATCCTGCAAATTGCCCTCGGCTTCGATGGTTTCGTTGACATCGTTGCCGCCGCTTTTCAGCCGATTACGCCGAGTAGCGTTTTGAATGATTTTACGCTGTTCCATAGATTCCACCAAACGGTGATAAATGCGGAGCGACACGCCGTTGCGGTCGGCGAGCTGCGAGAGGATTGCCTGTTCCTCGGTGGACGGCGGATATTCCCGAATCGCCCACACACAGCGGTAGCTGTCACCCACGATATAATGGTCGGATAAAAATTTTATAGTGCCGGGCAGGATCATGTCGAAGAAGTCCTTGGTGCGGATTTCCTCTGCCTGCTCCGGCGTCAATACTTTCGGTTTTCTTTTGAGCATAATATTTTCCTTTCTGCCGTTTAGCTTTCTGTGGCGATAATGAGCAGCCTGCCGTCCTTGCCCGATCCGTAGCAGGTGGAGAGGATGAGTTGTCTGTCGTCCTCGGCGGCAATGCGGTCATACCAAGCGCCCGAGGTGTTTGTTTTCAGCACCTCGGTTACGATAAAGGTTTGTACTCCGTCTGCGGTTTCAAATTTTACGGTCCGGTGTGCATTCAAAAAATCTCTGTCCACATATTTTTTGAGATCGGAGAACATTGTACCGTTTTTCATATTGTGACCGTAGATAATGAGGTTGGTGCTTTGAAGGTCGCACCGTCCATCGAGGAACGGCACACCGCTTTGGCTGTACTTGCCGTAGAAGTTTCGGCGGAGATATTTCTGCGGATCGGACTGTGTGTGCATTACGGGATAACTGATGTTTGTGCCGTCAATAGAGAGCCACCCGATGCAGTCACTGTTTTCTGCAATGAGAGCTTGTATATTGCGTTCTGCCGCAGGCTGCTCGGTCGGCTCGGCGCTCGTTTCTGTTTCTGCGTCCGTAACGGATTCTGTCGGAGCTTTGGTCATCGGCAGTTCGGCAATTTCCGCAACGGCGGCAAAGTCCTCTTTTTCTTTCTGCTGTTCGTTTAACTCAGAATAGATATTTACACCTGACAGCACGGCAGTCGCCGACAGCAGAAGACAGAAAAATATGAGGGCGGGTTTATTCCTCGTCCTCATCATCTGTCACCTCATAGAACTGTTCGCCGTCAATATCGGGGATTGCTTCGCCTTGCAAACTCGAATCAAAATAAAGTGCAAGGATTCGTTTGATTTCCGGCTTTTTAAGACGGTGCACCTCAAAGCCCTCACCGGCGATTTTGCTCTCAATGCGGTTTGCGGTTTCAAAGGTCTGTTTTTCTTTCTGTCCTTTGAGCCTTGCGACAAAGAAAAACTGACGGGCGGTCGCCATTTCTACCTGTATGGTGTCGAGAAATTCAATGTCCTTTTTGATGAGTTTCCTGACTTTTGCGTTTTCCTCGATCTCAAGGCGTTCGACCAAATAGGCTTTGTTGTCGTCGAAGCATTCGGACGAGTCGGTGCAGACGATCTCAATGTCAGGTAGCGCCGACAGCACCATCATCAGATGGCGTATCTTTATCTCAATGTTGGTGTGGGAGAGAACCGAGATATTGGTGGGCGACACGAGGTAAAAGAGCAGTTCTCCCTTGTTGGTAGAAAGGCCGTATTTCGTGAAGGTCCTGATGCCGAGCAGTTCCTGCACCGAACGGCCTTTTTTCTTTTTCTGCTGTTTCATTATCATCATCTCCATTCAAAATATTGCTGCGTGGATATTAAATACCGCACGGCGTAACGCATGAAATCCATTACGGTGGTGTCATCCATGCGGATCGTTAAAAAACCGTAGCATAAAACAGCTACGGCCGGCATAAAGATGTGCAGCTGCACAAGTGCGAGAACCGACAACAGTGCGGCTACCGCCAAAATTACAAAGTCCCGCAAGCTCCAAAGCCACAGATTGGCTGTGGCTTTTAAGTTCTGCGGATAGATATATTGTGTCATTGCGTCATTCCTCCGATTTCTATGCCGCCGATGTCCTCGCAGAATTCCTTGGGCGTCTGTCCGTATTCCTCACGGAGCTTCTCAGCGATCATATCCTTGATGAGCTGTGACTCCGCAACGGTCGGTACATATTCGCCTTCCTCGCAGGAATCGGCGGTCGTGACGGTAAATTCAAGCCGGAGCGTGTCGGCGAACGGGTCGTACTTGGCATATAGATTCAGCCACTTATCATCGTCCGCTGCCGTGTTCGTTCCAAATTTCTTGTCCACATCAAACCATGTTTCGAGATAACAGGTGATCTGATGCCCGATGTCGCAGTCCACCTCCATATCTCGGTCGACTGCAAGCATATCCCTTGTGAATTCCGGCGTATCCATTTTAGTTATAACGGATGTCGGACGGTATTCGGCGTCGGCATTGTGCCGTCCGAGCTGCTCACGGATATGCTCTGCAAGCTGTTCCGAGAGGAAATTACCGCACACTGCTTTTGTCTGTTCGTGGATAATACCGAGATATTTCAGCCCGACCTTGTAACGAGACAGGAGCTTGTCATAGGTCATGTCCTCGTTTAATGACGGCTCGAATATACCGTAATCGCCGTACCAATTTGCATATCGCTCGTTTGGCGGAATATCTGCCGCTTCCTCATAAGCGGCAATGATTTTGAATGCGTCCGGACCGTATTTTTGCAAAAATCTGTTTGCCTGCATATAGTTTTTCATACTGCACCTCCTTATTTGCCTGCGACCTTGACCACCGTTCGCGTAAGGTTGACAGCAGTGGTCGTGGCGTGTACAACACTCATCATGTTGACCTTAACGCTTGAATCAAGCCCAAACTGCTGCGCAATCCGCGGCACTTCATTTGCCGCAAGCATAATGCCAAGCCCCAACAGCATATTGTCGGGGAAAGTGATCAGCCCCAAGAACAACAGCGTAGTCTGCAAAAATGCAGTCAAGCACAGTGCGGCAATTTGTTTCATCCACTGATTGAAGCCGTCTGCATATCCTCTCGGCACGGAAAACATATACAGTGAGCCGACCGCCATCTGAATGAGCAGGATTCCGCCCCTCTTGATATTGGCAAAAAACATCTTGATCACACAATAGGCAAAGGCAATCATGCACAGCAGATTCAGCAGGCTGAATGTTGTACCGATGCTTGGCGAGAACAGTCTGACAAGCGCGTTCAGTCCGACATCCGCAAGGCTTGAATTGATGCCCGACGATGCAATGCCGATCAAATCGTGCGAAAAGGTGTTTTGCAGACTGATGCAGAATTTATACAGTTCAATCGGCACAACACCGATGAGGGAGCAGGCAAAAAAGCCTTTCAAAATGTTCAGCGCAGTCGTTTTAATGTTTGCTCTGCCGCACTGATACTCGATGGCGACATCGAATACGGCGACAACCGTGCCGGCGACGAACAAGCCCCAACCGAACAGCGTAAACAGCTTGACGGTCGCCTGCACCCATTCGAGGTCAAAGACCTCCGCACTCATATTGCCGATCATTTCGAAGCAGTCGGCAATCGCCCCGTAAATAATTTCGTATATCCAACGGAGCATGGCGTTCCAGATAGCGTTGGCGATACCGCTTTCCACTACATCTATTGCGTTTCCGATGGCGTCGCCGATGCCTGAGATTATATCACCTAACCAGTCAAAGATAAGTCATCACCTCCGTTCCGTATCCGGCTGTATCAGATAATGGACCAGATATACAGCGGTGCGGTCAGCGTGAAAATAAGGCAGGCAAACAGAATGCACGGAGCTGCGAATTCAAACTGTCCGTGCTTTCGGTAGTCGAAGTAAGCCGTCCCGATTTTCACAAAAAATAGGATGGCGAGAATCATGTCGCAGACCGGAAACACCACATTATTAACAACAGTCTGAATCTGTCCCTTGGCAGCGTTCCAAGTGCTTTCGATTGCGCCTGCCACATCTCCGGCCGCAAATGCGGTCATGGAGAATGCCGTCGTAAGGACGGCCACGAGCAGAAAGGAGAAAAGGATTTTCATGGGTTTCTTTTTCATAGGGTTTTACCTCCTAACACATTTTGAATTTCTTTTTCGGTTATATATCGGATGCGGATATTGAGGCTTTTGCCAAACTGCAGCTCTGCTTTCATGCCGTCCGTGACGGCATCTCCGAATACCCAAACCTCATCGCAGAGCCACAGAAGCGACATTCCCGCTGCCAAGCCGATTTCCCGATCTTTGGGGGCATTATCATCGAGGCACAGAGCATAGAAATGCGGCACGACCGGAGCCGTGCCGCACCTCAGTGCGTATGCGGTATATGTCTTAACCTTTTTGAGATTTTCCTCAATATTCCCACCAAGGGGAGCGCAGACATACACCCGTTTCATCATTCATCCTCGTCCTTTTTGCGCTTGCAATGCATAATAATGCAGGCAATCACGCCGCCGAGGGCAACACTGCCAAGTCCGATCCAAAAGCCGAGGTTGGAGTTGTCGCCAGTCTGCGGAATATCCGGCTTGGGCGGAATGAGCGTTACGGTCTGACCGCCGTCCTCAATGTCGGCATGAGCGGCAAGTTCCGTGCCGTCACGGTAGAGTGCTTCAAAAACGACAAGGTCGGTCTGCTTGGTGATTTTACTGCCGCCAAAGGTGAAGCGGACGGTGACCTCGCCGCAGCTTTCCTCCGGTGTAAAGGTAACTTCTGAGGTCAACTCCTTGCCGTCGACAAGGAATGCTTTGCCCGTGGACTTGTCCATAAGGATGCCCTTGACGGTGTATGCCTTACCGGGGATGAGGTGCTTATACGAAACGGTATCCTCAATGGTGATATCACTCTCGGCAGTGGCAGTCCTTTCGCCGTTCACTGTTGCCTTTGTTCCGATTTCGGGGGTGCGGTCATTGACGACCGTAATACCGATGGTCTGCCCGTTTTCGCTGATGCGGACGGGATAGATTTCCTCATTGGCAAGGTAACCGTCCGCAGGCTGCAGCTCCTTAATAAGCCAATTGCCGTAAGGGACATTTTCAAAGACGAAAATGCCGTCCTCGCCGGATTCTGCAATAAGGAGTGCGTTCTCGGCGGTAAACTCGGTTTCGTTACTGCGGAAGAGTCCGAACTTTGCGCCGACGATGGGCTTCTCGGTTTCACGGTCAATTTTCAGTCCCTTGACCGAGCCGTAGAGGATATCGTTTTTAATGACTTCGCCGCCGTTTGCCTTGATCTCTACAAGGACGGTATCCTGTCCGGCGTACTCAAATGTCACGGGGTATTTTTCGTCCGAAAGGATATAATGGCTGTCCGTCGCAATTTCCTTAACATACAGCTTTGCGCCTACGGGAATATCCGTCTTGAATGCGATGTTGCCGTTTTCATCGCAGTTGGCGATTTCAAGCAGTCCGTCCTTCGGAATGACCGAGCCGTCTGCGGCGGTCAGACCCTCGGCAGCAAAGAGTCCAAACTGCACCGAGAGGATTTCGCCGTTATCTCCGATATTAAAGTTTTCGTCCTTACCGAGAATTTTGCCAAGGGATAGAGCTGCCTTTTGGCGCTCGTTATAGAACTCGGCAGAGGTTTCGGTGACCTCGACGGTTTCGCCCGCATAGGTCAGCTCGATGGTCTTGGGCGTGCTGTTCAGCACCATGCCGTAGGGCGCTTTTGTTTCTCTGATGGTATACTTTCCGAGGTACAGTGCTTTGCTTTCCGCCGCGCCGTTTTCATCGGTGGTTACGGTGTCAACAACCGTATCCTTGGCATAGCGCAGAGTTCCGTCCGGCGTGATAATATCCTCGGCGGCGGTGATTTCATAGGTTGCCCCTGCGAGGTTTTTATCTGCAAACACAAGGCTGTATACGCCGTCCGTTTCCGCAGCAGAGAAGAAAATCTCACCGCTTTTTGAGATGTTGACGATACCTTTTTGCGGCATATTGTGCTTTTCTACGGTTACGACCGTCTTGCTGCCGTCCACCTTGAATGCGATGGGAGCAGAGTCGAGAACATATCCGTAAGCCGTACACTGCTCGATGATTTCATAGTTGCCATAGGGCAGTTTTTCGGGCATCATGAGCTTGCCCGTGACATCGGTGTAATAGGTGTCGATGTCCACAGGCGTTGGGTAGTTGATATGCTGCACGATATATTCGCCCGTATCGGTGTCGCGCACCTTAAAGCCAATACCCGCCGCAGGGATAATTTTACCCGTTTCCGCGTCCTTTTTGACGATTTCAATGAGCGCCTCATAGGGGGCATTATTGATGAGGAAACGATAAACTCTACCATCCTCGCTGACGAATACCGTAAACGGCGCAAGGAGTTCCTTTCCGTCCCATCCTTTGGTCTGCTTCACGGTGTATTCGCCGTAAGGCAGATCCTTGGTTTCGGCAAAGCCATTCTCATCGCATACGAGGATATCTCTTTCGGTTTCCTCGGCGTTCTCATAGCTGCCTGCAGCTTTCAGATACACCTCAAATTCCGCACCTTTTTCGGGTGTTTCGATTTTGGTACTGCCGTCGTCGCAGTGTTTGATGATAGCGACCTTGCCCTTGATGATATCCTCATAGGAGTCAAGAGGCTTTGCAATGTTATATTCAACGGTATACAGCTTGGCCTCCGCGCCGATGTGCTGACTTTCGGTATTCAGCAGATATCCTTCGGACGGGCTAATTTCTTTCAGTGACCAGTCATCGCCGCAGATATAATACTTGGTGGTAAACTGACCTTTTGCATCGGTGGTATAGCTGTCGATGAGCTGATTGCCCTTATAGATGCCGTACACGGCGCCTGCGAGGGAGGCATCGCCTTGCGGCAGACCTGTTCTGCGGTCGCTCTTGGTTACGGTGACATTGAATTTCTTTAAGTCATTGTCAAAGGATTTCTCCGTAACCTTGTTCCACTCTATTGCGGCGGTCTGCTTGTCGGGAACGACATAGCGGAGGGGTGTGTCGATTTCCTCAAGAACATATCCCGTGCCGATCAGCACATCCTTAAATGTTGCAACGCCGTTTTTGTCGGTCACGGCATACTCGTTGACTTCAATGCCGGAGAGCGATGTTCCGTAGAGGCGGAACTTCATGCCCTCGGTCAGTCCGTCCTCGGCTGTCTTTTTGACTGTAAGGTCGCCGCGGCGGAGTTTGTTGCTGAAATTAACGGTAGACACCTGACCGCTGACAACGGTTACACGGCGAACTTCCTGCGGAATATATTTGTCATATTCGGTTTCGGTCACGGTGTAAACTCCGGGCTTGAGGTTGTCTACCTGAATCACGCCGCCGTTTACGGTTTTAACGGTCTTGTCGATGCCGTTGCCCTGAATGCGGAAGGTAATACCGTCCACCTTGCCGTCCTCGCTGACCTTGACGATTTTGGCACTGCCGTAAGAAACTTTCAAACTGATATATCCCTTGACAGGGTCATCAACCTGTTGACCGAAAGTGACAGTGTCCTGATTTCCGCCGCCCGGCTGATATGCACCGTCAGACCAAATAATAAGCCCACGGCGCTGTGAGGATTTCTTTTCCGCTGTGAGAGTAACCTTATCTGTCGGTGCGGAATTTGATGTTATGATGAGTTTGTTTCCGCTTACAACGCAGTTCATACCGGGAGCAGAATAATTGTAATTATCGATAACTCCGTTTGTATCGGTAAGCTCGGCGCAATATCGGCTGCCGTCCCACGAAAGTTCTACTGTTTGCGCTTTGCCTGCTGTTCTTGAAAGAAAGCTCGGCAATTTTGTGTGCTGCTGAACAGCAGAAGCAATGGCGTTATAATAATTCATAATGCCATTTCTCAGAGGATGATCTCCACGCACCTGTTCAAGAATGGCGTTATAACCGTTGGGTGTTACATGATTAAAGTATTCGTCACGCTCTCCGACAACGGTTTCCCAAACAAGGAGCTGCGTTGCGAAAGCCTTTGACATTGTATCTGCATCCTCGGCATTTTGAGATTTCCAAGAGTCTGAGATTTGTCCGGTATATCCGTACTGCAAGATTCGTCCGAGAAACAGTTTGATGTCATCAGCCGAAATTGTACTATTATACTCCTTCGGAAAATTGTCGAAAAAGTCTTCGCCTTTCTGCGTAAATACCAATCCCGTATCAAGCGGTCTGCCGGGTTCAATGCAGTAACAAATATTACCCTTGTACGAATTCATTGTATAGAAGGTTGTATGCCTTCCTTTGTGACACATCCAACCGCCCATATAGTGCAGCTCATCATGCCCCCATGTTACGGTGCTGTAATTGGCATCACCATTTCGGGGATACCCAATGACAATGGCTTTGCCTGTGGTACTCGCCGCTGATGCGGTTAATGCAACTCCAACAATGGTTGACAGACAGATAAAAATAGAAAGAAGAAGCGAAACACTTCTTCTGAGAAAACTGTTCTTCAATGATTTTCACCCTTTCAGATAATAAAAAACGCACCGTTGTTAAACGATGCGTTCCGTTAGATTTATATTTTTAAGCGTAGCCTATAAAAAGTCTGTAATTACCGTTTTCGTCCGGTTCTGCCCATACCCAAATATCCGTAAAGCCTTCGACATTTTTGTATCTGTTCATTCGTGTCTTTATATCTCTTTCAAGATATTTTGAGTTTGGTCCGGCAATTATGGGGTTATCCCAACAGGAAACTGCTTCGGGGTTTATCGCAAGACCTATGTTTTCAGCATATTTTCTTGCGAATTCAATCCAATAGTTTATATCAAACTGTGGGCTGGCAGGCTCCGCTTTTGCAGTTTCGGTTGGTGTAGAATCGACAGACTTCGGAGTTTCGTCAGGCTTGCTTTCCAGTGGCTCAGTGACTTTCGGCGGTTCGGTCTGCTTTGGCGGTGCAGTCGGCGACTCGGTTTCCGCAGGCTTGGCGGTATCTGCCTTTCTGCCGCTGTCGGCAGGGGCAGTGCTTTCAGCCTTTTCTTTTTCTGCCGTAGATTTGGTCGTGCTTTCCGTTCCCTCATGCAGGCTGCTCTCGGCGGTCGGCTCGGAAGTGCTGTCCGTGACCGTTGCCGTTATACTGCTTTCCGTGCTGATCGCACCGCTTTCGCTACCGTCGTTTATTTTATCTGCACCGCACCCCGTAAGGCTCAGTATTATCAGTCCTGCGAGGAGGGCTGCGAGCATTTTTTCTGTTCTCATGGACATCACCTCTATCTATAGAATACTGATAATCCGTGAAAAGTCCAGCACTTTTTATAAACTTCGAAAACAAGTTACATTGACTGCTCGAAAGCAGGTTCTTCATCTTCGTCGAGTTCCTCGGACTCAGTCTGCTGTTCAGCCTGCACTTGTTCCATTTTCTGCTCATAGGCATCAAGAACATACCCGTTGAGTGCTTCGCGGGATTCTTTTGTAATAGGGTGAAAGTCATCATAAAACTTCCCATCCGTACCTTTATGTCCGGGATAGAGAACTTGAAGCCCTTTTTCTCCGCCGTCATAAACTTTGATGCCGTGGACAGCAAAATGATTTCCGATGGTTACACTTGCATTTGCCTTGATTTTGCTGTTTACATCTGATGCAATTCTGTCGATGCGCGCAGTAATAAACGGGATTTTATACTGTGCTTTTTCATTTTCCGTCGCTGCGGTTTGCTTCTGATTGTCTTTTGTGATTTGCTTTTTTGCTGCCATGTTTCTTAACCTCCGTTTTTAATTTACATACTAAAAATAATGGTGCATCCTGTATCGGCACTTACTTCTTCCGGGCTGATTTGCTCGGGTTCTTTGAAACGATCCATATATAAGTCCACCTCACTGTCAGTCAGTCCCCTGAAATCTTCTTCGGTTGTTCCGCAGATAAAAAACGGTCCTGCAATAATTGAAGAACCGTCACCGATTCTGCGGTTGCCTTCCATTCCTATCAGTTTGCCTTCCTCATTGCAAATGATGCAGGTTTCGTTATCGTCGGGATATACAACTTCTATATATCCGCCGACCGCTTTTTGCTCAGCTTCAAGTGTATGGGTAACCTCGGCAACATAGGGCGCTTTATTCGGCTCAACATACACCACTCTCATAAGGTTGTCCGGCTTATGTGTTTTGGTCGTATCAAAAGAAACATCCCTGAAACCGATACTTTGACAAATGCTTGCTTTTCCGTTTGCTACCACCACATCGGATACCGACAACGAATGACCTCTGAACAACGGATGTCCCACGGTATTGAATCGTCCGTAGATTTCTTCAAGTTCATTTTCATCGATTTCCGCATCAAATACTTCATCATAGATTGACGGATCGGGGGACTGACTATCGCTTAGAGACATAAACTTCATTCGGTTATTATCCCTTTCGGGATTTATTTGATAAATTTTTACCCGCATCTTATACTCCTTTCGCCGTGATATACAGTGGTTTATGTTCTGCCAACAGACGCACTCTCTTTCTGCGCCCACAGTAAATTCAGATAAATTGTTGCACGGTGCTGCTGCTCCGGTGTGAGGCTGTCGATAAAGTCTTCAATGGGAATTGAGTTTTCTTCGTCAAAGCACTCGGGAGTACACCCGCTGCACAATTTTTCTTTGCGGACTATAATGGTGTTTTTATCCTTTTCCTCGAAAGAAAGAATATCATTGTAGCCGATTTTATTGCGGACTCTTATTTCATACGGAATCGTAATTCGTCCTCGTTTGCCGAGGACTCTGACAATCTTTCTATTCATCAATATCACTCTCCTTTAAGACTCAAATAAGCACCTGCCGCAACTGCGACAATAGTTCGGACACTCTGCACACTCTTTGCCGTTATCGGTCAAATCGCAGTTGCTGAGTTCATCTTCGAATTCGCTCTCATCGATAACTCTGACCTTGATTTTCCCATCATCAAAATATGTCTCAAATAGGGTGTCCTCATCAATGTCAAGCGCGGCTGTCAATTTTTCCGGCAGCAAAATTGTGAATTCTGTTTTGTACTCCATTTCCTTCTCCTTAATAATCGTACTGATAATCGAAAAGCGATAATTGCTGAGCCTCTTTCATGATGCAATGATTGTTTTCTTCTGCCTGCTTTTTCAAATCATAATTACCAATGAGCAGTTCCTCGAACATTTCGCCCGGTTTTGTGCTTTGAAGCATATTGTGCAATCGTTCTTTCACAAAAGTATCGAACCCGTATTTTTCAGCGAGACTGCAAATATACGGATCGTTATTGTAGGTAATAATGAATTTGCAATTACCCTCATACTTCTCATCAATGCCATACATAAATTCAAACAGCTTTGCGTGTTCGTCACTGCCGAAGTTGGCTTTCTGATAGTACTTTTCCGTACCCTTGTACGGAGGGTCAAGCAAAATAAAAGTGTCTTTGCCTGCAGCATAAGAAATGCAGTCCTTGTAGTCTCTGTGCATGATAACGGCATTTCTGAGTCTGCTGCAGGCGGTAACAAGTCTGCCAAAGCGTTTGGTCATGTCTTTTTTTGCTATGGCAAAGGTTTTTCCGGTAGATGAGAAGCTGAATATCTGATTTTCGAAGAAAGCGACAGCCTTCTCGATATCCGACCATTCGGCTTTTTCCACTGTGACCGAGGTTTCTGTCAAATCATCAAGAATATTCGGTACATCGGCGAGCATTGCCTTATTTATTCTGAATAGTTCTTCTGAATTGAAAGACAGAAAAAGACGACCCAATAGGTAAGCAAGCTTCTCATTTTGCTGTAATACACGAAAGAATTTCACCAAATCGCCGTTGTAATCATTGATGATTTCTCTTTCAACGGGCTTTTTTCTCAGAAACACTTCGGCACTTCCCATACACGCTTCCACATAGGTCTTGTGGGGCGGCATAAAAGCATCGATTGTTGTGTAAATACAGCCTTTGCTTCCTGTCCACGGCAGTGGACTGACAGAACCGGACAATAGAACCGACCTCCTTTCGGGAGGCAGTTGCGTTATAATACAAAAACAGACCGTTTTTGTGTTTACACACGCAAACGGCCTCAATTTCCTTTTTTTATTTAGTTTGTGTCCCGCACTGAGAGTTGTGCTTTTAATCTTTGTAGCTGTGCTTCATATCGGTTAATCCTATGAAGTTGGAAGCAGCAGAGGATAACAAAGGAAACAAATCCGCCGAGTACCATTCCTATGAGGAAAAACAGCATTTCAATCATAGTGCATCTCCATTCCGGCATCCATATCCTCGCTGCAATCATCAACCGAGGTTATATTGACATACTTGCCTATAATACCGAGTGCCTCGTCATAACTCTGCGCGGTATCTGTAATGCGCCTGGTCATTTCCTTTGATTGCTCTGCAAGCCCATTATGCCGTAGCGTTTTTGCGGCAATCCCCATAAGGTTGAAGATGTTACCGTTCTGTCCGATAAGCGGGCAGTCGGGTTTCTTTGTTCCTGTAAGACTGAATCCGCCCAACTTATTTTCAACATAATCAGACAGCCAGGTTCCGCCTAAATCCGAATGAGTTCCGATTCGCCACATGGCAAGTTTACCGATATCAACTTTCGTATCATCGTTAAACTCATAGAGCAGACAAGTCAATCCGTTATTTTCAAAGACGGCACAGTTGTCGTCACCGAATTTTGTCCCGTCGAGAAGGATTCCCTCTTTGGTAAAAAGGTCATTGATTCCGTCAACCCACTCCTGTGGATTCCCGCCGCATCCCTGAAGGATAAGACCTTCTTTTCCTTCATACCCACGGAGTTCATTCTTATCGATTTTCTTAATGCTCATAATGTTTGTTCCTCCGTCATTTCAGTATCGGTTTCGTATCCCCAAAGGTTATTTGCGAATAGTTCCGCTTCTTTTGCTTCGGGGTAGTAAGTGTCGGTACACTCGCCGTGTTCATAGGTTTTCCTGCCGCAGTTCATTCCGATGTCTTCATCTGCCCATTCATGTTCAAATGAAACCTCGGGATATCTTTCCGCAAGTTTTTCGATAATTGGGTGGGGAGCACTCCAAGCGGTGTAGAACGAAAGCACGGGATTTTCAGCAATGTCCGAACGGTTAAGGTTGTCATAGCCGTAGGAGTTCCACTTTGTTCCCCAATTCTTTATTGACCAATCATACCAACTTGGCGCGCCGTACATTATTTCATTGCGGAAAGCCTGACGGCCGAGTTCCCAGTCTTCTCTCTTGACATCTTTGCGCATACGAAGAAAAATGTTTTCCTTGTCATCCGGGATATTAAGTAAGTCCATATCCTTATTTGCACCATCAAAAGTGCAGATGTCGACAAACTCTTTATAGGCTTTTAAACCTCGTTCCATAGAGGAACTCGTTTCAATCTGCAAACTTTCCGGCATGGGAATGACTTTGTTGAAATCAAGAGAGCCGATTCCGAATCTGTTATCCTTAACTGATTCGAGCAGTTCACTTATTTTCTGCCGATCTCCCGTCAACCGGATAGTGTTTATAATATGGTTAGGCATACTGGCTACTCCTTTACAATTCCAAATTCGTGGTTTATTTCGTATAGTCTCTGCCCGATAGCAGAAATGACAGGTACGCTGACTGCGTTACCTGCCATTTTATATAGGTGACCGTCTTTCAGACCGGTTGCCTGTGCTTTATAGAATTGTTCGTCCGTGAAACCTTGCAACCGCCAACATTCAATAGGCATAAGTTTGCGGATTCTTCCTTTATGGTAAATTCCATGCTTATCCTGTGCGGTTATCGTGAACATGGCTTCATTCGGCTCTTTCATACGGCGGCCCTGCTGACGGACAGTTTCTCTGTCGGGCGTCAGTATTGCTCTCGGCGCGTCTTCGATAAGAACCGCAGAGTGTTCGCCTCTGTGATTGCTTACTCCGGAATCCTGCCTTGCGGTTATACATCGGGCAACATCAGTAATGACCGGATCGGCGTTCATATCGATAAAATATAATCCGGTTTTGCCGCCCCAACCGCCTGAGCCTGTGCACTGCGTACAGGCTATTCCGTCTGTTTCGTAGACTCTTTGGCCCTGCGGTCCCGGGATAAGTTGCTTAAGATTTTTCGCATTGCCGCCGCTGAGAGGAAATACCTTTCCGGCACATCTCGGATCAAGATATCCGACAATATACAGCCGTCTTCGCTGTTGGGGGACTCCGAAGTATTTGCTGTTAAGCACCATCCATTCGAGATTATACCCCATTTCAACAAGCGCGGAGAAGATGGTATTAAGCGTCCGGCCGCTGTCATGCGATAACAGACCGAGGACATTTTCCAAGAGTAAAAACGGAGGCCGTTTTTCTGCAAGGATTCGGGCAATTTCAAAGAAGACAGTGCCTCTTGTATCTCGGAAACCGAGACGCCGTCCTGCAACCGAGAAGCTTTGGCAAGGAAATCCGCCGCAAAGCATGTCGAAGTGGGGGAGTTCCCTTGGATTGATTGTTCGCAAATCGCCATAATTCAAACCTCCTTCTTCTCCGTAAATGGCGTTATACGCTTTTTCTGCGTTCTTATCAATTTCTGCATGACCGACGCATCTGTAATGACCTGTATTTACGAGTCCGGAATGAAAACCGCCGATACCCGAACACAAATCAATGAATGGGATTGCCATATGGCATCCGTCCTGTTTTTCTGCTTCACCTCACATTTACATAGATTGTTCGTTAATAGTCTGTTCCTGAGCTTGTTCCTGTAACTCCCGGTCGATTTCTTCCTGTGTCAATCGACGGAATGAGTCTTCGCCGGGGATCAGCGCAAGCGCTCTGCCATTATCCCATTTCATTAGGAGTTGACCGATATCATCCACACTCTGAACCGTTCCGCGCATACCGCTTTCAACAGGAGAATATGGGTCGTTCATATTAAGCAGCATTACTCTTGTTCCCGGGGGATATGACTGTTTATATCTCTCAGCCTGTCTGTGTAATCGTTCCCAATCATTCATCTTTCTTTACCTCCTGAATTTTGTTTTGAGTTACTGTCTACGCTGCAATCATATACACCACTCCTTTAGTTATCAGATTTATATCAACGCTCATAATGCGCTATATACGAAAAAAGAGGTTGCGCATACAATTTATGCGCAACCTCCAAGGACACAAATATTTAACAATTAGAAAAACAAAAAAAGGGGCAGACCTTACGAAATCAATCGTAAAATCTGCCCCTAAAACCCTATGAATTTAGTTCAAGTCCCCCCAAAAGGTCGATTTGGGGAAATGATATCTTTTGAATTCCACCTTAAAAATCGACATGAAAAAACCCAGAAACCGTTGTGGTTTCTGGGTTTTCAGCCCCGATATCTTTTTCGGTGCTACTTGTTGGTTGCGGGGACAGGATTCGAACCTGCGACCTCCGGGTTATGAGCCCGACGAGCTACCAACTGCTCTACCCCGCGATATTTAATATTTAATCCATATTATTATTATACATCAAAGCAGAAAAAAATGCAACCTTTTTTTAGAGAATTGTGAATACTTTTTTATCCGCCGTGCAGTTTGCGCGGCGGATAAAAAACTTGTTGAAGCTTAAGCACCGAATTTAGCTACATTTAGCTTAATTCCGGGACCCATAGTGGTAGCTACAACGCAAGACTTAATATACTGTCCTTTTGTTGCGGCAGGCTTTGCCTTAACAATAGCCGCCATAAGAGCGTCAAGATTTTCCTTAAGCTTATCAGCGCCGAAAGAAACCTTGCCAATGGGGCAGTGAATAATATTTGTTTTGTCAAGACGGTACTCAATCTTACCTGCCTTAGCTTCCGTAACAGCTCTTGCAACATCGGGGGTTACAGTACCCGCCTTCGGGGTCGGCATAAGGCCGCGCGGACCTAAAACCTTACCGAGACGACCTACAACGCCCATCATATCCGGTGTCGCGATAACAACATCAAAATCAAGCCAGTTTTCATTCTGAATCTTTGCCACAAGCTCTTCAGCGCCTACATAGTCAGCACCTGCGGCTTTTACGGCATCAGCCTTATCGCCCTTGGCGAAAACAAGAGCCCTTACGGTTTTACCGGTTCCGTTCGGAAGAATGACCGCACCTCTGACCTGCTGGTCAGCGTGGCGTGAATCAACGCCGAGACGTACGTGAATTTCAACCGTTTCATCAAATTTGGCAGTTCCGGTCTTAACGGCGATCGCAACAGCCTCGTCTACATCGTAAAACTTACCCGTTTCGATAAGCTTTGCGCTGTCATTATACTTTTTACCGTGTTTCATTGTTTACCTCCCAATAAGTGGTTAAATCGGAATTTTCCTCCCACAAGAGAGAATTAATCGACTACTTCAACGCCCATGCTGCGAGCGGTACCGGCTATCATACTCATAGCGGTCTCGATGCTTGCTGCGTTAAGGTCGGGCATCTTTGTTTCAGCGATTTTCTTTATTTGCTCTCTGGTGATCTTGGCAACCTTTGTTTTGTTAGGTGTGCCGGAAGCACTTTCAATGCCGCAAGCCTTCTTGATAAGAACGGCTGCCGGCGGAGTCTTTGTAACGAAGCTGAAAGAGCGGTCCGCGTAAACGGTAATTACTACCGGAATAATAAGACCCGCATCATTCTTTGTTCTTTCGTTGAACTCCTTTGTGAACGCCATAATGTTGACGCCGTGCTGACCGAGAGCAGGGCCTACCGGCGGAGCCGGAGTAGCCTTACCTGCAGGGATCTGCAGCTTGATGTAACCTGTGATTTTCTGAGCCATTTATTTGCACCTCCATTATTCGTGGTAACAGCGCCTTGCGGGCGCCTGGCGGAACGGTCATATTCCGCTCCTCCCACCGTGGCACTAACCTGTGCCGGGGTAACCGCCCGTTTTATGGGGCGTTAATAAGCATTTCTGCGTATTAATAAATTAATTAATCGTCCAGCGAGATTTGGTCAAGCTCAAACTCAACCGGAGTCTCCCTTCCAAACATAGAGAGAGCAACGCAAACGTTGTTATTTGCGGTATCAACCGATTTAACCACGCCCGTATAGCCCTCAAGCGGTCCGTTAATTATCTTAACGTTATCGCCCTCAGAGTAGCCGACTTCAACGCTGTGCTTTTCAACGCCTAAGGCGACAACCTCTTCTTCTGTAAGCGGAACCGGCTTAGAAGCAGGTCCCACAAAGCCCGTACAGCCGCGAATATTTCTTACAACATACCAGCTGTCGTCCGTGACTATCATTTTAATAAGCACGTAGCCCGGGAAAATCTTGCGCTCAACCTCGCGCTTTTTGTCTTCCTTGACCTCGGTGACGGTTTCTGTCGGAATCTTGATTTCCTGAATCAAATCCTGCATACCGCGGCTTTCAACCATAGTAGCAAGATCGCTCGCCACCTTGTTTTCATATCCCGAATAGGTATGAACCACATACCATTTAGCTTCTCTTGTGTCAGCCATTTTCTACCTCCGACCTCTTAAGCGCCTAAAATAAGCTCAAGCAGCCGACCGAGACCGAAATCAATAAGCCAAATCAAAGCCCCGATTAAAAGGCACATTATAAGCACGATAACGGTGTTCTTAGCAACGTCTTTCCAGCCGGGCCATACTATTTTCTTAATCTCGCTCTTATAGTCACGGAAGAAACGTACTATGCGCTTCGGAATGGTAAGCTTGGAACCGCCCTGTGCCTTAACCTCAAGATAATCGTCGATAAGCAGATACGCAACCGCCGCCGCCGTAAAGGCGAAGAGCACAATCGCGATGATAAGCACAAAAGGCGAATAGGTGACAGCCGTAACATCGGGCAGAGGACGCTTATCAACGAAAGAATACGGATTACTAAGCGCGATGACAAGCATATAGATCGCGTCGATTATTCCGACAAAGGGCGCGGCATAGCGAAGCTTTTTCGACTTAAAGGAAATAACACCGAAAACCGCTGAAAGGGTTGTTAAGATAAAGCAGAAAAGAATATCAGAGGATTTCGCCAGCTTATATTCCGTTCCCGCGACCGTAACCTTTCCCCCGAATCCGAGCTGTGCGCCGACGAGGTTTACTTCGTTCCCGCCGCTTATTACGGTGGCAAAGCGTGTGAAGAAGAGTACAAGGGATGCTACACCAAATACAATCGCCAAAATCTGGCAGATTCTGTTTACAGTTTTCATCCGTACGCCCTCCTACTTTGTCTCTTTGTGCAGGGTGTGTTTTCTGCAGAACCTGCAATACTTGTTCATTTCAAGCCTATCAGGATCGTTTTTCTTGTTTTTCATTGTGTTGTAGTTGCGCTGCTTACATTCTGTGCAAGCAAGTGTGATTTTAACTCTCATAACGGCACCTCCCGCTTTACGGAAATATTTTTTGCTTTTACTTTAACGCCGAGAAAATCCGACGCCGTAAAAGTAAACGCCTCCCTCGGTCCGACATAATACAACCGTACCGCCCGACGCTCGAATGCAGGGACGGAAAGCACATTTACGGAGCTTATTGTCGTTAAACCGGCTCTTATGCAAAAAAAAAGAACCTTTCAGAGGTGATAGTATTATAGCATATATCACCTCTGAGGTCAAGTATTTTTTATTGATATTTAAAAAACGCTGATACAATAACATCTAACGACGGCGGTTACAATATAAATTTAGGATGACAGTCGGTTTATACTGATTTTTTTAGAACCGCTGTCATAACGGTAATATCGTCTTGATGATTGTCGCTGCGGCGGCGCTTGGCACCCTCGCATATTCTCTCGGCAAGCTCTTCCGCGGTACCGTCGCTCCAATTTTCGATTTCTTCCCTAATCCAGTCGGTTCCTTCAACCGAGGCGCCGTCCGACATCAGCACAACAATATCGCCTATTTTACATTTAACAAGGGCTTTATCAAAGCTTATTTCTCGCAAAATACCCGCGGGCAGCGAGGTGCTTTCGGCTTTCCCCGTGCGCCCCGAGCGCCTGATCATGGTCGGTGCGGCGCCCGCTTTGTAAAGCTCAACCTGGCCTGTAAACAAATCAATGCTTGCAATGTCTACCGTGGCGAGGGATTCATCGGTTGATTTAAAGAGCATTGAGGAATTAAGAATTCTAAGCGAGCAGTCATACCCGAAGCCCGCCTTTATAAGTCGGCTCATAAGCCCCGACGCCATCGCGCCGTCGACAGCCGCCCTGCCGCCGGTCCCCATTCCGTCCGAAAGAATCATAATAAAATGCCCTCTGCCGTCAAAAAAATATCTGTAAGAATCTCCGCACATAGCTGAGTCTGACGCGCATTTTTGCTCTACCCCTACGTCAACCCTTATTGCGGCGTGTTCGTTCAGAGTGATAAATATACTCCCACCGGCAGTATTTATTGTCGGGGCGTCGAAATCGCGCTCGCATACCAACGACAGAAGTTTCATTATCTGCAATTTGTTTATCACCGAATCAGGCTGCTTTTTAATCCTCAGCTCAAGGCTCATTCTGCCGAATTTATCAATTTTACAGGTGGATTCATCAGCAGTAATTCCAAGATTTTTAAGCGCCGCAGCAGCCTTTTCGGCGGTGGAGTTATCAAATTTTCCGTCGCTCTCAAGGTCGTTTGCAAGCTCTGTCAGCATATAGGATATACCGTCAAATTGATCGGAAACTACCGAACGCACCTCATCAATGCGGTTTTCTGCGGCTATTCTTGAGGTGTAATCCGAGTATCGTTTATATGCGGCGTTTGCCACCTGCGATACCCTGACGCACCTCCCGCGGAATTCCTCAGGCGCGCCGTTCTCAGGAGATCGGCTGCCCTCCTTAACCGCCTTTGTCATTCCAAGGATTGCCTCTACCGTGCTGTCCCTTCGGCTCTCCCAGCAATGAATACGCAGCTTACAGCCCGAACAGGCGTCCTGTTCAATAGCTGTGATAACCGAGCCGAAATCGGGAGAGTTGATTTTTGAAAGCTCTGCGGAGACCTGCTCGACAGTTTCGGAAACATCGCACAGCGCGCTTGCGGCTATGTCAAGTCTCATTGTAAGCGATTTTTTGAATCCGTCGTGAGTGACAAGCTTAGGATACGCCGAAAAAAGACGGCTTATGTATACTGCAAGGCGTCTCGGCAGTGCTAAAAATAACGCGGAACCGAGCGCTGTTTCAATTACGGTAGCGGCAACAAGTATCGGATTTCCGGAGGTTACAGAGCCTGTAAGGCTGAAAATCAGGGGCACCGCTACCTGTAAATATTTCCCGAATGAGGCAAATACCCCTGCAATTAGACCTATAAAGGCATATATTACGGCTATTTCGCCCGAGGCGCCGCTTAAGACCAGCGATAAGGCTACAGTAGTGCCGCATACAGCTCCGGAAAGTGTGCCGCCGTATTTTGACGCAGTAAGGATAAGTGCTACTCCAATTATATGGCCGAGTGAAATTCCGTTAAAATTAAACCCGTTTATACCTGTAAGAATTATGCTGAGAGAGGCAAAAAGCGAGACCAGCTCATCCGCCGTAAGACCCCCGACAGCTTTTGGCAGAGCGCGAATGCACCTGCAAACAAAGAATGTTCCTCCCGCCGCAAGCAAGGATTCCGAAACAATATTAAGAAAACTGTAATTTAGCCCGCTTAGGGTAACCGCAGAGGTGAGAAAGCTTGAAAGCAGGCATATAACACTTAAAAATATGGGATTTTCCGCCAGCTTTTTATAACTGCTCAGTAAAAGCTTTATAGCGATTATAGCAAGCATTGCCGCTATGTAGCGGAAGCCTCCCGTATCAAGAGCAGGGATAAAATATCCCAAAAAAACGCCGATTGCCGCGGCCGGGGTATATGTAAGCGAAGCCCCGGCCGACAGAGATAGCCCGAACGGCAAAAGCTTGTCCGCAACTACCGCTCGTGCAGATATAAACCCCGCCGCCGCCGCTAAAGCGTGGAAAGCTCCGGCCGCAATCAGTTCCCTGTGATTAAATTTTTCCGTTCTTCCTGATATTTTTACAATATCTTTCAATTAAAATCACCGCCGTATTTTTCTTCATATTAATTATACGGCGGCGGGAGCATATATTTTGTCAAAGCAGGGCGGTGAATAAATAATATTTTTGACGAAAATTAATTTTTTACCTAAAAAAGAATATTTTTTAAGCATTTGGTTAGGATATTAATAGTAATTATAAAAAGGGTGAATAATAATGAAACGCGTTTTCGTAATTTTACTCACATTAGCAATGCTGTTGAGCGTTTGCGGAGTCTCGGCGGCGGGACTGTCTAAAATCGGGTCGCGCTCCGAGGAAGTTCGCGCAGTTCAGCAAGCCTTAAAGGAGAAAGGTTACTACAACTATACGGTTGACGGGATTTTCGGCACGAGAACCCGATCCGCGGTCGTAAGCTTTCAGAAAGATAACGGTCTTGATCCCGACGGTATTGCGGGCGAAAAAACCCTTAAGGCTCTCGGCGTGTATTCGGACAGCGATTCATACGGCGGATATTCCTCCTCCGATTACGATTTATTGGCGCGCATTATTTCTGCGGAAGCGAGGGGAGAAAGCTATCTCGGTCAGGTTGCTGTAGGAGCTGTAATATTAAACCGTATTGAACACCCCTCGTTTCCCGATACCCTTTCGGCCGTAATTTACCAAAAGGGCGCTTTTTCATGCCTTAACGACGGGCAGTTTTATGAATCCGTCGCAGACAGCGCGTACAGCGCCGCGCGGGACGCTATAAACGGTCTTGACCCGAGCGGAGGAGCAATTTATTACTATAATCCGAGTACAGCTACAAGCAAATGGATTTTCTCACGTCCGGTTATCACAACAATAGGAAATCACAGATTTTGCAGTTAGCCGATTAGGCTTACCATGCCGTACACATTAAATATAAGTCTTGTACATTTTAGTACGACCTGAATTAATATTTTTTATTTTGCAGGGCAATTTCGGTGTTGTAAATAGCCTGAACAGAAGCCTTGTCGGAATGTATTACTATATATGTGTATATCGCGTCGAAAATAGTAAGCTGGGCTATACGCGAGCTCATTCCGAGAATGGAATGTTTTGTTTCCTCGGACTTTGTAAAAAGCGCAATATCCGAGGCATCTACGATGGGTGACGAGCCGTAATTAGTAATACACACCGTGGTTGCTCCCCCTATTTTTGAAAGCCGGAGAGCCTCGACAATATCTTTGGACGAACCCGAGTGGGAAATGCCTATTGCCACGCTTTGGCGGTCTAAATGCGAGGCGATTATCGCCTGCATATGATTGTCGGTACAGCTTTGCGCGTCAAGACCGAGCCTTAGGAATTTATGCGCCGCGTCCATGGCGATAGCGGCGGAATTTCCAAGCCCGAAAACCGCGACACGGCGGGCTTTCATAATAAGCAGTGCCGCTCTTTCAAGGTCGTCGGCGTTGAGAATGCTCTCGGTGCTGTTAAGCGACAGCGAAATATCGTTTATCCGCTTTTTAAAAATCTCAAAGCAGGTATCGTTTTTCGTTATCTCCCTACCGACCGAAGAGGTTGAACCTATTTCACCCGCTATACCGATTTTAAGCGCCTGAAAGCCATCGAAGCCGACACGGCGTGAGAAACGTACAACCGTAGCGTCGCCACAGCCACATTTTTCCGCAAGCTCTGTGACTGAACAGCTGATTATTCCTTGCGTGTCCGCAAGGATATAATCGGCTATTTTTTTCTCGCCGGGTCCCATTGAAGAATAAAGACCCCTGATTTTATGTATGATAGATTCCATTTTGCACCTCTAAATGAAAATTATTTTCATTATTATACCGTTTTTTTAGAAAAAAGTCAAACAAATAAAAAATATTTTCATTTTCCTATTGCAGTTGCATGCAGTTTTTGTTATGTTATATGTGTAAGTAACCGCTTAAGGCGGATAAAAGGGATATGGTGAAAAAATGCTTGATTATAATGTAAAAATAGGACTTGTGCCTATGCGCCGCAACACGACCAACCGTCCGGCAAAAACCTTTTTGACCTGGGTTTCTGCCGAAGAGCGCGGTCACAGATTCGTCGATTACATCGAAAAGAATTTCGCAACCGAAAACGTAAGCTTTGCCGACAGTAAGGGACTCGGCTGTGCCGACCTGATCTTTGACGAAAAATCCGCCGAAGATATTGTCGAACGCTTCAAAAAGGAAAATGTTGATGCGGTTGTTATAATCAACTGCAACTTCGGAAATGAAGAAGCCGCCGCACAGCTTGCTAAGGCTCTCGGCAAGCCCGTGCTTTTATGGGCGCCGCTTGATGACGAGTATTATGAGCACGGTATGAGACCGACCGATTCCCAGTGCGGTATTTTCGGGGTTTCCCGCCAGCTTCAGCGCTTTCACATTCCGTTTTCCCATCTGCCCTGTTGCCGTGTGGACTCCGAGGAATTTAAAAAGGGCTTTGAAAGCTTTACCCGCGTCGCTTGTATGGTAAAGAATTTTACCGATATGCGAATCGGTCAGATAGGAATCCGCCCCGCGCCGTTTTATTCTGTAATCTGGAACGAGGGCGAGCTTATGGAGAAGTTCGGTCTTCGCATTACCCCCTTTAATATGGCGGTAATTCAAAATATGTTTAACGAAACCGCAGAAAGCTGTAAAGAAGAAATTGCCGAAATTGAGGATTACATACTTAAAAATTATACCCTTGATGAGCTTACTCCTCAGTATGTAAACCGTATGGCGACCTTGGCTGTTACATACAAGCGACTGTTCGAAGAAAATAAGCTTGATATTCTCTCCGCCGAGTGCTGGACGGCTACTCCCCAAATGTTTGACGGACTTGCCCCCTGCGCGGTTTACGGAATTTTAAACGATTTAGGCTACATCATTTCCTGTGAAAGCGATATTCATTGCGCTATTACAATGCTTCTGCTTTCCTGCGCTTCTTTCGGCAAGAAAAAGCCGTTTTTGGGCGAGTTTACGGTTCGCCACCCCGAAAATAAAAACGCCGAGCTTTTGTGGCACTGCGGACCTTTCCCGCTGTCTGTAAAAGCACCTGATTCCGAAGCTCGCCTTGTAAATCAGCGCGAATGGTTCAGGGCAAAGGACGGCGAATACACCGTCGCCCGTATGGATCAGGAGAGCGGAGATTATATGCTTTTACCGCTTAAATGCCATACTGCTAAGGGGCCTCAGACCCACGGCACCTATATCTGGGGCGAGTTTGACAACCTGCAGGCGGTGGAGGACAGACTTTTAGACGGTCCGTATATCCACCATTTCTGTGAAATTGAGGGCGACTATACAAAGGAGCTCCGCGAGTTCTGCAAGTATGTACCCAATCTTAAAATAGATACCACATTAGATTAAAAAAGGAGAATAAAGAAATGCAGTACCAGATGAACGAATTTTTGTTTGCGATGATTCTTACCGAGCTTGAGGACGCGGTCGGCAAGGAAAACTGCTCCACACGCGCTATCGACAAGGTGACCCACAGCGTAGACTACTACTGGCTTTCCCGTATGTGGGCGGACCGCGGCTGCCGTATGCCCGAGGCGGATTTTGTTGTCTGCCCGAAGGATGCGACAGAAGTATCAAAGGTTGTTAAAATCGCCAATTACTACAAGCTCCCCGTTACCACCTGGGGCGCGGGCGGCGGCACACAGGGCGGTGCCATCCCCGTATGCGGCGGTATTGTTCTCGACACCAAGAGAATGAACAAGATTTACGAGGTAAATACCGACGGTATGTACATAGAGTGCGGCACGGGCGCTATCTATAAGCATATTGAATGGGCGGCTAACGAGGTAGGAAAGGCTACGATGCACTATCCTTCTTCACTTACCTGCTCAACCGTAGGCGGCTTTTTGGCTCACCGCGGTATCGGCGTATGCTCAACCAAATACGGCAAGATTGACGATATGGTGCTTCAGATGGAGGTAGTGCTCCCGAACGGCGATATTATCAATACCTCTCCCGCACCGAAGCACGCGGCAGGACCCGATCTTAACCAAATATTTATCGGTTCAGAGGGTACTTTAGGTATTATCACCAAGGCGCAGATCCGCATTTTCGACCAGCCCGAGGAGCGTCGTTTCAGGGGCTTTCTCTTCCAGGATATGGAGGGTGCGTTCAAGGCTTCTCGCGAGCTTTTGCAGAAGTTTAAGCCCTCTGTAATGCGTCTTTATGACGAGGCGGAGACCTCCACACTTATTAAGAAGATTGTCGGCGTTGAGCGCAAGGGCGCCTTTATGAATATAGCCTATGAGGGTGACCGCGAAATGGTTGAGGTTGAGGAAAAAATACTACTTAAGACCTTCGCAAAATACGGTGCCGAGGACTTAGGCGATGAATACGGCAAAAAGTGGTGGGAAGAGAAGATTACTTTCTTCTATCCCGGTCATATGATGGATATTCCGCAGATGTTCGGTACAATGGACACAATAGCCCCCTACGGCAAGATTGAGGAAATCTACTGGGCTATGAAAGAGGCCATTGAAACAAACTTCCCGCAAGCAAGATTTATCGCGCATTTCTCGCATTGGTATGAGTGGGGCGCAATGGTTTACGACCGCTTTATCATTGACGGCAAGGATGTTCCCGAGGATCCAGTGGAAGCGCTCAGACTTCATCAGGCGGTTTGGACCTGCGGTGTTCGCACAGCGCTTGCTCACGGCGGCGTTGTAAATGACCACCACGGCGTAGGCATTAAGCTCGGCAGACTTATGAAGGAGCAGTACGGCCCCGCTATGCAGGTATTTGAAGGACTTAAGAAAACGCTTGACCCGAACGGCATTATGAATCCGTTTAAGTTAGGTCTTTAATTAGGAGGAAAACCAAATGAATTTATCTGAAAAAGCTAAACAGCATGTTGATTCCTGCCGTTTTTGCTGGATGTGCCATCACATCTGCCCGATAGGCAATGCTACAGGACACGAGAGAAGCACCGCCCGCGCCCGCGCGCTCGGTATTTCGCTTGTAAACAGAGAGGCTATTGACCTTTCCGAAATAATGGATAATATATATGAATGCTGCACCTGCGGCGGCTGTGTAAACGTCTGCGTTACGGGCTGGGATCCCGTAATGTTCGCAAAGGAAGTAAGACTTAAGGCGGCGCTTGAAAACAAGCTGCCCGATTACATCAACAAGCTTGTTGATAACTGCCTTGATACAGGCAACGCCTACGGCGAAACCGAGCTTTCCGCCGACCTTAAAAAGGCGATCGCCGCTCACAGCGAAAAGACCGATACTTTACTTTATTTAGGAGCCGACGCGCGTTATAAAGTACCCGAGCAGGCTGTAAAGGCAATTAAGGTACTCGAAAAAGCAAAGGTAAGCTTTACCGTTTTAGAGGACGAACCGGCAAGCGGCGCACAGCTTGATTTCCTTATAGGAGCCGCGGACGAATCCAAAAAGCAGATGGAAAACGCGGCACAAGTTTTCGGCGGCTATAAGACGGTTGTTCTTTATGACCCGACCGATGCAAAGACCGTAAAACAGCTTTACAAGGAATACGGAATCGAGGTTAAAGCAACTGCTGTTACATACACCTCGTTTGTAGCAGGTCTTATTAAGGACGGAAAGCTTACCGCTAAGAATACAGGTAAAACCGTTGTTTACCAGGATCCGTATCAGCTCTCGCGCGACCTTGAGGAAACCGAGGAGCCTCGCGAAATCGTAAAAGCCTTTGCGGAGCTTCACGAATTATTCCTTAACCGCAAGGAAACAATTTGGGCGGGGAATCTTCTTATGGCGGAGTATATACCCGACGTCATTGAAGAGGTTGCGGCACGCAGAATTTTCAATGCTGAAAGCATTAATGAAAGCGTTATTGTTACCGCCTGCGTTTCGGAATATTCCGCCCTTAAATCGGTAAAGCAGGATAAGGTTGAGATTTTATCTCTTGAAGACTTAATTTTAGGTGAATAATTATGTTGATTAATTTAAAAAAGATTATCGCTATGGCTGAGGAAGGCGGATACTGTATTCCTGCTTTTAATGTTTACAATACCGAAACAATTATGGGTGTTGTAGCCGCCGCCGAAGAAGCTAAAGCGCCTGTTATCATTCAGGTATATCCCCGCCTTATAAACCAAGAGGTTGGCTTTTATTTGGCTCCCGCCATTGTTGCCGCCGCTAACAGAGCAAGCGTTCCGATTTGCTTCCATCTTGACCACGGACCCGATGAATCAAGCGCACAAAAAATACTCCGTTGGGGCGCTACAGGTATTATGTATGACGGTTCGGTGCATCCTTTCGAGGAAAATATTGCTGTTACAAAGCATATTGTTGATATTTGCAACGCAGTTAATGTCGGTGTTGAAGGAGAGCTTGGTCATATCGGCAGTGTTAACGATGACGCTATGGACGAATTTACCAACCCCGACGAGGCGGCAAAATTTGTTGAAGCAACGGGCGTTACCTGCCTTGCGGTGCTTATCGGCAACGCGCACGGACATTATAAAAAGCCCCCGAAGCTTGATATTGAAAGGGTAAAGGCAATAAGAAAGGCTACAGGCAATATTCCGCTTGTTCTTCACGGCGGCTCGGGAATCCCGGACGATCAGGTTAAAGCCGCTATTAACGCGGGTATTCGCAAAATGAACATCGGCACCGACGTGTGCTGTGCTTTTGCGGAGGGCGCTAAGGCGGAGCTTGACAATCCGAACAGAAGCCTTGCGGTAGACCTCTTTATGAAGCCCTCGATCGAGAGCGTTAAAAAGCTGGCTCTGAACAAAATCGCGCTGACGGGCGCTTTGGGAAAGGCGAGCATATGAGCGGTATTGTCGGAATAGGCGCCTGCGTTATGGATACGCTTGTAAGCGTGCCGTATTATCCGAACGAGGATAGCAAGCTTAGAGCGGTAAGCTCTAAGCAGGCGGGCGGCGGTCCCGTTGCGACGGGGCTTGTCGCCGCGGCAAAGCTTGGATGTGACACCGAGTATATCGGTATCCTTTCGGACGACGCGGGCGGACGCTTTTTAAAGGACGATTTCAAAAAATACCGCGTTGGGACGGATAATATCACGGTAAAATCAGGTTACCGCTCCTTTACCTCGGTAATCTGGCTTTCAGCCGAAACCTCCAGCCGCACCTGCGTCTTTGATAAGGGCGACCTTCCGCCGCTTGAGCTTAACGAAGAACAGATACAGTCTGTCAAAAGTGCCGAGCTGTTAATGGTTGACGGCAATGAAATAGACGCGGCGGTAGAAGCGGCACGAATCGCCCGCGAAAACGGCGTAAAGGTGCTTTATGACTGCGGCGGACTTTATGACGGCGTGGAAAGACTGCTTGCCTTGACAGATATAATGATACCGTCCGAGGAATTTGCCATCGGTCATACAGGCGCTTCTTCGGCTGAGGAAGCGGCAAAGAAGCTTTACGAGATGTATAAGCCCCTAATTGTTGTCGTAACGCAGGGAAAAAAGGGCGGGCTTTTATATCAGGGAGACGGTATAGTTTATTACCCGATTTATCCCGCAAAGGTAGTTGATTCCAACGGCTCGGGCGACGTTTTCCACGGTGCCTTCGCAGCCGCAGTTGTAAAGGGCTTTAATTATGAAAAGTGCTGTCATTTTTCAAGCGCGGTATCAGCAATAAAATGCACGGGAGTAGGTGCAAGGGAAAGCGTGCCCGACTTTGAAACCGTAAAAAATTATTTAAAGGAGAACGGTTATGAACTATAAAAAGACATATAAGCCGACTAAAGGCTATACCCCGATAAGCAAAATCGGCGAATGTTCCTTAAAAATGCTGGAATTCGGTATGATTGAGCTTGACGGCGGCGAATATTTGGAATACAATACAGAGGATAAGGAAACCGCTTTTATTATGCTTGAGGGTCACTGCGACGTTGCATTTGACGGCGTAAAGTGGGAGAATATCGGCAACAGAAGTACCGTTTTTGAGAACAGAAAGGCCGAAAGCTTTTATATGCCACGCGATCAGAAGCTTACTGTCACCGCAAGAGACCATATCAAAATTGCAGTCTGTGCATCTTTAATTGATGAAAAGACCGAGCCTCAGGTTCTAAGAGAGGATCACGTTGTATTAAAGCTTTTAGGCGAGGTGCCTTACCAGAGAGAAACAAGCTTTATTATTGACGGAAATTCAAACGCAAAGCATTTGACCGTAGGCGAGGCATATGTCACCGAGGGCAACTGGGCGGGCTTTCCTCCCCACAAGCACGACGAGGACAATATGCCTAAAGAGTGTGTAGCCGAGGAGATTTATTACTTCCTCTTTGACCCGAAGCAGGGCTTCGCGGTTCAGTGCCTTTATACAGCCGACGGCAGTATTGACGAGGCTTACAGAGTTAAGAACGACGAGCTGGTAGAGTTTCCCTACGGCTATCACACCACGGTTGCAACACCAGGTTATCAGACCTATTTCCTCTGGCTTATGGCGGGCGACCATCAGGGCTTTAACAGAAGCTCCGACCCCGATCACGCTTGGATTGAAAACAAATAAAACGATAGAGATATGCCCCCAAGCATATCTCTATTATGCTATAATCAGGAGACCTTACTATGTTTAATATTCTTAAGGGAAAAAATCCCGATATAAAACTTTACTCGGTGAACGACAGCGAATTTAAAACCTTTGGTCGGGTCATTAAAAACCTTGATACGTCGGAAATTATCGCCGCCGCTGAAAAGATTGAAAGACCCGAAACAGGCTCTGTTTATTCGCCGAGCGAGGAAAGCTTTGAAAAACTTCAAATAGCCGCTCAAATTAAAAAGGAATATTTCGGAACTTTGCCCACGCAAATAGGCTACTGTCACGGTCACAACAGCCTTTTAAACGCTGCCGAATGGCACACTTCAAGCGAAATAAATATTGCCGTAACGCCGCTTGTACTGATTTTAGGTCACATTTGGGATATTGAAAACGGCAAAATCGATTCTTCGCATTTTAAGGCGTTTTATCTGCCGCAAGACACCGTCGCAGAAGTTTACGCGACAACGCTTCATTTTTGCCCCTGCGAGGTGGAAAAAGGTGGCTTCGGCTGTGTTGTGGGTCTCCCTCTTGATACTAACACACCGCTTGATGAAACTCCCGAAAACCCGCTTTTGTTCCGCAAAAACAAATGGCTTATAGCCCATGAGGAAAACACACCGCTTATCAACAGGGGTGTCATTTCAGGAATAACGGGCAAAAATTTTGAAATAAAATATTGATATTTGCAATATTTTATAGGAGGATGGTTTTATGAAATATCTTCTCGGAATAGATTTCGGGGGCGGTGCGTCAAAGGCGACGCTTATTGATACAAACGGTAATATAATAGCCGAAAATACGGCGGAATATCCCACGCTCTACCCCGAGGCGGGAGCCTGCGAGCAGTCGCCAGATGATTGGATAAAAGCGCTGTGCGAAAACACCGTCGCGGTAATAGATAAAAGCGGCATAAACAGCGCGGATGTTATCACAATTGCGATTGATTCCGCAACGCATACTTTCCTGCCCTGCGGCGAGGATTTTAAGCCGCTTTGTAATGCAATTCATTGGACCGACTCACGCTCACGCAAAGAAGCTGAGTTTCTTCGCGAAAAGTATGGCGATATGATATTTAAAAAGGCTTTTCACCGTCCCGACACTATCTGGACGCTCCCACAGCTTATGTGGCTTAAAGCCGCTCATCCGCAAATTTTCAGCAAAATAAAGCACATCTTTTTTGAAAAGGATTACATAAGATTTTTCCTGACCGGCGTTTTCTGCACCGATTATATTGAGGCGCAGGGAAGTATGCTTTTTGACTTCAACACGCTTAAATGGGCGGACGGGCTGTGTGAGTTGGGCGGAATTGATAAATCGGTTTTGCCGCCCATTGTAAACCCGACAGATATTATAGGACGCGTTACCGAAGCCGCCGCAAGGGCAACGGGTCTTAAAGCGGGCACACCCGTAATCTGCGGCACGACCGACACCTGCATGGAAGTATTCGCCTCGGGCGCAGTCGAAAAGGGGGACGTTACCGTAAAGCTTGCGACGGCGGGGCGCATATGCGTTATAACCGACCGTCCCTACCCCGACCGCAACCTTGTTAATTATTCCCACATATCTAAGGGACTTTGGTATCCGGGCACGGCAACAAAATCCTGCGCCGCCTCCTACCGCTGGTATAGGGACACCTTCGGCGGGGATTACAAGGAGCTTGATAAAAAAGCGGCGGAAGTCCCGATAGGCTGCGAGGGGCTTATTTTCCACCCGTATCTTAACGGGGAGCTTACTCCTTACGCCGACCCGACGCTCTGCGGCAGCTTTACAGGCATACGCGCCACCCACACAAAGGCGCATTTTACCCGCGCGGTGCTTGAGGGTGTTTGCTATTCTTTACTTGATTCTAAAATCGCGCTCGACAGTCTCGGTATATCATATAAGGATACAGCCGCGGCGATAGGCGGCGGAACTAAAGGCGAGCTTTGGCGGCAGATGACGGCGGACGTATTGGGTATTACCCTTAAAACCGCCGAGAGCAGCGACTCTTCATTGGGCTCCGCTATGCTTGCGGGAATTGCGGCGGGAGTATTCAAAGACCCTGCGGACGCGGTGAGGAAATGCGTTAAATCCAAAGCTGTAACAGTACCTAATAACGAAAACACCGAAAAATACCGTGCAGCTTTCGCTGAGTATAAGAAAATCCACGACGCGTTAGCCCCGATTTATTCTGCGAGGTAACAATGAAGATTGTTGTATGTATAAGACAATCGGCGGACGGTGAAATCAACCCGTTTGACGCGAGCGCATATGAGACCGCACTAAGAATAGGCGGCGCGGAGATAACACTTCTCAGTATGGGACCCGAAAAAACCGCCGCTTTTCTTGAAGGCCTAACACGGCTCGGTGCCAAAGAGGCGGTACTGTTAACCGATAAAGCCTTCGCGGGAGCGGACACCCTTGCGACCTCCTATACCCTTTCGCTTGGCATAAAGCGGCTGAAGCCCGACCTAATAATCTGCGGCAGACAGTCGGTTGACGGCGACACGGGACAGGTTGGTCCCTCGCTTTCGGTAAATACAGGCTATAGCCTTTTGACCAATATTATGTCGGTTGTATCCTGCGAAAAAAAAATAACCGGTATTAACCGCGCGGGCGAAACCGTTTCGGCTGATTTTCCCGCACTTATAACTGTGGAAAAAAGTCTTAATTTAAGGCTCCCGAGCATACGCTCAAAAACCGCGCCCGTGACTGTTTGGGGCGCCGAGGACTTAACCGCCGATTTGTCCCGCTGCGGGCTTGCAGGCTCGCCGACGAGGGGAATAAAAACCTTTGAAAATGAGCAGGACCGCCGCCGATGTAAATTCATAACGCCGTCAGAGCTTAAGAAAGCAATAGAAAACGGCGTAAAAAAAGGCAGAGAAAAAACCGTTCTGCCCGAAAGTAAAAATAAGCTTGAGAATGTTTGGATTGTGGGTGAGTCTCCGCGCGAGGCGGCAGTAACAGTAGGTAAAAATATTACCGTTATTCAGATAGACAGCTTAGAAAAAACGGTGAAATTAATTAGAGAAGGCAAGCCGGACGCTGTTTTATGGGGAAGCGACCCCGTTTCAAAAGCAATCGCTCCGCAGGTCGCGGCTCTGCTTAAAACAGGACTATGCGCCGACTGTACAGCTCTTGAAACCGACGGCGAGACCCTTTATATGTACCGTCCCGCCTGTTCGGGTAATATAATTGCAAAAATCCGTTGTGAAACCGCCCCGCCTATGGCAACCGTACGAACAGCGGAAGAAGAACAAAAAAACATTATTATCGGAATAGGCTACGGTGCGAAAGAATGCATCCCCGAAATAAAAGCGTTTGCCGAAAGTATGGGAGCAGGGATAGCCGCCACACGAAAAACAGTGGATAACGATTATTTACCCTATCAGCTTCAAGTGGGGCTTACGGGTAAATCGGTAAATCCTGACGTGTACGTTGCTTTGGGCGTTTCAGGCGCTGTTCATCACATAGCGGGAATAAAGCAGTCGGGAACGGTTATTGCCGTTAATTCCGATAAGGACGCCCCTATTTTCAAATATTCCGATTACGGAATCGTTACCGATATAAAAGAAATACTGTCTTCTTCGGTTTTCTGAGAGAACGGGCGCCCTCGTAATCTTTTCCAACACTAATGAGGTTTATATGTTACTTTTGACATCGTTTTCCTCTAGGAATGATGAGGTTATTTCCGTATTGCCAACTGCATTTTATTTTAGGACCACACGCTGTTTTCATAATTTCACACTTATTTTACAGTAATAAATATTTTCGCCTATTATTCTCTAATATTTTGACAAAGAGCCTACATATTTAAAAAGCGCCGCATTACTGCGACGCTTTTATATACGGAATCTCGGTCTTTATAGTGTTAATCGCCGATACTGTTTTTCGTTTTGCTGTAAACCGCTTTTCCAAGTATTCCTGCACCGGAAACGAACAACAATGTGAACCAAAGTGCAAGATTGCTGTTATCTCCTGTTTGCGGGCTTGTAGTATCTGTTTTATCTTCTTCTGTCGGCTTTGTCTCCTCCGAGGAAACCTTCTTAACCTCCAAATTCGTGCTGCATTCACCGTCTGTGTAGACAAATGTCACTTCATGTGTGCCGGCAGAAAGTGTTTTGAGGTATTCGGCTTTAAGAGTAACCTTCGTAGAACCGGAAACCGCTGTGTAATTGCTTTCATCAATCAGTTTACCATCAACCTTAATGCCTGTGAACTTAGTAAAATCACCGTTTGCTATGATAGTGAGTGTTCCGTCACTGTTTTGGGTCCATGTTCCGTTAGCACCCTCGGTGATTTGATAATCGTTTGTTTCGGGTTGCTCGTAATCGCATTGATATGCGGCTAAAGTTCCGGAAACCTCGCAGGCGGCAAGCAGGGTTGCCTTGCCGTTTTTGCTTTCCTTAGCCGGTATAAAGCAGAGTCCCTCGGGTGAAACATCGCCCTTAATTACCTCGTCAAATTCACGGGAATTGATGTAGTTTGCGAATTTGGTATTTGCGGGGTCGGTGATGTCGTAAACCATTATTCCGCCTATTCTTTCAAGGGCGATAAAGGCAAAGGTTTTATTGCCGATAACTCCGGTGACTACGCTCTCAGGTTCGGGGCCCTTTTTGCCCGAACGGTTGTCAATGCTATTTTTATCGTTGGAGGTATTGAAATAATCGGGAAGTTTTTGAGCCGTTATTTCTTCAAATTCACTGCCGCTGTCGTATACAAGCACAAGTCCGTTATCGGTTGCCTCGTATACCGAGAAGGAGCGTCCGCCGAATACATAGGCCTTTTCGCTGTCAAGACCGTCCCACAGATTTGCGTTGAACCAAACAACCTTTTTCTCAAGGGTAACATTTCCGGTAGGTGAGGTTACATTTTCATATTCGTTGTCAAGTCCTGCCCAGTCTGCACGACTGTCACCCTCATTGGCGGTAAGCAGATAGGTTTTTCCGCCTATTTCGGTTACGGATATACCGTCAGGCATCTTAATTCCGTAAACATTGGTATAATTTTTAAACTCAATCGTATCGTTTTTCTGAAGGTCAACCTTTGTTTTGCTGTAATCCTGGAAACCGAGGAGATACACGCCCGTGAATTCGCCCGAAGCGATATTCAGCACCGCTATAGCATTTGCCTCCTGCAAGGAAATGTAGGCGGTATTACCGTTTACCGCAATGTATTCGGGTTCAAAATCTGTTGAGGGCGGTGTGTCTTTTTGAATAAGCACACCTTTGGCGGTGAGTTCATCCCGCTTTTGGTCAAAACTGTCAAAGTATACGGTATTTGCCGTAAGTTTGTTATCCTGTCCGATTTTTACAATGCTTACAGAGCCTTTCGGGTCGTTGCCGTTTACGCCATCTCGTGGCTCACCCTCGTCGGCTGTAAGAATAGTGCTGTTGTCGGCAAATGTTATCATATCGGGCTGAACGCCGACCTCGACGGTTGAAATCAGGGTAAGCGAGCCGTCCTTTGCACAGGAGAAGAGCGCGGCAACACCTTTATCCGCATAATTTTCCGCCTGAATTGCAACCGCTATTTTTTTGCCGTCGGGGGATACGGCTACAGAGGTCATATCTCCATAGCTGAAACCGCTTACAAGAGATTTAACATCATATTCGGTTCCCGTAAGCTCCTTAACCTTATCGCCGTCGGTATTTTCGTTTAAATCCACGGCGATTAGTTTGCCCTTAACACCGCTTACGGCATAGGCAAAGCCGTTTTCGGGATTGTAGGCTACAATTTCAAGGCTTCCGCCGTCGCCGTTCATAGCACCTGAATTATATCTTCCTGCAAGTTCTAATTCAACTGTGCCGTCCGAGTTGAAGAATCCCTCCACACGGACATCTCCTGCTACCACGGGAGTGTAGGTCGGTTCTTGTTCTGCAAAGGCATTGAAAGCCAACGACATCAGAAGAACAAATGCCAGCAAAATGCTTGTTAATCGTTTCATTTTTACTCCTCCAAAATATTTTATTATCCCGATTTTAATAAATCGTTCTTTTTTGTCTAACAAATAGACAACTGTTTTCTACAATCCCCCGACAATCGGCAAAATCGTGATAGGTGTATAAATTCGCTATCACATTCTATTAGACAATTATTATAATGGTCATAGTTAGTTGAAATAATGTTTAAAGACACTCTTTTGATACCAAATCTCCGATTTAGTATCAAACTTTCAAAGAAAATCTAACTATATCCATTGTAATGAGTATAGAACTGCTTTTTTGTTTCTACACACTATATTCATTATAATTACACCGTGTTAATTCTAATACCAAGATTATGTAAAATCTATCTATCACAGAATTTCTATATTAGATTGATTTATATTAGATACCCGGTTACATAAAATCGGCAGGGCTTTTTTACCCCGCCGTTGCTCCTGTTTAAGTATCTATTGTTTTTTATCCACGATTTATATTGCTCCGTAGCAAATATTATTTATTTCCTCAGGTGTGACAAAACCAATCAAATTCGTGAAAAAGTAAACGGAGCTGTCGCGTTAAGCCTGAATTTCCGCCTAAATTATCCTATACATTCATCAGTATCGAGTGCGAGAGAA
>OGOX01000020.1_pt1 | contig 133890 bp, 108 predicted proteins | sample 1552761 | NCBI WGS metagenome assembly OGOX01 (sample SAMEA2580212, study PRJEB22360) | human gut metagenome | biome: human gut; feature: human-associated habitat; material: faeces | place: Denmark | collected 2008/2010
CATATGAACGGGTGGCCCGCCGTAGGCGGGACGGGATGGAGCGCGCAGCGCGGAAGTCTGCCGCATCAAATATTCCGCTATGGAAACAATTCAAAAAAACAAAAGGCGACTGAAGATATTCAATCGCCTTTATTCATATATTCCTTAATCTATTAGAACGAGTCGTAGAATTTGGCGTCACGAGGGGTGACCTTGTTCATGTTCTCAAGAAGCATGTCATTGGTCTTGTACTCGTCCATCAGCTGAAGCATGAAATTCATCGCTTCGGTAGGATTCATGTCAGCGAGCAGCTTGCGCAGGATCCAGATCCTGTTGGCCGCCTCACGGCTGTAAAGGAGATCGTCACGGCGGGTGCTGGAAAGAACCACGTTCACGGCAGGGAAGATACGCCTGTTGGCCAAGGTCCTGTCAAGCTGAAGCTCCATGTTGCCGGTGCCTTTGAACTCCTCGAAGATGACATCATCCATCTTGGAGCCGGTCTCCGTCAACGCCGTGGCAAGAATCGTCAGCGAGCCGCCACCCTCGATGTTACGCGCCGCACCGAAGAAACGCTTAGGCTTCTGGAGCGCGTTAGCGTCCACACCACCGGTCAGAACCTTGCCGGAAGCCGGCTGCACGGTGTTGTACGCACGGGCCAGACGAGTGATCGAGTCAAGAAGGATCACAACATCGTGACCGCACTCCACCAGTCTGCGAGCCTTCTCCAGAACCATATTCGCAACCTTCACGTGCCTTTCCGCCGGCTCGTCGAAAGTCGAGGCCACAACCTCGGCCTTCACGCTGCGGCTCATGTCCGTCACCTCCTCAGGACGCTCGTCAATCAGAAGCACGATCTCGTAGACCTCAGGATGATTGTCCGCGATGGCGTTGGCTATGGACTTCAGGAGCATGGTCTTACCGGTCTTCGGCTGTGACACGATCAGACCGCGCTGACCCTTGCCTATAGGAGTGAACATGTCCACGATACGGCAGGACGGGTCACTCTGGTGACCATGACCGAGAAGGTTGAACTTCTCCTCCGGGAACAGCGGAGTAAGGAAATCGAACGGAACCCTGTCACGGATGTAGTCCGGAGTGCGACCGTTGATGAAGTTGATCTTCACGAGAGGGAAGTACTTGTCACCCTCCTTAGGAGGACGGATCTCACCTGTCACGGTGTCGCCTGACTTAAGGGCGTTGTTCTTTATCTGGCTCTGGCTAACATAGATGTCATCCGGAGAGTTCAGGTAGTTGTAGTCGGAAGAGCGGAGGAAACCATAGCCGTCAGGCATGATCTCGAGAACACCCGTCGCCTCGACCGTACCCTCGAACTCAATCTCGGGAGTCCTTGCCCTCTGATTAGGATTCTGGAAATTCTGCGGCTTCTGCTGGGTGTTCGGATTCTGACCCTGGAACTTATTCTTCTGTTTCTTGCGGTTCACATCAGTCTGGGCCGCCGGATCATCCTTCAGATCATCGAACAACTGATGGATGAACTCCTTGCCATTCACAGGCTTGTCGGAAGCCTCGTCAGCCGCGGCTTCGGGAGAGACAACCTGTCCTTCCACGGCAGCGCCCTCAGCCGGAACCTGCTCCGCGATTTTTTCCTCAGCCTTCGCCTTGACAGCCACATTCTTCTCGGCAGCCTTGTCCTGCTCCGGGGTCTCGGCAGCAGACTTCGGCTTGCGCCCGCGCTTCTTAGGAGCCGGCTTGGCCTCCTGTTCCTGAACAGGATTCTCCTCTTTCACTACCTCCTTGCGCTCCGGCCTGACCTCTTTCTCCTTCTTGGCCGGAGCCTGTTTCTCCTCGGCCTTCTTCTCTTCCTTGACAGCCGGTTTGGCCTGTTCCGGAAGATTGCTCTTGCGCGGTCTGCCACGCTTGCCCTTAGGTTTCTCTATCGGTTCCTGCGAAGCGGCAGTAGCCTGGGCATCCAATATCGCATAAGACAGATTCTCGTCTGTCAATTTCTTAATGTTCTTGATCTGAAGCCCCTCTGCTATCGTTTCAAGTTGCTCTCTACCCATCTGAGAGAGTTCAAATAATTTGTAAGGCATAAAATTAAAATGATTCCGGACATACGTTCCGGACTGTTTTTCAGAAACATTTGTGGATAAAGCCATTAGGCGATGCCTAATTATCGGCACGCAAATATAGGGTTTTTATTGTAATAATCCAAACTATTTGTCCCAATAACTCGTGCTTTTCTTAAACCTGAGCAGATCGGCAAGCGCCGCCGCGTTCGCCGAGATCAGGAATGAATATGACTGGTACATTCCCGAAGGCACCCAGGACACCGAGATGTTGAAACAATGCAGGTCGTATCTGAAAGAGAACTGCGTGGTGGTCATCTTCATCGCCGTGAAATCCCAACCGGACTGAGCCTGGACGGACATTTTAGGAGTCAGCTGAATGTTTCCCTGGACACCGAGCGTCTGCGTGTAGTTGTCCTTTTTCCGGAGCTGGTCATTGATGAACTCGTAGGTGCGGTTCATCGAGAAGTTATAGTTGAAGTTGACGCTCCACGGCACGTTAGGGTTGGTGTAGTACAGCCAGCCTCCGGGAATATATTCACCGGTGATCGGGTGGTAGTATATTCTTCTGTAATAGTCCGCAGCGTTGCCGGAATCGCCGCCGCCGCTCTTCGAGCCGTCGTTGCCCTTGACGGTTCCTTTGCCAGACAATGAATATGACAGCGAACCGCTCACGTTGGTCAGCCTGAGAGGGACGCCGGTCTCCAAGATGTTGTACCTGTTGATCCTCTTTCCCTTCCCGTCAATCGCGTAAGGATCGAAGTTCATGTTGCCGTTGATTCCAAGCTTGCCGAAGACGGAGGTGGACATCGAGACTCCCACGTTATTCATCTTCAATGAGTCAGCAAGGAAATTGTAGCCCGTGGTGAGATTCAGCTGGTCGAGGATCTTCACCTTCTTTGTCCCGGTGCCGGTCGTGTCTTTCATGTCCCTGACCTTGGCCTCAAGGTTGTTGCCGATCGAGAGGCTCATGGTCGCGGACTTTCCCTTTCCAGGCGCGGAGTTGATCTGCCCCTGGTAGATGTTGTAGTCGTATGACTTCTGGACTCCGAGAGTGTCCACATAGTTGAGCGTACGCCATCCGTTGAACGCCTTGCCTTTCTCCGGACTGAAGCTCATGCTGACACTCGGTGAGATCACGTGCCTTACGGCCTGTACCTTGTGGAACTTGCCGAAATCATACATACCGTACAGCCGGGTGCTCATCGAGACTGATCCGGAATAGTTGTGTGTGGTCCCGAAATGGCCGAACTGCTTTCCCATCTCCATCTTCACGCTGTTGGTCTCGCGGTCGAAATAGGCCTCGCTCTTGCGGAAGAACCAGTTCATGCCGTAGCTCACGCTCGGAGCGACATTAAGGTACTTCAAAAGGGTGAAATCCGGAAGCTTGATGGAGAAGTTGTGGGTCATGCCGTTCTGGAACTTGTCCAGGAAACCAGGCTCGCCGAACTCCGACGCCTTGAAATTGATCTTGTTCTGCAGGGACGTGTTGTAGCCCAGCGCGAATTTCTCGTAGATGCGTTCCTTGCCGACCCTGTTCTTTATCTTGAACGGGTAGAAAGTCGACACCGAGAAAGTAATGTTAGGAAGCGTGAATGAATATGAGCTGTCCCTTGAGTTCTGGCTATGCAGCGCGTTCACCGAAAGGTTGAACTTGCCGTTCCAGTTCTTTGAATACGAGATGGATGAGGAGATCTGGTTTTGGAGCGCCTCTGACACGGAATGCGAGTTGTAGCGGCTGTTGGACGGGCTGGAAAAGTTCACCGAGGCGGAGAACGATGTCCCGGGATGTGCCTTGGAATCCTGCGAGTGAGACCATCTCACACCGAAGTTCTTGCTCTGGAAGAAGTCCGTGCTGCCTTTCTCGCCGGTCTGGTCGACCGAGTAGTTGATGGCCAGGTTGCCGTTGAACTTGTACTTGACCATGTACCTTGAGTTAAGGTTGGCCGCCCAGGAACCCAATGTGTAGTAGTCGCCGGTAAGGGACATGTCGAAGTAGTCGCCGAGAACGAAGTACATTCCCGCGTCCCGGAGATAGAAACCACGGGCGTTCTCCTCTCCGAAGGATGGCATGAGAAGTCCCGTCGCCCTGTCCGGACGCTTCGGGATGAATCCGAACGGGATGCCGATCGGAAGGTCAACATCCTCGACCACAAGATGCGCCGGGCCGAAGACCGTCTTCTGGGAAGGCTTTGTCACCACCTTGGCGGAGGACAGTTTAAGATAGTAGTGGGGATGCTCAAGATCGCAGACAGTGTACTTTCCCTTGGTGATGTTGATGGATCTGTCCGGCATCATCTTGATGTTCTTTCCGTGAAGTATGCCGTCATCCTCTCTGGTGATCATGTTGGTGATCCTGGCCTTTCTCGTGTTGAAATTGTAGCGGATCTCCTCCATGCTGAAAGTCTGCTTGCCCTGCGTCATCTCCGGCTGCCCCTTCCACTCGCGGGAAAGGCTGTCGTAAGTACCTCTGGCATAAACCGTCCCCGTGGCCATGTCATATTCCATGTAGTCTGCCTTCAGCTTGATGTTCTCATAGGAGACTTCAACCTCGCCCCAGTAGTACATCTTGCGCTGGCCGTTGGAGAAATCCTGCCGGATGGAATCCTTCGCTCCCGAGAAAGCCGGCCTGGTGAGCGAACTCTTCTCCAGAAGCGACAGTGAGTCAGCCCTTGAGGTGGAGTCCGCCCTTCTAAGGGAATCACGTCTGAACGCCGTAGAATCGAGGCCGGTCCTCAAGGTGTCGATGCCCTCCGGCCTTTGCGGACTAATGGCGGTGTCGATGACCACAGCCTCCTCGGACTGCGACACGTCATGAGACACAGCAGCCTTGGCAAGGTTCCTGTTCCTCCTCACATCCTGGCCGAACATCGTCAGACCTGTCAGCGCCACAAGCGCCGAAACGAGAATAATATTATATGTATGCTTCTTGAATTGCAATTATTTTCTAAATTTGCAAAAGACAAATATACTACAATATTTTGGATTTATATCGCAATTTTCTTGCCGTAATGCTGACGGCGATCTCCATTTCCTCGACCGGATTCACTGCTTCGGCACAGAAACCGGCCCCGACCATCAAGTTGTCAACCGTTGTCATCGACCCGGGACATGGCGGCAAGGACGCCGGATGTGTCAGCCCCAGCGGGAAAACGAAGGAAAAGACGGTTGTCCTGGACATCGGCAAGAGGCTTGCGGCCAAGATAACCGCCGGCTATCCGGACATGAAAGTCATCATGACAAGGGATGACGACACTTTCGTCACTCTCCAGGGAAGGGCGGACATCGCCAACAGGAACGACGCCAATCTCTTCATCTCCATCCACGTGAACTCCGTGGACGGCAAGAGGAACGGTCCTAACGGCTACTCGATCCACATCCTCGGCCAGTACACGAGCAAGAACAAGGATCTGTACGCCGGCAACATGGACGTGGTGAGGCGCGAGAACTCCGTGATCAAGCTGGAGGACGACTACACCACACGCTACGAAGGCTTCGACCCCAACGATCCCGAATCCTACATATTCATGAACCTGATGCAGAACGCCTACCTTGAGCAGAGTTTCCGCTTCGCGCAGGAGGTGGACAGGAAGATGAAAGGCGGCGCCATCCGGCACAGCCGGGGAATATCCCAGGATCCCTTCTACGTCCTGTGGAGGACCGCCATGCCTTCCGTACTTGTCGAGTGCGGTTTCATGTCCAATTCCTCCGACCGGGAAGCGCTGATCACGGAGAAGGGGAGGGAGCGCATCGCGTCCGACCTTTACGCCGCATTCAGGAAGTACAAGAAGGAATATGACGGCTCGGAGGCCGTGAGCGTTCCGGAGGAAGAGACCGCGAGTGCCGCGGACAAACCGGAAGCGAAGGACTCCGTCCAGGCTGAGACACCTGCCGTGGACAAGTCAAGCGGACCTGCAGGCGATGAGCATCCGGTGTTCTACGGAACGCAGGTCCTTGTCTCGTCCAAGGCAATGACCGGAAAGGATCCATTCTTTAAAGGGTATGACGTGAAAGTTGTGAAGGCCGGCCGGCTTTTCAAGTACATCATCGGCTGCTCCGCTGATCTTGACACGGCCAAGGAACTGAGCCGGAAGATAAGGCGCGATTTCAAGGATTCCTTCCTTGTGAAAGTAGAGAACGAAACCACCGAGATTGTCAGATAAACGGTGGTTCGCGCTAATACTCATCGACTTAAAATTCACCTATGACTATTGTTGAATAATTCTAAATTATAACTTGCCTTGATATGAGCGGATTAAGAAAATTCGTGGTTGTAAAATATTGAGTATCTGTGTATTAAATTATTTAATTATTTTTTCGCTTTCGGTATATACGGAAAATAAAAATCAAAAACAATACAAAAAAAGATTTTTTATTAAATATTTTTCCCCCACCTTTGCACAACGAAAAATGAGGGATCAATTACCAGTTTTCACGTAAATTTTTCATTTAAAGCAATGGTTGAATTGGATAGACATATTTCTGTCTGGAACGAGTGTCTGCGCATATTCGAACAGAACGTCGAGCCTAAGCAGTTCGAGGTCTGGTTCAAGACAATCGTCCCGGTTTCTCTGGAAGAGTCGACACTGACTGTTGAAGTGCCGACCGACTTCTTCAGAAGCTATCTTGAGGACGCCTTCCTTCCTATAATAAAGATGACGTTGAGAAGGGTGATCGGCCCCGAGGCTAGACTTCTCTACAAGATTCACCCGGTGCAGAAGGAGCGCGCGATGGTCTTCACCGCCGCGCACGGCAACGTGCCGGAGAACAAGCCTGTCTCGATCAACACTTTCCAGCCGTCCGGCAATCCGAGCCCGTTTGTGTTTCCGGGCATCAAGAAGCTGAAGATCAATCCAAGGCTGAATCCTGTCTACTGTTTCGACAATCTCATCAAGGGTGAGTGCAACAAGATGGGCTACAACGCCGGGATCAGCATCTCGGACAAGCCCGGCAAGACCCCGTTCAATCCTTTGTTCATTTTCGGAGGCCCCGGCCTGGGGAAGACCCATCTGGCCCAGGCGATCGGCATTGCCATCCACGAGGCCTACCCGGATCTTGTCGTCCTCTATGTGACCGGCAACGAATTCAGGACGCAGTACGTCAATGCCGTGAACGTCCAGAACAAGCTTACCGATTTCATGGCTTTCTACATGAGGATCGACGTGCTTATCATGGATGACATCCAGGAACTCATCGGGCCGGCCTCCCAGAACGCGTTCTTCAACATATTCAATCACCTCCACCAGTCCGGCAAGCAGCTGGTCTTCACATCCGACAGAGCCCCGGTGGATCTGATGAACTTCGAGGAGAGGCTTTTGTCGCGGTTCAAGTGGGGACTCTCCATCGAGCTCTCCAAGCCTGATCACGACACGAGGCTGGCCATGCTTAAGTCAAGGTGCGTCCGGGAGGGCGTCACTGTAAGCGACGATGTCCTTGATCTGCTGGCCAACAAGGTCAGGTCCAATTTCCGCGAGCTTGAAGGAGCGCTTATCTCCCTGATAGCCAATGCGACGCTTTGCCACGAGGAAGTCACGAAGGAACTTGCTGAGCAGGTAACCGGCAACATCGTGGGCGAAGACAAGAACGAACTCACCATCGACAAGGTGCAGGAGGTGGTCTGCGAGTATTTCAATATAACACGGGAAACGCTGATTTCCAAATCCAGGAAGAGGCAGATCGTGCAGGCGAGGCAGATCGCCATGTTCATGAGCAGAAATCACATCGGAGGATGCTCTCTGTCCACGATTGGTATGGAACTTGGAGGCAAAGACCACGCCACTGTGCTTCATGCATGCGCCACGGTGTCCGACCTGATGTCCACGGACAAGACGTTCAGACAGTATGTGACTGACATCGAGAGGATGCTGGTGCCGGTGACGAGATAATAACAGCAACCAGATGTATTCAGAAAAAGTTCTCTCCATTTTCAAGGAGATCACCCGGATCCCGAGGGAATCCGGTCACGAAGAGCCTATGACAGCCTTTCTTCAGCGTTTTGCGGAGGAGAGGCATCTTGAGTGTAAAACCGACAAGACAAACAATGTCTGCATTGTCAAGGAAGCGAGCAAAGGCAAGGAGAATGTGCCTACACTCGTTCTCCAGGGACATCAGGACATGGTCTGCGAGAAAAGAAGCGGCGTGAGGCACGACTTCCTCAAGGATCCTATCGAATATGTAATCGAGGACGGCTGGATGATAGCCAAGGACACGACACTCGGAGCGGACGACGGCATCGGCGTCGCCGCGATGCTCGCCCTTCTTGACTGCGACCTTCCTATGGGTAGGATCGAGTGTGTGTTCACGATCTCGGAGGAGACCGGCATGGACGGGGCCTTCGGGATGGAGCCTGGATTCTTCACCGGCAGGACTCTCATCAACCTGGACTCCGAGGACGAGGGACAGATGTTCATCGGGTGCGCCGGCGGACTTGACACCACGGCGACATTCCACTACACCCAGGAGGACATAAAGGAAGGCTACAAGCCTGTAAGACTGGAGATCGGCGGTGCGATCGGCGGCCACAGCGGCGACGACATCAACAAGGGCAGGGTCAACACCATTCAGCAGATGGCGCGATTCCTCTACTCCGAGTCAGAGTACGGTCTTCAGCTGATCCTGGTCAAGGGAGGCAACAAGCCGAACGCGATCGCCAGGGAGTGCGAGGCGATCATCGCCGTTCCGGATGTGGATGCCACCATCAAGAGACTCAACGGGTTCGGCAATGATCTCAGGAATGAATATCTCAAGACGGATCCTGATGTCACGGTCAGTGGCGAGCCTTATCGATGCACCGAGAAACCGGTTGAGGGCGATGTCGCCAGGAAGCTGATAATGGCTTTGTTCGCCTGTCCGCACGGCGTGGAGACGATGAGCCAGGACATCCCGGGCCTTGTCGAGACCTCGACCAATCTGGCTGCTGTCAGAATGCACAGGCAGGGCGTGATAGAGGTGATCACGAGCCAGCGCAGCTCGACATCGTCCGCCCGCAGGATGATGGCCGCCAAGGTGGAGGCCAGTTTCGCGCTGGCAGGGGCCGACGTTGTCCACAGCGGTGAATATCCCGGCTGGAAACCTAATCTTGACTCCCACATCCTGCGCGTGTGCGTGGATTCCTACAAGAAGCTTTTCGGCCACGAGCCGGAGGTCAAGGCGATCCACGCCGGACTTGAGTGCGGGCTGTTCGGCGAGAAGTTCGGAGACCTGGACATGATTTCCTTCGGCCCGACGCTCCGCTTTGTCCACGCCCCGGGCGAGAAACTGGACCTCGCCTCTCTCGAGAAGTTCACCGAGCACCTCATTGATGTGGTCACCACATTTGAATAGTCATGGTAAGAATAGCACCTTCAATACTTTCCGGCAATTTTCTGAACCTTGAGCCGGACATCAGAATGGTCAACAAGAACGCCGACCTGATCCACATAGACGTGATGGACGGCTCGTTTGTTCCGAACATCTCTTTCGGATTCCCGGTCGTGGAGGCGATCGCGAAGGCCGTGACCGTGCCGATGGATGTCCATCTGATGATCGTCAATCCCGACAAGTACGTGGAAAGGTTCGCGAAGACAGGCGCGGAGATGATCAGTTTCCATCTTGAGGCCGCCGACCAGGCGGGCAAGGATCCCAGGGACATCATCGCCCAAATCAAGTCATTCGGAGTCAAGGCCGGTCTTGTGATCAACCCGGACATTCCGGTGGAAAGACTTTTCCCTTACATCGACGATGTGGACTTTTTCCTGATAATGTCAGTGTTCGCAGGCTTTGGCGGGCAGAAATTCATCCCGGAATCGATTGACAGGATCAAGACCCTGAAAGCGGAGATGGACAGAAGGGGAGTAGTGAAGGACATCGAGGTGGACGGAGGCGTGTCCGCCTCCAACGCCCACATCCTGGCCGAGGCCGGTGCCACGATACTCGTCGCCGGCAGTTCCGTATTCAAGGCGGAATCCCCTGCAAAAGCTATTAACGAGCTTCGTTAGATAACATAACTTATTTCCTTGAAGGCGAACTCCATACGTTCACCTTTTTCTGTTTCCATACGTAGGAGTCCAGAGTCTGTCACACCGATGATTCTGGCCTTTATCGGCTGGCCGGTCGCGCAGATGACATATTCATTGAACACACCGAACCGGAAAAGTCTGCTGACATATTCATCATAGTTGTCCGGCGCGGCCATTCTTTTCCTGACGCACTCGCACAGTTTCTCCAGTTCCCGCCGCAGAGCATATTCCTTTCCGGTCAGGATCGTCATCGAGACCGGGTTCACCAGTTGGGGAGGGAATTCTTTCTGATTGACGTTCAGTCCTATTCCGATCACGCTCGTGCTGACAAAGTCTCCTTTCAGCGTGTTCTCGATGAGCATCCCGCAGATCTTCCGGTTTCTGACATAGATGTCGTTAGGCCATTTGACGCTGCTCTCGATCCCTTCAGAATCCAGGTAGTCCACAACGCCGAGAGTCGCCGCCTCCGTGATGCGGAACTGCCTGTTGGCCGGCAGATCGGGGAATCCGTCGCCCCCGAACCTGGCGACCATCGAGAATGTCAGGTTCTCTCCGGCATGGGTAAGCCACGAGTTCCCCCGCTGGCCGCGCCCGCTTGTCTGGTGCACGGCGGCCAAGACTGCCAGATTGTCAATGCTGTCGAGGCGTCTAATCGCCTCATTATTCGTGGAATCAACTTCTTCCATCCATTCTATGTCCACAACCTCTTTCATTGGTTCAGAATTTGTCGTATATTTGTATATTTGATTGGTAATGCAAAAATATAAAACATTCTTGATATGATTACACACGATCTGCGGGTTATGGCAGACGCTATGCTCGACAAGAAAGCCCAAAACGTCATTGACATAGACCTCAGGCCACTGGGAACGGCAATCACGGATCACTTCATGATCTGCAACGCTGATTCCACCACGAATGTCAACGCGATTGCAGACAACGTCATCAAAATGATGCGCGAGGAAGGCCGGAAGCCGATCCGTACCCAGGGTATGGAGAACAACTTCTGGATCATACTGGACTACGGTGACATTGTCGCACACATATTTCTCACGGAGTACCGTGAATTCTACAGGCTCGAAGACCTTTGGGCCGACGCGCCTCATAAGGAATACAAGCCGAGGCGTGTTCCGAAAACAAAAAAGACTGTGACAGATGCCGAATAATCAAGACAACAACCCCAGGCGTAAAGTCATCCGCGTGAGGTTCAACTTCTCATGGCTTTACCTTATCCTGATTCTGGGAATCGGCTGGCTTCTGCTCAACAACAGCGGAGCCAATCCTCAAAAGATCGAATGGGCCGAGGTCCAGGAGATGTTCCGCAGCGGGGACATCAAGGAGATCGATTTCATAAGGAATGACTTCAAGGGCAACATCACCGTCCGCCCTGACAGGCTGAACAAGTACGCCGACAAGTTCGGCGGAAAGGTTCCGCCAAGCTCGCCTCACTTCATATTCCTGGTGTCGGACAAGTTTGACGCCGAGAAGGAATTCGGAGAGTTGAACGCGGGCCTTCCGTCGGGAGAGAAGCAGGTCAAGATCGTCATGGAGAACGACAGCAGGATGTGGACCAGCATCCTTGAGTGGATCATATTCCCTGTCCTGTTGATCCTTATGTGGATCTGGATGTTCCGTGGCTTCAACAAGAACATGGGCGGCGGAGGAGCAGGCGGCCCGGGCGGTGTGTTCAACGTGGGCAAGTCCACCGGCAAGCTTGCCGACAAGGAAAAGGTGAACGTCACTTTCAAGGACGTGGCCGGCCTTTACGGCGCCAAGGAGGAGGTCATGGAGATCGTGGATTTCCTCAAGAACCCTCAGAAATACACCTCCCTCGGCGGCAAGATTCCTAAAGGAGCCCTCCTCGTAGGGCCTCCTGGCACTGGTAAGACATTGCTGGCCAAGGCTGTGGCTGGAGAGGCCAATGTGCCGTTCTTCTCGATCTCCGGTTCGGATTTCGTCGAGATGTTCGTGGGTGTCGGAGCCTCCAGGGTGAGGGATCTGTTCCGCCAGGCAAAGGAAAAGGCTCCATGCATCGTGTTCATCGACGAGATCGACGCGGTCGGCAGAGCCAGAGGCAAGAACGTCGGATTCTCATCCAATGACGAGCGCGAGAACACTCTGAACCAGCTGCTTACCGAGATGGACGGATTCGACACGAATTCCGGAGTGATAATCCTTGCGGCCACCAACAGGGCCGACATCCTTGACAAGGCGCTGCTTCGGGCCGGTCGTTTCGACCGTCAGATCCACGTTGACCTTCCTGAGCTTAAGGAAAGGGAAGAGATCTTCAAGGTGCACACACGCAATCTGAAGACGGCACAGGATTTCGATCTTGGATTCATGGCGCAGCACACTCCGGGCTTCTCCGGAGCGGACATTGCAAATGTCTGCAACGAGGCCGCCCTGACCGCCGCCAGAAAGGACAAGAAGGAGATTGACAGACAGGACTTCCTCGATGCGGTTGACAGGATCGTGGGTGGTCTTGAGCGCAAGGGCTCCATCATGACACCGGCTGAGAAGAAGACCACAGCCTATCATGAGGCCGGTCACGCCACTGTCGGATGGCTGCTGCCGTACTCTGATCCTGTGTTCAAGGTCAGCCTCATTCCGAGAGGAGACGCGCTCGGACTTACGTGGTACCTGCCGGACGAGAGGAAGATCCTCTCGAAGTCCTATCTCATGGACAAGATGTGCGCCCTGATCGGAGGCCGTGTTGCCGAGGAGATCATCAACGGCGAGCCGGCCACCGGCGCTCTCAATGATCTTGAGCGGCTGACCCGCATGGCCTACAACATGGTCCAGTACTATGGTATGAGCGAGAAAGTCGGCGAGATCTCATTCTATGACTCCACAGGCTCAAGAGGTTATGACCTCAGCAAGCCATACAGCGAGAAGACCGCCGAGCTGATGGACCAGGAAGTCAAGGATCTTGTCAACGAGATCCACGACAGGACATTGAGGATCCTGACGGAGCACAAGGAAGGCTTCGTTCAGATGGCGCGCCTGCTGCTGGAGAAGGAGGTGATCTTCGCCGAGGACATCGAAAGGATCCTGGGGCCGAAGGTGAAGCCTGATGAGGCCGCCGAGGAGAAGACGGATAATGAACCGGAAAAAACCGCCACTGAAGATGAATAATGTAATTGTCAGATCGATTTCAGGCGTGGTCTTCATCCTTGCGATGTTGGCCTGCCTGATGTTCAACAAGTTCCTCTTCGCCGGAATGATCATATTCGTGATGTCGGTGATGCTTCTGGAGTTCTATCACATCACGATGAACGGCAGCTACACATTCTCCAAGATCCTGGCGATCCTGGCAGCCATCTTCCTTTTCGGAATATTGTTCGCCGTCTCATCCTATCATATTCCCATCAGATTTGTCGCATTCGCGATGATCCCTGTCTTCATTGTGATGATCAACTCGCTGTACGTCAAGGAGAAAGAGGAATATGGCAAGTTCTCCAACATCTACACGGGGCTACTCTACATCGCCGTACCGATCGCCCTCTCGAACCTTATCGCATTCGATAAGGCAGGAAACTTCAGCGGCAATCTGCTGCTCTGTTTCTTCATTATTATCTGGTGCTCGGATGTCGGGGCGTTCACATTCGGAATCTCCCTGGGAAAGATATTTCCGAAGAAACTGCTGCCTTCGGTCTCTCCCAAGAAGACCTGGATCGGCTTCTTCGGAGGGTTGGTCAGTTCCATCCTCGCCGCCTACCTGCTTTTCCAGTTCGGACTCCTTCGTTTCCCATTGATGCATTGCCTGATTCTCTCCGTGATCATGTCGGTCACAGGAGTGTACGGGGATCTGTTTGAGTCTCAGTGGAAAAGAGTCTATGGAGTCAAGGACTCCGGCAAGATCATCCCTGGACACGGAGGCTTCCTGGACAGGTTTGACAGCACGCTTATGGCGATGCCTTCTGGAGCCATCTATCTTGCCATCTTTGATCTGCTATAATCAATAACACCGGACAATCTATTAATTGAACCACCATGAGAAAGATAATCGTTGACAAGGACTCACGAGTGACCATAGCCGCCAACTGGGCGATTACCGCCATCCTGATCGGATGCGCGGCATATTTCATAAAGAACCTGTTCATACTTACACCGATCATCCTGTTTCTGCTCGCTTTCGCGTTCTTCGTATTCTGGTTCCACCGGGTACCTGACAGGGACACGCCGGCGGGCGACACAAGGTTGGTCACCTCTGTCGCCGACGGAAAGATTGTGATCGTGGACAGGGTCTATGAGAAGGAGTATTTCAAGGATGACCGCATCCAGGTCTCGATCTACATGGATTTCTTCGATGTCCACACCAATTTCTGGCCGATGGACGGCGAGATCTCGTACTATAAGTACCATCCCGGGAAATACTGGCTCGCGTTCCTTCCGAAGGCTTCGGAGAAGAACGAGCACTCTTCAACAGTGATACGGAACGACCACGGGGAAGTGCTCTTCAAGCAGATCGCGGGTACCTTCGCCCGAAGGATTGTCTGCTACTCGAAGGAAGGCATGGCTGTCGAGAGAGGCAAGCAATGCGGCATCATCAAGTTCGGTTCAAGAATTGACATGTATTTCCCGCTTGACACCGACATAAAGGTAAAGGAAGGCGACTTCACAAGAGCCTGTGAGACAGTGATCGCTGAGCTTAAGTAGCTGACTGGTCCTTTTCTATCAGTTCCACAAGACGTTCGACGGCTTCCGTGTCCTGAATATGTCTCAGCACGGGAGTCTTTCCTTTATAGATGGTGACCTTGTGGTTGCCCTCGCCGACATAGCCCCAGTCCGCGTCGGCCATCTCACCAGGGCCGTTCACGATGCATCCCATCACGGCGATGACGATGTTCTTCAGATGGGAAGTCCTGGCCTTGACTTCCTCGAAAGCCGCCTGCAGATCGTACATCGTGCGCCCGCATCCTGGACAGGCGACATATTCTGGCTTATAGAAACGTCTTCTGCACGCCTGCAGCATCTCGTCGGTCAGGTAGGATCCGAGTCCGGAATCCTTGACGGAGACTTGCCGGCCATCGTCACCGACATAGGTACCGACAATTTCAAGATCATCCAACGTTCTGTCCATCAGCCTCTTTCCAAAATCACAGGCGACATCCATCAGCAGTGTCATCCGTGTGGGGGAGTCGTAGGTCGCCACGGCTTTCCTGCCGTCAAGAGCCACCGATGTCATCGACGATGTGATCCTGAGGTCATATCTCTCCGCAAGATAGGCGGCCACCGGAATCTCGGCTTCAGGATCCTCGGTAAGCGAGACCCTGACGGTGTCGCCGATGCCTTCCGAAAGAAGGGTGGAGATCCCTACGCAGGACTTGATCCTGCCGCTGTCGCCATTGCCGGCCTCTGTCACCCCGACATGCAGAGGAAAGACCATCCCGTTGTCCTTCATCATTGACATCAGCTTGCGGTAGGCGTCCACCATAACGATAGTGTTGCTGGATTTCAGAGACAGGACAACATTGAGAAAATCGGCGTCCATGCACATCCGAAGCCATTCCATCGCAGCCTTTGCCATCGCCTCGGAGGTGTTGCCGTAGAGGTTGGTGATGTACTCGCCCAAGGAGCCGTGATTGACACCTATCCTGATGGCCGTGCCATTCTCACGGCACACTTCGATCAGCCTGGCGAACTGCCTTCGCGCCTCCTGGTGATCCTTGTGGAAATTACCGGGATTGATCCTGACCTTCTCCACAAACGGGGCGACCATGATCGCCGTCCGCGATGAAAAATGGATGTCCGCCACGATGGGTGTCGTGACTCCAAGTTCTCCGAGCCTGGACTTGATGGATTTGACGCACTCTACGTCCGCCGGGCCAGGAACCGTTATGCGGATTATCTCCGCTCCCGCATCCCTCAGCCTCACACATTGAGCCACAGTGGCCTCCACATCCGAGGTGTGGGTGTTGCACATTGTCTGGACAACGATCGGATTGTCTCCTCCGATCAGCACGTCGCCCACCTTTGCCGTTATCGTTCTCATTTTACAGTAGGATTGTAGACCTGTTGGTAGGCCTCGCGTCTAAGCTGGGCCTTGTTGCGGCCTGTTCTTCTTGTCAGTTGGAAATAGACTCCGGCGGTCACGATCACGTCAAACGGGTAGGCGAACCTGTAATAGTCCTTGCTCACGTAGTCCGGATCGTAGATCGTACCCCAGGAATATCTCAGATTGGCGTTGATGTGGAATTCGACGGGATCGAACACAAGTCCGAAACCAAGCCCGCCACAGATGCCGTAGTCAAGGCGCCTGTCCGTCTCCAGAAATGAGTTCAGGATGGCCTCGTCCACGTTATCGCCTGTCCTTCTGATGCCAAGCCTGTAGCCGGCATAGATTCCCAGATCGGCCATGACCTTGTAGTGGAGTCCGTCGATGTGCATGTGGGCCATGAAAGGAAGCTCAGCCACATCGATTATGGCCTGGGTCGCGCCCTCGATGTCAGGAGTGGTCTGCGTGTCCTTGTTCTCCTTGAACTTGTAGCCCTCGTGACTGTAGCGCAGACCAACCTTGAAACCAAAGTAGGGGAGGTAGCCGAACATCTTTCCGTACCTTGTGTAGAAGACTCCGAAGGTGTTCGGCACGAACAATGTGGTCTGCGTGTAGGGCGGATTGAATGTCATCCTGTTGAACGACACGCCGTACTCGACGCCGATCATGGAATAGTCGTTGATCTCGAAGACCCTGTCTACCTTGACCGTGTCCAGATAGATGTCCGAATACTCCTGCGGAACCGTCAGGCTGTCAGCGGGAACCACGGGGACAACCAAGGAATCGACCGGATTCTGGGCCTGGCAGACAAAGCCGACGAGGACGGCGATGGATGTAAGAATATGTTTGATTGACTTCATGCGCCTACATTTGATTATTTGAAGAACTCCGACAAGTCCAGATCCTGGCTTATCTCACTGCGCTCCGGAATCTCAAACAGATCGCTGTCCATTGTCATCAGGAATCTGACCTTCTCCGGCTGCCTGTGAGCCAGCAGGTTACCGGTGTCCACGATGCCGTTGCGGTTCAAGTCCTCGGTGATCCTCAGGGAATACTTGTTTTTCTTCAGATAAGGGAAGAGCAGCGACGTGTCAGACTCCACGATATAGCTTCTGAGAATCTTGGCTTTCCTCTCGTCCAGCAAGTCGATGATGTACTTGTTGCCGTTCACGCCGGTAAGATTAAGGGTGAACGAACTCAGGTCGTCACCATTAGGGAGGGACACCTTAACTTCCGTACTGTCATTCCAATAGCCATTGATGTCCATGAATGATCTTTGAGGAACCTTGAAGAAATATTCATAGCCCGCCTGGATCCTGACCTGAGGGGTTATGTCGTATTTTCTGAGGTTCAGTGAGTCCCGGCGAATGGTGAATTTCTCGATCTGTTCCTTTTGCTTCGGGTTGATCGACTTGAAGATCAACGAGTCGAAGTTGCCCAGAATCGGAGGATTGTCAAACACCAGGGAGAAGCCATGCTGCTCGAAGGTCTCCGGCTCGGCCTTGAGGGACAACCCGCAGATCGTGTCCTTATGCTCGATTTTCTTCCGGGCGCTCCTGGACTTCGGCTTGTTTTCCTCCACCAGACTCACTTTCTCCGTCACCGGTTGAAGCACGCCAAGAGTGTCTGTCTTCCAGTACTTTACAAAAAGGTGCAGAGAATCCGGCATACTCCTCTGGCTGTTCAGCCAAAGAAGAAGGCTGTCCTTCTCGATGTTGAATTCTGTGATCACATCACGCGCCGGAAATCCATGGAACCAAAGAGAGTCTATCCTTGTGTCAGGAGCCATGAACGTGACGTAGGCAGATCGCGCGCCGGTTCTGACCTTGTTCATCAGCAGCTGCTTGGACGGTTTTTCCCTGAAGACATTGAGCCTCAGCTCGGCCTTCCTCGACTGGCACGCGAGGGTGTCCTTCATGTCGTATTTCCTGAGTTCGGCCACAGTGTCATTCACGACATTGACGGGTCTGAACAATGTGTCCAGAAAAGCGATGCGATCCTCGTCCGGATCATAGATGTTGTTGCCGTTGCCGTCCACGATGGCGTAGACACGGAAGACGGTGTCCTGGATGTTCCTCAGTGAGAAGTACCCCCAGTCATCGGTCTTGACCGCGGCGACAGGCCTCCGCAGGAACACCGCCGAGTCGCTCTGATCCTTGTAGAGCATGACCGTTGCTCCTTTTATCGGCTTCAAATTGTTGCAGTCCTGGACGATACCTGTGACGAACATGGAATCCACGGTCTCTCCCGTGGTGAAAGCCGTCGTGAAGCCAGGGAACATGTTCCCTTCGTTGTTGTCGGCGATGGCGCCTGTGAGATCAATGGTGTAGGTCGTGTTCGGGAGAAGGTCTTCCTCGAAATAGACCACCAGGCTTTTCCCTTTTATCTTGTACTTTGGACTCTTCTTCTGGGGAGGGGAGAGGAATATGCCTTTGGGATCCTTGACCGTGACATACTCGTCAAAAGTGAAGACGACCTTGGTGCCATGCACAGGTACCGAGGCGGTTCCGGGAGCCGGGACGACTCTTCTGATCACCGGAGGCAACGTGTCCTTCGCTCCTCCTGTCGGAGCCTGCGTGGTGTTGGCGCACGATGGCTGGAAGACGGACAGCGCCAGAAGCGCCGCCGCCGGAATTATGGGAAAGAATCTTGAAAGTATATTTTTCATTGCGGATCGTGAATATTCAAAAATCGGACTTAGATCTCTGTTCGGACAACTCTTTTTATGCCATCGATGGAACTCAGCTTACGGATCATCCGCTCCAGGACCGCCTTGTCATGGACATAGAGGTCGATGTAGCCGGAGAATATTCCCTCCTCCGAACTCAGGCAGATCTTGCGGATGTTCACGCCCATGACCAGCGTGATGTAGCGTGAGATCTCGTTAAGGAGACCGACCCTGTCAAGACCGTTGATGGACAGGCGCGCGAGGAATGACTTCTTCTCGTCATCCTCCCACTGCGGGACAACCACCCAGTCTCCGTGCTTGGAGGCGATGCTGTCGGCCACCGGGCAGGACTTCTTGTGCACGGTGACGGTTCCGTCAGGAGACTTGATGCCTATCACCGGATCCCCGGGTATCGGACGGCAGCATGTGGCGATGGTGTAGCCGTCATTCTCCTTCTTCACGCTCATCCTCTTCTTGCCGAACCAAGGGAACGACCACGAATGGCTCCTGTCCGCCTTTCCGGAGGCAAGTACTTCCGGCAGGTCAGCGCCCAGCTTCACCGTCCCGATGCCGATGCGGAAGAACATCTCCTCCACATTGCCTCCCGGGATAGAGAAATGATTGATTAATATGCCGATGGTGTCATTGTTCATCCTATAGCCCAGTGACTCCAAATGGTCGGCGAGCATTTTCTTTCCCAACTCGGCGATCTCTTTCTTCTGACCTTTAAAATAGTCAATCACCATGTTGCGGGCATGCCTTGTCTGAAGGAACTGAAGCCACTCCTTCTTCGGATGCTCAAGCTCGGCTGTGATGATTTCGACCTGGTCACCGCTCTTAAGGACGTGCGACAGAGGCACAAGCTTCATGTTGACCTTGGCCGCTATGGCCTTGTTGCCTATCTCCGTGTGGATGTTGTAGGCGAAATCCAAGGCGGTGGAGCCCTTGACGATGGATTTTTGCTCGCCCTTAGGAGTGAAGACGGTTATCTCGCTGCTGGTTAAGTCATTGTGGATGATGTCCAGCAATTCAAGGGCATTCACGTCCGGATTGACCAGTATCTCCTTGATCTTTGCCAGCCACTTGTCCATCTCGCTGTCATTCTCGCTGATGTAGCCTTCCTGCTTGTAGGTCCAGTGGGCGGCGATTCCTTTCTCCGCTATGTCATCCATCCGCTTTGTCCTGATCTGGACCTCGATCCAGATTCCTGTCTCGCTCATCAATGTGCAGTGCAGCGCCTCGTAGCCGTTGCTCTTGGGATGCTTCACCCAGTCTCTCACACGATCCGGCTTGTAACGGTAGATGCCGGTTATGATCGAGAACACGTGGTAGCATTGGTCACGCTCGCTTTCCTTGCTGTCAGCGTCGGGAGTGAAGACTATCCTCAAGGCGTAGAGGTCGTAGACCTGGTCGAAGGTGATGTTCTTCGTCTGCATCTTGTGCCACACCGAGTATGGTGTCTTGACCCTTTTGCGGATCTCGAAATTGAATCCCGCCTTCCGTAGAGCCGAGTCGATAGGTTTGATGAAGTCGTCGATCTGCTTCCCGAACCCGTTCAGGTTACTGTTGATCAGGCCGCTGATCTCCTTGTAGGCATCAGGCTCCTTGTACTTCAGCCAGATGTTCTCCATCTCCGACTTGATCTCGTAAAGACCGAGACGATGAGCCAGAGGAATGAATATGAACATGGTCTCGCTGAGGATCTTGTCGCGCTTGTACTCCGGCATGAACTCGATGGTCCGGCAGTTGTGAAGGCGGTCCGCCAGCTTTATCAGCACAACCCTCACATCGTCATTGAGGGTGAGGAGGATCCGCTTGAAGTTCTCCGCCTGGATGCTCTTGGCATCGACTTCGTTGAGTTTCTTGCTGCGGTCCTCGTTGTCCAGCACGTTCTTGATTTTGGTCAGACCGTCCACAAGACTGGCTATCTTGTCGCCGAACTGGCTCCGGATGTCGTCCACGGTGTAGTCCGTGTCCTCCACAACGTCGTGGAGGAGGGCGGCGGCTATTGACTTGTAGCCAAGACCGATGTCGCTGACGACGATCTTGGCCACTTCGATAGGGTGGATGATGTACGGGCCGCCGGAGCGCCTGCGGACATTCTTATGGGCTTCGTTGGCGAAATCGAAAGCCTTCTGCACCACATCCAGCTCCTGCTGGTTGGCGCAGCGCTTTTCCGCCGCGGCTTTAAGCTGGGCATAACTCTGCCGGATCAGCTCGTAGTCTTGTTCTGTAAATTGTGAGAAACTCATACTTCTACCAAATCATTATCACCAGTCTTGTTGATCTCCGAAAGGCCGCGGCTTTCCTCGTCCAATGTCTGGAAAGAACAGGAGAACTGCGCCCCATACATAATTATAAGCCATCCGAACCTCATCCAGATCATGAAGAGGGGGATGGCCGCGATAGTTCCGTACACAGCGTTGAGTCTCATCACAAACACCTGTGTCTCAAGGTAAAGGTACTGGAGCAAAGTGAAAGCGACACCCGCTATGATGGCCGCCTTGAACGCGTTGCCGTACCTGACCTCGGTCGCCGGGATGTACTTGTACATCGCCGAGAAGATCAAGGTCGCCACGGCCCCCGTGATGACCCAGCCCAGGAAGGATTTTATCGATGCGGTGACACCGATCCAGTTAGGCACGAGATCAAGCACGTGTGAGTAGACGATGGTTCCGGAATATAGGATAAGCACGACAAACGGTGTCAGGAACAGCAGCACGAGATCCAGTCCGAAACTCTTGAAGAAAGATCTTTTCCGGACATGCCAGACATTGTTGAACACTGTCTCCACACGCATCATCATCCAGATCACAAGCCAGACGAACGCCAGCGCGCTCACAAGGCCGAACAGGCCGTTGGTGGCGGAAGACAGTATCTTGTCAGCCGAATTAAGGATCATGTCGATGATCTCCTGATTGACATTCGATAAGTACAGCAGATCCTTAAGCTTGTCGGCAAGTCCGAATCCATTGGTGACCGCGAAGGCCACGGCGATGAACGGGACAAAAGCCATCGTGCAGAAATAGCTGAGCGCCACGGTCTGGAAACCGATGGCGTGGTCAGCGAAGTCCTTGAATGTCTTGGTGACGGCCCTGCTCATCCGGACAAAGCGAGCCTTAGCCTTTGGCAGCTCGGTCACCTCGATCGACCAGATGCCGTTCCGGAAGAAATCCACCATCCTCCGGAAAAACCTTACGCAATTATCCACAAGACACTTAAGCATCATCTTCCCTTATAGTAATCCTGAAAACAAATCCGGTTCGGCCTCGGCCTGCCCGCTGCCTGTGGCGGCTGATGGGATCATGGCTCTGAACTCGTTTTCGCCTATCACCTTCACGCCCAACTCCTCAGCCTTCTTCATCTTCTCCGGTCCCGGTTTGCTTCCCGCCAGCAGGTAGGAAGTCTTGCCGCTCACCGATGAGCTGTTCCTGCCTCCGTTGGCCTCGATCAGACGCTTCATCTCGTCACGGGAGACACTGAAATTGCCGGAAATCACTATCGTCATCCCTGCCAGCGCGTCAGAGGCGGCGGCTCCATTCTCCATCGAGAAGCGGATTCCTGCGGCCTTGAGCCTGTCGATGTCTTCGAGGTGCTTCCGGTCACGGAAATATTCATAGACACTGTCCGCTATGACCTCGCCCACGTCCTGGACCTCAAGAAGCCGTTCCCTGGTGGCCGCGGCGACCGCGTCGATGTCGCCGAAATGCCGGGCGATCTCCTTGGCGGTGGTCTCTCCGACATAACGGATTCCGAGGGCGAAGAGAACGTGGTCGAACGTCACTTTCCGGGACGCTTCCAGACTGCTCAGAAAGCGTTGGGCGGACTTTTCCTTCCAGCCGTCAAGCATCAGGAGCTGCCCTTTGGTCAATGAGTAGAAATCCGCCGGAGTCCTCACGAGGCCGAGATTGTACATCTGCTCGATCGTCGCGTCGCCGGCCAGCACGTTCATCGCCTTGCGGCTGAGAAAATGCACAAGTTTGCCCTTGATCTGCGTAGGACAGCCGTCGATGTTGGGACAGAACCACTTGGCCTCTCCCTCTTCCTTGACCAAGGCTGTGCCGCAATCCGGACAAACCTCTGGAAAGGCCGGACGGCTTGCGCCGGCCGGCCTCTGCGACAGATCCACGTCGATGATCTTCGGTATGATCTCTCCGCCCTTGACGACCGTGACGGTGTCGCCCACACGGATGTCCATCTGGCGGATGAAGTCCTGATTGTTAAGCGTCGCCCTTTTGACCACGGTTCCGGCCAGCTGGACAGGCGAAAGATTGGCGACCGGGGTCACGGCTCCGGTGCGTCCGACCTGATAGGTGATCGAAAGAAGCTTTGTGCGCGCCTCCTCCGCCTGGAATTTGAAAGCCACGGCCCACCGCGGCGACTTGGCGGTGTAGCCAAGCGCGTTCTGATAAGCCAGCTCGTTGATTTTTATTACGATACCGTCAGTGGCATAGGGAAGGAACTTCCTTTCTGTGTCCCAGTAGCGGATATATTCCTCGATCTCGTCAATCCCGTGGACTATCCTTCTCTTGTCCGAGACAGGCAGCCCCCAGGAGGCGGCGGCGTTCAATGCCTCGTCGTGGGTGGCGAAAGAGACTCCCTGACTAGGAATATGATAGAGCGTGCACATGAGTCCTCTTCTCGCGACCTCCGAAGGATCAAGAAGTTTCAGCGATCCAGAGGCGGCGTTCCTCGGATTGGCGAATGGCGGATCCTCGTTGTCCTCCCTTTCCTTGTTCAGACGGTCGAAGGACTCGTACGGCATCAGCACCTCGCCCCTGATCTCAAACTCCCCGGGCCAGCCGGAGCCTTTCAGCCGCTCGGGTATATTGCTTATCCTCAAGGCGTTGGCCGTCACATCATCACCAACCACACCGTCGCCTCGGGTGAGCGCCCGGAACAGCACACCGTTCCTGTAGGTCAGGCAGATAGCCGTCCCGTCAAACTTAAGCTCGCATGAATATGTGAACCGCACATCTCCGAGATCCTTCTCGGCCCTGTGGACGAAATCCTCTATCTCGCCGATGTTGTAGGTGTTGCCAAGCGAGAGCATGGGATACTTGTGGGGGTACTGGGCGAACTCCTTGCGTACAGCCGGCTCGGCGTTGGCGCCAACACCTTGGTCCAGATCGCTTCCGACCCTTTGGGTAGGGGAGTCGGGACTCTGAAGGTCAGGGTACAGCCTCTCAAGATCCTCCAGCTCGCGCATCAGGTGGTCATATTCAAAATCGCTCATCGTGGGAGCGTTGTCGACATAGTACCGCCTGCTGTTCTCCCAGAGTGTCTTCCGGAGTTCCTCGATACGTATTTTTGCCTGCCCGTAATCCATGTTGACCATATTCTATGTAAAGATTACAAATTTAACGAAAAATGTCGGCATTTTACTAAAATCACCCCGGAAGATTATTGAAGATTTCTGACATGGCCAAGGCAGGTCTCATTTGATTAGTTTTTGAAAAATTAAAAGTGTTTCTTAAATTTGTGGCCGGATTTAACGAACATACAAATTTCTAAATCATTCGTATATGAAAGATTCTATCATCATTCTGTGCGGCGGCGGCCCGGCACCGGGAATGAACACCGTCGTGTTCTCAGTCGCCAAGACTTTCCTTTCCAACGGCTACAGGGTCATCGGACTTCACGAAGGCTACACCGGACTCTTCCGTAAGGACGCCCGCACCGAAGACATCGATTTCCTCAAGGCTGACGCCTACTTCAACAGGGGTGGATCCTACCTCCAGATGAGCCGCTTCAAGCCGACTGACAAGGATTTCGAGGAGAATTTCAACCTGGCCCTTTTCCAGGACAACAATGTTAAGCTTCTCGTCACCGTGGGTGGAGACGACACCGCCTCCACAGCCAACAGGATCGCCAAGTTCCTTGAGGCCAAGAACTATCCTATCTGCAACATCCACGTTCCTAAGACGATTGATGACGACCTTCCGTTGCCTCACAACGCCCCTACCTTCGGATTCAACTCCGCCAAGAACGAGGGTGCACACATCGCCCGCACCGTCTATGAGGATGCCCGCACATCAGGCAACTGGCTCCTCATCTCGGCCATGGGCCGCAGCGCGGGTCATCTCGCCCTCGGAATCGGCGAGGCCACGCACTGCCCGATGACCATCATCCCTGAGATGTTCAACAAGACCACGATCACGGTTGACAAGATCATCAAGCTCACAGTCTCGACCATCATCAAGAGAATGATCCTCGGCATCCACTACGGTACGGTAGTTGTCGCCGAAGGCGTGTTCCATGACCTTGATGCTGAGGACATCAAGGCCACCGGCGTTCATATGACCTACGACGAGCACGGCCATCCGGAGCTCGGCAAGATCTCTAAGGCCGTCCTCTTCAACGACATCCTTGAGAAGGAGTTCAAGAAGATCGGCATCAAGGTGAAGACCCGTCCTGTGGAGATCGGCTACGATGTCCGCTGCCAGGATCCTGTGGCCTACGACCTGTCCTACTGCACGGAGCTTGCGCTCGGAGTCTATGAGCTCTTCTCAAAGGGCGAGACCGGATGCATGGTCTACGTGGACGAGAACGGCAACGCCAACCCTCTCTACCTGAAGGATCTCCAGAACGAGGAAGGCAAGATTCCTCCTCGCCGTGTGGACATCGAAGGCGGAATAGCCCGCAACTACTACGGACACATCTGCCACTACATCACTCCTGCCGACTATGAGGCCGCCAAGGCTTTCATCGCCAATCCTGAGGAGTATGACTTCAAGAAGATCCTTAACTGGTAAGACTTGAACACCTAAGGCTCAGTTAGTTGAGCTTTACGATAGCACAGTCATCACATGACACTTCAACCTCGATCCGTTTTTCCGGGTCGAGGTTTTTTATGCAAAGATATCCGACCGCCTCACGCGGGATGAGGATGGACACCCGTTCCCGTTGCCGGCATTGCGGCAAGTCCAGTGGCCGGGAGGCTTCCTGCCGAAGCGCCGCGTCACGGGAAAAGTCACAGACGAAAAGCCATACCTCACCGCCACCGGAGCGCAGGAAGGCGAAATGCCTGTCAGGGTCGAATCCCGGCGAATCCTGGTTGCAGTAGCAAAGATCGAATGTCCTGCCGGAAGCGACCGCCGGAACCGACGAAGCCATATTCAAAAAGCCTCGCCACTTTTCCAGAAGCGCCGTCTCCTTTGGCGTAAGTCCCTCTTTTTTATGAATATACCTGATCAACCTGCCGATTGACGGTATCGTCCACCAGTCGAATATGCTCGTCCTTCCGTCCCTTCCGCTGAAGCCTTCGGCATCCATTCCACGCTCGCCGATCTCCTCGCCGAAGTAGACCATGAACGGAGCAGTGTTGAGGAATAGGCCGGCTCCGAGCGCCGCGAAAGTCCTTCCCGCGTCCCGCCCGAAGAAATCGGACGCGAAACGCTGCTCGTCATGATTCTCCAGAAAGTTCAGCATCCGAGGCTGCAAATCACCAAGGAACTGCCAGTTATAGGTCAGGCTTCTTGCCGTGCCGTGACCTTCCACAGCCGACCTTACCGCATCATAGTACCCCGACTTGTCGTAGAGGAAGTCAAAGCCCACCTCGTGGATGTACTTGGCGTACAAGTCCTTATTATAAACCTCGGCGATGAACATTACGTTGCCGTACTCGGCCTTGATCCTGCCGATCAGCCATTTGAAGAACTGCCATGGAACCATCTCGACCATGTCGCAGCGGAACCCGTCCACACCTTTGCCGCACCAGTAGCGCACGATCTCGTACATCCTGTCCCACGTCCGTGTGTGGAAATCACAATAGTTCAGCCTGATGGTCTCGTACCAGTCATTCACGGAAGGGGAGGGCGAGAAGCAGTTGCCCGATGCCTTCGCCGGATTCTCATAGTAGGTCTGTCCCGCGAAAGGAAGAGCGAGAGGCTGACCGGGATAGTAGTAGAAATCATTCTCCGGCCTCCAGTGGACGGTCGGATCATCGTCCGCCCCGAGAGGAGCCACGTCCGGACGGACCAGGCCGACCTTGCCATAGTCACGGGAGACGTGATTCGGCACGAAGTCGATGACGGCCTTGAGTCCGGCAGCGTGCGTGCGCTTCAATAAAGCCTCGAACTCATCCATCCTCTCATTCGGAGTGTCAGCAAGATACGGATTCACGTCATAGTAGTCTGTGATGGCGTAGGGAGAGCCGGCGGCACCTTTCACGATCTGACTGTCGGAGGCAGGACAACCCTCCGCGGAGACTGTCGTGGCGTGCCTGATGACACCTGTGTACCAGACGTGGCTCACGCCAAGGGACTTGTAGTAATCCAGCGTCATCGGATCGAACTCCGAGAACTTGCCTTTTCCCCACAACCTGGGAAGGACCTGATAAACAATCATCTTGCCCATTGTCAGAAACCGACCAAAGCCTTTCCTTTGTTACGGTCGATGAAACCGGTCAGCCCATCGACTTTGAACACCTTGACGAATTGTCCGTCATGCACGCATTCCAAGCGCCCAAGCGCCTCGAAATCAATCATTCCCGAGCCGGCGTACTGATCCACGGAAAGGTAGCCCACGCCCAGCGAGGTTATGTTCTGGAAGAAATGCGTTCCCTGGCTCGGATCTATCCTGAACCCGTCGATTCCATATTCCACAACCATCCTCGCCGCCGAGATGTCTGTCCAGGCGACAGGCACGCCAAGGGTGGGGATCGAGGATCCCCAGCGGCCCGGGCCGACAAGGAAGTACGTCAGGCCGTCGGCAATCATCCCGGAGTTGATCGCGGAGACCTCCTCCGCCATCAGCGCGGTCTTCATCTTGTCAAAGGATTCCGGCATGATGACCACTATCCTGGACGATTCCGTGAAGTAGCCGTTCCCCAGGGCGCTGTCACTGCGTATCAGTTTGTTGGCGATAGAGGATTCCGCATCCTCGATCGAGGATGTCTGCGAGCCGGTACCGCTTGACACCGGACGCACCTGAAGCAGTTTGAGATCAGCCTCCCGTCCGGCGGAGGAAGGATCCGGGTCAAGTGCGAACTCTATCTCAACCTCGCTCATCAGCTCGTTCCTGCAGATCGACATGACCTCCGACAGCGCTTTCGCAAGCGGCAGCCTGTCATACTGGAATATTCCGTCAAAGGAGATCACCCGCGCCCCCCGGATCCCGATTCCCGGCACCATCCTGTCATCCAGAGCGTCATAGGTGGAGGCCACCAGCTCAGGATGGTCGTAGGAGTCCAAGGCCTCCGCGACAGGAATCCGCCTCAGGTTCACGCCGTCATTCCTGGAGATCTTGAACGCTGCCGGACTCATATCCAGCACGAACATCTCGTTCTGGGTGTCACGCTGTGAAAGCCGCGGATTGGACAGCTGGAGTATCTTCTTGGGATGCAAAGGATCCACCCTCAGGGATCTGCCGCCGTCAACCACTGTCCTGCCAAGGCCGAAAGCCACGTTCAGAACCCCGTCGGAAGCCTTTTCCGCCCCGATAGGGTAGGAGTTGAGGGATCTTCCAACACCGGACATCATCGGATAGAAATCATTCCCGTGCGCCGTGCCGCAGATAGTCTGGACGATCACGGCCATCTTCTCCTCGCCGAGCAGGTTGCCGCTGGCCTGGATGTAATTCCTGCTTCCCCTGAAATAAGTGGACGCATAGACGCTTTTTACAGCCTTTCCCAACTCGCGGAGCATCCTGTCCTTGTTCTCGACAGGTGGACACATGTAGGTCGCGTAGACACCGGCGAAAGGCTGATAGTTGCTGTCCTCCAGCTTTGAGCTTGAACGCACCGCCAGCGGCCCGTCCACCGTCGCCAGAAAGGCCTTGAGGTTCTGCGCCAGCTCCTCCGGAAGCGTCGATGCCACGAACTCGGAAAGGATCTCGTCGTCAGACAGCTCCGAGTCGATCACATACTGTAGTCCGTTGCCGAGGATGAACTTGTCGAACCAGTCCGTGGTAAGCACAATCGTGCGCGGGATGGAGATCCTCAGTCCTTCGTATTTGTCTGTCAGTGAATATTTCTGGATCAGGTGGTTAAGAAACGCCAGACCTCTGGCCTTGCCGCCCAGCGAGCCGTCACCGACACGTGAGAACCAGAAATAGTCCTCGTAGGAGTCCTTGTGGAACTCGGTGATGATGCCCTGGCCGATGCTCCTGTGATAGCGGCGGATGTTGTCCAGCAGGAAACTCCTGAACTCGGATGCGTCGGTGTGATGCTCGGCCCGGAAAGTCTCCGCAAGATTGAACAAACCTCTGGCGTAGAGCCATTTGGAGAACATGTTCCGGGATGTGTTGCTGACCAGCACCTTGTCCGGAATGTCATTGATGATCCTCTCCAGCTGCGAAAGGCTCGCGGCCCTGCCGCACTCCACACCGCCTGCGTCCCTGAACACAAAGTCACCGAAACCGAACTCTTCCCTCATGTAGTCGCCGAGCTGAAGGAAGAGCGTGCTTGAATATTTCTTAAGAAATCCCACGCCAAGTTCCTCCGCCACCTTGGCAAGGCCGCCTTGCGAGGATTGGAGAAGGACTGGCATCAGGGGATCATATTCACGGATGACCTTGACAAGGTCAATGCCGGCGTCAAGCTTCTCGGTCTTTGGATCATCGCCCTTATGGACGACCATCCCGACATCGGAGATGACACCCAGCAGGTTGCGCCCGTATTTCCTGAAGTAGGCGAGTGCCTCCTCAAGGCAGGTGGCAAGGAATATCTTCGGTCTCGACCTCTTGCGGTACTTCTTCTGGTCCTCATTGAGGGATTCCTTGAGGAACTCGCGGCTCTGGGTGAGCACAATCTTGTAGAGTTCGGGAAGATAGTTCGAGTAGTAGCGGATCGAGTCCTCCACCAGAAGAATGCCCTTGACGCCTACCTCGAACACGTCGTTGTCAGCGTTCGCCGCATCCTCAAGCAATTTGACGATCGCAAGGATAAGATCGGCGTTGCCGTGCCAGCTGAACACGAAGTCCACGCCCGGACGAGGCGACTCCAACACCCTCTGCCTCACCGCCTTGGAGTAATGGATCAGGAGAACGAACGGGATGCCCCTTCCTTCTTCCTTAAGCTCGGACGCAAACGGGAATATTCCTTTGTCCTGCTCGTTGAACATGCAGATGATCATGTCCACCTCCGTCTCGGAGCTTACGATCTCCCTTGCCTGCTGTGATGAGTTCGCCCAGATGAATTTAGGCGGATTGCTCAGATTCAGCTCGCGGTACTCGCTTCTGACCTGATTCTCAATTCGTCCGTCCTCTTCCAAGGCAAAAGCGTCGTAGTTGCTGCAGATCATCAGGATCTTCCTGATCCTGGAGCGCATCAAGGATTCTTCGTTCATTCGCTTCGTTGTTTTTACGAACGCAAATTACGAAAAATCTCCGGAATATTCTTGTGTCTGCCTTAAGATTCCGCTCCCGAAAAGGCCTGAAAGGCGGGAATCATCCCCTGCGGCGGAATTCTGCTACGGTCACCGCTGTCGCGACAGCGGCGTTCAAGGACTCTGAGCCCCTCTCGTCACGCGGCCACGGAGGAATGAACAGCCGGTCGGTCACCAGTCCGCCCACCTCGTCGGAGATACCGTTCGACTCGTTGCCTATCACGATGACGGACGCTGATGCAGCTCCCGTTGCCAACTCCTTGACGTACAGATCCTCGCCGTCGAGAAATGTGCCATAGACATGCCCTCCGGCGGACGCGGCGGCCCTGCACAGATCCGGAATGTCACAATAATGGAACCGGACTCTGAATATGGCGCCCATCGTGGACTGCACAACCTTGGGATTGAATATGTCAACGGTGTCGGGGGAGGCGTAGACCGCATCGATTCCGAACCAGTCGGCGATGCGGATGATCGTCCCGAGATTGCCCGGATCCCTGATGCCGTCAAGGGCAAGGAATAGCCCCTTGGAAGGAAGCGAATCCTCCGCGAACTTATTAATTGTCATGTCATCCGGCTTCTTGACCAAGGCCAGGGCCGGGGAAGGGGATGAGAGCAGGCTCATCCTCTCCATCGCAGTGTCACCTATCTCCTCAGAGCGGTAGATTCTCCTGACCTCAAAAGATGAGCGGACAGCCTCCTCGACCATCTTCTCGCCCTCCACCACAAAAAGATCATTCTCGTCCCGGAACTTTTTATGGCTAAGGGACTTGACAAACTTTATCTCATTATTTGAGACAGGTGACCGCATGGCCTAGAATCCGAGAATCTTAAGCATCGAGTCAGAGCTCTGCTCAGGAGCGAAGACCCTTGTCGTGATCTTGCCGTCCTTGTCCTTGTCGATCAGGATGTGCTTAGGTGAAGGCTGAAGGCAGTGCTTCACTCCGCCGTAGCCGGATATGGCCTCCTGATAGGCTCCCGTGTGGAAGAAGCCGATGTAAAGCGGATCCCTTCTGTTCTTCATCACAGGGAGGAAAATCGCGTTGGAGTGCGCCTCGGAGTTGTAGAAGTCCTTGCTGTCACAGGTAAGCCCGCCGATGAACACCCTATGATATTCCTCATTCCATTTGTTGATAGGGAAGAGGATGAACCTTTGGTGCAGTCCCCAGGTGTCCGGAAGGCTCGTCATGAAGGAGTTGTCGATCATGTACCAGCACTCGCGGTCATTCTGCTGCTTGACATCCAGGACTTTGAATATGGTCGCGCCGCTCTCGCCGACGGTGAAGTTGCCGAACTCCGTGTAGATGTCCGGAACCTGCACGCCGTGAGCGTCGCACACGGACTTGATCTGGTACACGATCTCCTCGATCATATATTTGTAGTCATAATCGACTGCCAATGAAGTCTTTATAGGAAGGCCTCCTCCGATATTCAAAGAATCAAGGTCCGGACATATCTGCTTGAGGTCGCAGTAGAGGTTCAGGCAGCGCGCCAGTTCGTTCCAGTAGTAGGAGGTGTCCCTGATGCCGGTGTTGATGAAGAAGTGGAGCATCTTCAGCTTGAACTTAGGATTCTTGCTGATGCCGTTGCGGTAGAACGGAATGATGTCCGAGTACCTTATTCCCAGACGGGAAGTGTAGAAGTCGAATGAAGGCTCCTCCTCCGAGGCGATGCGTATGCCAAGCTGCGTCGGCACGTCGATCAGGTCGTCAAGATCCTCCAGCTCGTTCTTGTTGTCCAGCACAGGGATGATGTTGTGCCAGCCCTCGTTGAGCATGTTAGCGATGTTCTGGACGTACTGCGGCCTCTTGAAACCGTTGCATATGATGATCAAGTTCTTGTCCACCAACTTGTCCGACTCCAGTTTGCGGATCAGGTCAAGATCGTAGGCGGACGATGTCTCAAGATGCACGTCGCTCTTGAGAGCCTGCTCGATGACAAACTTGAACTGGGAACTCTTGGTGCAGTAGCAGTAGTGATGGTCACCTTCGTAGCTGACCTTCGACATGGCGTTGCGGAACATTCTCTTGGCCCTCTGGATCTGTGAGGTGATCTTCGGAAGATAGGTGAGTTTCAACGGTGTACCATGCTCCTTGATGATTTCCATCATGTCAATGTCATTGACGAAAAGGTTGCCGTCATCAACCCTGAACTCGTCCTGAGGAAAATCAAAAGTCTGATCGACAAGATCAATGTACTTGTTCTTCATTCTAAAAACAACTGTAACCTAAATGTTCGACATAAATAATGTATCCGTCGGCAAAAACAGATACGGGGGTGCAAATATAGGTACGAAAAATCATTTTTTTACCTCATATATGAAGAAAAAGTCAGAAAGGCTTGCTATTTTTGTAGAATATGAGGAAAAAACCTTCGTTTTGTCTCTTCGCGGCCACGGTTATGGCCACCACCGTCCTCAGTTTCTCGTGCAGCACCACACGGGTTCTCGGGGACGGGCAGTTCCGTCTTGCCGACAACAAGGTCGTTGTGGACAATGACAGGAAATTCAACACGAAAGAGATCGAATCCTACATCAAGCAAAAGCCCAATTCCTACATAATCTTCGGCTGGAACCCTTTCCTGAACATCTACAACTGGTCCGGAAAGAACGCCGACAAGGGGATCAACAAGTTCCTGAGGAAGATAGGCACCGCCCCGGTGGTCTACCAGCCATCGCAGGTGGAAGCGTCCGTGGAGAACATCAACAGGCATCTTGAGTACCTCGGCTACTATGGCTCGGATGTACGGAGCGAGGTGAGAGTCAATGGTAAAAGAGTGACGGTAACCTATTCAGTGACACTTGGCAGACGCTACAGGATAGGCAACGTCTCCTTCGCCGTCCCCGATGGCGAGTTCAAGGAGGACTTCTATGCCGACACCGCCGCGGTCTCCATCAGACCAGGAGACTTTCTTTCGGAGGACGCGCTTGAGAAAGAAACCGAGCGCGCCGCGTCCATGTTCCGCCGCAAGGGCTACTTCGGCTTCACGAAGAACTACTTCTCATTCGAGGCGGACACCCTCGCGCGCAGGGACACCGCCGACCTGCTCATGACCGTCAAGGAATATACCAGGAACCAGACCGCCGAATATGCCCGCCCACACAGGAAGTACTTCTTCGGCGACGTCTCCATCTCCTACGACAACGATCTGAAATTCAATGACCGGGTTCTGAAAAACATCTGCACCATCCGTCCGGGCGCCATGTACGACGAGAGGGAAGTGAACACGACATATTCAAGGCTCTCCGCCCTCAGGCTTTTCAGCGGAGTGAACGTGGCGCTAAATCCCCGCGACTCCGGAATAGTGGACTGCGACATCAGCCTGACGAAATCAAGGATGCAGGGCTTCAAGGTCAACCTTGAGGGTTCCACCAATTCCACAGGCTTGATCGGCATCTCCCCTCAGGTCTCCTACTACCACAAGAACATATTCCACGGAGGCCAATGGCTGAATCTTGGATTCCTCGGCAATTTCCAGTTCAAGTACGACGACAGGAGTGTGAAATCCAACGAGTTCGGAGTCTCCGCCGGACTCAGTTTCCCGGAGTTCCTGGGGCTGCCTAACTCCATTTTCCACGGCCCGTCCGTGCCACGCACCGAAATCAACGCTTCATATAACTACCAGAACCGTCCTGAATATACGAGGAATATGATCTCGACATCTTACGGTTATTCTGGATCTCTGCGTAACGGAAAGTTCTTCTATCAGTTCTACCCGATACAGGCCAAGATCGTCAGGCTGACGAATCTCGACCCGAACTTCTACACGACTCTTTCCGGCAACCCGTTTATGAGGGACGCCTACCAGAACCACTTCGATGTCGGCTCCGGTCTCGTGGCCTACTACACGACCAGCACAGCCTTGGTTCCGAAGGAGACCTATGAATATGCCCGTCTGCAACTCGATGCATCCGGCAATGTCCTGAGCCTGTTCAACAAAGCAATGAAAAGTGATGAATATGGCTCCAGGCTTATCTGGAACACTCCATATTCCCAGTACATCCGCACGGAACTGACGTTGGGCAAGACGTTTGTGTTCGGCAAGAATGGAGGGCAAGCCTTGGCGATACGCCTTCTCGGAGGTGTCGGCTACGCCTACGGCAACTCATCCACAATTCCGTTCGAGAAACAGTTCTACAGCGGCGGCGCGAACAGTATGCGTGGCTGGCAGGCCCGTTCCCTTGGCCCGGGCAACTCAAAGGCTGACACGACGTTCGTGATCCCAAGCCAGACCGGTGACGTGAAGTTGGAAGCCAATCTGGAGTACCGTTTCCCGATGTTCTGGAAGTTGTGCGGTGCCGTCTTCACGGATGTCGGCAACATCTGGACCCTGAAAGAGACCGACGGAGACGATGGCTCCCACACCCATTTCGACCTCAAGAACCTCGCCGCCAGCCTTGCCGCCGACTGGGGAATAGGCCTCCGTGTGGACCTTAACTTCCTGATTCTCCGTCTCGATATGGGTATGAAAGTCTATGACCCGTCCCTCGACACCGCCCGCTGGCGCTCCCCGTCCCAATGGCTAAAGAAAGACGGCTACACCCTCCACTTCGGTGTCGGGTATCCGTTCTAGAACATAAACATCTCTGTTTTGATGAGCAAGACACTCGCAATTCCCGAATTTTGCACGTTACCAAAATTCGGGAATTGGAGGTCTCCGCTCATTATGAAGGATCTATGTGTTTATAGTCTTCAAATGACAACACCTATCGTAACCTCAGTGCGCAGACGTTCTCGACATGCTGAGTGTGAGGGAACATGTCAACCGGCTGGACGGCGGTGATTTCGTACTTGTCGGCGAAAAGGGCCAGGTCACGGGCCTGGGAGGCCGGGTTGCAGCTTACATAGACCATGCGGGCAGGGGAGGCCTCAAGGATGACCTTGGCGACATCCGGGTGGATGCCGGCGCGAGGAGGATCCAGAATGATTACATCCGGCTGACCGTGCTCATCGATGAAGTCACGGCTCAGGACATCCTTCATGTCACCGGCGAAGAACTCGCAATTCGTGATCCCGTTGCCGGCAGCGTTCACCTCGGCATCCTCAATCGCCTCGGGAACATATTCAATGCCAATCACTTTGGCGGCCTTGCCCGAGACGAACTGCGCGATCGTACCGGTCCCGGTGTAAAGGTCGTAGACAATCTCGCCGCCGGTCAGCTCCGCGAAATCCCTGGCAACGGAATACAACTTGTACGCCTGCCCGGAATTGGTCTGGTAGAACGACTTTGGCCCGATGCGGAACGTCAGCTTCTCCATTGTCTCACGGATTGTCGGCTCACCCTTGTACAAAATGCACTCCTGATCACCGATCGAATCATTCAACTTATTGTTGATGATGTAGTAGAGAGAGGTTATCTGAGGGAACGCATTAGCGATCGCATCCAGCATTTTCTCCCTGTCCTCACGATTCTCGTAGAAGAAGCACATGATGACCATCAGATCGCCTGTGTCCGTGGTCCGGACAAACATATTCCTGACATAGCCGACATTCTGACGTATGTCAAAGAAATCCAGACCGTTATCGACAGCATATTTCTTGACAAAGAGCCTGATGTCGTTGGACGGATCCTTCTGGAGGTAGCAATGCCTGATGTCCAGCACCTTGTCGAAGAACTTGCCCACGTGGAAGCCAAGCCCCATACGGTCATTCTCCGGCACGCTGTCAAGATCCTCGCCATTAAGCAGCCAACGCTTCGACGAGAACGTGAACTCCAGCTTGTTACGATAGTACTGGGTCTTGTCCGAAGGAATGGTCGGGCGGATTTCCGGCACATCCAGATGACCAATACGAACCAATTGATCATAAACCTGCTGCCGCTTGGCCTCAAGCTGCATAGGATAGGGGAGAGGCTGCCATTTACAGCCGCCGCACACCCCGAAATGCCGGCAGAAAGGCTCCAGACGATCCTTGGACGGAGTCACGATCCTTTCCACGAACCCCTCGTAATAATTCTTGCTCTTTTTGGTCACACGGATGTCAACCACATCGCCGGGAACGGCGAAAGGGACAAAGACAACGACTCCGTTCCAATGGGTGAGCGCCTTGCCCTCGGCGGCGCAAGCCTCGATAGTTATGTTCTCTAAAAGCAGATCTACTCTTTTACGGGACATATATTCATTACTTAATTGTCAAATTCATGGAAAAGCGACTGGGAGATGTTGATCATGAAGTCTCCCATGGCCTCAAGCTCCGCCAACATGTCAAGGTAGTAGTTGATTGCCAGGAACTTGTCCGCACCTTTCTCGATCTGGAGGATGCCTTCATCCCGAAGGGCGTCACGGGTCACATTGATGATGTCCTCGGCGTTGTAGGCATTGCTGATGTCCTTGAGTTCTCCCTCCACGGCCAATTTCATGTTGGAGACCATCACAGCGAAGGCATGGTTGACCTTGCCGAGCAGAAGGTTCAGCTTGCTGATCGTTTCCTCGTCAAACTCCAGTTTATGGACCCGCAGACGGGTAAGCAGGCGGCTGATGTTCTCACAACTGTCGCCAAGGCTCTCCAGCTCGCTGATCACCCTGTAGATGACCTTGACTTCACGGGCCTCCTGGTCGTTCATTGACTCAGTTGGGATCCCATTGAGGAACGCAGCTATCTCATATTCAAACCGGTCGGTCACCTCCTCGCACTTGACAAGGCGCTGGCGGTACTCCTCAAACCTGTCAGGATCCGCCTCATTCAGAGCCAGTTTGACGTATTGAAAACCCTCCTGTGCGTTCACGGCGAAATTGACAGTCTCCTTGAACGCCTGCTCGATCGAGATGGACGGCGTGCCGATGATCCTTCCGCTGCCGATGAACCTCAGACGGAAATCGCCTTTCTTCGGAGCCGGCTCCTTGATGCATCTGGCAAGAAAACCAGCGAAAGGCTTTCTGAACCAAACAAGAACAACGGTGGCCGTCACGTTGAAGAGGGTGTGGACGCAAGCGACACCGAACACTGAAGTCATCTGAGCGTCCAGACCGAAAAGCGACACAAGCCAAAGATTGATCTTAATGAACATGTTGAAGAAAATCAACACGAAAGCGGCTCCAAGCACATTGAATATGAAGTGGGCGAGCGCGGCCCTGCTGGCCTGGACACCTGCCCTGCTGGCGACCAGATTGGCGCCGATCGTGGTTCCGATGTTCTCGCCAAGCACCATCGCCGCGGCCATAGGGAAGGAGATCCAGCCGAAATAGACGAGTACCATAGTGAGCACGACGGTGACGCTTGAGGACTGGAGGACGAAGGTTATCACAACACCTATCAGCATGAAAATCAGCGCGGAAGCGATTCCGTGAGAAGAAATTCCCGCAATGGAGGCGGCCATCTGCGGAACAGTGTCAATCTCTGGTACTGAGGACTTTATGTAGATCAGTCCGACAAAAACAAGCGCAAGTCCTAGGATGGCCTGGCCGATGTTCTTGACAATCGGCCTCTTTGTCAACGACATGACAAAACCGGCTCCCAGAAGCACGAAAGCAAGGACAACGGTGTTGATCCAGAAGCCCGTAGCCGCTATGATCCAAGCGATTACGGTCGTACCGATGTTCGCTCCCATAATCACGCTGATACCTTGCTGCAGCGATAGGGTAGCGACACCCACGAGGCTGGCCACCATGATAGTCGTAGCGCTGGAAGACTGGACGACAGCGGTGATGCCGACACCGGATAAAATCTGTTTCAGAGGCGACCTGGAGGTCATCCATTTCTCAAATCTCCTCAGCCGGTCGCCGCAGGATTTCTGAATACCGGAGCTAAGCATCTCAAGTCCAAAGACAAAGAGCGCCAGAGCACCAAATAAAGTCAGCAGTTGAAGAATCATATCACAGGGAAGTGTTTAGCACACATGTAAGTTAACATAATCCAAATTGTATAACAAATAGGCGAGTGCCGCTACACAAGGGAAACTATTGATTCAGAATCGAATTTGGCTGGTGAGAATCCTTGTTTGAATGTAATTCCATCACCGAGAATCTCAATTCCGGCCGCGGTCGCCATCTCGTTCAGCAATCGAACACTGGCGGCTGCCCAAGTGAACGATCCGAAGGCAAAGAAACGTCTGTTCTTGACCAATCTGTCACAGATTGCCTCCATCAACTGACGGACAGGCGGCAATATTCCATTATTATATGTCGGCGAGCCGAGAATTACCGTGTCGAACCTGAACACGTCGCGCAAAGCGAACGAATAACTCTCCTCATTCAGATTATGGAGCGAGAATGGAATGTTATGTTCTTTCAAGGACTCAGCCAACGCCAAAGCGGCCTTTTCCGTGTTGCCGTACATCGACCCGTAAGCCAGACAGACACCGTGCTCAAGCGGCTCATAACGACTGAACTTGTCATACAATGAGACAACCTCAGGAATATGATTCTCCCATACAGGGCCGTGGGTGCTGCAAATCCGGCATATTTCCAAACCGGAAAGCTTCTTCAGCGCAGCCTGAACCGGAGCGGCATATTTCCCGACAATGTTCGAGTAATACCTCGTCATCTCGTCTTTATATTCATTGAATATGTCTGATTGCGAGTCTACTACGCTTTCCGGGAAGGTTCTGAAGGAGCCGAAGGCATCACCGGAGAACAAGGTGCGCTCCTGCGGACACCATGTGACCATAGTCTCCGGCCAATGTACCATGGGTACCATAAAGAATTGAAGATCAACGCTTCCCAAGGAGAGACTCTCGCCTTCCCTGATAACCTTGATGTTGTCCGTTATGCCTTGGTAGCCCTCGATCATCGGTACAGCCTTGGCGTTGGTGACAATCACGCATTCGGGATATTCCTGTCTGACAACCGCCTGAAGCGCACTATGATCTGGCTCCATGTGGTTGACAATCAGGTAGTCAACCTTCCTGTCCCCTATCTCGCTCTTGATGTTGGCCAGTAATTCGTCCTTGAACGCCACCGCTGCCGTGTCAATCAGCGCGACCTTTTCGTCCACTACAAGATAGGAATTGTAGCTGACTCCATAAGGAAGCGGCCATTGCCGCTCGAAGAGTTTTGTCTGCAGGTCATTGACTCCCACAAAACGGATTCTTTCAGATAGTCTCATCGTTTATAAAACCTTCTGTCCGAATGCGGCCCGGTTCTTCGCCGGCCGCACCTCGACAAGTAATAGACAAATTTACGAAACTTATTCCGCTTTTTCTTAAATTTGCGTTATGATAAGCCAAAAATAAACGCCAAAGCACTACTAACAAAAATGTTCCGATAGTAAACATTTTTGTTTTACATATTATTAGACAATATATTTATAGAATATGCTAGACATGCACCAAGATTCGAGCAAAAGCATGATGCTCCCCCCTCTTCCTGAAAGGATGAGGCCTAAAAGCCTGTCGGAATATGTCGGGCAGAGGCACCTTGTAGGGGAAGGATGCATCCTGAGGAAGATGATCGAGAACGGGAATCTCTCGTCGTTCATCCTTTGGGGGCCGCCGGGGGTCGGCAAGACTACTCTTGCCGGAATCATCGCCCAGACTTTGTCCAGAGACTTCTACACCCTGTCGGCGGTCAGCGCCGGCGTGAAGGACGTGCGGGATGTCATCGACAAGGCCAGAAGCGCTTCCGTGTTCTCCAACGGGGCGGCTCCGATTCTGTTCATAGATGAGATCCACCGGTTCAACAAGGCCCAGCAGGACGCTCTGCTCGGCGCTGTGGAGAACGGTACCATCATACTCATAGGTGCGACGACCGAGAACCCGTCGTTCGAGGTGATAACACCGCTACTCTCCCGCTGCCAGGTCTTCGTGCTGAAACCATTGGAAATCAAAGATCTGCAAACTCTGCTGGATCATGCACTGAAAAACGATGTGCTTCTGAGGGACAAGGACATAGAGATAAGGGAGACCGAGGCGATGTTCCGCTACAGCGGAGGCGACGGAAGGAAACTGCTCAACGTCCTTGAGATTGTGGTCGATTCATCCGCCGGCGACGGGTCGCGCATCGTCGTTGACAATGAGACGGTTACAAACTGCCTTCAAGAGAACATGGCGATCTACGACAAGGACGGCGAGATGCACTACGACATCATCTCGGCATTCATCAAGTCAATCCGCGGCTCCGATCCGAACGCCGCGGTCTACTATCTCGCCAGGATGCTGGACGGCGGCGAGGATCCCCTTTTCATAGCGAGAAGGCTCTGCATATCGGCATCTGAGGATGTCGGCCTTGCCAACCCGAACGCGTTGCTGCTTGCGAACTCCTGCTACCAGATCGTCCATCAGATCGGCATGCCGGAAGCCCGCATCCCTCTCTCGGAAACCACAATCTACCTTGCAAGCTCTCCTAAAAGTAATGCCGCTTATCTTGCTATCAATAAAGCCATTGAATTTTCCTCCCAGAACAAGCAGGCGGCAGTGCCTCTTTATTTGAGGAACGCCCCCACGAAGCTGATGGAGGAACTTGGCTACGCCGACGGCTACAAGTACGCCCACGACTTCCCGGGACATTTCGCTGATCTGGAGTTCATGCCGGAGGGACTTGAGGGAACCGTGTTCTACGAACCTGCATCTAACCCTCAGGAAGACAGGCTGAAAGCCTATCTGCAAGCATGCTGGCCAAAGTACTACTCCAAAAAGTAACACATTTTACTATTTTTTTTTTGTAAGTTTGTAGCTTAATATATCCAAAGAAGATGATTACTCAGATTCTCATCCTGCTCGCCGGCCTTGCGCTGGTTGTTCTCGGAGCCGACTGGCTTGTCGAGGGTTCCTCCACAATAGCCAGAAAAGCCGGCCTGAGCGAGTTCGTTATCGGCCTCACGATCGTCGGCATCGGAACATCCTTGCCGGAATTCGTGGTGAGTATGACCGGCGCACTTAAAGGAAGCGCGGACATCGCCATAGGCAATGTTGTAGGCTCAAACATATTCAACGTTCTTCTAATACTTGGTATAACCGCGCTGCTCAGGCCTATAGAGATGACGAAGGACAATGTCCGCGTCGACATACCGCTGAACATCGGTGTCACCGCGCTGCTGATAGTGTTCGGAATGCATCTTACATTGTTCGGCATCGGACGCGAGGACACCCTTACCAGAATGGACGGCATTATATTCCTTATACTTTTCGCCGCTTACATGTACTGGTCCTTCAAGTCAGGCAAGTCCGACGAGGAAGTGCCGGAAGAGTCAAACAGGAAAACCGGAGTGGCCGCATTGATGATTGTCGGCGGCCTTGCGGCATTGATCTTCGGCGGCGACAAATTCGTGGACAGCGCGACCAGCATAGCCCGTATGCTGAACATCAGCGACAAATTCATAGCCGTGACGATCCTCGCGGGAGGAACCTCCATGCCGGAGCTTGTAACCTGCGTGGTCGCCGCCGCCAAGAAGAAAGGCCAGCTGGCACTCGGCAACATCATAGGATCCAACATCTGCAACATCCTTCTGATACTCGGCGCCTCGTCCGTAGCGTTCAGACCTCATGCCGGCTCTCCTTCCGGCCTGTCCTTCGGCGGTATGACATTCGCAGATCTCGGCATCCTGCTGCTGAGCGCCATCCTCCTCTCTGTCATCGCCTTCACGGGAAAGGGACGGAAACTGGACAGAGCGGAAGGCCTGGTCTTCCTCGCATGCTACGCCGCCTACATGGCCTGGCTGATCATCAATCTGTAAATGAATATATTAACTTACATAAATAATGAAATTCAAACCCACTGATTACCGGCTTGTGAATGTCGGCACCGGAAAAGAGTTCGAGGATGCCGGTTGGTCGCTTGCAGACCCGCAGGCTCCCTCACCTTCCTTGGTCAGAGCTGTCTACGAAAACGAGAAATTCACGCCCAGAGACGACCTGAAGGGGCTTTACAGGTACGCCGAATGGCTTCCGGTCAGACGTACACTCAGAAACTCCCACGCCCCTGTGACCTACAAGAGCAAGGGGCTGGCGGATCTGCTCGGCATGGAGAACCTCTACATCACCTTGTCCGGCTATGTTCCCAAGCGCGGGGCAAGGATGGAAACCTGCTCGTTCAAGGAAACAGAGGCTTTCTCCGTCTGCGCGAGGCTCCCGAAGAACGACAAGCGTGTACTTGTCGTCCAGTCAGCCGGCAACACGGCAAGGGCATTCGCCCGCGTATGCTCGGACAATGACATTCCTGTCGTCATCTGCATCCCGAACGACAACATCAGCGACCTTTGGTTCCTTAAGAAGCTGAAGTCCTGCGTAAAGGTCATCGCGACACCGAACGGCACGGACTACTACGACGCTATCGCTCTCGGGGAGAAGCTTTGCAAGGACCCTCGCTATCTTGCGGAAGGAGGTGCGAAGAACGTCGCCCGCAGAGACGGCATGGGAACCACCATACTCAGCGCTGTCGAGGTGATCGGACGTATTCCTGACGCCTATTTCCAGGCGGTCGGCAGCGGAACAGGAGCCATCGCGGCCTGGGAGAACGCATGCAGACTGGCAAAGGACGGTAGGTTCGGCGAGAACAGGATGAGGGTCTACTGCGCGCAGAACTCTCCTTTCACCCTGATGTACGATTCATGGAAAGCCGGGTCAAGAGAGCTTGTACCAATCACTCCCGAGGAGTCAAGAGGAAAGGCCGAGGTGATTCTCGCCAAGGTTCTGTCCAACAGAAAACCGCCTTACAGCCTTGCCGGCGGCCTGTTCGATGTCCTCAAGGAGTCGAACGGAGATTTCTACAAGGTGTCCAACGACCAGATCGTCTACTGGATGCTCCAGTTCTTCAACAAGGAGGGATACGACATCTTGCCGGCGGCGGCCTGCGCTGTCGCGGCGTTGAAGAATGCACTGGAGGACGGTGTGGTGAAGAGAGACGAGACCGTGATGCTGAACATCACAGGCGCGGGTATGCTGAACGCCACCAGCAAAGGCTTCGAGATGAAGAAGCCAGATCTGATTCTCAGCACGGATCTTTCCGCCGAAGAGGTGATCGCCAGTGTCGACCGACTGTTTTAAATCGTGATATATCGCCAGGTTCGGGCAGCAAAAAGCTGAATTCCAAATTTTGCACGTTACCAAAATTTGAAATTCAGTTTTTCTGCTGCTTGAAAGTGTTATAGAAAAAAAATATTTATATAGATAACTAATCTGTTTCAATACTTATAAGACAGCAAAATATACTCCATACCAAATTATTGGGCAGAATATACACAGCGTTCAGAAAATAAAAATTCCAAAATTTTGATAACGTGCAAAATTTTGGAATTTTCTATTTTTGAACGCCCTTATCGTTTCGGAAAAAGCGTTAATTATTCCTGACGAAGCGGCTCGCCGGAGACGAGACGCTCCTTGGACTCCACAGGGTTGGCGTAGATTCTTAGGAATATGTCGCGGAGGTCGGCGCGGTTCAGGCGGCGCTCCACCTTGTCAAGCTTATGCTCGGTGTAGTCGGTGAATTTCTCCACATCCTCCGGTGTGTATAGCTCGGCGTACTTGTAGCAACGGTTGACAAGGTCGTAGGCGATGTAGTTGGTCTTCCAAAGCTGGTAGCCGGCGATGATCCGCTTGTCCACGGCATGCCTGATGGCCTGATAGCGGTCGTTCTTGTCGCAATGCGAGGCAAGCTCGATCTCGTCCGGAGTGATGGGAAGGCCGAAGTTCAGATGAACGTCACCCTTCTGCTGCCTGATGCCCATAACAATGCTGTGCAGATCCTCCGTCTTGGTCTTCACATACTTCTGGGTTCTGGAGATCAGTATCTCACGAGCCTTGCGGATGTCGCACGGCTCATATTCATAGGAGATGCTCAGAGGGATGATGTTCAGCTCGGCGAAGTTCTCCGCGAAGGATTTGGTACCGCTCATGTCCAGCATCTTGAGGAGTCCCTGCTCCGTCGTGTCGATGCCGTCCTTCGTGCGTCCTTGTCTCTGTGCCAACCAGATAGAAGATTTTCCTGAAGTGATTGTCTGACGGATGTACTTGGACAGCACCTGGGATGAAAGATAGAGTTCCCTTGCCGAGATGCCTCTGATCACGCGGATCATCCTATTGGAACGAAGGAGGTACTCTACAGTCTTGCTCTGCTTGATCAGGTTGTCGCCCACGCAGATCTCGGTCATCGGAATGTGGTTCCTGAACAAAACGACCTGGGTGATGGCGGGATCCAGGATGATGTCCCTGTGATTGGACATCGCCAGGAACTTACCCTTCATTTCCTTGATGTAGCTGATGCCGTCATAGGAGAAGTTGTGGATGGTGTGATCCATGCACCATGACACAGCCCTGTTCATCACAATCTCCTGAAACTCATCAATATTATGAACACTCTTCAAGGCATTCCGAAGGAATGTCATCGGCTCGTCAGGGAAAAGATATTCAGAAATAGCAAGTACCGCGGGATGATTCGCGACCTTGTTCAAGGCCTCGACCGCTTCGGCGTCATTATAAGGACAGATGCTGTCAAATTCAGATGTATCAGCCATAATAAATCATCGTTTGTAAGGTGCAAATGTAATCAAATTACTTAATATTACAAAGGCTGGACCGCGTCCATCAGGAACCGCGGCGGAAAAGGAGCGAGCTGTCACCGTAGCTGAGGAAGCGGAAACCATTGGAAAGCGCATAGTCGTAGATGGTCTTCCAGTCTCCGCCCACAAATGCCGAAATCAACAGAATCAGTGTGCTTTCCGGCTGGTGGAAGTTCGTGACCAGAATGTCCACAAGCCTGAAGCGGAAGCCCGGCACGATGATGATCCTGGTGCCGACCTTCAGTTCGTCAAGATCATTCTTCTCCAGATAGGAGATGATGGCTCCGAGCGATTCCCTCACTGAATATTCATAGTCCCGTTCGTACGGAACCCATTGCCCGACATCCTCGGGTTTTCCTTTCTCGATGCAGCTGACACCGACATAATACAATGACTCAAGCGTTCTTACGGAGGTGGTGCCGACCGCTATCAGCTTTGACTTGTTGTCTCTGATACGCTTTAGAAGGTCTAATGAGACCACGAAAGGCTCGCGGTGCATCGGGTGGTCGGCGACATCGGAACTCTTTACGGGAAGGAATGTGCCGGCTCCGACGTGCAGGCAGACATTCTCACGGTCGATTCCCTTGGCGGAAATGCCGTCAAGCACCCGCTGGGTGAAATGGAGACCGGCGGTAGGCGCCGCGACAGAGCCCCTGATCCTGGCGTAAAGAGTCTGATAGCGCTCGGTGTCGATGGATTCCGTAGCCCTGTTCAGATAAGGAGGAATAGGAACGGTTCCGCAAAGCTCCAGAACGCGCGAGAAGGGGTTGCCGTCCCGCCAGGAAAACTCCACTATGCCGGTCTCGCCGTTTCTCTCGACAAGATCAGCCTTCAGCCCCATAGCGGCGACAATCTCGTCTGAATCGGGATTGTAAAGAGTCAGGGAATCGTTTTTCCAACGCTTGGCGTTGCCGATCACACATTTCCATCTGCAACGCTCCGTCGAGGCGAAAGCGGTGTTGTACTCCGGAGGATCAATCGGCTCAAGGCAGAAGATCTCGATGTGCGCTCCTGTCTCACGCTGAAAATGAAGCCTGGCCGGCACGACCTTGGTGTCATTGAAGACCATCAAGGCTCCTTCCGGAAGCAATTCCGGAATATTCCTGAAGACATATTCATCGACCTTGCCGTCCTCATAGCGGAGCAGTTTGGATGCGTCGCGCTCGGCGAGGGGATATTTCGCGATGCGCTCGTCGGGAAGATTGTAATTATAGTCCTCAATATGTATTGAAGGTATCATCGTCATGAGAGTTTAAAATCCGCACAAAGTTAACTTAAGTAATAGAAATATCAAATTCTCATCATTGCCACCGACAGCGGGACTTTTCTATAATTGTGTAAATATTATTAAAATGTTTAGTTGGAAATTTGGGTTTACAATCGTAAATATTATAATAACATTTGATTACAAAACTTAAATACGAACAAAGTTAAGAATCGTATAATAATTAATTCTGATTAAAAGGAACTTATATATCTAAACTATTGATTATCAGAGAATATTATCTATTTACCTACATAAGTGGATAACTTCTTTCGTGTTAATTAGCCGGATAGCACGGGAATGAGGGTAAAATTAAGCTGTTATCTATAATGAATATCATTAATAATAAGAATCTTATACAAATCTATCTAAATTCTATTCTAAACAAGTTAGCCTTATTCTTTTTATTTTGTTTACTTTTGTAACTTTACAAATGTTATTTGTATTTACACTATTTAATGTTAACTTTGTAAACAAATCACATTTGTAATGAACAAGAGATTGCAGCAGTTCCTTTCGGCGGAGAACATCACACAGTCGCAGTTCGCGGACAGGATCGGTGTGACCAAGGCGAGTGTCTCACACATCCTTTCCGGTAGAAACAAACCGGGGTTCGATTTTATAGAGAATATGGCAGCCTGCTATCCGAATCTGAACCTTGACTGGCTGATCGGAGGCAAGGGCCGAATGTACAAGGGGACAGAGCCGGCGGTGGCGGCTCCGCAAGTCCCTGAGAATCGCCAATCCCCTGCCTATGACCAGGACAGCGGTCTTTTATTCGATTCCCACGAGCCTGATTTGTTCCCAAAAGAGACGGAAGTCTCTGAGAATAAGGGGGTGACGACTCCAGTCTCCCCTGCCGAACCTAAAGACAATCCGCCAAGGATCACCAAAATTCTGGTGTTTTACGACAACGGGACGTTCAAGGAGATTGAATAGTTCGTCGGCGGGAAAATGTTTGGAGAAAAAGTCTTCGGCGTTCTGTTGAAATTGTCTAAATTTGTGTTCGATTAATCAAAAGCGCAAAATGTACAGACAACTCATCAGACCGATTTTGTTCAAGTTCCCGCCGGAGACCGCACACAACCTGACATTCAAAGGACTGGATCTCCTTCGCCGGATTCCGTTCGCCGGAAAGCTGATGAAACTTATCTACAGGCATAAGACACCTTCCCTGTCAAGAAACCTCTTCGGGATAGACTTCCCTTCTCCTGTAGGCCTTGCCGCCGGTCTGGACAAGAACGGTGAGCATTACAATGAGCTGTCGTGGTTCGGATTCTCGTTCATCGAGATCGGCTCCCTCACTCCGGAAGCCCAGCCAGGCAATCCCAAGCCGAGACTGTTCAGGCTCCCGCAGGACAACGCCATCATCAACAGGATGGGTATCAACAACAAAGGAGTCCACAACGCGATCGAGCATATTCAAAAAGACCCTCCCAAGACCATCATCGCCGCCAGCATAGCGAAGAACAGCGTGAGCGCCTCCGACGAGGATATCATCGCGGACTACAAGAAAGCCTTCTCCTACATGTATGACTTCGTGGACTTGTTCACAATCAATGTCTCCTGTCCTAATGTGCAGGGGCTGCAGAACCTTCAGGATGTTTCCTATCTATCTGATATTCTCGACCCTTTGCTTGATTTGAGAGTCTGCTACGACGAGTACAGGCCGATTCTGGTCAAGGTCTCCCCCGACATACCGTTCGAGGAACTGGACGAGATTCTCAAGTACTGCCTCCAGTCAGGTATCGACGGCATTGTGGCCGGTAACACGACCAGATCACGGGAAGGACTTAGGACAAGCAAGGAAAAAGTGGACAAGATCGGCAACGGAGGGCTTTCCGGAGCGCCTTTGTTCAAGAAAAGCCTCGCCACGGTCAAGCATATTCATGAATTCACATCCGGCAGGCTTCCGATCGTCGGCGTGGGCGGCATAATGACCCCCGGGCAGGCGAAGGAGATGCTCGACGCGGGAGCGAGCCTGATAGAGATCTACACGGGATTCATCTACGAGGGGCCGTCAATTGTAAAGAAAATCAACAAGTACCTGGAAGCCACAAGTTTGGCTAAGTAATTCTGAATCATCATGACACAAGCGTCAATCTGCACTATCGGCGACGAGATTCTGATCGGCCAGATAGTTGACACCAATTCATCGCACATCTCCTCCGCCCTTGAGGACATAGGAGTCAAGGTCACACGGATGCTCTCGATCGGAGACGCCCGCGACGAGATCGTTAACAACCTGACAAACGAACTGAGCGCCAATCAGATAGTCATCACTACCGGAGGCCTCGGACCGACCAAGGATGACATCACGAAGGCAGCCCTCGCCGAGATCTCCGGGAGCAAGGGCTACGTGGTGAACGAGGCTCAGCTCAAGATCGTCCACGAGATCCTTCACGCGCGGGGACTCGATGTACTGGACATCAACAAGGCCCAGGCCCTTGTTCCCGACACTTGCGAAGTAATTGTCAATCACCTCGGTACAGCACCCATCATGGTGTTCCGCTTCCCTGCCTCGCGCTTCGGCCACGCAGCCACCCTCTATGCGCTCCCCGGAGTCCCGTTCGAGGCTGTAGGCGCGATTCCGGACATCATCAAAGACATAAGGACGCACGAAAGCCTCTCCGACATATTCCATAAATGCGTGATGGTCTTCGGCTTGGCCGAATCCGCCCTGTCGAAGGTAATAGAGTCATGGGAGGACAGTCTGCCGGAGGACATGCATCTTGCGTACCTTCCGAACCCGCTGACCGGCGTCCGCCTGAGGCTCTCCATCTACGGTGGCCGCAAGGAGGATGAGGAAAAGCGCATAGACGCGGAATTCGCACGGCTGAGACCGCTTCTTGGAGAGAAGATATATTCATACAAGGACGACACGCTGGAAAGCGCCATAGGGGCGATTTTCCGAGGCTCCGGGAAGACACTCAGCGCGGCTGAATCCTGCACGGGCGGCAAGATCTCCTCGCTGATCACCTCTGTGCCAGGCTCATCAGAGTACTACCTCGGCTCAGTGACATCATACGCCATCCCGGTCAAGGAGAAAGTGCTCGGGGTACCAGGATCCACGATCAATGAACACGGTGTCGTCAGTTCCGAAGTCGCGGCAGCGATGGCCGAAAGGGTCAGGAAACTGACCGGAAGCGACTACGCCGTCTCCACCACCGGACTTGCCGGGCCGGGCGGCGACAAGAGCAACCCTGTCGGCACAGTCTGGATCGGAGTCGCCGGACCTAACGGGACCAGGACGGTGAAAAAGGTCTACAAGAATGACCGAAATAGGAACATCGAGAGATTTGCGGCAGCCGCACTCGATGAATTACGGCTCTTAGTTCTCGAAGACCTATCTAAATAACAATCAACACTTGTAACAAAATAGTTTGGCACATAAACATTTTTGTTACAAGTGTTGACTGTAGTCAATAAAACCTATCTTAAGGACTTGGAAATCACCTCATTGAAGACCCGGAGGAAATTCCCGCCCGCGATTTTCCCTATCTGATCATCGGTGTAGCCTCTTCTCGCCATTTCATCGAAGATCACCCGTATCTTAGACACGTCCTCAAGGCCCTGGGGAGTCACTTCTATGCCATCGAAATCAGATCCGAGGCCGACATGGTCGATGCCGGCGACCTTCACCGCATGGTCGATGTGATCGACGACATCCCTGTATGAAGGCCGCGGCAAAGCAGCCAGCTCATCCTGAACGGCGTTCCAGGCCGCAGCTTTCTCCGGATTAAGCGGGTCGCTTATCCAGTCCTGCTCGGTCCAGCTTTTGGACTCAAGGCCGGAATCAGCCAGGATCTTCGCGAAAGAATCCGACAGAAAGAGGGGATAGAAATTGATCTGTATCACTCCGCCGTTGTCCGCCAACGACTTAAGCATCTCGTCCGAGAGATTGCGGCGATGATGCGCCAAGGCTCTGCAACAGGAATGCGTGGAGACAATCGGTGATTTTGAGCATCGCAGCACATCGTAGAATGTCTCGTCGGAGGCATGGGCGATGTCTATGATCATTCCGAGGCGGTTCATCTCGGCGACCACCTCCCTCCCGAACGGACTGAGACCGTGCCAGCGTGTGCCTTGCGCTGCCGAGTCAGCAATCTCATTGTCGGCATTGTGCGTGAGCGTCAAATACCTTACTCCCAGACGATGGAACACCCTAAGAAGCGGGAGCGACCTCTGGATGGGCGCACCGTTCTCCATGCCTATGAATATGGAGATCAAGCCTTTGTCCTTGTTCTCAAGCGCCTCTTCCGGACTCGTGGCGATCGCCGCAAGATCAGGGTTCGCTCCTACTTGATCATAGATGGCGCCGATCATCTCCAGCGCATGTCTTGTGGAGGCATCCGGAGCCAGATCAGGAGAGGTGTACAAGGCGAAAAAGGAGGCATCGACCCCGCCGGCCTTAAGCTTCGGCAGATCGACATGCCCCCTGCTGTTGTTCTTTCCGATGTCACGCCCGCGCATCATCATCGTGGGCGTGTCGCAATGAGAGTCAAGGACGAACATTATATTCGTGTCACTGAAGCGTTCTGGATCTTCACGATCTTGATCTTAGGATCTCCTGAGTAGCAGACACTCGCGCCTTTGCCGAGATCCAATGAGAGATTCATGCCTGGAGTGACGGTAAGCTCGGCCCCATCCAATGAGACAGCCACATCGTCAACAGACACGGAGACTGCGTCAATCTTTGAGGAGCCGCCCTTACCAGTGACATTCAATGTGTTGGCCTTGCCGGAAAGGGATAGTTTGGCGCTGCCGGCCGTACTGACGGAGGCGGTCTCCGCCTGACCGTTGATGGCAAGCTCGGCGGAACCCGAATTGTTGACCTCAAGTGTCTTGGCGGAATATTCCAGAACAACGCTCGCGTTTCCTTCTGCATTGACAGTGACTTTGTCCTCCGCCTTGACATTGACGGACGACAGTTTCGCCTTCTTGCTGACAGTAATCACGGCGGATTCAGCGACATGGATGTTAAGATTCGAGACGCTCGATGTGCCGGAAAGCTCCAGCGTGAACTTCGGAGCATTGATGTCCTTATCGCAGGAGAACGTGCAGTTATCGCTCAACGTAACAGCCTTAAGTGACGGGACATAAACCGTAGCTTCAAGTACCGGATCATCACTGTTCTTTCCCTTGAACGACTTTTTCACCTCCTTCGGAATTGATTTGTCATCAACACCGATGTAAAGTGTGCCAGCCTTGACGTAGCATTGAACATAACTCTCAAAGGCATCGTTGACCTTGAATTTGGCGCTGTAGCCATCACTCTCGACAAATGACACCTTAAATCCGTCCGACACCGAGATGGCGTCGAATTCTGAATATTCATGCTCTATTGTTCTGGTCTGCGCCATTGAAAGCATCGACATTGAAGCGACGGCAAAGGTAGCCGCAAGCAAAGACTTGATGTTCATAACACTAACTATTTAAAGATTATTCTTCCAATTTTTCGATCAAGGACTCCCATTCGGCAGTCTTGTGGTCGAGTTCGCGCTTGTCCTCAAGGTAGGTTCTCGTAAGTTCCATGATGTCGTCATCAGGCCCGGGGTTGGAGAGGATCTTCTCGATGTCCTTCATCCTGGCTTCCACCTTGCCTATCTCCGTTTCCAGAAACTCAACCCTGTGGCGGATCCTCCGGATTTCCTTGGAATCATTGCGCCGTTGCTCGAATTCCTTCTGCGCCTGCTCCTTCTGGACTGCCGCCTCCCCTTTTGAGCGATCATCGGCAGATCCGCCCTTGACGCAAGAATCCTTAGACGGCGCAAAACGCCTCTCAAGCTCCTGAAGGTTCTCTATCTTCCTCTCTTCCAGGAACTCATGGACACTCCCAAGATGCTCCTTCACGCGTCCGTCGCGGAACTCGTACATCTTGTCAACCAATCCCTCAAGGAAGTCACGGTCATGGGAGACAACAATAAGAGTGCCATCATAGGACTTCAGGGCTTGTTTGAGAATATCCTTGGACTTTATGTCCATGTGGTTGGTCGGCTCGTCAAGCGCCAGCACATTGTACGGCTGGAGCATGAACTTCGCCATGCCAAGACGCGCGCGCTCGCCTCCGGAAAGCACGCTGACCTTCTTGTCGATGTCCTCACCCCGGAAAAGGAACTGGGCAAGGATGTCACGGAGCTTGTTCCGTACATCCCCTACAGCGATGTTGTCGAGGGTCTCCCAGACCGTCAGATTGCGGTCAAGGATGTCCTCCTGATTCTGGGCGTAATAGCCTATGGAGACATTGTGGCCAATCCTGGCCTCGCCGCTGATCGGCTGCAACTGTCCCATTATCACCCGCATGAGTGTTGTCTTACCCTCGCCGTTCCGGCCTATCAGCGCAACCTTCTCTCCCCTTCTGACCTCAATCCCGGCTTTTCTGAAAACCACCTTTCCAGGATAGCCCACAGTAAGATCCTTTCCTTGGAAAACAATGTCGCCCGAACGAGGGGCGGGCGGGAACTTGACAGTCAGCGTCACGTTGTCGGTCTCGTCAATCTCCACTCTCTCAAGCTTTTCCAACTGCTTGATCCTGGACTGGACCTGATTCGACTTCGTCGGTTTGTAGCGGAAGCGGTTGATGAAATCCTCCGTCTTCTCAATCATCTTCTGCTGATTCTCGTAGGCGGCGGTCTGCTGGGCAAGTCTTTCCTGACGCAATTCCAGGTACTTGGTATAAGGAACCTTATAGTCATGAATATGCCCGAGCATGATCTCCACCGTGCGGTTGGTCACGGTGTCGAGAAACCTTCTGTCATGGGAAACCAGAAGAAGGGAACCCCGGTGACTTTTCAGATAGTCTTCAAGCCACTCGATAGATTCAATGTCAAGATGGTTGGTCGGCTCGTCAAGAAGCAGGACATCAGGCTCCGACAACAGAATCTTGGCCAGTTCGATGCGCATGTTCCATCCCTGGCTGAACGTCTCGGTCTTCCTGCCGAAATCCTCGTCCTTGAAGCCGAGACCGAGCAGCGTCTTCTGGGCCAGAACCTCGGGAGGCTCTGACTGGCTTATGGCCATCGCATCCGTCAAGTCATTGAGGCGATTGATGAGCGAAAGATATTCATCCGACTCATAGTCAGTCCTTTGCGCAAGCTGCAAATTGATGTTGTCAAACTCGGACTGCATCTGGGAGATCTGGTCAAAGGCCGTCAGTGTCTCTTCAAGCACCGTCCTACCCTTGTGATGCTCCATGATCTGGGGAAGATAGCCGATGCGAAGATCGTTCGGCTTGTCTATGCTTCCGGAAGTCGGGGACTGAAGCCCGCAGATGAGCTTCATTATGGTTGACTTGCCGGAACCGTTTTTGCCGACAAGACCTATCTTGTCCTTCTCACTGATGTGAAAGTCAATGCTGTCGAGCAACGTGTAGCCTCCGTAGGCCACTGTCAATCCGTTTATGGAGATCATTCCTTCCCCTCCTCTATAATCTCGTTTTCGTTTCCCTCCCGATCAGACGCCGGCTTGCAGCACCACACGCAGACCTCGTACAGAAGTACGAGAGGAGCCGCGGCGATCAACATCGAAAGCGGGTCGGCAGGAGTGATTATGGCGGCTATGCACAGAATCACCACCAGCGCATGACGGCGGTACTTCACCAAGGTGTCCCGTGTGACAATTCCCAGCTTGGACAGGATCACGACGACGATAGGAAACTCGAAAACTATTCCGAAAGCCAGGACTGTCGATGTGAACATCGAGATGTAGGAATTCAGCGAGATCGTGTTCACCACCTCCGGGCTGATCTTGTAGCCCATGAAGAAATTCAGCGAGATCGGCACGATCAGGTAGTAACCGATCACAAGCCCAAGGTAGAAGAGGAAGGAAGCCGCCAGAAACGAGCCTCTTATGGTCTTCTTCTCATTCTTGTACAAGGCCGGGGCTATGAATTTCCAGATCTCGAAGCACACATAGGGAAAAGACAGGATAAAACCCAGTTCGAAAGCCACCTTGAGGTGGACGAAGAACTGGGCGGAAATGTCCAGATTGACAAGCGACATCTGCATGTCGCCCATCCGCAACCATCTGTAGATGAAGAAGTCGCTGTGCGTCGGCGCCAGGATGATGCCGTCAAAGACCAAGGACTTGAAGCAGAACACCACGACACTGACAAGCGTAACAACCAGCACCGAACGGAACAACGTTCCCCTCAGTACTTCCAGATGGTCCCAGAAGGACATCTCAGCGTCTCCTGCCGCCATTATTTCTTGTCGATCTTCTCGATCTTGTCCGGAGTCTTCGCCGTGGAGTTGAGATCCTTGTCGATGTCAGAGATCTGGCTCTCAACCTCATTCATACCATCCTTGAAGCTCTTCACACCTTTTCCAAGGCCTTTCATGAGCTCAGGAATCTTCTTGCCTCCGAAAAGAAGAACAATCACAAGGGCAATGATCACAATCTGCCAAGGGCCTACAACGCCCAGAGGAACAATAAAAAACATATTCTTCAAAAATTAAGGAATCAGCTTTGTCTGTCCGAGGATTATTTCACCTCAAGGAACAATTCAAAGATTAAAAGTTTATCCAAATCATCTGTCATTGATGTGGGCCTCGATGGCTTTGACCAACTTGTCCGGGCAGCGCACAGGGCGTCCGGTAGCCTTGTTGAGAAAGCCCAGGGTGACCTTACCCTCCACGCAGAGCGCGCCGTCCTGATTGTAGACCGCCTGCCTTACATGGAGCTTGGCCATCGGAACCTCATCTATCATGGCGACAGCGCGTACCACATCACCCATCTTGGCCGGAAGCCTGTAACGACATTCTACCGTGACGATCGGTATGGTCACGCCATCCTCCTCACATTTCTCTATAGGGTACCCGCAATCGATCATCAGGGTGTTCCTGGCGCACTCGAAATAACGGATGTAGTTCGAGTGGTGGACAATGCCCATCTGGTCGGTTTCATAGTACCTGACAGGGAAAGAAGTCTCGGAATATACCATAACAAAAATGTTAATACCTAAAACAACTTTGTTTCACTACTTGCTTTTCAATGTAGCCAAAGCCTTTTCGTAGCTTTCAATCTTAGAAAGGCTATCGGCCTCCTTCTTGCGTTCGAGAGCGATGACTTTCTCAGGCGCATGGGCAACGAAGCTCTCGTTGTCGAGTTTTTTCCTCACGGAAGCGAGGAATCCGCGCTGGTGCTCAAGCTCCGCCTCGATCTTCCTGACCTCTTCCTCCACATCCACAAGACCGGCCAGTGGAACGAACAGCTCAACCGTACGGACAAGCATCGAAACTCCGGCGGACTCGCCGAAATCAGCGACCTTCTCGACCGAAGAGACGTTGGCGAGCTTGGTGACGAGCGGGAGCATATTCATAGGGAAGTCACCTTTCACCTTCAAGGAAAGGCTTTCCCTCGGAGAGATGCTCTTCTGCTGGCGGATGCCACGGATACCGTTGACGGACTCCTGGGCGATGCCGAACTCCTCGATGACCTTGCGATCGACCTCCCCGGCACGAGGAGTCGGCTGGTACATGATGGTCTCCCCTTCCTTACGCTCCGCCATCGACTGCCAGAGTTCCTCCGTGATGAACGGCATCACCGGATGAATCATCTTCAGAAGCTTCTCAAAGAATATGATCGTGGCGTCGTAAGTCTCCTTGTCGATGCCTTCGCCGAAAGCCGGCTTGACAGCCTCAAGATACCAGGCGCAGTAGTCATCCCAGAAAAGCTTGTAGATGCTCATCAGCGCGTCGGAGATCCTGAACTTCGAATAATGATCCTCGACTGCCTCGACAGTCTGATTAAGTTTACTGTCAAACCACTTGACCGCCAACTTATTGACATCACTCTGCTGAAGCGACGCATCAATAGTCCATCCTTGCACGAGGCGGAAAGAGTTCCAAATCTTGTTGCAGAAATTCCTGCCCTGCTCCACCTGAGACTCGTCGTAGAATATGTCGTTGCCGGCAGAGGAGCAAAGGAGCATTCCTATCCTCACGGCATCGGCGCCGTACTTGGCGATAAGGTCAAGCGGATCCGGGGAGTTGCCGAGAGTCTTGGACATCTTCCTGCCCAGTTTGTCACGCACGATTCCGGTGAAATAGACGTTCCCGAAAGGAATGTCGTTCATGAACTCCTCTCCGGCCATGATCATCCTCGCCACCCAGAAGAAGATGATGTCGGGACCCGTAACCAAGTCATTTGTAGGATAATAGTAAGCAAGATCCTTGTTTGGCTTGTGGTCAGGATGCCCAGGCTTCTCAGGGTCGAAGACAGAGATCGGCCACAGCCAGCTTGAGAACCACGTGTCAAGCACATCGTCGTCCTGCCTTAAGTCAGCCGCGGTAAGCGACGGATCGATCTTCCGTGCGGCGGCCAGGGCCTTTTCCGGAGTCTCCTCCACAACGATCTGTCCGTCAGGAAGATAGTAGGCCGGGATACGCTGTCCCCACCAGAGCTGGCGGGAAATGCACCAGTCGTGGGCGTTCTCCATCCAGTGGCGGTAAGTGTTGCGGTACTTGTCGGGGATGAGCTTGATCCTGCCAGACTCCACGCTTTCAAGAGCCTTGGCGGCGAGATCCTCCATCCTTAGGAACCACTGGGCCGACAACTTCGGCTCGATCACGGCGTTCGTCCTTTCAGAATAACCCACAGGCGAGGTATATTCCTCTATCCTCTCAAGATTGCCGGACTCCTCCAGCATCTTGACAATCTTCTTTCTGGCCTCGAAACGATCCTCACCCACCAGGATCTGAGCCTTCTCGTTCAACCTGCCGTGATCATCTATGATGTCCAGGACAGGAAGGTTGTGACGCAGTCCGATCTCGTAGTCGTGGGCGTCGTGCGCCGGAGTGACCTTAAGGCAGCCTGTTCCGAAATCCATCTCGACATAGCTGTCCTCCACAACAGGGATCTCCCTGTTGATCAATGGAATCAGAACCTTCTTCCCTTTCAGCCAATGATGCCTCTCGTCCGCGGGATTCACGCAGATGGCGGCGTCGGCCATGATGGTCTCCGGACGTGTGGTGGCGATCACGAGATACTTGTCGGTCGGATTGCCGTTGCCGTCGGAGATGTAGTACCTGAGGTGATAGAAATGGCTCTTCGTGTCCTTGTGCACGACCTCGTCGTCACTGATAGCGGTCAGAGCCACAGGATCCCAGTTCACCATCCTCACTCCTCTATAGATCATACCTTTCTTATAGAAATAGCAGAAAGTGGCGATCACAGCGTCCGACAAGGCCGGCTCCATCGTGAAGCGCGTGCGATCCCAGTCACAGGAAGCCCCCAGCTTGCGGAGTTGCCGGAGGATGATGCCGCCGTGTTCCTCTTTCCACTCCCAGGCATATTTCATGAACTCGTCGCGGGTCAGATCCTCCTTCGATATTCCCATACCCTTGAGCTTGGCCACAACCTTGCTTTCGGTGGCGATGGAGGCGTGGTCGGTCCCGGGCACCCAGCAGGCGTTCTTCCCGTCCATCCTCGCCTTACGGATCAGCACATCATTTAGCGTGTTGTTCAGCACGTGGCCCATGTGAAGGATTCCCGTCACGTTAGGTGGCGGAATCACTATAGTGTACGGTTCTTTCTCGTTCGGTTCCGAGTGGAAGCACTTATGCTCGGTCCACCAGGCATACCATTTGTCTTCTACTTCCGCCGGATTGTACTTCGCGGAAAGCTCTTTTTTCTCGCTCATATTTTGCTAACAATATACAAAGTTTACAAATATAGCACATTTTTCACTAAATTTGCCTTAAAAACACACAGATACTATTGAAGGGAAACAAGAAATCAAATTGGAGATCAGACCGGAAATCGCAAGAGGCACATACTCAAACCTTGCGATCATCTCTCACTCGCACAGCGAATTCGTCATCGACTTCGCCACCATCCTGCCGGGTATGGACAAACCGGACATCAGCAACCGCATCCTGATGACACCGGAGCATGCCAAGCGTCTGTTGAACGCCTTGATGGACAATGTCACGAAATACGAATCGCAGTTCGGTCTCATCAAGCTCGGAGGCGTACAGCCGCAGGGCGACGGGACATTCAACCTCGGTGACCTGCCTAACTTCGGCCCTAACGGAGCTAAATCATAACTTAAGATGAACGACTTCAAGAACATCAAAGCTTTTACGTTCGACATAGACGGCGTGATGACGGACGGTGGCATACTCGCCGATCTTGAGGGACAGCTTTACAGGACTTTCGACGCCAAGGACGGTTTTGCCGTCAGGATGGCCAGTCTGAACGGCTTCCCTGTCGGCGTGATCACTGGAGGGCGCTCACAAAGCATCAGAGCGCGGTTCAGTACGAACGGCATCAATCCCGAGGACATCTACCTCGGCTCACGGAACAAAATCGAGGACTTTGAGGATTTCTGCAAGAGGCATAACCTAAAGCCCGAAGAAGTAATGTATTTCGGTGACGACATCCCGGACATCGAAGTCATCAGGGCAGCCGGAATCGGTGTCTGTCCGAGCGATGCCGTCGATGAAGTCAAGGAAGCCGCCGACATCGTCTCGGAACGCCCGGGCGGAAAAGGCTGCGTGCGCGAGTACATGGAGAAAACCATGAAGGCGCAGGGACGCTGGGTCTTCGACGCGCTCGCCTACAAGAAAAAATTCTAAAAGCTCCCTGAATATGGACACACACGGAAAGAAGATCATCCTGGCCTCCAACTCCCCTCGAAGACGCGAGCTGCTCGCCGGCCTTGGCATAGAATTCACCGTCGATGCGGACACTTCGTTTGTCGAGGAATATTCTCCTGACACTCCGCACGTTAAGATCCCCGAGCTGATGTCGGAGGGCAAGTCCATGGGGTTCCACCGCGAGCTGGAGGACGACGAGATTCTCATCACGTCCGACACGATGGTACTGTGCGGAAGCGAGATTCTTGGCAAGCCCCAAGACAGGGCGGACGCGGTAAGAATGCTCAGACTGCTTTCCGGCCGTGAGCATCAGGTGATCTCTGCCGTGACAATCCGCGACAGAAACGGGAAAAAGACTTTCTCCGTCAGCACGGATGTCTATTTCAAAGACTTGTCCGACAGTGAGATAGACTACTACATCGACAACTATAAACCATTCGACAAGGCCGGTGCCTACGGCATACAGGAATGGATCGGCTACATCGGCATCACTCGTCTGGACGGATCATTCTACAATGTCATGGGCTTTCCTACCCAAAGATTCTATGATGAACTTCAGGATTTTCTCTTATAAGACATCTCATGAGCCGACAAGGCGTAAGCTTTCCGTGCTCTTCTCGCTGACGATCCTCTGGCTTGCCGTGCTTACAGGCTGCAACCAGGACGTTTTCGTCAGGCACATTGACCCGTCACAACGCGACTTCACGATCAAGGAAGACGGTGACTCATTGCTCATCCGCTTCAAGTCAAGTGATTGGAGAGTCACGGCTGTCGAAAGAAAGGGCCAGAGATATTACCCCGGCATCCAAGCCTCCACATCAGACGGCAAGATGACTCTCGGCGACTTCACAATCCATCTCAGAAAAAACGGCGTGAAAGAGTTGGCGGTGACCTTCGATCCTAACTTCTCCGATGCTGAGAACGAAGTCAAGATATTCATTGCCAACAACTACGAAGAGGATTCCGTACTTGTCCGGCAGCCGGCCTCGTCCGGTTACGACTTGGAGGATCTGGTTTGGAGCGAGGAGGTCGTCCGCCTGAATTCATGGAATGAGATCGAGGAGGCATGGGGGCTGTGCTTCAAGAATCTGACTCCTGACACGCTGCGGATTGAGAAGAAGGTTTTTGAAGGGGCGAAAAGGATTATAACCTTTACGGGAGACTCCGGCTTCGGTCTGTATGGCGGCAACCTTGACATCCCTGTGCCGGACGGAGTGCTGACTAAAGACAACACTCTGAAATTCAGCGGAGAAAGGGCAGACTACCGCCTTTCAGACACTGAATATGCCTATAAAAATGACAAGATCGCAAGGATGTTCTTTCCTCCTGACAGCTCCTACACCAAGTGCTACCGGATCCTCTGGAGCATTGACGCCTATCGGGTCGGCTACACGCTCAGGATAAGGAACAGATCGACCGGCAATGTCCTTAGCATAGAAGGGACGATGACGAGCAAATCCCCAAATGGCGAGTCATTCCTTATCAACGAGAAAAAATGAACTTAAGAATATTCATAAGACCACTCCTGGCGCTTCTTCCCGTCCTCATCGGCGGGATTGACGCCTCCGCGCGGCAGGCCGATTCGACAAAGTACACGCACCGTGTCGGAGTGAATGTCCGTCCGTCGCACATCATGCCGACGCACAGGTTCTTCAGGGGTGAGAACGAACTGGGGAAACGGCTCTCCGCAAGCGGATCCGCCCACCTTCAGTATTCCTTCTCATTTCCGCAAAGCAGCCGTTTCGGAAAAACATATCCGACTGCCTATCAAGGAATAGGACTAGCTTGGAACACCTTCTTCGACCAAAAGGAAATAGGCTCACCAGCCGCCGTCTACGTTTTTCAAGGAGCAAGGCTGGCAAGCATCGCGTCCAGATTGTCCCTGGACTACGAATGGAATTTCGGCGTGTCCTTCGGATGGCATCCCTACGATCCGAACGGCGAGATTCTCGGCTACGAGAACAGCATGAACCTCGTTGTCGGATCAAGGGTCAACGCCTACATCAATTTCGGCTTGCTGCTTTCGTGGCAACCTTTTGACAACTGGACACTTTCCGCCGGAGCCGACCTGACCCATTTCTCCAACGGCAACACAAGCTATCCGAACGCCGGGGTGAACACCATAGGAGGCAGAGTCGGCGTGACACGGAGTTTCGGTCCTTCGGGACACCTATTGACATCCAAGGCAAAGCGGTCTTCGGATTGTTCCTTTACTGATGGCACGAGACCTGCCTCCAGGATGACATACGACATCCTTCTGTACGGAGCCGGCAGGACCAAGGGGCTGATCTGGCACGACTCCCCTTACATCGCGGAAGGCAGTTTCGGAATATTAGGACTGAATGTCAGCCCGTTATACCGTGTGAACAAATTCTTCAGAGCCGGCGCGTCACTTGATGTCCAGTACGACGAGAGCGCCAATGTCATCGACCATGTCGCCGGGACCGATGAGGATGGAAACATCCGTTTCTACCGCCCGCCGCTGAACGAACAGCTGGGCATAGGTGTTTCGTTGAGGGCCGAGTTCGTCATGCCGGTCTTCTCGGTCAACATCGGCTTTGGCCGCAACGTGATCTATAAAGGAGACGAGCTGAAGGGGTTCTATCAGACTCTTGCCCTGAAAACCGACATCCACAAAGGGCTGTACCTTCACATTGGTTACAAACTCCACGACTTCCACGACCCGAACAATCTGATGCTGGGTCTTGGCTGGCGCTTCGGCAACCGTTAAGTAATCCTTTTATTATTTAACGCTTACTAAGCAGCCGGTTCAGGGAAAATATTACTTGACAGATTCCTGATTGCCACCGTCTTCCTTTGGAAGCACGATGGGGCGGAAGCGTTTCTGACGGCGTTCCCAACGCTCGCGTGCAAACTGCTGCATGTCGATCGCCTGGTCGTTCTCGTCGATGATCTCCAGACCGAGGATCGTCTCGATGATGTCCTCCATGGTGATGATGCCCTGAAAGCAGCCATATTCATCAATGATGAGGGCGATCTGCTCGTGCTTCTTGAGCAGTTCCTCCCAGATGTAGCCGCAGGAGTCCTCCTCCTTGAAGAAGGAGATCGGGCGTTTCAGCTCCACCAGCCTCTTGTCGAACTCATCGTCCGCCAGTCCCTCAAGGGCATCGCTCAGAAGGATGTAGCCGGTGATGTATTCAGGCGAATCGGCGTAGACAGGGATCCTGGAGAAATGCAGGTATGTCTCGTTCTTGTAGAAGTTCTTCAGCGTCATGTTCTCCTGGGCGGTCATCGCCACGATCCTCGGAGTCATCACGTCGCACGCCTGCACGTTGTCCAGCTTCATTATGTTCTGGATAACCTTGTTCTCGTCGGAGTCGATCACGCCTTCCTCCAATCCGATGTTAGCCATTGCGGTCACCTCTTCCCTGCTGACGGTCGCCTCGTCATCATCCTTGCTCAACAAGTTGGTGATCAACTGCACCATGATCACAAGAGGCCACATCAGCACAGTCAGGAAAGAGATCACCGAGGTCACGAAGCCCATCAGATTCTTCCAGTAAGTAGTTCCGATGGTCTTAGGCACGATCTCCGAGAAGACCAGCACAAGCAAAGTGGTCAAAGCAGAGATGATACCGAACCAAGTACTACCGAACAGTATTGTGGCCTGACGGCCCACTGCCGCCGCACCCAAGGTGTTGGCGATCGTGTTCAACGACAGGATCGCCGCCAGAGGCCTGTCCGGATCGGATTTGTACTTGAGGAACTTCTCCGCCGGCTTGTACCCCTGCTCCTTCTTCATCGTGATGAAAGAGATCGGCGTCGACATCAACACCGATTCCAGTAGCGAGCAGAGGAACGACACACCCAGCGTCGCCAGCATGTAAACTATAAGCAGAGCCATAGGATTTCTTAATATCTCCTACAAATATAGCACAAATTTCATCTTTCCGCCTAAAATACTATCGCCTGACTCACAAATATCCCGGAGATCGAACCTTCTCCGCCTAACACACAACCTTACTCCGTAAGAGCGGATCTACTTTATACGGAGGAAGGAGTAGCCGAAGCGTTCGCAGGCGGCGCGCTCAAGGGATTCGCGGTCGTCCGGGTGGGCGATGGAGATCAGGGCACGGGCGCGCTCGGCGAGATTCTTGTTGCGGAGATAGACACAACCATATTCAGTCACAACGTATTGCGTCTGGAATCTGGTGGTGACCACGCCGGCTCCCGGAGCCAGGTTAGCGACAATCTTGCCGCGGCCTTTCCCGGTGCGGGAAGGGAGGGCGATGAATGTCTTGCCTCCTTCGGACAGGGCGGCTCCGTACATGAAGTCGTGCTGTCCCCCGACGCTGGAGAAGATCTTCTCGCCTATGCTGTCGGCGCAGATCTGACCGGTAAGGTCAACCTCGATAGCCGAGTTGATGGCCATGGCGTTAGGGTTCTGACGGATCCGTTGCGGGTCATTGGTCCAGCTGACATCGTAGAAGACGGCATCCTTGTTATGGTCCAGGTACTCATACATGTGGCGGGAGCCGAGAGCCAGACAGGCAACGCTGCGCCCCGGCTCGATCTTCTTCAAGGAGTTGTCGATAACGCCCGACTGCATAAGGCGGAACACGCCGTCCGTCATCGCCTCGGTGTGGAGACCAAGGTGCTTGTGATCCTTCAGGCCGTTCAGAGTCGCGTTCGGGATGCCGCCCACACCGATCTGGAGGGTGGCGCCGTCGGGAATCTCGGCGGCGATGTAGGAGCCGATCGCCGACTCGATCTCCGTCGGCGGGCCGAACTGCATGTCCACCGGCGGATCGTCACACTCAACAGCGGCGGTGATCTGCGACTCATGGATCATGGCGGTGCCGTAGAGGTACGGAATGCTCTTGTTGACCTGTGCGATCACAATCTTGGCGGACTCCACGGCAGGTTGCGCCAGATCCGCGGAAATGTTGTAGCTGCAATAGCCGTTCTCGTCAGGAAGCGAGCAGTTGATGCACGCCACATCGACAGGAATCTCATGACGGCGGATGAGCGACGGGAGTTCGCCCAGAAAACCCGGAATAAGGCTTCCGTAGCCCTGTGCGACATATTCCCGCTGATCCGCGCAGAGGAAAAGGCTGTTCACGAAGAATGATTCCTTGTACTCCGGCCTGCAGAAAGGAGCGGGACCCTTGGTGATGTTGAATCCGGAGACGATGTTGACTCCGCGAAGCTCATCCGCGCGGCGGGCAAGAGCCTCCTGGATGATCACAGGAACAGCGGTGCTGCCCTGAAAGAAGACCCAGTCACCTGACTTTACGAGTTTTACGGCCTCGTCAGCGCTAACGTATTTCATAAAATAATGTTCAATAAATAACTCAACTTTCGCAAGTAGGCAATCACCTGCTGTCAAATACATTATCTCACGTTCGGAGGTGATTGCCCACCCACATCTTTTCACGTTACCCTCTCCCTAAATCCCTCCCCTCGGGGGAGGGACTTGCTTTCACTGCAAGCAGTGAAGAAGAGTGGTGTTTCGCAAATGCGAAACTTGAGTAAATAATTAATTACCAAGTTCTTGAAGCTTTACAAACGCTCCAAGCCTCTCATCCATGCCGCGGAACTCCTTCTCGGAGTTCAGGAGCGACACGCAGACTCTGATCCCCTCACGGGAACTTCTTGTCGAAACCATGGTGATCGCGCAGACTCCGCAGCGGAGCAGATTCAGAAGCAGCTGGCTGCCTGTCATTTCCTTGTAGCCGATCGTGAAGAAGAAGCCATCGCTCACATCCTCGTCCAGATCCTTTTCATACACAAGGTGGAAGCCATGACGAAGGAATATCTCCTTGGCCCTTGTAGCCCTGCGGCCATATTCACGCATCTCGCCCACGAAGTCATATTCCCCGTCCGCCGCCGCTCCGAGCATTTTAGCGAAGGCGTACTGAGCGGAATGTGAGCAACTTGACGAGTTGACATAGATGTATGTCAGAGAGAAGTTGTCGCCAAAGCGGCCTATGCCGTAACGCTCGCGAAGGGCGGGATACTCACGATTGAAGAGTTTGTCGGAGATCGCCACCATCGCGATCCTCTCCCCGGCGTAACTGAATATCTTGGATGCGGAGATCATCAGCACACAGTTGTCGGTGTAGCGCGCCACCGTCGGCTGGAACGGAGGCTGGAACGGCACCGAGCGATCCTTCCGGAAATCCATGCATAGATAGGCCATGTCCTCAAGGGCGATCACATCGTACTTGGTGCAAAGCTCTCCGAGATCCTTGAGTTCCTCCTCCGTCAGGCAGCACCAGGACGGATTGTTAGGATTTGAATATACTATCGCGGCCACTCGTCCGTCCCCGAACACCTCTTCAAGTTTCTCCCTGAACGCCTTGCCTCTGAAATCATAGAGATCGAACATCCTTGACTTCACGCCAAGCACCTTGGCCTGGCCATAATGCGACGGGAATCCAGGATTCAGATAGACGACCGTGTCTTTCTCCGGATTTGCCTGGACACTTTCCAAAAGGAGGTTGTAGCATCCTTGCATGGAGCCTACCGTCGGCACGATCCCTTCCGGGGAAATGTCAACACCGACAAAGGCCTTGATGAAACGGGAGCCGTTTTCCTTCATCTCCTTGATTCCGCAGGCCGGAGGATAGACAGAGGCCACGCCGTCCTCCAAGGCGCGCATCTGCGCCTCTACGCCGATTCCGCAGGCCTTCAGGCCAGGGATACCGAACTCCAGATGGACGAACTTTTCGCCGGAGATCCTTTCCAGCTCATGGGACACATTGACGCACTGACGGATTGTCGCGTGACCTATGTCAGCGATGTCAAGACTCCGGAGAACCTCATCTACAACTTGTCTGGAAACCGGTTTCATCTCGAGAAGTTCTTGGAGGCCTCAAGGCCGGCATTGAAGGCAGCGATGTTCATTTCCACCACCGCGTCGCCCTTGCGGGAGAACACGCTGGCGATACCCTCGCGGAGCTTCTCCGGCTCAAGTATCTCCATGACGGCAGCCGACGCTCCAAGAAGAGCCATGTTCGAGCTGCGAGGCGATCCCGCCTCCTTGGCTATGGCGTCGCAGTCCAGGGTGATGACGTTGCCGACTTTCCGAAGCTCAGCGGTGATCTCCTCGACAGGAGGATAGTTCGGAATGTTCACAAACGGTGTGGAGTTGGTCACTATCCAGCCGCCCTTGGAAAGCCACGGCAGGTAGCGGAGCGCCTCCATCGGCTCCAGGGAGAGGATCAGATCGCACTCCCCTTCCGGAATCAAGTCGCTCCAGATCGTGTCGGTGCTGATGCGCAGATTACTCTGCACATCCCCGCCTCTCTGGCTCATGCCATGCACCTCAGCCTGTTTCAAGTGAAGGTTCTGGTCGAGCGCCGCCCAACCAATCACTGTAGCGATGGAGAGGATCCCCTGTCCTCCAACGCCTGAAAGTATGATGTCTTTTTTTGCCATAACTGTTACTCCTTAAATCTATTTGCGTGCCGCGGCGGCGTGGCGCTTGGCGGTCTGTATGCACTCGCGGCGGCAGATGATGACCGAAACGCCGCTGTAATTGATCTCCTCGTCGATGACCTTCTCCATGTCCGGATAGTTTTTCGGGAGAGGAACAATGGTTCTTATGTGCGCAGGATCGACTCCAAGCCCCTTGCAGATCTCCTCAAGTCGGCCTGTGCCGGCGGAATCCTGCCCTCCGGTCATGCCGGTAGTAAGGTTGTCGGAAATGCAGATCGTGACGCTCGCCCCAGCATTGACACAATCCAGAAGACCGGTCATACCGCTGTGGGTGAAGGTCGAGTCACCGATCACGGCGACAGCCGGCCACACGCCTGAGTTGGCGGCCCCGAGCGCCATCGTGACGGAAGCTCCCATCTCCACACAGGTCTGGAAGGAGTTGAACGGCGGCATGTAGCCAAGCGTGTAGCAGCCTATGTCGCTGAACACACGGGCCGAAGGGGCATATTCCTTAAGTACCACATTAAGTGCGGTGTAGAAGTCGCGGTGACCGCAGCCCTGGCAGAGTGCCGGAGGGCGTTGAACGGTGACTTCTGATTTTGAATATGTCTCCGCAGGCGCAAGCCCGAGAGCCTTGCGTACGCTGTCCGGATTCAGTTCGCCCGTCCTCGGAAGAGTGCCGTCCAGACGGCCTTTGATGATCGTGGCTCCCTTGGCCTCCGGATCGTAGAGGATGCCGCGGAGACGCTCCTCGATCAGCGGCTGGCCTTCCTCCATGACCAGAATGGTGCCGCACGACTCCGCCATTTTCCTGGCGAGAGCCTTAGGGAACGGATAGCGCGTGACCTTGAGGACCGGATAAGGACATCCATCCGGATAATTCTCCATCAGATAGTTATAGGCGATGCCGCAGGCAACGATACCCATGCTGTGGTCGGTCCCGTCAACATAGCTGTTGTCACTTGAGGCAACCGAGTCCTTCTCAAAGCCGATCAGTTCACCGGCCAATCCGAGGATGCGCTTCCTGGCGTTGACCGGGAGCGTCACCCAATTCTTCTCGTGAGCCTCGTCAGGGAAGTGAAGCTCGTTCTCCCGGCGGATCTCCCCAGCCTCCACGACAGCCCTGGAGTGCGCCATGCGGGTAGTAAGCCGCATCAGTACAGGAATATGATTGGCCTCGGAATAGTCAAACGCCTCACGCACCATGTCATAGGCTTCCTGCTGGTTGGACGGCTCAAAGCACGGCATCATTGCAAAGTCAGCGTAGAATCTGGAATCCTGCTCGTTCTGCGAGGAATGCTGCGACGGATCATCGCAAGCCACGACCACGAGACCACCGTTCGCTCCGGTCACCGCGGAATTGACAAAGGCATCGGCGCACACGTTCATCCCGACATGCTTCATGCACACGAGCGCGCGCTTACCCGAATATGAAACGCCAAGCGCCGACTCCATCGCGGTCTTTTCATTGGAAGACCAGTCGCAATGGATTCCGCGCTCTTTGGTAAGATGGTGAGCCTGGATGTATTCCGTGATCTCAGTCGAAGGCGTGCCGGGATAGGCATACACGCCGGAAAGCCCCGCGTGCAACGCTCCAAGAGCCAAAGCCTCGTCACCCAAAAGAAGTTTCTTTTCCGACATAACTTATAGCAGTTTTATAGTTTTTGTGTTATTACGGCTACAAGTTACGAAAATTCTTAAATATTCAAAAATTTCTTTCAGATTTTAACACATCCCGACCACTTATCCGCAAATCCTTAAATCCGCCACCCACGCATGGAAGGTGTGCCGGCAACGGACATGGCAAGACAAGCGATTTAGCGTGTCAAACAGGATGAGGTTTAGCATTCAACCCGGAAGGATGACGGGGTGATACTTACTTTCTGCCGGAGAATACTCTTTGAGGGAGTTCCATCGCTATGATTATGCCCAGGACTATCGCGATGGCGGCCTTGACGGCGGTGAAGCCGGCTGAGGCGGAGAGGAAGAACTGGCTGGAGACAAGGTAGTAGGTGAACCAGAATATTCCGGCGCCGGGGACGAGCGGGAATATTCCGCAAAGGAGGTAGACGGTGCTTGGGCATCTGTCCTTGACTGCGGTGAAGCGGGAAAGGATGCAGATGACGGTGGTCGCAGCTATGATCGAGACTGTGGGGCCGAAGTGGCAGAATCTCGTGAGCATCAGGTAGATGACCCAGCCGATCGCGCCAATGGCTCCTGCGGAGAAGTATTGCTTTCTCGGCGCGCCGAAGAGGATGGCGAAAGCGAAGGTCCCGATGAAGGCGGCGAGGCACTGCCAAAGGATACCTGCGGTCTGAGGGTTCACTGTCATACCGCTGAGTTTGATCATCCCGCCGAACAGCCATCCGTCGGCCACGAAACTGATGCTGACACCAAGGGCTATGCAGATGAAGCCGAGCATGGCGTCCGTCATCCTTGTAAGGCCGGCGATGTAGTCGGAGTTCGCCAGATCCCTGACACCGTTCACGAACGGAACTCCCGGAATCAGGGGCATCACGGCACCAATGATGATGTTGCTGAGACTCTCGCCGAAGCCAAGACGGAAAGAGACGAGACACAGGACGGTGGCTACGAGGGCATTGCAGATGCCGCCGACAATCTTCGACAACGAGCCGCTTACGAAGAGGCAGAAGGCATAGAGGAGGGCTCCGATGACGAAATCGGCGGCGCAGTCCATGAAGCCGCCACCGAACACGGCGCAGAATCCGGCGGCTCCGAAGGCCGAGCCGAGAATCTGTTCCCAAGCGGGCTTCGGAGGGGCGGTCCTTATCGCCTCCAACCGCTCGCGGGTCTGGGAGAGAGTGTGTTTCCCGGCGGCGATCTCATAGCTCAGCTTGTTGACTTCCACTACCTTGGAGAGCTGTATTCCACGTATGGGGATGAATTCCACGTTGGCGTACCTACCAAGCGAGCCGGTTGTGAATATGCCGTTGCTGAGCACGAAGAAATGGCCGGAATCCACCCCGTAATGCGAGGCGATCCGTTCCATCGTGTCCTCCACACGGGAGATTTCCGCTCCGTTCTCAAGGAGGATGTGCCCGGCTATCGAGGCGACTTCCAGAACCTCGGTCGTGTTTTCTGTCTCAACCATAGTGCAAAAATACAATAAATCTTTTAGAAACTATGCCGGAGGTTTATGGTTCAGACTCTGTTCTTATGCATCGGCAGACTCAACATTAGACGGGAACATATTCACCGTAAAAGCCGCCCGCGGAGTCGCAAATGTGACACTACGGGCGGGATTCGCCGCAAACAGCGCCAGCGGAGTCACGGTGGATTCTCCGGAATCAGACGCGCGGCGGGCTATCGGTCAGGAATTCTCCTCGCGCGGCGGTGGGAGAGCCTTTTTCTTACGGAATATGACCCTTTCGTTCATGAAGAAGTTCAGGCCACCGGACACGCACAGCGCCAGCAGGTTACACCACACGACATTCCACTTGAACATTTTCTGTATAAGAAGCAGGAAGGCCATCTTGACAAGAAAGGCACCGACACAGGAGAGGTTGTAGCCGCCCAGGTGACGGAAAAACGACCTTGCGGTACGGCGCGACACCCTGTCCTTCCAGATAAGGAAATAGGCCACGACGAAATTGGTCACGGCGGCGCACTCGAAAGAGATGGCCGGCGAGATGATGTACTCGCCCACATAAGTGCTGAAAAGCCACTTGGAGCAGACCCAAAGCACGAAAGTGTCCACGATCGTTCCAAGGAGGCTCGACGCGGAAAACTCGATGAATCTTTTACCTAACTTAAACCACTTTCCAGTCATCAGACTTGTGTTTCGGTCGGCAAACTTACACAAAATTCGTGAAATATGCCTTCTCCATGAACAAAAAGCCAATCTATTCTGTAAATTTGTCACGTCCAACCAAGACAAAGAACGATGTCCGAAGAATTGAACATAGTCCGTGACCTCGCCGTGATACTGATCTCGGCGGGAGTGTTCACCATAATTTCCAAAGCCTTGAAGCAGCCTCTCATCCTGGGCTACATCCTCGCCGGCTTCCTCATCGGCCCCAACGTGACTTTCTTTCCTGGAATATCCAGCGAGGCCACCATGCACCAATGGTCGGAGATAGGCATCATATTCCTGATGTTCGGACTTGGTCTTGAGTTCAGCTTCAAGAAATTACTCAAGGTCGGCGGAAGCGCCATCGTCACGGCGGCGGTAAAATTCGTCGGGGTGTTCATCATCGGCTTCGTCACCGCACAGGCCCTTTCATGGAGCTTTATGGAAAGCGTCTTCCTCGGCGGACTCCTGTCGATGTCCTCCACGATGGTGGTACTCAAATCCTACGACGATCTCGGGCTGAAGAACAAGCCCTACGCCGGTGTGGTGTTCGGCACATTGGTGGTGGAGGATCTGATCGCCATCCTCCTGATGGTACTCCTCTCGACTATGGCCGTCTCCCAATCCTTCGCGGGCAAAGAGTTGATAATGAACATCGCCAAGCTGGTCTTCTTCCTCATTCTCTGGTTCCTCGTCGGAATCTACATCATCCCGACACTGCTCAAGAAGGCCAAGGAATATCTCAGCGACGAGATCCTGCTCATTGTCAGCATCGGACTATGCTTCGGAATGGTGGCGCTGGCCACGTCAGTCGGTTTCTCCTCCGCTCTGGGAGCGTTTGTGATGGGATCCATCCTTGCAGAAACAGCTGAAAGCGAGCATATTGACCGCATCGTAGAACCGATCAAGAACCTCTTCGGGGCGATATTCTTTGTCTCCGTCGGGATGATGGTCGCCCCGTCGGTGATCATTGAGCATTGGGGCATCATACTCCTGCTTGCGGTGATCGTCATCATCAGCCACATCGTGTTCGCAGGCGCTGGTATCATCCTTACCGGCAACGGGCTTGACAACGCCGTACACACAGGATTCAGCCTCGCTCAACTCGGAGAGTTCGGATTCATCATCGCCGGTGTCGGCTGCACGCTCGGCGTGATGAGGGACTTTATCTACCCTGTGATCATCGCCGTCTCGGTGATCACGACATTCACGACACCGTTCATGATCAAGCTGGCGACACCTTGCTATAATCTTCTGAACAAGAGACTTCCGCCGTCCTGGATCAACCGGCTCAGGCAGACGGACGACTCATCCGGCAGACACACCGCCGCCGAGAGCAGCGAATGGAAATCCCTACTTAACGCCTACTTTACCAGAATCATCCTCTACGGAGTCATCATCATAGCCATCTACATCGGATCGAAACTGTACCTAAGACCGGCGGTCGCCAGATTCCTTCCGGAACTTGGAGTGAATGTCCAGAAGATGATAGAGGTCGGAATAACCCTCATAGTAATGGTACCATTCCTCTTCGGACTCGGAGTGCACACGGGATCCATCAGCATGTCGGCCCCGAAGCTGCTGAAAGAGAAGCCAAGCAACATCTGGCCTCTGATCGGACTGATCCTGGCAAGATCCTTTCTCGCCGTAGGTATAGTGCTTGGAGTCCTCTCGTCCTATTTCGAGCTTGCCGGATGGACGGTGCTGGCCATCCTCATCGCCGGCATCATATTCATCCTCTTCGCCAGACGCTCCCTCCACAAGTACTCCGCCCTTGAGATGCGCTTCCTCTCGAACTACAACGAAAAGGAAGAAAACGAACGCCGCAGCAAGCCTATCGCGTCCTCCGTCAGCCAGAAGCTCGCCGACTACGACGTGCACACGGAGACGATGACACTCAGCCCGAACTCGACCTACGCAGGCAAGACACTCAAGGACATTCCGTTCAGGGCGCGGACAGGAGCCAACATCATAAAGATCGCAAGAGGATCCTTGAATATCATCGTGCCATCCGGCGACGAGGTGCTGTTCCCGGGAGACAGGATGCTCGCGATCGGCACCACCGCGCAACTGGAGTCATTAAGGAATATGCTGGATTCGGCGATCATCCCAGAATCCGCGACCATGCGGTCGGGCTGGGGCTTCCGGATTGTCCCGGAGGTGCTTACCGAGGACTCTTTCCTGACCGGCAAGACTTTGCGCGGCATCAACCTCAGGAAGTATCATTGCATGGTCATCAGTGTCCTGAGGGACAATGACTTCATAACAAACCCGGAACCTGATTTCAGATTCCGGGCTGGAGACACTGTCTGGATCGCCGGCAACCTTGCCGAGCTGGAGACCGTCTAGAACTTCACGAATTCAGGATTGAGATACGGTTTCAGGTCAATCCAGAAGACCGTGACCTCGATGATGCCTTCAGCGTAGCTCGCGATCTCGTAAGGCTGGTAGTACCAAGTCACTCCCGCGCCTGACACACCGCAATGTCCATTAGGGACCAGGCCTTCAATGAACATCACACTTTCATTAATGTCTTCAACTCCCCTGTCCAACGCAAGCTTGGACTTGATCAATTCCGTTACCGGAGCGACATAGCCAGGCTTGAACAATTCGTTTTCCGTCACGATCTCGCCAGTCTTCAGGTTGATGATGTCCGGAATCAGATAATGCATTCCGTGGGCTCCGCCAAGGTAGTTCTCGCTGTACACCTGGTAGGTCTGGAGATCCATGAACCCTTCCGCGAACCTTCCCTGAACGGTGTAGTACCATTTGCAGGTCATCGCCGGGTCATAGTAATGGTCGAGTTTCATCTCCTTGGCATAGGCAACGGCATCGTCGTAGACACTACCCGCCTCCCTCTGGTAGTTGGCCATCAACGTGTCCGACACGGCATCGGAAGCCTCCTCCACCGAAAAACCGTCATATCGATCTCCGAAACAAGCCTTTACGATAGAGTTGTTGATCTTCTTCAAAGCGTTGCCGCCCTCGAAGCTCTTGTAGTACTCGACAGAATGAACTATCTGCACCGAAGCGGAGTCGCTCTGCGCGAGCGTCTGCTCGTAAGTGTTGGCAAAAGTGACGACCTCAGTCTCATTGTCAGAACAGGAAGCCAAGGTCAGTGCCAGCGCGGCGACGGCGAATGGTAAAATTCTCTTATTCATCTCAAATAGTATTTGGTTTTAGACAAAGATAGATATTATTCTGTAATTTACTAAATTTGCAAAGTATTATGGAACGAACTATCAACAGACTGAAAATGAACGGCTGGCTGGCGTTGAGTCCGCTGGCTGTGTTTTTGGTGACTTATCTGGCGTCGTCGCTGGTGGCTCACGACTTTTATAAGGTGCCGATCGCGTCGGCGTTTCTGATCGCGTCGGTCTATGCGATGCTGATCACGAAAGGGGCTGTGGCGGAAAGGATAAACATATTCTCAAGCGGTGCTGGCAACAAGAATGTTCTGCTGATGATCTGGATATTCGTGATGGCGGGGGCGTTCGCGACCACGGCAAAGGCAATCGGGAGCGTGGAAGCGACTGTCAATCTGACGCTTACTGTTCTTCCGGGGAAATGGTTGCTGGCGGGACTGTTTCTGGCATCCTGCTTCATCTCGATGTCAATCGGCACGAGTGTGGGAACGGTGGTGGCACTGGTTCCAATCGCCTCAGGACTGGCTGAACAATCCGGACTGTCTTTGGCGATGCTGACCGGCCTGATTGTGGGCGGAGCGTTTTTCGGTGACAATCTGTCTTTCATCTCAGACACGACAATCGCCTCGACCACGTCACAAGGCTGCTCGATGTCCGACAAGTTCAAGGCGAACATCTGGATCTGCGGACCGGCGGCTCTGATAGTCACAGTCATCTACATCATCATCGGACTCAACCACGGAGCGACTCCAGAGATCGGAGAGATTGAATATGTCAAGCTCATTCCCTACCTGTCTGTCATTGTGTTGGCTCTGTGCGGACTGAATGTCCTGCTTGTACTCGGAATCGGCCTGCTGCTCAGCGCGGCGATCGGATTCGTGAACGGAATGACCTGGCTCGGATTTCTCGGCAGTGTCGGGGACGGAATCGCCGGGATGGGCGAACTGATCATCGTGACAATGCTCTCTGGTGGAATGCTGGAACTGATCCGGCACAATGGCGGTATCGATTTCATCATCAAAGGTTTGACTAAAGGCATCAAAGGCAAGCGAGGAGCTGAGTTCAGCATAGCCGGGCTTGTCGGGCTGTCGAATTTCTGCACAGCCAACAACACGATAGCGATTCTGACGACAGGTGACATCGCCCGCGACATCACCAAAAAATTCGGGCTTGACCCGAGGAAATCAGCAAGCCTTCTGGACACGTTCTCCTGCGTCGTACAGGGCATAATCCCTTACGGAGCGCAACTACTGATGGCTTCCGGATTCGCCGGGATCTCCGCCGCGGCGATTATTCCTTGCCTCTACTACCCGTTCGTGCTGTGCGTAGTGGCTTGTTTCTCAATCATATTCAGACTTCCTAAACGTTACTCATAATGGACAGGACCGCAAAGGTAACATTCGTGACACTGGTCGGATCAGTTGTCAACATCATTCTGACGGTTTTCAAGATCTTCGCCGGTGTTCTTGGACGCTCAACCGCGATGATAGCGGACGGAATCCATTCACTGTCAGACCTTCTGAGCGACATCGTCGTGATTGTCTTCGTGAAGATTTCAGCCAAGGGCCGGGACAAGGACCACGACTACGGGCACGGGAAGTTCGAGACTTTCGCCACACTGATAATCAGTCTGATGCTGATCGTCGTGGCTGTCAACCTGATGTCCGGCGGCATAAACAAGATCCGCCAGATTCTGGATGGAGGAGAAGTAAGTTCTCCCGGAATGATCGCTCTTTGGGCAGCCGTAGCGTCAATAGTCCTGAAAGAAATCCTTTACCGTTACACGATCATCCAAGGAAAGGCTCTGAACAGCCCGATGATGATAGCCAACGCTTGGCATCACCGTTCAGATGCTTTCTCGTCCGTTGGCTCACTGCTCGGAATCGCGGGAGCCATATTCCTTGGTGACAAATTCGTCATTCTTGACCCGATCACAGGTTGCGTCATCAGCATATTCATACTTGTGATGGCGGTGAAGATGTCTGTGCCGGCTATCAAGGAACTTCTGGATGTGTCACTTCCGGACGATGTGGAGGAAAAGATCGAGGCCACGGCCAAATCCGTCAAAGGAGTGGTCGATCTTCACGAGCTTAAAACACGACGCGAAGGGCCGGGAATAATAATGGAAGGCCACCTTGTGCTGGATTCTGAGATATCACTGAAAGAGGCGCACGACATCTCCAAGAAAGTCGAGGCGGCCTTACGCAAGGAGTTTGGATCAGAGACACAGATTTCCCTGCATCTTGAGCCGGAGGACGACGCAGAGTAAGGGGAATCCGAAATATTCCTAAACTTTCAGGGCGCGCATCGCGTTCAGGACAGCGAGGACGGTAACGCCGACATCGGCGAAGACGGCCATCCACATTGTGGCGATGCCAAGGACGGCAAGGACGAGGACGAGAAGTTTTATGAATATGGCGAAGAAGGTGTTCTCCCTTGCCAGACGGAGGGTCTTACGGGCGATCTTCACGCCAAGGGCTATCTTTGACGGCTTATCATCCATCAAGACCACATCGGCGGCCTCTATCGCGGCATCGGATCCGAGTCCGCCCATCGCTATTCCGAGATCGGCTCTTGCGAGCACCGGAGCGTCGTTGATGCCGTCACCCACAAAGGCGAGCGTCTTTCCGGACGGCTTATTATCAAGAAGTTTCTCTAACTCAGAGACTTTGTCTGCCGGCAAGAGTTCGGCGTGGAACTCGTCAAGCCCGATGGCCGAGGCGACATATTCACCGACCTCACGCTTGTCTCCGGTGAGCATCACAGTCTTTGTGACGCCTTCGGCCTTGAGAGCCTTGATCGCATCGGCGGAATCAGCCTTGATTCTGTCAGAGACCACGATGTGACCGACATAGTCGCCGTCCACGCTGACATGAACGATGGTTCCGTTCTTCTCGCAAGGCTTCCATTTCGCTCCGGCAGCGTCCATCATCCTCGTGTTGCCGACGCAGACAGTCTTTCCGTTCACCAGCGCGCGCACTCCTTGACCGGCGACCTCCTCCACATTCTCCACCGAGCATCCGTCAGCCTCGCCGGGGTAGGCGTTCCTCAGCGAGATGGCCACAGGGTGGGTGGAATATCTCTCCACGTGCGCCGCAAGATGCAGAAGCTCCTTCCCGTCAATCTTTTCCGGATGCACGGCGGTCACATCGAACACGCCTTCGGTAAGTGTGCCGGTCTTGTCAAAGACAACCGTTCCGACTTTGGCCAAAGCCTCTAGATAGTTGGAACCTTTGATCAGGATTCCTTTGGATGACGCTCCGCCGATGCCACCGAAGAATGAGAGCGGAACGGAAATCACGAGGGCGCACGGACAGGAGACTATCAGGAATGTCAGAGCCCTGTAGAGCCACGTGGCGAATGTGCCGCCGAAATCGCCGGAAAGCACTGGAGGAATGAAAGCCAGCACCAATGCGGCGATCACTACGACCGGGGTGTAAATCCTGGCGAACCTTGAGATGAAACTCTCGCTCTTTGATTTGTTCTCCGAGGCGTTCTCGACAAGATCCAGAATCTTCGAGGCCGTGGATTCGCCGAACGCCTTAGTGACCTTGGCGCGGATGACACCGGAGAGATTCACGCAGCCGGAGATAATGTCATCGTCTTTAGAGATGCTCCGTGGAACGCTTTCTCCGGTCAGGGCCACGGTGTTAAGGCTTGAGGTTCCTTCGAGGACTACTCCGTCCATCGGGACTTTCTCTCCAGGCCTCACAACGATCGTCTCGCCGACTTTCACCTCTTCTGGATTGACTGTCAAGACTTTCCCGTCACGTTCAACATTGGCCGTGTCCGGTCTTATGTCCATCAATGCCGAGATTGACTTGCGGCTCCGGCCTTCGGCTATGTCCTCGAAAAGTTCTCCGACCTGGAAGAACAGCATCACGAAGACCGCCTCCGGAAACTGTGTCTCAGCTCCTGGAAGGAATCCGATGCAGAGAGCGCCAATGGTGGCGATACTCATCAGGAAGTCCTCGTCGAAGAAGTCGCCCTTGACGATTTTCTCTCCAGCTTCAAGCAAGGTGTCGTAACCAGCGATGAGATAAGGGATTAAATAAACAAAGAGAAGCTGCCAGACGCTGAGGTCGCACTTCTTCTCGACCAAGACTGCCACGCCAAGCAGGGCGGCTGAAAGAATGATTCTTGCGAATCTGATTTTGTTTTCCTTCTCCATATTCTTTCTTTGACTTTGATTTCAACGGAGCAAAGGTCGATAATCATTTCTGCAACTTGGTTGCAAATTTTGGTTTGGTCAAACCAAAATTTGCAACATATACCCCCCTGCACCCCCTTTGGAGGATTTCGGCCTATGGCCGGTCGGCAGAAGCCGACTTGTCGCTTCGCTCCTGTCATTCTATCGAACGGAATACAATACTTCAAAAAATTAAGTAAATTTGCGATGCGTAATATAAAAACAGATAGGAGATATGCCGAACATAGACCTGACAGAATTGCTTGAGAGGCACGGGGTGAAAACAACGGCCAACAGGCTGATTGTGGCAAAGGCGCTCCTTACCGAGGGCCGTCCGCTGAGCCTTATGGAGCTGGAGGACAAGATCGGCACGATCGACAAGTCTGGAATATTCAGAAGCCTCACGCTGTTCAAGGAGCACCACCTCGTGCACGCGATCGAGGACGGCGGCGACGGCACCCGCTACGAGCTCTGCCTGAGCCACGACTCAGCGCGCGACGAGGACGCGCACGTGCATTTTTTCTGCGAGAAGTGCCACCGCACCTTCTGCCTTGAGGACATCCACATCCCCCCTGTGACGCTCCCGGCGGGATATTCAGAAACCACGGCGAACTACCTTATTAAAGGAATATGCCCGCAATGCTCGGAGGACGGCTATGGCGAACAGTAATCGGAATGGAATGGCGGGCGGCAATCTGAAAGGGCATCTGGCACTGCTGGCGGCCTACACGATCTTCGGCGTCAACATCGTACTGACAAAGGACATCTCCAATTCGGCGGTTGTCTCCCCTATCGCATTGTTCACGCTGAGAGCCATCGGAGCGTCAGCTTTGTTCTGGCTGATCTCATTGTTCACGCCTAAAGAGAAAGTCCCGATCAAAGATCTGATACAGATTGCGTTGGCATCCATATTCGGTCTGTTCATCACCCAATACACGTTCCTCAAAGGCATCACGATGGCCACGACCATAGACGCGTCCATCATCGGAACACTCGGCCCGATCTTCACCATGTTCTTCGCGTTCATATTCGTGAAAGAGCCTATCACCGCGAAGAAGGCCGCCGGAGTAGGAATCAGCTTCATCGGAATCATATTCCTGATTTTCAACTCCGTACATAATCACAATGGAGTCGAGGCCACACAACCTTTAGGGTTCATTCTGCTGTTCCTGAACAGCATCAGCTTCTCGCTGTACCTCGGAGCGTTCAGGCCGCTGATTCAAAGATATTCAGTGATCACTTTTATGAAGTGGATGTTTCTTTTCTCGCTTCTGATGTCGCTGCCGCTGTCTTTTGAGGATCTGCTCCACACCGACTACGCCGCCATCAAGTTGCCGCAAGCCCTTGAGATAGGCTATCTTATCTTCTTTGCCACCTTTGTCGCATACTTTCTGATTCCGGTCGGCCAGAAAAGCGTCCGCCCGACCATCGTGGCTATGTACACCTACCTTCAGCCGATTCTGGCATGCCTGCTCAGCGTCATCGGCGGGATGGACACGATGACCTGGCAGAAAATAGTAGCCATCATTATGGTTTTCAGCGGAGTGGCGGTCGTCAACCGGAGCCGCTCGGCCGCTCATTAGAAAAAGTGGAGCTCTAAGTAATCCCTAAAAAAAGGAATATTTGTCGTTTTTTGTTATTTTTGTGGTTTAAGACAAGAAATAATGGCTATTACAACCAAAGTAGTGACAAGCAGGCAAGATCTGAGACGTTTTGTCCGGTTCCCTAACGAACTATACGCGGACAACAAGTACTACGTCCCTCAGATCGAGTCGATGGACATGGACACTCTGACGCCGGGAAAGAACAGGGCGTTCGAGGTTTGTGAGGGTAAGTACTGGCTGGCCTACGATGAGGACGGAAAGATCGTCGGACGAGTCGCCGGGATCATCAACTACAAGTACAATAAGAAAGTCGATAAGAGAATATGCCGTTTCGGATGGATAGACTTCATAGAATCACAGGAAGTTGTCCATGCCTTGATGGAAAGGGTGAAGGAATATGCCGTCGAAAAGGGCATGGAGATCATTGAAGGCCCTGTCGGTTTCCTTGAGTTTGACATCTCCGGAGTTCTTGTCGAAGGTTTCGACCAGCTTCCCACTGCCTACGGAAAGTACAACGCTCCCTACTACGAGCCGATGCTCCTGAAAGAAGGATTCTCGAAAGAGACTGATTTCGTGGAATATAAGATCACTGTTCCGGACAATCTTGACCGTTATTTCCACTTCGCCGAGATGATCGGGGAACGCTATAACCTCAAGGAAGGCGACTACAAGAACAAGAATGAGCTGCTCCACAAATATGCCGACGGAATATTCCGTGTGATGAACGAGTGCTACTCCGTCCTTCACGGATTCTCCGAGCTCTCCCCCGCTCAATGCGAGGATCTCAAGGATCAGTTCTTCCCGAACCTCAATCTGGACTACGTCTCGGTCATCGTTGACGAGACCGACAAGGTGGTCGGATTCGGAATCACCCTTCCATCACTGTCAAAGGCTCTGCAGAAAGCCAAAGGGCATATGTTCCCGTTCGGGTTCATAAACATTCTCAAGGCTTTGCACCACAATGACACGATTGATGCCCTGCTGATAGCCATTTCAAATGAATACAAGGACAAAGGTGTCAACGCCATGATCATCTCCAAGATCGGCCGCGGGATGCACAAGAACGGCATCAAGTACGTCGAAAGCACCCGTGAGCTTGAGGAGAACCACAATGTCCAGAATCTCTGGGGCAAATTCGAGCATCACCTCCACAAGAGAGCCAGGATTTACGTCAAAAACATCTAACACATAATTAATATGGCAGACAAGAAAGCGGAAAGAATACAGACCTCCATCCTGAACGGGGTCGAGAAGAAGGCCCTTGTCTGGCTGGCCGAGAGGCAGCCGAAATGGGTCGTATCGGACACACTGACATTCATCGGCACGCTTGGCGCGATCATGATCGGCGCCGGGTACATCCTCTGCAGCGTGAACGTCAACTTCCTTTGGCTCAGCTGCTTCGGCTTCGTTGTCAACTGGTACGGCGACTCCCTTGACGGCACTCTTGCCAGAGTCCGCAAGACCCAGAGACCGATCTACGGTTACTATCTCGACCACACGGTAGATTGCATAAACGAAGCCTTTATGTTCATCGGACTCGGACTGTCATACCTTATGCGTCTGGATCTGGCCTTGATGATATTCGTGGTCTATCTTTGCCTTACGGTGAATGTCAGCGTGAACGCCCACCTCAAGAGCGAGTTCAGGCTCACCTACGCCAAACTTGGACCTACTGAGTTCAGAGTGATCGCCATTATCTTGACATCTCTCTTTATATTCATAGAGCCGCTCAGGGAGTTCAGCACAGTGGTCAGCATATTCGGCAAGGACATCGACCTCAGGGCGCTTGACGTGGCAGGTCTTGTGATCCTGGCCTTGCTTGTGATCATTTATCTGGTGACAATCATCAGTGACGCAAAGGGTTACGCCAAGATGGATCCGATGCCTAAGAGGGAAGACAAATAATGCCTCTTCTTCCAGTAGAACAGATTGAGCAACTTGCGCCGGTTTTCAAGGGAAAATTCGGCAACACTGTCGCAGGTTTCCTAAGAAAAGTCCTGTCCATCAAGACACTGTCCGACATTTACGACACGATTGATGAACATCAAGGGGCGGATTTCGCGGGCGCACTCCTGGACAAGCTTGGGGTCAACTACCTACTGGGAGGCTCGCAAAGGCTTGCGAATTTGCCCGACGGGCCGTTCATCACGGTCAGCAACCATCCCTACGGAGGTATGGACGGTGTCATTCTCATTGACCTTATCGGACACATCAGGCCTGGTTTCAAGGTGATGGTGACCGAGTTCCTCGCCCTTGTCGAAGCGCTGCGCCCAAGTCTCATCGTTGTCAATCCGAAGAACAACTTGAACAAGGGAATAACAGCCAAGAACATTCAGGGAGTCCGTGAGGTTCTGGAAAGGCTCCACGATGGTGAACCGGTGGGATTCTTCCCTTCAGGAGCGGTCTCGGATCTCAGCCTTAAAGAGATGAAAATCAAGGACAGAGAGTGGCAGGAAGCGGTTCTGAGGCTTATCCGGAAAGCCAAGGTTCCGATTGTCCCTATCCGGTTTTTCGACCACAATTCACTCTGGTTCTACAACCTGGGTCTGATAGACTGGCGGGTGCGCCTGATGCAGCTTCCGCACGAGCTTGTCAACAAGAGGTACAGAAGGATCAGAGTCGGCGTCGGAGAGACTCTGACCGTGGAGGAGCAGTCGAAATATTCAGACATCAAGGATTACGGAGCATTCCTCAGAAGCAAGGTCTATGACATGCCGCTTCCGGATGATTTCATCAAGTATAAGGAATTCATTGCCTCCACACGGTAAACATCCTCCACTTTGAATCGCACACAGGACATCACGCGTGCAGGCAATTTACCTAACTTGCTATAATGGTGTTACCATCCTCCACTTGAAATCGCACACAGGACATCCGTTGTCACAATCAATCATTGTTTTGCGCAATATTCTCGAATAAAATCCATTGTATAAATGAAGTTTTTTGTATCTTTGCAGTCCGATCGGGGTATTAGCTCAGCTGGTAGAGCGCAAGGTTCGCAATCTTGAGGTCAGGAGTTCGATCCTCCTATGCTCCACAAAAATCCGCCTCTCAGTCACCTGAGAGGCATTTTTATTCTGAGTCCCCCATCCAAGCGGCCAGCCGCGGCGATGTGCGGCAGTGATCTAACGCTGGCCGGCGGCATATTCTGGCAACATGACCAGCACCAGAATCTTAAATCTTACAAAACACATTCAGGGCGAAAGGGCATAGAACGCCGTCAATTAAAGAATATGCTGAAAAACTCTCGATCTTACCCTATACTTTTTCAACATATTCATAGTCCCACCGCCTTCAAAAGCCATTTGGGCTGAACGTCTTTTGTAAAACGCTCCCGCCGAAGACTCCCGCAGGTTCCCTCGTCGGTCGCCGAATCTGCCTAAGCACCATGCCATGCCCACATCGATCTACGAGCCTTCGGCACCCAACAGGTTTGCCTCAAAATCAGCAAGGCACAAATTCAGACAAGAATACATTTAAAAAAAATCATCGGACAGTCGTTGAAAAAACAGCAAGCGCTTGAATGATGTTCGGAAAAAGTGTATTTTTGTTCAGAGGGACGGATCGGGGTTGGCAGAAAATAGAAGACTGACGGCGCTTCGTCCGCGGGATCTTCAGGCCGCACTGAACAGCACAGCAGTTAATAGGTTATTGATAATAAGACAATTATGAAAAAGACACTTTTGGGCATAGCCGCCACACTGTTTTTGCTGCCGGCATGCAACGAAAACAAGCAGCAGGAAGCTACGGCAAATGTTGATACCGCAACTGTCGTGACCGACTTGATGATGAGCCGAAGAAGCATACGCGCCTACAAAGACTCCGTCATCAGCCGGGAGACCTTGAACGACATTCTGAGATGCGGCGTCAACGCGCCGAACGGTCAGAACCTGCAGTCGTATGAGATAAGGGTGATCGACTCCCCTGCCCTCATCGACTCGATCACAAGAGCCGTGGTGAAGGACAATCCGAGGATCGCGGAGCGGAAAGGCTTCAAGAATATCTTCGTGAACGCCCCGTGCGTTGTCTGCATAGCCTACGACACACAGTACGACATGGCACAGATCGATTGCGGTCTGCTTGGCGAGAACATCATCCTCGCCGCCTGGGCAAAGGGCATCGGATCCTGCTGCTTGGGAAGCTCAGCGCGTTGGCTCCTCGATTCGCCATCGGCCAAGCCCTATCTCGACCGAATGGCGTTCTCACAAGGCTACAAACTGCTCTACTGCATCGCCTTGGGCTACCCGGACGAAACTCCGGAGGCAAAGCCAAGACGTGAGGACATGATCAGGTTCATGGAATAAGCCAACCGCCAGGCAAGGCGACAATGTCCGACTCCGCTACTCCTTGACGCAGCGGACGGAATAGGCGTCGGCGCGACTAGCCGTCGCGATGGGCGACACGGAGACTCCGGTAGGCTCACACCTGAAGCCGAGGACACAGAACCCAAGCCCCTTGGCTGCGGTGGACTTGGCGGAGGAGTTTCCCCAGTAGGCGCCCCAAAGTCCGCTCTTGGAGCCATACAGCATCGCATAAGTGCCGTCATAGCGGGCGGCGGCAGGGAAAAGCAGGGAACCTTCCTTCATTTTGAACGACCATCCGTAATTGAAGTCCTTCGCGGTGACCAAGCCGTCACCATCGACATCATCGACATCGAATTCCGCCAGGTTCTCTGAATATCCTCCCGACACGGTGAACGTCCTGAAAACATCGGCAGGCGGCACACGGTAGCCAACAGGACACGGATCATAGAAAGACTTGGCACCTTTGTTCGGGTACTTGTTCTCGGAATCCCTTTCCCAGCCATAAGGATTCCCCCACAGAGCGTCGTTGCTGTCGGACGCTTTCAGCCAATCCCGGCACGAGACGTACTGCGCGTTGTTGGAAAAGCATTTTGTCGGGTTCGCTATTGAATATGCCAACGTGTTGGATTCTACCGAATTACGAGGAGAGTAAGAGATCTTGACCTCCTTCCCTTCCGGCCCGTAGACCGGCGAGCCGACCGTGTTGATGTCCCCTGTGAGAGTCGGAGAGGACGGGAACGGATCCTTACGTCCCCACTGGTACAGCAAGCCATAGGGTCTCACATCCGGTGTCGCGCCAAAAGAGGATGTCATCGCGCCAAGGTTCATATTCATCACCTCATAACCCGTCTTTGAGGTTGACGTGGCGATCGCTTCCTCCGGGAACCAGATGTGCCAGCTCCAGATGATCGTCTTGTCCTCCGAACAGGCCGCGATCAAAGCGTTGCCCGGCTGAGAGGCCGCCTTGAAGGTTATCTTCCCGTCTTTGAAAGCGACGTTCGTGATCATCCCTTTGGATGTTTCCCAGACCAGCGCCGCTGATGCCGGCGACAGTTTCTCCGGAGCGTCAAGACCTTCCGTGGCGGCCCCGTTCCCTCTAACGGTCGCGTCAAAGGAATAATCGCCTTCCTTGGTGATGAGATAGCAATTGGAGGTTCCGTCCTTGCTTAGGTTGTCGGCAACCACCTCCGGACTCGGCTCCGGCTCAGGTTCCGGCGCGGGAGCCGGATCAGGGGTTGTTCCATTCTTGCCACAAGAGGTGGCGATCAAAAGCATAAAGCCATAGACAAATCTTGTCAGATTCTTCTTCATACAGTCCGTTTTTCAAAAATTAGTTGCAAGTTTACACAATTTCCCCGAGATTCTCTTTTTTTCAACATAAAAAAACACACTGTCCGCGCCTCGAAACACGCCAGGAAGCGCTTGGAAGCCGCTTTTCAACCATCAGTAAGCCACTCCGCGCCAGAGCATTATTTGCATTCGTTCGGAGATTTGCATATTTTTGCACTTGAATTGACTGGCTTACAACCATCACTCACAATGACACAAAACTGTATATTTAATATTTCTACCATGAAAAAGATCATTTTGGCACTTGCCGTCGCCGGATTAGCGACAGCGGTGACATCCTGCGGCACAAAACCGAACACATTGACCTCCGCCGAGAAGGCTGACGGCTGGGTACTCCTTTTCAACGGAGAGAACCTCAATGGCTGGCGTGACTACAACGGCGACTCTCTGACCAACGGCTGGACCGTCGTGGACGGCTGCATCCAGGCTTCCGGAGAGGGAGCCGACGAGTCAGGCTACATCGTCACGGACAAGAAGTACGAGAATTTTGAACTCTCGTGGGACTGGAAACTCACGCACGGAGGAAACAGCGGAATGCTCTACCACGTGGTCGAGAATCCTAAATTCAAGGTTCCGTATGTCACCGGACCGGAGTACCAACTGATTGACAATGAGGGTTGGGAAGAAGTCAATGCCCCTACCAGACTGGAAGAGTGGCAGAAACTCGGCGTGGACTACGCGATGCATCTTCCTGACTACAGCAAGATGAAGGTCAACCCTCAGGGCGAATGGAACAACTCGAAGATCGTCTTCGACAACGGCCACGTGGAGCATTGGCTCAACGGCGAGAAGATCCTTGAGTTCGAAGCTTGGACGGACGACTGGTTCGAGAGGAAGGCAAGCGGCAAATGGGGCGACGCCACTGAATATGGTCTCGCTCACGAAGGCGTGATCTGTCTTCAGGACCACGGCGACCCGGCCTCTTTCAGAAACATCAAGATCAAGGAACTGCCACGCAAGGCCGGCAAGGAGGTCGAGCTTTTCAACGGCAAGGATCTGCACGGATGGGAGTTGTTCGGAAGCATGCGCACCGGTGTGGACGAGGAAGGCAACCTCGTGACAGAGAACGGAGAAGACCTCCGCTACGGCTATCTCGGAACCCGTGAATATTACAAGGACTTCGACCTCACCGTGGAGTTCCGGCAGTGCTCCAACGGCAACTCCGGCCTCTTCTTCCACTCTTTCGTGGAGGGCGGCTACCAGAACAACATCGTGAACGGCTGGCAGTGCGAGGTCGCTCCGAAGGGCTATGACACGGCAGGCATCTACGAGTCATACGGACGTGGCTGGCTGGTTCAGATTCCTGACGAGAAGGAGGAGATCCTCAAGGAAGGAGAATGGAACACGCTTCGCCTGAGAGTGGAGGGCGACAATGTGAAGACATGGCTGAACGGCGAGCCTATGGTTGACATCAATGACGAGCTGATCGGATCAAAGTCAGGCCGCATCATGCTCCAGATCCACGACGGCAACAACATCAAAGTCCTCTGGCGCAACTTCCGCCTCACGACTTTATAGTAATCCTTAACGCAAACTTAGTAACCTTCAAAAAATAACCTGCCTCATCTTAAGGAATCTTTTCGGTCTATATCTGTTTTCTCATCAGTCATGTGCCACCGGCACACTCCTTCTTCGAAAATAGATCTATCCTCGAAAATCTTCTCCTAATCTGAGGCCGGTTATTTTTTTCACGTTACTAAGTAAGCGTTAAAAAACAAGTTGGTAATCTTTTAAGGATTACCAAACGACATAAAAGGATACAAAAAAGAAGTTGGCTGATTTTGCACGTTACCAAAACCAGCCAACTTCTTTTTAGCATCCCACCCGTCAATCGAACCTGAGCATGGAATCATCCAGCCACTTTGTACCGACCAACGCCTGATAGTCGCCGGTGTCCTTGCCGGACCGGAAATTACGGAAATAGCGGTTCTCCGAAAGGAGTTTTCCGTCAGCGGAAGTCAGGGAGAGAGTCACGATGCAAAGACCATCCGGCACATCAGCGATGTCAAGCACCGGAGTCGTCGTGTCCTCCGCAGGACTTACCTGAACTGCTTTTGAATATACTTCCTCACCGTTCGGATTAACTAAGGTCACGCTGGCTGTAAGGTTATTAAGATCACCGCAGCTGGCGTTGACAACCTCAATCCGGCAAGTGGCCGGGTTCAACTGGATGTGCAACGGCTCACAGGCCTTCCTCACGGCGGCGCACGCACCGGTCGGACGGAACCAATAGTCGTAAGTCTGCCATGCGAGGCTCGGCCACGCACTGTGGGACATCCAGATCAGCAATCCCTTGCGGTTCACATTGTTAGCCTCGTACATGGCACGGTAGCCATCATAGTTGATCCATTGGGCATACTTCGCGAACCTCTCGGCGGACTCCAATGCCTGGTCACCGAAACGCCTGCGGGTCATCCCGATGAACGCCGTGTCTCCCTGCGCTCCCGTCCTGGTGAAATCATGCTGCCCCCAGACATCATCGATAGGCCACAAATGCCCGGATGTCAGCATCTGCGACAGGCTCTTATAGTCCATGATGGCCGGCATTCCCCTCTCGCTGTGGAACTTGGACGTTGGGTTTTCGAAATAGAAGGAAGGCTCGACCGCACGGTAAGGGCCGTGACCGCTGACACCGTCGTCCGCTGAGCTTGGGATGTACACGATGTCGGAATGGAGATCCTTCACGGTCCTGACAAGGCCATCGTTCAAGGCGGCAGGAGGATAGCCCTCGTTGCGTCCGCAATAAAGTCCGATGCTTGGATGTTTGCGGATAAGGCTGACATAATCCCTCGCGTTGTCGATGAACATCCCGTTGTCGTCCGGATCCGGACCGTCGGCCGGATTCGCTAGCCAGAAGTCCTGCCAGACCACGATTCCGTACTTGTCACAAGCCTCGTAGAACTCCTCGTCGCCCGTCTGGCCGACCCAGTTACGGATCATATTCAGATTCATGTCCCTGTGCATGCGGACAGCGGTGTCATATTCATCGGCTCCGTAGCGGAGATTATATTCACTGAACCCCCAGTTCCCGCCTTTCGGGAAGAAGCGGCGGCCATTGATGAACATTTTGAGGTCGCTCATCACGTCGCCGTAAGTGAATTCACGGATTCCGGCAAGCCACTCGATGGAGGTCATCGCCTCGTCCGCCCCGTCTGGGATGAACGAGAAGGTAGCCTTGTGCAGGTTCGGCTCGCCGTAGCCGTTCGGCCACCAAAGAGCGATCTCGCGATCCTTCAGTTGTGAATATTCCTCCGGCGTGAATGCCAGAGTCTCGACCGTCCCCGCCTTGGCGACGATATGCCGCTTAAACTCAATTCCTTCTATAGTTCCGCGGAGGGTTCCGGCGACGTCTTCCGAAGAGACTCCGGCCACATTGACGGACACCGTCATCGATGCCAGACCGTCCTTCAAGCGGCTCTGCACCAGAGGGTCGCTGAGGTACACCGGAGCGGACCGCTCGATCCTGACATCGTTCCAGATCCCCATGTCACGGCCTCTGACCGTAGGCATCCAATCCCAGCCGACGGTCGCATGGAATGTTGGGTTGTCGGCTCCCAACTGACCTCCGTTGAAGTCAGGACTCTCGGCGTTTTTCTCCTTTACCGCCGCGTAATGGGCCGGCTTGATGACGCGGACCGCTACCACGTTACCGTTCTCCCGGAGCAGATCCGTGATGTCAAAGCGTGCGCGCCTGAAAGCGCCGGCGATGTTTCCAAGCCGGTTGCCGTTGAGATAAACCTCTGCCTTCCAGTTGATTCCGTCGAAGGTAAGGAAGATGCGGTCTCCCGGGCGCTTCGGCAGGGTAAGTGACTGGGTCGCAGGTGTCCACCTGTAGCAGAAATCCGAGTTGAAGTAGGATTCGGAAATATGCAGGTTGTTGTCGGCGATCGCCGGATCCGGAACCGCACCGGCGTCGATGTAGCTGTAGAGAACCGTTCCAGGCACGACGGCAGGCAGCCAATCAGCGTCGTCATATTCATTGGAGGAGATCTCCTCACCGCCGGAAGTCACCGCCGAGGCTCTCTGAAGCTTCCACTCCGCATCGTCGGACCTGCCGTCTTTCACCTTCGGTCCGAACACCTCAAACTCGCTCAAAGCCAGACACTCACCATCATCAGCCGCTCCCGTCAGGCGGAGGCGGACATAGCGTGCGTTCCCTTTCGCCTTGAATGAATATGTCAGCGAATCCGTCGCCGGAAGATCCGCGACTCGTCTCCAGACCTTCGCGTCGTCCGAGACCTCGACCCAGCCGCCCTCGGCTCTATGGATCCAATGCAGCCGGATCTCGTCGAACTTTCTATTTGAGCCAAGATCGACGCTGATCCACTGCGGGCCGCCGTCCGCGCTCATCCATGCGCTGGTAAAGACCTCAGAAGGAAGCACGTTGAATCCCCTTGCCTCCTTTGAGTCGTAAGGTCCCGTGTCGGAACTTCTGTCGAAGGACTTCTCCGAGGAGAAATCCACGGACTTGATGACCCAGAAAAGAGCGCCTTCCATCTCGAACTGAACATGGAAGCGACTGAAATCCACAGCATTGGCAAGAGGTATCTCCAGATCCAACTCCCTAGCCGGCCTTGTCAGAGTCTCAGCCTGCTTATTAGGGTCGGTGATCACCTCGGGATGGCGCGGCGATCCCGGCAGCCCGGATCCTCCGATGAATCCGACCTCACGGAAATCCGTACCGGAGCCTGAAGCGCGGCAAGAAATTGACCATTCAGAGCTAGGTTCCTGATAGACGACATATCCCCGGATCCTGACACAAGACGCGGTAAAACTCTGGCGTCCCCACTCATATTCAAGAAAGGTGCTGTACCCTTCCAATGTGTTTCCTGAATATGGCCCCGCATCCACCGTCCATTCCTTCTCGCGCCGAGGAAGTTCGCCCTCGGGCGTGGAGACCTTCAGCCAGGCCGGCTCCCCACTCTCGACGACCCCGTCGGTGACCAGTTGCGCCGTAAGGTTGTAGTCATAGGTTGACGATGCGTAAGCCGCCTTGTTCAATGCGATGTTCTCGTCAGGCCCATTGCCCGAGCACCCGGCCAGCACCAGTGCGAGAGCCACCGCAGCGGCGAAAGATGATTTCTTCATTAACATATCAATAAATTGTTTCTGCAAGATAAGTAATCCTTAAATATAATCGAACGAATATAGTAATAAATATTCGTAAAGCAATAAGGAGGTTGCGGCGTGAGGCTGCGGGCGGGATTCGGTGTTTTTCACGCTCGGAGCGGCACAGATGAGAGGCCGCAGGCGGGATTCGGGGTTTTTCACGCTCGGAGAGTCACCGCCGGGAGGCTGAGGGCGGGATACCAGATCGGAGGATGGGTAACAAGCATCATCCTACAATGCGTAGGGCACATCATACAAGGAAGAAGAGCATCTAAAAAAAAGTAAAGTAAAACTAATGACTATTAGTTCATTACAGCGATTTGGCGGAGGATACAGGATTCGAACCTGTGGGGCCTTTCAGCCGACTTGTTTTCGAGACAAGCACCATAAACCACTCGGACAATCCTCCGTGTTTTGCGATGCAAAAATAACAATTTTCGGGGAAATTATCAATCCGCATCGCTCTTTCTTTGGTCAGCGACATACAAACTGCCCCTCGTGAGGCAAAGCCATAATAACTATGATCACCGGTCTGACTGATCCTTGCGGTTTCCGATCTCCACAGAAGTGAGCGAAAGGGCAATCAGCGACTGCGCCAGGATGTAGGTCAGCATCACCAGGAAGCCATGCAACGGAAGGCGTATGCCGGTGAACATGCCGGCGGCAAGGATCGCATCAGAGATGACAAACAGGACATAGCCTACGAGGGTCTTGATGTAGAGGCGGTTTTTGGTCTCGACGGCTGCCAAAATCACCGCGTTGATGACATATGCGAACACACCTGCGTACACCACGACGCAGCCTCCCAAGAATCCCTTGACATCGAATGCGTGGGCGGGGATGGTCGTGACAGCGATCAGGATGGCCAGAATCATGAACCTCATCAGCACCTCCTTTGTGCCTGTAACTTTTCGCGGCTCAGGAATCGTCAGGAAATAGAATATGTGACCGACGAGAAAGGCCAGAAGCCCAGCGAGGAAGAAGGTCTGCCCGTTGAACATCAGCAGGATGTCCCCCAACGCCCCGAACGCCATAGCCAGCATCAACGTGGTCACCCGCCTTCCGCGAACGCCTTCCCTTGTCAATAGCAGCCAGCAGAAGAGCGCCAGCGACGGCACAATCAGCGGCTTGGAGCATAACACAAGAATATTCACACCCAAAAGCTTGCCGAGCAGATTCGCCACGGACGAAAGTATGAATATCGCCGCCGCCAACTTTTGCGACACATTCAAAGACTTCATAACCAACTAATTATTAAGTAATCCTTAAAAACTATCCTCGAAAATTCTTCACAAATCTTTACCAACTTATTTTTTAACGCTTACTAAAGTCAAACAATCATATTCACAAACCATTGCCATGGTCATGTACCGCCGTCATTCCTCCAAGGACAACTTCCTTACTGACAAAGGAATAGGATGGATCGACTCCGGTTCGACATTCCGTCTTAACGTGGAGGCCAGCCTCTCAAGGGTCTTTCTCCTGTCCACCGGCGACAGCTCGCACTCCCACACCACAATCACATTCCATCCAAGCGCCTCAAGAGCGGCGGTCTCGGCAGCGTCCCGCTCCTTGTTCCTGCGGATCTTCTCCGCCCAGAACTCAACGTTGCTGTGCGGCAGCCTGAACTTCCCGCACCCCGGATGCCCGTGCCAGAAGCACCCGTTCACGAATATCGCGGTGTGATACCTCCTAAGCACAAGATCCGGACACCCCGGAAGCCTCCTTGAATGCAGCGAGTACCTGAATCCCATCGAATGCAGCCCCCTGCGCACAACCATCTCCGGCCGTGTGTCCTTCCCCCTGATCCGCGACATGCAATAATGCCGCTGCTCCTTAGTCATCGTGTCCGGCATGGCTGACCTTCGCTAAACTTTATCATTAAAGTAACGCCTGACTATGATGGGCAATACTCTGACTATTTTTCATTATGACAATATTATTCAAAATTATCAACAATTGCAAATGTTGCTCGAGAACAAAAAAAGCCCGTCCCGAAAGAGACGGGGCGGGCGTGCCTGGCTGCTGTCTGTCAGACGGCAGGTGGTGGTGCATTACTTTTTGGTTATGCGGGCTGTCCAACCGCCGCCGGGGGCCATGTGGATCGTTACCTTGCGGTCGGCGGAAAGCTGGGCGGACTCGCGTTTGTAGTCGCGGGCGGCGCGGTCGGCGTTGATGCCGTCGCGGAAGATTTCCATGGTCCAGTCACCTTCGCCAAGGAAGGAGAGATCAAGGGTTAGGTCGCGGGCGGTCCAGTCGTTTAGAGAGCCGACGTACCAGATGTCGCCGCTGCGGCGGGCCAGGGTTATGTAGCTGCCCAGAACACCGTTGACGGACACGCTCTCATCCCATGTCGTAGGGCAGTCGGCGATGAACTTGGTGCACTCCGGCTCGGCCATGTAGTTGGACGGAGAGTCGCACAGCATGTTCAGAGGAGAGTCGAAAACTACATATTCAGCAAGCTGATGGCAGCGTGTGCCCTGGCTCATCGCCTCGGAGTTGACCGGATGGTAGTTCCTCCTTGTGGCGTTGCGCATGGCGCCTTGCGTGTAGTCCATCGGGCCGGCGGCCATTCTGATGAACGGTACGGTGACATCGTAGGTCACCTGATCCACGTCGGACTTGCTCCACTTCATCTGCTCAAGGCCGAAGACTCCCTCATAGTTGATGACATTTGGATAGGTGCGGTTGAGTCCGACCGGCTTGAATGCCCCGTGGAAATCAACCAAGAGTCCGTACTTGGCGGCGGTGGCGGCGGCGCGCCTGAAGAAATCCACCATCATCTGGTCGTCCCTGTCCATGAAGTCCACCTTGAAGCCTTTGATTCCCATTTCAGAATAATGGCGGCAGACGTTCTCCATGTCACGGTCGAAGGCATAGTAGCCGGCCCACAGGATGAGGCCGACGTTGTGAGCCTTGGCATATTCACAAAGCATCGGGAGGTCGATCTCAGGGACGATCTGCATCAGGTCGGCCTTCTTGTTGACAGCCCAGCCCTCATCGAGGATGACATATTCAATGCCATGCTTCTGGGCGAAGTCGATGTAGTACTTGTAGGTGTCGTTGTTGATGCCGGCGCGGAAGTCCACCCCGTAGATGTTCCATGCGTTCCACCAGTCCCACGCCACCTTGCCAGGCCTCACCCAGCTGTAGTCCACCGAAGGATCGGCGGGCGTTCCGAGCTTCCAGACCATGTCGTTGACGGCCAGGTCCGCATCGTTTGTCGTCACCATGATTATCCTCCACGGGAAAGACTCGCCGGCCGAGCAGGACGCGATGTAGTCCTCGCGCTCCCTGACAATGCCCTGAAGCATGTTGTGGCCGCCATATTCAACAGTCTTCGGGTACGGCGCGAAACGTCCGGAGAGGGTTGTGGCATCGCCCTCGTTGTAGAGGTACATTCCCGGATAGTCCAGAAGGTCGGACTCGGTGATCAAAACCTTCATCCCGTCATCGGCGGAAACCGCTATCGGCAGGAAGGCGAGGCGCTCCTTGTTCCAACCGGAAAGAGGAGTGACCGTGTAGGTGTTCTCGAAAGAGTTCCAGTACTGACTCTCAAGGGTTTCCAAGTGCTGAGCCACGTAAGGGACATAGGCGCTCCAGTCCTTCGCGAAATTGAAGCGAGCCTTCTCCGACAGCACCTTGCCGTCTTTCTTCAGCAAGCTGACGAAGCGGTAGGCTATACCCTCGTCGTAGGCACGGAAAACAAGAGAGAATTCCTTGAATATGAGAGATAGCTCATTGTAGTTGTCACGAACCTCCGACCTCTTGTAGGCAACTGTCGGAATCACCTGATCCACAGCGGTTTTACGCACCTTGCGCACCTTGTCGTTCTCTCCGAAGACTATGCCGTCCGAAAGCGTCATCGAGATCTCCGACGCATCAATCAGGCCGACAGCGTCCCTTGAGACCGAATAGGAGATTGTCTTACCAACCACTACCGTGGCCGAGAGATGACCGTCAGGTGAGACAACCTTGTAGGATCCGTCCTTCGCGGACGAGGTGAAGGCAACCGTGAATAATGCGGCGGCTGCCAGTACAGTTCTGTATGTCATAATCGAAAAAATATGTTTTGTCATTTCGCTTGATAAAGATACTAACATCTTCGGATAATTCAGCATGCTGAATCAAATATATTTGCAATAATCCTGTTGAGCAAGGCCTCCGGATCCTGATTGTCAATGGGGTCAGATCTTGACCTCCACCTTGTGATGCCCTGATTCCAGGATGGCTGTCCTGGAATTCTTCAGGACGACCTCGGCCTTGGTGCCGGCTGGAACATCTATCTCAAGGACGGCTGACCTGGATTTGGTGGTCTTCCGGGAGAGGGAGACGCTGATCCTGCCGTACTTAGTCTCGAACGAGGTCGAGGCGCGCCTTAGCCAGCCCATCTGTGGACGGACGGAGAAGGTCTCGAAGGCGGGAGTCAAAGGAGCCACGCCGCAGACTTTCTGGCCGAGCAGTATGATGTTGGCGCCGGACCAGGCATGGTTGCTGGAATTCGTCCAGTTCCAATGCTCATAGAGAGTCGAGCTTCGCTCATCCATGATCGTGGTCATTCTCCTTTTCATCCTGTCAAGAGCCGCGGAAGGCTCTCCAAGCACGAACAGGGCCTCCACCATGTACTTCTCCATGTAGGTCGAGGCCATGTCCGTGGTCTTCAGTACACGAGCGATCGCAGGGTACTTGTCCTCCGAGGCTATCCCGGCAAGCACCGCCATAGCCTGAGGCCTGTCATCGGTACGGTCCCTGTAGGACGGACTGCGGTAGCCCTCGCCGGTCCAGTACAGCCTGTTGTACGAATCCTTGAGCCGCTCCATGACCGAACTGATCATGGCCACGTCCCCGGTCTTGCCAAGCAATCTGGCGAACTCCAGCTCGCCTTTCAGCGCAAGGTAATACAGACACGGCATCAAGGCGAGCTGATCGACCGGAGAGTCGGCGTCCGGCCAGTCCCAGTCCCCTGTCCTGTAGACCGGAATCCCGTTCTCATCAAGCCTCCAGACCTCATGCAAGTACTTTTTCATCCTGTCATAGACGACCGGGACGAAGGAATCGTCGCCTGAGTAGAAGTACTGCGCATGGAATCCGTACCAGCCCAAGGCGGCGAGCATCTGGGACGGCAGCTCGGCGGAGTAGTTGAACGCCGGCACAGGAGAGGACAGCACACCGTCCACCCTCTGCCAGTTCACCAGCTCGTGTATTCCCTTTACCGCCAGCGCCCACGACGACGGTGACAAGGAGTAGAAGGCCATTCCCAGCTCATTCACCTCGTCGCCCCACCACTGCGCCCTCTCACGGTCAGGGCAGTCCATGTAGGTGTCGCGCATGCAGACATAGAGGGTACGAACCGCCTTCCTCCAATATTCATTCAGGAAAGGGTCGTCACATTCGAACGTTCCGGAGATCTCGGTGTCGTAGCCGGTCTCCCTGTACTTCACGTCAAGGACTTCCACGTCCGGCGGAAGGATGTAGAACATCTTGTCGCCGTTCAGCCAGCCGAGGCTCTCATATTCCTGCACACCATCTTTGGTGACATATTCAGCCCAAAGGCACTGCGTCCTGGCCAAGGCTACCTTGTAGTGGTCAGTCTGCAACCTGATCGTCCTGCCCGCCGGCGCCTTCACCTTCAGGTACGGCGTGATCTGGGCGTTGTACGGAAGTGCGCAGACCAGGGTGTCGCCCGACCTGCGGACCTCAGGATAGTCGAGCAGACCACTTGTCTTCCAAAGAGGTATGGGTCTTTTGACAAGCTTGCCGAAAGGAGCCTGGCCGACTATCACCGGAAGCTCCATCGCACTTCCGAGGCGTTTGGCGGCAGGATCGCGCCAGTCAGGAATCTCCTTTCTGGCGTCATAGCGCAGGTTGCTCTCCGGAAGACGGTAGTTGGCCTCCGGCTCCCCCGCGCTCGAATAGGCGCCGAAGACCGTCGCCTCCCAAGTCTTGTCGGAGAGGATCTCCAGCCCGGGAGCCGCCGCCTCGAAAAGCAGTCCCGCAAGTCCGCTGCCGGCGTGGCTGAAACCGTTGCGACCGAAATACCAGACAAGGACGGAGATGCAATTCTCTCCCTTCCTCAGGAAAGGAGCGATGTCCACCTCGTCATAATAGGTGTCTCCGGGAGCCGGGCCACGCTTGAGGCCACCCTCGAACACGACCAGCGAGTCATTGATCCAGAGCCAGTACTTGGAGTCGGCGGCGATCCTGGCCGTCATCACTTCCGGGACTTCCGCCACGGTGACCTTCTTTTTGAACGCGAGCCAGGAATTGGTCTCGCTCCGGTACTCCTGTTTTCCTATCCAGCGGGCCTTCCACGCGGTCTCCCGGGCGGAAAGCGCGGTGGCCGCAAGCAAAATACCGGCGGCCACACAAACTATAAAACGACGAGCGCTCATCAGTCAACCTTGATTTTCAATGAATATGTTCCCGCGGCCAGCGTCCTTGGTCTGCCGTTGGAGGCCGTCACCGTGGCCGTTGTCCCTTCGGGAACCTCAACCGTGAGGGAAGCCACGCCGGACTTGGCCGAACGACGGCTGAGCTGGACACGGATCATACCGTAGTGCGTCTCCACGGAGGCCGAGGCGGTCTTTAAAGTACCCATCCGAGGCTTAACCTCGAAGGCTTTGAAGCCAGGAGCCGTCGGCTCGATTCCGCATAGTTTCTGGCTCAGGATGGTCAGAGGGCCGCCGCTCCACGCATGGTTGACCGTGCCGCCGCCGAAGCCTTCGCTGCCGATGCCCCAACCTTCGAACAAGGTCGTGTAGTCGTAGGCGAGCATCTTGGCGTAGCGGGATTTCATCCTCTCAATGGCGAAATCAGCGTGTCCCATCTGGAAAAGAGCCTCCAGGACGTACTTCTCCATGTAAGGGCTGGCGTGATGTTCCTTTTTAAGAGTCTCGAACAGAGCCGGATACTTATCCGGTGAGGCAAGGCCGGAAACAATGGCCATAGCCTGCGCCCGGTCATCAGTCTGCTTCTTGTAGTCCGGATCACGGTAGGCCGAACCAGTCCAATACTGAGCGTCAAAACTGTCGGAGATTCTTTTCATCAAAGCCTCAAGCATCTCAACATCCTTCTGCTTGCCGAGAATGCGGGCGAAATCCTTTTGAGACTTGAGGGCAAGATAGTACCAGCAGTTCGTCAGGACCTCGGTGTCGATGTCGTCGCCCCAGTCGCCCCAGTTCCAGTCGCCCGGACGGACGTTCAGAAGACCGTTGTCCTTGAATTCCCAAAGACCGCTTCCAAGCAGATAGCGCTCCACCTTAGGATAGACCTCGGCCACGAAGGTGCTGTCGCCGCTGAACCAGTACTGGGTGTGGAAACCGTACCAGCCCACGGATGCGAGCATCTGGAGCGGGAGTTCTATCACACGGTTGCCGGCCGGCACCGGAGAATAGATCACCCCGTTAGCCTCCTGCCAGTTCACCAGCTCAAGGATACCCTTTCTGGCAAGCAGCTGGCCTGACGGTGACAAAGCGTAGAACGCCTCTCCAAGTTCGTTCACCTCATCGCCCCACCACTGCGCGCGCTCGCGGTCCGGGCAGTCCATGTAGGTGTCGCGCATGGTGATGTAAAGCGTTCTGGCCGAGCGTTTCCAAAGCTCGTTGAGGAACGGGTCCCCGCACTCGAACGTCCCCGAGAACTCCGTGTCGTAGCCGGTCTCGCGGTACTTGAGGTCCACGACCTTCACTCCTGAAGGCACGATGTACCACACCTCGTGGCCGTTCATCCAGCCCAGGCTTTCATATTCCTGCACCCCGTCCCGGGTGATGTACTCGGCGCGCACGTTGTTCGCGCTGCCGCCGAAGTAGTTGTCGGTCATGATCCTGACCATCTCGCCGCCTTTGGCCTCGACTTTCAGGTAAGGAGTGACCTGCGCATTGTAGGGCAGCTTGCAATAGAGCGTGTCATTGGATTGACGCACAGAGACATATTCCTTTAGTCCATAGTCTTTCCACATCGGGATCGGACGCTCGGCCATCCGCCCCATCGCAGGCCAGGCCATCTCGTCCACATTGTCGGCTCCGTGCATCTTGCCGCGGACATCGAACCCAGGCATATTCCAGCCCGGCATATCCTTTCTCGCGTCGAACCTTATGTTGCTCTCCGGGAGCCGGTAGTTCGGATGAGGAGCGTCTGTGCTGCCATAGGCAGGATTGAGGGCGCAGACCCAGGACTGGTCCGAGAGAATCTCCAGTCCGGGCGAGACCGCCTCGAAGATCAGGGCAGCCTGGCCGCTGCTGTTGTGGCTGAAGCCCTGCTTGCCGAAGTGCCAGAGAAGGATCGCTATCGTGTTGTCGCCTTCCTTGAGGAAAGGGGCGATGTCCACCTTGTCGTAGTAGGTGCCGTTGGGGAACGGTCCGCGCTTGAGGCCTCCCTCAAACACAGCCAGCTCACCGTTGATCCACATCCAGTACTTCGAGTCCGCCGAGATGCGGGCGACCAGTCTGTCGGGACATTCAGAGACCTTGAACTCCTTGCGGTAGGAGATCCAGGTGTTGGTCGCGCTCTGGCTCAGGGATGGGGTGATCCAGTGAGCCTTCCAATCAGAACGGGACTCCGAGCCGGCCAGTGGCGAGCCTCCGAGAGTCAGTGCGGCCGCGACGGCGGCCATCTTGATAAGATTTGAAAGTTTCATTGTAATATACATTGATCATTGTTCTCGTGTCCGCAAAGGGACGAGCGCCCCTTTGGAAGGAGACAAAGATACGAATTTTCATCGATGAAAAGCGGGCGTTCGTCGATTTGAGTTGAAATTCTTTCCCGCCGACGTTAGTTTCGCATCCGGAACAAGATTCTTACGAACATGAAAGTACAAGCAATCATCCTAATCACCGCACTGACGGTCACAGGCATGGCCGCCGGCGCGCAGAACAAGAAATGGACACTGCAGGAATGCATCGACTACGCCGTGGAGAACAACATCTCCCTGAGGCAGAGCCGGAACGCCCATCTGTCCGGGCTTGAGGACACATACCAGGCCAAGGCTGCGATGTTTCCGTCGCTGAACGCGTCCGCAAGCCAGGGAGTCACCAACAGACCCTTCTCCGAAAGCGGTAACAGCACCGTGGTCGGTTCGGATGTCTACAGCACATCCAAAGCCACAAGCTGGTCAGGAAACTACGGCATTAACGCCGGCATGACGCTCTACAGCGGAGGCAGTCTGCGTACCGCCCTTAGGCAGAGCCAGTTGCGGAACTCTCTGGATTCGCTGTCGGTGGAGGAAAGCACCAACGATGTGGTGATCTCGATTGTGAAGGCCTACATGCATTGCATCCCGTGAGCAAGACTGCCCTTCCTGCGCACGAGGGAACCGCTCAGCATGCTCTCGTGAGCAAAACCGATCCTCCTGCGCACCAGGGAGCCGTTCAGCAAGCTCTCGTGAGCAAGACTGCCCTTCCTGCGCACGAGGGAACAGTTCCGCAACCTCTCGTGAGCCAAACAGCCCGTCCTGCGCACGAGGGAACCGCTCCGCAACCTCTCGTGAGTAAAACCGATCATCCTGCGCACCAGGGAGCCGTTCAGCAAGCTCTCGTGAGCAAGACTGCCCTTCCTGCGCACGAGGGAACCGCTCAGCATGCTCTCGTGAGCAAGACTGCCCTTCCTGCGCACGAGGGAACCGCTCAGCATGCTCTCGTGAGCCAAACAGCCCGTCCTGCGCACGAGGGAGCATATTCACTTAGCCAGACTTATCCTTCTGCCGGTCGCTGCCCTTCAGACGTGGTTGCCGCAGGATCCAGCTGGAAGATCTTTTCCATGAGGTGCCACTTCTGGGTGGAGGTCATGGAGGGGTCTCAGCCCTGGAAGCGGGCGACGTAGGCTTCCCAATCTGCCTGGCGGGGCAAGGTGGCGAGACGGGCGTTGTCCTTGACGAAATCGAAGTCATCGGTGGTGTCCATGATCATGAAGACCCGGCGTTCAAGGCGGTAGATCTGCATGTCAAGGATGCCGACTGAGCGGATCCCCTCCTGACTCTCGGGCCAGACGTGCCGGTGAGCCTCGATGTAGCTCTCAATCATCTGGCTGTCCCCAACCAGCTCAAGTGTTTGAGAATAACGTTTCATTATTATCTTAGAAGTTAAGCGCCCATGCCTAAAGCCGATAGCCTAAACGTGAGCTAGCTAAATGAAAGGAGCACATGCGTAGCTCAAGCCAAGCACTAAGGTGCCAAGCCAAACAGCTCCTACCCTACTCTACTCTTGTCAGATAGTATTAGTGGTGATGATAGTTATATTTTTGAACAAATATACTGATCGAAGTCTACTATTGGAGGATTGCTGCCCATGCTTATCACAATACTTATAAATTCTTCGGCGTCTTCTTTTTTCAACAAGCCGCGTTGAATAGCGTAAAACAGAAAATCGTTTGTGGTCAGATAAGTTATTCCATGTTCGTTACAATAATTGGTTATATCTCTGGTGTTGCTGCTGCCTACAACATCGTTGTGAAATTTGCAGTACACCATGCAGGCGCTTTCCCCTTTACCTAGATGCAACCCGTTTGTTGCCGTTAATCTGAAGTATTCCTTTTTCGCTTCTCCTGAAACATTGAATAGTTCTTCGCGAATATCTATTCCATGAGATATCTGTTTGATTAATTCTGAAAGTATCAACATCGGAAGTTCCTTTTTTACAACATCGAGAACGATGTACTGAAATTCCGGAAATATCCTCGGTAGCAATGATAGTTTTCCCCCTCTGACGAAGTGATTGATTACGTCTGCATCAAGCACTATCTTAGTCTTTTTCTCTCCCATTCGATATCATGTTTAGCAGTTCCGTATAATGCCCTTCGGAAATCTTTCCCGTTTCGAAAAGCAATCTGGCTTTTTCTCCGAAATCTCCGATAAAAACGCCATCGTTTCCTGATTCGTACAATGATTTGTCGTACCCGTAATTCATAGCAGACTCTTTTACCGGTATCATTTGTAGCTCCTGACGTTTATTCTCGGAAATGACCCCTATATCTTTCAAGCGGATAAGCAGCATTGACCGGGAGACCTGAAACAACTGCTCTATTCTTAGGATGGTTGCGAGTTTTACATCATGCTGCAGTATTTCATCTGTGCTGAGCATCGCATACACTCCTTCTCTAGGAAGAAGCAGAACCGATGCGAACAAATCTGCGTTTTTTTCCTCCATAGTCGTGGCTCCGCTGCACATATGTGGTGTGGGATTTTCATCGAAATAAAGGTGATACAATTCATGAGCAATCGTAAAATGCTGTCGTCCTCTGGTAGAATTGCTGTTTATCAGCATGAACATTTTATTGCTTGGTGATTTGCAACTTATACCAAATGACGTGCCGGACAACGGGCGATACATAATTGAAATCTGAAGCTTGCGCAATAAGGTCTTTGCTTCTATTGGCTCGGACGGACCCAATTCATTCAAAGCACGAAATCTACCAGCTAATATTTCCGCTTGCTGTATTGATAGTTTTTTCATTTTGACAATAAGTTATCCATCATAAGAGAATTCTTCACCATACGCTTGAACGCTGCTACCTGCGCCATATCATCGGCAGATAAGTTGTCCACCCTAAATGCCGTAGTCAACATGTTTTTAACCACATCTGGATTCTCTTCATATAGAATGTAAGCATCACATCCATACAAGTCAGCTAAATTTTCCATATATTCCAGTGGCAACTCTCTCGTGCCTAATTCATAATTAGAATATGCAGAGCGATTTATCCCCAGAAATGAAGCGACGTTCTCTTGCGTGAAATCACTGACTTCACGCATCAATTTGATGTTTTTTGCAATTATGAGTCTTTCGTCCATGGCGTTTCCGTGCGCTTTAGTTGTTTTTAATCTGTGGCAAATTTACAAACAATTATACTGAATTCCAAATTTTTGCCACACTTTACAGATGAGCCAACCGTCCCTTGCAAATGTTTGCATATCGGCTTGACCTTCCCGGCTCACTCGCCTTTCCCTCGGCATCCGTTCCCCGCGACACACCCTCCCCGTGAATTCGAACGGTGCGTTTTAGGAGTTCACCTCGCCTTCTGCCGTGGGCAAAAACCTACGATCGCACCCAAGAAGAACGCGTAACAGGATGACGGGGGCAAAAGAGCCCGATCCGCACACGTGGTTCCAACGACGGGGGCAAAAACCCGCAATCAGCCAGCCGCTCTCACTCCGTCAAGTTCCAGAATTATGTCTCCCAACAGCTTATAGTTCTACCCTTCAGTAATAGAAGTAGCTTTCATTCATCCCGATTTGTCTGCGGAATACCCTGGCGGACATGTCGCTCTCAAGAAAGGCTGTCAACTGACTTATGTGACAGCGGTCGCTAAGATTGCCTTAGTAGTAATATTCTGAACAGAAAAAGAAGTAATATTTCCTTTATTGTTCAAATTATTGCTATATTTGCAGCATGAAGATAGAATTAAGTGAAATAGGAACCATTCCAGTAACAACTTCAATCATTGAATCGTCATATCCGGAACTGAAGTCTGCCAACAAGAAAGTAACTTGGCTTGAGAAGCAAGGATTTATCATCAGACTGAAGCGGGGACTTTATGTGGCTAATCCCAAACATTCAGGAAAGACTCTATCAAGTGAGTTGATTGCCAATCATCTCTATACGCCTTCGTATATTTCCATGTCTACTGCGCTACGATATTATGGACTTATCCCAGAGGCTGTATATGTTCATCAATCAATGACGGTAAAGCACTCCCGCAGCTTTCAAACTCCGGTCGGCTATTATGACTACAAACATATCTCAAAAGAGGCATTCCCGATAGGAGTAAGGAGTATGTATAAGGATAATTATGCTTTTCTTATCGCATCACCGGAAAAGGCATTGTGTGATTTGATTGCCAATTCCTCAAAAGTCATTCTTCGTTATATGAAGGATGTAGAGGCATATCTTGAGCAGGATATTCGTATGGATATGGATGAGTTCTATAATATGGACGCAAACATATTTGAAGAATATATTAATGTAGGCAAAAAGGCTGATTCAATTTCGACACTTTTAAAATTCTTAAGACGATGAAAAATGAAATATTCGACAATATGCTCTCCCGTTATGATTTAACAACAGAGCAACAGAAAAGAAACGCCATATTTGAAGTAAACCAACAAGTGATACTTGCTGGCCTGTATGTCGGTGGCTTCTTTGAGTCGGCTGCGTTCTATGGCGGAACTTGCTTGAGAATCTTTCATGGCTTGCAGCGTTTCAGTGAGGATATGGATTTTTCATTGCTTACACAAGATGACAAGTTCGATTTCACGAAATATTTTCCTGCTATCATTGATGCTTTTACAATGGTAGGCCGTGAGGTTGAAATAAAGAAAAAAGACAAGAGGAATTTCGGAAAGGTCGAATCTGCATTTCTTAAAGACAATACCGATGTATATGATGTGACTTTCCAAACAGAGAAGTCTATAAAGATAAAGATAGAAGTAGATACTTGCCCACCGTTGAACTTCAAGACGGAACAGAAGCTATTGCTTCAGCCATATTCATTTATGACCCGTTGTCTTACACTTCCCGACTTGTTTGCAGGCAAGATGCACGCATTAGTATATCGTGCGTGGAAGAACAGAGTAAAAGGTCGTGATTGGTACGACTTTGAATGGTATGTACGCCATAATGTCCCACTTGATTTCACTCATTTAGCAGAACGGTGCAAGCAATTCAACAATGAGGATATTACACCAACATTATTCAAAGAGAAACTCATTGAGCGTCTCTCAACATCTGATATAAAACAAGTGAAAGAAGATGTATTGCCTTTCGTGCGCAATCCAAAGGAACTTGACATTTGGTCAAATGATTATTTCGTGCAGTTGGCTGGGATGATGATAATTGGATAATCATGTATTTAGGGATTGTCGTTTAATGTTTTCAATCTGAGCGAAGCAACGGCCAATCCCTTCAATTTCTCACCATTTTCACAAACTACAACAAATGTAAACTCCCATTTTTCCCCACAACCTCTCTCCGATCGCCATTTTTATGAACGTCGCATACGATATGACGCACTCGTTTTTCTCCTCGTCAACCTCAATCTTGGGAAAACAAACGCCATCCAACTTTCTAGTATACAATGTCAGGCCATGACCCTCACGATGCAAAAGCTTAAGGGTCCTGCGGTTCTTTCCTACGAACACATACACATCTTCCGGACTGAGCTGGCGACCTATCTCGGAATGGACGATGCCCGCCAGTCCCCTGAACGATTTCCGCATATCCACAGGACGGGAATACACCCTGTACTTCAGGCTGCCGCCCAACTGACACACCATCCTTTCCATCACTCTCCATACGCTTTTACGTAACTCATCAGCTCCTCTGCGTCGTGCATCCCCTGAGGTAACAAGATTCGCACACCATTGGGATACAGCAATTCGATGCCGCCTCTTTTGCCGGCATCGTTTGAATTCGCATCTGACAACACCACATCGGCGAATACCGGTTTCCGGCCGCGTCTCTCGACCGGACTTGGTTCCTGTTTCTTTCTCATCTTTTACGTTTTTGCGCGAAGGTATAACTCTTCAGCAATCACGTCAAGATGGGGTTGTGGGGACGATCACGTATATGGCTATGCCGATATGCTCAAGGCGCTGCAGAATCCTGATGAAGATGACGATGATGATGAACGCGAAGAGTACCTCAACTGGATGGGCCGTGAGTTTGACCCTGAGTTCTTCGACCTCCATGAACTACAGAACCGTGTGGACGATTTCCAGCGCGTCATTGGCGAGGCCAGATGGGGGTTCTACCACAGATAAGGAAAGTGCCAGATATGAATACTGAATTCTTACACGTCACCGCCGCCGAGAATATCTCCGGCTATCTGCTGAAGCTCACCTTCAGCAATGGCGACGTGTGCGTTTTCGACTTCTCCAGCATCTACGACAAAGGCCTTTTCACGAAACTCTAGAATCCGGAGTATTTCCGCAACTACACCCTCGACGGCTGGACTGTCGATTGGAATAATGAGATTGGATTTGCGCCGGAATACCTCTATGAGCAAGGTATACCCGTCACTTAGGAGGTTCCTTATGATTCTTTTATCAGTTCGGCTATCTCCTCAGCAATTTCATCAATAGTGGACGACGAGGTGTTTCTGGCTAATTTGTCAGCCAGAGAAGGAGAGTAATCAACAATCTCCTGTTTCGTAATGTTGTGCCAGATTGGAAGAATAACTTGCTCTCCAGAAACTGCTTTTGTAATAATACCGTCCAACTCATAGTTCGTCCATCCTTTGCGAATAAAGTTGCGAGAAAGGACAACAACACCAAATCGACTCTTTGACAATCCTATGTCGATTTTACGTCTCAGGCTATCGCCAATTCTCAACTCAAACTCATCGTACCACACTTTTAATCCACGGTCCAACAATGCTTTCGCAAGAGGTCTTACGACCTCATCTTTATCTTCCGAGGCATGAGAGATGAACACATCATATTCAACATTTTTCCCACCCTCCTCTTTGTGACGGACAAGAGATGGAATTGACGACAATGCCGGCTCTTCGTATAATGGCAATGGGGCAGGAAGTCTTTGAATAGAAGATCGAACACTACCACCAAGACCTGCGAGATCAATTGTAATATACCAGTGACCGGAACGAGGAATCATCAGAACAATAGGAGAGCGTCTTGCTAGACCGCCATAATAATGATGCTGATGTCCATTCCGGTAATTAGAATAATTGCTACTATCCATCAATCTGACGTTCGCCGCATTACCTTGAAGAGACACTTGAATCCTCTCCCCCGAACGACATTGACCGAGATCATACACTGTATACTTCATTGCTTATTCTACTGTATAATCGGTAATTTCATAGCAATATACATATGTGGTATCTTCATTTCCGCCACCCGTATCCCCTTGCATTCCTTTGTCAAGATAGTACTCTTCAACGGCTTGTGCAACCGCCTTGGTATCTCCATTACGATATATCCACCATCCGTAATCCTTCGACACCTTATGCTCCTCAAAAAGTCTCCTCTCAATGTCGTTGGTAATACCGATATAGAAATCGGAATAATACTGTTTCTTACTTTTTTGCAGATGTGAATTGATATCTGCAATGATTTGTACTTTTGTTGCCATAGTCATTACTTTTTTGTAAAACAAAACATCGCATCCAAGAAATGTCTCTGAATACGATGCAAAAGTAATATGCAACTATGCAGTCTATCTGCATTGTTACAAAAAACTATGAATTAAGCTTCAAAATCTGTTGGGCTCTTTTGGCTATTGCTTGTCTTATTTCTATCGGCTCAATAATCTCGGCCTGATCTGCATAGGCAATCAACTGAGTCTCTAGTTCATAATTTGGTATAACATCTAGTTGAAACACAATATAACCTTCACCTCTTTCCAAAATACGCTGTGACGGATGAATAGGCTTTGTCTCAATATAATTAGCTGCAGGAAACAAGGCTTTGATTACGACTCGTTCCTTTTTGCCTTCCGGATGTAATGAAACACCAACTATGTCATAAAAATAATCATCGAAATCCGCCCCTCGATACTCTTGAAATATTACATTCCCTGCGACGTTAAATTCATCTATCCTATCAATCGGAATAACTGTTATTGGTATCCGGGGAAGTAACCGTTCTTCTAGACCAATGAGAAACCAGCGATTATTGTACTGGCGCAGTTGATATGGATGAATGATACGCACCGAAGACGGCTTTCCAAAACGGTGATATTTAATAGACAGGACCTGTTTCTTTACTATTGCATCAAATATTGGGGAAAACAATTCTATTCCTTTCAAATCTGGATTCTGAGCGAAAGCGACTGATCCAGATACCGTCCCGTCAAGCTGGAAAGAATCTTTAAGGCGCACGAGCACCTCGTCCATCCATGTAAATTGAGGAAGGCCATTAAAGCGGCTAAGCATCTGAATCGTATCAGAAAGCTGCTCAGCTTCTTCCTGACTCATAGGAAGATTCAAGATTGAGAAATCCGGATCATGGTATCTGAAATAGATCTTATGACCATCTCGGTTTCGTTCCAAATCAATAGCTCCACCAGCATCACTTTCAAGGAATGCTATATCTTGCTGAACTTGACGCTTGCTTACAGACGATCCATCGTAGGCCATTAACTCTTCATTGCAGGCATCAACAAGGTCGTCAATAAAAAAACGCCGCCTCCTATTTCTAAAGCATCTATCTAGAACACGGTAGCGAATTGTAGCATTCTTATTCTTCGGCATCAGATTCTTCTTCTACGTGCATCATCATATTATAGTGAGCAATGTGACCAAGTTTATCGAACAGCCCCCGGAAAACAGATATATACTTTTCAGTCAAAATATTGGGGTGCTCGACAAATAAGTCATCAGAGATATCATGTGAGCCTTCGTCATACCAGCTGGCAAAAGACGTTGCAATGGCCAATTCTTCTGGATCATCCGTAAAATTATCTCCAATGAGTTCCTTACCATTCAATCCGCCAAATACAATGAAATAGTTCTCGATAATCCGACGCATCACGTTCTGGATTGCAATGTTATCCATTTCTTTCTGTCGTTCTCTTAACTCTTTCCAAAGCAACTCATATGACCCCTTGATTGGATTGTCCATTCCATATGATTTCACCGCCGAAATGTCTCCTCTCTTGTAAAGCACCCAGTGATTTGTATCGCTCCGAGTCCTTTGTCTATTGTTAATAAAGGTGACCTCCTTGTGGAAATATACATTATGCGTTAAGATGAAGACTTGTTTAATGTCGCTTTCTTTCCCGACTATTGGCTCTCGGATATCTTTGAGTAATTGTTTTAGCATCGTACTCACCACAAACAACACATTACTATCCAAACTGGAAATCGGGTCATCTATTACCAGCACTCGAGGAGATTTGATATTAGACTGAGTATTACTACCTTTCACCAATTGCATATAGTACAGAAAGGTAATAAAAGTAATCTCTCCTTCGCTTAAACTATTCTCCACCCACGTTCCATCTTCTCTTTGTATCTGATACTTGTTGGAATCTGTTGGAGAGACATTGATACTGAAACCTGTAAAACCGAACTTTTTCAGAGCATTGTTTATCCTAGTAATTGTTGGCTGGACACTTGTAACTTGACCTTCTTTAGTTTTGATTTCACGATCCACACGGGCATAAGATTCTCTGGCAGCTGCTTCATCTCTCTTATGCTGGGCGATTGCACTTTCCTTTCCTCGGATTTTCTTATCTACAGATTTAACTTCTTCTAACGCCAGCCCGCCCAAATAATACCACACATCCTTGATCAACGAGCTTTGCTCGTTTGAAAAGTTGTCTACCATTTCATTATTAACTCGAATGGCTTCGTTGGTAGTATCTATCAGCCCTTGAAGCGTTTCCGTATAAGACTTAACATCTTTAAAGTCGGCCGTCAAAGCTGGCTCCTTGATTTTTGCTGTCATCATCTCCAGATTAGAGGCCATCACTTCCTTTACTAATTGAACTGTCGTTCCGAACAAAGATGCATCCACAAAGCCCGCCAGATCAGATTCTAATCGAGACAATAGGTCATCAAAGAAAGCGGAAACCTCTATTATCAACTCTGAATACTGATTTCGTAATGAAGTAACCTGTTCAATATCACGAACGTAATTCTCATCAAAGAAGCCTTCAAGTTGCTTTCGAAACGACTCATCGATTGTATGCTTCTGACAAAAAGGACAAACGTCCGATTCTGGTGAAATGAACGACTGGCCACGACGCACCCAGTCAGCAATATCCAACTCTTTGATTAATGCTGCTATTGGAACATCCTCGCTACCGATTATGCGTCTTTTCCATATCGCGTCATCTGTGATCTCTAATAAAGAAGACACCATATCAGACGACTCCGGGATGATTTCCTTTTTAGACGGTGCTCCACCTCCAGCAAAAACGAATTGATACCTACGCCTCAAATCTTCGGGATCGGGCAATGGAGAGGGTAAGCCTGTTCGAATCACATCAAGAATCTTCGCTTCGAACGTATTCTTGTATAAAAAGCCTCTCAGGCACTGCTTAAACTCTTCATTCTTCTTGTATACGCCTTTCCATAATTGCTCTTGGCGAGAACTATTCAATTCTTCAATCTCGGCATTTCTGGCGCCAATATTAGCAACCGCCACTTCAATAGCTCTTGAATAACCCGCCCTCTCCTTGCTCATTCGCTCAATCTCTTCAATCGCCTCGACAGAAGCATGACCGAGTGTGAAAACCCCTGGAATGTTCGCTTCGCGAAAATTGTCATTACGGAAATCTTTATTATAAGTCACCACTTGAAGAGGATCCCCTTCCCATTCCACGTTACACTGCGGAAAAGAATGTTGGATATCCTTACAAGATAGCACACGGCTGATGGTGGTTTTCCCGCATGCATTACCACCATAGATAAAGTTTACTTTCTTAAGGTCATCAAGAGTAACACCCTCATTATCAAAAGAGGCGACATTCTTTATAACAATCTTCTTAATCATATTCTTAGCAATTCTGAGTTTTTCATTTTTGTATACCTATAATTCCTGCTTCTCGACTTTAGCCTTGGCCGGACGGCCTCTCTTTCTTGTCATCGGCTTGTGATTGCGACACTTTAAATGTACCGTCCATATCACTTTCAAATGTACCGGGTGTATCAGAATGAAATGTACCACCCGTATCACTTTGAAATGTACCGCCTGTAGCGGAATCAAATGTACCCCCAGTTAACCAGTGCCAGCATAGTTGGGGCAGACCTTTGGAATGGTAGCGAACGGTTTGACAATGTAACTTTGTGGCAACAAGAATACCACAGGGTTATGGCAAACGTAAAAGCGACAATGATAGACATCAGAGTAATCATCCGCGAGCTCTCACGCGGGACATCACTACGAGAGATGGAACGAAAGCTGCAACTCAGCCGCACATCTCTAAGGAACTATCGTGACCGCGCTGAAGCGACCGGCAGGAGTATGGCTGATCTCCTTTCCTTGAACGATGCTGAGCTGCAGGCAATCATGCAAAAAGGCTATGGCCATCGTGGCAGGGACGCAGATAGGTATGCCTTTATGCAGGAGAACATTGAAGGCTACGCAAAGGACATGAGGCGCAAGCACATGACCTATGACGTTCTGTACGGGGAATATCTTAGGAGCACGGACAACCCTTACGGATATACACAGTTCAAGGCAATCATCCAGGAATACGAAAAGAACCACGACTACAAGTACCATAATGCGTACGAGCCAGGCCGTGAGATGCAGTTTGACTTCGCCGGCGACAATCTGTGGATAGTCGATAAAGATACCGGAGAAGCGATACGGGCGATTGTACTGGTGTGTGTCCTGCCGTATTCAATGCTCAGCTATGTGACCGCATTGCCAAGTGCAAAGATGGAATATCTCTTCCAAGCGCTTTCAAGGGCCGTCAGATACTTCTGCGGTGTGGCAGAGATCTCAAAGACGGACAACATGCGTCAGTGGATAAAGAAGACTGACCGTTACGAGCCAACTCTGAATGAAGCCGCCAGCCAGTGGTGTCTTCACAACGGTACCGAGCTGGATGAATGCCGCTCCAAAAAGCCATGGGACAAAGGTCCAGCCGAAAGCCTTGTCAACCAGACATACAGGTACTACTACAGCCGTATCTGTCGTGACACATTCTTCTCCTATGATGAGCTCAACAGCAAGTTGGATGAGTTGAACGATATGTTCAACAGCAAGACCCGCAAGAACAAGACATACAGCCGCAGGGAACAGTATGAACGAGAGGAACGTTCCTATATGCTACCGTTGCCTCCAAAGCCATTCCTCCTGAAGTATACCAAGGAAATCACCATCAACTCCACCTACCACTTCCAAGTCGACAAGAACCACTTCTACAGCGTACCCTATCAGCATATAGGCAAGAAAGCCAAGGTTATATACGATGCGGAGAAGGTGGAAGTCTGGATTGGTCTGGACAGAATCGCGGCTCACGACAGGAAGCACTCCGACGGATACACGACAGTTGAATCGCACATGCCCGAGAAGCATATAGCATACAAGCGTTCAAAGGAAATAAATGCCGCCTATCTGCTGTCAAAGGCCAGCCAAATGGGCCCCAATACGCGTGAATCCATTGATTGTATCCTTAAGTCCGCTTTGTTTGTACAGCAGGCCTACCGTTCCTGCCAAGGTGTCCCTCGCCTGGCCGGAAAATACGGGGCGGAACGTCTTGAGGCGGCCTGCGGAAGAATAGAGCCAAAGACGGCCTCTACATATAAACGCATCGAAGCAATACTTAGGAACAATCTTGACGACACGCCTCCGGCACAATCGGATATGATGCCATACATACCGAAGAATGACAACGTAAGAGGGTCGTCTGCATATCAATAGGATATCCACGCTGGCACGCAAATAAATACAAACTAATGAACACACAAGAAACAATCCTCCAGTTGGAGGGACTCAAACTCAAGGGTATGGCAGAATGCTACAAGGCCCTTCAGGGCATGCCCGTAAACCAATGGCCAACTTTGGACACATTCATGGCAAGGCTTGCCGAAGCAGAACAGCAGTACCGGAACCGCAAGCGGACTGAGATGTACCTGAAGACCAGCAAACTGCGCTATAACGCCGTTATGGAAGATGTCATCTGCTCGGAGGAGAGGAACCTGAACAAGGAGATACCGCTCAAGCTTATGGACTGCACCTTCATTGACAGGGCGGAGAATCTACTCATTGACGGCAAGACAGGATGCGGAAAGTACTTCTTGGCATGTGCTGTCGGAAGGCAGGCATGCTTCATGGGACACAGAGTGGAATACTTTTCCATGAACAAGTTCGTCGAGCGGATAGCGCTCGCCAAACTTGACGGAAGTCTTCTTAAGGTCATCAATCATATCGAGACGTCATCTTTGATGACTTCGGACTGCAACCGCTCGACAACAACTCGCGTCTGGCCCTGCTGCAGATACTTGAGGACTGCTATCAGAGGAAATCAGTGATCGTGACATCACAGCTTCCTGTCTCAAAATGGTATGACTACATCAATGAACCAACCTTGGCTGACGCCATCATGGATCGCCTCACCGCTAACGCGGTTCGGATTGAACTCAAAGGTGACTCAATGAGAAGGAAAAAAAAAAAATAATAACTTTGCCGAACCGAAAGCGACCATATCCGAAGTGGTACATTTGAAAACGCTCCAGAAGGTACATTTAATGTGATATAGTCAGCTATGCAAAAATAACAATTCATTGTCATGATTAACTCTGAGTATTTGAGAAATACCTATCAAAAGAATAATAGGAATGATTTCACAATGGATTTTGTGAGATATAATGCACCATTTCTTCGTTTATATAAATGTTTCCATTCTCGAAGACTTGCTGTGTTGCTCTTGAAGATGGAATGCATCCAATACTATAATCAGAATCGCAAATTTCTTACTGGCTCTGATCATTCATATCAGGAGGTCTTTGATAATTTATTCAATACTATTGAAGATATACTAATTAACGACCTATGCGTGATAAATGTCTCAATTATCAATGAGTATGCAGAAGTGAGCGGATTCAATGTTTTTAACGCTGAAAGCATTCCCTTCTTCGGAGATAATTATATTGCCGTTAATAGTGGTGTTTTTTACTATGCCCATGTTTTCGCAAGATCGCTACAGCCAATTTTTATGGATAATAGCTGTGGTAATATAGATAATATGAACTGCATTCGACGGTTATTTTATAATTGGGCAAATAGATGGCCAAGGGCAAATTTCCAGAAAGCCGCATTTGGCTATCTTACTGGAGATCGGCATAATGCTCACATGAAGTGTTATCTTATTCCTGAAGACGATTCATTATTAAAGGGTATCGAGTTATTCGTGGCTGGTCATGAGTACGCACATCTATTATCAAAAGAAGAGAGATTGCGATCACAGTTTTTTGACACATTTTTTAGTCACGATATAGTGGAATTGATAAATTCTGATGAAGAGATCAAAGCTGATGGTTTTGCTGTAATATTATTATCTCGCGAGCAATTGCGGCATTCTAACGAGGAATGGTTATTATATTCACCCTTATTTTTGTTTGATGTTCTGCGTAATTTAGACATTATTGTTGAAAAACAGTATTCTACAAAAACTTCACATCCTTGCAATTCTGACAGATACAGCTATTTAAAACAAATGGTAGATTGTCTTTCGCCTAATAACTGCTATGACCTGTTCCATAATAAACTGGAAAAATTTTCACTTCAAGATGCTAAAAATATTCGAAAAAAAGTAAAAAAACACAACTTAAAAATGGCAAAATTATTCGACATATTTGAATCGTATCATAATGACAGTTTTTATTCATTATTAAAAGATTAAGAAATCCTCATAATATTTCTTTGCAAACTTCCCTTTTTTGCCGCCATACCGTAAGCGTTCACCTCTCCAACCCATTGATTTTCAGCGGGTATTTGGAAGATTTTGTTTAACAATCGTTGATTTTAAGGGTTTACAGGCTGCAGTAGCACGGCAGGAGGGCTGTCAGGTCCTCGCCTTCATGGGCGGTTTTCAGTTCGCCGAGAAGATAGCTGATGTACTTGCCAGGGTCGATTTCATTGTGTTTGCAGCTCTCGATCACCGAGTACATGAAGGCGTTGTCCACCGCAGAGCTCTCGCTTCCGATATTGCCGGCATTGCGGAGGTCCATCTTGAGTTTCCTTACGCTCTGCTCGCTGATATTGTTCGACACCTCGACATCTCCGCTTTCAAGTACACGTTTCATCGCTGGCCATTCGGCCCTTGCATATCGCATGGCTTTTTTCAGCAGCTCACCACATCCGGCATCATCAGACAGAGCATAGTCGGCAAGTCTATCCTCTATCGAACGCATCAAGTCGGCAGTGCTGCCCGGCTTGAGCCTGGCAACATATCTTTCAGCGCTTGACATGTTTTGCTCCTTGAAGCAGTGTTCCTTTGCGAAGACCATCCCTGTTCTGTCTATGAACCACATCGCCTCATCGTAGTTCTCTTCCAATGCGTACTAATATACATCAAACAAACTGACTTCATCAATATCTATAACCGGAGTAAAGCTATCACGAATCCAATCCGTGCATATCGCATATTGAGGGAAGCCTAACTTATAAGTATCATCAACCCAATCATTGTTCCATAGCTTAACACCAGGTTCATTGTTCACAATCTTGCAGAGCCCCTCATCATAGTCAATAGAGTCTGGTAACTGGTATGTAATGTGTTGCATCCATATTTGTATCTCACCAATATCTGGATACCTCTGAAACTTGACATAGATATCTTTAACAACTCTCGCTCGCTCCTTTTTTGTTTTAATTTGATTTATCAACATACTGATAATCGACAAAACCATCTTGTACGATTTTGGACTCGATATTGCAATGTCTGTAAAAATAGAAATCAGAACATTAATATCTCCACAAACAGCAAGTTTAAGTTTCAATCTCTGCGCAAAAAGCGTAAGTATTTTAAGTAGAGTTCCGCTATTGGGATAAGACTTTGAAAACTGATGAATATACAATGCCTCCTGCTGAAGATTTGACATAGTTGAGTATACTCGATTCTTTGCCTTTCTATACAACGGGATATTCGACACATACGCTTTTTTGTCAGGTTTGATCGATTCTCCTACAACGTCTTCTGTAAGGGATGTTTTCTTTGCGTTCAACTGAAAGTTAAGACCAGACAATACATCTTGAAGATGGAAGGCTATCTTTTCTATTTCTTCCTTTGAATTTGAATATATCCGGTAATCATCTCTATACCGAATTATCTTATAGTCCGAAATGCCAAGCGCTTTTAATTTTTCGTCAAGTTCTTTATCTGCGTAGGCTAATACTATTTCAGCGATAAAATCAGACAAGGCACTTCCTTGTGGTATTCCATTTGTCTGCCCATATTGCATCCCCTGAAGATAATTATCTATAGTATTACCAAGCAAACCGGGCTTCTGCCTTTTCTGCTTTGCATTCTCCTTCCCCATCAACGCCCATGCAACTGTATGAGTGTATATCGAGCCATAACAGTTTGTGATGTCCGTAACAAACATATACCGATACGACACCGCAAGTTCAAGACTTCTCTGCTCCACATATTCCCACCAAGAGATGACATTGGCAGAAGAATGAGATTTATCTGCTTTACCCTTCACTTTTGGAATACTGGCAACTTCAATATTATCCACATGCAATGCAGCAAATCTATCTTTTATCTCTTTCCAACTACTTGGATTAGTCATCGCCTTTACCAACAGATAATACAGAAAAGGATTAATCAGCAGAATAGGTCGATAAGAATATTGCGCATCCTTTTTAACCAATATAGAATGGTTAACTCCCTCCATGTCAGAAGGCATTCTTTTTCTGTCCTTCAATATTGCGTTCAACTCCCTGTTTCCTATAACCTTCTGAACATAATCCAATACGGGCCTAAAATCAACATATACGGGCAATTGCATGTTGCAGTAGTTCTGCGATTCCATGAAATATTGTCGAGCCTTTATGTATGAAAGATTCAATATAGTTTTCATCGTAATCTGAATATCATAACTACACTCGCAAAGGTTGAATTCGGCATGATACCATAGGCATCAAAGCGGAAAGTAATATTGACTTCATCTGCTATCTGTAATTACTTGACAGATGCCTGTAATTGTTATTTTAGTTTCGTACCAACAAGCAATGGAATTTTTTCAAACAATTGATCTTCCATCCTTTCTCCTATAACTTGATTAACAGTAGAGCCTGAAATAGCATAGTCATCCAGATACTCTCCGTCAATAGTATCAACCGATATTCCTTTCCATGCACGAATAAGAATGTCATCCCAATCTGGTTCGACATCACCTGTAAAATAGTTGACAATTGGCTTGAACTCCAAATCTTGTTGAACCGTTAAGTCATTAAGTAAATCTTTAGTTGGAGCAACGATAATCATGTGCTCTTTAGGAAAACCAGAAAAATTAAATTCATTACAATGAATTCTCCATTCTCTCAAATATTCAAAATCATAGGCATCTACATTTAGTCTATCTGTTCTCCACTTCAGTTCTTCAGGAATATGATCATATTCATCATTATCGACATAAATCACATTTCGAGCGCCAAAATCCCGCACTAACATATCTCGTGAAAACCCAATGCCATACGGACAGTATAATGGCCTACTTGTTCCATTCACTTTAACATGGAAGAACTTAGTTATGGCGGTCAATGGTGATGCTGAAAAACATATTATTCCCGATTTGCTACATAGTTTTTCTTCTGATAAAATTTTCTTTAATGTATCATGTGGTGCCTCTTCTTTTCCTTTGATGAAGTGAAATAAATAGGGAGACTGATCCAATCTCGCCTTTTTGAATTTATCATTAAAATATGCCATAATGACTTACCATAATAATTTAACTCTGAGCATCATCATTAACTATTTCAAACTGGGATAATCCTACCGTGGTAATTTCATCCGACTCTGCGCTTTCCACAAGAAAGACTCAAGAAGACTTTCGTCGTACACAATTTTGTATTTCCAGCGATTCTTCCACATTCGGCTGGCTTTATGGAAATCGTAGGATACTTTCTCCATAAATGAGCATTCTGGTTGAGGATGATGCGGATTGTCTGTGCATGTGAGGATCTCACTCAAGACTTTATGCTCCAGTTTATCGTCTTGGTGCTCTATAGGGAACTTGCCGGCTTGATAGCCGAGGGCATTGACACAAATGCCGTTAATTGCATCAAGGAAATCGGTGCATATTTGCTTTGGATGCAACGTCATGAACAAACGACCAATCAATCTCGTTCGTCTCCACAAAAGTAACCGTCCCCACACACCCATATTGACCAAGCAACACCAAGGCTGCGTGGCACAGTCTATCCTTTAAGGCTTTCGCCGTATTTTTTCTGATTCGTTTTTCTTTTGTTTAGACAAGTTTCAGAAGACTCTTGTCAAAGTTCTGCGGCAGCAGGTTCGGCAACTGGTCCTCCGGCGTGGTCTTGATGTTGTTCAACACATACGTCAACCACTGCTGAGGATTCAGGTGATTCATCGCGCACGTCTCAAAGAAGCTGTACATCATCGACGCGCGCCATGCGCCCATAAGGTTCTGGAAGAACAGGGATGTCTTCCTGCCCTTCACCAGCGGCTTGAACCCGCGCTCACACGCGTTGTTGTCTATCGGCATTATCGGGTTCTTCAGATACGCCATAAGTTCCTTTCTCCGTTTTAACAGATAGCCCAACGCTCCAGATATCGCGCTTCCCTTCGGATGCTGATCATATTCGGCTGACGCCCACGACACGAAGGCCGTCCATATCGGCTTCTCCAGCCCCATCCGGATGTCCTTCTTGCGCTTTCCGGTCAACCCCTCAGCCTTGATATACCGCTCAACCATGTTCAACAACGTGTAGAACCCCAATCCGACCCTCGACGGCAACGGGTCCTCCGCTTTCGACTCCTCGAACTCCCGACGGGCATGGGCATTGCATGCGCACTCAGTTATCCCGTTCTTCTTCAGCCATTTGCTCCAGCCCGAATAACCGTCCTTCTCGAACGCCCTCGCATAGTTACACCCGGCCTGACAGCCGCGATAAGCGGCGAAGCCTTCAAGGGCTTCCGTTGATCGTGTGTGAGGATATGGACGCATGACACCACGGTACATCGAGAGGCCTTGAAATTTGATTTCGGCAAAGGTGAATCCTATTTTTCAAAAGGCAAGGCGGAGAAGGAGAAGTGAACGCTTACTGAAAGTTAACTCAAGTGGGTGGTTATCGCCGAAATGCCTGGGTGGTCTTCACCGAAATAATCAGTATTGACGGGTATGTATAACCATCCTATTTCTTTTTCAAACGGATAGAACCCCAAACCACTAGGCCAAAACTTCTGATAATTAAATGCATTAATTGATTGAGCATCATAATTGTTTCTACCTGGTCTTTCCTCTGAATCAATAGGAGCTATTTCAATAATCTGAATCTCGTTTTGAGAAGTCTCGTTCCTAATGCTTTTTAGAAAACTATTTATCAGATTACCACGAGGCTGATATGTTCCCCTCTTTATACTGTCTTCAAGAATATAAAACCATTCATATCCATGTATCTGAGGGATTACTATCCGTTTAATTCTATGCTTTTTTGACAGTTCTGCCAGACCATTGACATGATCATCATCAAAATGAGAGATAAACAAGATGTCGATATCAAGGTCTTTATCATCAAACAATGCCGATTCAATTGTTTTTTTTAGGCTCGGCTCTTGTCGCTGATCCACAGTCATATACAACACAATGAGTAGAGATTTCTCCTTTTTGATTCGGAATCTCAAAGATCTCTGTGTAGAAACCTCCTTGGCCAACAGGCTGAATCGTTCTTGTTACTGTATAACACATAGCAATGATAGTATGAAACAATTAGCGTAGGGTTTGTCGTTTAATGCTTACGATATGCGAGATGCCGTGTGCATTGCCACCGAAAAGTGAACAGGTGTCACCGGAACGCTGATCGGTGATAGTCGGGAATGAGTAGAAATCATCGCACGGCAGTAATATGACACTAATACACACAACCCTAAAACAAGGGAGCCGTTCGGCTCCCTTGTTTTATTTTACAATCGCCTCCTTGATGCAATCCACAATGTAACGGACATCATCATCTGTAACATACGGGCCGGCCGGGAGGCAGAAGCCAACTTTGAAGAGGTCCTCTTCTACCCCATTGGTATAGACAGGAGCGCCAGCATAAACAGGCTGCTTATGCATTGGCTTCCAGGTTGGGCGTGCCTCAATCTTCTTGCCGAGCATAAATACACGAAGAGCCTCCACGTTGTCATTCGGTTGGCAATCGGTTGTAGCTGAGTCAACCTGGTGAATAACACCAGCAGCACCGCCGACTGCGGTCTTGATAACCTCCTTGTAAGCGTTCTCCTGCCCTTGGATACGCACCTCAGGATCAAGAGTTGCTGCACAGAGCCAGAAGTTGGCATCGAAGCGAGGGTCTGCAGGCTGCTTATGGATATGAACACCAGGAACATCAGCAAGGAGTTCCTCGTAGAGAGCCTGCACATGCTTGTGATGAGCTATATGGGCATCGAGAACGGTCATCTGGCCACGACCTATACCGGCACAGACGTTTGACATGCGGTAGTTGTATCCGATGGCTGTATGCTGATAGTAAGGATATGCATCGCGGGCCTGGGTAGCATACCACATAATCTCATTGGCTTCTTCAGGATTGCGACAAATGAGGGCACCGCCGCCGGAAGTGGTGATCATCTTGTTGCCGTTGAATGAGAGTACTCCGTACTTCCCGAAGGTTCCGAGAACCTGGCCATTGAAACGGGAGCCCATTCCTTCGGCAGCATCTTCGACAACCGAAATTCCGTATTTCTCCGCGATTGCAAGAATCTTGTCGATATGATATGGCATACCATAGAGAGCTACCGGAACGATGGCCTTGGGATACTTGCCGGTTTTCTCCTTGCGGTCAAGAATTGCCTTCTCCAGAAGCTCCGGATCCATATTCCATGTTTCACCCTCTGATCCTACAAATACTGGCTTTGCTCCAAGATATGTGATAGGATGTGATGATGCGCAGAAGGTAAAACTCTGCACGCACACCTCATCGCCAGCCTGCACACCGCAGCCGATCAGAGCCAGGTGCACAGCTGCTGTACCTGCAGACAGACACACTACCTTTCTATCAAGGGGAGATGATCCATCATTCTTACTGTTTGCAAAATCCGCAAGACTCTGCTCAAATGCATTTACATTCGGCTCCCATAGGAACCACCCAGTTGGTGTCAAATGCCTCCTGGACATACTTCTCCTCCATCTTGTTCTCACTCATATGAGCAAGGCAGAGGTAAATAGTCTTTCTCTCTTTCATTGTTTAATGAAATTTATATTGTTATACTTTTATTATCCAGTTGAATCGATTCTTTATAGTTTTCGAACACATGAAATACTACCTGATTGTATTCATCTATTCTTGAAGGCTTCTACAATGGGATTCATACAAGAAATAGAGTCATCTGTCTCTACTTTGGTTAAACGAGGAAATTTACAATCAATTTTCCCTTCAGAAACAGCTTCACTACTGATGCAATATAGGTTTGAATAATCTTTTGTAACAATATGAAATGACAAGATTTCGAAATGTTTACCTTGAGACCTATACGAATAGTCTTCATTAAAGGCATCCAGGTTTTCATAAACAAGCATTTCACTTACATAAAAAAAAGCAACGATAGGTGTTCCTGATTTTATATCTTCTGCTATGTCGTTGATCTTTCTATATGTAGTAGTCTTGATACTTGCATCGTACATCATCATAGACAATACGCCATCTTCTCGCAATGTGAGTATGGTAGGCATTACACGCTTCTGATGCTTGAAAGCCATAGTATTCATCATCTTAAAAGCCTCAAATGTATCTTCTATATAATTGTCGCTCAAATCAATATGCATCATGTCGCATAGAAGATTATATGGAATAGATGTTTTGAATGGTGTTACAATTTCATATCTTTCACCTTTTACGAACACGTTATCTTTTCGATAATATACATAGTCATCCACAAACCACGCTTCTTTTGGAGTGGGATGGAAATGAAGTTCTTCAATCTTCTTCAGAAGTACAGTTCTTGGTACTGATGCCTCTATACCGATCGTGTTATTTAAATCTTCTAATAAACCTAAAACAGAATCTATTCCATTATCGATAGTATTGAATATGTTTCTTTCTGAGTCCATTTCACGATAGATAAATTCAACCGAGAAGAACACTTCAATTGCGGGAATTCCTTCTATCGCGCGTTTAACAATGTCTGTAAGATCAGAGTAGTCCTTCTCATCTTCGATGGTATATGATTCTGTTGAAAAAACACCAGCTCCATTTGGGAGGAATAATGTGAGTTCCACAGTCTTCTCCAAAGCAAAAGGTGACTCTTTAAGAACCTGATTTCGCTTCTCTACCAACCAAGCACAATCATCATTCTTAAGGAATCTTTCACGAGAAGCTTCGTAAGCAGCACTATAGTCCGTGTGAGCTAATGACTTCTGTAATACAAAGGTTATATTACGAAATTCAGATAAGAAAGAATCAATACATGCAATGTTCTCAAACAAATCTTGTCCTTTGCTAAATCTTTCAAGACTTTGAAGTGCCGAATATAACTTTTGGTAAGCTGGTAATAATAAGTCGCCCATCTGTAATCATATTAAGTAGCTCGATATAATGCCCTTCAGATATTTTTCCGGATTCATAGAGCAGGCGGGCCTTCTCTCCGAAATCACCGATTACAAGACCCTCATTACCAGATTCATACAAAGACAGCTCATATCCGTATTCTCTTGCAGAACCCTTAACTGGAATCGCTTGGAAAGCCTTCACCTGACTTTCATGCATAAGTCCTAACTCCTTCAGGCGAAGCAGAAGGTTTGACCTGGAGACCTGAAACATCTGCTCCATTCTGAGAACAGTTGCAAGCTTTATTTTGCTATGGATGATTTCATCTTTGTCAATCATGGAAAGAATACCTTCCCTCGGGAGTAATAATGCGGATGCAAACATATTGGCATTCTTCTCCTCCCCAGTGGCTACGCCCTGACAAATATGAGGAGACGGATTCTCATCATAGAACAAGTGGTACAATTCATGAGCGATTGTGAAATGCTGACGTCCCCTGGTAGAATTACTGTTGACCAGTATAAACTTTTTTCCACTTTTGGAGCGGCAACTGATTCCATAGGAATTTTCAGACAGAGGTCTGTACATTGTCGTGATATTAAGCTTACGAAGCAGTGTCTTCGCATTAACAGGCTCATACTGGCTCAATCCTATCTCAGAACGAAACTTGCCGGCAAGAGATTCAGCTTCAAGAATGGTCATTTTTTTCATTTCGACAACATTGTATCCATCATCAGCGAATTCTTCACCACGCGTTTAAACGCTGCAATCTGCTCCATATCCGCAGGTGATAGATTATCAACGCGGAATGCCGTAGCAAGCATATCTTCAATGACGCTCTCATTTGCCTCATATAGCATATATGCATCGCATCCGTACAAATCGGCGAGTTTCTCCATACATGAGAGAGGTAATTCCCTATCTCCAGATTCATAATTTGAGTACGCAGAACGGCCTATGCCCAAGAAAGACGCAACGTTTTCCTGAGTATAATTGCTTGCCTGACGCAACAGCTTGATGTTTTTGGCAATAATCAGTCTTTCTTCCATAACATATGACATCTATAGTATTCTGCAATTTTTCCGTGGCAAATATCGAAACAAATTTACATTTTATCAATATTTGCCACGATTATTTCATGCTATATGACACTGGAATTACGGCGTAAATAGGCGTTTGCCAGTGAAAACTGACCGGGTATCCGTCCGGAATAAGTATCACTTCGCCATTTAAGCTGCTCAGGAATCTCCTTATATTCATCACGGTTGCTGTAAATAACATTTCTGGCTCCATACTCTATCACCAACAAATCTCATGAAAACCCGATGCCAATAGGCTGATACATCGGCAAACCAGTTCTATATATCTTGGTCTCGAAAAACTTCTTCAGCGCTGTTATTGGAGATGACGTGAAACTGATATAACCGCGATTGCTAATCAACCTCTCCGACTCTATAATGCTATACATAGCATTTCCCGCTTCCTCTATTGTCCCTTTTGTAAAATGGAAGAGATAAGGTGATTGGTCAATCTTTTGTCTTCGAAGATTTCCGTCAACTATTCCCATTTCATCAAACATGTGTTAAACTTATTACTCAATTCACCATATCCCTCAGCACAAACCCCGTCACGGAACTCTTGCTCACCATAAAGTTCAAAACAGCCCTCACCTGTGCGTGCAATAAGGGCGTCTGTCGTATCTTCATCTTATTAGCATAAATGTACTCCATCATCACCTGCTCTAGATAAAACAAAGCATAGCTCTCTGCCAAATTCATTGAAGGATTATTAGAAACTAACTTTGAAATCCATCCAATACCCTCTGTCTGATAGTTATAAGCAATGTTTGTAAGAGCTTTGGAAATACACTCTAGCACTTGAGCATTCCCACTACTATTTTCTGCCATGTAATGGAAGAACTCAACATCACCTGGTCGCAGGCACCGCCATTCTTTTATGCCGTCTATCCATTGTATATTCAGCAGGTAAGTGCGCAACTGCTGGCTATTGCCCCATTTCAGTAATTCTGGCAACAAATCCCTATACACATTCCATATCATCCAAAACCGATCTGCCTCTCCCCTATTGTCCGCTTCAATAATAATATGAGATAAAAGCGAATCTCCCAAATAACGCTCCTTAACGATAGGCTTTGTATCTTCAATACAGTCCAGAATCTCCCTCCTATCAACCCTGAAAAACAACTGAACAAGATTTCCAATGATGGAAAACATCGATTGAACAGTCCCTTCTCCTTCTTTCATCATCGCAGGAATCCTTTTGAGTTGGCTGACTACCATTTTTGTCATCCAATCATCGGGTTTATCAGGTGTCAGTCCAATCACAGCATTCAGTTCTACAACATCCAGTCTATTATCCTTTTCCACTATGGCAATAAACCGTTTCACAAGTCCTTGCATGGCATCAGGCTCTTTATTCCATAAGCCAAACGTGCGCACGGCAGTTGTTACGCAGTCTCTCGAACTTAAGTTCTGTCCGTAGTCTGGAGCCAACAGACAGGCTAATAACACATCGAAATATTTCTCTTTCTCTTCCGGGAAAAGAGCTATCAATAAGGGAACAACGTGAATACAGGCAGTTGTTCCATCCAAAGCGTCCGACAAGCCTTTGAATCCGTTCAACTTCTCGTCAACCACTTCCTTGCACCATCGATAGTCTTCCACTGACATTTCCCCGGAATAAAACTTCAGCAGACAAGGAGCAACCCAGGTGTTGGTATAGCAGTCGGTAATGAATGACGCTCGCCCATTGGCCAATTCCTCCTGTAAAGATTGGGCATCTTTCAAAACTCTCCTCCAGTCTTCACCATACTTTTGCCCTTCAAGCGTTTCTCCTTTCATCTTGGCCATTGCCCAATTCAACAGCCCAATATATCTATACATCTCCTGCTGACTAACAGCAGCCTCAACACTTACCCTTTTAGCCTCTTCACCAAGTTCCGTTTCGAATTGTATCTGATAACCGCCTTCTACTTTCGTTTGCTCCTTTACCTTTAGTCGCCTCCTATCCATCCTTGATAGCAATATCTCCAAAAGGTCTTGGTTGCCTTCTCTGTCTAGCAACCTCCTGTGCTCGTCCAATATGGTGTAGATTGTCTCTATCAGATGGTTTGCATCTTCCTCACCTAATTCCCGTTGGTTTCCAAAGAACTGATAGTTCAAGCAAAGATTTTCTAAAGTAGACCTGCGAAAATTCTGTTCACACGTTTCCATTCGTTCTTTGACAACTGCCGGATTGAGCGTGTTTCCTATTCCATAGAATGAGTTCATCGTGCGCTCACTCAATGCCCTTTGATTATCTGTCTCAATAAACTCAACCGTCCTAAACAGAATCAAAGCCAACCTCCAGTATTTCTCAGGGTATGCCAGAACAAGACTTGCGACCACCGCAGATACCGATGATGAGTGGCATTCAAAAAGAAGCAGTTTCATTATCTGTTCACACTGCTCGTATTTTCCATCTTTAGACATATTAAGGAGATATTTCTCCAAGGCCATATGTACAGACTGCAGCGTATAGGGCGATGTATACATACCCCGATACATCCCCCAAAGGGCCGGCGAGTGCCACTGCCAGTTCTTTATGCCGTCTTCATCCTTTATGTCAACTTTCGTGATATATTCTTGGGGCACAGATTGGGCATAGAGTTCCACACACTCATTCATCAGTCGTATGATGAAATCTACGCCCACCTTTTCATTCGTAACCAAGAGCGTGAACGTAGGTGTCTGAGAGGCTCCTGGTGGAAAGTAGCGCAATGCCACGCGATCTTCATCAATTCCAAAATCAACCCTTCTACTATGTAATGGCCTATACCTATCGTCATCTTCATCATCTTCTTCTTTCCAATAATGAAGGCAAAGTCCCACTACTGTTTCCGGCAACACCATTTGGATATTCAAGGCACTGGTATTCTGTTGAAGAACAAATTCGGGTAAGCCGTTACTCAGATTATCATCTGCCATACAGTCCTCAAGCAGTTTCTTCAATTCATCTTTGATTGTCCAAGCAGCATTATTGATAATCTCGTACACCTGCTTCTTCACACCATCATGATATCTCATTTGTTTATACACATGGCCACGATAGTATTCAATTACCATTAGCCCTGCTTGTCGAGTCGTATTTGACTGATAATTGCATTTTGTCCAATCTTGAAGTACAACTAGCCAAGGAGTGATATCCAGATTCTCTCTGTGTTTAAACAGCAAGTCTATGACATAACTCCATCCCGCCCCCATAGGCACATAATGTGGATAATAGTAATCTTTTAGCTTTACTACCTCCTTCACATATTGACTACCCACGCGCAGAGACCACCTCACTTTATCTCCAAATCCATCAGTATTTTTCAGGATTCTATCTTCAACGTCAGCAAGGAGGACACCAGCTTTCTCCGATGAAAGGATAGCACACAGCACTTCGTCGTTCCACAGTCCAGGCAATTCTCTTGCGAATGTAATTTCTGACAATGACTTAACTGCATTTACATCCTCTTTCACCTTGTCTTTGAGCCAAAGTCTGAAAGCACGTCTTACAGATCGCGTATCTCCCAGTTCTGCAAGGAAACCGTCAACTGCTATCTTCCTTTGCCACCTCTGCTCAACGATACGATAAAGACCCCATTCCTCATAAATATCGTGAGTGATAAAAAGGCCGTTTACCTCATCCAAAGCAATTACCTCATCTTCTATCAGAGAATAGAACTCCTCACTCACATACTTGTTTGGAGATAGGAACACCCGACCTGTCTTTCCTTTTTCTTCAACAAATGCTTCAAACTCATTTTCTCTAATATAGCCTTTCCTCTTGTCTTTTCCGCGTATTTTCTTTTCCCATATCAACTGAAGAAAAGCCCTATCCTCAGTCCTGTCATTCATTTCATCGTAATACTGCGTGTAGAGATTCAAGTAGAAGAGGTTTCTTAGCCTATCTTTCAGATTGGTATCAACGGGTAACTGTATCCCATATTTGTACGAAAGGCTTGTCAGTTCCTGATCGGTCAACAATTCAATAGATTCTGTCGGAACATCCTTCACTTTCAGATTCAGCGACAGGAAGTTGAGCAAGTCGCTTAAGAAAACATTTCTTACCGTGAACACCACACACCATCCCTCTTCCATCAACATTCTGATCAAAGATGGTATAATGGTTTCATCTTCCACAGTTTCCAGATGCTCAGCAGAGTCTATAACAAAATACTTCCTCTGACAATCCTGATAAGCCTCCTTGAAGTCATCCATCGTATAGGGATTACCCTGATGAAATACCTGGGCTAAACTTTTCACGTTTAGAACAGATGCTTTTCTATAACATATAGGGTACTCCTCTCTATGCTTTTCTAAGAACTCATGCAGAATAGCCGTTTTACCGCATCCACCTTCACCGTGAATCACATACAACGATGAAGACTGCATACTTTCTATATGCTCTATTGACCGTGTTCTCGGAATGTGAATGCTACGGTTCTGGAACTGACAAGTATAGCCAATGTTCGCAAATACGGTTTCCGTATGTTTCGTTTCCTCTACAACAAGGCTCTCCAGTTTGCCATCTACATTGAAGAAAACATCATAAATCCATTTCTCAGAAATAGCCTCATCCAGAATGGCCTTGTCCTGCTTCCATACGATTGTCAATCCCAATCCGCTGGCTGCTGTTTCTATACTCTCTTCTGTCTGGGTTTTCTGCGGAATAGGGTCTGTATCTTTTGTCCCCTTTCTACGTCGCGGGTTCCCAAAAGCGAGATTACAGTAGATGTAATAATGAGTCTGTTCCGGATGACTTTCCTTTGCACCTTTCATTGAGGCAATAATGTCTCCGGCTTTAATGACATTAGTGAAGTATTTCGCCTGAAAACCGATAATCTTTTCATCCCTCTCTACAACATCCGTCTCGTTCCCCTTATGATTCACCCGTTGGAACAAACCGCATTCAATACCCATCTCCCTTCGGAAAAGAGTACGCGCCAAATCCTCGAACGCAGTTTGTTCGCGTCCTCGGTACTTGTATGCAAATGTTTGCCAATCGGGATAATACATAGTAGATTCTATTATTCTTGAAACCTTATTCAGTCTTTCAATATCTTAATAACCTGCTTAATATCCTGCCTTTACAAAACTCACGCCCGCTCTTTTCAACAACTTCCAATCATCATGAAGTTTTGACATTGCAACAACTTCATAACAAAAGAGCCAATATCTGTCCATATCCGCATCCTTAAGCCTTTCCGCCTCCCTTCGCAAAGGTCTCAAATCTGTTGCACGTCTATTACCATGATTCAACTTCAAGTAATACAGCCACGTCATTAACAACAACACACAATCTCCTCTTTCTATAACCCAATTAATATCAAGTTCATTGAGCGTAAAATCATGCTTTAAACTGAAATAAATGGCAAAACAGATGGCTTCATAATTATGGGACACTTTTGAGTCGGAATAAAGCGCATCCGCATATGCTTTAATCTCAGACTGACCAACATCAAAAGGAATAAACACCGAATCCTCCATCAACTGAACAAGATACGGATATACATCTGACATATGCATAATCCTTTGAGCAGCCAATTTCTTCGCGTTTGAAGTCAAGTTCTTCCCGGCTAGTGTTTTTATGGCATAGTTCAAAACAGCAGAGTTTCCTGTCTCAGCGGCAAGTCCTATAGCCAAATCCAGATAGGCATTTACCTCTTTGTAGTTAATCTTATCACTAGTAATGGCTAGATAGCTATTTAACTTGTGAACCCACTTCTCCGCCATAGCAACAGGTAACGGTAAAATTGCTGTCTTCTTATGATTCAGAGGCAAGTCAAATTCTCTAAGAGCTTCTTCAATGTCATGCAAGAAACATTGAGCCTTCTCATAAGTCTCAACATAGCACTCATAATCGTCAATATTGCGATAATACCTGTATCCTTTATCATACATTTTCTTATCTACCACAGTAAGAATCACCTCCGAAAGAAGATTTGATGCGTATGGTCCAATAAGCAGTCCGTGAGTTTCTCCATTCTTCAAAGTGGAGCAAGCAGCATCGATCTGATTATACCACAACGTTTCATCGCTACGAGTAGCCTTAGCTACTTCTTTTCCGACAATAGCCCAAGGTAAAGAGTGACTATAGATACTCGGGAAACACGTCGAGATATCTGCCTTCACAATATACTTACTAGCTCCCTGTGGATTAAGGAAAAGCAGACCAGTCTCTGGATTTCCATCAGTACGCCAGTTCTTATAGTTCATCTCGAACAATTCCTTTTTGCCGTAGAGCTTTCTAACATGAATTCGACTAACTCTATATTCTTGATAATCGGTTTGCTGATGGAAATGCAATCTCAATTCATTCCAATTGTCCTTTATCACCATGCAAAGCCTTTGGTACTTCATAGGTGTAGGGATACCAAATGCTCTTGGGATATTGATATTCCTCATGGAGCTATAATAAATATAGTCCTGCCAATCCTTTGAGAAAACCGGATTGTTTGCCTGGCAATAATCAAAGAATGGCACAGAAGTAAAAACAGGAGGAAGCCTATTCGCAAACATACCATAAGCGAGCAAGCCTTCATACAACTCTCCTGCAGTTATTTCATCTAGATAATCAGAATACCTCTTTTCCATTATCCTCTTCCACTTTTTTCACAAGATGACAATTCATATCGTTTCAATACTCAAACAGCCTCTTCGACTTTCCCAGCCCATATTCGTCAAGGCTCTTGTCTAGTTCCTCCTGCAACGCCTTAATTGCATCTATCACAGGATTAGTTCTCCTCTCGTATTGCTGAACCAGATGCATTAGTATCACTCTGAGGTTAATACTTTCTTTAGCCACGCTAAATATTTCTTCTTCACTCTTTAACCGTAACTTTTTTAACCCTCTTTTGTATCTCATAACAGTTTTTTGGGAAAGGTCATATAACAAACTAAGATTGCCGTCAATAGTTGGAAGACAAGCAGACAACACCCCTCTGACTTTGACTGTATCATTCCCAATGATACTCTTCTCAAACAGGGCACCTATCATTTGATTGGAAAGTTCATCCCTTCCCACAAGACCTGTTTCTATCAATGGTAATGCGACGTGTTCCACATACTCTGTCTTGTCCTTCAAAGAATGTGATTCCCCAAGAATATCTTCAAACAATTTCTTCTCGAATAAAACAGGGTCCCATTTCTTGGCAAAAGCATCAACCAGCCAATCATAGAAAACATCAATATGAGCCGGTGCTGGTTTCATGCCCCACGCTGCATGGCTGAGTGTAACCACCTCATCGTCATCCAACAAATGACGAAATCTATTACAATTGAAACTATCATTCTGTGCCTTATGCAGGAAAATCAGAGCACCAATTCCTCTAAGCCAAGCATCCTGCTGACTCATCAGAGCCTGCATCACAGAATCCGACTCATTCCAATAGTCATCCTCCATAAGCTCTGCCATAAGCATACAGCTCACTCTATAACAAGGCTCTAGCGTCTTATCTGACTTTATCCCAAGAAGTGTTGGCCGCAATTGTTTCAGCACATCCACATATTCCGACAATGATAAACGCATCAACAACTTGGCTGCAAAATATTGCCCCCAAACACCAAAGCTATGCCCCTCACAACCAATATAATCTAAAAAATGGGCATTGAAACAAGTAACAATCTGATCGTATTCAAGACCCATCAGAACAGTTAAATCATTTCTTACCATTCCCCCGTACGGGCAATGAATATACCCTACGGGGTAATTGGAATAATGACCTTTCAAGATAAAGTTTTTAAGAGTAGTCGCCCAACTCGCTTCTTTGCGCATTTCATTCTCCAAGTGCAACAAGATATCGCCAGCTTCTTCATCTGACATATCCGCAAGGAAATATCCCAATGTCGCCAATCTGTCGTATGTCCTCCAATCTCGAATATCTCTTAAAATATGGTTAACCGTTCCACCCCTCATGATTTCTTTTTGGCTATCCAACCACTTCAGGAAACCTCCATCAGCCACTTTATCAAGTTCTACACCTTCACATTCTGAAGTCTTTTCGGTATAGTTGTAGATGGTCTCCACACCGTCTCGGTTCATGGTCTCCATGATGTGCTTCAAAACCTTCTCAAAGGCCATATCACCAATCTGAGTTACTAATAGCGGCTGCTTGATAGTCGCACCCTGCAAAGAATTCGACAGGGTGTAAGCTTCCACTTTACCATCTCCATAGTCAAATATCAGATATCTGTCGTGCAGCACATTATGGGTTATCGGGATATCCTTCACCACCAATTTCATTGGGGCGAACATCCGCGGATTAGACATAATGCCACAAACTATCTTTTTCTTTCTCATCCCGACTTCTTCCTCTTTCACCTCTTTGTTTGTTCCGTCGAGATTTGTGCGAAGTTGTGTCTGGGTCAGCACCGTATATTCACTGCTAACACTAGCTGATGCCAGGAAATACATGGCCACATCCTCAAAATAGGGGTCTTGGAGAAATACGCTTCGTGAATTCTTTGCCCTTTGCCTGAACCATTCAAGAAAAGACAATAGGCCATACTCCTCCTCTTGTGCGTTCCATCCTTTCGGGAAAAAGACATCGTTGCATTTTTGCGGTTTCTTTCGATATACGCGCCTCTTCTCTGGCTCACCAACAGTTGAGTGGATGCTCTCGCTCCTCTCAATGGTCATCGCCTCATCTACTTCCGACCGCTTTTTTAAGGGGACTTCCTTACGTATATCCTCTAGCCATCGCGTCTTGATTTTCATCTTCCCGCCAATCACACCAGCAGTAAAGCTGATTCGTTTCACGAAATGGCGTAACGTGTCAGAAACCACAATGGTTTTGCCCTTTCTCTCCCGCCAAATCTTTATCTCAATGCTGTCAGGACACTTCTCAAATTCGTAATTGCATTCTATATCATCAACCGCATTAACTACTATCCGCTCTAAAGCGTCACTTACCGACCGACCATCTTCTTTACACACAATGTTTACCGTCAGCACATCCCCCGCATCTATTAAAGCCTTATGAATATATAAATGTTGCACAAAAGGTGTACCTTTCTCCCAGCAGCATTCAACAAGAGGTCTTCCAGCAGCATCCCTGTCTGGTGCAATCACAATCTCCAAGTTTCCTACATGATTATACCGTTCACCAAAAGGCAGTCGGGTTTGTTCTTTCAGATATATCTCCAGCGTGCCCAAAGCTTTTTCAACGTCATCGGGTAGTTTCCCTTCCTTTTCAAACAGAGTTGCAGGGTCTATCATCTGAATCGTCTGAGTATATGACAGTTGTCCGTCAAGTATCGGTTCTTGCCCCCATTCCTCATAGTTTGAATCTTGCGTAAAGAATACATCATAATCGAGACCTGTTGTATCTACACCCCATTTATGAAACGATGTATTTAAACTAGTCCCGTTCACAAGGTCATCGTAAACACCCAGCACGGTGTCTCTCTCTCCTGACCATATAATCTTTCTGACACTCAACCGTTCACTCTTCTTACCGAACGCACAAGACCCCAACTGAGTTGAGCCGGTCACAATTGGCTTTGCCATCTTTTCTGAATCAGGTGTTACCAGCCCATAGGCGACTCGCCACTCCTTACTCTCTCTCCCCACACGAAGTACGTATATGCTGATAGTCATGTAATCAAAACTCACCAGCATATCTCTATTCACCGCCTTCTTCTTAGTTATCATATTATCGTACTTTTCTGTAGAGCAAAGAGGTAACTGCAAAAACGCCATAATCCCTTTCTATTCTGAGTTTTTCAATTTCGTATACCTGAAACTCTTGTTTTTCCACTTTCGGCTTAGTCGGGCGACCTCTTTTGCGTGTTGTTGACTTAGCCTTGGAGACATAGACTGGAGCACAGCCGTCAGGGATAGCGAAGCCGAAGGCCTTGCAGATATCGACCTGAGAGCCGACGAACGGGGTGATGACCTTCATCTTTCCGGTGTGCTCTATGTAGGGATTGTCGTTTAATGTTTTCAATTTGACCGAAGCAGCCGACTGATCCCATCCATTTCTGCGTTCGGGCCACCAAATTTACGTTTTTATATCTCATTCCGGTCGTTTCGGCCGGAATTTTTATCTATTCTCAATGACAGAGGCGTAGTTCCCCTGTGAAAGCACTTTTCCATGTGCAGGTTTTCTTTTCAGGAGGCCGCCAGCTTTGCTCTCTGCTCTATCCTGTCCGCCAGCTGCACCACGTTTGCCGTGTGGATGCCGAAGAAGATGTACAGGATTTCCGTCAGCTTCGTCCGGGCCTTGAGCCGCCTTAGGTTGTAGTGCTCTTTCTGACAAGTTCGAAGGACTCTGCCATCGCATGGAGCGGAAGCGGCTTCCTCATCCTGCCCAATTCACTCTTTTCAAACGTTGACCGACAGAGGTCATAAATAATCGAACTCTGAGAATCCAATATTTGGCGCTATTTCAGCAAAATTTCGTGCCTTTGACATGCAGATTTATTTTGCGATTCCTCCAAATTCAGCTTCGCACGGCCTGTTGGAGGAATTCTTTTTCTCCGCATCAAAGATACATAATATTTAACACATTAGTAATCAATTTGTTAGGAAAAGTTTAACATTTCCCGACAGTACCTACTCTAACAGTTCTTGATATGCCATTTCAAGCAGATTTGGAGGATCCAGACTTAGTAGTTCTTCTATGTTATAGCCATCTTTTTCCAGCAATTCGACCAAGGTGTTGCGAGCCTTAATGATAAATGGATCAGTGATCCACTCATGTTCATGATTAATCTTCAGATCCGAAAAGGCCAAACAATAGAAAGAGCAGGGTGCATAATTCAACAACGCCTTTCTGTAACGCATATCTCTAAAGATGACTTCGTCTTGCTCAACTGGGGAATGGACATATTCGGTTACATTAAAATTGTACCTCAACAATGCATTTGCAAGATTATTAAAGACGTGATCATATTCGTTCCCATGGGCCTCGTTGGACAAAAGAATGTGACGGTTATTCCCATTCTCCTCAATATTCAGATGGACATATGGGCAGCCCCTGTGTGGCAAATCCAGCCGTAATAGAACCGGGGAGTCATCAAATCTGGTCAGGTAGATTTTTATTCGCGTCGTGTTTTCTGTCGAGCCTCTCTGCAATGCCAAGTCACCACTTTCTATAGGGTTATTCTCAACAACTATATTATACACATATACATTAGCATAATTCGTAAGCAAATAATCCGATAGGTTCTTCATAACCTCCTTTTCTTTCTCATCACTTCCCGGAAAAGACAAGATATCTACCAAACAACACCAAAAGGTAAGGAACCCACATTGATAAAGTAGGCTCATTAGGATTGCTTTTGCAGTATCACGCATCGTTGATGTATATCTCCCTATGAGATCAGCCTGCAGTTCTATGCCGACTATCATATCTCGGACAGCCGAAAACCGTTCACGGTCGAAAAAACATGGCCCATATTTGTCATCCCACCTAAAAGAATCTGCCTCATCAGCAAGATTGAGAAAGAAGTTTGTAAGCTCGGTATTAATGGAAATAAATGAGGCTAACAAACAATCTACCAAGTTTATATATGACTTTTGGATTGTATCCGCCTTAAAAGCATTAAAATGAGGCTGAAGGATCAACAAAATTCGATTGACATCAATATTTGGAATCTGTTGCGACCGCATCGCAACGTATTCAAGATTTTCATAGCGTGGTGTAGTAATATAGAAGATAGTTTCCTTTTGACTCGTGTGACATATATCATAGAGTTGGGTAAAGTTCTGGACTTCCTGAGGCAATGTACAATCTAACCACTTCTCGTTCTCTATTGTTGAATTATTATCCAGCATACATTTGACCACCTTGGCAAATAGCTGAATCTGCGCAGCGTCCGTATCCTGCGTAAAATGAAAATGCAACGGCATAAAGTTTTGAGTATTTCAGTTTCGGCTTACTATGGGAACCTCTTTTTCCTCCCTTGTACCAAGTCCTGAGGCGGTCGCGCTCAAGCGTGTGCATTGCCACCGGAAAGTGAACAGATGTAACCGGACGCTGACCAGGTATCGTTGGGGATGAGTACCCGGTCAGGCTACCTAAGAATGAAAATACCCTGTTCACTCCAGGATGTCATCCGGCCCCAAAGGTGCGTAAGCGCCGTCTTTGCTTTCAATGAATATGGTTCCGGATTCGAGGCATTCGGTATTGTGCCACTGCCCTACAGGTACGCTGAATCCTATGCAATCGGCGGCGGGGGCGTTGGGCGAAGTGCCGGCAGCGGCGATAAAGCTCTGAGCTAGGCTGCCATCAGGGTTGAAGTAGTTCTGCCGCACCGACCCGCGGATTAGCACTATCGTTTCCGTGGACTTCCTGTGCCGGTGAATAGGCAGGATGGTCCCCGGCTCCAATGCGTTGAGCATCCTCTGGCTGCCATCCTCTGGGGAAGTCCGCAGGTCGAGATTCATACGCAGACGGGGCGAGGCCTTCGCCTGGGCGGTAAGGTCGTCGAGTAGGTGAATATATCGCTAAAAGGATACCGCTCATAGCGCTCAAATAGGTACCGGTTGTA
>OGOX01000022.1_pt1 | contig 132299 bp, 113 predicted proteins | sample 1552761 | NCBI WGS metagenome assembly OGOX01 (sample SAMEA2580212, study PRJEB22360) | human gut metagenome | biome: human gut; feature: human-associated habitat; material: faeces | place: Denmark | collected 2008/2010
GAGGCCAGGAACAAGGATGAATTTGCCAGGCTTCTCACAATACCTGCCGTCGCCAAGACAACAGCCCTCAAGATCATGGCAAGGGTAGGTGACATATCAAGATTCAGGAATGCCGAGGCACTCGTGGCATACTGCGGGCTTGACCCAAGGGTATACCAGTCTGGAAAGATGACAGGCGAGCACAGGACGATAACCAAGAAAGGAGACTGCATTCTCAGATCCACGCTTTTCCTTGCGGTGAAACTGATGGTCATGCTTTATCCGGACACCAAGGTGGCAAGATTCGTTGCTGCGAAAGCAAAAAACGGCCTGTCCTACAAACAGGCCGTCGTGGCAGGCTCAGCGAAGCTTGCCAGAATCATTTACAGCATGCTAACACACCACGAAAACTACGTTGAATTCAACGCGGATATTGTAGCCTAAAAGCATGCAAAAAATTCAAGGAAGTTTAAAGTCGAGTTTTTGTGTACGGATTTTTTTGGTGGGATTCCTTCAAAAAAGAGCTTGACAAAGGTTATCTAATTTTATTCCTCTTTTTTGCTTAATATAATTTCTCACCACAATTATTGCAGTATTTAGAGTCGGATGGAGTTATCTTTCCACAATGCGTACATTTGATTTCATGATTTAACTTGTTGCCGCAGTTATTGCAGAACTTAGAATCTTTTTTATTTAAATGTTTACATTGTTTGCATTCTATCGTTTCTTGTTCATCTGTGCCTTCTCTGATACCAGATGCTATATCTTTGTAATATTCTTTTGCTGTATCTACTGTTTCTTCTCTCATGTAATTCATATAATCTTTTTGAATCGGAGCACTGGTTCTAGCTGCGAATTTACTCATTGGTCTCATAAGTCCTAGAATCAAAAAGACTGCACCGACAAACATTACGGGTATCGCTACAAATCCAATCCACATTAAAGAATTTTCGAAAGAACCTGTAGATATCATGACGATATTGAAGATTTCTAAACCTAATCCTATCAATTCAATTATTGCACCTATCACTATCAATATTATTGATGTCTTTTTATTTATTCCTTTTCTGATTTCATTGTTTTCATCTTTTCTCATATATTTCGTTATCCTCCTTTTTTTATAATTATAAATTAAAGAAATGGATTAGAAAAGCAATAATGATTTAATTATCAAAAGTTTGATATTAATTCTATTTTGAATAATATGCTCTAAATTTAATTTTTATTATTTAGTTGGAATTTAAGACTTTATTGTTTATAATCCAAATATGAAAAAGAACAATATTGATGAATACTTCCATTGCAGTGAAACCAAAAGATATGATGAATATCATAGTTTTAAAGCTGAACAGTATTTTGGAAAAGAATTGAAGGATTCACCTAAAGAATTAAAAGATGTTCCTGAATCTTTTGAAGATAGCGATAAAAAATCAAGTAATAAAGAACAAGAAAATAAATCAGAAATCGATGAACAAGATTTAGCAAAAAGAGTTGAGAATGTCGAAGGAAATAATGTTGCAGCAGAATCCGCTACTCCGGTTGCTACTACTGTAGCATCAGTTGGAACTGTTGCCGCTACAGCTGTCACAGCTGTTGTTGCTTTGACGGTGATGGATGTTCTACCTTCCAATAAAAGCAAAGTTCCTTTTGAAGTGTCTAAAGACACTATCAAAGAAGTGTTGAGCCCAAACAAAATCAATTTGGATTTCGATATAGATAATTATTCAAGTGATACTGGATTTGAGATTTTTATAGAACAATTTGATAAAGATGGGAATTCATTAGGAAAAGATAAAGTAGATTCTAGTTTGAATGATAACAACTCTCATATGTCATTGGTTTGTGATGCTTATTATGGACTTTCCAGTTATAAATTTAGTGTTCAAAGTCTTGATGGTAATGATATATATTTTCAAAGTGATTCCTTTGATTTTGATTGTGATCAATCATTCCAAGCTTCTTATACTAAAATAACTCCTAATGATTGTCATTTAACATATAATGAGGATGGCACATTCGATGTTGAAATAGAAACTGGTTTTGTTTGTGAATATGAAGATGTCTTCGAATACAAAGTTGATGTTTATTCAACCGATGGCGTCTTGTTAAAAGAATACATTGGAACTGATAGCATCATCGATGTCAAAGGATTGAAAGATATTTTTGGATTCTATATTCAATATCAGGATATAGGTCATTTTAAAAACGAAGATAAGATATTCAACAGCTTTGTAGCTGAAATGAATACGATAATTCATGCTCCAGTGTTTTTTTTGATGGAAAAGCCAGAATTTGATGGGTTAAATTTTATGGTTCCCTATATGTATGAAACGGCTTATGAAGGTAGAAAAGATAAGGTTACATTTGAGATAGATTCTGATAAAGGAAAATCCACTTTTGATTATGAGTTGTCTTCCCCTAACGGATATATCACTTTCGATGAACTTGAAGATGATATAGGAAATGTCACCATAACCCCGATTCTTGAATTCTATGATTATCAATCGGATGGCCGAAGCCATAAGCTGAAGATGTCGACTCATTCATATGATTTCAGTTATTCATTCGAAATAACATCCGTTGATTGTGACTTCAGCGACGATAGCTTCGATACGATTCCGATTACCATGGAATTTAGTGGTGCAATTCCTAAAGACTATAAAATCAAAATAGATAATGGCGATACGAATATCCAGGATATAAACATAGTATCCGAAACATCATTCAATACATTGAATAAGACTGATGGTGGAACATTGAGTGTTAGTATCTTTGATAGGAATGGAAATCTTTATAGAAAGTTAGAAGACATAACAATTCTATCTCAAGGCAAAGCTTTGGATATCTATACAAGCCCCGTATATACTGCAGCAAATCCAGGCGATTCATTAGTCACCTATAACGATGATGGAACTATCAACCTGTATAGATTGATAAACTTCCCAGACTTCCTAGACACTGATTTATCTTATTTCTGCGATGCTTCTATCTATACGAAAACAGATGTGTCCACTTCGACTATTCACTGTATTACTCAAGATAAAGTTGCTGCTTTATATGATTTAGAAAAAAAGCCATACTACTTCTTGTATTACAGTTTGATGAAACAAGGCATAGTAACTTATAGAATGGAACAGACTATGCCTTCAGGTGGAATAGAATTCAATGAAATCTTGTCTGCAAAAGGTACTTATGATTCATCTACTGACAAGACTGAGATTGTTATATCTTCTTCGATGGGTGCATATATTGAAAACAAGGTCATCTATCAATCTCAGGAGTATAGCCAAACTGATTATGAGATGATGCAAGGTGTGAATTTGACAGCGACGGTCGATGGAAATGCTATAGGAAATCAATTAACTTGTAGCTACAGTCAGTATTCCAAAAATTATGATGAAATCGCATCTATTTATTCGATAAGAGGAAATAGATTTATGGATACGACTCTAACTATAGAACAGTCTTAAAAGGAGGAACAAACTATGGAAACAAAAAAGAGTAATAAAAGAAAATGGATTTCTATTATAGGAATCACATTAGGAGTGTTGGTTTTGTTGGCTTTTGCAATCTGTGTCTCACTGGAAATGATATTGCCAGAGACAAATGGGTTTGTGATTTGGGCTAAAGAAAACATTTGGGACATCACAACCTTCCCCAGCATGATGCAAGCTCATTATAAGACATTGATACATTGCATAATCTTGATAGTAGTTGTTTTGATCGTGTCTAGATTGTTGCGATTGATGTTTAAAAAGATTATGCAGAAATCTAATAGAGCAAAGACAGTCATCACTCTATTGGATGGAATCATCAAATATGGTGCAGCCATAATCTTGATATTCTTAGTCTTGGATGCCTTCGGATTCAATTCAAAAGCAATTTGGGAATCAGTCGGAATCATAACTCTTATCGTAGGTTTAGGTGCTCAGTCTTTGATAGCCGATATTATCGCTGGTGTGTTCATAATTTTCGAAAATGAATACAATGTTGGTGAAATAGTAACTATTGATGACTTTAGAGGAACTGTCACTGAAATTGGAATCAGAGCTACAAAGATTACTGACTGTGCTGGAAACATAAAGATAATAAATAATTCAGATATAAAGAATGTCGTAAATTTATCAAGAGAGTTATCTTTGGCAGTAGTGGATTGCGAATTCTCTTATCATGTACCTCTTGAAAAAGTTGAGAAGCTTCTAAAGGATAATCTTCCAAAGTTTAAAGATAAGATTCCTGCAATTGTCGAAGGCCCATTTTATAAGGGTGTATCTGCTTATGAAGATAGCAATATAGCTGTAAAACTTGTAGCAAAATGTCAGGAAGAAGATCGTTATCAAGTCCAAAGGGACTTGATGAGAGAATATCGTCAATTGTTCCTTGAGAATGGATTTGATCTCGACTATGAACAAATCGTCATCAATCAACCTTCCACAAATTCATATTCTGTCGATGAAGATACAAAGAAAGAAGCAGAAGATTTTGTTAAAGAGCAAAAAGATGCTTCTCAAGGAATTGAAGAGCAACAAAAAGACTAAAAGATATCTAGTTTGTTTCCTTTTAGTAATTGTTTTTATATGCTGTTATTGTTTAGTTTTAAAAAGTAAATGAATCCATTTTTGAATTTTTTCTATCTCCTCTGGAGTATCTTTACAATCATCTAATAACTGAATTGAAAATTATTATCATTAATATCCTTACTATCCATGATATGGGTTGGGTCCCTTATATTACTGATTGAAATATTGTTATTTTAAACAACATCCTTTTTTTAGTCATAATAATTTAGATTAGAAATAAAATGTTTTTGATTCTATAGATTCATATATGTTGTCACCCCACTTCCATCAATTAGGCTATTTGATGGATGCGTACTGTTAAAGATTTATCACTTTTATAATGCTTTAAGTTGATTTATTTTATTGAATATGTAGAATAGCTTCGATTGGATTATTTAAATAGTTTTTGATATCTATGAATACTTTATTATTTGCTTTAATTTCGCTATTATCAGTAAAACCTTTGTTTGTATTGAATAGTACACCTACTCAACTAAATGAGAGTAGTAATACAGATTTAATAGATGATAGCAATTTTACTAATCTTGTTGTTTTTGCTCGTTTTAATGGTGAAGAGGAGTTTATCGACAATACTTATGATGATGTTAATACAAAAAATATAGTTGATAATATGTATAACAAATCATATTATTCAGTTGGTGAATATTTTAGATGTGTATCTAATGATCATCTAAGGATGAATACAGTTTATCTTTTCGATAATGGTGGATCATTAGAATTGAGCAACACCCGTTCATATTATTCTGAGAAGACATCCACAAATCCTAATGGGTATGAACCTAATCAAAAAGGATCTAGATCATATGATTTATTAACTGATTGGAGCACTACGATCAATCAAGTACTAAATAAGACCAACCGTATATATGATGTAGATGGTAATCCAATTTATGATACTTCTATTTTGGATAAGGATGGAAATGGTGAAATAGATTGTTTGACTATTATCTATGGTCCGGCATCCAGTGATTTAAGTGCTTCCTATAATAGTTTGCTTTGGAATTACAAGGATTATTATAATGCTGTAGAGTATAGAGTTAATGGATTGGATAAAACTAGCGGTAATTATGTCCAAATGACTGTATCTTTTACTGATGATGGTTTATATACAGATAAGAATGGATATAAGATTGCTTTTACTGCTGTAGCAACTCATGAGACAGGCCATGTATTTGGATTGAAGGATTTATATAGGAGTATAGATATGTCTTCCAAAGTCTATTTTATGTCTGCGATGGCGAAGCATATTTCTCCTGTTCCTCAATATATTTCATCTAAAGAAAGAGAAAGCTTAGGCTGGACTGAAAAAGATGAAATTAAAACAATGTACAAGAATGGTGAATATACTATTCATTATGTTAGTGATACATATTCAAATAACGATACTATCTGCTATAAAATCGATTTAGGTAACAATTACAGTGCTTATTTAGAATATAGAAATTTCAAAAATTCTGGTAATAGATTTGACTGTCAAAATAAACCTCTAGTTAAAAAGGATGGCACTAATTATGCCGGATTGAATATAAAGAGTGGATTAGTGTGCTTCTTAGCTCGTAATGATAAAAAATATCCCAGCAATCTCAACACTAGTGGAAATAATTGGGAAATGTTAGTTTTGGGTGAAGAAACAGATACGACAAGAAGCAATGCCGCTTTAACTCCAGAAGATGGTGTAACTTATTTAAATAATAAGATAAAGGTAAAAGTAAATAGCATCACTGATGATTCATTAACTTTTGAAATCGATGGAATAGATGAATCTACAGAACCTATTGTAACTGATGTCTCTATTTCTACTTACAAAGATTCAATGCAAAACGGTGAATCTTATCAGTTTAAAGCAACATTAGATGGACACAACTTAACGGGATCGGAGACAATAGATTGGTCTATTCAAGGAAATACTAGTAGTAATACTAGAATCAGTTCTACTGGTTTATTGGAAGTGGGGTCAGATGAAAATAGTAACTCTATTATTGTTAAAGCCTCATATGGAGATTCAATATCTGATACTAAAGAAATCATTATTACTTCCCCTCATACATTAGTTCATCACGATAAGATTGATGCGACATGCAAGGACACAGGGATGAAAGAATATTGGTACTGTGAAGAATGCAATAAGTATTTTCTAGATGACGAACATATGAATGAAACAACATTGGATGATCTAATAATTCCAGCCAGCGATGTTCATACTCCAAAGACAATTCCTGGTGTCGATTCGACTTGTTCTAAGGAAGGATACACGGATGAAGTTATTTGTTCAATTTGTGGTAAGGTTCTAACACCATCGGAAACAATAGCTAAGAAGCCACACATCATTAAAATAATTGAAGGCGTAAAGCCTACATGTGAAGAAGATGGATTGAGTGATGGTAAGATTTGTTCAGTTTGTGGAGAAGTGATAGAAGAACAAAAGATTCTACCTAAAACAGGTCATACACCTAGCGATTGGATTATCGATAAAAATCCTACCAATACTGAATTTGGGTCAAAGCATAAAGAATGCACCATATGTCATAAAGTATTAGAAGAAGAAAGTATCGATAAATTAAAAGATGATAATAGTGACAATAACAACAACAATAACAACAACAATAACAACAATAATCAAAACAAAGATGATAACCAAGATGATAAAAAAGAAGTTAATCTTCCATTGATTATCACTGCCTATTCGATTACTTATGGTGTTCCTTTATTGCTTTTGACTACAGGAATAATAGTTGTAGTAGTAGGTGGTTTAAAAAGTAAGAAATAGTATTTGTTTTATTTATCCTTAGGATTGTGTATTGGATTTTCTATTACATAAGCTTTACATTCTGCTTAAAGAAATAAAAGATGGCTATTTGAGTTTTCATGCTTTTTATTCTTTCTATAAAAGTGTGAATCTATGATTTCTTAAATTATATGATAACTTTTTTCTTTATAGTCGGAATAAATAATTAGCAATATTCATTATAGTTAATCAATACCACTTCTTCTTGTGTTTGTCTTGTCGCACATATCATACAATTTCTTTCTTAATTCGCTCATTTGTAGTAACCCCTTAATGGCACTTATATACATCGCTCTAAAAGGCTGATTTATCAAGATTTAAGTAAAGAAAAAGAGTGGCCGTTAAGCCACTCTGTGTTATATAACAATAGCTATACCTAGCTTCTTAGTAATTTATAGTTAGTTTTGATTGCTTGATATGGTGGCTTATTTGTTCTTGATTCTCCATGCTGCATATTTCATCATGCAATATTTGATCAAACTATTGAGGAAATAGAGGATTGTTGCCAGGAATGAGAAACTGATGACATAGATGATATAGTTTGCAAACCAACCGAATTTCAGCCATATTTGAGAATAGACAGGCATATTGGAAACGAAGAAGAGAGAAATGTAGAAACAGGAAGCGACATCTGGATCGAACAACGGAGTGTTCGTGACATCTTTGAATGGTTTTCCGTCTGTCGGTTTGTAGTTGATGCCTCCGGTGTAATGCAGTGTTACATTGATTAGTTGAGCGATGACGGTAAGACCGACGAATATTGCGACAGCGCCAAGAAAGTATTTATAATCTTTTTGGATGTTTTTTCCGATTTCTGCGTGGACGACAGATAGGATGGAGACCTGAAGAATCAGAACGTGCCAGAGGAAGGAACGGATCACATCGGAGATTTTGCCCCATCTGCATAGCTGTCCTTGTCCGAACAATAATGGGAAGATGCCGGCAATCATGCAGTAGATGCCTAGGTAATAGAATATCGGCATTCTGATCTTTTCGTTTTTGATAAAGGGAAGAATCAGGCATAGGTAGATTGGTATGCTGCAGAACTGGAAGGGAATGCTGGAGAAGTCATAGTACCCGAAGAAGAAGTAACGTTTGACTTCATGATATATTTCCAGTCCTAGGAAGATCAATCCATATATAAGGATAATGCCATTCAATAGTTTTTTGTTTTGTGTTTTATTGATATATTTTGCGAGAAAAGCAATGGCTATCAAAGTCATTAAACCGACTAAAACACATAATATTGGAACAAGACTCCAAGGCTGGCAGGCAGGTCGCTCCTGTTCGAAATCGTTTAAAAATTTAATCATAATTTTACTAAATGCCTATTTTATCACATAGACCTTTGCATTGCTATTACTACATGTGATATCGATGATGTTTTACAAATTAAGATAGGTTTAGAGTGGCTGATGAATGAAGTGCGTGCGCTTCATTCATCAATGACTAACCCATTCATCACTCCAACATTATTTGTCCATCTTTCCTTGTATTTTTCAACAAACTCATTAACCAATTCAGAATTTGCTTTCGAATAATTTTGTAAGCTCTAACCGATTGCCTTATTTATAAAAAAAATCATTACTACCAAAATTATTAACTAATATTGCTTCCAATAATTTTGTATTAGTTTTCTCTTTCCTACATAATTGATGGTCTATTGCTATTCTTTTTACCTAGGAATCTTCATCTTTTGACCATTCTAGCATTAGATCATTTAATCTCTCGTCTTTAAATGCAAACTTATTTTGATAAGTATTAAAAGGTGATAAAAATATTCTATATGTAGAAATTTATTTTCCCCATTCAGCCATAGCATAACCACGTGGATATAATCTAGTACCACGAAACTCTATAGCTCCTTCTTTATATTGTCCATTATAACCATCTTTTCTTAAACTAAATAAATATTCTTTATTTACTTCTTCTCTAGTTGCCCATAAGTAATAAGAATTATCATCTAGTGCAAGGTAATTCTGTAACCCATTATTATTGTAGCAACTATTTAATTTAAAAATCCCAACATCAGATTTAACTGTCATTTTTAAGTCTTTATAAGAAGTATTGTTATATGTCCAATTGTAAGTAAAAGCACAAATAAGTTCCCATTTATCATTTATTTTAATATCAAAATTATTATTAGATGTTTTCTTTTTATAGCAAAATTCATATGTATTATCTTTATTCATTGTTAATCTTATTATGTCGTTTGCATTATCTTTTGCTGCGCTAAACTGATAATCGTTAAGCATATATTCCTTCACTTTATTTGAAGGAGAACAACCAAAAAGGAATAAAGAAATTATTAATCCTGAACTTAAAAAATCTATTTTTCTCATACTTAATTCTAACAATAAATTGACAATGGTTCAATGATTAAAAATAACTCTTTAATTTACAAATTGTTCAATACAAGTTGTATTGATAGAGTTGTAAATATTGTTTCAAAATATTCAGTTAAACTATCGTTAGAATTTGTTAATATATTCATAAGGAACCCTTTTTTTATTTCAGCAAATTTAATTATAGGTTTCTTTTATTTTCTTATCGACCTGCAAATATGAAACGCAACATGCAATCCATTAATATGAGAATATGGACATGAAATGATTTATAACATTGATAATTTAGATTTCTTATACCATCAAAAATGGTAATCGTGTAAAATCGGACGTCAGGCCTGTGTTTGGCCCGTGTTTTGCTTCTCTTCTAACATTGGGAACTAATTCGATAGTAAAAGAAAAAGCCCACCAAAAGCCTAAAAAGAGCAAAATATGGGCTAAAGCACTGTTTTTGGTATAAATTGTATAAAAAAAGACCTGATAGCAATTGTTTCAAGTCATTATTTCTTAGATGTATAATGACAAGTATGGTAATACGGTTTCACTTTTTTGATTGGTAGTTTTATTTTGTGCTCAAGCAGTTTCAAATGAAGAGGCTAGATAAGGATGATATGAAAAAAGCACCTTTGATGCTATCGTAGGTGCCATAAGTGTTATTTGAGATTATTTAAATATTTTTGAATATTAGTTTCATCATCAATTTTTCGTAAGACTTCATTGAAGTTTACCCAACCATCGTGACTTACATTATAATCATGATAATTCCCGTTTAGATAAACATAGAATTGAGTACCAACCTTAACAACTATTCCACCTATGATTTTTGGTGCTGAACCTCTATTGGTATTTATGTTTACTAAATAATCATATAATGCATTTGCCTTTACTGTTGTGTCTTCAACACGATGATCTACCGGCTTTGTATCAAAAATACCAACTGAGCCATTTTTAAATTTTACAATAAAATCAGGTTGGAAAGTATTCATGCCATTATTATAAGAAATGCCGAAATTAACTCGCATAAGTTCAGTTCCATTTTCCCAGTACCACTCAACCACATTTTGTGAATCAAGGTAATTTAAAAAATCCTTTTCAAGTTGATTATCAGGATTGCCTTGATTATCTTTTAAAACATATAGTGGTTTGTAATGGGATTTTATCGCTGGCACTAATTCTGTATGAGTTTCAATAGAATATGGTCGAGATTCTTCTATTTTAAAATCATAATGTTCGCCTTTTTTATATGCTTCTTTTGAAATCATTTCTCTAAATTCTTGAGTTGATTCACTAAGTATTTCTGCAAATATATTCTTATTGTTTACAACAATCTTCATTATAGATGTGACTTTTTCTTTTCTACCAAAAACATTGTAAAAAATGCCAAAGGCATCCATTATTGCAGAATTAATAGGTGATTTAGATCTCACGTATGCAAGTCCACTTAGATTACTTCTAATTAAGTCGTTGTATTGAGCTTGTATATCGTTTTCTGCCATAGTAACTTTAGCTAGGTCTCCAGAAATGTTTCTTTCTTCATTTGCCGAAGTTACACCTATTTTTGTTTCTTCCATGACTACATCATCAACTTTTATATCTAGATTCATTCCTTTTAGCTCAAATCTTTCTTTAAGTTGACCATTCATTGCATATTTATCTTCTTCTTTTAATTCAAAGAATTTCATAAATGACTTTATGAAATATGCGCCATATCTTGAATCGGCTGAGTTATAGTCACCTTGTCTTGAACGATAAAAAGAACTTAATTGAGTTTGGCTCCATACATTTAATTTATTATATCCATCTCTCATTTTAGACCATTCAGTCTTAATTCTATTAGGATTATATGTATCTTGTTTAGTTTCAAAACTCCATATATTAGTAAAAATATAAGCATTATCTAAGAGATAATTATCATATGACTTAGCTTCTGCAGTTCTTAATATTCTACCAATAGTTTGTGTCTCAAATGTTTCAGACTTTCCATCTCTAAATTTAATTAATATATGAGCACGAGGACAATCCCATCCTGTAGCAACTGCAGTTTTAAATACTAGATATTCAGTAATGTCATTATTCTTTTTAATTGCTTTCTTATCAAAATTACCTTTATCATCACACCAAAATTTTAATTTACCATTATCTTCGGTGATGCCTTTTTCTCTTAAGAAGTCTTTAATTACCAGTTTTTTAGCTTCACCTTCATCGACGTTTGGTATTTGAATCAAAACAAGAGGATTAACAGCAATATTTAATTTGTTATATTCTTCAACAATTTCTTGTCTTTTATCATAACCTTTTTGAAGGACTAATAATTCAGAATCTTGTTCAGCTAATGTTTTATCTTCTTTATTGATTCCTTGATTTACTATAACATCTTCCTTAATCATTCCTTCATCAACAACCTTTTGTGCTTCTATTTCAACATCGATATGATTATTGAGAGGTGTTGCTGACATTTCTAACACAATATTTGGAATGATAATTGTATTAATAAATTCTTGTATTCTAGCTTTTTGTGAAGCACCAATATGTGATTCATCTATTACTAGTATGACTCTAGTTCCGTTTTGTTTTGTTTTTTCAATAACATCAATGAAATTCATGCCTTCTTGATCTTTCATTAAGTTATTAGCCCATTTACCAGTTTCTTTATCTTTTTGGATAAGTTTTTCCCAGTTAATAAATACTATTTCTTTATCTTTTATATATTTTCTAAATCCAAAGAAATCATCTTCAAGTAGTGAACATACTGGATTACCACCTAAATAAGTCTTAACTGCGTCAAATGATTGTTTATGTAATTCACCTTTACCAGGGCACGCCCATAATATACAAAAATTAACACTAGGATTTTCTTCAGCAAGTTCTTCAAATAATGAAGCTGCCATTAAAGTCTTACCAGATCCTGTAGGAGCTTTAAATACAACTTCTTTTTTTGATGTAGATTTAAATCCAATAGAAATATATTCCTTTAATTCATCTACTGCATCTCTTTGATAATTTTTAAGTGTATAAATCATGCCTACTCACCTCTCTTAATGTCTTCAACAATTTCTTTATATATTTCATAAATTTTAGAAGGAATAGGTTTCAATTCTATATCATTACCTTCTATTAAAGTTTCATCAATATTATTATCACTTGCATAAACATAGACGATTTTTTGCCCTGTTGCTGATAATACTCTTTGTTTAAACTCATCAAATTTTGTTTCATTATAATAGTCATTGTAGATAAATAAATGCTTATCCCCATTTATAAAGTGAGATGAATAATCATTTCTTTCAACTTCTTCCATTACATCTTCAGCGATGCATAATAAAGAATCCACCTTTTCAACGAGATTATATCTAGCTTGTTCAGTGTTTGCTTGGTCTTCAATAAAATCAGTTTTAAAATAATATAAATTAGCAGGAAGTCCATCACTATATTTAGTGCCATCTGGTCTAATACCTGTAATAACAGTCTTTAATCTAGGATATGTAACGTCAGTACATATATTATTTTCATTATTAGTGCATAAAATAAATCTTCGATGACCGCCATCTTCTTTATTAAGTTCAAGTACAGCTTGTCCTGTGGTACCAGAGCCTGCGAAGAAATCCAAAATGGTTGCATTTTTATTTGAATGTAGATTTATTAGATATTTTATGAATCCTGAATATTTAGGATAATCAAAAACTTTATCATTCATTATTTGTTTTAATTCTAATGATCCTAATTCTGTTCTACCTATTTTGGAAGAAACGATTGAATAAGGCTTCATACCTGAATCTTGATTTGAATATACCTTTTTATGTAGTTTCCATTCTCCAGCAACTTTAACAACAATTAAATGATTTCTTTCTGAACGCATTTTTTCTTTAGACCATGTCCATCTACCTAATACACCTTTAGTTTGATAGGGAATAATTTTTATATAATCACCTTCATTATGGTTAAGAATTTCATCATCAATTAATATATCTTTTGTCTTCTCGTTATAATAAACAGGAAAATGCAATGAAGGAACATCTTCCATTCTTCCACCAATTCCACGTTTCCCAATTCGTTCTATATAAAAGTCACCTTCATTATCTTTACCATAACTATACTTTTTTTTTAATTCATCTTCATTAAGACTAATATAGTTTGAGCTAAACATAACAGATTTTCTATAAGTAAGACAATAGGCGTGCTGTTGTGCAAAGTCAGTAGAACTTTGTGTTCCTGCAGGTGCCGCAGTAATAATCATGTTTACTAAAAAATTACGCTCACCAAAAATTGAATCCATTAATATTTTTAAATTTGCTTGTTCATTGTCATCAATAGAAACAAATATAACACCATCCGGTTTTAATAATTCTCTAGACAGAATTAATCTTTTTTGCATCATAGACAGCCATTTTGAATGTCTGAATCCGTCATCGTCATTAACAAACTTATCATTATATTTAAAATCCTCATGTCCTGTATTGTATGGTGGATCTATATAAATAACGTCTATACTTTCTTTAACAATAAAATTTAAAGATGTTAAAGCATGATAATTATCCCCTTCAATAAGAATGTTATTATCTTCGCCGCATATTATTTTTTTACTTTTATCTTGTTCTAATATCGGAATATTTTTTTCACATTTAATTACAACGGCTTCTTTTGTATTTTCTTTATCCCAAACCAAGCCATACTTTTTTGAGGCTTTAAGTTCGGTTTCCAATTCATTTATCTCTTTTAAGAGTTGTTCTATATTATATTCGCTCATTATTCACTTACCTCTTTCAATTCGATATTGTTTTCTTTACATAGCTCTACTATTTGCTTACGAGCTGTTGTAGTTGGTCTATTAAGACCGTTTTCCCATCTATTGATTGAGGTAAAAGAAACACCAAGCATTTTTGCAAATTCTGCTTGAGTCATAATTAACTTATCTCTTAAGTCTTTTACTGCTTTTTGATAATCAATCATATGAGACCTCCATTTTTGATTAGTGAGGTTTTGAAGTATCAAATTGTATAAATTATTGGAATTTATCGAAATATAGAAAAAAGTAGTTTTATTTACCTAAAAAAGAAATTCTTTAGAAAATATGTGATAAAATTTTGTTAAATTAGTGAAATAATCTGAGGTATCAAAATGTATACATTTTTATATTGGGTTTGATACTTTTTTTATTGCTTATTACTTGATTAATCTTCCGTTTTATAGATGTATATAATACGGAGGTGATTAAGTTGATTTATGCTTATATTAGAGTTTCAACAAAACAGCAAAATATCGATAGGCAGTATGTAGAAATTAAAGAATTTGGAGTAGATGATAAATTTATCTATGTAGATAAAGAGTCAGGTAAAGATTTTGATAGGACTAATTACAAAAAACTTATTAAGAAATTAAAAAAAGACGACCTACTAATTGTTAAATCAATAGATCGTCTAGGACGTAATTATCATATGATTCTAGATGAATGGTCTAGAATAACAAAAGTTATTGGTGCTGATATAAAAGTACTTGATATGCCATTACTTGATACTAGAATTGAAGGTAAAAACTTAGTTGGTAAGTTCATAAGTGATATCGTTCTTCAAGTATTATCATTTGTAGCTGAAAACGAAAGAACAAATATTAAGCAAAGACAAATGGAAGGAATAAGAATCGCAAAAGAAAAAGGTGTTAAGTTTGGTAGACCAAAAGTAGTCACGCCACCTAACACCAATGAAATATTAGATAGATATCTAAATCATGAAACAACAAATACTGAAGCAGCATCACTTATAGGAGTATCTAGAGGTACGTTCTTTAGATTGGTTAGAGAACATAAAAAATGAAAAACTAGCCAGTTTAAATATTGGTTAGTCTCTCATAAGTTTCTTTACTTATTCTTTTGATTTTTCATTAAGTTCTAATAATGGTCTTTACATTTACTAGAACAAAATCTTTTCTAGCGATGTCCTTTAGCTTGAATTAAGAACTTTGAACACATAGAACAAAATGATTCAGGATGACTATTTTTAAATCTATTATAAATAGTTTTAGCTGTGGACTCATTTATTCCTAAGATTCTTGAAATTTCACTGTAGGATTTTCCTTCAATTTTAGGCTTAATAACTTCTTCTTTAACCATATAGCTTGCCTCTTTCAATAGAAAAGGGACAAAATTCTTCGTTTTGAACACTTTTTTTCAATTTTTTTATTTTTTATCTATCAAATAAAAAAGGGGAATAATTATTAAAAATAAACCTATTTATAAAAGAAATATGTTATTTACTCGAATAACACAAAAGGTGAGCAATCGTGTACCTATCGTATGAAAATACACTAAAGCTTTTTTATGAAGTTGAATCAATCCAATACAATGCAATAAAAAACTAGGCAATTTTACTAATAACGGGACTTGAGCTCTAGTAAAAATGCCTTAAAATAACAAAAAAGTGCTAATTTGAGCATAAAATCTCGTATTAGCACAATCGTTTCTTAATGTCTAGAAATATAACATTTGATACAATTTCGTACCCATTCATACAATTTCGTACCCTTTTGGTGTTTTCATACCCCTAAAACCAAAAGAAAAGCCATCCAATTATCGGATGGTCATTTCTGTAGTACTACACGCCTGTTCCTATCCGCAATGAAATAGTTCGGCACAATCTGCACTAGGCCAGGATTTCTGCTGCCTACATATTATGCTTTTAATACATTGCACACCCTTACAACGGCAACTTTATGTTACTCTCTCTTTTCTAATATCATTAACGATTTCTGAATCAATCATCTCTTTAGCAAATGCTTTAGCACTTCCATTTTTACTTGTGTAATAAATATTAATTGCTAAAGTCATAAAATACCTTGTTAACTAAAGATTTTCGTACTCTTTATCACTTACTTTTTCTAGCCATTCATTAGATGTGTTTTCGCCTGGTACTGCAATAGCTAAATGAGAGAACCAACTATCTTTAGTCGCTCCATGCCAATGTTTAATATTAGGAGCAACATAAACAACATCACCTGGCATAAGTTTTCTAGCTTCTTTACCTTCTTCTTGATACCACCCTTCACCATCAGTGCAAAGTAAGATTTGGCCTCCACCTTTAGTTGATTTATGAATATGCCAGTTATTTCTACAACCAGGTTCAAACGTGACATTAGCAATAAAGACACCTTCTTTATTTAATGGATTAAGATAAGATTGGCCAACAAAATATTTAGCATATGTATCATTAGGTTCACCTAATCCAAACATCGGTTCTTTAGTTATCTTTTCATCTTGATAAACTTCTCTTACCATCGGAAATACAGCCCAAGCATTAGGCCAACCAATATAAAAGGCAATATGGGTAATAACCTCAACCATTTCAATTTTAGTAACACCATGTTTTTTAGCGTTAGTTAAATGATATTTTAATGAATTATCTGTAATTCCTTTACTAACTAAAGCAACAACAATGATGATACATCTATCTCTAATCGATAATTTATCTGTTCTTGACCAAACTTCACCAAACAATACATCATCGTTAAGTTCGGCAAATTTAGGTGCTAAATCACCTAGACTATTTCTACCTACTGTTTGTTTCATCTTGCCACCTCCTAAAAATTAATATTTAAACTATCAATCCAGTTATGTGAATTTTCTTAACTGATTTTGCTTTATTCAAATCTTATTTCTTACATCCAAGTTACTTCATCAGATAGATATCTCAAATCTTGAACGCTGAAATTAGATGAAGAAGCTGTAGCGAATGGAATGATTGTCTTACCTGTAAAGTCATTTGATAAAGCAAAATCATTTATTACCCAGCTTAGTTCTCCCCACCAAATTGGTGCGCCTAAGAATATATTTTCTGATTCTTCAAACTCATCAAAATTCACATTGTTAAGCTCAGTTAAATGATCGGGATTTTTCTTTCTTGAGATACTCTGCTATTAAGGTGATGGTTCGTTTCTATCTGCAAAACCTGCCTTAACCTAAAATCGTAATTATATTAGCGATCAACACACGGAATTTAGATCCTTTAAAAGTTAAATGCCAAATAGCCATCCCATGATCTCGGGATCGCTAGCGAAAAGCTTTCCTCCACCGCCATGCTCGTTGCTCATCCCTTGGGAAGCGAAATAGTCACGGTTTTTGACATCAAGGACGACCAGGGATGAGATTTCTTCCTCGGTCAAACCTTCAGCACGATAGAGCTCAACGATGTCGTTATATGTTTCGATGGTGGACTTCGAACCATAGTATTCGTCATTCTCGCCGATCACCAGATAGACGGGGGTCTTTGATTCCACCAGCGCTTTTAAATCACCATCCCACCTAGAGCTGCAATGCAGGTACCTAGTAAACAGTGTCGGCTCGATACCCATGGTCGTTGACATCGTCTCCCCTCCGCCTGAGTATCCATTAGCGAACACCCTATTCTCATCGATATTGAGGTTATCGAGGAACCAGTGTACAAGCTCGATTGTCTGTCTTGCACTGGTCTCGCCCCAATCGTTGAGCTGAGGAGCGACGATGATCATGTCATCAATATAGTTCATTGCCTCGAAGGCAAAATTCTCAGTCTCAAGGTTGGCACCGACACCAAAGCGATAGAGTCCTTGATAACCCGGCAAGGTGAAATAGAGGGCGTAGGCACTGCTTCCATCGTAATCGTCAGGCACATAGACGTTATAGTGGATGTCACCTAGCTTTTCCGAATGGAGGACGTTATCCATCGAGAAACCACGGTAATACTGGGCGGTGAAAACAGGCATGTCTTTTTCTTCGTTATTTGAACTTGAACTATCCTCTACCATAGAAGAGCCATTGCCGACAATACTATCTACACTTGAACAGGAACAAAGACTCAGTACGGCAATAGCAATCGGAAGATGAAATTTTTTCATTCTCATTCGAAAGTGAAGCCAAGCGAATCGACCCATTTGATCACGTCATCGCTGGAAACGTTGGAGCGGAATCTTTGCGGCTCAAGCCAGGTGACGTTTTCATCGTCTTCGGTCAACGGGGTAAGGTTTCCGAGCGTGTATCCGGAACTTGCTGAAGTGCCGAAAGGTATGATAGTTTTGTTTGAGAAATCATTGCTTGCAACAAAGTCTTCGATGACCCAACTGAGTTCCTGCCACCAAACCGGTGCGCCAATGAAAACGTAATCGGCATCGGCAAATCCCTCGAAATCTACATCCACAAGCTCTATATTCACATCCTCGCCAGCAAGAATCCTATTATGTTCCTCGACGACTCTGCTGCTTTGATTTCCATAATTAAGATCAGCACTTGTATAGGGAACGACACACTCAAGTTTATAGATTGCAGAATCGATATGTCCGGCTATGGTTTGCGCTACACTTTCGGTGTTCCCCGTTGCAGAGAAATAAACGACGATTGCGTTTCCTGCCTCTTCTTCGCCTTTGTCGGTATTCGAAGAATCGCCATTGTTTCCTGTATTTGGATTTCCGTTATCAGTTTGATTTCCGTAATCGCCTCCGTTTGGAATAGACGAGTCATTAGTCGAGCAGCCGACCAGGGAAATGGCCCCAATCAAAGCCACTAAAGTTAAAAATGCTTTTTTCATTGTTTTACTTTTCCTATTGCTGCTTTCTTCTTTCGACGATCAGTTGTCCGAACCACTCGATCATGGCTGGATCCTGATGGCTGAAGAAAGACGATGTCTTCGTGTCCAAAGTCTCGATGAGTTTCATGTCATCGTCATCGAGTTTAAAGGAATAGATGTCGAAATTTTCCCTGATTCTTTCCTCATGGGTCGATTTCGCCAATGAGACAATTCCCCTCTGGTAGAGCCAGCGGAGGATGACCTGGGCGATGCTGCGATGGTGTTTGCTTGCGATACACATCAATGTTTCGTTATGGAACATGTTGTTCCTGCCTTCTGCGAAGGGGGCCCAGGCTTCTAAAACAACGCCATATTTATCCGCCCACTTCTTCGCTTCTATTTGCTGATTGAAGACGTTTACCTCGATTTGATTGACCATCGGCTTGACGTTTGCGAACATGCAGATGTCGACGAGCCTATCAGGATAGAAATTCGAAACACCGATGGCTCTGACCTTGCCTTCTTTATAAAGCTTTTCCAAATCGCGGTAGGCACCATAATAGTCCCCGACCGGCTGATGTAAAAGAATGAGGTCTAGATAATCCATTTTGAGTTTTCTCAATGACTCGATGACAGAATCGTAGTTTTTTCCTTCGCCATAATGGTCGATCCACACCTTGGTGGTCAAGAAGATTTCCTTTCTTGGCACATCGGTTTCGGCCAATGCTTCCCCGACTTGCTCCTCGTTGAAATAAGATTGGGCCGTGTCGATATGTCTATATCCGGCTTTTAGGGCTGCTAAGACGCTCTTTTTGCAATCTTCCTTCCTTACTTGAAAAACGCCAAACCCATTAGCAGGGATTTCTACCCCGTTGTAAAGTGTTAAAGTTTCCATAATTATTTATCCTCTATTTTGCTTATAAAATTAATGTGTTCTTTTACGCTTTTGTTAAACAATCCCTCCATGAGATTAATATCAGGATTCGCTTCCAATATGTCTTTCTTGCTATTGACCATGTACTGAGGGTCATTTGTGTAACTATTAGCAAATAAAACTACCTTGCCTTTATATCCTTTTAACCCTTCAACAAAAGTTAAAATAGGCATTGGAACTGTATACCACCAAATCGGAGCAAACAGCAAGATGGTGTCATAGCTACCAAAATCAATGTCTAGATTTTTAATTTCAGGATGAATATGTTTGCTAACTTCATCCTTGGCTTCTACGTATGCACATTCATTATAGTCCTTACTATAAGGTATTGCTCTCTCAATTCGAACTACATCAAAGTTGAATTTCTTGTTTACTTCTTCCACTAGTCTTTTTGTGTTGTTTGACCAGCTAAAATATGCGATAAATGCTTTCATTTCTCTCTACCTCCGATTAAATTTTAAAATATAATTATTGAAAACTTTTATATCGATTGGTTAATGCAGTATAATTATTTCGAATAGTAGGTGATAATATGTTAGATTCATATCTTCTTGAATATTTCAACGCCGTGGTTGAGGAAGGGACAACCCTTAAAGCCAGCGAAAAGCTAAATGTTTCTCAGCCTTCCGTTACCAAAGCCATACAAAAGCTCGAATACGAATTGGGAATAGATCTTTTTGATAGAAGTCCAAACAAAATAGTTCTAAACGAAAATGGGCGAGTTATTTCTGAATATATAAAAGATGCTATCTCGATCGATAAACGAATAAGGGAAAAGGCCAAGGAACTTAAACAAAAGTCTTTGACCATCCATATTGAAATGACTGCACCAGGTCCAACATTCAAATACCCTAATTTCTTCTATTTTGATAAAGACAGCAATCCTCAAACGTTGGAAATCAAAGATGAAAGAAAATGCATTAACGATGTCCTTTCAGGCATTGCCGATGTTGCTTTCATCAATTCAAAAATCCAAATAGAAGGCATTTATTGCGAAAAAATATTAGATGAAAAATTGTATGTCTATCTCCCAAAAAACCATTTTCTTGCAATGAAAACGGAGGGAGTAACTTTTGAAGAGTTAGATGGGCAATCCTTCTTAATAGCCAAAGACTTAGGCCCTTGGGACAAAATAGTCGAAACCCATCTAAAAAAATCAAAATTCTTTAGACAAGAGCAAGAAAACCTCTCTGAAATCGTTAGTGCTTCATCTATACCGGGCTTTGTTACGAACATGTCGCTTAAGTTTAGGGATGACCCACTAAGAATAGCGATACCAATTATGAGCGAAGATACAACGATACCTTTCTACGCTATTTGCAAAAAAGATAAATTGCATATCCTAAGAAAAATCCAAAAATAAAATAAGTCAAGGAACCACTCCTCAGCCTTTATTGCTGTTTCAAATTCACTATAGAAATTGAATGTTATTGATTTATCTTTATGTACTATGGCTTTTTCTAGGTTGAAATTGAATATCGTTTTATCAAAATCAGTAATAATTTCGCTTCTTTAAGATTCTCAATGAACGCTACACTTCTCACCATATGGAGATTTGGAGGCCATTTTAATTGGGGTATAAATTTTAAAAAAGCCTTGGTTTGCACAGGTGACCTGGCAGATGACGGCTTGTGATATAATTACCCTTGGTCAGCAATGACCTAACAATTAGGAAATTCGGTGAGTCAATAAGATGCTAAGAACTGTGGTGGTTCCCTCTTGTTGACCCACCGAATTCCGAACCACCACATATGAAAACCGATAACAACAACGAAAGCTTTTCAAAAGCGGATTTTTTTGAATTTGGAGTCCTTTTACGATCAAAATAAGCCACTTAAATTATTTTGTCCCTTAGGGCCGAGAGACTTATTAATCAACATCATGATATTTTCACTAGTACTTGGGCGTGGCTGATTTGACCCTCGGGTTGGACCGAAGTAACGAAAACTGCTCGCTCGTGAAGCGTATGCCGGCCATAAGAAAACCTCCGATGAAAGTGTAATCGGAGGCAATCTTTTTGGTGGGCTTTTTTTCTAGATTATCCGAATTACAGAATCGAGTTTATATAGCCCTCTTAACTTTTTTGTTTTGCTTTGAGAAATTGATTAATCTTCTGGAACGTATGTATGTTCGTAAGTATAGTCGGTAAAGTTTCCAAATCCCCAATCGCCATAAGATAGATTGAATGATCTATTTTCGGTATTAATTGCTCTAATATCTTTCATATCTTGTTCGTTTAAAGCAAAGTCAAATATAGAAATATTTTCTAAAATATGCTCTGGATTAGTGGAGCCAGGAATCGGACAAAGTCCTTCATGCATGTGCCAGCGAAGAATGATTTGATAGACTGTTTTCTCATGCTCGTTGGCAATTCTATTTAAAACATCATTAGAGACATCGCCACGGTTATGGTTTAAAGGATACCAACATTCTACTTGAATATTATAACTATCATATAATACTCTTGCGGATATTCTTTGCGCTAATGGGTGACACTCGATTTGTGCCATTTGTGGTTTGATTTCAGCATTTTCCATAATGTAATTTAATGCTTCCATACGATTATCGAAATTGCTTATACCAAGCGCTCTGATTTTGCCAACTTTATATGCATCTTCCATTGCTCTCCAAGTAGTAAGAATATTATCTAATGTACCAGTTGGATGATGAATATATAAAAGGTCAATATAGTCTGTTTGATATCTTGAAAGAATGCCGTTAATGGCATTAGTTGCTTCGTTTGCGCTTGACATACCACCTGGAAGTTTGCTTGTGACCCAGATTTCTTCACGTGGAATGCCGCTATCTTTAATACCCCAACCAACACCTCGGCCATTATAATATAGCATCGCTCCATCAAGATGACGATAACCATATCTTAACGCCTTATCAGTCATCATATTAACGGTTTCATTAAGTTGTTGTCTTTGGCTAGTGTTTTCCATACTTTGGACTTGTGTTCCTAAACCAAAACGCGCATATATACCCCGTTATTTAGTCTCACCAAAGGTACTCCAGCAACAGAAGCGATATCTGATACTGCTTGTGGACCACCATTATCAGCGCTTGTTCCAGGAGCGGGTTCAGTGATTTCGTGATCAATATTTTCTAATTCATATGAATCATCTTCGTCAGTCGGATTTGAAGGTGCACCTGTTTGATGGATGCTATTTTCACTTTGGTGATTAGACGAATTGTTGCTACAAGCACTAATAGCGAAAACCATGCTTATAACGATTGATAGTAACGTAAATAAATGTTTTTTCATTTTTAATATCCTTTCTTTTTTGTTTTGTTTTATGCTTTTAAGCCCATCTGGAATGCTTCATTCATGTATGTTTTATTTTTGACCTCTCCTTTTTTATATACACCAGTCGCATATAAAACACCTTTTTCAACCGGGTTATTTAAGCAATCTGTAAAACCTCTAAGACATTCTAATGTTCTTTTTTGAATAGACTTATCATCTTCAGCGCTAGTAATAATAAAATAAAATTCTTTGTCATCAAAATTTTGCCATCTTGGTAAGGTTCTATCGATTAACGTTTTCATTTGCCCGCTAATTGAATAAAAATAAACTGGTGTCGCCATAACGATAACATTAGAAGAAATCATCTTCTCTAATATTTCTCCCATATCATCTTTTTGAAAACATTCGTGCTTTTCATAACAATAATAACAAGCTCTACAGAAATTGATTGTTTTATCACCTAGCCAGATTTTTTCTACTTGATGACCTGCTTTTAAAGCACCTTTTATAAATTCATCACATAATAAATCAGAATTACCACCTTTGCGTGGACTACCGGAAATCACTAATACTTTTTTCATAATGTACCCTTTCTATTTGGTGTTTCTTTCCCAAAAATTAATGGCATTATTTATCCATCCTTCAGCAATTGTCCCTTCCCCTAAACCAAAGCCATGTGATAAACCTTCAAATATTTCTATCATCGCATCAGTGCCATTAGATTTAATTCTATTTATTCTATTTTGCATTGTTTGATAAGAAGCGATTCCATCATTGGTGCCAACACAGTTATAGGTTGGTGGCTCATTACCGACAACTTCAGAATGACCAGTATATTGCATAATTACCGCACCTGGTCTAGGATACGATTTTTCATTAAAGTTGGATGTATCATAACTTCCTAAAGTGGCCGCCATTCTCGCACCAGCACTTCCACCCCATAAAGAATAATTATTGACATCCACTTCTAAGCTTTCTTTATTATCGTGAATAAAAGCGACGGCTCTTGCTAAATCTTCCATTGCCGTGTCCCAACCTGGTCGATATATTAAAGCAAAAGCGTTGTATCCTTTTTTAGATAATTCTAAGGCGTGAGGATAAGAATCATGCATCGCTCCAACATAGGAGAAGCCTCCACCAGCATTACATATGGCAACTTTTTCATTTTTGTTTCCTTTAAAGAAAAATAGACCAGTATTTCTTTTATTTGGGTCTAAATTCTTCTCTTCTTCAGAATAAATATCAAAAAAGATTTTATTACCTCTAATAACGTTATCTTTAAAATAATTAGCAATCTCAACAGTTTTATTTGGATTAATATTGTTATACCAAGTCAGTCTTAAATTGCCTAACCTATCTCCTGAAAAATATGACTTATTCACAGGGAATATTAATCTTCCAAATCCATTAAAAGCTGAATCATTTATCACATCTTCAATCTTTGTATTAATGTCGTATGACTTCTTTAACATAAGAGGAAAAGCATTATAAATATATTCTCTAACCGCATTATGATCATGATATCCACCTTCTTTTTGATAAAAGACATAATGTGATGAATCCATTTTTCCTCTAGACAATATTTCGTTAGAGAAATCTATCGATTGACTTTTAACTGAATCATTTGTGCCAACCGCGTGATAAATAAAATATCCTCTTTCTTCTAAACTTTTATTTTGAATAACTTCTTCTAATTTATCGACATTTCGACTAATTTGGAAATCACCATAAGTGCCATAATACCAAGAAGAACCACTCATTGGTAAAAAATAATAAATATAATCGCTATTATCAATAAATTGTAGCCAAGTGGTAACGCTACCTAAAGAAAAGCCACCAAAGCCACGATGATTTCTACTATTAATTAGATCTTCTTTTGTTGTAGATAAAGCATACGTATGATATTTACCTTCAATATAAGGCATCAAATGGTTTTCAAAATCTAAATGAAACTGTCTAAATTTCGCTTCTGAAGAAGAAAAATCTGTCGAACTATTAGGATTATAAAATGTCGCTGAAACGATGATTGTCGGTCTAATTAATTCTTTTTCAATCATATTGTCGAACATGTTTTTCATGTTTCCATATTCGAAATATTCTCCAGCGTGTCCGCCCCAACCGTGCATCAAATAGAAGATATCATATCTTGTATTTATATCTTCTTGATTATAACCATATGGTAGATATACATAGGCAGTTTTATTAACAGTAGATGAATCTCTTAAATAATCTTTTGATTCATATGTCTCTTTAATAACAGTGCCTGGCCTATCACTTTCTAAAAATAATTCACTGGGCACATTTTTTGTATAACCGGTTTGAGGCATAATAATGTTCTCTTCACTATCAACTGGAATGACGATATCTGAATCAATAGAATTATTTGAGCAAGAGGTCAACACAAAAGGAAATAATAACCCAAATATTATTTTATAAATTCTTTTCATGTTAATTAGCCTCCACATCTTTTATAAATTCTTATTAAAGAAAGGAATGATGGGCTCAAAGCTTCATCCACGAACGGATATAAGTCGTATATTTTAAATTGCCTTGCTTTTGGGATGATGATCATTTCTTTATTTTTATACGTTACAGCATTAAAAATTTCTTCACTACTTGGGAATTTCATTAATTCTTTATATCCTGTTTCATAGGGTGTGACAGGTTTAGTCTCTGAAATATCTCCTCCTACTTTTTTATGAATCATTTCTGCAAATCTTTTCATGCTACCAAATATTGAGAAATAGATAATTAAGTTTTTCATCTGTCCCTCCTAGTTCACACTTGTTACTTAGTCCTTTTGTGTATAAAATAATATCGATTTTAATGCATTTAAATAACACATAAAAGGAAAATGTGAACTTATACACACGATTTAAGAAAGTGAGAATAAAGCTATGGAGAATATCGATCCAAGAGTTAAAAGAACAAAGAAAATGTTTAAAGATGCTCTAAAAGAATTAATGATGGTTCATGAGGATTATATGGATATCACAGTGAAAGAATTATGCGAAAAAGCTGGATTAAATAGACGTACTTTCTATCTTCACTATGAAACAATTGATGACGTTTTAGTGGATATTCAAGAAGATTTCACTATTGAATTTTATGAGAAGACCAAACAATATGACCATATTAAAGACATTGAACCAGTAGTAAGAGCATTCTTTGATATGAGCGAAGAAAGTCCAATATATGGAAAGATGGTTTTATCCCCATCACAAGATTACTTAAGAGAAATTGTTAGAAGTAAAGCTGTTGCCAAATTAGATGAAACAAATAATTTAAAAGGCATAAGAAATTTAGATATTATTACTCAAAACATGGTTGAACAATATTACCATATGACCGTCGTTTCAATTTATAGAGAATGGGTTAGGCAAAGAAGAATAATGAAAAAAGAAGACGCGATTAAATTAGCATCTTCATTAATTAAAAACGGATTATCATCAATATTAAGATAACTTTTAATCTTTTTGCTGATGCTTCGCTTTGCTTTAGTTCAAGTCCGCACTCTCGAAGTGTCGATATAGTTGCACTTTGAGTTATTTATCTATTGGTATGCTACGCGAACTTTAGGAGTGGATCATCAGACGTGCTCTTCATGCTTTCAAAAGAATCTCAAGATATCTCGAAACATCAAAAAGAGCCTAAATATAATAAAAACGAGATGGTTTTTGGTATCATCTCGTTATTTTTTCTGAATGGTGGAGCTGACGAGAGTCGAACTCGCTACCCTCTGCGTGCAAAGCAGATGCTCTCCCAGTTGAGCTACAGCCCCATTTGTCGACGGCTATGTATTATATCAAATCTTTTTAAAAAGAAAAGAGTTATTTTTATAAAAGTGAAGAATATAGGTTTATGAGGTCTTCTCCTTCAAATTTGGAACAGAGATTTAAGGCTTCTTTTAAATCCATCCACTTCAAAGAAGTGGATTCACCATCTGTTATCTTTTCTTTTTGCCCTTTGGTCGGATATGCTAAATAGGCAAATACTATGGTGTGTGCTTTATCTCCGTTAGGCCAGGAGAAGTTGAATCTTTCTATGAAGCCCAAGTTTTTAACGATATGTACATCTAAGCCTGTTTCTTCTTTAGCTTCTCTAAGAGCTGTTTGTTCAATTGTTTCGTCTAATTCCTGGCATCCACCAGGAAAAGCATGCATCCCATTGTCTGTTCTTGTCTCTACCAAGACTTTTCCATCTTCTCTTTGAATCAAGATCGAGGCACAGGTAATAAAAATTCTTTCGTGACCGACCTTGCTTCTTATAAATTTGATGTAATCCATATTTACATCCTCACTTTCATGAAGACATTCTTTAAGTTTTCCTCACTTTTTATCTTATAAGGAACGTAGTCTTCAGTATATCCTTGCCAATATCCATTTTTATCCTTGGATTCAAAAAGAACGGTTCTCTCCTGTCCTTTTATAGATTTCTTGTATTTCTCAGCTTCTTCGTTTGACAATGCTATTAATCTTTTTGCTCTATCATGAGCTATATTTCCATTTATTTGATTCTTCATCTTTCCTGCTGGTGTGAATGGACGAGGAGAATATGGAAAGACATGAATCTTCATAAATTCGACTTCTTTGCATATGTCATATGTGTTTTGGAAATCTTCCTCGGATTCACCAGGGAATCCCACGATTACATCAGTAGATAAGGCTAGGTTAGGGATTTTTTCCTTTAATCTTCTCACAGTGTTCATATATAACTTTGAATCGTATCTTCTTCTCATAGCTTTGAGGATTTGATCACTTCCGGATTGCAAAGGAAGATGGATATGTGGAACAATTGATTTGGAGTTTTTCATGAATTCTAGGAATTCATCACTTACTCTGGTCGGCTCTATGGAAGATATTCTAACTCTACAATCAGTTCCACAGATCTCATCTATGTCTTTTAACAATTCGACAAAGTCATATGTTGGATTGTCGGGATCGACATAACAATCCGTGTCGATTCCAGTGATGACTATTTCATGGAAATTGTTTCTTACTAATGTTTGTACTTCCCTAAGTATAGATACTCTATTCCTGCATCTGGATTTTCCTCTCACGAAGGGAATGACGCAAAAAGTACAAAATCCATCGCATCCATCCTGAATTTTGACATAGGCCCTACTTTCGGTGTAGAAATTTTGAATTATCAAAGGCTCATAGAAGAAGGTTCTAGTATTCTTCGCTATTTGGAAATAGTGAAAGTCAGGATCAGATACAGCTTTTTCTATATTTGCTGGTATGTCTATTCTTCCTTCAGTTCCCACCACTATTTTTATTTGAGGAATTTCCTTGAACTTAGAATATGATAGTTGTGAGAAACAGCCCATTATGACCAGCGTTGCATCAGGATGATCTCTTACTATGTCATGGATTCTCGTAAGACATTTTCTTTCAGCTGTAGCTGTTACTGCACAAGTATTTAAAACATATATGGCTGGATTTTCTTCCGTGTGTATATAACCCATCCTTTCCAATGCTTCTCTCACAGCTTCAGTTTCATAGAAATTGACTTTGCATCCGAAAGTTATCGTTTTAAATGTCTTTTTGGTCATCTTTATCATCTTCTTCCTCTATTTCTTTCTTTATTTCCTTTTCAGCCTTTTCCAATGCTTTGTTTTCTTTTCTTTGTGCCTTTATTTCTTCTTGTTTCAAGTAGCTATACAATTTAAAAGATATGAAACCCAAAGAAAATAATGAATCTATGAATTTTATTTTATCGAATGAATAATAAGTCTCTACTAACTGCTTTATTTTATCAAGAAGATGCTTTCTATTTTGAATCTCTAAGAATTGGTCGAAATATGGGATTGCTCTTTCCAATGTTCCCTGATCAGTAACTATATAGATTGTGTCGACTTCTAAGTCGACAAAGGCCATAGAATCGCCCATTGGGCTTTTCATGACTGGAATCCAATTCGTAAACATCGAATCGAACAATCTATATCCATACTTTTCAAATGGGTTCTCATAGAATGATGAAAATGTCTTTTGAGTTCTTAATGCTCTATAAGGAAGATCAGCTAAAGATTTTGTATCTATGACATAATGTTTGTTTATGGTCTTAGAAAAGAAAGGCAAAGCAATGTAATCATCGCCATTTTTCATATAAGTCAAATGCTTTAAGTAGGATGGCAATGTAGTCAATCCTGTCTTCTTAGCTAAAGAAGCTTTGTTTTCCAAGAATTTCTTGTTCATCAAACCTTTGATTATTATGTTTGCTTGAATTACTTCAAAATTAGTTCTAGCTTCTTGGTAGTGATGAGTTTCTTGAAATAGTGCTAAATAATTAGAATGAAGATCGAAGAATCTTTTAGCTCTGGTGTCTTCGATGTGCTTTGGAATGGCGTAAAACAAATAATTGAATAGATTGAACTTCATTAAAGAACACCCCTTATTTAGGTTTCTATTCTATCACGCTTATTTACAAGTTTCTCCTGTTTTTTGTTTTTGAAATAATCCATCACTAATTTTTATAAGAAAGACAGGAGGTCAAATTGATGAAAAAGACTAAAGCTTTACTTAAGATGGAAGAACAAGCACAAGAAACATTGCTCGATAATAAGAATTTGGGTTCATGTGCTTGTATCTCAGCAAGAAGGGATTATGGAAATCCCTCATTGCTATCTGTGTTTTTACTTTTGAACATAGCTGTATTGGAGCATAACCCATTTGCATATAAGGATTTGTCCAAAACTTTTTCTTTGATTGGAATGAAGAATATTTCTTTGTTTTTAACTAAGTTTGAAGAGACTAAGAGGATAGGTGCCTAACAATACTTTTACTTAGTATGTAGTCTATGTTGTAAAATAGAAGTGTGGATCTATTATATTCATTTTCAGTTCATGACATTGTGGATTCTATACTCAGGCAAGGGAGTATAGATACTAGAATCTTCAATTCGGAAACTATGCAAGAAGGCACTAGAATGCATAAGAAGATTCAAGATTCTTCTGGAGGAAACTATATTCCAGAAGTTCCTTTGGAGACCACATTTGATAATGGTGATATCGTTCTTGATATTCAAGGCAGAGCTGACGGCATAATTCATAACATTGACGGTTCTTTAACAGTTGATGAAATAAAAACCACTGTCGAAGATTTGGAGAAGTTCAAGGACGAAAATATAGTTTGGCATCAAGGTCAGGCAAAAATGTATGCGTGGATGATTCTTAGAAACAGCAACGGTCATACTAAATCGATAAAAGTTCGTGTCTCTTACTATAAGCAAGGCCATATCAAGGATAATCTTATAGTGGAAGAAGATTTTACATTTGATGAATTAAATAGGTTTGCCAACGATTTAATTCATGAATTTATAGCTAGACTCAAAGAAAAAGGTCAACATAACTTGTCTAGAAACAAATCCATCGATTTCCTAGAGTTTCCATATAAAGAATATAGACCTGGTCAGCAAGACTTGATAGCTTTTTCTGATCGAATTCTTTTAGAAGAATCAAAAGGTTATGTCGAAGCACCTACAGGAATAGGAAAGACTGTCTGTGTTTTATATCCTTTCATAAAAAACTTTAAGGAAGGGAAGACTTCTAAAATATTCTATTTGACTTCTAAGAACTCCATAAAGAGACAAGCATTGAAGACTGTTGATGCTTTGGTAAAGGAAGGTGCTGATCTAAGATGTGTTGCCATTACTGCAAAAGAGACTATTTGCATGAATGATGAGGGTTTCAAAAAACACTGCAACCCTGATGAATGTCCTTTTGCCAAGGATTATTATTCAAAGATATACAAAGTCATAAGGCAAGCTTTGAGTGAGAAAAACATCTTTGATGAAGATGACATCAAAGAAATAGCTATGAAGAATACGATTTGTCCTTTCCAGTTGTCGTTGGATTTAGCCGTCAATTCCGACATTTGCATTTACGACTATAACTACGTCTTTGATCCTGTAGTCGGCAATCCAGAAATTATGGATTCGAATTTACCTTTACCTTATACTTTGTTAGTCGATGAAGCTCATAATCTTCCTTCTAGAGCTAGAGAGATGTATTCTGCTAGGTTGGATAGAGAATTCTTTATGAATGTTTATACTGAATTGACTGGAAGAAAGACTTCAAAGTTAAAATCAGCCATAGTCGACATCATAAGTTGGTTCGATATGCGAAAATCTGATAAGGATATCGAGATATTGAACGAAGTTCCTGATGATTTCATCACTTTATTGAAAGGCTTCCAGGAAGAGGGTTTGAATTTGGAAAAGAAGCCTGATGCCAAATATCCAGATAGCTATGTCTCATTGAAATCAGCTGTTAAAGGTTTTCTTAAATTACCTTTGAAAGGAAAGGAAAACTATTCTTACGATATAACCTATTACAATGGGAAAGCCGATGCTATTCATATATTCTGCTTGGATGCTTCGGAATATATCAAAGATATCAGCGATAGATTCAATGCCACTTTATTCTTCTCCGCTACTTTGTCTCCGGTAGATTATTACATCAGTTTGTTGGGTGGAACAAAAGATGACGAAGTGAACAAGTTACTAAATCTCCCATCTCCTTTTGAAAGAAGGAATAGATTGGTTATGGTAGATTCTATTCCATCTCTTCGTTATGCCGATAGGAACATCTCGCTTCCTAGAGTGCTGAATTCTATTTATCAGATGGTCAGAGAAAAGAACGGAAACTATTTTCTTTATTTTCCATCGTATGAATATATGCTGATGGCTTATGAGAGGTTTGAAGGATTAGGTGAATTTGTTTGTATCAAGCAAGAACGAAACATGACGCCTAGTGAAAGAATTAGATTCTTAGATGAATTTGAGGAAGATCCCTTGAGAACTCATCTAGGATTCTTAGTCCTAGGTGGCGTATTTGGAGAAGGTATAGAATTAAAGCCCCATGCCTTGAATGGAGTTGTTATAGTATCTACTGGTATTCCTGGTATAGGATATGACAATGATAGATTGAAACAATATTATGCAGGCAAGGGATTGAACGGATTTGACTATGCCTATACCTATCCAGGATTCAACAAAGTAATACAAGCTGCAGGAAGAGTGATAAGGAATGTAGATGATAAGGGTGTTATACTCTTTATAGATAGGCGATTTGGTCATTCTAACCATAGGAAACTACTCGATGAAGTCTATCCTGATAGAATATATGTAAGTTCTCCACAAGAGGTTAGAGAAGAGACGATGAAGTTTTGGAAAGAGAGGAGCTGAATATGGATTACCCACAAGATCACATCAGAAATTTTGCTATCACTGCTCATATAGATCATGGAAAGACTACACTTTCAGATCGTATTTTGGAGATGACTGGAGCTGTTCAAGAAAGAGAATTGTCCACCCAAATGCTAGATGATCTTCCTTTGGAGCAAAGACGTGGAATCACAGTCAAGTTGAACGCGGTTAACTTGGATTACAAAGCTAAGAACGGGGAACATTATTTGTTCAACCTCATCGATACTCCGGGACATGTCGATTTCACTTATGAAGTTTCACGCTCTCTTTCTTGTTGTGAAGGTGCAATTTTATTGGTCGACGCTACTCAAGGAGTTCAGGCTCAAACTTTGGCTAATGCCTATTTGGCATTGGATGATAATTTGAAGCTGCTTCCAGTTATCAACAAAGTAGATTTGGCAACTGCTGATCCTGAGATGTGCAAAGAGGATTTGATCGAGACTTTGAATATTGATCCTGATGATTGTATGATGGTTTCCGCTAAAACTGGTCTTGGTGTTGGAGACTTGTTAGAAGCGATAGTCCAGAGACTTCCTGCACCCAAAGGTGATAGAAATAAACCCTTGAAGGCAATGATATTCGATTCCAAATTTGATCCTTATCGTGGAGTTGTTATCCTTTTAAAGATTGAGGAAGGCACTGTTAAACTTGGCGATAGGGTTAAGATGATGTCGAATCCAGATGAGACTTATGTTGTTCAAGAGCTGGGCTTTAGAACACCTAAGGAGCAAAAGAGAAATGTCCTTTCGGCAGGAGAGGTCGGATATCTTTGCGCTCAGATAAAGGATATTAAGAAAGTGAAAGTCGGTGATACTTTGACCAATGCTGATGTCCCTGCTAGTAAACCATTGGATGGATTTAGACCTATGATGCCTATGGTTTATTCCGGTTTGTATCCGACTGATAATAAAAACTTTGAAAAGCTGAGGGAAGCATTAGAGAAATTATCATTGAACGATGCGGCTCTCGTATTTGAACCTGAAACATCTGTGGCTTTGGGGAGTGGATTCCGTTGTGGCTTTTTAGGACTCCTTCATATGTCTGTCGTTCAGGAAAGATTGGAAGAAGATTATGATCTGGATTTGATTTGCACTGCTCCTTCCGTCGTTTATGACATAACTTTGACTAATGGTAAACAAATGTTGATACAAAATCCATCCGACTTCCCATCTGATCCTTCTTTGATAAAGAAAGCTAGTGAGCCTTTTGTGAAAGCTGAAATCATGACTCCCCAAGACTATGTAGGACCTTTGATGCAGTTATGTGAATCTAGACGTGGAGAATATCAAGGAATGGATTATATCGACACTAAACGTGTATCGTTGAAATATATTCTTCCTTTGAGCGAAGTCATCTTTTCATTCTTCGATAGATTGAAATCATTATCTGCCGGTTATGCTTCTTTGGATTATCAGCCTATTGGATATAGGGATTCGAAATTAGCTAGAATGGATATTCTTCTAAACAATGAAAAAATAGATGCTTTGACGACGGTTGTGTTTAGGGATACAGCATATCCTAAGGCTAGAGCTATAGTCGACAAGTTGAAGGATGTCATTCCTCGTCAGCAATTTGAAATTCCAGTCCAAGCTGCTATAGATTCTAAAGTCATCGCCAGAAGCGATATCAAGGCTGTTAGAAAGGATGTTCTCGCAAAATGTTATGGTGGCGATATCTCAAGAAAGAAGAAGCTTTTGGAAAAGCAAAAAGAAGGAAAGAAGCGAATGAAGGAATTCGGTAAGGTTTATGTTCCTCAGGAAGCCTTTATCGCTGTTCTTTCAGTCGATCCTACTGATGTAAAGAAGTAATTTCTCGGTTTATCTAAGTTACACACACAAATTTAAAATTAGTAGTAAAATAGTAGTTAGTTGATGGAATTTAGAGGATTTGAACATGTATGAAGAATTGAAACGTGCCAGTATTTTTAGTGACAAAGAATATTTGTCCCTTGATGAACTCAAGGCACGTTTTAATTTGCCTGATATTACTCCTACATGGGAGAAGGTTAAGGAATACCGCTCATTATTTAGATATGATTTAGCAATAAAAACTCCTGAGAAGAATCCTTACTATATAACCTTGAATAGATTGGTGTTGAATAAAGTCTCTTCATTGGAAAGAAAGTTCTTTTTGATATGCGCTAAGTTTTCTGGACTATCAAAGAAAGGCCAGAAAAAATTTAACAATGAATCATTAAAACTTGGATTGAGATGGATTAGCGATAATTATAGACTTGGACTTTCTAACATCGACATCTCTTCCATTGTTAATGGTCAGTATAATTCAGATGAACCTAAGCTAAAAATATTAAAGAATTATTTGAAGATGTCCGAAGGATTAAATAATATATGTTCCTTAGATTATTCTAATCTTTTGAATAATATAAACAATTATTTATTAGGTAATTTAGATCAGACTAGGCTTCAATATAGAAATATAGATGAGAAGGACAATGATTTTCTTTCAAATAAAGATTTGCTTCAAGGTGAATTGAATGATTTATTAATTTTTTTAAATGGTAATGAATCTATTTCATTTATCTTGAAGGTTATAGCTTTCTTATATCAGTATACTTACTTATGCCCATGCTCTTATTTCAATCAAGAGACTGGAAGTTTGTTGACCAAGTGTTATTTATCTTCAACTATATTTCCAAATTCCGGCCAATGGTTTCCAACGGAAAGCCTGTACTTTTCTTTTAGTGGAAATATGTTAGATAGAGCTAAGCTTTCATTGAAGACTGGTGATTTGACTTATTTTGTCATCTCTAGCCTTGATTTGCTCGATATGAATCTAAGCAATATTGAAAGAAGCTTGAATGATATTGAAGAAAATGATGTCTCAGATAAAATTGCTGAAGAAGAAAATTTGAAGAATGTCAATTCTCCTAGTTTCTTGATTAAGGAAGGCTCGATCGGATATAAAAAATATGATTCTATGGCTCCTAAAGCTGAGAATTTCAATGATGATGAAGTTTATCACATGGGTGAAAATAACATTACTATGGCTAGTGTTTCTTCTTATTCTACTAGTAAATATCCTAAAGAAAGCAAAAATAGCAATTCTCCATTGAATGATGAGATTGTTAAACTTATGGAAAAGCATCCGGTTTTGAAATGGGCTACTGCTCATTTCTATGTAACCCATAGAAACATTGGCAGCTTTTATACGATAAGTCAATTTAAAATATTCGAAAATGTCGCTTATGAGACTGCTAGAACTTCGATGGATTTATTGGCTAATCTCGGATTCTATAAAAAGTGCAAAACTGCCAAGAAGTTCATCTATTCACCGATTCCTAAAGGAGTGATTTAATCTATGAATTCAGCTTTAATTATTATATTGTGCGTTGTCTTTGTAATCGTGTTAGTAGTTGCTTGTGTTTATTTTCTTGTGCCATCTATTAGAAACAGAGATAAAGGAAAAAAAGAAACTGTTCAAGAAATCGCAGAAAAAGAAGTTAATAACATGATTGTGACAAGTGTGAAGCAGCAAATTGGTGATCCTAAAAAGGATATGGAAGATGAGAAAGTAAAGAAAGCTTTAGATTACTTGGAGAAGCTTGAAACAGACAAGAATATAATCTTTGACGACAAGGAATTGCCTTATATAATTCTTCAGCTTGTCGAATTTGATAGTAAGGAATTCTAAATGATGGATAAGCCAAAAAGCTTATATGTTCATATTCCTTTTTGTAGACATTTTTGCGCGTATTGCGATTTTCCCAAAGTATTGTTGAGTACTGGCTTTTCTAAGAAATATACTACTGCCCTTTTAGAAGAAGATAAAAGATATGTCGGATTGAGTTTTGATACTATTTATTTAGGTGGTGGTACACCTTCATGTATTCAAAGAGAAGAATTGAAATATCTTTTGAATGAACTTGTCTTAAGACATGGTCAACCTAAAGAATTTACAATTGAATGCAATCCGGAAGATGTAGATGATTCCTTTGTTAAATTAATTAAGGAATGTGGAATAAATAGAGTTAGTTTAGGTGCTCAAAGCACAGATGATAATCTTTTAAAAGATTTAGGAAGAACACATAGGTTTATTGATGTTATAAGGAGTGTTAAAACACTTCAAAGCAATGGAATTAATAATGTCAGCCTAGATTTTATCTATGGTTTTGAAGGTCAAAAAATAGATGATATCGATAACGATATTGATAATGTTATCGCATTGAATATTCCACATGTTTCTTTTTATTCATTGCAAATAGAACCGAACACCATATTTGCAATCAAACACAAAAATGAACCGGATGGTGATTTGTTGGCTGATTATTATGAACATATAGTAAAAAGGCTAGAAAAGGCTGGTCTTTATAGATATGAGATTAGTAATTTTGCAAAGCCATCATATGAAAGCAAGCATAATCTTTGTTATTGGTTATCCAACCCTTATGGTGCCATTGGAATGGGTGCTACATCTTTTGAAGACAACACTAGAATAACAAGGACTAGATCTATAGAGAAGTATTTGAATGGTCAATATTATTGGAAAGAAGAGAAAGAAGACAGCCATGATCTTGAATTTGACTTTTTAATGCTAAATCTTAGATTGACCAGAGGATTTAAACTCGATGAGTTTAAGAAAAGATTTGGTAAGGATTTTTTAGTAGCTTATAAAGATAAGATCGACTTACTAAAAGATGAATTTATAATACAAGATAAGACTGTAAAGGTTAAACCTGAAAAATTATATGTATTAGATTCAATTCTAGTAGATTTATTGAATTTTTAATTGAATTTACTCATTATTATCCACCTCCAAGAATCATATTGATTGGAGGCTTTTTTATGAGAAAAATAATATTGTTATTTGTCTCTTTGGGATTGACAGAAGTCAATCCTATTCCACAAAATAGAATCTTTTTCGATGCTACACGGAATATTGATGGTGTTTTATTGAGTGTTAAGACCACTTTAGATTCAAATTTGATTTTTAGTGAGATGAATTCTGTAGAATTAAAAGCAAATGAATGGATTGAAATAACGATTCAAAAATGGAAATTTCAAGATTCGAGTATTAACTTTTATATAGATTCATTAGCTGGTAGAATTAACTATATATTGAATCCGTTGATTTCAATCGGTAGTGAAGGATTCTATGAAAATGACTTGCTTAGCAATGATGATAAACCCATAATCAAGGAAAAATTGACATTATCTTTTTCAAATGATTATTGCTTAGATATTAATGATAGTTTGTTCTATTTAAATTATAAAGTAAATGATAGATTCATTGATGCTTGGAGCAATAAATATGTTGTATTAGGAATTTCAAATAATAAAGTTGAAGGTGGTAGATTTGATATGAGTAAAGGCGGAGTTTTACTCGATATAATAAATCAAGATGATAGCAACTTTGATTTTGATTCTTCAATCAAGTTCAAAGAATCGATAAGAGACGCACCAGGCAAGTTATTTATTGAAGGAATAATCGACATAGAAGCTGATTTTATATTTAAACCATATACTTTGTTTGGAACAGAAGGAAGGTTTAATTTATATGAAAAGTAAGTTTTTTGTCCTTATATCTTCTTGTATATATTTATTATCTTTTATGACTATATACAATATTAAAAATAACGAATATGAATATAAAAGAATAAATTTAAATCTCAAATCAATAGGTGAAAAATGCTTTATTGAATCCTTGGATTTCAATAAGAGTAATCAATCTTTTGAAATTCATCACAATAGATTTGAGTTACTTATGAATAATTACATTTCTGATTTAAAAGATGGATATAAGTATTCTTTCTTCTTTAATGTATTTGAAAATAAAGCGATAAAGATAGATTATTTTTCTTTTTTAAAAGAAGAAGCTTTTTATAGTTTCATTCAACGTTTATGGGTGGGAAAGGATTAAACTATGAATAAAAATGAAAAAAAACTGATTAGGCTTATCAAGTGTTGCTGGAAAGATTTGTTGTGTGGATTAATAGTCAGCTTTTCTCTTTTTGCTTTCGACAATTCAATAGCAATGTTTTTATTGTTTCTAACTATTACAATAGTTACATCAATCTCTATGGGCTTTTATAGACTAAAGAAAAAGGATAGTAGTAAAGATAATATGATTGATTGCTCCCTAGCAATAAGATTTGGCTTGATATTATCTAAGGCAGATGATATCGATGATGCTATTAAGGAGTTTGGCAAAGAATGTCAGTCTTCTAGTTTGATTTATCAAACCATAATAAATAAAGAATTTGATTCGTTGATTTCTTATAAGGAAATAGGTGAAATTACTAAAGACATGATCGAATGCCACAACAATAAAAATAATGATGGAATAAGATCAAATATAACCAAGTTAATCGATATTGAGAATCAAAAAGAACAAGTCTTTAAAACTACAGAAGGCATGCGTAGTACAGGATTGATAATGTCTTTGTGTATATCGATACCTTTGATGTTTTTTCCCTGTAATAACATTGATCAATGAAACTCTTTCTAATGTCGAATGGCTAGGTTTAGTTTTGGAACTGATATCAATTATATTTTTTGAGATAGTCGAGTTATATGGGAGCAACCTCAACGAAAAGAAAAGGAGACTTGTAAAATGAAATACATTAATTTGAATCTTAAAAACAAAAACAAAGTATTGAAATATTCTTCATTATCTTTATTAGTGATGGGATTGATATTGATAGTTGTTTTGAAGCTATATTTCGAATGCTCCAATTTTTTGACATTGGGAATTTTCTCTATATTTTTAATCTTCGGGCTTTTAGGTTATTGGTACTTCGATAAGAAAGAAAAAGGGAAAGGCTCTATAAGCGATGTGCAAATTAAAGAAGCATTGAAAATTATAGGATCTAAACTTGAATGTGGATCATCTTTAGTAGAAGCAACTGAATCATTAGATTCCCGAGTTTTAGATGTGATAAATAACTATTTGGAAGATGGGACAGGGTTTATTAATAATTCCAAATACAAGGATTGTTTTGATTTGGTAAAAGAAAATAAAAATGAGAAGAACTTGACGATCATTGGCAGCATTATTCAGGGAAAGACTAAAGATAATGAGGTTAAATCCAGAAAAGAACTCGGATATTTAGGATTGGCTTTCTTATTCATAGAGATGATTTTAGTCTTTGTAGCCACTTTTATATTCAAACAATGAAAAGCAAAGCTTTATTTCTTTTGTATTCTTTCTTGATCGTTTTTTCTTTTCTAGTTTCTATCGATGGTATGCAAATCAATTATTTGGAATTAGATTTCTTTCAAAGCTATTATAAAATTCAAAATCATATAAGAAGTGGAAAAAATATAAATGATGTTAGTTTAAATAAGGATATGTTTATAAGCGAATATTATTTAAAAGATGGGTTGGTAGAGTTTAAAATCGAAAAGACAGTTCATTTTTGTTTGCTCGGAAAGAGAAAAATAGAAAAAACATATGTTGTTTATTTGAAAGATTATTTGTTTCAACCTTCTTAGACTTGAAGATAAATAAAAGAAGCATAAAATATGTATGCTATTTATTTAAAAGAATAAAGGAGAAAATTTATGATAGATATTTTTGATGATTTGAACAAACGTGGATTATTGGATAGTTATTCAGATAAAGAAAAGATTAGAGAATTGCTCAAGACTCCACAAACAATCTATTGTGGATTTGATCCTTCAAATAAGTCGATGCAATTAGGAAACTTCATCATGATTCATATTTTGTCCAAGCTTCAAAAAGCTGGTCATAGAATCATTGCTGTCGTCGGCGGTGCAACTGGTATGATTGGAGACCCTTCGGGAAAGAAATCCGAGAGAAGCTTTTTGGAACCCGAACAAGTAAACTACAATGTTGAGTGCCTGAAAAAACAGCTTTCAAAATATTTGGACTTCTCTGATCCTAACAAGGGTATTTGTGTCAATAATTATGATTGGTGGTCAACTACAAACGTTCTCACTTATTTACGTGATTTTGGAAAAATGATGCCTATCAACTATATGTTGGCAAAAGAAATAGTCAAATCTCGTTTGGAAGTTGGAATTTCATATACAGAATTCTCATATATGATCCTTCAAGCTGGTGATTTCTGGAATTTGAGATCAAAATATGGTTGCGTAATGCAAATCGGTGGTGGTGATCAATGGGGTAATCTAACTACTGCATTGGATTTTGTTAAAAAGAAGGAAGGGGAGAAATGCCCTTGCCAGGTCTTCTCTGTCAAATTGATTTGTGATTCTAACGGAAAGAAGTTTGGAAAGAGCGAAAAAGGTGCTTTGTTCCTCGATCCTTCTATGACTTCTCCTTTCAACATCTATCAATACTTCATCAATGTAGCTGATAACGATGTCGGAAGATATCTCTATATTTTCGATGATCGTCCTTTGGAAGAACTCGATGCTATTGTTGCTGAACACATGCAAGCTCCAGAAAAGAGAATGGGTCAAAAAACTTTGGCTTATTCGGTCACTTCTCTCGTACATGGAAAAGAAGCTGCCGATGAGTGTGTGAAGATGACTGAAGCTATCTTTAGTGGTGATTTCAAGAATCTAAAAGAGCAGTCCTTGTTGGACTTAGCTAGTTCTTTAAATGCTATTGAAGTTGAGCCTGGTATGAATTTAGTCGATGCTTTGATAGCTACAAAATTAGCTTCTTCTAAGCGTGAGGCTAGGGAATTCTTAAAAGGAAATGCTGTAAGTTTGAATGGAGAAAAGGTGGTCGATCCAAATATGATATTAGATGGATCTAACGCTTTAGATGGAAAAGTTTTCTTCTTAAAACGTGGAAAGAAGAATAATGCTGCTATCATTTTGAAATAATGTTTAATTATTAATTTCATTATTCAATTATTTGTCTAAAATACTTTTTCAAAATTAAATTCGTATTTCACTTTACAAAATTAAATATAAATATTTAATATTTTTAATTTTATATCAAAGTGTCTCAAATTTATGCAATTTTTTGTATTTTTTGTGTACTTTTTTGGTGGGTGATAATTTTTCTATGGTAAAATAAAACAGTCGTAAGCGAAAGGAAAGTATTGATTTTATGAAAAGAAAAGCATTGATATTAATTTCATTATTATTAAGTTTGTTTGGATGCAAAGATGGTACGGAAACGTCTTTATCCTCCTCTATAGATAAGGATAAAACCATCGCAGACGAAAACCTAAATATTAATTTGAATTATAAGTTTTCTAGCATTGTTGTAGATGAATCAAAAACAACTTCATATCTTAAAAATATTGGAATGGTTTATGGAAGTGGGTTTGTTTTCGATTTGACACAATTAATTTCTGACGAAGAAAAAACTACACATTTGGAATACTATTTTTTAAATGATGGATCCAATAAATCAGCAAAAGTATTTTCTTTTGATGATATCGACTATTATTACAATGAAAACGAATCTTTTTCTCAATTAAATATGCAAGAATATTTTAATGTTCAAAATCAGATATCAAATTGTTCTTTTGCCTTTGTTGATACTAAAAATAAAGGTAATGATGTTATAGACACATTTGAAACTACAGATGCCTTTTATGATTTCTCCATGGATATAGGTCAAAGTTTCACTAAAACAACTTTAATTTTCACTAATAATGTGTTAACTAAAATAATAGGTGCTCTTCCAAATAGTTTTAAAGATTCATTAGTTGGTGTTGATGGGCTTGAAAATTTAACTTTGTATAATGAAATCGAAATTAGTGATATCGGAAATGCTCAAGCACCTCATGAAGTAAAAAAATACGAATTATAAATCTAACGTAAAAAGGATTGGAATTTAAGTCCAATCCTTTTTTATTCAAAAACAATAATAATTAAGCTTCTTTTGTTGTCTCGCCCATTGAATAAGTGATTGTTGCAGTGGCATCACCTATAATCGACTCTGTATCAGGTACTTTTGTATTTGTTGTTGTTCCATTTGGAAGTGTATAGTCATAGACATAATTGAAGGTTAAGGTGTAATCGATGGTGGCATCAACTCCGCTTGTTAAACCTAATTCGTTGACAGTTATGTATCCTGACATCCCTGCACCACTTCCTACGAAGTCTTCAAATGTAATAACTGGGGTATCAGTATCCCCTGCTCCTGCACCACCGCTGTTCTGAATCCCTGTCAATAATGCTTCTAATGCAGCTGTAAGTACTGAGGCTGGAAAATTGAATTCGATTTTCATGATATTCTCAGTCATTGAAAAATTTAATTCAGCCTTATCTTTACCTTCATATGAATCAATAGCTTTTGCCATAGAATCAATGTCTTTGGATGTCAAAACGACTAAATCTTCTTCTTTTAATGTTTGTGTTGTGGAATCCTTTCCAACTTTTTGGTCGAGCTGAGTCAATAGCTGAGTCAATATAGGGCCCTCACATTTTTTGAGGTCATAATTTATTACAGCTTCGCCTTGATTGTATTTCTCTGCTACCTTGTCTTGTGAATAATGAGCATTAGCATATGTTTTAGCTTCTTCAACAGTCATTTTGCCATCTTCTTTTGGCTGGGTTGAAATTGTTGTTCCGCTAACTCCATCTGTACAACTTGCAAGACTTCCTACCATCATCAATGCAATAAAACCTGCTTTTAATAATTTTTTCATAATTACATTTCCTTTTCTTCTAGAAATAATTATAACATTTTTTTATTTATTTAAGAAGTTTAATATTTTTTCTTTCTCATTTGAATCTGAAGTAATCTTGGTTCTATCCAATGCTGAAAGGAAATCATTCATTCTTTCTTCATATGAGGAGTCCATTGTATTCATTATTGAATAAAATTCAGCTTGTTTTTCTTTGAAGTAATCGTATCCTTCTTTAGATAACAAGTCATTATGGATATTTAAATCATTTCTTATGTAGAATTCGACGTTTTTCTGGGAATTCTTTATTAATTTTGGTATTGGAGAGGCTATTGTTAAAACTGTTGGATCTTCTTTACATGAAGTAATCAATATTTTTGTATTCTTGTTTTTCTTGACCTGATTTGCAGCACTGACAAAGGCAGATGGACCTTGAAATAGAAATATCATTGGTATACCGACAATATATAAGAAGCTAGTTAAGAATTTTCCTAATATGGATTGACCTAGGACATAGGTGGAAAGAACAGGCTTGCCTGCCGGACTCCTTGCTATTACCTTGCTAATTTCTTTATGCTTTCCTAATACTGACAAGACACTATATCCACCCCATGAATGCCCATAGAGGTATATTGGTCTTCCTTCAAATATTTTTGATTCTTTTATTGAATTGAGCACACTATCCAAGGTGATACGTCCAAAATGAATGCCTCTTTGCTTACTCCCACCAGACATTCCAGTACCGAATTGATCGAAAGCGAAGACTTCAAATCCATCTTTAGTTAGAATGCCTATATCTAACAAATAAGAAAGGTGCGTTCTCCCATAGCCTGCTGACATTATTACAATCGGTTTCTTTTTTATGGAATTATCTTTTGGTGAATAGATGAACCCTCTCACTTCTTTATCAAAATCCGGCAATTTCTTTTTGATTTTGAAAGAAAGAGGGATTCTAGTAGTCCATTCTTCAATATCTTCAAACTGAATTTTTACAGGATCGTTGATTTCGTAAGTTCTAGCATTCCAAATAGCCTTATAACCTATATAAGAACAGATAGAAGAGATTAGTAATATCCCAAATATTACTGAAAAGATAGAAATTAATGTAATAGTTAATGCGTTCATATGTGAAATTATAAAACACTAAAGTGGGTTTGAAATAAGTTTTATCAAAATTAGCACTCTATACTTGACATTGCTAATTTTCTAGATAAAATGATACTTGCGAGGTTGAGAAAAGACCTCAGAGGAGGTGCTTTATGGCTGATACATCTAATCAATATACAAAGAAGACAATTGAGGCTTTGACACTAGCTAAGCAACTTGCTAGCAAATATCAAGCTCCTGAGGTTGGAGTTGTCCATGTCCTAAGGGCTTTGTTTGATCAACCTGATTCTTTCTATGTGAGAATTTTGGAGAAACTTGATATAGATCCTAAACAGGTAAGTCAAATGATCGACTCCTTCATGAACAGCGTGAATAAGGTTCAAGGTGGAGCTGATATTGGATTCTCATCAGATCTTGAAAAGATGATTGAAAAAGCTAGAAATATCGAGAAATCGTTCGATGATGAATATCTTTCAGTAGAACATCTATTGCTTTCTCAATTCGATATCAATTCTTCAATTGTGAGAAATTTATCCAATATTCCTTCTTATGATAGAAAAAGTTTTGAAAAGGCTATTCGTTCAATAAGAGGTTCTTCTAGGGTTACATCAGACACTCCTGAAGATACATATGAAGCATTGTCTAAATATGGAAAAGATTTGGTGAGCGAAGTGGCTAATGGAAAAATAGATCCTGTCATAGGAAGAGATGATGAAATCAGAAGGGTTATGACTATTCTAGCTAGAAAGACTAAAAATAACCCTATTCTTGTCGGTGATCCTGGCGTAGGAAAGACCGCTATTGTTGAAGGATTGGCGTGGAGAATATTCAAGGGTGATGTTCCTGAATCATTGAAGGATAAGACTATTTGGAGTTTGGATGTCGGATCCTTAATTGCCGGTGCTCAATATAGAGGTCAGTTTGAAGATAGATTGAAAGCTGTAATGAAGGAAGTCTCTAAGAGCAATGGAAAGATCATACTTTTCATCGATGAAATTCATACACTAATCGGTGCTGGTGCAACTGGTGAAGGCTCGATGGATGCAGCAAACATTTTAAAGCCTGCTTTGGCTAGAGGTGAATTGCATTGTATTGGTGCTACGACATTGAATGAATATAGAAAGTACATCGAAAAGGATCCTGCATTTGCTAGACGTATGCAGCTTGTAATGGTGGATGAACCTACCATTCCAGATACTATCGCAATATTGAGAGGCTTAAAGAATGCTTATGAAAGTCATCATGGTGTTCAAATAACTGATGATGCTCTTATCGCTGCCGTAACCTTATCTAATAGGTATATAACAGATAGATTTTTGCCTGATAAAGCTATCGACTTGGTCGATGAAGCCTGTGCTAGAACGAGAATGCAAATAGATTCTATGCCTGAGGATTTGGATGAAGTAAATAGAAAAATACTTCAGCTTCAAATAGAAAAGGTCTCTTTGAAGAATGATGATTCCGAATCTGCAAAGAAGAGATTAGCCGATATGACTAAAGAGATAGCTGAACTTTCAAGTCAAAGAGATTCTTTAACATTAAAGTGGCAGAATGAGAAGAAGCAACTAGATACCGCAAAAGATGCCCAAAAACAACTCGATAAAGCAAATTTGGATTTGGAAAGAGCAATGCAGAATGCTGATTATGAGACTGCCGCTAAAATTCAAAATGGCCTTATCCCTGAATTGAAGAAGAAATTAGCTACGTCTAAGGAAAAGACTGCAAAAGAAGGATTCTCTGATGTTGTCACAGAGGAATCCATCGCCCAAGTTGTCAGTCAATGGACTGGGATTCCTGTTGATAGAATGAATAAATCCGACGAACAAAAAGTTTTAGGATTGAAGAAGGAATTGGAAGATCGTGTCATTGGTCAAGATGAAGCTATACAAAAGATTTACGATTGCATTTTGAGAAGTAGAGCCGGAATTCAAGATAACAATAGACCTTTGGGTAGCTTCTTGTTTTTAGGCCCTACAGGTGTAGGAAAAACTGAAGTTGCTAAAGCTTTGGCTGATGATTTGTTCGATGGCGAAGGTCAGATGATCAGAATCGATATGAGCGAGTACATGGAAAAATACTCGGTCTCAAGATTGATTGGAGCTGCTCCTGGCTATGTTGGATATGAGGAAGGTGGTCAGTTGACTGAGGCTGTAAGACGTAAGCCATATTCAGTTATCCTATTAGATGAAATAGAGAAAGCTCACCCCGATGTATTCAATATTCTTCTTCAAGTCTTGGATGATGGAAGATTGACAGATGGAAAAGGAAGAACTGTCGATTTTAGAAATACGGTTATCATCATGACTTCAAACCTTGGAAGCCAATACTTGCTAGAAGGAAACACTCCCGAGAATAAAGCAAAAGTAACTGAATTACTCAAGAGCACATTCCGTCCTGAATTCCTAAATAGAATTGATGAAACGGTTATGTTCAATAGTTTGACTGATGATGTCATAGATAAGATAGTAGAGAAGTTTCTTAATATACTTAAGAATAGATTGAGCAATAGAGAACAAGGACCTATCGAGTTGACTTATGATGATGAAGTAGTCAAGAAGATACATAAAGATTCTTATACTCCAAGCTATGGTGCTCGTCCTATTAGAAGATATATTCAAGATAAGATTGAAACACCTTTAGCTATTGCAATGTTAGAAGGAAAAGTTATTAAGGAAGCTAAACTTGTTTTGAAGGATGGGCAGATAAGTATAGAAGGAAAGTAAATAAGCAATTGAGGACGGGCTTATAAAAGCCCACCCTTTTTTGTGTGACAATATGTGTTCATAAATTTTAGAAAATAATTTTCTAATGATTAAAATCTTTCAAAGGATTGGTTATATAGTTTTTTAAAGTTTGCTCAATCTAATAAGAGGAAAAATTAAAGGGAGCAAATATGCTTATCAAAAAGAATCGGATAGTGAATTGCCAACATATGAAGAGGTATAGTTGATTCTGCTTTGGGTACTGCCTCTTATGAAACAGATGCCAGCTCTGCAAAGTACACATCCGATTACAAGTCTGCTAAAGAAGTAATGGACGAGTTGAAGGGACTGCAGTATTGAAGAAAGATAATTCTGCACTTCCTTTGTAATAAAAAAATCAAAAAGATTGAAAAAACACTTGAAAAAAGTGCTCCTAGAGTATATACTTCCTAGGCTTGTTGGCACGATGTTTATCATCTCGCCTGATGATTGATCAAAAAAGTATCCTTTGCCAAAAAGGGGAACATCATTCATCCGGAGATGGGGAAGCATCGCCTTGTCTAACAGCTTTAGAAAGGACAAATTAAATATGTCACGTTACACAGGACCTGTCTGGAAGGTTTCCAGACATCTCGGTTACTCCATTCTCGGAACTGGAGAAGAACTTGCCAAGCGTCCTTATGGACCTGGTCAACACGGTCAAGACCGTAAGAAGAAGCCTTCAGAATACGGAAGACAGCTTCTTGAAAAGCAAAAGCTTCGTTTTACTTATGGTATCTCTGAGCGTCAATTCCGTAGATACTTTGGTATCGCCAAGAAGTCTAAGGGCATCACCGGACTCGCATTTATGCAAGTCTGCGAGCAACGTTTGGACAACATCGTCTACAGATTAGGCTTTGCTACCACTCGTCGTCAAGCTAGACAATTGGTCAATCACGGACACGTATTGGTCGATGGCAAGAAGGTAGATATTCCTTCTTACCTTACCCAAGTAGGAGAAGTAGTCACTTTGAAAGATTCTTCCAAGAGCTTAAAGATTGTTAAGGAAGCTTTGGAGAAGGCTACTACTCGTGTTCCTTATGTCGAATTTGATAAGACCAAGCTTGAAGGAAAGCTTACTCGTCTTCCTGAGAGAAGTGAGTTAACTCCTGAAATTGATGAGGCTCTTATCGTCGAATTCTACAACCGTAAGTCTATTGACTAATCGGTCTAATTAGTTTAATCTAATTACCGTTCCGCACATCGTTCGGTAGAATAGGTGTGAGTAATGGCGGATATGGTGAAGCGGTTTAACACTCCGGACTGTGAATCCGGCATGCACGAGTTCGAACCTCGCTATCCGCCCCAATGTGAAATTAATAGTTTGGCTGTAAGGCCAAACTTTTTTTGTCTTAAAGTTATTTTAAGCTTATTATTGACATTTTCGGGGGGGGGTAAATTATATTATTAAAGATAAGAAAAAATGAAAGGAATTCTTATTAAAGCTTTGACTTATTATTTATATTTGATATGTTGATTCATTCAACAATAGTTAAAACTTATATATAAAGAATAGTTATGAAAAAGAACAAGTTTGGTTTGTCGTTATTGACTTTGTTATCCTGTTTGAGTTTGTTATCAGTGACTAGTTGTGGTGGAAACGATAATGCTGGTTCCACAGCCAAACCAAATCAGACACAAAAAGCTGATGAAAAGTGTACAGTAAATTTTGATACTAATGGTGGATCTTCAGTTAATTCCCAAGAAGTTGTCAAAGGATCTTCCATTGAAAAACCTGCAACTCCTACCAAGGCTGAATATATTTTTGATGGTTGGTATTTAGATAGTGGTTTAACCCAACCTGTTGATGGCTTCCCTTTGACAATTAATAGCAATACTACCTTGTATGCCAAATGGTTGACAGCTAAAGAAGCATTTTTAAAGCAGCGTCAATCATTGTGGGACGCCGATAGTTTTGAATATAACGAAAATCTTAATATTACAGTTACTACTTCAGGAAACAAAACATTGGCTCAAGGACTTAGAGTAGGAAATGTGAAGTATTCTAAAACAGGAGATGTTAATTATTTAGCTAAACGTGTTTCATCTAAGAGTTTGCTAATAGATGGTACAGAGCATCAAATTAGAAAGGGAACCGATTTTGTTACCATCAATCAAAATGAGGATGGTAAAGTCAACAAATATGAAGAAAAACAAGTAGATGCATCTTTTAAATATGATTATTCAATTTATGCTAAAGCCGTATTTGAATACGGAGAAGATGATATTAAGACTGTAACAGGTGATGGTAAGAGATTTGAATTGACTACTAAGGAATCTGCTTCTAATACTGTCAAATCAATATTGGGATTGATAAACAATCCAATTATAAAAATGTTTGTTGGGCAATTGCCTGAGACAATTCCTGACTATCATTTGTATTTGGATTTCAAGGATGGAGTTTTTGATAAATACACCTATCAATTTTCAGTGTCTGTTTCTGGTCAAGTCCTTCAATTCCTATATACCATTCAAATGAAATCGATGAATCAGCCATTGACCTTGGAAGAACCTGTAATCGATGGATTCATCGTTAATAATGAGCAGATAAATGAAAAACTGAACATCATTAAAGATGCCCAATCGGCTTATAAGAGTTTAACTAATTCTGCTCATGACTTTAGAGTTGAAACGAATGTAGAATATGAAGGTGGAAATAAGTTCAAGTCAACTATCAAAGGAAAAGCCAAAAGGAATATCAAGAATGGGGTGAATTTCTTCGATAATAATGTTGAATTTGATTCTACATTTGCTGATAACTATGGCAAAGATGATTCAAACATAAAGGATTTTTCTTATGCTAGGGGCGTTACTAGTGATGGACAGGCCCATTATGTGTGGAAGAAGCTATTTGGAACAAATCCAGTTACAGAAGTGACTGCCAAGGAATCGGATTATTTCTTCTATATACCCGATGAATTAATTTATTCCAAAGATTTTGTTTCCTTTATTCAAACATCAACAAAGAGTGGAGTTACTACTTATTCGATGCCCTTGAATAACAAAGCTGTCCCTACTATTTTCGATATGTTGAACGATTCTACAGTTATAGATCCTACATTGTCTAAAGACATTAAATTGATGGGTTCTTATCAAAAGGATTCCATAGTATTGACTGAAACTAATATGGATTATTTGATAGAAAATGAGAAGTTCAAATCATTGATATTAAATTTATCAGGAAGTTACACTTCTAGATTTGACAATTATGGTGACGGAAAGGCTTCTTTCACGTTGAAATTGACTATAGATGTTACTAAAGACGGTGATAATTATTTTGCACCTGATAAAGCTTCAAAACTTTGATTTTTAATCTTCATAAATTGAATCCAGTCTAAATTGACTGGATTCTTTTATAAATCTTAGTATTCATCCTTTCATATCCCTAAACAAATTCAAAATAAATACTTATTTGCTAGAATAGAATCAGTCTTAAAGGATGGCTAATAGATATATGCGTTTAGATAAATTCTTATCGAATTTGGGATATGCTTCAAGGAAAGAAATAAAATCTTATTTGAAGAAGGAAGCTGTGACTGTCAATGGTCAAATAATTAGAGATTCTAGCTATGATATTGATCCTAATAATGATGTCGTAACTTTTTTCGATGATCCTGTATTTTATAAAGAAAAGGTTTTATTGATGTTAAATAAGCCTAAAGGTTATTTGTCATCGAATGTGGATGAAGTCTATCCATCTGTTTTGAATTTGTTTCCACTTAAATATAAAAGATTAGGTCTTAATGTCGCCGGAAGATTAGATCAAGATACTACTGGTCTTTTATTGGTCACAAATGATGGGATTTTATTGCATAACATCATTTCTCCTAATAAGGAAGTCGATAAGACTTATTTAGTGACAACACAATTTCCTATTAAAGACGAGAATGAGCTGATGAATGAGATGACTTTATTGGATGGCAATGATAAACCATATAAGACCAAGGCTAAAAGGATAAAGAAAATAGATTCAAATCATTTGGAATTAACTATTTGCGAAGGTAAGTTCCATCAAGTCAAAAGGATGATTGAAAAAATCGATAATCAAGTAACTGATTTGAAAAGAATTCAAATAGGTGCTTTAGTTTTGCCTTCTGATTTGAAAGAAGGTGAATTTAAAGAGATTGAACTAAAGGATATCTTTTCTTGAATTTATAAGATAGCGTGTTCAAAATATACTGAATTAATAATATTATTTGTTGTAAATGATATTATTAAGTGGATTGGAAATTTTATATAAGTTATGGATAGAACATTAAAAGCTGAATTGACTAATATGTGCCTTGTCAAAGACAAGGATGGTAGAGTCTTGCTTCAAATGCGTACAAAACATGACTGGCCTGGTTGGACATTGCCCGGTGGTCATGTTGAAAAAGGCGAGAACCTTGTTCAGTCTGTAATCAGAGAAGTAAAAGAAGAAACAGGATTATCGATATCTAATCCTGTTTTAAAGGGTTTGATGGAATTCAAGACTTTAAAAGGTCAAGATATGTACATCGTATTTCTCTACGAAACTGATGAATTTGTAGGGGAATTAAAAGACTCTGTTGAAGGTCACCTCATTTTTGAAAAAAGAGAAAATATTAAAGAAGAACAATGGGCTATGGATATGGATTCCATATGGCAAATATATGACAATGATAGTTTGACTGACATTATTTTCTATAAAGATGAGAATGGTGAATGGAAAAGGAAAATTGTTTGATTACTTTTTAAATTATAGCAAATAGATTTTGCTCAGTTTTTAAAGACCTTGCTAGTTTAACTACAAAAGAATTGATGGATGTCGTAAAATAATGTTTGTGTCAAAAATATAGTTTTTTGGAGGAGTGAAGTATGTACGATAGTGATTCTATAGAGAAAAAATGGGAAAAGGTATGGGAAGAAAATAAGTCCTACAAGACTGATGTAAGAGATTTTTCAAAGCCTAAAATGTATGTATTGGATATGTTTCCTTATCCTTCTGGACAAGGACTTCATGTCGGTCATGTAGAAGGTTATTCAGCCACTGATGCTTATTCTAGATTCAAAAGAGCACAAGGATACAATGTTCTTCATCCGATGGGATTTGATTCTTTTGGATTACCTGCGGAACAATATTCTATAAAGAATAACAAGCATCCAGGTCCTTTTACCGATATTAATATCGATAATTTTATAAGACAATTAAAGCGTTGTGGTTTTTCATATGATTGGGATCGTGTAATAAAGACATCTGATCCTAAATATTACAAGTTTACTCAATGGATTTTCATTCAATTGTTTAAGAAGAATTTGGCTTATTATGGTGAAAGACCAGTCAATTGGTGTCCTGCTTTAGGAACTGTCTTGGCTAATGAGGAAGTAATAGATGGAAAGAGCGAGAGAGGTGGATTCCCTGTCGTTCGTATTCCTATGAAGCAATGGGTCTTGAAAATCACTGCTTATGGTGACAAGCTTTTAGCTGGTTTGGATGATTTGAATTGGCCCAGCTCCACTATTCAAATGCAAAGAAACTGGATTGGTAAGAGCCAAGGAGTAGAAGTGGATTTCAAGATAGAAAATACTGATAAAAAATTCTCTGTTTTTACCACTAGAGTAGATACCTTATATGGATGTACTTATGTTGTTTTAGCACCCGAACATCCTTTGGTAAAAGAAATAACTACAAAAGATCAAAAGGAATCGGTTGAGAACTATATAAATGAATGCCAAAGAAAATCAGATTTGGAAAGAACATCTTTGAATAAAGAAAAGACCGGTGTCTTTACAGGAAGTTATGCCATCAACCCTGTGAATGGTAAGAAAGTTCCTGTGTATATCGGGGATTATGTTTTAGGATCTTATGGTTCTGGTGCTGTCATGGCTGTTCCTGCCCATGATGAAAGAGATTATGCTTTCGCTTTGAAACATAACTTACCTATTATTGAAGTAGTTAAAGGTGGCGATATATCTAAGGCTGCATTCACCGAAGATGGTGTTCATATTAATTCTGGTGTTGCTGATGGAATGATGATCAAAGAAGCTAAAGAAGCTATTGTCAATTTGTTGGTTGAAAAAGGAGCTGGAAGAATTAAGGTAAATTACAAGCTTCGTGATTGGATTTTCTCTAGACAACGTTATTGGGGAGAACCTATTCCTGTAGTTCATGAAGATGATGATGAATATAAGATTCATGCCTTGGATTTCAAAGATTTGCCTTTGGTCTTGCCTGAATTGGATGACTATACTCCTGCTGGAGACGGCAAGCCTCCTCTATCAAAAGCTAAGGAATGGCTTAATGTGGATTGGAATGGAATTCCATGCCATAGAGAGACTAATACTATGCCTCAATGGGCAGGATCTTGTTGGTACTATGCAAGATATATCGATCCCACCAATGAAAATGAAATCGGAGATCCTAAATTGCTAGAGCATTGGCTACCTGTCGATTTGTATGTGGGTGGGGCAGAACATGCTGTCTTACACTTGTTATACGCAAGATTCTGGCACAGATTCCTTTATGATATGGGAATTTTCAAGTGCCCTGAACCTTTCAAAAAACTCCGTCACCAAGGTATTATTTTAGGTGCTGATGGTGAAAAGATGAGCAAATCCAGAGGAAACACAGTATCCCCTGATGAAGTTATAAATGAATATGGTGCTGATGCCTTGAGATTGTACGAATTATTCAAAGGACCATTGGATCAAGGTTTACCTTGGAATCCTAATGGGCCTAGCGGTGCTAGAAAGTTCATCGAAAGAATTTATAGATTGTATGTCGATGATTCATTGCGCTCTCGTTGGACCAAAGATGATTATGCCCCTTTGGATACCATTTATAACCAAACAATAGAAAAGGTAACCCATGATTTTGAAGACTTACATTTCAACACTGCTATTGCAAGTTTGATGGTCTTGGTTAACGAGTTCTATCGTGCTGAAAGACTTCCTGTTTCAATGCTAGAAGGTTTGGCAAAGATGATTGCTCCTATTTGTCCTCATTTAGGTGAAGAGATATGGTCATTAATGGGACATAAAGATTTGATAGACTTCGAGGCATGGCCTAAAGCCGATAGCTCTAAGAGCCAAGCAAACGAAGTTATCTATGCTGTTGAAGTCAACGGTAAGGTCAGAGCCAAGGTTCCTTTTAAGGTAAACGCTACTAAGGAAGAATTAGAAGAATTTAAGAAGTCTTGCTACGAAATAGAAACAGTAAAGAAGTTTACTGAAGGAAAGACGATTGTAAAGACTATCGTTGTTCCAAACAAGATTGTTAATATTGTCGTTAAATAATTTATAAGGAGGAAGTATGGAAAAATCTGAGTATATATCATCAAAATTAAATATTCCAACTTCTAAAATTGATTCGGCGTTAGATTTGTTTAATCAAGGAGCTACCGTTCCTTTTGTCGCTCGTTATCGTAGAGAAGTAACTGGTGGATTGGATGAAAATCAGTTGCGTGGAATCGAGAGCCTTGGAAGTAAGTTTGACGAGTTGTCGGACAGAAAAGAGACTGTTTTAAATACTATAGAAGGTCTTGGAAAACTTACTCCTGAGCTTAAAGCTAGAATAGATTCATGCGATAATTTGACTGAACTGGAGGATATCTATCGTCCTTATAAGCCTAAGAGGGAGACTAGAGGATCTAAAGCTGTAAAAGCTGGATTGGAACCTTTGATGAATTTTATTTTAACTTCTCCTGTCGGTGACTTAAATGAAGTAGCTAAGAACTATATTTGTGAGAACTATAAGACTGTTGAAGAATGTATTCAAGGTGCTTTGGATATTCTTGCAGAGAGAATTTCCGACAACGAAGGATATAGAAAATTCATTAAATCTTTGGCTTATAAATCTGGAATATTCGAAATATCCAAAGTTAAAGATAGCGAAGTTTTGACTTATGATAACTATGTCGGATTGAGACTTGGAGTTGCCACAATCAAAGGTCATCAAGTTTTAGCTATATCGAGAGGCGAAAGAGAAAAAGTATTGAAGAAGGCCTTGCTTTTGCCTAAGACTGAAATTGTCTCTTATATCTTGGCTCATGAGAAACCTAAGATTTCTAGATATGGTCATTTGATCGAAGTCGCTGTTGAAGATAGCTTTGATAGATTGATTCTTCCTTCTGTTACCAATGATGTTTGGGGAGATTTGTTGGATAAAGCTAAAGAGGAAGCTTTGAGTGTCTTTTCAAAGAATCTAAGAGATATTTTGCTATTCCCTCCATTGATGGGAAAAACAATTATGGGATTTGATCCTGGATATGCTCATGGATGCAAGATTTGTGTAATATCCTCGAGCAATGATGTTTTAGCTACTTCTGTAGTTTATCCTACATTAGGAAAAGGTCAAAGGTATAATGATGCCTTAAAAATTATTGCTGATTTGATAAGAAAATATAAAGTTCAAGCTATAGCATTAGGAAATGGAACAGCATCTAGGGAATCGGCTGATTTCTTGAAAGAAGTCATTTCGACCAACGGATATGATACTCAAGTCATCATTGTGAGTGAAGCTGGAGCATCAGTATATTCTGCCACACCATTAGCGGAGAAGGAATTTCCTGACTACGATGTTAATTTGAGATCTTCAGTATCTATTGCTAGAAGATTGGAAGATCCTTTGGCAGAATTGGTAAAGATTCCTCCTGAAGCAGCTGGTGTTGGTCAATATCAACATGATATGGATCAAAAAGGTTTGAAAGAGAACTTGGGAAAGGTTGTCGAGGATTGTGTTAACTATGTCGGTGTCAATTTAAACACCGCTTCAGTCTCATTACTTTCCTATGTTTCAGGTGTCTCATCAAAACTCGCTCAATCTGTAATCGATTTTAGAACTTCAAATGGTCCTTTTAAGAATAGAGAACAACTTCATAAGGTTAAAGGATTTGGACCTGTTGCCTTTAAGAATGCAGCTGGTTTCTTAAGGGTTAAAGGCGATGAGCCTTTCGATGATACAGGAATTCATCCTGAATCATATGAAATCGCTAGACATATTGTTTCATTATATGGAATCGATTCTGTTGAAAAAGCTCAAGAATTTCTTAAGAATAATAATGAAAACAAATTTATAGAAGTTGCTGGAAATGTCGGGTCTGATCCATATACTGTAAAGCTTGTAATCGAGGAATTGTCTAAACCTGGAAGAGATCCTAGAGGTAATTTCAAGACTGCAAAATTATCTAATGCAGTGCATTCCATCGAAGATTTGAAGGTCGGAATGGTGTTGGAAGGAACTGTTAGAAACATAGCTGATTTCGGTGCTTTTGTCGATTTGGGTGTTCATAAGGATGGCTTAGTTCATGTTTCTGAAATTGCCAATAGAAGAATATCCAAGCCTTCTGATGTCCTTCATGTCGGTCAAGTTGTTAAAGTGGAAGTCTTAGACATCGATGTTAAAAGACAACGTATATCTTTGTCTATTAAGAAGGCATTAGATAAGGAAACTAATGTATGAACTCTAAATTAGGTTTGTATATGGTTGTAAGTGAAGATGGAAGGAACAAGGTTCTCGTAAAGACTACTGTTTTTATTGACTTGGTAAAATGTGCTTTGAGACAAGTGCAAGATAAAAATCCCGATTCCAATATGTTCTTCTCATTTTCTGATGATGATGTGACATTGCAAAAAGACAATAATACGTTTGTCGCCAAAGTGTTTTTGATTTATTCTTCTAGTTCAAATGAAATGGAAATTGGCAATAAGGTATTGGTCGAGTTTAAAGACGCAATAAAGGCTTGCATGCCTGATATCTCTTTCAGAATTGAAATATCTGGAAAGACAATCTAAAAATTAAGTAGTTTGTGATAATATATATAAGCTTTTTTAAGGGGGACGAGTTTTATTATGTTCATGACAAGGCGAACTATCAGAGAGAAGACTGTATTTAGTGTATATGATGCATTGATCTATGAATCACTTCATATGGATTTTGATGCAAAGATGATACTTTGTGGAGCTTTTATGTGCAAATTTAAGGATATTGATCCTGTCTATGTAGATGTCTTTGCCAAAGCTCTTCTCAATCAAGATGAAATAAAAAATCGTGTCAATGAATACCTTATAAATTGGTCTTTTGATCGTCTCTCATGGATCAGCAAAGCTATTTTTATGGTTTCATATTCAGAGACTGTGTTGGTCAAAGCTGTTCCTCTTGAAATATCGATAAATGAAGCGATTGAAATCGCAAGAAAATATGTTGATGATGCTGAAACCAAATATTTAAATGCAGTTTTAAACAAAGTGTTGCACAATGCTTTAGGTGATGTTGTAGATAATGAGAAAGTCGAAGTGGATGTCAAAGAGATGGAAGTTCCTTCAGAAAACGAGATTCAAAAAATAGTGAATGAAGCTATCGATGTTCAAAAAGAACCTCTCGGTGGATTAAAAGCTCCTTTTGAAGCTGAAAAGAGCAAATACATAAATACTTCTGATGCTGATATAAAAGATGACGGCAAAGAAGGTGAGGATAAGTGAACTATTATCCCGAACAAATAAGAGTCTTTACTGTCGGTGAGCTTTGTTCAATATTAAAAGAGACTTTTGATGAGCCTCAATTTAAAGGCCTATACGTGGATGCTGAGATTGAAAGCAAAAACATTAGAAATGGTCATGTTTATTTAGGTCTTAGAGATTCAACTACTTCATCGTTGAGGCAGGCAAAGATTCAAGGAATTATCTGGGCTAGCACTGCAGCTAAGATGACAGTTAAATATCAAGTCGGAGATGTTATTAGGATTAGGGCTGGTTTAAATTTCTATGAAGGTAATTCTTCTATTTCTTTGATAATTTCTTCTTTGGAAGTGTTAAAGAGTAAAGAAGGTATTAACTTATTGAAGAAGAAACAGCTTTTGGAAAGACTATTTAAGGCTGGTTTTTTAGATGAAGAAAGGAAAAGACCTATTCCTCGTTTTGTAAAAAGACTCGCGATAATCTCTTCATCCGAAGCTGCCGGATACAAAGATATTTTGAACACACTGTCTAAAAGATATCCAACCGAGGAAACGAAACTATTTGGTGCTATTGTTCAAGGTGCTTCTGCCCCTGATTCTATATGTACAGCTTTTAAAGAAGCTTTTGCTTTTAAACCCGATGTAATTATTCTTGCCAGAGGTGGAGGAAGTAAAGGCGATTTGGCTTGTTTCGATGAAGAAAAGGTTGTCGCTATGATTGTTAAAAGCCCATGTCCTGTGATAACCGCAATCGGTCATACTATTGATGTCTCTGTATGTGATAGAGTTGCTGACATGACTGCCATAACACCTACGGATGCTGCAAATCTAATAAATCCAAGCATTAAAGAATTGTCCAGCGATTATGAAAGATATAAAAACGCATTGGTGGATAAATTAAATAGTTTGATAAACAATGAAAGACTGTTTTTGAGTGAATGTGAAAGAAAATTAATTTCTTTAGCTCCTAAAGAAAAGCTAAAGAGCATGGAATTAAAATATACAAAATATAAAAGCAATCTTGAATCTCTGTTGAATCAAAGCTTATTAAAAGCTAATAATAATCTAAGTTTGTATGATAAGCAACTTATTACTTTGATAAAAAATGACTATACAAAAGCTTATCAAAAATATCTTAATTATAGTTCGATGATTGAAGCTACCAACGTTTATAAAACCTTGAAAAGAGGATTTGCGTTTGTTTCTTATAATGGCCATTCAGTAAAATCTATTAAAGATGTTAAAATAGGGGATATAGTTGAGACAGCATTGGCTGATGGAAAGATAACTTCCAAGGTCGAAAAAGTGAAAGAAGGAAATTGATATGGAAAAGAAAATTGATTATTCAAAAATGTCTTATCAAGAATTGGAAAATGAGATAAATCAGATTTTATCTAATCTTCAGGATGATGGTTTATCTTTGGATGAGCAAATTAAAATCGGAGAAAAAGGACAAAAAGTCCTGGCTGAGATGGGTAAAAGACTCGATGAATTGAAAGAAAAAGTCGATAAGATTTCTTCATCATCGACCAAAGGATCAGACGAGGAATAATGGCTAAAAAAGACAAGGAAAAATCAAAGGAAGCTTTATCAAATCCAAATTTTTCTAATGTCAAAAATTTGAATTATAAAGATTGCAAGATACTTTGCCATGATTTAAGAAATAAAATAATAGATGTTGTATCAAAAAATGGCGGGCATCTGTCTAGTAATCTTGGAATGGTCGAAATAACTGTCTCACTGCTCCGTAATTTCGATGCTTTGAATGATGATTTGATATTTGATACAGGACATCAAAGCTACACATATAAAATTTTGACTGGTAGGGATATATCTAACATAAGGGAAGATTGTGGAATAGCACCCTTTTTAGATAAGGATGAAAGCAAATTTGATAAAGTCTCAACGGGTCATTCTGGATCATCCCTTTCTATCGCTTATGGAATGGAAAAGGCAAAACAATTGAATGATGTAAATAGTTTTACTGTGGCTATAATTGGGGATGGAGCTTTAGAATCGGGCTTATCTTTCGAAGCATTAGATAATATTGGCGCTGATCCTAATTCCAGGATGATCATCGTTTTTAATGATAACGGAATGTCTATTCAACAAGCTAAAGGTGCTTTAGCAAAATGGTCTAGTAAGATTAGAAACTCATTGTTTTATGGAAGAGGTGCCAAGCTTTTTTATAATTTGTTTGGAAAAAACAAGATTACAAGATGGATCTATACTTGTTTTAAAAAGATGAAGGATTCTATTAAACAAAGTCTTTTAGGATCTAATATTTTTGAGAATCTTGGATTTTCTTATATCGGTCCTATCGATGGAAATGACGTGAAGAAAGTCGATCATGCCTTTAAAAGAGCTAAACTCAACAAAAGAGGTCCGATAGTAATTCATATGCTTACTAGAAAAGGATTGGGTTATGAACCGGCTTTAGACGATTCAAATGGGCTGTATCACGGTGTTGGACCATTTGATTACTATTCTGGTAAATTTCTGGATAATTCAGACACAATTACATATTCTAAAGTGTTAGCTTCTTCTATAGATAAAAGGCTTGAAATTGACAAAAAAGCTGTTGTTATAGATCCTGCGATGGTTGTCGGATCAAATTTACAAAATGTATTCAATAAATATCAAAATCGATGCTTTGATGTTGGAATCTCTGAAGAACACGCGATGACATTTGCTGGGGGCTTGAGTTTAAAAGGGGCACATCCGATTGTAATTGAGTATTCGACATTTCAACAACGTGCGTATGATGAGATTCTCGAAGATATTGCAAGACAAAAAACATCTGTATTGTGTATTGTAGAACGTGCGGGATTGAACGGTGGCGATGGTTCATCTCATCATGGAATCTATGATGTATCGATGATTAATTCAATTCCTAATTGCAGGTGTTATATGCCCTATTTTGGAAAACAATTCGTAGATTTTGTTGTAGGGTATGAATTCAATGACAATGGTCCGATATTTGTAAGGATTGCTAAAGAAAAAGCTTTTGATTTAGATAATAATTCCAAATTTTATAAACCTTTGGAGACTGGTTTAATCATTGAAGAAAGAGAATCTGATGTATTGATTCTTGGAATAGGTCCTAAAGGCTTTGAATTGATAAATCAATTTGACAAATTTGATATCGGAATGATAACTGATTTATTGGCTGGATTTAATATAGATAAATTGATGAATTATAAGAAGATATTTATCTATGATCCCTATGGGATTGAAGATGGTACTTGCCAGATTTTGAATAGTAAATTGTTTAAGAGTTGTTTTCAAGGTGAAGTGATTTCCTTTGCTTTTAAGAAGGAATTCATCACGTTTGGAACAAACAAAAAGTTATATGAAGATTTAAAATTGGATGTAGAATCGGTAAAAAGACAAATTTTATCTGTAATTGATATAAAATCATCCTAAAAGGCTTATATTCATTATAAGGAGATGAAAAGATATGCTCAATTCATTGACTATAAAAAACTTTGTTGTAGCTGATAATATACAATTGTCATTCGATAAAGGATTTTCAGTTTTAATAGGAGAGACTGGTGCCGGTAAAAGTGTAATAATAGACGCCATATCTGTTTGCTGTGGTGCTAAAGCAAGCCTTTCTAAGATAAGAAATCCTGAGAAGAAAGCCTTTATTGAATGTGTCTTCTCTTTAGACGATAAATATGTTGAAAGTAATGATTACTTAAAAGATTACTTAGATGGTTCTAATGAATTGATAATTTCGACTTCATTCACTGCTAAAGGAGCGGTGACTAGGAAAATAAATGGTGAAACTGCCACTCAATCTATGGTTAAAAGAGTTTGTGAAGATTTAGTAAGCATTCATTCTCAAGGCTCTAATAGATCATTATTCACTCAAAAAGGGCAATTAGACATATTGGGCAAGTTTGGTGGGAAGGATATACAAAAAAAGAAAGATTCATTCTCAAATAGCTTGTTGAATTATAAATCAGCTCAAAAAGATTATGAGACTTTTATTAATGATTCTAAAAAAGAAGATCCTGAATTCTTAAAATTTAAAATTGAGGAGATAGAAAAATTTCATATAAAGGAAAATGAAATTGAAGACTGCGAGAAGCGTCTTAATGATCTTTCTAATGAGGAAAAGATTAATGATTCTTTGTCTCAATTGAGCGGATTGATTAATTCATATGAAGAAATCAAGAATCAAATCAAAATTTGCTTAAATGATTTAGATGGAACTTCCTTGGCAGATAAGGCAAATGAAATAAAAGAAGAATTCAATGAGATTGATGGTAACATCAATGAAATTGCTTCAGCCCAAATGGATAGCGATGCTGATGAGATTGATAGACTTAACCAAAGACTTTTTGATTTGGGTGAAATTAGAAGAAAATATGGAAAGTCAACTAAAGAAATCTTAGATAAATATAAATCGATGAAAGATATGTACGACAGTCTTCAGGGCTTCTCGGAAGAGAAAGAAAAGAAAGAAAAACACATTGCTGAATTAAAAGAAGAATGCTTTAAAAATGCTAAAGAATTATCAAAAGAAAGAGAGAAAATCTCTAAGATTTTAGCTGAAAAAGTATCTTTGGAAATGTCTGGACTATCCTTGGCTGAAAATGGATTTAATATTAAGATTCATCAAAAAGACTTATTTGATGTCGATGGAATCGATGTAGTTGATTTTGTTGTTAGACTTAACAAAGGATTTGATTTTGCCTCATTAAAAGATGCTGCGAGTGGAGGAGAAGGATCTAGAATAATGTTAGCATTAAAAGTAGTTTTGCAAAATGCTGATCCTTCGCAATTATTAATTTTTGATGAAATTGATACTGGTATTTCTGGAAATGTTGCTTTTAAAGCTGGATTAAAATTGTATCAAGTATCGATGGATACTCAAGTTATTTGTATTACTCATTTGGCCCAAGTGGCTTGTTTCTTTGATAAGACTTATTATATAGAAAAGAGTGTTGTAAATGACACTACTGTGACATCCGCAAAGGAACTCGATATTGGAGAATCAATAAAACAACTAGGCATGTTGTTGAGTGGAAATGAAAATAGCAAAGCTAGTTTGGATGCAGCTAAAGAGCTATTTAGTGAGGCAAATAAAGAGAAAAATAAACTTAGCAAGGCTTAGTTTTAAAATAAAGTTGTTAAGTAAATTTTTAATTGAAACTTCAAGTAAGTTTATTTAGGAAATTCAAGGAATATTTTATATTTATTAAGTACTTTCTTTAATAACCAACTTTTATTTTTAAAAATTGTTGTTTTAATGAAATTTGTTAAAATTTATGCTATTATGAGAATATGAAATATATATGCCATATTGATTTAAATGCCTTCTTTGCTCAAGTAGAAATGAATAGGCATCCAGAGTATAAAGACAAGCCTCTTTCTGTTGGTGGAAATATAGGCAGAGCGGTTATTGCAACTTCAAATTATGAGGCAAGAAAGTATGGTGTTCGCTCAGGTATGCCTATTTCAGAGGCATATCGTCTGTGTCCAAAATTAATAAATATTCCAGGTGACTACCATGAATATAGCAGACAAAGTCAATTCTTTTTTGATGAAGTAAAGAAGACTTTTCCTTTGATTGAAATGGCTTCAATAGATGAATGTTATGTGGATTCCACTAATGTTTTAATAGACAAAAGCAGAGATGAAATTTATGATTTTCTATTTGATTTTCAATTCCAGTTGTTGGCAAAAACAGGGTTGAAATGCTCTATTGGGGTAGGTCAAAATAAATTTATGGCTAAGATGGGATCAGATTATAAAAAGCCATTAGGTTTAACTTTACTATTAGATAAAAAGGATTTAGAAACTAAAATTTGGCCATTGCCTATTGAAAACATGTTTGGAATTGGTAAGAAAACCGCTCCAAAACTACTTGAGCTTGGTGTCAATACAATAGGTGATCTTGCGAATAACAAATCAATTAAGGTTATAAAAGCATTGGGCTCTATGTATGATTGGGTGTATTTTGAGGCGAATGGTGGAGGCAGTGATGAATTGAGCTATGCATCATTTGACCCGAAATCTACATCATGTGATTCTACTTTTGATTTTGATACAACTGACTATGAAGAAATAAAAAACAGGTTAATCTATTGCTCAAAAAAAGTAGGAAATCAATTGAGATTCCATAATAAGGTTACTAAGACCATTGGAATTAAAATAAGGGATGCATCGTTTAATACTAAATCGAGACGAATTTCAATTGATCATTTCATTGATTCCGATGATGAAATTTGTTTTTATGCATTGAAAATTTTTGATGTTTTTTATAATGATCAACCAATCAGATTGATTGGTTGCATGGTAGAAGGATGTATAGACAAAGGTAAAGAAACATTAGTAAAAAAAGATGAGCAATTAACCATTGATGAAGCCCTGTATTTAAATAAAAAAGGAGAAAAGAATTAATGACTTTGATGGATGCAGGAGATGCTTATCTTCAATATTTAATTGTTGAAAAAGGTGATTCTTCAAAGACAAAGGAGTCTTATAAGGAGGATTTATCTGAGTTTTTTGAATTAGTTAAAGATAAAAAAGTAAATGATTTGTCTGAGAAGGACCTGGAATGCTTCATATCATATTTATCAAAAAAAGGATTGAAGAACACTTCGATTATTAGAAAAGCAACCACTGTTAGAGGCTTTTATAGCTATTTAAATCTAAACGGATATATTAATGTATCTTTAATCGGATTTAGGCTTCCTAAGGCTGAAAAAAGGCTTCCTGATGTTTTGACCTATGATGAAATAGAAAAGATTATAAATGCTGTGGATACATCTGATATTGATGGAATCAGAGACAGATGCATTATAGAATGTTTGTATGGCTCTGGACTTCGTGTCTCGGAAATGACACATTTAAGAATAGAAAATGTTAATTTGAATTCATTATTCTTTAGAATTTTTGGAAAAGGTAAGAAGGAAAGGATCGTTCCTATAGATAAAGAAGAAAGAAATTGGATCATCAAGTATTTAGATGAATTCAAAAAGATATGTGGCCATAGACCTAAGATTTACTTGTTTGAAAAAATAGATGGCACAGTTTTAGAAAGACAGCATGTAAATAATTTATTGTTGAATCTTAAGGCCAAGACTGGAATAGCTAAAAATATTACTCCTCATATGCTGAGGCATTCGTTTGCAACTCATCTATTAGAAAACGGAGCTCCGTTAAGAGAGGTTCAAGAACTGTTAGGGCATAGCAATATTAAAACCACTCAAATTTATACCAATTTATCGTCTAAAACAATTGTGGATAAATATGATGAAATTATGAAAGAAAAGCTTAAAGTAAGTAAATAGTATTTAATTAGTATCAACAAACAAAATTGCAATGTCTTATGACATAGAATATTGAAACTTATAAAATGGTTAGTTGATTGCTTATTTAGTAGAAGGAGGAAACTTCTAAATAGAAAATTCAGTATATTAAGCATAAAGTAAGTATTTAGTAATAAATTAGTTTGAATTATTATTAAAATTAACATAATGTATATTATGCGAAGTAATAATAAATCTATCTATCTGATAACAAAAATTGTGTTTCTCTGTTTTAAATTAAGATCATATATTAAAATTACTATTTTGATGCTAAGTACTTACTTTTATTTATTCTTCACTTTTTCGATCGTCTCTATTTCTTTCTTGTACTTTTATCTGATTATTTCAAATACAAAAAATCAATAATTTTCATATTTTGCAAATACTTGTTTAGTACTATTTACTTACTTTTATATATTAAGAAATATTAATAAATTTATTTGTATTGATTAACCTACTTTTCTTTTGAAAAAATAAAAATGCAGCAAACTCAAATTCGCTGCATTTCTATTACTACTAATTTAATACTATTTACTTACTTTATTGAATTTAACAACCACAGGGTAACAGAAGAAGCATGTTTGGCGGCTAATTCGAGAAATTCTTCGTACATATTTTTATTTGAAGAATTTGATGTGTCATCAGATATAGATCTAATAATAGCAAATGGGACATTCAATTCATGGGCGCATTGGGCTACAGATCCACTTTCCATATCTACAACCAAAGGTTTTCCAAAATACTTTATAACCTTCTTAGAAAGATTCTTTTTAGTAACGAATTTATCACCACTTATAATTGGACCGACCTTAATATTAAAGTCAATATTATTCTCTAATTCCTCAACAGACTCGATAAATTCATTATCAGTTTCAAACCAAAGAGGTTCTTTATCCATTTGTCCCAAAGGATTACCAAAAGCGGTTAAATCAACATCGTGGTAAGCTACCTTGTTTGCGACTACCACATCCAAAGGCTTTACTGTTTCATTTATACTTCCACCGACGCCAGAGTTAATAATTGCTTTGATTTCAACAGATGCAGCTAATTTTCCTATATCTAAGGCTGTATTAACTTTCCCGACTCTTCCTTGAAAAGCAAAAGCTTTTCCCGATGGAATTGGAAACATAATACCCTTGATACCAGCTATTTCTTCATCTTTACCTTCTCTGACTTTGTTCTTAAGTGCTTCATATTCTTTCTTTAGTGCACATATCACCAAAACAACATTTTCTTTTGGCATAACCCTGTCCTCCGTTAGACATTAATTTTGGGCATTGGTCTTGGAATAAATCTTTAAATCTTCTTCAGTTATTATTCTCTTTGGTAGAGACTTATACTTTTCTTCGAAATTGACTTCTTCCCTTACCTGAGGTAAAAATGCATGAATTATAATCGATTTTCCATCGATTAAATACCATGTAGAACCCTTTCTTCCTTCGATATGACCAACCTCAAAATTATTATCTAACAAAGCAGCCTCAGCTTCATGAGTAAGGCTTTTCAACCTCTTATCTGAGGTTCCTGTTGTCAAAATTACATAGTCATACATGGGTGTAATTGACTTTACATCATATATAACCGTGTCTAGTCCTCTATCCATAGCCAATCTTAAAGCAACATCCAAAACATGTTTGCTCTTTATTTGTCCTGGGTTAATACCCTCAGCAACTTTACGGCTTTTCTTAATCACTTTATTCTCTTCCATATTAAATCCTCACTTATTTTTCAAATAATAATCGACACATCCTTTAGTTAGAACATCATCCTCTTTTAAATGTTGTTCCATCTTCAAATATTGTCTATTATGTTTTAGCACATCGACAAATCCTTTGTCTATATCTCCCAAGCAATCATCTATCAATTCTTTAGAATCCCATCCTCTAAATGGATCTAATTTATCAGCACAATAGACAATTTTTCCGTATTTCCCCATCTTGGCACATCCAGTTGTATGGTATCTGATAGCATCAAGTATCTTCTTTTCCTTGATTCCAAAGTAATACTGAGCAATCATCTCACCTAAGAATTGATGCCAGGACCATTTAGGAAAGTTTTCGTATTTTTTAAAATATCTAGCCATCAATCTTGGAGCATCTTCGTCGTGAGCCATCAATTTGCCAATGTCATGAAGATATCCAGCTAAATAGGCCTTTGTAGGCTCTAAATGATTGCTTAAAGCCATGTCATAGCAGAGATTTGCAACACTTACAGCATGTTTATATCTCTTTGGATCATAATACCCTTGCACAGTCTTTGTGAAGTAAAGCTCGTGTTCTATGATGTAGTCGATGACAGTTTTCTTAGTCATCAAGCTTCTAAGCTCTCTTATATCAGTTGAAGACAAGTTAATCAATTCTGCATATTCAATTACCTTGACGTTATATTTCTTCACAGCTTCGTGGTTCTTTGGAAATCCTGGTCTAGCATAGGCCACGATGTCACATAGTCCTGATAACTTATTCACATCATGCCATTCATCTAATCTATCGAGTTGATCAAATCCCATCAAGAAGTAGATCTTTGCTGAAGGAAAGTTTTTTCTATATGTTTCAACAGTATTTACTGAATAAGAGACAGGTGCTTTGCTCTCTAACTCGATTTCAGATATCTCTACTCTCTTTTCTCCTTCCAATCCAAGTTTGAGCATATTTAATCTATGCTTGCATTCCAAAGGAACTTTCCACCTTGGATTCTTGGCTGGAATAAATATTACTTTATCTGCTTTTAATTCTCTTAGAGCATTTTTTGCAACCAATAAATGACCTTTGTGAATAGGGTCAAAGGTCCCACCAAACAATATTATAGAATCGGACATAATTTAGAATTCGAGCCAAGCAGAGTTAATGTGAGTTTCTACAGTCACACCCTTGGGGACATAAATTTCGAGTGTAGCGGAATTCGGCTTATTAAACACTAGTTTTCCATAACCATATATGGAAACAACGCAATCTTCACCTTCCCTAATTTCGACAATATTCTTTTCCAAATCAGAGATTGATTTAACCGTTGCAGAAGAAGGTTTTCCTTCTCCCGAACCACACAATGTAGTAAATTCAACATCAGCACGCTCAATTTTGGTCTTAGTACGAATAACATCTCTTGCGAAATAAAGCTTGAAATTCAAAGGATTTGGGCCTTTGTTGTCTATTCTTGCCAAAGCTCCTAAAAACATTGATTCTCCGCTCTTCAAATTATCTTCCACAGCACTTACGGCAACATGAGGGATGATATATTTCAAGGTGCGTCTTTCAACTTGGTTCAATATTGAATTAGGGTTAAAGATACCCGGAGTATCAAACAAGGTCGAATCCTTATCTAAAGGAATTTTTGTCAAAGTCAATCCTTCAGTTCCAATTCTTTCAGAGGTGATGTTTCTTCCAGTTTCGTTGTCATAATTCATTAAGAAATTGTTTATCAATGTAGATTTTCCTACTTGTGAAGCTCCGACGAAGAAAACATCTTTTCCATTTCTATAATGCTCAATGGCTGAGAAAAACTCATCGAAATTGAAAGACTGATAAGCTGAAACTAGAAGTATTCCTACGGGGTTAATACCTATTGAGGCAAGTCTTGCTTTAAACTTTTCGATGATGACATCATCTGGAAGGGTATTTGGAAGAATATCTCTTTTAGTAAAAATAGCAAGAATATTTTTTCCTATATAATCCGACAACCCTAGAACGATAGAGGCATCAAAGGCAAAGGAATCAAAAACATAGCAGAACAATGCTCCTTTGTCACGAGCTTTCATCAAAAGCTGTGCAAAATCATAATCCAAAGTTTGATTTGTGCCTTGTGATGGGTGACGGAGGTCGAAACAGCGGTCACAAAGACCTTCATCATTTCCTTCACGTTTCTTGGATACAAATCCAGCTTCAAATCTATCTTGGCTTTGAAGCAATGAGCCACATCCGTAACAACGTCTTATTTTGATTTCAGCCGTCATTCCTGACACTTTTTTATAAGTAGAACGCATAAGCTATTCCTCCTTTTTTATCGAGTTACCCAACTTTCCTTTTCGCATCAACTTTTTCCTAATGAACATTTCACGAATTCTATTGAAATAAGTCCAAGGCATCTCTCTGTTAGATAATCTACTTGTTAGTATAAACTTAATTTGGCATTTTTCAGCCACCTGTTTGTCGGTAAATAACTGATCTCCTACCATAACTGTCTTATTCTTATCTAACTTTCTCTCTTCAATAAAACTTTTCAATTTCTTCGGAGAAGGCTTTTTTGCATCGTAGACGTATCCATCAATATTGAGGTTAGTTACATATCTTTCAATACGTTTTTTTGTATTGTTGGATACTATAGCGACAAACAAGCCATTTTTTTTCAATTCCTCAATCTTCTCTATAGTTCTTTTAGAAGCCTCCTTTGTCAAAGGGGGATCCAAAGTGTTATCTAAATCAAAGATAACAGCTTCAATGTCATTATCTTTGAAAAAGGATATAGGAATCTCATATATACTCTCTGCGTGCCACATATCAATGTCCTTCCCTTAGAACAATAATATTTTACCTTAAACTTTTCTACCCGTAAATATAATTACTTCTTATATTTATCACCTATTTCAGAATCGATGATATCGAAAAATGTAGGTTGATCCATAACATCATCTTTTTTAGACTTGGTGTTTTTTGAAGTGTCACCATAAGTCTTTGATGGTTTGATGACTTTAGTGTCATCATCAATGATGCCACCCTTCACATCTATTCCTAAGACTAATGAATTCTTTGTTTTGCTTTGAATATTTTCATTTCTGACCAAAACACCTAAATCGCTACAGGTTATATTGGAAACGTCTAAAGAAACTGTTCCATCGCTCATCGATAGAAGAATGTTGTTTATTTTTTGTCCATTCTTCTTGAGCATATCAACGCCAACAATCTTAGTATAAGAGCTCTTAGGAATTCTTACTGTTTGTGTCTTAGCCCCTAGTCTTTGAGTACTTGCAATACCAGAAGTGTTGATAACTACTGATTTTCTTTGTTCAAAGACAAATACTGCTTTTGAATCCTCGCCTTTGTCTAAAGAAAGGAGACAAGCCATATCGACTGGTTTGATAGGCTGATTCATCGCTTTGACACCCGCAGCTTGGAATGATACGATTGGCACTTCATTTTCATTAAACCTATTGCAATTTCCGTCTTGAGCAATGACCAAAAGATCACAATCCCCGGATGTAATTTGAGCACTTACTACTTCATCTTCCTTTGTTATTCCCATTATTCTCAAAGGCTTGTTGGTCAATTTCCCAGAAGTAATATCAGAAAGACTCACGCGTTTTATTTTGGATAGCTTTGAAAGAAGGGTGACATATAAACCTTTCTTATATTCACGAATGATATAAGCAGAAACAATCTTTTCATTTGAATCCAAAGTTAAAACATTATTCAAATGTTTTCCTTCATCGTGCCATTTTGCATCAGGGATTTGCCAAACAGGAACTAAAATGTAGTTTCCTTTAGATGTGAATCCTAATAGATCATCATGAGTGGTCGCCTGCCTACTTAAAACGATTTGGTCACCAACTTTAATGGTTGGCATGTCGTTTATAGGATCACCATTTATAGTGGACTGGTACGAACGCATGTTTGTTTTTTTGAAATAACCAGTCTTGGTCAATACTACCATGACATCTTCTTTGGCTATCAAAGACTTTTGATCGACATTTCCTTGCTGGACGACAGGTTCATCAGCTATTGTTGTCAATCTATCGGATTTAATAATTTCCAAAGCAGCATTCATCTCTTCAATGATGACATTGTTAAGCTCAGTTTTATCAGACAATATCTTCGTAAGCTTATCGATTCTAGAAACCAAATCTTTCTTTTCGTCTTCCAAGGCCACAATATCAATCTTTGTCAAAGAATAAAGGCGCATGTTTCCAATAGCATCAGCCTGTAATTCAGTAAAGCCGAATTTGTTCATCATATTTTCTTTGGCTTCTACTCTGGAATTAGATTTTCTTATGACTGCTATGACTTCATCTATGATTGATTTGGCTTTCAATAAACCATTGATTATCTCTACTCTTGTGTTATATTTGCTGAATTCAAAAGCAGATCTTTTTGTTATGACATCTTGTCTATGATCAATATAGGCATCGATTATGGCTAATAAAGATAATGTCCTAGGATGACCCTTAACCAAGGCAAGCATGTTTGCAGCAAATGTTGTTCTCAAGGCACCCTTCGATTGCAAATAGTTCAAAATTGCAGTAGGATCTGCACCTTTTTTAATATCTAAAACAATTCTAATATCACCGGCTGATTCATCTCTTATTTCAGTAATATTGTCCAATCCTTCGTTGATTCTTCTGTTGTCTAGATCTTTGACCATCTGTGCTTTTACAACACCATAAGGAATTTCTGTTATTATAATTTGGTTAGTATCCTTATCGATCGTGGCTCTTGAATAAATATAAAATGTGGCTTGACCCGTTCTATAAAGCTTTGCTATCGCAGCTTTGTCATCAATGATACCACCAGTTGGAAAATCCGGGCCTTTTACTATATTCATCAAATCATCTACAGGGCAGGAAGGATGCTTAAGTCTATAGATTACAGCATTTACAACTTCTGTAGGGTTGTGAGTAGGTATATTTGTAGAATTACCTATGGCAATACCGCTAGCTCCGTTGATTAAAAGGTTAGGGAATTCGGCAGGTAAAACGACAGGCTCCACTGCCGAATCATCGTAAGTCAAAGTCATATCGACGGTGTCTTCGTCGATATCTTTACACAAAAGTGAGGAGGCTTCGCTCAATTTTGACTCTGTGTAACGGTAAGCGGCAGGATCATCGTTATCGATGTCTCCATTATTTCCTTGAAAAATGAGAAGTGGAACACGCATTTTCCAAGATTGAGAAAGTCTGACCATTGCATCGTATACTGAGGAATCGCCGTGTGGATGATAATGTCCTAAGACATCACCGACAGTCTTTGCACATTTCACAGTCTTTTTATTGAATGTGATTCCGGATTTCCACATATCGAAAATAATTCTTCTATGGACTGGTTTTAGACCATCTCTAACATCTGGAATCGCACGATCGGTTAGGACCATCTTAGCGTAACGATTAAAACAATCCGATAATATGGTCGGAAAATCCTCTTCTTCCAATTTATTTTCGTTAAGACCTTCGGTGATCATTTTAGGGTTCTTTTTGATACCACCAGTTCTCATTCTTTTTTTCTTGTCAGCCATTTTTCACCTCTCAATCATTATTGTCTGAATCTTCGCTATTGCTTTGTTTATTTTTAGCTTCTTCGAATTCTTGCCCTTTTTTTAATCTTTCAAAGAAGTCAGCCTTATATCCAAAATCGATATTTGATTGAATCCATTCCTTACGACGATCCGAATCTTTTCCCATGAACAAACGTACATGATCTGCACATTCATCTCTTTCGTTTTCACTAGTGACTACTTTTAATAATTTTCTAAAAGGAGGGTTCATAGTAGTGGTTGAAAGTTGCTCAGGGCTCATTTCACCCAATCCTTTATAACGACTGACGTCATATCCTTTTCCAATTTTCTTTCTAGCTTCATCTAATTGGGCATCATCCCAACAATAGATTTCACGATTATCTTTATAGACTCTATATAAAGGAGGGCATGCGACATAAACATGGCCGGATTCAACCAATGGACGCATATGTTCATAGAAGAAGGCTAATAGCAAGTTTCTAATATGGAATCCATCGTCATCAGCATCGGTCATGATTATGACTTTTCCATAATGAATATTCTTTAAATTGAAATTGTCGTCATATCCAGCTCCGATCGTATTTATTAAATCAGCCAATTCTTTATTATCCAATAAAGAATCAGCGTCTGCTACATCGACGGTGTTCTTTGGCTTTCCACGCAAAGGAAGAATTCCTTGATGAATTCTATCTCTGGCATTTTTTGCAGAGCCACCGGCGGAATTTCCTTCGACTATGAACAATTCATTGGATTTATAGTCTTTAGATGCTGGAGGTGCCAATTTTCCTGAAAGCATCGAAGCTTTAATTCCACTTTTGAATTTGTTTCTTTCCTTTTCTCTAGCTTCAGCCGCCTTTTGACGAGCTTCTCTACTCTCCAAAGCTTTTTCTATGACATCGCTAGCTTCCTGGGAATGCTCCTCAAGATAATGTCCTAAGAAATTTTCAACGACTGAATCTACCGCTGGTAGGGCTTGTTTGGTTCCAAGCTTCGATTTAGTCTGTCCTTCAAATTGAAGAATTGTTTCCGGAACCCAAACCGAGATGATTGCACACATTCCTTCTCTTATGTCATCACCATCTAAATTTACATTACCTCTTCCTAAAAGCTTATGAGACGAGGCAAATGCATTATATGAAGAAGTTATCGCTTTTTTAAATCCGGCTTCGTGGTGACCACCTTCTGGTGTTCTAACACCATTAGCAAAAGAATAGATTCTTTGACTATATTCATCCTTAAACCATCCGAAAACTACTTCGACTCTAATAGTATCAGATGATCCTTCGATGGTTATTGCTGGAACTAGAGGGGTTTTGGTGGCATTTCTTCTTTGGAAGAATTCCTTCAATCCTTCCTTATAGAAGAATGTCGCACTTTGATTAGTTCTATTATCCTTCAAAACAAAAGTAACGCCTTTGGTAAGACAAGCTTGGTCATCCATGTGAGCAGCAACTGTATCGTAATTGAAATTAACATCATCAAAAATAGTGGGATCAGGTTTGAAAGTAACTATTGTTCCTCTTCTATCAGTCTTACCGACTAATTTTGTAGGTGTTTCTTTAGAGCCGCCCTCGCTATATCGAATCATATGCTCTGTTCCATCTCTAAAAGAATGTATTTCCATAAAGGTGGACAAAGCATTGACCACAGCACCACCTACACCGTGCAAACCACCTGCTGTTTTATAGTTATCTTCATTGAACTTTCCACCTCCGTGCAAAGTTCTATATACGATGTCAAAACCCGACACTCCCTCTTTTTTGTTCATGTCCCAAGGCACACCACGACCTTCATCCGATACAGTTACGCTGCCGTCAGCGTTTAAATCTACTTCTATTTTCTTTCCAAATCCAGCGTTGGCTTCATCGACTGCATTGTCTAAGATTTCCCATATCAAATGATGTAATCCGGTAACATCTGTAGTACCGATATACATACCAGGCCTATCTCTGACAGGTTCCAAGCCTTTCAAAATCTTTAGATTGTTGGCATCGTATTTTTTGTTTTCCATATTACGCCCCTCTAACTTATCTCTAAATTTTAACTTTTTTTAAATGGTTTATAAAGTCAAAAAAGATTAAAACCCTCAATGTGTAGTATTATTCTATAGTCAATTTGGAGGAGATTTTTATGGAAATAACTTGGGCTATTGTTTCATGCATTATATTTGCAGTATTTGGTTATTTAATCGGTTCCATTCCTAACGCTGTAATAATAGGAAAGATACATCATGTCGACATAACTAAAATTGGAAGTGGAAATCCTGGTGGAACAAATGTTTGGAGAGAATTTGGCTGGAAATGGGGTGTAGGATGTATGATTCTAGACTTTATGAAGGGATTTATTCCATCATTAATTGTATTACTACTAACCTCTTTTATTCCTCAATTTAGAGATGGAACCATTTCCCAAATGTCTTTTATGGGATACGACCACTTAAATCTTTATACGATTTTGACCGGTGCTATGGCAATGATCGGTCATGCATTCCCAATTTTCTTCCATTTCAAAGGTGGAAAGAATGTCATGGTCACTTGTGGATTCATCGGCGCTACATGTCCTTTGATGATGGGAATAGCTGTAGCTATGTTTGTTACATTCGAATTGATTTCTCATAAGATTTCGGTTGGATCATTGGCAGCTGCAGCTACAGTCTTCCTATATTCCTTAGTTTGTTTAATCATCTCTTTAGCAATTCCGTCTTTGAATGAAAACTATATGATTGGAGGATGGTACTTCACAGATAAAATTTACTTCTTGACCGATTGGATATATGGTCTAGTATTGGTCTTAGAGGCCTTGTTCGTCGTCTTCAGACATAAATCTAATATCAAAAAATTAGCCAAACATGAAGAGAAGAATTTTGATCCCAACTCGCATGAGTTCGACCAGAAAAGTAATTAAAGAAAAATAATTAGTAAACTAAAAAACCTGCCAAGTGGCAGGTCTTTTTATTTCTTCTTCTTTTTCTTGCTCATTCCAGCGTAAGGATTATAGTTTGGAGATTTGGCATCGTTCATAGCTTTCATAGCTCTTTCTACATCAGCTTCTGAAGGAGTTCTTCCAGTAGCTCTTAACAATGCACGAACTTGATCCTTGTTGATTGGAGGATTCTTTTTCAATTCGCGTTTTGTTATAAATCTAAACACAAAGAATCCACCGATCAAGCCCACTAGAAAGCAAGCGATTGAAATTCCAGCAACTGCTCCGCCGTTCATGCTTTTTAACCTTTACTTAGTTCCGGTCTCAGCACGGGAATCATAGGCACCAGTATCGGTACGGATGATAACTTTCTCACCATTCTTTACGAAGAGAGGAACCTTGATTTGATATCCAGTCTCTAAGGTAGCGGGCTTCATGGCACGGTTGACGGTATCACCGGCAACAGCATTGTCATCAGTTTCAACAATTCTCAAAACAACCTTGGCAGGCAAAGCTATTCCAAGAATCTCACCACGGAAGTAAGTGATGGTAACATCTGCTTCAGGGGCGAGGAAGTTCAATTCATGTGAAATTCTTTCATGAGGAATTTGAACTTGGTCATAAGTATCCTTATCCATGAAATATCCAAAGTTTTCATCGGAATAAAGGAATTGCATAGTCTTCTTTTCAAGATAAGCCAATTCAACACGGTCTCCACCGAAGAACATAACTTCTTCGATAGCTCCAGATCTGAGGTTTTGGACTTTCATCTTGACTTTCATCTTCGCCATAGCGGTCTTGTTTCTGTTGATATCGAGAACGCTATAGAGTTGATTCTCATGAATATAGACTTTTCCAGGTCCAAGTTCAGTAACGTTTACCAATTCTGCCATGTTCTAATCCTCTTTACTTCTTCTCTACATGCTCTGTCTTAGCATTGCACTTGGGACAAAATTTGTTCTTCTTTATACGCTCAGGTGTGCTCTTCTTGTTCTTTGTGTTGATGTAGTTCTCGTTCTTGCATTTGCTGCAAACCAATGTGATTTCTGTTCTTGCTTCTGCCATTTTAAAAATATCCTCCAAATAAGGCTATATTATTTTACTATCTATTTTTTCTTAATCAAGTAATGTAAAGCCTATTTTGTCATAGTTTCAGAATTTTTTCATAAAAAAAGCCCCATAAGGGAGCTGGTCCATATAATCCAAACAGCTTTTCATCTCTTCTCTCCTACAATCACAATGGACACATTTATTCAGTCTAGTGCTTTAGCACTTTGAGAGTCTACCGAATACCTCTTGTGAAGTTGAGACTACTTCGCCTTGATTTTTTTCTTTTAGTTTAATGACCACCTTAGGGAACTTTTTGAATCACATCGATCCTATGATGATTTTGTAAATCATAGAACCTAGAGTTTCGTATCTTATTCTTCAAGAAGGGTTCCAGGCTTCCCCCTCTTCGATTATTATTAAATCAAAAAGAAGTAATTTATGCAACCGCTTTCTTCATTTAATAGCAAAATAATTTATGAATTTTGGAAGCGGTTGCAAAAAAACTTAATATATCGAATTTTTTCTACTTTTTAATCTTCGATTTAATAAATAATATTTAAAAGATTATTTATGGTAAACTTCAAATCTTCTTTAGATCTGGATTTCATTATTTTCTTCTCGAGCAGTACCCTATTTATAGTAAAAGCAGCGGTCAAACCTTTTTCATATAAAGGTTCTATCCCATCTTTTATATCACCACAGACAGCAATGACCTTTACGCCTTTCTTTTTGCAGCGCTTAATAACTTCCATAACACCTTTTCCTTGTAAAGTCTGGCTATCAATTCTACCTTCACCAGTAAATACATAATCGGTTTTTTCAATCATTTCATCGAAATTAAAAGAATCCAATAGAGCTTTAGCACCTTTAATCAACTTTCCAGAAAAGAATTGCATTATTCCATACCCTAAACCACCAGCAGCACCAGCACCATTCTTTTTGGAAAAATCAAAGCCATACTCTTTTTTACAAACTGAAGTTAAATTCTTCATTCCCTTTTCCAATATTTTTAATTCAGTCTCATTTGCTCCTTTTTGTGGTCCATACACATATGTAGCTCCGTTCTTTCCTAATAGCTTCGCTTCGACATCGCACATCCCTATTATTTCAATGTTTTTTAATCTGCTATCGATATTTGATGTATCGATATATACGATATCATTTAAATGGGAAGATCCGGACTTTATTTCCATTTTGTTCTTGTCCAAGAATGAAACACCTAAGGCTTTAGCCATTCCGACACCACCATCATTTGTCGCTGTTCCACCTAATCCAATTATTATCTTTTTAATCCCATCTTCTTTTTTCAAAATATTTCTAATCATCAAACCCAATCCATATGAACTTGAATGTAAAATATCTAGGTTGGGTTTTATCATGGCAATACCTATTACCTTGGCAGATTCAATTACCAATTCGCCATCCTTAGAAATTCCATAGTCAGCAGTAATTTTCACTCCTAAAGCATTTACGGTTTCAATAGATTTCTTTTGATACTTTTTATTTTGTAATATGCAATCCAAGGTACCATCACCGCCATCTGCTATTGGTGCACTTAAAATAATGGCGTTCTTATCTTTGTCTTCTATGCATTTCTTTATTATTTTGCAAGCTTCTATACTTTTTAAACTGCCTTTAAATGCATTCATGGCTAATACAAATTTCATATAGGTATACCTTTCCTAACTAATTCGTGATACTTTTTGTTAAAACTTCACACTAATAATATAATAGAAAAATATGGAGGCGATTATGGATTTAAGAAACAAAACTATTTCATTCAACATTGGAAACAAAAAAATAGGTGGAGAGAATCCCATTTTAATTCAATCCATGTCTGATATAAGAACTTCAAATATAGAAGCTAATATAAAATTGACCAATAGTCTCGCACTTTATGGACTCGATATGATGAGATATTCAGTCCTTGATTTAGCTGATGCTAAGGCATTAAAAATAATCAAGCAAAATACTAAAGTCCCTGTCATAGCTGATATTCATTTCAATGCTGCATTAGCCATGGAATGTATCAATAGTGGCGTGGATAAAATCCGTCTAAACCCCGGTAATATGCCTATAGAGAAAGTCAAATCTATCAGAGATGCGATGAAGGCAAAAGGAATTGCACTAAGGATTGGAGTCAACTCCGGCTCATTAAGCAAATATGGTAGAGCAACACTTTCCAATATCGATCCTTTTTTCTTTGCTCTTGATGATATGTTGGAGGTATTCAAAGAAGGATCTTTTGAAAACATAGTTCTATCCTTAAAAGCGACAGATCCTAGACTGACAGTCAAATTATATGAAAGGGCCAGTCAACTTTATCCTTACCCATTGCATGTAGGACAAACTGAATCTGGTTATGGTGTAGAAGGGGCTATTAGATCTTCAATAGCGATGGTACCTCTTCTTTCTGAAGGCATAGGTAATACGATTAGAATAAGTCTTTCAGATAATCGTATGGAAGAAATCAAAGCATGTAGAACTTTATTATCCGGCCTAGGATTAAGAAACGATATTCCAACATTGATTACCTGTCCGACATGTGGAAGAACTCAATGTGATGTCTCAAACGAAGCTAGAATAATCGATGATTATCTTTTAAAGAATGTTCATGATGACATTCATGTAGCAGTTATGGGTTGCCCTGTAAATGGGCCGGGCGAGGCCAAGAATGCTGATATAGGATTGGCGGGAGGAATCAATTCTTATCTAGTCTTCATCAAAGGTAAACCAGTCAAAACGTTAAGTGGACCAGATTCAGTAACGGAATTTCTTAAAATGGTCGATCAAGTAATAGATGAAAGAGAAAAAATGCGGAAAGAAGGCAAAGATCCAAACGAATGGAAAAACTAAAAAAAGCACAGTGCCTGGAGCTGTGCTTTTTTAAACCTAACGGCGGAATGTCTCATCTCTTCCACTTCTAGCAAAGCTGTCATGGACGATTCAACTTTCCGGATGCTTTAATCACCCTGCCTGGTTAGAATGGATTGTCGAGCCATCCGGAACGTCCTTCCAAGTATAGTTTCTTAGCTTTACTTGGCCCGTTTACCGAAAACGTCTCCACCTACTTTAACCTACCGTCTCAGCTGATCAATGGATGGATCCCTTTCAATATCTATTGTCGGAGAATCTTGAAAGAAACTATCATCCTCATCTCGACCTATGAAGAGGAACCTTTTCGTCCCCTTTCCTCTTCTAGCACCATTATTAAATCATATTTAGAAAGCCCTTTCAAGTCTTTTTTGAAAAATTTATTTAATTTCCCAAAAACCTAATTTCCTCAATTTCTTTTTTATGTTCATCCCCATCCCTAGTTTCTGGAGTCTCTAAAATTTTTGGAACATCTTTAAAATGCTTATTCAAGGCAAATCTCAATAGATTTGCTTCACCAATCATTCCTTTTCCAATATTAGCGTGTCTATCCTTTTTTGACCCTCTAGGATTTAATGAATCATTTAAATGAATGAGAAAGACTTTGTTAAACCCTATAGTCTTTTCTATTCTATATAGAAGCCCTTGCGTATCTGTGAAATCTTCTCCACTGTCCCATAAATGACAACTATCAATAGTGATTCCAAAATTATCCAATCCGATATAATCAACAAACATTTTTGCTTCATTCAATCCTACATTCAATTGACTCCCGCCACCTGCCATATTTTCTAAAGAACATTTTATTTTAGGATGTTTAGCAAATATAGGTTTCAATCTATCAGCCAATACTTTTGTATACTCCATCCTATCTTTATCTTTGCTAGAGCCGGGATGAAGGCACATCAAAGTCAAACCAGCCTCTTCCATCCTATCAAGTTCATCCTCAATGAAATTTAATGAGAATTGTGCTTTTTCTTCATCGGGAGATGCCGGGTTTATGATATAAGGAAAATGAACAGCTACATTCTTTATATCCAATCCATTCCTTCTCCATAATTCTTTTCCTTCATCGAACTTCATATTCTTTATAGGAAATCTAACTGTATTATTAGGGGCACCTAAAAAAATCATAAAAGAAGAGGCTTTAATTCTTAAAGCTTCTTTTACACTATCTAAAAAATAATCTGGCTTTTTAAAAGAAATATGAGACCCAATCAGTAATTCCTTGTCTTTTTCTTTGTATGGGACTAACGATTGGGCCAAATATTTAGACTCCATGAGTCAGATCCTTCTTGGCGAGATTCGTTCTAATTATCTTCTTTTTATGCTTGTTTTTAGCGATAGCAATTGCTGTCTTTATCTTCTTCTTGTATCCAGGTTTAACTTTTCCCTTGGGATATTTATACTTAGCTTTATTTATAGCCTTTGTTATGTATTCTTCTTGATGGTTACCTTTTTCAAACTTGGACCTAGGTTTGGAATTGACTTCACTTACACCATCCTTTTTGACGGCCATGAAAGTAAACCCAGCACCTCTTCTTTGAAGATTTCTAACTTTGGTCTGATCCTCAGGCGAATAAAGGACATAAGAGGTACCGGGTCTATCAAATCTACCGGTTCTTCCAGCCCTATGGAAATAATAATCGTTCATCTTAGGAAGATCGTATGAAATTACGAAATTTACAGCAGGCAAATCCAATCCACGAGAAGCATAGTCCGAAGCCAATAGTATTTTCTTTTCACCTCTTTGGAAAGCTTTGACATTCTTTTCAATATCTTTCTTATCCAATGAACCAGTCAGGAAAATATAATCGATTCCTGCTGTTTTTAAAGCTTTGCTAGCTTCAAAGACTGCTTCTTTGGAAGAAGCAAAAATTATTCCTTGACCATCTTTGCAATAATCGGATTCCAATAACTTTACCAGTGATTGAGCATTATCGAAACCTCTTCTATCGACTAAGATGTGCTTAATATTGTTGCCATTGACTTTTCCAAAAGACAAATCAGTGACTTTGTCGGCTTTGCACATCTTTTTCACACCGGTCAAGTATTGTTCGGCCAATGAGGCGGAGAAAAAGCTCTTTTGAGCATTAGGGAATGAATTACATGCATCAGTCAATTCTTCCATAAACCCATCGAATAACATCATGTCACCTTCATCGAAGATTATTCTCGAAAGATTCTTCAAATCGAGTCCTTTGCGTAATTCCTTGAATAATGTCGGTGTCACCAAGGCGATAGAAGGACTCTTTTGGCAAGTATGTATCTGACTAGGGGAAGTGAAGAAAACAGCACGTTTTCTCAATTTCAATCCCTCCAGGAATTGTCTTAGCACAGTCTGGACTTGGTAGCCTAAAACAGCAGTTGGAACCACAACTACAGCGATTGTTCCATCCTTTTCCTCGGTGATTAAATCGTTCACTATAGGTAGAACATATGAAAAAGTCTTTCCGGTTCCTGTAGGACTAACAACAACTACACCTTTCTTTTCCAATAAGAATGGAATGGCGTTAGCTTCGACAGGTGACAATGGTTTTAAATCCATTGTTTGGAGGTATTCTTTTAATCTTCCATCCAAATTCAATTCATCAAATGTTTTAGGTTCCATAATGATCTCCTTATCTATTCATGAAAAGGGCGGGTATAGCCCGTCCTTGAAACTACTTCTTCAAGTTTTCTTTACGCTCTAGCTCAGCTTTAACATCGGGTTTGACTTCTAAGCCTAATATATCGATGTTTTCATCATCAACTCTTGAAGGGCATGAGCTCATAGGCTCTGCACCCATCAAGTTCTTAGGGAATGCGACAACATCTCTAATGTTATCTGTTTCAAACAAAGTCATACAGAGACGCTCTACTCCGATTCCAAATCCACCTTCTGGAGGGAATCCATAATCGAATGCATCGACAAAGAATCCAAATCTCTTAGAAATATCTTCATCAGTCAATCCGAGCAATTCGAATACTTTCCATTGTAATTCTTTATCATAAATTCTTAGAGCACCAGAGGATAATTCCTCACCGTTCATTACTGTATCGTATGAAGTGGAGTGCATCTTTTCAGGAGCGGAATCTATCAAAGGAATATCTTCCTTGTTTGGAAGCGTGAAAGGATTGGCCATTGATTCATATCCTTTTTCAGTCTTGGCAAACAAAGGCCAATCGATGACAAACAAAGGCTTGAAATCACCTTTTTTAATCAATCCGAGATCACGTGCATATCTACATCTCAAAGCACCCAAGGCAAATGCGGCTTTTTCTAAGGAACTATCTGCTGCTATGATAATAGTATCGTTTTCTTCAGCACCCATAACTTCTTTCAATTTGTTTAATGTATCTTCGGAGAAGAATTTGAAGGCGGAACAGTTCCATTGGCCATTTTCAAATTTGGCATGCATCAAATGAGGAACACCGAACTTGTTGGTCAATTCTTCATCAGCAGCCATTTTCTTTCTCGAAATATCCTTAGCTGTGTTTTTGACATTGATAGCTTTGACAACCTTTCCTTCAAATCCTTTGAAATTGTCATGGCTCATGAAGGATACATCCTTCAATTCCATTCCAAATCTCATATCGGGTTTATCAGTACCAAAACGATTGACACAATCAGCATATGACAATCTTTCAAACTTAGGAAGTTTAATACCTCTTATTTCCATCCAAACAGTATCCAAGAGTTCCTCGATAAGGTTGAGCATATCTTCCTTGTCGACAAAAGATTGCTCGACATCGATTTGATCGAATTCAGGTTGACGATCAGCTCTTTGATCCTCATCTCTATAGCAACGAGCTATCTGGAAATATTTATCCATTCCAGCAACCATCAAGATTTGCTTATAAAGCTGGGGAGACTGAGGAAGAGCGTAGAAGTTTCCAGGGTAAGTTCTAGAAGGAACCAAATAATCACGAGCTCCTTCAGGAGTTGATTTAATCAAAGTAGGTGTTTCGATTTCAAAGAAACCTTTCTTGTCAAAGAAATCACGTACAACTTTCAAAGTCTTGTAACGTAATTTCAAATAGTTTTGAAGGACAGGTCTTCTCAAATCCAAGTAACGCCATTTCAATCTGGTGTCTTCCAAAGCATCAGTTTTATCAGCGATAATGAAAGGAGTCTGCTTAGATTTAGATAAAATAACGTAAGATGTTGCCTTTACTTCAATATCTCCGGTAGGAATGTCTTTGTTCTTAGAGGATCTTTCCTGAACAATTCCTTTAACTTGAATACAATATTCGTTGTGAAGCTTGTTTTCTTCAAAGTAAGTAGGGTCGATATTGATTTGAGTTATACCATATGTATCTCTCAAATCAACAAAGCATAAAGCTCCGAGATTTCTTATTTTGCTAACCCAACCACAAAGTTCGACTTCTTTTCCTACATTTTCAATTCTTAATTCACCACAAGTTGTATCTCTTAACATTTTTAATGCCCTCTTTTTACTTAAGCAATTCTTCTTCCTCTACTTTAGTCTGCTCACGTTTTTCCATATCTTTTACTTCCAATGTCAAATCAGAATTGACTAACAATACCTTGCTTGCCTTTAATCTATCGGCCATCTTGAATGCACCACCGATTGATTTAGACAAAGATGGAATAACAGCAGAATGACCTTTCTCACGTAACTTTTCAGCAATGATTGAAGCTTTCTCCTGACATTCTTTTTCCTTGCCCATAGGCAAGACGAAGTATTCGGGGAATACCTGTTTTCCTGCAAATGAATCTACCGATGCAGATAACAATCTATCAATTCCATAGGAGAAACCAATTCCTTCCAAAGCAGGTCCTCCCAATTGTTCTACAAGACCGGAATATTTTCCACCGCCTCCCAATGCACCTAACTTTGGGTGAGAGGCATCCTCGATTTCAAAGACTGTGCCGGTGTAATAATCCAATCCTCTAACCATTCTATCTGAAACTTGATAAGGGATATTCAATTCCTTGAGTATATTTAGAATCGAAGCAAACTCTTGTTTATCTTCTTCACTCAGGTAGTCTTCAATCTTAGGTGCATCCTTAACCAATTCTTGATCCGCCTCGACTTTGCAATCAAGAATTCTTAAAGGATTCAATTTGAATCTATCCTTACAATCCTCACACATGTTTTCGACATACTGGCCAAAATAATCGGTCAAGGCTTTCCTATAATTGGCTCTAGCTTGGTCTCCACCTAGATAGTTCAATGTCACCATCAAGTCTCTACCAAGTATCTTTTTGGCACCTCTATAGGCAAGAAGAATAACTTCAGCTTGAGCGTTAAAATCAAGGGTTTTATCAAAGAATTCAACACCAAATTGTCTAAATTCTCTTAGTCTACCAGTTCCAGGTCTTTCGTATCTGAAGACACTACCATAATAGTAATATCTAATAGGAGTATCAGGAACTGCGTAAATCTTGTTTTCAATCAAAGCACGAACAACTCCAGCTGTAAATTCAGGCCTTAAGGTATAGTCCTTAGCAGAACCTTTATTGGCCAAATCGAAAGTCTGCTTTCTAACGATATCAGAAGAACTACCCACACCTCTTACGAACAATGAAGTTTCCTCGAATGTGGGGGTGATTATAGCTTTAGCTCCATATTCTTCTGCCATTTGACTCAAGGTAGAAACCATATCTAGATAGCGAGAAGCACTATCACCCATAAAATCGACAGTTCCACGGGGTTTTGTATATATTTGATTTCCCATATTTCCTCCTAATAAATTTTGCGAATACTAATGTATCACACGATTAACTTCTAATACATTCTTAATTCCTAATAAGTACTTGGTAGCTAATTCCAAATCCTTTTGGGAATTGACGGCAATGGTCAAGGATATTATGCATTTTTGTTGTTCAGGTCTCAATTTAGCGTTCAAATTCAATGCATTGACCTTGGATAAAGATAATGTATTCATAACATCGACCAACAAGCCAGGCCTATCTTGACAAATGACAGCCAAATCGACGGGATGAGTTGTCCTAGGTGCAAAATCATTCCAAATAACTTTTACTAGTCTTTCCTCTTCGTGCTTTATATTCGGACAGTCAGTTCTATGGACCTTGATTCCATTTCCTTTGGTTATATATCCAACGATATCATCTCCAGGGATTGGCCTACAGCAAGCTGCTAGTGTCATCATCGCTCTATCACCATTTTCAAGCAAAACCACATCTTCTACCTTCTTACTGGCTATTTGATGCCTGTTGTTATTTGAGACAATTTCTTGTTCAAGAGTTTGAGCGTCTTTCTTCAAGCCGAGATAATCGACAATTTGCTGTGGAGTAATTTTCTTCCCCAACATTAGCAAGTAGAACGAATCTTCATCATCGCATCCAAAATGATTTATCAAATCCTTATTCACAATTTGATCGACATCTACATTCAACTTTCTTTCATGGAAGGAATCGATCAGCGATTGCTTTCCTTTAGAGATGTTGTCTTTTCTCACAAAATCTTCATTCATCTTCGTGAGATATTTTCTAATCCTAGTTCTTGCAAACGAAGACTTACATTGGTTAAGCCAAGCTTGATTAGGATGTGCGTCTTTCGAAGTCAAGATTTCACAAATATCGCCAGTCTTAAGTTGTGTTCCTATAGGAACAAGGACTTTGTTTATTTTTGCTCCGGAAAGTGAATCACCAACTTGAGTATGAATACGATAAGCAAAGTCGATAGGGGTCGATCCGGAGGGCAAGCAAATAACCTTTCCCATTGGAGTAAATACATATACATTGGCATCGAAGATATCATGTTGAAGCGTATGAACATACTCTTGAGCAGATTCATCCTTTGCATTTTCAGAAGTTATTGAAACGAAATCTCTAAACCAATGTAATTGATTCTCGATTTCCTCTTGTTCCCTTCTAGCATCGTAATTAGTGTTCTCTTTATAACGCCAATGAGCAGCAACACCCTCTTCTGCAGTTTCATCCATGTCTTTGGTTCTTATTTGAACTTCGAATACAGAACCGTCATCATTCAATACAGTCGTATGCAAAGATTGATACAAGTTAGGCTTAGGCATGGCAATATAATCCTTGAATCTACCAGGTATGGGTTTGAAATTCGCATGAATGTAACCGAGTATTTCATAACACTGATTCTCATTCTCAGTAATGATTCTCAAAGCCATCAAATCATAAATTTCGTTGAAATCATGTTTCTTTTCAAACATCTTTTTATATATTGAATAAATTGATTTCACCCTCGCAGATATGGTATATGGAATATTTGTTTTAGACAAAATATCATCTAATCTGTTTTTGAATCTTTGCGTGGCAGCTTCCATATCCTCGTGTTTGCTATTGAGCAAATCCTGGATATGTTTGTATTCATCGGGCTTCAAATAATACAATGACATGTCTTCCAAGTCCAATTGAATCTTATATAAACCAAGTCTATGAGCAATAGGTGCATAGACATACATTGTTTCGTTTGAGATTCTAATTTGGCTAGCTCTAGGTTGGAAGTCCAAAGTGGACATATTGTGAAGACGATCGCACAACTTTATGATTATGACTCTGACATCCTTGGCCATAGCGACGAATATTTTCCTATGGTCTTCAGCCATAATATGCAAATCATGTCTATGAGTGACATCAGCAATCTTTGTCAATGCCTCAACTAAACTTGCAACAGTCGGACCAAACCTAGTCGACAATTCACTGTTTTTAGTCCCAGTATCTTCTTGAGTATCGTGTAATAAACCAGCTGCAATCGTTTCAGGTCCAGCATGAAGTTTTGCCAAAAAATAAGCCACTGCTATCGGGTGGACTATGTATGGGTCTCCGCTTTTTCTTACTTGGCCTTTATGTTTATTGTCAGCAAACGCATAGGCGTCTTCAATTAGCTTTCTATCCTTGGGTATGGTGATATAGGATTCGTAAGCTTCTTTCAAATCATCGAATGAATAGACTTTGTTCTTTTCAATCATCTGGGATATTTGATGATGCTTTCAAAGGGCACATCCTTGAAATCATCTTGACCATGGAAGTCGGTGAGTTCTATCAATGTCTCAACCAAAACAGGAGTTGCTTTCAAATCTTTGACTAATTTGACTAAAGCAGAGGCAGTACCACCTGTAGCCATCAAATCATCGACAATCAAGACTCTATCGCCTTCCTTAATTAAACCTTTTTCGATGAATAATTCATCGCTACCATACTCTAGTCCATAGCTAACAGAAATCAAATCACCAGGTAATTTACCCTTCTTTCTAGCCATTACAAAACCAATACCAAGTCTATAAGCGATAGCAGGTCCGAAGAGAAAACCTCTAGCTTCAGGTCCAAGAACAATACTCGGATGGAAATTTCCAGCAATTTCAGACATTTTGTCCAATGTATATTTCAAATAACGTCCATCAGCAAACAAAGGAGAGACATCCTTGAAAGAAATGCCTTCTTTTGGAAAACCATCAGTGATTCCTATTTTATCTTTTAGTTCCATTTTTCCCTCCAAAAAAGCTAAATAATTATACTTTAAATTAATCATTTTTTAAACTATTCTTGTGCTGTTATCGCTTTCTTTTTGAGTTTATAATATGGTCAGAGGGAAAATTCATGAAAGTAACAATTTTAGGAGATTTAGGGCCTTGTTTCGGAGTTGAAAGAGCTATCGATGAAGCCATAGGTATTCATCGATCTTTCCCATACTCAAAAATTTATTTTCCCCACCCTATGGTTCATAACCAAAGAACCAATGATTTGGTAAAAGAAAAAACAGGATCTGAGATTCTTGCTTCCTTCGCTTCGACCGACATCAATAATTTGCCGGATGAATCCATAATTATGTTTTCAGCCCACGGGCACCCATTTGAGCAAGAATCATTGCTGAAGGAAAAGGGCATTAAATATTTCGATAGCTTCTGCCCGTTATTAAAGGCAAAATACGCATCGATTAATAAAGCTAAGCAAAACAATGAAGCTATACTTTACTATGTTGGAAAGGATGGACATCAAGAAACTGTTGCTACAATGGCAAATCATCCTTACTTAAATTTTATATCCATAAAGGATGAAATTGATTCTCTAGAATTTAACCAAGTAACCGATAAACAAGTCTATGTTTTTAGACAGTCAACTTTAATTCTTTATCCTTTCGATAAATTAATCCAACGCATAAACACTTTCCATCCAAACAACGTAATTTTAGAAAAGCCCTGTCCATTTTTATCGAGAAGATATGATTGCATCAATAAGATTGATCAATCGGAAAATTTAGCTTTTATCATAGTTGGAGATAAAACATCGTCAAATGCCAATGAACTCTTGAAAAGATGTAAAGAAACACATCCAAATTCAACCAGTCTTTTGGTAGAATCAAAGGAAGATATAGATATTTCATTATTAAAAGACATAAAAAGAGCAATTCTAATAAGTTCCACTTCAGCATTGAAAGAAGATGCCTTAAGAATAAAAGAACTGTTGGAATCTTTGTGATTTGAATTGTTTTAATTCAGCAATAATTCGTTATTAGCTAGGATTATAGATTTAACTTTTTCTTTGGCTTTAACAGCTGTTCTAAACACTTTAGCAGGCGATATTTTTAAAATATTTGATAATTTCGATACGGTCATTTTGTCGTAATTGAATAAAGCATAAAGATGAAGAAGAATGAAACTTTCATCCTGAGTCAATAATAAAATTGCAGAAATCAATTTTTCTCTTTTTATTAAAATTGATAGAAATTCATCATCGCAACCCTTGTAATCAGTCGTTTCTATAATTGAGTGACCATTAAAATAAGAATAAATTCTTTCGATAGATTCATAGCAATACAATGAATCACGATGCATTTTGAGTGCTTTGCTTGAAGAAGCATAAGCAGTTTTGCAAATTCGGCTTCTCACGAGATATTCAGCATAAGTTTTAAACCTTGAGACAGGATTAGGAATGTAATACTTAGCGGCTATTATCACCCCTTCATATCCAGTAAGAATAAAATCTTCAATCTTTATACAACTGTATTTATCTTTCTTTATCATTTCGAAAGATACATATTTCGAAATATCCTTTGCCAATTCTAAGAGACTTTGTTTATACAATAAAATATCTTCTTCAATCTTTGAATTGTCATTTTTCTTAACACCTTTAGCTAACGTAATCATCTCATCGACAAGCCACTCTTGGCGGTGGATCGCCATGAAACCAAAAGCCATAGATATTCTCCTTATAGATTCCAATAAATCTATTAAGTGTATTTTCACTCTATTTCGATTTTATTCTATAGACTTGAAAATTTAATGTTGGTTTTAATTTATTTATAAGAAAAATTAAGAAATAAAGAAAAATCCTGACTTTCATCAGGATTTTCTAACATCAATATTGCTTAAGTGCCTTACGGCAAAGTTCAAGTTCGACTTTGGACTTGGGATTTAATTGACCATTTTCTTCTACTTTAGATAGGAGATTTTTGGTCCTATTCAAGTAATCAAATAAAATTTTATCTTTGTTTTTTAATGAAATTCTACCAAATTCCAATTCATAGTCTTCATAGGAATTTTCTTCAACACCTTTTATAGCGACAATTAAAGGATAGGCTTTGCCTCTTTCGAGCAAGTATTCTTCGTGAACGATTTTGAATCCACTCTCCATCAATGAATCTCTAACTAAAAATGCTTCGCTTTGAGGTTCGACTATAATTTTATTTACATTAACCAAATCTTTAGGCTTTCTACACAATATATCTTTTATGGTTCGACCACCCATCCCAGCTATTATAAGTGTATTTACATCTTCTCTTAATCCATCCAGACCGTCAGCCTGATAGCATTCCACAAGATTTTGAAGATTGTTTTCTTCGACATTATCTATCAGTTTGTAGAAAGGACCCTTACCATATTCAGTAGCATAACCTTTATGGTTATACTTTTGGGCTAAATACATGGATAGATAGCCGTGGTCTGCTCCAATATCTGCAACTATATCCCCTTCTTCAACAAAAGAAGCAATTTTGGAAAGTCTATTTGAAAGACTTATTCTATTCGACATTTCTAAAGTCCTTCAAAGCATTAGAACGTTTGGGCTGTCTCAATTTTTTGATAGCTTTTGCTTCTATTTGACGAATACGTTCTCTAGTTACATTAAATTCTTTTCCAACTTCTTCAAGAGTATGGGTCTTTCCATCTTCGCCCAATCCATAACGAAGCATAATAACTCTTCTTTCTCTGTCAGAGAGATCATTCAATACTTCATTCAACTTTTGCTTGAGCATATCATGTTCTGCGTACTGCTCAGGTGTTACGTTGTCTCTATCCTCAATAAAGTCACCAACATGAGAGTCTTCTTCTTCGCCAACAGGTTTTTCTAATGAAAGAGGATCAAGTGCAATTTGCTTGATTTCTCTAATTCTTTCAGGTGTATACAAACCGTTGAGTTCATCCGAAATTTCTTCATCAGTAGGATCTCTGTTAAGCTTCTGTACAAGGCTTCTTTGAGCTTTTGTAATTTTATTAATGGTTTCGACCATATGAACAGGAATTCTAATAGTTCTAGCTTGGTCTGCCAAGGCACGGGTGATGGCTTGTCTAATCCACCATGTAGCATAAGTTGAGAACTTAAATCCACGAGTATAATCAAACTTATCTACAGCTTTCATCAAACCAACATTACCTTCTTGGATCAAATCGAGGAAATCCATACCACGTTTGATGTAATGCTTTGCAATAGAAACAACAAGCTTCAAATTGCAATTTGTCAATTCATCCTTAGCATCTTGTCCGTCCTCGCCACCTTCTTTGATTCTTTTTGCTAATTCTTGCTCTTGTTCCTTAGAAGTCAAAACAGGATAACGTCCAATCTCTCTCAAGTATTGTTTTACAGAATCGTTAATTTTAACATCAATAGCAGGATTGTAATCGCTGACTGTAGATTGATAAGTAACATCTTGTTCGGCGTCGCCTTCAGCTTCCTCATCCAAATTATCCCCATCTTCATCTAAATCTTCGATATCATCATCATCGATATCATCATCCTCATCACCCGTATAAAGTGTTCCATCATCGTTTCTGACTTCAATAGGATTATCAGGATTGTTCAAAAGCCAATCGAAGAAATCGTCATTTTCATCATCGCTCAATTCAAAATGATTTAAAAGATTTTCAACTTTAGAAATCTTAATGTAACCTTCTGCATTAACAATATCAAGAATTTCCTTCTTGACATCATCCAATGTCAATAATTGCTTACCACTTTTAATCAAATCGGAAACAGTCTTTTTGCTTCCTTTTCCTTTCGTTGTTGAAGATTTTTTCTCAACATTATTAAGATCTAAAATATCATCGGAATCTGCATCTTTCTCGTCTTCAATCTTCTCTTCATCGATGCCTTTTTTTTCTTCATTTACATCCTCGACAGGTGTTGGTTTATGTTCTTTGTTTTTTGAAGAAGATGACTTAGTTGACTTCGCAGATTTATTTGCTTTTTTTGTCTCTTTAACTTTAGTCTCCACTTCTTTTTCAGTAGTAGTCTTTTCTTCCTTCACGGTTTCTTTCTTTGCATTTGCACTAGTTTTTTTTGCTGAAGAAGCTTTTTTTGATTTCACTGCTTTCTCTTCATTATTAACTACTTTTTCACTGCTTTCTTTTTTAGTATTCTTCTTTGTTGTTTTTTCGCTCATATTTAATTACCTCCACTACTCACATTCTTATTTTGTGTTTGAAAACACAAAAGTAAAAAATTATTTTTAGAATTCTTAATTATTCATCATCAAATTCTTCAATTTAACTAGAATTTGGCTTAACCTGGCATAGATTGATTGTTTAGTCATCTGCTTTTTTACTAGATTCTTTTTCACCAACAGGGAAGCTATTTCATCATAAGTCATTTCTTTACCTTCAAATTCACTCCCTAATCCAAAATAGGCCTTAACGATAAGCTGATCGGCTTCGTCCAATTCATTAATCGCTTTATTCAAAGATTCTATTTCTATATTGTTTATAGCACTTTTCTCAGGATCATCTTTTTCATAGCTATATTCATTTAAATCAGAGTCATCAGAAAATAAATTACTTTCATCCAAAGATGTTACCTTAGTTTCCATAAGCCTAGCTTTATGTACGATAGAAGGAGTCATTTTTCCTCCTATTTCATTTGCTATCTCTTCGTCTGAAGGTTGTCTATTCAATTGACTTAAAAGTCTTTTTTCTACAGCCTTAATCTGTTTTATTTTCTTCTCATTTCCTATTGTAGTAGTGCTAAAAGAACTAGGTACATTATTGATTTCGTTATCGATCAAATAAGTTGCATATGTAGAAAAACTTTGATTGGAAAATCTATCGTAGTCATATCTATTTATAGCTTTCCATAAGCCAATCAAACCAGAAATATAATAACAATCATAATCATCTTTAGTTAAATAATTTCCTTTCAATTTAGTTATTCTAGATTTAACTAATGGTATGTTATTCTTGATCAATTCATCGCGAATAGATTTATCGCCAGTTTCTTTATATTCTTTAATCCTTTTCACTTGATAATCTTTGATACTATTATCCATATTAAGAAACCCCTTATTTAGAATTAGACTTCTTTTTTACTCCACTTATAACTAATTTCTTTCTCTTATAATCAGCTAAAGCATCCAAATCATTTCCAATTTTCTTAGACATGTTCTCATCATCAACATAATTTCTATGATTCTCAAGCAGTTCTTTAAAAGAGTCATTTCTATAATCATCTGAAGTCATCAGGTTCAAAAAATCAAAAGCTCTTTCTACCTCATCTTTGGTCAATATACTCTGAACACCTTCTTCATTCAATTGATCTAAATGAAATTCTAAATCAGTTTTAGCTTTATCTAATTCAGCACCATCAAGTCCTAAATTTGATGCATCTACTCTATAATGATATTGGCTTAAAATATAATTAGAAATTAATCTATAAACTTTGTTATAAAACCAGAAATTGCTTCCTTCTAATTGCTTTGCAGCATCGTAAGATAATGGCAATCTAGCAAGAATTTGTGCTTCTGTATACATCGTTCTATCGCTCAATGTTCCACCAAACTCACGTTGCTTTTTAATTCCTAGCAATTTCAAATTAATTTGTCCGTTAAACTTGTCTGATTCGGAAGTATATAAAATCGGAGAAGAAAGATTATTTGTTTCAGCCACTTCCTCAAAAGGCAATTTATTATCTCTCACTAATCTTTCATGAAACGATGAAGCTGAAAGACCAGTACAGCTAGAAAGAAATTGCTCTAACAATCCTCTTTCTGTAATGGATAAATAAGAGTAATTGGATGATAATCTACCAACGACTGTATCGAGATTTTTTATATAATCACCTTTATTTTTATCTAAGCATAAAACAGCATAAGTTATAGGGTCCAACAAATCATTCATCTTGGAAACCATAATCTCAGATCCGTATTTATCTAAGACTTCATCGGCATCTTTTCCATCCTTTTCAAGATTAAAAGGGCGTGTGATTTTAAATTTTATTCCAGAACTTGTAAATGTCGTCAACCATTTCTTAGTTGCGTTTTGACCAGGTCCATCGCTATCTAAAGATAGCCTTACTTCAACATTTAATTTTTTCAATATTTGAAGATGAGTGGTAGAAACATTTGTTCCCATCAAAGCGACGGCAGAATTTATTCCTGCTCTATAAAGAGCGATAACATCCATGAAGCCTTCAGTGACGTAAATATATCCATCTCTTTTGGCTGTTTGAATAGCATTATCCAAATTATATAAAAGAGTAGATTTCTTGAATAAATCAGTTTCAGGCGAGTTTATATATTTTGATGTAGACGGATCGTCTGGCAAGTATTTTCTCCCTGAGAATCCAACCGCATGACCATCACTATCCTTTAAAGGAAACATGATTCTTTCTGAATAGCGGTCCTTCAAAGTCTCTGAATTAGATGAAAGAATACCGGCTTTTTCTAAGACATCAATACTATATCCTTTTTTCTCTCTAAGAGTACGGATTGCTAAAGTGTTGTCTTTAGGAGCATATCCAATTCCAAAATGTTCCAACACACTGTCATCCATCTTTCTGTTTTTTAAGTATTCAAAAGCCTTAGCACCAGCTTGGGTTCTTAATTCCATACGATAAAAGCTAGCTAAATCATCCAAGGCTTTGCTTTCAGGTGGAAGACTTTTTCTTTCGACTTCCACCAAAGAAGTTAACGAATTCTTAGGAAGAATAATTCCATTTATTTCAGCTGTTCTCTTTATCGCTTCTTCCAAAGATATAGAACGACTCAACCCAATATATTTTTGAACAAATCCAATAGGATTACCGCCAGCTCCACAAACGAAGCACTTAAAAATATTCAATGTAGGATTAACAGACATTGAAGGATGCGTGTCATTGTGGAAAGGACAAACTGCAACAATAGAGTTTCCTTTCTTTTGGACATCAATAAAGCTAGAAACAGTCTTAACGATACTAGACTTCTGCTTTACTAAGTCGTAGAGGTCTTTATTATTCATTTGGCTCCTTTCTAGACTTCAAAAATTATTAATCGTTTTCTTCCAAATATTTTTCCAAATAAGCCTTAATATCAGCAATAGCAATTCTTTCTTGCTTCATAGAATCGCGGTCTCTAACAGTGACTGAATGATCTTCCAAAGATTGGAAATCATATGTAAAGCAAAGTGGAGTACCAATTTCATCTTGTCTTCTGTAACGTTTACCTATCGATCCTGTGGTATCAAAAACACAATCATAATCACAGTGCAATTTATTGAATACTTCATTACGTGCATTTTCAACTAGCTTGTTGGATAAAGGCAAGACAGCGAATGTATAAGGTGCTAATCTAGGTTTGAGGTGCATCACTGTTCTAGAGTCTTTTTCCAATTGTTCAACGTCATATGAATCACACCAAAGAGCAAGCATTAAACGTTGCAATCCAAAGGATGGCTCAACGACATGAGGCAAATACTTTTCATGAGTATCAGGGTCGAGATAAGTTAAATCTTGTCCGCTAAATTCTTGATGTCTTCCCAAATCATAATCACCACGGCAAGCGATACCCATCAATTCACCAAATCCCCAAGGGAATTTGTATTCAATATCAGTAGTGGCAGAAGAATAAAAGGCCAATTCAGCTTTCTCATGATCACGGAATCTTACATTTTCATCCTTCAATCCCATTCTTTCTACAAATGATTTACAATTGGACTTATAGAATTCAAACCACTTTTCATCTTCACCTGGTTTAAAGAAAAATTCGATTTCCATCTGTTCAAATTCTCTTGTACGGAAGACAAAATTACCAGGAGTGATTTCGTTTCTAAAGGATTTACCTATATCGCAAATTCCAAAAGGAAGCTTTAATCTTTGTGAACGTTGAACTTTCTTAAAGTTAACAAATATACCCTGAGCAGTCTCAGGTCTTAAATAAACAACAGAAGATGAATCTTGTGTAGCTCCAATGTTTGTCTTAAACATCAAAGTAAACTGCCTAATAGAAGTGAAATCATTTTTTCCACATTTGGGGCAAGCCAATTTCTTGTCAGCAATATATTGTTCCATGTCATCTTGAGTCATACCATCTACATCGACTCCAGGATACTGGGCCTTAATCAAATCATCGGCACGGAAACGAGATTTGCAATATTTGCAATCAGTTAAAGGATCATTAAATGTTGCGACATGTCCAGTTGCAACCCAAACTTTGGGATTCATAATAATTGCAGGATCTATCTCAACATTGAATCCTAACTCTCTCACGAAATGATCTCTCCAAAGTGAGACCAAATGTTGCTTCATCAAAGTACCCAAAGGTCCTAAATCCCATGAATTTGCTAACCCACCATAAATTTCACTTCCAGGATAACAAAATCCAGTTACTACCAAGTGATTGACGATTTCATCAAAAGAATAATTAGACATAAAAGCCTCCGATAACCTTAATAATATACTCCCTTTTATTATAATTGAGCACTAAAAAAGGGTCCTACTACAAATACTTATTTCAACGAGGATATGAAAAGAGAAAATGTTTCTAATCTAGCACCATAATCATTTTTCAAGAAGTTTACCATGGATGAACAAACTGAAATCAATATAGATGTATCGATTCTTTCTGGGGTACAATCTTCAAGAGGGGTTTGGAATAGATACTTATAGGTTAAAAGTTCTTTTCTTGGCAAAGGATTCAATAACAACTCCCGAGAACAAGACTCGCATATAAACCCACCTTCGTCAAAAGAAAAAGATACTATATGATCAGTTCTTGAACAATTCACACACCCTGCTGTCTCAGGCTCAAAGCCAAGAAATTCAAATGACTTAGAAAGAAACAAGGAAAATGCTCCTAATGGGGATTTCTTTTCTTTTAAGATTTCCAAAGCTCTTTGATAAACTAAGAACAATCCTTGTGCATCATCTTGATCATCGATGAGAAGCTCATCGATAGATTCTGATACGAGCATAAAGAACAATGAAGTAGGAAGATCAGAGGCAAAATTGCCAAAATTTGAAACGATGCTAATATTCCTTAACATCAATACACCGGTTTCACTTTCGCCTTTATAAGCTAAGTCAAAATCACAAAGGGAACCGACCATACTTCCAACAGGAATATTTTTTCCGCCAACTTTGTTTCCGTTAGTCGCCAAAACTTGAATCAAGGAATTCTTTGTCAATATCAACAACAGAGAGCCTTTTTCACCTCTTTGCTTAGAAGAAATCAAATAGCCACGAACAACTTTCTTCAATTCCATATATTTTATTGACCAGATCCATCCAAATTATGCTGTTGAAGGAACTTGGAATCATTTCTCCAATCTTCAGCTACTGTAACAGTTAATTTAACAAAAACATCTTTTTTCACATATTGATGAATGGCATCTTCTGAAAACTTAGATATTTGAGCAATCATCTTTCCACCTTTTCCGATGACAATGCCTTTCTCAGATTCTCTTTCAACATAAATTTTTCCAGTAATCGACACACTTTTCTCATCCTCGTCGATATTCTTGATTTCGACATATATGGAATGAGGAACTTCATCTTTCAAAAGACGCATGCATTTTTCACGGATGAATTCAGCAAAGACAAATTCCCTTGGTCTATCTGTAGCAATATCATTGGGATATAAAGGAAGGCCTTCAGGTAATTGATCTTTAATAGCCTTGACTAAATCATCAATTCCATATTTCTTCAAAGCAGAACAATGAATATATGTGGCATCAGGTAAAAGTTTTTTAAGCTTCACGAGCTTAGCTTCACCTTCATCGACACGAATCAAATCAATTTTGTTATAAGCAACTATAACTGGAAGACCGCAATTTTTAACCTTTTCTACCATATCTTTATCTATGCCTTCTTGGCAGGCAAAAACAAAAAGAAGTACATCGGCGCTTTGCTTTGCTGTTTCGCTATCTCTAAGCAAAGCTGAGCCTAATTTTTTATGAGGAGTAAAAACACCCGGTGTATCGATAAAAACGATTTGACTATCGTCATCATTGTAAATTCCAATAATATTCTCTCTAGTCGTTTGAGGCTTTTCCGATACTGCCATCAACTTAAAGCCCAATATATCATTTAGCAATGTTGATTTTCCTGCATTAGCTTTTCCATATATAGCTACAAATCCTGCTTTCATATCAAGTTATCCTTTCCAAACCCATAAGGCAATAATTCTTCCACAGTAGACTCTACTTCAGGCCCATTTCCATTAAACATAAATACAGGTGTTTCCTTAGGGCATTTCTCATATAAGAATTGACGACATACACCACAAGGAGAACCGACAAGAGGTGACTCAAGGTAAATTCCAATTGCCTTGATATCTTTTGAAGTAACGCCATATTGAGAAATGGCGCTGACCATAGCAACTCTTTCAGCACAAATCGTCACTGAATAAGCACTGTTTTCAATATTAAAGCCACAAATACACCTATAGTCATTAAGCATAATTGCACATCCCACAGCGAATTTAGAATAAGTACACTGAGATTTTCCAAAAGCTTCCTTAGCCTTGGATCTCAATAATTCAACCTCATCATCTGTTAATCTTTTGGCCATACACAACTCTCCCAATCAAACTCAAAGGAATTCAATATATCATTCTGCAAAGCGAACATAATAACTGCATCTTCATGACTTCTTGCGTGATCATAGCCTAAATTATGAAGAGTTCCATGAATAAACAAGAATGCAAGTTCACGACAAGTAGGATGCTTAAATTCTAAAGCTTGTCTTCTTGCTGTATCCAACGAGATAACAACCTCGCCCAAGTTGGTAAAAGGCAATCCTTCTTCATCTTCTCCTTCTTCAAAAGAGAAAGAAAGGACATCTGTTGGTCTGTCCGTATTTCTGTATTCAAGATTTAACTTGTGAATAGTCTCATCATTCACTATTGTTAAAGACTCAAGAATACTGTCAAGTTTTTGATACTTGGCAATATGATTAAGCAAGTCTTTAAACATTTTTTCCAAACCAATACATTTTTCAGTTTGATCATCGAATTCCAATGTGTTTTCAAGATTCATTTTTAGTCTCTTTTCCTACTATATTATGATACCATTTTTCCTTCTTCTTTTCGAGAATCTCATCAAATTTTGGCCCACATTTAAACATCAGCATCTTCACTTTGTCTTTTTTCGAAAAATCATCATCGATTCTAATGATATAAAGAATGCTTCCCACAAGGAAAACAAGATTTGATAAAAAATAGTCTAGCGAAAAATTATTCTGCATAAAGCTAATCAAAGCCAAAAAAGCACAGGTTAACACTATGCATAACAAGTTAGGTAGATATGAAAGCAAAAAGCATAAATTTGATTTGTTCCAAACAGAAAGAAACATCTCATCTTTTACAATATCGGATCTCATTTTGTTTTCCTCATAGCTAATCCTTCCTCTTTTTAAATCTATAAAACGATTTAATATCATTCTCATAGCTAAGAACAACAGGACTCCAACACCAAAATAAATAGCGATGTAATAATTCATATTAAATGCCATTACACTAGCTAAAACTAAAAAAGTAAATTTGTTTAGTATTCCGTTTTCATATGATAATTCTTCATTTACAACTTTGACTGAGTCTTCGAAAGCGGTCTGATTAAAACATAGATTTTGATATGGGATAGATTTGTTCAAAACAAAGGTTTTTAACGCGTTGGAATTAACCCACATAGTAAATAATGCTGATAATAAGAAAACGCCCAATGAAGCAAACGAATAAATCCAGTAGGTATTATTATTAAAAGAATAAAGGAACAATACACCTGTTACGCATCTTATCAAAGCCATAAATCCCAAGCATAAAGTTGTCGATTTATTCAAAACTTCTGGCCTTGCCTTCTTCTTAATTTTCACTTTATTATCATTCTGATAGACTAATAACCCTCTTCCAGTCATCTCTTCCTTCAGTTCATTTTCCCTCATCCATAAATAACCATAGGCAGGATCATATACCAACCATTTGTCACCTTTTTTCTTCTTCAAGAAAACAAAATGATTTATTTTGTTCCTCGTAAGTTGAGCTATGAAACCAGTTTTTTCAGGAATGCTATTGAGATCTTCAATCGCTACGCCTTTAGATTTAACTCCTAGTTTTGCTAATTCGTTCCTCATTGAAAGCAAGTTGTTCTTCATCTCAGATAAAGTTAAGTAATCATTTCTCTTAAAGGAATAACAAAATCTATAACTTTCCCTAACCACCGCTTTAAAGCAACTCTTTTCATCTTCTTGCAACATCATCATAGAAAAAAATCCTCCAACAAATATGTGGGAGGATTTAATGAAATCTATAGAGAAATCTAAAAATACAACTGATCTTCTTTTGTTTTATGTTCATCCATAAGAGAATTTAAGGATGTTGTTATTTGTTTTTTCGTGCTTGAAATTGGTGACAATCCACCTACAAATGTTGGCAAACTATCATTAATACAACCAAAAGTAATTTTACCTTGAGATTTTCTCATCGATAAAAAGGGAATGAATACAGATTCGATAAAATTCTTATTAGTAGGCAGGGCTTCTAAATCATATAGGCAGAGAATGTCAGCATTTTTACCCATTTCTAAATTAGACATTGCACTTTCATCTTTTCCCAAAGTTAAAGAAATTCTTGAAAATGTCTCTCCTGATGATAAACAAGCAACTTTTTTGTTGCCCCTTGCTCCTAGGTAGGAAACAAAATCCAAAAGATACTGTCCATTTCCGTTAGAAAATGTAAATAGGAATCCTTTGGGATTATTCTTGCCTTGCAAATAAGGGGAAAGCCTAATAAATGTCAATTTTGCATCGTCCAAAAAAGGAATGGGTTGAGCATATTTTGGAGCACTGCGGAAATCCTTTGAGATTTTCTCACCATTGGAAACAATTCTTTCTCTACTCTTGTTGTCAGAGCAAAGAATATTAGACAACGCTAACATATGGAATTTCTGAGTTTTTGAATATACATATTTAAGAACCAAACATTCCGAATAAGGATCATATTCCAACATTGGAACATTCCCATCTTTTCCGACTAACGAATCGATGTTTTCATGCTTCTCTCTAAATTCCAAAAAGACATCGATGGCAGTTAGGGACTTATCAAAGACATCATTGTTCTTATCTTTTAATAGTCTTTCAATATATCTTTTGCAATCCAATTTTTTGTTAAGTCTCTCAATGATCTCATTCTTATATTCTTTTAAATTGTCTTCATTGATAGAAGCTTGCGCAAAGCCAGCATTTTTGAAAGTAACCCATTCTCCCATGACTACATACCCTCCAATAATTTCTTAGCAAATTCTTCATCTTCTTTAGATAGCTCGACATTATCATTTTCAGAATTGTCTTCTTCTATCTTATTACTATCCTTATTACTATCTTCGTCATCTTTAACTATATTATTTTCCTCTTGATTATCATAGGAATTTATTTTATCGAGCATACCAGTTTGATAAGCAATTTTCTTTTCACGTTTCTTTTTAAACTTTTTATTTTGTTCCTTCAAAATAATAGAACATCCATACGCATCTTTAGGATTACTTCCTTTAACAGACATAGCAACTTTTTCAAGATAAGCTAAAGCTGGAAGTTGATTATTATTTTTCAGAAGACAATAATCAATTATATTATTTACCACACCTCTAGGAAAATTAAAATCATCTTGAAAAGTTTGTAAATCACTCAAGATTGAATCAGGAAGCTTAGACATATTTAATCTTGCACAAACATAAGTAGGTGTAGGATATTCATCTTGTTGTTTGAATACTTCAGCATTTTTGGAACTACCAAAATATGTAGGATATGAAGTTTCATCATTGAAAGAATCAGTCAAGAAACTAGACCTATCTTTGCAAAGTCTTACAAATTTGTCCTTAAGGAATACATTATCGCTGGTAGTTGCTTGAAGAATAAATTTAACTGTATCTTCAATTGACAGCCCATAAAAATATAAAGTCGATTTTATTGTTGAATAATCATTTTCAATGCTAGAAAAAGGAATACCATTCTTAGCAAGTTCTTCTTTAAATGCATCTTCATCGAAAGAATCTATCGTAGTCTTTCCACGTTTGTCCTCTATTTTACCAGTATCTTCTTCATTTTGCTCGAAGGACAAACCTGCCAAATCAAAGACATTTCCTAGCTTAGCCGTCTCTTCTTTAAAATCTTTGGATATTTTTTCTCCTTTTATGAAAATATTTTTAACATTTTCAAATCTTTTATATCCGATATAACTAATCAAAAGTGATGTGAGAATTGAATCATTGAAAAATTTCTTAGCGGATAAAGGTGGCACAACTTTGAAGAAAAAAGCTTCATTAGCATCATCTTCATTTCCTTTATGAAATGTGGAGAGAAGTCCGATGCCTTCAAGTCTTTTCCTCGCTACATTCAAAGAAGAACTATTCATTCCGGTAAAAGAGAAAATATCTTCGCCAAAACAAAATGGTTGAGACAAAGATCCTATAGTAAGCAAATATTCATATAATGTCATTCCGTCAGATCCAATCATAGGAAGATAGCAAAGATAAAGAACCTTATAATCCCCTATGGACATAGAAAAATTAACGCTAACTGTAATTTCACAATTCTTTGTCACTTCACTCATATTCTCACCTCATACTTATATTTTATACCTTGTTAGCAATATTTGGAAAACAAAGTAAAGAACAACTTCAAATGTACCAAGAAAAACACAATCCCATTAAATTTAGGAAAACATAGAAGGTATCTATGCTAACCCTTTCATTATGTTAATCCATATTCCTTTTTTTTGATATATTTATATGTGCCAGAGGTACGGATATGGAACAAACAAAGAAAAGATTGGTTGTGTTGACTTCTGGCGGTGATGCACCCGGTATGAACGCGTGCGTTCGTGCAATCACTAGAAAAGCCATAAATCAAGGTGTTGATGTCCTTGCAGCACTAGACGGATTTAGAGGTCTTTCCGAGGGTGACTTTATACCGCTTGACTATGAAAGTGTATCCGGGGTCATTGATCGCGGTGGTACTTTCATAGGCACTGCTCGCTATCCTGCATTCTTAGAGGAAACAACAAGACTAAAAGCCTGGGCACACCTCAAAAAAGAAAATGCTATAGGAGTAATCGGTATAGGTGGAGATGGAACATATCACGGTTTGAAAGCCTTAAGTGAACTTTCTACCAATGTGATCGGTGTACCGGGAACAATTGACAACGATATTCCTTTGACCGATTTCACTCTAGGTTTTTCCACGGCATTAGACACAATAGTCGAAGCTTTAGGAAGAATCAGGGATACCATGTCGTCCCACCATCGTATATTCGTTGTTGAAGTTATGGGCCGACACTGTGGGGAACTTGCCTCTTACGCTGGATTGGCTTCAGGCGCAGATTGCGTTATTACAAAGGACAACTTTGTCGATTACGATACGTGTGTCGAGCAGATTCGAGAAGTAAAGGAAAGACGTGGCAAGCGTCAACTCCTTATCGTTTGTCAGGAAAATGTATTGGATGTGGCAAAACTTGCGACCCTATCCGAGAAAGCTACTGGCATCGAGTCCCGCTATGAGGTGCTTGGACATATCCAACGTGGGGGCTTCCCTTCCGCCTATGATCGTGTACTGGGAACGCTATTGGGCGAAAAGGCAGCAACCCTCCTCTTAGAAGGATCAAGTGGATTAGCTGTGGGCATTGAAGACAACAAAGTAACTACACATTCATTTGTCGAAGTGCTCAATTCACAACGCAAGTTGCATCCCGAATTATTGGATGCTGAAAGGAACATTAGGTAACCATGCAGAAGATCGAAAAGAAGACTAAGATTTTTGCCACGATTGGTCCGTCTAGCGACAATCATGACATGATGAAAGCTTTGTTTGAAGCTGGTATGAACGTTATCCGTCTTAACTTCTCTCACGGAGATCATGAGGAACAACGTAATAAGATTGTCATTGCTCAACAAATTGAGAAAGAAGAAAACCAACTCATTGGTGTTGATCTCGACACTAAGGGACCAGAAATTCGTACTGGACGTTTCGTTGGAAAACATGTCGTTGTCAAGAAGGGCGACAAAATCGTTCTCGAGATGGGATGTGAAGATGCTAACGGAAACGATAAGCTCGGTGGAAAGCAAGATGATGGAACCATCTTGATGGGAATCACCTACACAGGACTTATTCACGACGTCAACAACGGCCACCACGTCCGTATGGATGATGGAAAGCTCGATATGGTCGTCACTGGTAAGGATGAGGCCAAAGGTGTGATTTACTGCGAAGCTACCACAAATGATGATATAAAAGATGAGCGTGGAGTTAACTGTCCTGACACTCATTTGTCAATGCCTTATGTCTCCGAGCAAGATAGAAAGGACTTGATCTTTGGATGTGAGCAACACGTCAACTACTGCTCTGCTTCATTCGTTCGTGATAAGCAAGATATCGATGATATCCGCAAGATTTTCAACGAAAATGGTGGAAAGCAAATCAGAATTATTTCTAAGGTCGAGAATACTGAAGCTATCAGAAACATCGATGATGTAATCAAGTATTCTGATGGATTGATGGTCGCCCGTGGTGATATGGGTGTTCAAATTCCTGCCGAGGATGTACCTGTCGTACAAATGCGTATGATCAAAGGTGCTAGAAAGCTTGGTAAGCCTATCGTCGTCGCAACACAAATGCTCGATTCAATGATGCACTCACCCTTCCCTACAAGAGCTGAGGTTTCCGATGTCGCTAATGCTGTTTTGTCCGGAGCTGACGCAGTCATGCTTTCTGGAGAATCCGCAAACGGAGATTATCCTTTGGAGTCTGTCACCATGCAAGCCAAGATTTGTGCTCGTATGGAAAAAGAGCTCGACTATGAGAAGTTGGCCAAAGAAGGATTTGCAATGTCTCGTCGTCAAGAAGCCGATGCTATGGCAAATGCTGTAGTCAACGCTGCTTACTTGACCGAAAGCAAACTTATCGTTTGCTTCTCAAAGTATCTTGAATCAGCAAAGAGACTTTCACATTGCCGTCCTGTCTGCCCTGTTCTCTTTGAGACTTCTAATCATGATGCAGCTTATGATTCAATCCTCTACTGGGGTGTCTATCCTGCATTGGTCGAGAAGGTTCCTTCATCCTTGAAGGAAATGGAAGCTGAAGCTATCGCTCTTGCTAAGCGTTATGGAATTCCTGCTGGAAGCAACATTATTGTCACTGGCTCTGATCCTGTAAACAGCAAAGATACTAACTTCATGAAGATTGTCACTTTGGAGAAGTAGTTTAGTCTATGAGCAACGAGATGATAAAGCCATCGGTAACTTTGGCCATTGATTTGGGTGCTACCAACCTTCGTGTCGGTCTTGTAAAGATTGACGAGAAGGGAATGCCTTTTGTGGTTGATGTTATTAGAGATAGTTCGGCTAAGGACAATCCTACCGTTCTCTATCACGAAATTACCACAATGATCGACCAAATTATCCATCGTAATCCTACAATCAAGTTCACCCATATCGGTGTCTCGTTGTGTGGATTGGTTGAGAATGGTCGTACAGCAACAAAACTTCCTAACCTTCACATCGAACATTTCGAATTAGCTGATTGGTTAGAAAGAGATTATCCTGGTGTAAAGGTTCTCTGTGCAAATGATGCAAATTGTGCAGCACTTTCCGAAGCAATTTTCGGTTCTGCTAGCGATGTAAACGATTCATACTACATCACTGTTTCTTCTGGAATTGGTGGTGGATATGTCTATCAAAAACAGTTGATCAACACAACTCTTGAGATTGGACATTGTGTACGTGAATTTGAAGGAAAGCTCGTGGAACAGGAACAATATCTTTCCGGAAATGGTTTAGCAAGACTTGCCGCATATAATGGTTTAGAGAATATGAAGGCAGCCGATATATTCAACGCTGTCAGAGAATCCAAGCGTAATAACACTCCTTTGGAGCCCAAGATCAAGAAGACCTATGAAGATTGGTACAAAGGATTAGGATTGTTGATTGCTAATCTTCAGCTCGAGTTCAATCTCGATAAGATTGTCTTGGCTGGTGGAGTTATGAAATCAAGCGACGTATTCTTGGATGACCTCTTCCATGTCGCATCAGCATTTGCAGCAAACTATCCTTTGAAACCTATCCGTTTCGTCTTGGCAAAGTTCGACCAAGATTCTGGATTAGTTGGTGCAGCTACTGTCGGCTTCTCTATAAAAGACTAAGTTTAATCCAAATGAACGCCTCTGCTGAGCAGAGGTGTTTTTATTTTTCATATTAAAAACGCTTTGTTTAATAACAAAAAGCTATATAAAACTGCCATTCCATATAAAAGTGTTTATAATATTTAAGCATTTAAAAGGAGATACTTTTTTTATGAAATTAACTTTACCTGACGGAAGCGTTAAGGAATTTAAAGATGGAATGACACCTTTGGAGATTGCTACTGAATTAGCACCTTCATTAGGAAAAAAGATTATTTGTGCTAAGGTTGATGACAACCTTTATGATAAATCTAAGCCTTTAAGCAAGGATTGCCATTTTAAGATTATAACTGAGAAAGACGCAGAAGCTTTTGAAGTGTTAAATCATTCTTGTGCACATTTGATGGCTCAAGCTTTAAGCCATCTTTATCCTGGAATTCAATTCGGATATGGTCCTGCTCTTCCTGAAGGATTCTATTATGATGTCAAATCACCTAAGCCCATCACTGAGAAGGATTTCCCCGCAATCGAAGCTGAGATGCATAAAATTGCTAAGGAAGCTTTGCCTATCGTAAGAAGAGAAATCTCGCCTGAAGAAGCAGAAGTGATCTTCAAGGACCAGAAGTTCAAGACTATACATATCGATGAAGTTGAAGATAGAGATCACTGCGTCTCAATTTATAGCCAAGGAGATTTCACAGATCTTTGCCGTGGTCCTCATATGCCAAATACTTCATTTTTAAAGAATTTCAAGTTGTTGTCCTTAGCCGGATGCTATTGGAAAGGTGATAAGAACAACGAACAGTTGACAAGAATTTATGGTTGCTGTTTCTTCTCTTCTAAAGAACTCGAAGATTACATCAAGATAAGAAAAGAAAGAGCTGAATCCGATCATAGAAAGATTGGTAAGGAAATGGGACTCTTCCTTCTTTCTGAATATGGACCTGGTATGCCTTTCTGGCTCAACAATGGTTGGGCTATGAAACGTGCTTTGGAGGATTGGCTACTTAAGATTTTAAGAAAGCACAACTATCAAATGGTCCAAACCCCGCAAGTCTTATCGAGAAAGCTTTGGGAGATATCAGGTCACTGGGATCATTACAAAGAGAATATGTTTACAACCTCCATCGAAGGACAGGATTATGCCGTAAAGCCTATGAACTGCCCTGGTGCAATTCAAGTCTATAACAATTCAGTACACTCTTATCGTGATTTGCCTGTGCGTATCGGTGAATATGGTTTGGATCATCGTGCTGAAGCATCGGGTTCATTGAACGGTTTGCTTCGTGTTCGTTGCTTCACACAGGATGATTCACACATCTTCTTAACCCTTGATCAACTCGAGGACGAAGTAAACGATTTGCTTTCAATCTACAAGGAAGTCTACACCACTTTCGGTCTTCCTTATTCTATTGAATTGTCGACAATGCCTGATGACCACATAGGAACTGTCGAACAATGGCAAACTGCCGAAGCACAATTAAGAAAGGTCATGGATGGCAATCACATCCCTTATGATGTAAATCCTGGTGATGGTGCTTTCTATGGACCTAAGCTCGATTTCAAAGTCTTAGATTCAATGCGTCGTCAATGGCAATGTGGAACAATCCAATTGGATATGCAATTACCTGGAAGATTCGGCTGCTATTATGTCGACAAGAACGGAAATCACCAAACACCTGTAATGATTCATAGAGCCGTTCTTGGAACATTCGATCGTTTCATCGGTGTCATAACCGAGCATTTCAAAGGAAACTTCCCAACTTGGTTTGCACCTGTTCAAGTAGAGTTGCTACCAGTCTTTGGTCAAGATCAGGCTCAAGTCGACTTAGCTAATAAATTAAGAAACAAGATGATTGATTTAGGTTATAGAAGCGAAATCGACGCTAGAGACGAATCTATTGGTTACAGAATCCGCGAAACACAAACTAAGAAGATTCCTTATTCTGTAGTCATAGGAAAGAACGAAGTCGCAAATAACCAAGTCACTTACCGTGTTCGTGGTTCATCTTTGACCAAGACAGTCTCTATCGATGAGTTCTTCGATATCTTGAGAAATGATTGTGAAAACCATTTGATCAAACCTCTTCCAATCGAAGAAAACAAATAAATTAAGTAGATTATATTTTAAAAAGGATGGGCAGTGCTCATCCTTTTTTTATATATAATTTTTTATATAAAAAAACGGCTTTAAGCCGTTCTTTGTAAAGGAATATTCTGAAACTTGTAGGAATTAATTAACAATTTAACTATCTAAAGATCAAGATGGTGTCATCGTCTTGATCATTGACAGGGTTTGGTGCGTTGACGATCTTAGCACCAGATACAGTGTCAGAATGATTAATAGTAAGGCAAGCAGTAACTATTCCTGCTATAACAGCCGCAGGCACTACGAAAAGTGATACTAAAGCTATGATTTTTTTAACTTTTTTGCTGTTTCTCTTCTTATAAGTCTTTTCAATACGATTCTTTTTAACCATAATCAGTACCTCCTTTCTATTACTCTCATCTTGGCACTTTCACTTCTAGGATTGAATTCAAGTTCATCTTTGTCAGGAAGAATAGGTTTCTTTGTAAGAATCTCGTATGGGCATTTTTCATCTTCTGTTGGAATAGGCAAGAAACGATTAAATGTCTTCTTCGGTGCATATTTCATAAAGATGTTCTTAGCAATTTCATCTTCTTCACTGTTGAAGGTAATAATTGCAAGTCTACCCATTGGATTTAGGAATTCTACAGCTTGGCTCAATCCATTGATCAATTCATTCTTTTCGTCATTAACTTCATAACGTAGAGCCATGAAAGTTTGTTTCGCAGGATGTCCTTTCTTTCTAAGAATTCTTTCAGGAAGAGCTTTTTTAATGACATCGACCAATTCAAATGTTGTCTCGATTGGTTTCTTAGCTCTTTCTTCAACTATTTTTCTTGCTATCGGACCAGCGAACTTCTCTCCACCATATTCGAATAGTATTCTCTTCAATTCATCAGCCGAATAAGTATTAACTACTTCTCTAGCTGTCAACTTTTGTGTGTTGTCCATTCTCATATCGAGAGGTGCATCATATCGATAAGAGAATCCTCTTTCAGGATCATCGAATTGAGGTGATGATACACCGATATCCATAAGAATGAAATCAGCACCACGCAATCCATATTCTTTCAAAGTAGGAATTGCTTGGGAGAATTTCGAATGAAACAACTTGTGAGACTGGCTGTAATGAGATAACTTTTGCTCCGAATATGATAGAGCAGCAGGATCTCTATCAAATCCATATAAAGAAGCTGTATCATCTACCATCTCCAAAATATTTGAAGAATGTCCTGCTCTACCTATAGTCATATCTACAATGACCATATTTGGAATATCAGTCCTGACAAATGACAATACTTCCGTCAAAAGTACTGGGATATGAATGTTATACTCAGTTACTTGTTCTGCGGCACTTGTTTTAGAGCGTTCTGAGCTAGACATGAGTAATCATCCTCCCCTTTCTTCTCAAGTTCATTGAACTTATCTGTATCCCATAATTCAATGTGAGTCATTCTTCCAACAAATGTGACACTTTTAGAGATTCCAGCTTTGTTTAACAATGGCTTTGATAACTGAATTCTGCCGTGGGAATCAATCTCAATTTGATTTGATTGAGAGAAGAAGATACGTTTCAACTGACGATTGTTGGCATCGAAGTCGCTGAGTTGTTCATATTGTTCAGCCATCTTCATGTAAGCATCTTGTGGATAAAGTTCGATGTTTCCATCAAAGCCGATTGTAGCAAAGACGATAGAGTCAGTAAAAGCACCTCTGTCTTTATTAGGCAAAGTAATGCGGCCTTTATCGTCTAAGTTATGAACCGACAATCCTAGGAACATCGACAATCCACCTCCCCACGTGCCCTAATTCTACCATTTTTGAACACTTTTTCACACATTGTTTATTTTTCTTCCTTTTTTGCATTGACTTTTAAAGGCTAAAGCGCTAAAAATCTTAATATATTAGGTTTTTTGCTTATCTTTAATAGTGGGTGATTAGTGGGAAAATTTTAAGAAAAAGAATAAAAAAAGCGAGTTTTTTCCTCGCTATAAATTTAATTTGATTGTTTTTCCCTTTTTAGTGGGTAAAAATGGGGAGATATCATTTCAAGTTTTTGAATGGGTTGTCTTGTTTATTCTCAGTTAAATTTTTATAGTCTTTCTCAAATTCATCCTCACTATAAACGACATATCCATCTCCCTCGACTTTTGTCAAAGGAACAGTGGAATAGACAGGAGGAATGGCATCATAGAACAAAGCCAAAAGAGTAGGCTTCAAATCGTATCTTCCATCTGAATCAGGCAAGATATCAGCCATTTCTGGATCACTAGATAAAGACAATTCACAATTTTCATCGATTGGATAATTCTTCAAAGTAAAATCGTGATCGTCCAATAAAGTAACTTCACCTTTCATAGTGATCTCGACCAACAGGAAATCAGCCATTGGCTTTACCATAGCTACAACTTCTAAGCAACCATTTTCTCCAAATCCTCTGACGCTAGGGCGGGGAGAACATTCTTCTTCGGTAGGCTTAAATGGGAAGTATTCCGTCTCATTATCACCTGTTCTCAACAATCTAGGATCGATATATAATCCATCAGACAATTTATGTCTAATCACATTTTTTTCTTTATTATTCATTATTAATTCTCCTAAGCAGCCAATTCCATAGGAAGCTTTGAAATCAAGGCATTGACAACATCATTGACAACAGCATTAATTTCATTGTCCTTTAAGGTGTGATCACCCTCCAAGGCCAAGGTTATTCCAATGGATTTCTTCAAATCACCTTCATAGTGATCGAAGAGAGTTACACTCTTCAATAAGCTCTTACCTGCTTTTTTAGCTAACAATTCGATATCGTGGTAAGAAACCTCACCATGAAGAATAAAGGACAAATCTCTAAAAACTGTAGGATGAATTCCATAAGGAAGGAACTTTGTACGACCAGTCTTGATTCCAAACAAAACACCTAAATCCAATTCACCTACCAAATATTCTTCATCGAACTTTCCAGGGTTCAAAGCTCCGAAAGTTCCAAGCAAGCTTTTACCGACCATGATGTCGGCACTCTTTCCAGGATGGAAACTAGAATTCTTGCTCTTTACAATACTATATCTATTCTTTTGAATTCCAAGATTTACTAATATAGCTTCTATGATTCCGCTCAAATCGTAGAAATCATAAGGTCTAGCTCCAAATCCTTCCTGATCTTGTTTATTTCCATGCAAAACAATTCCTAACAATCTTCTATGACCTATAGGTGAATCGATTGAAGAAATTTCAAAGAATCCGAAATCGCTCTTTTTATGGGAAAGATTATATTGAACAGTTTCAAGTAACGAAGGAATTAAATCCACTCTGACATATTCGTGATCGTTAGTAAGAGGATTTGAAATCTTATAACATGGAGTATTTTCAAAGACACGAATTTGATTTGCTTGTTCCTGACTTACCAAAGTAAAAGTCATAACACCATATAATCCATTAGAAATCAGCAAGTTTCTAATATTCCATTCACTTTCTTGTTCAAAGGAAAGCTTGCCTTGGGTCAAAGGCATTCCTTTCAACGAGAGTGAAATTCTATCAGCTGAATAAAATCTAAATACTTCCTCATCAATATCAGCTTGTTGTTTTAAATCCACACGCCACAAAGGTGAAATCAACTTGCCATCTTTATCTTTAGAAATGGAGTATGCAGTCAATACACGATCGACTTCCTCTTTAGTATAATCACTTCCAAGTCTATGGTTTGTCTTTTCCAAAGAATAATCAATTGGTGCAGGTAAAGACAACTCACCTTTAGTTGAAGTAGAGAAAGATTCGATGGTAGATTCTGGGAAGACTTTTAATAACAAGTCGAGCATGACAGACAATGATTCATCACTCATCAAAGGATTGACTCCTTTGGCAAACAAAAGAGAAGAAGGTGAAGATAATCCAAGTCTTGCACAGGTGTGACGTATATTTGCATGATAGAATGAAGCAGCTTCAATCAAAATATCATTTGTATTCTCATCCACCATTACATCCTTTCCGCCCATAATTCCACCCAAACATAAAGGTTTACCTGAAGATGTGATTACCAAATCACCTTTCTTTAAATCGTATGTTTTATCATTCAAAGCGAGGAACTGACCTTCATAATCATCTCTGATTTCCAATGGATATGAAGAAATTTTAGAGCTGTCATAAATATGGAAAGGCTGACCAGTCAAAACCATTGCATAATTTCCAACATCTACCAAAGGATCTACACTTCCATAACCAGATAGAAGTAAATTATGAGCAATCTTCTGTGCAATTGTTTTGTCGAAGCCTTTCAAATGAACTTTAGCTAAGGAGAATTTCTTAGCAAAATCAGATGAAGTCAATGCTAGATTTTCTCTTTTTAAATAAGAAATATCAAATTCATCGACACCTAAGTACTTCTCCCCAGTTAAAGCACTGACTTCCCTTGCAAAGCCGATCAAAGAAAGGGCGTCGGGTCTATTTGGCAAAACATTGACATCGAGCAAGGTATCTTTAAGACCCAAGTGTTCCAAAATCTCAGTATCACCAATCTTGAAGCTATCATCCAATTCATGAATTCCATCAGTTTCTTTAGAAGGAAGAAGATTGGCGGGAACATCGAGTTCAACTAATGAGCAGCACATTCCATTAGAAGGATAATTTCTTATGACACCAGCCTTGATAGTCTTTCCTAAACTAGGAAGGTCACATCCTGGTAAAGCGACGATGACTTTGATTCCTACTCTTGCATTTGGGGCTCCACAAACTATATCCAAAACACCTATAGCACCACCACAATCAACTTTTAAAAGATGAAGGTGATCACTTTCAGGATGTTTTTGACATTCGATGATTTTACCTACAACCAATTTGGAAGCTTGAGTCATTTGACGGACTTCTTCTACTTCAAATCCAGCAAATGTCAATCTTTCAACTAATTTTTCACTAGTCCAAGAAGATAAATCGACTAATTGAGAAAGCAAATTATATGAGACCAACATAAATTAATCCTCCTTAGAAAACTGCTTTAAGAAATCGACATCATCAGTATAGAACCTATGTATATCGTCGATTCCATATAAAAGCATTGCAACACGTTCAATTCCTACTCCGAATGCAAAGCCTTGATATTTGTCAGGATCTATTCCATTTAATCTGAACACATCCGGATTGACCATACCTGCACCTAATATTTCAATCCAACCAGAACCTTTGCATAAGCCACAACCTTTTCCATGGCATTCAAAGCATGACAAATCCACTTCAACACTAGGCTCAGTAAATGGGAAGAATGAAGGACGGAATCTAGCAGTGACTTTGGGACCGAATAGATACTGAAGAAGATCGGTCAAAGTTTTTTCGAGGTTTCCAAGATTGACATCTTCACCGATGACCAATCCCTCTACTTGACCAAATTCATGAGAATGAGTAGCATCGTTATCTCTACGATATACTTTACCAGGGCAAATAACTTTCAACGGAAGTTTTAAATCTTTAGCCTGCATAACTCTAGCTTGAACAGGTGAAGTATGGGACCTCAACAGCATTCCTTCGGATATAAAGAATGAATCTTGCATATCTCTGGCAGGATGATCTTTTGGAATGTTGAGGCATTCGAAATTGAAATAATCAGTCTCTACTTCAGGTCCATCCTTTACCTCATATCCATATCCGACGAAGAAATCCTCAATCTTCTTCACTACTTTTTCAAAAGGATGCTCACTTCCTTTACCGTAAGAATGACCTGGAAGAGTGACATCGATAGTTTCCTTTTCTAGTCTTTCATTTAATTTTCTCTCTTCAATCAACTTTTTTTGCTCATCGAAAATAAATGCTAATTTTTCCTTGATCTCATTAATTCTTTGACCAAAAGCTTTCTTTTCCTCATTAGGAATATTCTTCATTTGAGCAAAAAGACTGGTCAAAGGTCCTTTCTTTCCAAGATATTTTGCCTTTGAATTCATCAATGAAGGCATATCTTTGCACGATGAAGCCTCATCTTTTGCTTCAGTCAAAATCTTTTCATTATCCAAGTTTTCCATATCTATTCCTCCAATTAATTGTTATCATCGCCTAGATTTAAGGAAGACAACAAATCCTGTGATAGTTTATCGGTGTCAACATCTTCACTCTTATCTTCCGGCTCTTTAACTTTTAATTCTTCATTTAATCTTTGAACTTCATATTCGGAAGCTTTTTCCTTTTGGGATAACTCAGCCAACGAAGAACAAAGTTCATCTTTTTCCTTCTTTAAGTTTTCTATCTCTTCTTTCAATGAATCGATAGTGGAATCGTTCGCCGAAGAAGAAACATTTGCTAACTTTTCATTCAAAGAACGAATTTCTTCATCTTTTTCATTTAATTGATCATTTAATTTAGATATCTCATTTACTTTACTATCAAGAGTAGAGCTTGTCTTCTTTAAGGAGTCCGACTTCTCATCTACAATCGAATTTAGCCTTGCGATTTCAGTTTCAGAATCCTTGTTCTTATTAAGCAATTCTGCAATATTCTTATCTTTTTCAACAATGGATTTATTCAATTCATCCTTTGCATCAGAAAGAATTTGAATTTCGTTTGTTGCTGAATTAATCTGGTCTTCATATGAAGAAATCTTGCCGTTCAATTCATTATATTCATTATCTTTATCTACCAATTCATTTTTAAGTTTTTCATTTGAAGAAGTCAATTCGGAATTGATTTCATTCAAAGATGAAAGCTTTTCATTCAATTGATTGATTTGATTAGAAGACTCCTCAATCGTTGAATTCGATGTATTGCGTTCTTCATTCAAACGATTCAATGATTCTTCTAATTCAGAAATCTTCTTATTTGTTTCTTCTACCAGTTGTGAATTGTTTTGTTTCAAAGCTTCTATGGATGATTTCAATTCAGCTATTTCAGAATCCTTCTTTTCTATCAAAGCAGCATTAGAAGAATTATTGTTGTTAAACTCAGCCTTAAAAGAAGCTAAGTCAGCTTCAAGTCCGGCCTTCTCATTATTTAAGACTTCTAATTCAGAAATCTTCTTATTTGTTTCTTCTACCAGTTGTGAATTGTTTTGTTTCAAAGCTTCTATGGATGATTTCAATTCAGCTATTTCAGAATCCTTCTTTTCTAGAAGATCTACATTGGATGAATTGCTGTTGTCGAAATCGTTTTTGATGGTGGAAAGGTCTAGTTGAAGTCGATCATTTTCATTCTTCATCTCTTCTAATTTAGAATTCAGTAATTCCTTCTCTTTTTGAATCTCATCAAACTGATTCTTCAAAGAATCAAAGCTGTAATTCATGTTGGACAAATCAACATTTAAGTTAGAAATCCTATTTGAATATAAGCGTTCATTTCTTTTCTTCTCTAAGACGAGATTTCTATTCTTTTTCTCTAGATAATTCAATGTGCTTTGCTTCTGGTCAGCTTCTATCAAAAGTTCTTTCAACTGGTTGGATAACAAATGATTTACGAAGCTCATCCTTTGCAGTTCTTTGACAGATGACAACCTATCTTTTTGACCCTCTTTGGAAAGATTGATATTGGCATTCTTCAAGCTTGTTGAAAGCAGAGTCAAATACTCGTTTTCTTTATTCGAATCATCGAGTTTTGATTTCAGGGCTGGAACTTGAGCTTCTAATTCATCTTTGATTTTAATTAAATCGTCCAACTTATCAGCTTCATTTTTTCTCGATTCTTCGATTACATCCTTGGATTGCTCCAATTGAGACAAAGCTTTATCCTTCTCATCAAGTTTCTTTTCTAGTTCATCAATCTTTGCCAATTCTTTTTCCAAAGATTCAATTTTATCTTTAAGCTGGGGAATTTGTTCATTCTCTTGCTTCAAAGAAAATACAACATCTTCCAAATGAGATTTATCTTCTCTTTGTTTATTTATCTCCTCATTCTTTTTGGATAAATCATCCTGAAGTTTCTTATTCTCTTCAACTAATTTTTCATCATCAACACTTTCAACCACTTTAGCTTCATTAGAGATGGATGAATCATTATTTTCAGATTTATCATCTAAAGAATTCGATGATTCCTCATATGGCTCAGCAGTTGTTTCCTCAGTTATATTTTTATTAATAGGCTCTTCTTCTTTAGATGAGTTAGAGAAATCTTCTTTATTGTCATCTGATTGATTTTGCTCTTGTTGAACACTTTCTTTATTAGATTCAACATCTTCATCGGATTTTAAATCTACAGAGCTATTGATCAACTTAGACATGAAATCAGGTAAAATCAAATCATCCTCATCATCCTTTTGATCAGGTTCAGGAAGAATGTCAGGAGACACGTCAGGAGCTAGTTCAACTTCGCCAGTTATCACTGCTTCATCTTCTTTCTTGTTGAAATGACATGCGACAACACCGACTGAAACTTCAGGATTTTGTTCTTCGCTAGTAGCTAATCCAAAGATAATATTGGCCTGGGTTCCACAAGCTTTCTTAATATAATTTACAGCTTCTTGAGTATCGCTCAAAGATAAATCGTTACCACCTGAAATATTCACAATTAAAGATTGAGCACCTTTAATCGAACATTCCAACAATGGAGAAGAAACTGCATTAATAGCTGCTTTCAAAGCCTTCTTTTCGCCTTTGGCAGAGCCGAAGCTAATTAATGCAATTCCGGAGTTCTGCATAACAGATTTGACATCTGCGAAATCCAAATTGATAACACCGGAATTTTGAATGAGATCTGCGATAGTTTTAACGGCCAACGATAAGACTGAATCAGACTTTCTAAAAGCACCGTAAACACCTTGGTCCGCTTCTTTAAGGAACAATCTATCGTTAGGAACAACGATATATGAATCGACATTCTGTTTAAGTTTGTTGATTCCTTCAACAGCATTGTTATGACGGGACAATCCTTCAAAACTAAATGGCTTGGTGATGACTGCAACAGTCAACGCACCAGCTTCTTTTGCAGCCTTGGCAATGATTGGACTAGCACCGGTACCCGTTCCACCACCCATTCCGGCGGCAAGGAATACCATATCAGCACCCTTTACGATTTGCTTAATCTCAGATAAAGATTGGGATGCCGCTATTTCACCCATTCTAGGTATACCACCGGCACCTCTACCTCTTTTCTCACCACTACCCAATAAAAGTTTGTTGGAGCACATGGATTGATTCAAAGCTTGAGCATCAGTATTCATAACCCAAAATTCTACATGTTCAATCTTATCTTTGATCATTTTGTTTACAGCATTACAACCAGCTCCACCGGCACCGATTACTATAATCTTGCAATGATCCTCGTAACTCTTAATATCTTTAGTAGATAAATCATGAGAATTGTTTATATTTTCAATCATTTTTCTGTCCTCCTTTTATTACGATTTGGAACCATTGACTGGGTCTCTAGCCAAGACTCTAGTCATGCTGTCGTTACTTCCAAGATAGGTATGCCTATCAGCCAGTAACAACCCACCTGCTAAATCCGTATAAGTCCTTAAGTGAGCTCCAATCAGATTGACCGGTAGATCAGCTGTTTTAATGCCCAACGTAGATTCACTATAATTGACTATACCATTTATTAGGCTTCCACTTCCGCTTAGAAGCATTACATTTGGTGCAACATATGATCCATTATTTGCACACTCATTTTTAATAACTTTATCAATCTTATCGAACAATTCTTTCAATCCGTTCTTTGCTTCTTCAATGAATTCGATTTGGCTAAACCCATTTTCAATTTTCATTGGAATAGGAATCGTAGGATCAACACCTATGGATTGAAGAAGATCGTCCGCCTTAGCCTTTGATATTTTTAAATCTGACGATATTTTATTTACGACACTTTGAATGCCATATGGAATATCTATCACTTTTGTGATGAACCCATTCTTCAAGAAAGCAAAGCCAGTAAAGCTATTCTCCAAATAAACATAAACCAAATTAGACAATCTATTCTTAGTAGAAAAATTGACCATTTTTTTATAATAATAAAAAGCTGAAGCATATGTGGATATGTTCTTGAATGAAATATCAAATCCGGCTTTCCTCACCACATCAATAAATTGGTCGTATGTCGACCTTTTCATAAGTATTCCAGCAGAAGTGATGCTGAGGCAACGACAAGTCTTACCTAAATGAAAATCAAAATATGTCTTCTTATCCTCTTCTTCATTTTGACTTGAAGCATATTGATAAAACAATGGCACGATATCGATAGAATATGCGTCTTTATCATAGCTCAATGAATTGCCGAAGATATTTACACAGTTCTTCACATCGGTATAGTTGCAAGTGACATTGGATATATAAGTTCCCTTTTTATCGTTGATCAATGTACATCCTTCACAAGGCATGAGCAAGGCGACATTGTTGATATTTTGATTCATGTTCTTTGCTAATTCACCGACAGCCTTTTGAATAGCTTCAACAGCTCTATTTTGGTCGACCAATTGCCCATCGACTACCAAACCACTACATCCGATATCGACGGCGTTTGCGACATAAGGCATATTGTTCATTACATAACCAGCCATAGCTTTAACACCATCTGGATAAATACTAACTACGGTAGTAAATTTGAAGTCATTCATATTTCAAGCCTCCTTATTTTTCATATTTGATGGCACTATTTATTGTATAAACAAGCGTATACCAACCATCAACCTTCAACGATTTATCTTTGAACTTGGAAACAAACTCATCATTTTTCTTCTTAAATTTTGATAGCGATCCTTTTGTGAGTTTGTCGATTCCAAGAATGCGATTTTCATGAGAGAAATCAAACAATAAGTCTTTATCAACTCTTACTCTTAAATTCAAGTCAGGTTCACTTTCACTTTTCCAATAAAACAAATATGAACCAGAACTAGCATCATATCTAACACCTCTTAACCCTAAACTAGAATTAGGGTCATATTTTTCTAACAATTCCCAGGCATAGAATAAATTAGGTATAGAAGTTGAATGATTATCTCCTAAAGATGGATCATCCAAGAAAGGAACTAATTTGGATTTCTTGTCGGGGTAGTGATTTAAGATCCAATCTTCTTTCTCAGTGTTATCAGCACTAGAAACAGGATACAAATTGCCATCAGTTAGGTAGTTTTGCTCATCGATTGAAACGATAGGAAACAAATCAGCAAAACTAACTTTCAATGAAAAAGGAGTCTTAGTGACTACTGGCTCGATTTTGTCGCAAACAAAATCAGCATTTTTCAAATTCGAAGCTGCTTTTTTTACGTCTACAAAAGCAGAATAAGTGTCATCTGTAAGCCCAAGTCCACTAATTATGTCATTCCTACTGATCAGCGTAGTTCTATTCAGCATCTCATCACTTTCAGAGAAAACTTTTTGAGTTCCTTTCAAGTATGTTTCAACATGCAAAGAACGTACTTTAGCTTGAGGAATTGTCAAATAAACGATTAAGAAAACTATTGATGAGCAGAAGAAAACACCGCTAATAATTTGTTTCCAAAGCAAATTTTTCTTAATTCTTTTAACTTCGGCAACTCCATCGAAAGACTCCATCAAAAAAGCCTCCTAAGATACTTTTAATATTATATATTAAAAGAGATAATTTCTTAGAGGTTTTATATATTATTTGCTAGCCTTTAGAAGCTTCTTTGCTCCATCCAAAGAATTGTTGATTGAGCGATAGTAAGACATGAATAATTTTCCACTTTTTTTCAAAATAGTTTTAGCATTCTCATCTATTCCCCTCATTCCACCGACAAAAAAGAATAAGCTCCTCCAAGGATGTGCAAAAATATCGCTGACAGTGTCACCATAAAGACCTTGAAGAAAATCAAATATGACATCCAAAGTCATCTTTATTTCATCGACTTGCATATCTTCAAAAATCGATATGGTCCATCTTTTTATTGTGTAGGAAATAGGGTCGAAGTTCCCTCTCACAAAGTCAGTTCCCTGAATTTTCCAAAGATAGACATCGTGTTGAAACACTATCAAGCCTTTGGAGTCGACTGGTTGAACGGGGAAAGGAGAGTACAAAATCATACCGACTACAGATTGGTTTGGGGCTAATGAGACAACCTTGTCTTGAATGCTTTCAAATTCACCCTTGAGCAAAACATCCTTCCTAAATCCAGGGCCATCAATAATATAAGCCTTAATAAATCTTTCTTCTCTCAATGACTTAGGAAGATTTAAAGCGACATAAGAAGCTAAATTTCCACCTTTTGAATGACCACCGAAAATAAATCCTTTTCCTTGAAAGTGATTCATGCTTTCTTTGACGTACTTCATGGCATCATTATGAGAAGGAATACTACCTAAAACACCTAAATCAAAGTCTTCTTTCCAGCCATTAAAAGTAGCATCAGTACCTCTAAAACTAACAAAAGCAACTTTAGGATTTACAATGATAGTACAGGCTGCAAACTGCTCAGCCTTTCTCAATGAAAAATGAGAGTGAAATCCACAGATGGACATATTCATATATCGTGGACTACGCATCATAATCTTGAGGAGATCCATATCTTTCTTCTCATAGGTTCCAAGTTTTACTCCATTTACGACTTTAAGCATTCTAATCCCTAATTCATGAACTGAGATATGCTTATCAAACCTAGCTTGAACATAGCTTTCCAACGGAAAATAGGAAATTCTACAAAGGACTACTGCATCGACATTGTTGAAAGGATGGTGAGAACTAATCTTATTACAGCCTTGACTTTTTACGTATCCAAATAGATCAGTGACTTTTTCTTTCTTCTCTTTTTTCACTTCAATATTCTTGGCTTTCGTTTTTCTCATACTTCCACCCCTTTCAATCCCATAATTGATATTGTATCAAAATTTAAAGTATAAGACTAATATAAAGGTAAGGCTTTATCAACCTTGAAAGAATAGGTTACAGTGTTTCTAAATTCATCTTTTACCATTTCACCTATCAGCAGAATATCATTACAATCATTCGAGTCTAAGAAATCTGCTCCGTTGAAAAAGACTATCTTTCTTTTTTCCTTATAAGCTCCATCATTCAAAGGCAATAGAATATGTTTCTTCCTTAATCCAGAAACTAAAAATTCTCTTTTGATTCTCAATCCAAGCCGTGGCTTTTCAAATCCGATACCAAATGGCTCTAAACTTTCAAATGCATTAAAAGCTTCCATTCCTATATCTTCAAAAGAAATTTCCATATATGAATTATTTATTTCTTTAGGCTGAATTCCATCCAATAACAAAGTTAATTTAGAAATGATTTCATCTTTGTTATTTCTATCAAAAGAGAATCCACAAGCTTGTGCGTGCCCACCATGGTCTTTTAATAAACACCTTATTTCAGGATCATCTATTATTTTATCCAAGGAATATTCTTCAGTCGATCTAAATGAAGCGATAACATCATTTTCATCGCATTTAGATTTGCATAATACCAATATAGGTCTTTTCAAATTATTGGTGTCCATCAATCTATTGGCCAATAATCCAGACAATCCAGAAGGACAGACATCATTGTCGGATAAATCCATCAAATACATACTATTCAAGTCTTTCAATTCACCTTTATTCATCACATCTTGAACAATGATCTTCTTTTGAATAGATACATGGTCGATATAATCTAAAATATCAGCACCATTATGCGTAGTATCTCCTTCGAGGTAGTAAACACCGATATTAGTCGCATTTCCACCTTTCACTCTAGCGATGGAATTTAGTTTTGAATTGATAGAGAAATTTATATCATGATAAGTAAAAACATTTCTATCAAGAAATTTATCAACCAACCTAGCTATGTTTGAATAGCCCTGATGAAATGGATCCAATAGACTTTTAACGCCCTTATTTAAATAAATCAAACCCAATTTAGCCAATGCAAGATTAGATTTGACATTCAATGACATGCAGTCTGAAAAGACAGCCAAAGAAGCTAATGTAAAGAAATAATTAACTGCTTCCATTCTATCTACATATCGTTTCAAATTTAGGCTATCATCCATCAAGATTCTTTCCATAACAACTAAAGCCAAGCAAGCAGCCGATACATCGTTTCTATGGTAGATCAGGCAATTATCAGTTCCAAAAGGAGGATATGAATTTTTCTGCTCTTCATGATGATCCAAAACTAATACTTTGACATCATGATCTAACAAAAATTGAATTTCTTTCTTTTTGGTTATACCATTATCAACTGCAATAATTCTCTTATAACCGGCCTTTATCATCTTATCCAAAATAGAAATGTTCAGGCCATATCCTGTGTCATATCTGGAAGGAATATAAAAGCCGACGTTTTTCAATCCTGATAACTTAAGTCCTAAATGTATGATAGTAGTAGAAGTAAGTCCATCAACATCATAATCACCATATACGGCAATCTTATCATTAGCTTTGATTCCATCAGCTATAAATTTAACTGCTTTGTCAAAATCATTAAACGATGATGCAATCGCACCTTCTTCAGGGTATTTAGTCAAACAAAGTACATCTTCCTTCTTGGGTGTTTGACTTCTCTCCAAAAGCTCTTCCTCGTCAATTCCAAGATAATCCACCAATTTCTTTATAAAAGATTGCATCATAACCTTCTTTCAAAAAAAGCCAGTATTCACTGGCTTTTATAAATTACCAATTCTTATAATCGTTGACTCCAGGAACGATTGTTTCTTTGGCTTCGTCTGGGTCAGCTTCAATAATCTTCTTAGGCTTGCTGGCTTTCTTCTTCTTTTGATTTTGTATTTTTTCTTCAGCTCCAGTGAAATGAATATGAGTTCTAAGGAACAAATATAGATAAGGAGTGAAGAAATATGACAAACCAATTCCTATCAATGATACTAAGACCATTCCTACAAACATAGGTAAGCAACTGGTTCCCATCAAGGCCATTCCAAAGACACTGAAGGAAAGAACAACAACAATGACACCTAACGAAATAGCTTGATTTGCTTTGACACTCAAAGAACCTATAACAAATCTCTGATTAATATCTTTTGTCTTTTTCAACTTGAGAGAACGTAGATATTCACTATTCTTTTCAAAGAAGAAGATATTGAATATTCCAAGAATCATAGATCCGACCACCACTCCGAAAGCAGTGAAGGCTGAGAAGGCGATTCCACATACACTCATCAAAGCAAGGACGAATACGACAGACGCAGCACTGAACGACAATTCGCAAATAAAGGCACAAAGACCAAAGCGAATAAATACATATAAAGCTAAGATAAACACACCAAGGGCTAATCCGGCGAAGAACCACGATTCATAATAAGCGACAGCGGAAGATTTAGAAACACCTGCAGTCAATCTATAGCCTTTAGAATATTTGTTCTTCAAGGTAGTATTGGCAAATCCTTTGGCAGCAGTCATATTTGTCTGAGAATCAGAAGTAGTAACTGTGCTATTGGTTGTCAAGGTATCCATAGCTTGCTTCAAAGCAGTCAAGGACGAAGAATCCGAAGGCTCTTTATCCAAAACGAATGAAGCATAGACAACACTGAATTCACCCTTTCCTGCCAAGACCTGAGCATCGTTTTGAAGTGTCACTATTTGGAATTCACCATTTTCTAATGAAAATTCAAGTCCGACAGTATCCAAATAAGTATCGACATAGTTCTCATCGATGGCAATGTCCTTTTGTTCCAAATAAGTTTTGGCGACATTACCAAAGGCTCTTTCAGAATGCAAATATTTGACAACATTTTCACCAGTGTTAGTAGTAAAATCAATCTTTCCTTGCTGGTTGTCTCCTAAATAACCAGTAGCGGTTGTCATGATATCAATGCGGTACTCACTCTTGTAATTACCGGCTCTAGCAAACATCTCATCGCCACCTTTGATGCCACCCATGACACCGAGACCGACAACACCTAATAAAGCCAAAGAAGATAGAACTATTGTTCCAACCATAGTCCTCTTCTTCTCTTTCTTGGTAGGAGCATTCTCTTCACGTTTAGGAAGTGCAGATTCTGAATCAACAACATAGACAGGTGTATTGTTATTCTTAGTCTTATATCCAAAAATTCCATAATTCTTCTTAGGATTCTCAGCAAGACCAGTAGTCAACCAATATAACATCCACTTTGTAAAGTAGTTGGTGATCAAGAAAGCCAATACTGAGCCGATAGTGATGACACCAGTTGCAACCTGAGTCATATCCTTAGTCAAGAAGAATGTAGAGATTGCGGCAAGGAATGTTCCGGCGCAGATATCCACAGTCAACAAGTAAGACTTGTGATAGCCTTCTTTGTTAGCCTTAACCAAATCACGTCCTTTAGACAACTCATCTTTGACACGTTGGAAGTAATTGATATTGATGATGACACCTAACAAAGTAGACAAAACCAATCCGATAACAGCAGCAGGGCTGAATTCAAATCCAAGAGCAGAGAAGACAAGAACATTCAAAGCTAATGAGGTGGAATTTGAAATGAACGATACAACACCAGACCAACCATAGACACAAATCATCACTACGAAAATAACAACATAAGCTACAACAAATCCAATAATTGTATAAAGCAATGCATTCTCGCCTAATCTTGGTGAAACTGAAGTATCAGAATAGGCTAAGCTTATATCAAAGCCATAATCTTCAGCATTGATAGCAGCAACATATGCTTTAGCGGAAGAAATTGTCCATTCGTGAGAAGTGTTGTCGGCATCTTTGTACGAGGTCATCTTGATTGAAGTATCATCTGTAGAGAAGGCCGAATCTGTAGAGTCGCGGAACAAGATTTTAGATTTCACTACTCTATCACTAGCGACATCCTTGTCGGAAGGATAAGCCTTGGCATATGTATCTGTACCTGCTATATAGTTTCTCCAGATGAACATTTGCTTCTGGAGAGAGGAATCTTTGACACCTTCAGCCTCTTTGACGAATCCGTCCCAAGTCGATTTGTCTTTTACATGAAGCAAAACATAAGGCTTTCCTTCATCATATTTAACCTCAGCTGGAGTTGAGCTTGCAAAGAAATCAGTACCAGTATGATAATGGTTTTCAGCATCTGTGACAGTCAAAGTGCCAGTGCTAGAAATCAAAAGCTTAATATTTTCCAACTCTGAAGAAGATGTTTGGGTCAATGTGACACGAAGACGTTGATAATTATCACCATCTGTATTTCCTTCAGAATCGATTTGAGGATAATCAGAGCTATAAGATGGATCGTCAGGATTCATCAAAGTGACTTCTGCACCTCTAACACCCGCAGCATTGAGTCTTTCCATGACCATATTGTCAATGTCAATATCGGTAAGATCTTTAGCAGTTTGAGAACTAGAAGAGTCATCAGAAGTGACGTCAGCTCTTTTTGTGATGTCATAGACGAGTGTGATGCCTTGACCAAAATCATTCGATAAGTTGACCATGTTCTTGATAGGCTGAGCCAAGAACAAAACTGATAATACTAATGTCACCACCATAGTGACGAATGCAAAGATACGTCTTTTCATGCAAAACCTCCTTAAAGAGACAACAAAAAAGCTTCTTACGAAATAATCCAAAGTACTATACAAATTAAGAATAAATCAATCAACCTATTATACTTTGGTATGTTTTCATTCCTGCTTTCCAAGGTGTTGGTAAGCTAATTTAGTAGGCACACGACCCCTAGCTGTTCTGTCGATAAGACCCGATTGAATCAGGTAAGGTTCATAAACATCCAATATATTTTGAGCATCTTCTCCCACAGCTGCCGCAATAGAATTGACGCCAACAGGTTTTCCGCTAAATCTATCGATCATAGTTTCCAATATTTTTCTATCAGAATCATCCAAGCCCAATCCATCAATTCCAAGAGCGTCCATAGTGGATAAAACTAGAGGTAAATCGATTGTCGACTTTTTTTGAAAAGATGCAAAATCGCGAACTCTACGATAGAATCTATTGGCGATTCTCGGTGTTCCACGACTTCTAGATGCAATCGCATTAGAAGCGTCTTGGGTCAAAGGCATATGATAAACCTTGGAGGTTCTTTGAATAATTTCAGACAACTCCTGAATAGAATAAAAATTCAATTTAGCTACAATCCCAAATCTATCTCTCAAAGGCTCGGATAAATCTCCAGGTTTAGTAGTAGCACCAATCAAAGTAAATGGTTTTAAGGTGACATCTATAGATCTAGCGTCAGCATCTCTTCCAACCACGACGGAAATGGTAAAGTCTTCCATCGCAGAATATAAGATTTCTTCGACAGTTTTAGGCATTCTGTGAATCTCATCTATAAAAAGAACATCGCCCGCTTGAAGACTCGAAAGAATGCTGGCCAAATCGCCGACTCTAGCCAGTGCAGCACCAGATGTCATTCTAATATTTGCACCTAATTCATTGGCGATTACATGGGCCAGTGTCGTCTTTCCTAATCCCGGAGGTCCATATAGCAAAACATGGTCCAAGGATTCACTTCTCTCCAAAGCCGCTTTGATAAAAATAGATAATGTCTTCTTAGCCTCTGTTTGACCGAGATAATCGTTCAACTTCAAAGGCCTGAGGGAAATTTCTTCCTCATCTTCCTTTTCCTCATCCTTTAAATCGTGAACGATGCTCTCTCTTTCAAGCATTTAGACTATCCTCTTTTACTAAGTAAAATCAAAGCCTTCTTCAAATAATCCTCAGTCGATAAACCACGATCTGGGATTTTAGTCATCACTTCGTCGATTTCTTCTTTTCTAAAGCCCATATTTTTCAAGCCGATAACAGCATCATCCAAATTCTTATCACCGGAACCCACTCCAGTTCCATAAGTCAACTTGCCTTTCAAATCCAAGACTATCTGTTTAGCAGTCTTTGGTCCAATGTTCGGCAAATGTGACAAAAAGACAACATCCGATGAATCGATTGCTTCTTTTACACGGCTAGAAGAAGAGCCACCCAAAATTGACATTGCACTCTTGGGTCCTACACCTTTTACCGAGATGAGCTTAATATACAAGGCTTTTTCTTCAAAAGTTTTAAATCCAATCAAATACTGTTCATCTTCCCTAGAATAAAAAGCAGTATAAATTCTAATAGTATCACCGATATTGTAATCTTCCGGATGGGAAACCAATACTTCATATCCAACTCCATTGCATTCGACGACTATAGAATCCTTTCCATGAATAGTTACAGTTCCGTGCAAATAGTAATACATTTTCCATCCTCCATTACATAATATAAACCATAAAAGACCTTAAAAGATCAAAAATTAAGCAGAATATGTAAATTCGAAATCCTTCAATATAATAGTTGCACCGTCTTCAATATTCATCTCATGCAACTTCTTATCTACACCAGATTTTTCAAGGAAGACTAAAATTCTCGTCATAGCATCATCACCTCTCAAAGAGAGCATAGAGAACTTATTGACGATAGTTTCACCTTCGATTCTATAAACACCAGGTTCAAGTTTGACAACTGTGAAAGGCACTGTTTCTTTATCTTCTGGCTTAAGAGTGTAGACCTTCTCCTTGTTGGGAAGATAGGATTCGGACAATGGAAATATAGGTGTGACTTTCAAAGTCTCAAACACTTCTCTGAGAACAGGCTTTAAGCCATCGCCTTCCAAGGTAGAAGTCACAAAAATCTTATATTTGTCTCCAGCTTTCTTCTTGAATTCATCTACTTTAGTCATATCTCCGTTCAATAAATCAACTTTGTTCAAAACAACGATCATCGGTCTATTTATCAATCCTAACGAATAGTCCTTCAATTCATCATTGATTTTTACAAAATTGTCAAAAGCCTCATCGTTTGAAATATCGACTACATGAAGGATAACTCTGCATCTTTCGATATGCCTCAAAAACGAAATTCCAAGTCCTTTTCCTAAATGAGCACCTTCGATAAGACCAGGAAGATCAGCCATGACAAAAGTCTCGTCGTTTCCTAAATCGACAACGCCCAATTGAGGTTCCAATGTGGTGAATTGATAATTGGCTACTTTAGCGTGAGCATTGGTCACCTTTCCAAGAAATGTGGATTTTCCAGCGTTAGGAAGTCCCACTAAACCACAATCGGCCAATAATCTCATTTCAAAATAAAGTTCGACTTTTTTACCAGGAGCACCATTCTCAGCAAACTTAGGGGCTTTTCTAACAGGGTTGGCATAACAGCTATTTCCTTTACCACCACGTCCACCTTCGCATGCCAAATAAGAGTCACCATCATGTGAAAGATCAGCTAAAAGGTTTCCTTCCATATCCTTGACGACAGTACCAACTGGGACAGGTAAAATGACATCAGGTGCATATTTACCATACATGTTTTTTTCATGACCATTTTCACCATTAGGGGCTTTGATAGTTTTACCGAAACGATAAGCAGTCAAAGTATTATATCCGGTTTGAGCCTTGATATAGATACTTCCGCCCTTGCCTCCGTTTCCACCGGCAGGGCCACCCATAGCTTTACCTTTTTCATGTAAAAATGCAACTTTTCCATCGCCACCTTTTCCAGAGATAAGGGTTACTTTAACACGATCAATCATATAAAAACCTCCATTAAAGAAAATGAGGCCTAATCGGCCCCATTATTCAGCATCTTAAAAAATGTGATAAGCCTTAAGAGACTTAGGCCTTGTCAGCAGAAACTGCAGGATAGACAGAAACTCTAGTTCTGTTCTTTCCAACACGCTCATACTTGACAACACCAGGAATCATTGCAAACAATGTGTCATCATGACCACGTTTTACATTTGTTCCAGGATGAATCTTAGTTCCACGTTGACGATAAATGACGGCACCAGCATTGCAGGTTTGTCCATCGGCAACTTTAGCTCCGAGACGTCTTCCAGCGGAATCTCTTCCGTTCTTAGTAGAGCTGACTCCCTTCTTAGAAGCGAACAGCTGGATATCAAACTTCAATTTCATTTTGTTTCCTCCTTGAGCCGGACATAATCCGGATAGTTCTTCGACAACTCCTTCAATTCTCTCACTATTACTTCAAGTACGACTTTGTCATGGTCACTTCTTTCGCTTTTTATGACTAATTGAGAGTCACCTTTTTTCATCTTAAGTTCATACCCATTAGGATCATCCAGACATATCAATCCACCCTGCCAAACTGATGAAACAGCAGCACAGTAAATATCGTATCCTTCTATATCATAACCAGCATGACCTTTGAGACTAATCTTTGAAAGTCTATTCAAAGTATAACTGATGAGAACTTCAATCAACGCATCAACTCCTTATAATTGGATAGACTTGATGGTTACCTTGGTGTAAGGTTGACGATGACCAGTCTTCTTACGATAGTTAGTCTTAGAACGATACTTGAAGACGATAACCTTCTTGTTCTTGTCTTGCTTGACAATAGTTGCTGAGACTTTTGCTCCATCGACATAAGGTGTACCAATCTTGGTGTTATCGCCATCGACTACGGCCATAACCTTGTCGAATACGAAATCGCTGCCGACTTCGCCATCCAACTTTTCAACTAAGACTGTCTCACCTTCAGAAACTTTCAATTGTTTTCCGCCGGTTTCAATTACTGCGTACATTTTTAAAATGTCCTCCTATAAATCTTTTCACTTAGACTCATTCATGGCGGTTTACTATTTAAAGTAATTAAAATTTACCGTAGTAAAATGGTTGCAGTCAGTGAAGGACTACAGCACAAAAGAATATACTATCTTTAGTCTTCAACTTCAAGAAGAAAATACTTCATTTGGAAAGATTTCTTTGTTTTTTGACCATAAAAAGAGAACAGTTTGTCATTTATTTACTTTGAACGATATTTTCTTCTTTCTAAAAGAATCTTCAATATGTTTATAATTTAAATCAGATTGAGATTTTAAATTGTACTTATTGATCAATTCAATAATTTTTTCTCCATCATCGATGAAATTTTGATAATTATCATTCTTTCTTTTCATCAATAGTAAATCTGCATTCAATTCATTCATCTGATATTTCATAGATGAAGTGGCAGGACCAAATTCATCGACAGGTTCGACTTTATTGTCTTCGAGATTCTTAAGTTTTTCGGTCAATTCTACAATTTCCTTTGAAGACTCCTCCATCTCTTGTTTGTTGTTGTTGAACAACCTATCAAATTCATCAATCTTATCCTTTAAATCATCACAAGATATACAAATATCTCTAAATGAAATGAATTTTCTACCTTTTAATTGTTCATTCATAGATTGTCTTATTTGTTCAATCTTATTTTGATTGGTAATTATTTGTTCGTTATACTCCTTCAATTTATTCTCAATTCTAGGAATACTAATATTGCGAAGTTCTATGCCTTTCTTTGCTAATTCTCTCTTTGAAATCTGATCAGCAATTATAGAACCTTGCCTTCTATATTCCTCCCTTTCCTTAGTCAGTTTAGACAATACATTAGGATATAGAGACCTGACAGAATTAAAATCTTTAGCACCGTATGGTTTTAAGATTTCGACACAAATTTTCTGGGCATCATTCCTAGAGGAATTAGCTTCATTCATCTGTTTCTTATAACTTTCGACTTCCTCTCTTTTTGCATTGACCAAAGATGTATCAGCTTTATTAGAAATAAGAGTATCTAATTCATCTTCAGCTTCATACATTTTGCCCTCATAATACTCTGCTTCTTCAGCTTGATCATCTATTGCAACTAATGATTGACCGATCAAATTTAATTTTTCTATAGCTTCACCTAATGAATCATATTGTTTTTCTAAGCTTTTATAAGATTCATCTAAATCCTTAGGCATTTTATCCAAGAAAGTCTCATTATTCTTAGCTACTGTATTTAAACTTTTTTGTTGATTTACTAAATCTTGGACCTTTTCTTTAATTACTTTGATTTCTTCATTCAAAGAATCGATTTCTTTATTTCCTTCATCATGTTTGAAATAAAAAGGTTTTTCTGCCTCTAGAGTTTTTAATTCTTCTATATCTTTATTATGTTCATCAATTTGTTTAGTTAATGATTCGACTTGTTCTTTAGATGAGGAATAATTCTTCCTCTTTAAATTTAAAAGGTTTTTAACTGAAGTATATTCTTTTACATAACTTTCATACTTTTCCTTAGCATCGATTTTAGTCTTCAAACCATCCACCTTGTCCTTATAAGAATTAAATTGCTTCAAATTGTTAGCTAAATCCTTAGTATAAAGAGGAACAATAGATTTTATAAAAGCAGAAATTTCATCTAAAGAGGAACTTTCATCGATTGAATTCTTAGAAACTGATTCTTGATAAAAATCATCAGAATCACATCTCAATTTTTGAAATAGATCAAATATGGCCTTTCTATCATTAAAGGCTTCTTTTAATTTATTTTCTGATAATTTAGTAAATTCAACCCATTCGTCATAGTAATTATCTGAATTTTTGCATAACCAATTCAAATTATTGGACCCATCAAAATAAACTGATTCATCCAATAATGTCTCTATTTTTTTTGTATCAGTTTCTATAGGTACTCCATTACTTTCTGAAAACAAAAGCATATCGCCTTTAGATTCTTCAAAGCAACGAGTCAATAAAACATTTTTATTATTGAATACACCACAAAGGCATATTTTCACCTTATTATTATCTATATTATTACCAAAGAAAGCAAAATTTAATGCTTTTGTAAAAAAGCTTTGCTTTTTCTTAGACCAAGAAGAATCGAACTTGTCTTTAAAAAATACTTCTTCACCTTCTAAAAAGCAATCGAATCCATATAACTTTATGCTATTAAAAACAACCATACCCCATACCTTCTTCCAAAAATAAATAATATCAAATTTGATATAACAAATAAATGTATTAAAAAAGCCTTTTTCAATCAAGAAAAAGGTTTACAAACAAAAAAAGCGGCAGCGCGCTGCCTTCGCCCGACGGGCTATTATCGCCGCGGGGGAGCTTCGCTTCCGTGTTCGGCATGGGAACGGGCATGTCCTCCCCGCCATCGCCGCCGCCTCGTATCTTCTTCACGGTCCCCGGGAACCGCGCGAACTCCAAACTGTTTCATCAAATCCGACCCTTCCGGAGCACAGCATGCAGCGCGCTAACATATGCGCACGACAAGCGTCTCGGGCCATTGGAGCGCCACGGCTGTGCACCTCGCGGTGCCTGCGCCTGGCGTCCATCAACCGGGTGTACTTTCCCGGGCCCTTCATGGAACATGTCCAACGGAGGACTGACCCCGGGGCCGGCTTCGCGCTTAGATGCTCTCAGCGCTTATCCGTCCCGAGGGCGGCTGCCCGGCCGTGGGACTGGCGTCCCAACCGGTGCACCGTAGCCTCGTCCCCCCCGGTCCTTGCGTACTGGGGGGGGATCCCCTAGGTCCTCCCACGCCCACGACAGATAGGGACCAAACTGTCTCACGACGTTTTGAACCCAGCTCGCGTACCGCTTTGATTGGCGAACAGCCAAACCCTTGGAAGGTGTTGCCCCTCCAGGATGCGATGAGCCGACATCGAGGTGCCAAACCCGGTCGTCGAAGTGAACTCTTGGACCGGATCAGCCTGTTATCCCCAAGGTAGCTTTTGTCCGTTAAGCGACGGCCATTCCACGCTGGAACCGCCGGGTCACTAACTCCCGCTTTCGCGTCTGCTCGGCCTGCCGGCCTTGCAGTCAGGCGCCCTTATGCGTTTGCACTCTATGGCACGGTTTCCTACCGTGCCGAGGGCACCTTCGAACGCCTCCGTTACTCTTTGGGAGGCGACCGCCCCAGTCAAACTGTCCGGCGGGCGCTGTCCCGGGGCCCGTCCAGGGTCCCGGTTAGGGATGGCTAGCGGCAGGGGAGGTATCCCAACGACGGCTCCCCGGGGCCCAGGGGTCCCGGATCGAAGCCTTCCTCCTATCCTGTGCGAGCCGCTGGCCAGCCCAGCGCCGACCTGCAGTGAAGCTCTATGGGGTCTTTCCGTCTAGTCGCGGGTAACCGGCATCTTCACCGGTATTACGATTTCGCCGAGTCTGCTGCCGAGACAGTGCAGGGATTGTTATACCATTCATGCGCGTCGGAACTTGCCCGACAAGGAATTTCGCTACCTTAGGACCGTTATAGTTACGGC